>Ga0194111_10000002_pt1 | contig 453718 bp, 469 predicted proteins | sample TA2KigC300mmetaG_FD_146194 | JGI IMG/M metagenome (GOLD analysis project Ga0194111, IMG submission 146194) | Freshwater microbial communities from Lake Tanganyika, Tanzania - TA2015033 Kigoma Deep Cast 300m | ecosystem: Environmental > Aquatic > Freshwater > Lake | place: Tanzania: Lake...
GAACCCTTATCTTTTCTGCCATAATATGAAATTCGCCTCCGAATTCAAGTAACTAAACGCCAATACATGGCAACTAACTATCAAGCCGCTAAGAATTTTCCATGTAAATCTTGGTGATCTCCCCTATAGTCATGTACGCTTTCACTGCATCTATCGTGGGCGGCAATATATTTACACCGTTTTTACAGGCATCTCTGAGATTATTTGCGGCCTCTTCCCATCTCTTCACATCTCGCTTCTCTTTCACCTTGTTCAACCTCGCTAGCTGCTTCTCTGTGAACTCTTTATCTTCCCTCCATATCGGGAACGGGTATTTTATCTCCTCCACGTATTTGTTTACACCGATTATCACCCTTTCCCCACTCTCCACCTCCCTTTGAAATCTATACGAGGCATCCGCTATCTCTCGACTCACCCATTGACGGACTTTCGGGTCCCACCAATCGCCCATTGAATTAATCTTGTTTAGAATGCTTCGTGCTTCATCTTCAAGCTTATTTGTCAGCCACTCCACATAATAGGAACCGGCAAGCGGGTCTATCATGTCTGCAGCTCCCGATTCTTCCAAAATTACCTGATGAGTTCTTAGAGATAGCTTTGCCGTCTCTTCAATAGGTATGGAGAGGCCCTCATCGGCAGAGTTTATATGTAATGACTGGCAGCCGCCCAAAACCGCTGCCAGTCCATAGAGAGTGCCCCTGATTATATTCACTAAAGGTTGTTGATAAGTCATAGCATCACCTGACGTCTGGCAGTGAAACCTCATCTGCCATGACCTGGTGTCTTTGGTACCTAGCTCCTCTCTCAAAACCCTGGCCCAGAGCCTTCTCATAGCCCGAAATTTGGCTATCTCTTCAAAGAAATCCCTGTGGGAGTTGAGGAAAAAGGAAATCCTAGGAGCTACCTCATCTACATTAATGCCTCTCTCCACACACCCTTTTATCACAGCCAGGGCAGGAGCGATGCCAAAGGCGATCTCCTGAACCGCAGTGCAGCCAGCTTCTCGGGTATTTCTCACCGCCACGCTAACAGAATTCCACCTGGGGAGATTTCGGGTACAGTACTCCACAATATCTATGCAAAACCTCTTAGAAAAGAAATTCGTGCCGCCATATATATCAGAACAGCTCCCCATTGTATGCCCTATAATAGGGTAGTTTTGTAGAGTGCCAGAAAGATTTCTTAAATCTATGCATCTTTCCTGAGCGACGGCAACCACCATGGCAAGTATGGCAGGATGTGCCGCAATTATATTAATGCCGCCCTTTTCCATATCCACGCCTTCTAGAAGGTCCCTCATGTCCTGAATAGTGTCGAGAGCCGTTCCTTCCCTGCCGACAAAGCCCTCGGCAACCTCTTCATCCGAATCCAAGCCCATATTAGTAGGATGGTCAAAAACAATACTGAAGCCTGTCTGTCCATGCTCTTCCATAAATTTAAATCTCTGGCTGCTCTCCACTCCACCACCATAGCCAATTACCTGTCTCACCGTCCAGGGTCTCACTCTGTACATCGTGGAGTATACACCCCTGGTATATGGATATTTGCCAGGAAAACCTATGTCCCTTTCATAATCCAGCCCCTCAATATCACCTGGCGTATACAGAGGTTTTACCCTTATCCAGGAAAGATTCTCAAACCTCTCTTTTCTCTCAGGCCTTTTCCTTAATGAGCTCTCGTACTCCCTTTCCCATTCCTGAGTCATTTCCCTCAGCCCGTCTTCATTATTCTTGTCAGCCATGCCAGCAACCCTCCTTCAAAATGCGCATTCGAAGAGTATCACTGAACAGATTTACAGTTATGCCTTGCTTCAAATGCTTACCTCGTACAATGATAATGTCCTTACAATACCTTGTCAATACAGACTTTTTGTCATTGCCAGGAACATGGCCGGGTGAGAAGGCTCAGAATGACAATAGCGAATGGTTCGCAGTGACTGATGAAGATAGCATGTAGCTGCGAGGCTTTAGCCTCACCTCGCGCCGGTATATCTCTTCAAGTCTAAGATGGTGTCACAGCAAATACAGGGCACACAGACAAAGAACCAGACAGGCAAACACATAACCACTGAAAATAGCCATAAGTTCCTTGCTCATCATTTGCCTCTTTTGCTCGCTCCTTTCAAAGGCAAGCAGCTAAAAGTGCGATCAGTATAATCATAGGGTGTTACCGCAGTTTTGTCTCTGTGTAAAACTTTTGTAAAATCAGAAGCCAGATTAGCAGAGCAAGGGAGTCAACTAAAGCTAGCTGTTCTCAGATATCTAAGAGCCGGCTTGTTGGAGCGACTGGTAGACGTCGATGCTGCCAATGTCAATCCATAGCTCACTGAAAGTGTAAGCATGGACTTCATCTGTTTCTATAAGGTAAGCGATGAAGTTGCCCAGATTGTCCCTCTTGCCCTGGGCATAGAACTGAGATAAGAGAGAGAATACTCGCGGGGGGAAAATGTAACAGGCGATAGCCACAAGGCTAGATGCAGGCTGCGCTGGCTTTTCCTCAAGTTCGGCTATCCTATGCCCATCCAAAAGGACAACACCATATTGGCTGGCTTTGTTTTTGTCGCCGATATCATAAACAGCTACCAAGGTATCCTTACCATTGTAAGCGGCGATGAACTGACGCAGGTCGAACTCAAAATAGTTATCGCTGGCGATGACCAATAGGTCATCAGCTATGTTTTTGGCTCTAATCCAGTAATCCAGAGAACCTACAGCACCAAATGCCTGCTCCTCAGTAAAGACCGGCTCGACACACAGGGTCACTACCCTGCTAATGCTCTCCTGCCAGCGGCGGAAATCAGCTTCGAACTTTTTGTTAGTGTTAACCAGAATATCTATATCCTGCGGAATCTTGTCCACAACGTGGCTTATTAATGCTTTGCCCTTGTAATCGAGCAGGCCTTTTGCTTTAATGACAGTGAGCGGATAGAGCCTTGTTCCGAAGCCGCTAGCCAATATCAAACTTTTCATTTAGCTGAGCTTAAACGGTTAGGAGGGTTTAACTTGATTTTATTTTACTTGACGCCAGACGTCGCGCCGTACAGGCGATCCTTCCAACGGACACCCAGACCAACCACTTCTCGCCAACCACCATATAGACCAGCCGCGAAAAGGAATGAAAAACCAAGCGGATGCAAGAAGGTGGAAAGAAGCGATTGTCTAAAATGATGCTCCACCAGCCAGCGCATAAATATAATCATGACTACTTGGAAAGCAACGATGAATCGCCAATCGGTGGGAGCCGCCATCGAAAAATAGGCACTCCACAGCCAGTAGAACGGGGCTAGATAGAAAACAAAGCCAGCAGCTAACAGCCCAACCAGCGCTACCGGTGATAACGCCGCCACTGAATATATCCACTTGACAAATCCCTCCCACATTCTCCCCACATCCCGGTACATGCGACAATAGAACACTGTAGATAAATCAATAGCTATATGCCGACCACCATGCCGAACTGTTTCAACACCTAGCCACACATCCTCCAGTATTTTATCTTGCACTGCCATGTGTCCGCCAATACGCCAGTAATCTTCTCTGGGAAATAGGATGAATTGACCGATGGTAAGCGATGGCCTATGCCCTTTGGAGCGATGCACCCACCATAATGGCAGAAAGCTCATAATGACAAAGTACAATACTGGCATGGCTATCTTCTCAGGAAGGGATTCAGCCATCTGGCGGGGAAATCCAGAAAGCATGGAGGGTTTAAGTTCAAGAGCCAGCGCCAGTGTGCTGCGCAGCATATGCGGAGCATGTGTGGTATCAGCATCAATAAACAGCAGCCAGGAACCTCTGGCCTTTTCGGCAAGCTGGTAGCAGGCGAACGGCTTACCTGCCCAGCCCTCAGCAAGTGGTTCGCCTCTTACCAGCCTGATACGGTCATCCTTAGCCGCTATCAGCTCCACAAGCTCAGCCGTGCGGTCCGTGGAGTTATCGTCTAAAACTATAATCTCAAAGTTGGGATAGTCCTGTTTCTGCAAGGACTTTAAGCAGGTTTCTATGTTTTCTTCTTCGTTCCGAGCAGGAATAAGCACCGAAATAAGAGGCGCTGGTTCAGGTATCTTACTATCAATATCCGGCATCCTGAGCGATCTCAAATTAAGAATGAGATTAATCGCAAAGATAACCAGCAAGACAGCAATTACTATCTGATACAACATTATCTCACTACCCGCTATGAGCGGCCCAAGTTCGCCGCTTTCCTTCCCCGAAGCCAAGTGATAAGCTTACCCTTCAATCTTGGCCTAGTTTTCAAATCGTCAAAGTGTTTTACCACCAGTATGGCTATCGCACATAGCACGAACAGCGGTTCTAATGATACTCCTTTCGCAACCACCAAGTAAATCAATGTGGCTGCCATACCGAACATCACCCGCCAAGCATCAACATTTATCAAAAGAAAACCCAATAACATGAAGATGACAACTGAAATGAACATCTCATGTTGCGGTAGCGCTAACAGGACACCGCCAGTGACCGCCAGCGCCTTACCTCCATTGAACCGTAGTATTGGGGTAAAAGCATGACCCAATATGGCGCTCAGCCCCACCGCCATCACCATAGCCATAGGCAGCTCAAAGTAATAATGTGCCAGGGCTACAAAAGGGATGCCTTTGCCTATATCCAGAAACATGGCCAGGGCAAACGCCTTACGGCCTCCGGCTCGCAGAACATTAAATGCACCGGGATTACCATCTCCATAATCTCTTATGTCCTTACCTAACAGCCACTTCCCCACCCACAATGAAAAGGGACAAGCGCCAAGCCAAAAAGCTAGCACAACGAGCAATGCAAAATAAAATATCTCCACTCTACAGATGCCCCCTAGCTACATGCAAGGTTATACCTCGCATTACAAGGCTTAGCATAAACCATAACCTCTCCCCTGTCAATAGGTCACTTCCACCACTGGCGACTGCGGTTGAACTTCCACTGCCGTGGATAGTATCATACTGGTAATTGCATTCCGATTCAATCCCAGCAGATGATCAGAGAACTTTCCTACAAAGACGCAAATAGCATTCACGACATCATAAACCGTGCATCTCGCGTCTACAAGGGCGCTATTCCCGACGACTGCTACCACGAGCCATACATGCCGAAAGAAGAGCTCCAAAGAGAGATGCGCAGCATGAATTTCTTCGGTTGGGAAGATGAAAAGGGGTTGGTCGGTGTCATGGGATTTCAGCCGATTGAAGACGTGACGCTCATCAGGCACGCCTATGTATCACCTGACTGCCAGAGAAAGGGCATCGGCACCAGGCTTCTCGACCACCTGAAGCAGATGACAAAGACCAAGCAGTTGCTCGTGGGTACCTGGGCAGATGCCACGTGGGCAATAGAATTCTACCAAAGGCAGGGGTTTAGACTCATGCCTGATAAAGACGAGCTACTGATGAGGTATTGGGATATCCCCCAGCGTCAGATTGAGACTTCGGTAGTTTTGGGTATTGAACTGTAAAAGTCTGTCCCTGTCAAACAATCCCGAGTAACAGCAGCTTAGGCTTTTGAAACATAGGATGCTACCTATACTAATAACTGCTCCACAATCTCCGCCGCCTCCCGGACAAGTTTGGAACAAAGTGTATCACGGAGCTTATTATCCACAAAAATTTTCAAACCATCAGGAGTGCTTAAATCACAGCCGAGCAATTCCCGGCATACAATTGAGCCATTAAGAGACTTAAACCTGTCCACAAATTCCTTAACAAGCCGGTTAGTCTTTTCGTGTGACTGTGTATCCTGAACCGTTGTCCGACCGTATTTAAGGCCTATGACCATAAAGGCTCCAGTTACCGCCCCACATGTTTCGCCCATCCGACCCATGCCCCCTCCAAAGGCAGCACTGACTTTCAAGGCAGTTTCATGGTCCAAGCCGCATTGTCCGGCGTACGCTGTAAGTACCGCCTGAGAACACATGAAACCTTCATTAAAGCAGGAAACAGCTTTTTCAACGTCACTCATATCTCAATCCCCCCGAGCCATTAATGTAGGGACAGACCTTCAGGTCTGTCCGCCTTTATCGGACAGGTCTAAAGACCTGTCCCTACGTTCTATCGGCCCTTATCCCGGACTTTGGGCGGTATCCTGGCTTCGCAGGGCACCTTCGTCTGACATAGGCCACAGCCCTGGTAGCGGCCGATATAACCTTCTCCTCTTCCCAATTTCTTGAGCATAGCTTTCTGCTTGATAAACATGAACTCCTGACATTTGTTCTTGTCGTGCCCCTGCTCGCTGATAGCATCAGCAGGGCATCGTTCTATACAACGCCGACATGAGCCATCACTGTAGAAAAGGCAGTTGGCCAAATGGTCTTTGTACGACCTAGGGCTGGGTGGTAGCTTTGCATCGGTTACCACACTGCCGCAGCGCATGGCAATTCCTCTCGGTGTAATGAAGCCGTCACTGAGGCTGAAAGTCCCCAAGCCAGCGGCGTAGGCAATGTGTCTCTGCGACCAGTTGGATGCAAATCCCTCGGGCAGGCTCTTCAGCTCATAAAAATCTGCCAACTCCAAGGCTATAGCCTGGTAGCCTAAGCTCTCCAATAGAGATACCACATAGCGTGATAGCTCATTGATGAAGTCCTGACCATGCCAGCGGGTGTGGTTCCACCTCAGAGAGGGGACCACGGTTTCCTGGCGCAAACTCAGCCGTGTCTCGTAGGTAACAGGCAGGATAAAGGAGATTACGCTCACTTGGGATGGGTGCTCTTGGCTGCCCTCTTTGGATTCAAGGTACCTTTCCAGAGCCTCACGCGGGGTAAGGTGGAAATCACCTATTATTGCTTTATAGTCCTGAAAGATGGTGTCATCGCCATGGGCAAAACCAACCAATGGCTCATCGAAAAACTGACCGTCACCAAAGGACTGAAAGCGGTTGCCCGGGCTTGTAGCCACATACTCTTTAATCGCCTCCTCCAGAAACGCAGCCGGGTTCGCCTTAAACAGTTCTCGATTCAAGCTATTCGCCACCGAATAGTCCCCGTGGGTTTTCCACCATCATGGTATTAATCTTGTCCTCACTGACTCCCGCCTCTTTCAGTGTTGGGATGATGTTATTGAAGACATGCACGTAGGACCAGTTGGCCATAAGTGGCTTTGCCGCCTCTGGAAACTCGAAGGGACGGCCCAGCCAGTATGCCGCGTAATCCTGAGACAGCAGAATTCTGTCGCCGTAGCCGACGCCAATCAGACCAATGAGGCAAGCCTGCCTCAGCTTATCCGGGAAGAGCATGTCGATACCCAGCCGGTCAAAGGCTATGTTCACTCCCTTTTCCAGGACGGAGAGATGGTATTTCAGGTCGGCATTGCCGCACATGTGCCCGATAACTATACGCCTGGGGTCAGCACCTTCGGAGATGAGCAGCTCGGCCTGCTCTGGCCCCATGGTTCCAGCCTCAGTGTGTGTTATTATAGGCACACCTGTCTCTTTCTGCGCCCTAGCCACCGCCTTAAGTATCCTCTCCTCATAAGGCGTTATCTTGGCATGTCCCGTGGCTGCCTTAATGACACCCGCCTTCACTCCCGTATTTCCAATGCCCTGTGTAATCTCCTTAACAAATGTCTCGCAGACTTCAGCGGTGATATCATACATCTGGCTTCGAAACTTGAGGTATCCGGGCTTCCCATATTTCTCCGTATAAAAACCTGTAGCACAGATGATATTTATACCCAATCTCTCGGAGACAATCTTCTGCAGCTCTATATCCCTGCCGGCGTCGCTGGCAGTAGCATCAACCATCGTCTTCAGCCCATAAGCCTTAGCTCCCTTCAAAGCGCCTACGCAAGCCTTGGCGGCAGCTTCCCGGTCATACGGTGGAGCCAATGCATCGCAGTCCCATCCCAGATAACCAAAAGTCAGATGCTCATGAATCAGCGTAACGCCCAGCTCATCTGCGGAAACTGGACCCAGCACAGTATTAACTTTGGCCATGATACTCCTTCTGTCTTCTTTCGTTTGGCTTGAAGTAGTTGCGAGGCTAAAGCCTGTTCACTGGACAACCTTAAAAGGTTGCAGTTACGTTCGCCAGGATAGCGGTTGGTTTTCTACCACTGGACAAACATGGGCATGACGACGTGGACGTAGTTGTCGACGCCGACGGGGCGGAGGACGCCGGGACTGGAGGAAGTGGTGGTTTCCAAAGCGACTTGCTTTTGGCGCAGGACAGACAGGACATCGGAGAGGTATTTGGCATTGAAGGCAATCTTAGCCGCCTCGCCGTCAATCAAGGCGTCAATCTCGCCAACGTTATCACCGACCTCTTCAGCTCGGGCTGAGATATTCATTTTACCTGGAGTAAGCTCGACGCCGGGGGTAACGACCAGCCGGACGATGCCGCTGCCATCGCGGGCGAAAATGGAGGCCATCCTGATGGCTCGCAAGAACTCAGCCACATCAACAACAGCTCGGGTCACATAACTTTGCGGGATGAGCTGCGAGTAGTTGGGGAATGTGCCCTGGATAAGCTGAGAAACCATCTCTATGTTCTTGAGCTTGAATAGTACCTGGCTCTTTTGCTGATTTACTGTGATTTCAACCGGCTCTTCCTGGTCAGTGAGAAAGCGGCTTAATTCGTTCAAGGCTCGCGCCGGCACGATTATGGCAGTTTTGTTTTTAACTGGCTCCAGCAGAGAGGTATTATGGACAGCCAATCTAAAGCCATCAGCCGCCGCCAGAGCCAGCTTATCTCCATCAAATTCAAGCTGGTTCCCGGTAAGCACGGGGCGGGATTCTTCGGTAGCTGCGGCAAATGTGACCTGGCTAATCCCTTCCCTCAAGGCTTCAATCTCAATTTTGGTGGCTATGCCATCGCTGACCTGAGGAATGGGCGGAAAATCCTGAGCATCGAGACCATTGATCCGAGCCTCAAAACGAGCACAATTGAGTTGCAGGGTGCGCTGAGTAAGAGCAATGTCAATTTTATCGTTGGGGAGAGAGCTGATGAACTCAGTCAAAAGTCGGGCGGGGATGGTGATGGCACCTTCCTCCTCTATTTTGGCACCAACCCAGCAACTGATGGCAATCTCCAAATTGGTAGCAGCTAGCTTAAGACGGGATTGGTCAGTGGCTATTAAGACATTCTGAGTGATAGGTAAGGTACTTCTTGTGGCTACGGCCCGGCTAACTATGCCTAACCCTTTACTCAGGTTTTCTTGCAGGCAGGATAGTTTCATGTCACACCCCCCAACAGTTGTATTGTGTCAAAGTATACCCCGCCCGCTGGGTCAAGTCAACGGTTTTGGACTAAATATGTAAATCAAATATCAAATATCAAAATGGGAAATGACAGATAAAAATGCAAAAATACTCTTGTACCTTAGAAGCGAATAGAGACGAAAGTGTGCCTTCACTTTTGACTTTTGAGTTGTCATTTTGATTTTTAAGTTTTAATCTTTGACTTGACGGTAATGTCTGTCTGCTTTATTCTAGCGAGATGGTGCCGCTTTTGCCGCCGCTTTTCTTGATGAGGCGGATATTATCCAGCCGTAGCGTCTGGTCTACGGTCTTGCACATGTCATAAATGGTCAGCCCGCTTATGGCCACGGCAGTTAACGCCTCCATCTCAAAGCCGGTCTTGCCGCTGCCTTTAACCGTTGCCGCGACTTCCACCGCCGAGGCTTTCTCATCTATGGTGAAGTCGATAACGACATCCTCAATGAGCAGGGGGTGACATAGCGGGATGAGACGATGGGTTTCTTTGGCTGCCATGATGCCGGCGACTCGAGTCGCCGCTAGAACATCACCTTTGGGCAACTTGCCTTGTTTGAGCAGTTTCAACGTTGCCGCCTGCATCAAAACTCTGCCCTTGGCTACAGCCTGCCTGGCAGTAACCGGCTTTCTACCGACATCCACCATCCGAATATCTGAAGATGAACTCATGTCAACCTCCTACCTGAGACATGAGGCGTTTTCTAGAGACCTGACCTTGTTGTAGCTGATGCTTTTGCGGCTTCGATTGAATAGCCTCAGTGATGACCTTTTTCAGCTCTTCGGGTGAAGCACCTTCACGCAGTGGTTGGCGCAGATCAATTTCCTGGTCGCCGAGCAGGCACGGTCGTAGCTTACCTTCGGCAGTAAGACGGAGGCGATTACAACTGAAGCAAAAGTGCTGGCTAACCGGCGTGATGAAGCCGATGGTGCCACTAGCTTGCGGAAAGCGAAAGTATTTAGCCGGACCATTTCCGCTGATGGGCAGGCTAGGTTCCAGCTTTCCCACACTGCCCAGACGTTCTTTCACCTCATCGGCTGACATAAATTGAGGATGAACATTGGTCTTTCCTCTAGTTGAATGCCCCTCCGGCGGGTTATCCATGGCAAAGGGCATCAGCTCGATAAACCGTAAATGCCAGCCTTCAGTTATGGTCAATCTGGCAAAGTCCACAATCTCATCATCATTTATGCCACGCATGACCACCATATTGACCTTGACTGGATGCAGCCCGCAAGCTTTAGCCTCTTTTATGCCCTGCAGCACGTCGCTTAGCTTACGATGGCGGGTGATGCGTTCAAACTTATCTTGCTTTAGGGAATCCAGGCTGACGTTAACCCGTTTCAAGCCAGCCCGTTTAAGCTCACCGGCATACTGCTTCAGGAGAACACCGTTTGTAGTCAGCGAGATGTCGTCAATGCCATCAATCTGGGCTAGCATGGCTACCAGCTCAGGCAGTTTGGCTCTGACCAGCGGTTCACCGCCGGTAAGTCTAACCTTCTTAATACCAAGCTCAGCAGCCAGCTTGGCAACCGTAGCAATCTCCTCGTAGGTAAATATCTCACCATAAGGCAACAGGCGAATGCCCTCAGGGGGCAGGCAGTAAATACAGCGCAGGTTGCAGCGGTCAGTCACCGAGATACGAAGGTAGTTGATGGGGCGGTTAAATGGGTCGGAAAGGCCGGTCATGGTTTGACTTTCTCCGTAAGCCGCTCCAGCACTCGGTATGCCTTACGAGCAGCTCTGCCACGGTGACTTATTTGATTCTTTATCTCTAGGGGCAGCTCAGCCATGGTTTTCTCAAATTCAGGGAGGTAAAAAACCGGGTCGTAGCCAAACCCATTCTCGCCCTCAGGCTCGAAAGCAATTATGCCCTGGCACTCCCCATGACATAGCTCGGTTCTTCCTTCCGGGGTAGCTATGGCGATAACACATTTGAAACGGGCAGTCCGCTTTTCCCAAGGGACATTCTTCAATCTGGATAAAAGGTGCTCAACCCTGTCTTTATCGCTGGCCTCTTCACCAGCAGCACGAGCTGAGCGGATACCTGGCTCGCCACCTAAGGCATCAACTTCAACTCCCGAATCGTCAGCTAAAGTGATAAGATGGCTCGCCCCGGCATATGCGGCAGCTTTAATACTGGCGTTCTCTTCATAGCTAGGACGGTTTTCCTCCACATCTATATCTATCTCTATCTCATCTGGGGTCACAAGTTCGAAGGGGAGTCCGCTCAGGAGATGGCGATATTCGCGGGCTTTTCCCCGGTTGGTGGTAGCCAAGAGTAACTTAGACATTTTTCCCTTTTGATGTAGCCACTATTTCTTCACCCTCACCTTATTCCTCTCCCCTCGAGGGAGAGGTTAGGTGAGTGGGTTCCGCATCTAAATGTTTTTGAGTCTTCCTTTAAGCTTCTTCATCACCTGGGGCAAGGTGGTGTATTCCATCTCTTCCAGAGGCAAACGATGGGGTTCGAAAGGTCCGAGACGGCGTAGCATATCAGCGATATCGCAGGCCGCTTGGCGGGCGTTGTTGAAAGCCGGGTCATCGAACATATCCAGTGGGCCAACCAGTTTACCATTGGCAAGCTGGAAACCGGCAGCAATCACCCTGGGCGGGCCATCAAAACGAGTGGGGTTACTCTCTCTGACGGCTACCGGCATCAAGGGGCCGTTATGCGAGCCTCTCATCCAGCCCTCCACTATATTGGGAGAAGCAAAGGGTTCAAGGACCTCGCCTACAGCCGGGAAATGCCCTTGAGAGCGGACAATGCATACCGGGTCATCTTTGCCCACATACCTGCCAGCCATCATAGACAAGCGCTGAGTGGAAGAGACAGCGGCTATGTCACCGCTCTCCCGATGGTACACCGCTTTAATGCAAAAGCGGCTGGGTGCGCCTATAAAAACGAGCATGTCATAAATTTCTTCGGGGGCATTGAAGACTATCTTCTTGTGCTCTTTTACGTCATGAACCTCAAAGGAGAAGCCACCATGCATGTTACCGGCTATAACCAGACCAATGGTATTGAAGGGGTCGGCAAAAATTTTGTACAGGGGCAGGTTCCAGGCACCTGAGGCAGTTTTGTCCGCCATAAAGATGATGATGCTTTCAGCCTCTCGTTCCTCGATTTCCATCTCGGCAACGCCGGGCCCCATGCCTTTGACGTTGCCGGAGAAGGCATCAGCCAGCATGTCCTGACCGGCACCATGCAGCTTCAGCTTCTTGGCTATTTTGGTGCAGTCGACAAAGGTATCCCAGGCCAGTTTGTGGATTTTCTCATCCTCCTCTCCATGCTGGTGAGTCATTATCAGCTGGAGGTCGTCACCGCACCTGGTAACATGATAGTCGATTAGCAGCCCGGACTTCTTAGCCACTGCCATGCACTTTTCCCCTTTATCCAGCACCTCAGGATGCGAGCTGGAATGGCCGACATAGCCGCCGATGTCAGCCTTGATCACGCTTAAAGTTACTTTCATCTTGTCCCCCTTCTATTTGGTTGATATGTTGTGCCTCTAAAGATTGTTCACAATATCAAAAATCAAAAGTTAAAACTCAAAATGTCAGATAAAAATGCAAAAATCATTTCTTGCCCTTTAAGGTTAGAATGCTGGTAGCAAGTATATTAGAAAGCTCAGTCACCTCTTTCAAAAGTCTATCGGTTGTCTCTCTTTCAGCCTTGCCTGAATCTCTGAGAAGCCCTAACCAAAATTTCGTCTCATTGGCCGATTTCAAAGCATGCGTAAAAAAGTTAAGGTAAGTATCCCTTGACACCACGTATATCATTCTCTATCAGGCAACGTGTAGGTGCTGTCGCTTAAATATTTTGCCATTTACAAACCTTGAATTTTTACTTTTCCCTTTGCCGCTTTCTTTGTCCTTTAGTTAAACCGTTTCTTATCCCATGAATTGCTCTCATTAATTCCTGAAATCTGGCTTCATCACGTCTTTCCTCTGCCCGAAGCCGATATAATGAGAAAACAAAACACACAAACTTAATAGTATAAAGGCAATCCCAAAGGCAATGAGAATATTAGCTGGCCCACTACTAATTTCAAGAGTAAGAGGGAGAATTAGTAGCGTTGCCCCCACAGGGAAGAATAGTGCCCCATATGTTGTAAACCAGTTAGCCATAATCCCTTTCATCCTCCTAACTAATTTGTTAAGAGGATTATACACCCTATTACTTATACGTGTTATGGGGGGATACTTACCAAAGTTAATATAGTCTTTGTTTGATGAGGCACTTTTGGCTTCAATAATATTGGCCCCGATACTTGTAGCGCTCCGCAATAGCTGGTCACCAATAACAGTTGAAACTTGCCCCTTCGACAACTGCTCAACAAATCCGATAACCTCCAACGCAAACTTGTAAACTCGCCCCTTAAATTCATTTTTGAATTTTGACTTGCCATTTTGCATTTTGCTCTTTGATATTTGTTTGATTTTTGATATTTGATTTTTGACTTTTATATTATACCAATGCCGGCAGCCGATATTCACCGAAGACCTTCCGTAATACGCCACAGACTTCACCCAGAGTTGCATAGGCGCTTACGGCATCTAGAATATAAGGCATGAGATTTCCGTTGCCCTGGGCAGCCTGGCGTAATGCCTCAAGCTTTACCGAAACCTGCTCGTTATCCCTCTCGCGTCGCAGTCGGCTGAGCCGCTCAAGCTGCCGCTTCTCCCCCTCTTTATCCATCTCCAGGATTGGAATGGTTATCGGCTCATTCACAGCATATTCATTAACGCCGATAACCATGCGCTTTTTGCTATCTATCTCCTGCTGATAGCGATAAGCCGAGTCAGCGATCTCCCTGTGGAAGAAGCCGGCCTCTATAGCCGGTATAACGCCGCCAAGCGAATCTATCTTGGCAAAATATTCGTACACAGCCTTTTCCGTCTTATTGGTAAGGTATTCGAGGAAGTAGCTGCCACCGAGAGGGTCAATGGTGTTAGCCACTCCGCTTTCGTGGGCGATAATCTGCTGGGTGCGTAAAGCTATGGTCACCGCCTTCTCCGATGGCAGGGCAAGTGCTTCGTCCATAGAGTTGGTATGCAGGGATTGTGTCCCGCCGAGGACAGCAGCCAGTGCCTGAATGGCGGTACGAACAATGTTGTTTTCCGGCTGCTGTGCGGTGAGCGAGCAGCCGGCTGTCTGGGTATGGAAACGCAACCACTGAGAGCGCTCGCTACCGTTGAACCGCTCTTTCATTTCCCGTGCCCAGATGCGGCGCGCAGCACGGAACTTGGCGATTTCCTCAAAGAAATCAATATGACAATTGAAAAAGAAGCTGAGCCTGGGGGCAAAATCATCCACCTCCAGCCCATGGTCAATGCCCGCCTGAACATAGGCAAGACCATCAGCCAGGGTGAACGCCAGCTCCTGAACAGCGGTGGCACCAGCTTCGCGTATATGGTAGCCGCTGATGCTGATGGTGTTCCAGCGTGGCACCTGTTTCATGCCGAATTCAAAAGTGTCAACAATAAGGCGCATAGAAGGCTTGGGCGGGAAGATAAAAGCGTTCTGCGCCATGTATTCTTTGAGTATATCGTTCTGTATGGTGCCACCTAACTTATCCAGAGGGATGCCTCGCTTCTGAGCGTTAGCCAGATACATCGCCCAGATAACCGCTGCCGGCCCGTTTATGGTCATAGATGTGGTTATCTCATCGACAGGAATGCCATCGAACAATATCTCCATGTCAGCCAAGGATGAGACGCCCACACCACATTTACCGAATTCCCCTCTGGCCTCAGGATCATCGCTATCGTAGCCATTTAAAGTCGGGAAATCGAAGGCAACGCTCAGCCCAGTGTCACCATGCTCTAAAAGATACTTGTAGCGGGCATTGGTCTCTTCGGCACAGCCGAAGCCGGCAAACATGCGCATCGTCCACAGCTTGCCTCTATAGCCGGTGTAGTGAACACTGCGGGTATATGGATACTCACCGGGAAAACCCAAGTCCCGAAGATAGTCCATGTCTGCAATGTTGAGTGGTGTATAAAGCCGTTCAACAGGAACCCCAGAGTTGGTGATAAAGGAATCCTGTCTTTCCTCAGAACTCTGAGCCTGGGCATGCCACTGGTTGGCCTTTTTCTCCAATTCTTCCTTCTTTCGCTGGCCTGACACTCCAATATCTCCCTTACACAGGTCTAAAGACCCGTCCGAATTGGACAGACCTGAAGGTCTGTCCCTACACCTTGATATTTGATGATCTCAGTATTCAAACCCCTTGCGGGATAATATCCCTTTATCATACGGGTGCTTCACTTTGACCATATCGGTGACTAAATCAGCCAACTCGATTAGCTTAGGGTCAGCGTAGCGGCCGGTGAGTATAAGCTCTACCTTCTCCGGCTTGTCATGTATCAGTTTTATGACGTCATCCACACTAATCAGCTTCCAGGCTACAGCTACGTTCACTTCATCGAGGATGACTACATCATTTTTCAGGCTGAGCACAGCTTTTCGGGCAGCCCCCAGAGCCTTTCGAGCTTCTTCTTTCTCCTCCGGTTTAACATTTGCCGGGTCAACGAAATCTTGAAAGCCGAATCTTTCAACGGTAACATTGGATAGTTCGGATAGGATTTTCTGCTCTCCGTAGGGGAAATCGCCCTTCATGAAGAAGACAATATGTATGTGGAGACCATGCCCCAGGGCACGTAGAAGCACTCCCAGAGCTGCTGATGTTTTGCCTTTGCCATGACCGGTGAAGATTTCGACCAGGCCCCTGGTTGAAGTCTCAGCAGGCAAGGTCTCGGCTGATTCCCTAGCCACTTCAATGGCAGTTTAACAAAAAGCCAGATACAGTGTCAAACGATGGACAAAATGCAAAAGTTAAAGATCAAAATGCAAAATGACAAGTCAAAATTCAGAAAGGACTTCAACAGGCGAGTCAGAGGTTTTCCTTGAGTTATCAGACCAGCTGAGCAAGACACAATATTTTTGCATTTTCAGTTGCCATTTTGACTTTTTATTTTTGATTTTTGACTTGGCGAGCCAATTATTGACATCTTTAGCCTTAACTGTATAATAACCTTGTTGTCCCGTCATTCCAAAATTTCGCACCAGATTTCGCTTCAGGAGGTGAACCAATGGCCGGTGGCTACTTAGGTAAAATTCTCTACGTTGACCTGACAAAAGCCAAGATAATGGAGGAGCTTGTTGAAGAGGCTCTGTATCGGAATTTCCTCGGCGGTTACGGTATCGGCGCCAGGATATTATTCAGCCGTCAGAGAGCTCAAGTAGACCCCTTGGGGCCAGATGCCATGCTGGGATTCGTTACCGGCGTTCTCACCGGCACTCCCGCCCTCTTCGGCTCGAGATATGTGGCGGTGGGCAAATCACCGCTCACCGGAACCTGGGGTGATGCCAACTCCGGCGGTGATTTCGGACCACACCTGAAATTCGCCGGCTATGACGCCATTTTCTTCACCGGCATATCACCAGCACCCGTTTACCTCTTAATCGATGATGGTAAAGCCGAGCTGAGAAAAGCAGACAAATTGTGGGGCAAAGACACCTGGGAAACGGAGTCGCTGCTCCAGGCTGAGCTTGGCAAAGAGGCTCGAATCTCCTGCATCGGCCCTTCAGGAGAGAGTCTGTCCCTCATCTCCTGCATCATAAACAACAAGGGGAGGGCCGCCGGCCGCTCTGGGCTGGGGGCGGTGATGGGGTCGAAGAAGCTCAAAGCCATAGTGGTGCGAGGGAATAAGCCAGTTCCTATTGCCCATGAGTCAGAGCTAAAAGAGGCTAGGACGAAATACCTCAAGGAGCTAGGCGGCGCCGTTGAGGCATTCCGCAATTTCGGCACTTGCGCCGGTATGAATGTATTAGTGCAAATCGGTGATGCCCCGGTCAAGAATTGGCAAGGGACAGCGCTGGACTTTACCACTGCTGCCGACATAAGCGACCAGAGCGTGATTAACCTGCAGGAACGCAAATACGGCTGCTGGCAATGCCCCGTTGCCTGCGGCGGCCATATGAAGCCAGGCACAGGACAATACAACTATCCGGCGGAAGTGCACAAGCCGGAATACGAGACCCTGGCAGCCTTCGGCTCCATGTGCCTGAACGACAACCTCGAGTCCATAATAAAGATCAACGATATCTGTAATCGCTACGGGCTGGACACGATTTCCGCCGGCTGCACAATGGCCTTCGCTATAGAGTGCTACGAAAATGGGCTTATCAGCAACAAAGACACCGATGGCATCGAGCTTAAATGGGGTAACCACAAAGCCATCGTGGAGATGACCGAGAAGCTGGCAAAGAGAGAGGGTTTTGGTCAGGTGCTAGCCGATGGCGTCAAGCGGGCAGCGCAGCAGATAGGCAAAGGAGCCGAAGAGTTCGCCATCCACATCCAAGGCCAAGAAGTGCCCATGCACGACCCCAAACGCTACCTGTACTATGCCACTGCCTATCTTGATACCACGCCAGCCCGCCATACACAGGGAAGCTACGGCACCAAGCCAGCCAGCGGTCTGGAATTTCCCGCTTACGACAGCAAGTCCACTGCCGGCCGCGGCCAGGCAAACAAGATGGGCAGCGACCTGATGCATGCCATAAGCTGCGCCGGCCTGTGCATGTTCGGTTTGGGTTTCATGCCCGCCAGCGCCCTCACCGACTTCATAAACCTGACCACAGGCTGGAACTACAGTATAGATGACCTGCTGAAAATAGGAGACAGAATCGCCAACATACGGCAGGCGTTCAATATCCGTGAAGGTATAGGCATGGCTGACTTCAAAGTCCCGGGCAGAATTTCCGGCAATCCTCCACCCGAAGCTGGCCCCACGGCGGGAAAGAGCGCGGATTTCCCCACACTGCGCAACGATTATCTCGCCGCCAGGGACTGGGACGCCAGCGGCAAACCCAGCAAAGAGAAACTGCTCGAGCTCGGTCTGGAGGACGCGGCTAAGGCTCTATGGGGTTAAGCTGCCAGGTGAGGGTGAATTTGACATTCAGCTATCTAATCTGGTAAATTACCCTTTGCTTTGAAAATGACACAAACTTACGCTATAGTCGAAACCGGCGGCAAGCAATATAAAGTAGCCCCGGGCCAAAAGATCAGTGTTGACCGTCTAGAAGTTGCCGACGGCGAAGATGTCGAACTTTCTAAGGTGCTGCTTATCGCCGATGAAGAAGACACCATCGTCGGCAGCCCGACCATCGATGGCGCCAAGGTAATTGCCACCTGCCTCGGTGAAGGTAAAGGCGACAAGGTTATCGTCTTTAAGTATAAACCCAAGGTGCGCTATCGCCGGAAAAAGGGACATAGACAGCTTTATGCTAGACTGGAAATCAAGGAAATCGTTAAACCCGGCAAGGAGATAGCACCAAAGAAAACCCAAAAGAAAAAGGCGACAACCGGAGGTAAGAGCTAATGGCACATAAGAAGGGCGGAGGCAGTACACGCTACGGGCGCGACAGCAAGTCTAAAAGGCTTGGCGTGAAACGGTACAGCGGTCAGCAGGTTCATGCTGGCACCATACTGGTCAGACAGCGAGGAACTCGCATTCACGCGGGTAACAACGTGGGCATAGGCAAAGACCACACCCTGTTTGCCCTGATTGACGGCACCGTCAAATATGAACCGGCAACCAAGAACCGGAAAAAAGCTAGCGTTTATGCTGAGCAAACGAAATGAAGGCTAAAATACATCCTGAATACCACAACGATGCTAAGGTGATCTGCTCCTGTGGCAATACCTTCACTACAGGCTCCACCAGGAAGACACTGAAAGTGGAGCTATGCAGCAAATGCCATCCATTCTTCACCGGCGAACTGAGGATAGTGGACACCGCCGGTAGAGTGGAACGCTTCAAACGCCGCTACAAGCTTACCAAATAACCAGGCGGATTTGAGACACTCCTTATCTACGTACAGGCCTAAAGACCTGTGCCTACAATCTCACGAAAATCCTAATCTCAAATTTCCAAGCACCAAGCAAATCCCAAACTCAAAATACAAATGACCAAAACCATCAGGTGTTTCGAATTTGGCAAATTCGGATTTTGATATTGTTTGGGATTTAGGGTTTAGTATTTAGGATTTCTTATCTTATGAGCGAGTCTCGACTCTTTAGGGTCGAGTTCCCGAGGTTAAAACCTCGGGTCTAGGATTTCTCTGATGGGGCTAAAGTGATGAGTGTAGGGACAGACCTTCAGGTCTGTCCGCCTGCGGACAGGCTTAAAAGCCTGTCCCTACGTCAGCAGAAAAGTTAAGTATGAAAGAGAAACCTTTCCATTACGGTGGGCAAGCGGTAATCGAAGGCGTGATGATACGAGGGCAGGAGAATGTGGCTGTCGCTGTCCGCCGACCCGATGGTGAGATAAGCGTAACCAGCCAGCCACTTGCCAACCTATACAAAGGCCGCGTGAGAAATTGGCCCATCATCAGGGGCATAATAGTACTCATCGAGACTTTAGCCCTGGGGATTCAAACCCTGCTTCACTCCGCCCAGATTGCCGCAGCCGAGGAAGACGAAAAGGGCATATCTCCAGCGCTGCTGTGGGGGAGCTTGGTTATCGCCGTTGCCTTCGCTGTAGCTCTATTCTTTGTCACTCCACTGCTGCTCACTCGATACCTGGTCGATCCATACATCGCCTCAGCCCTAGCCAGCAACATCGTCGAGGGCATCATACGCATCGGCATCTTTATCGCCTATCTGAAAGTGATAAGCCTGATGCCAGATGTGAAGAAGATTTTTGCCTATCACGGCGCCGAACACAAGGTGGTCAATGCCTACGAAGCCGGGATGCCCCTGGAAATAGATTATGTCAAAAACTACTCTACATCCCACGCCCGCTGCGGCACCAGCTTCCTGTTGGCAGTCCTGGTTATCTCTATTTTTGTCTTCGCCCTGCTGGGTCGCCCGCCACTGTGGCTGGGCATTCTGTCCCGCATCGTTCTCATCCCTGTCATCGCCGCCATCGGTTATGAGTTTATCCGCTTCGGAGCCAACCATAGTCGGAACTGGTTTATACGTGGTCTCCTCGCCCCAGGTCTTCTATTACAAACCATGACCACAGGAGAACCAAACGACAACCAACTGGAAACAGCCTTATCTGCGCTGAAAAAAGTCATCGAAGCCGATAGTGGCGAGCCATTAACCTCTAACAATCAAGCTTAGCCGATATCTTTCCTGTCAAATTCCTGAAAGAAACAGCTCCGGTTGCCGGTGTGACATACCGGGCCGGCCGGTTTAGCCCGAATCAGGATAGCATCGCTATCACAGTCTTTAGCCATGGACTGCACTTTCAAAATGCTACCGGAGGTAGCCCCTTTGTGCCATAATTCCTGTCGGCTGCGGCTGTAGAACCAGGCCTCACCGCTATCCAGCGTCCGCTGCAGAGCTTCCTTATCAGCGTAGCCCAACATCAGCACTTCGCCGCTATCGGCATCTTGAATTATGACCGGAATTAGACCCTTATCATCGAATTTCAACATCACACACCACCTTATTTATTATCCGACATCGGACAGGTCTGAAGACCTGTCCCTACATTTTCTAATCTGTAGGGACAGACCTTTAGGTCTGTCCGCCCAGTTCCTTGATATCAAACATGAAGGAGCCTGCAAAAGCATAGCTCTTATAATCATCCACTAACCCCTTCCGCACCGGATTATTCAGTATATACAAAGCCACCTCTTCAAGCACCTCTTCCTTCCTGAGGACATGGTCATAATAGCTCCTTTGCCAAAGAGGACTAGCATGCGCTCTCGTAAATGCAAAACTGCTTTCTGGCTTAAACGTCCTAATAAATTTATGCAGGGAAGATTCTTTCTCTCCCAAAAGCAAGAGATGAAGATGGTCAGGCATGAAACAGTAAGCATAAATACCAAAGTCATTTTGTTCACCGCTCCGTCTTAAAACAGGTAAAACAATATCAACTATTTCTTTGTTTTTAAAATATGGCCTCTTTTGATATGTAGAGCACGTGATGAAATAAGCATAAGGCCCTGTGTAATCAAAACTCATAAGCCTTGGTGAACTTCTTCGCTGCTGCAATATTTCCCCCTCTACTTTCGGACGTGTCTAAAGACCTGTCCCTACATACCCTCCCCCGTCATTGCCAGCGAAGCGTGGCAATCTCATAGTTCCCCTCACCGAGATCGCCACGTCGCTAACGCTCCTCGCGATGACACCAGAGAAAAAGACAAACGTATGGATAGACCTTCAGGTCTGTCCGCCCTCCTCATAGCCCCAGAGCTAGAGCCTCGCTCAATTTCATATCGCCGGTGTAAAGCGCCTTGCCCACAATAGCACCTTCTACCCCTATCTCCTTGAGCTTACTCAAGTGATTCAAGGCTGAAATGCCACCGGCAGCAATAATCGGCAAATTCAAACCTTTGACCATCCCGGCTATGGCTTCAAAACCAGGCTCGGTAAGTGTGCCATCGCGTTTTATATCGGTATAGATAATACGTCTCACTCCCATAGCCGCCATCTTCAAGCCCTGCTCTAAAGCTGTAATCCCAGTGCCCTTCTGCCAGCCATGAGTAGCCACACGCCCATCCCTGGCATCTACACCAACGACTATGGCTTCACCGAACTTCTGGCACAATTTTTCCACCATCTCTGGCTGCTCTACTGCCACTGTCCCCAGAATCACGCGATTTATCCCTATAGCTAACAGCCTGACCACCGTAGCTTCATCCCTTATACCGCCGCCAAGCTGCACGAGTAAGTTCACCCGTTTTGCTATAGCCTCGACAACAGCAATATTACGCGGCTCACCACCGGCAGCACCGTCCAGGTCAACCAGATGCAGCCGACTAGCTCCTTGAGCCTGCCAGTCGAGGGCAACAGCCACCGGGTCCTCAGAGAAAACCATCTCCTGGCTGTAATCGCCCTGATACAGCCGGACACATCTGCCACCTTTGATATCAACGGCTGGAATTATCTCCATGCCATACCTGCAGTTCAACTACGAGATTGCCACGGCTGTTCCCTCGCTTCACTCGGGACGCCTCGCAATGACAAAGGAACACACTATTTTAACTTCCATGGATTTACTATACAATATTAAAGGTTTGCCCAATTACTTTCAAATACAAGGAGGACAATAAAAAATGGACTTCGAGCTTTCCGAAGAGCATAAAATGTTCCAAGAAGCCATACGTAATTTCGCGGAAAAAGAAATCGCTCCGCTCGTTGAGGAAGCTGAGAAAACAGCCACCTTCCCCCTCCAGCTATTTCCCCAGATGGGCAAGTTAGGTTACCTCTGCGTCAGGTATCCCGCCAAGTATGGCGGCGCCGAGATAGGCAAGGTAGGCGACTGTATTTCAGTCGAGGCTGTAGCTTACCACAGCGTCGGCATATGTGCCGGTATCATGGTACAGGGAGGAATTGCTACCTCTGCTGTCTACGCACGAGGGAGTGAAGACCAGAAGCAGAAATACTTAATGCCAGCCATTAAAGGAGAAAAAATAGCCGCTTTCGGGCTTACCGAGCCTAACGCCGGCTCCGATGCCGCAGCTATAGAGACAACAGCAACTAAAAAGAACGGCAAGTACATTCTCAATGGCACAAAGATCTTTATCACCAATGGAAATATCTGCGACTTCGTTCTGGCTGCCGCTTATACGGACAAAAGCAAAGGGTCTAGAGGCGGAGTCAGCCTGTTCATTGTCGAAAAAGGCACCCCCGGATTCAACCGTGCCAAGCTGCATAAGTTTTGTGGCCGTTCCGGTGAAACAGGGGAGCTAAGCTTCGAAGATTGTCCCGTACCCGAAGAAAATCTCATCGGTGAAGAAGGTAAAGGCTTTCCCTACGTTATGGAATCGCTAACTGGCGGCAGAATATCCCACGCCTCCCGAAGTCTAGGCTTGGCCCGGGCAGCTTATGATGCTTCCCTCAAATACGCTCAGGAAAGGGTACAATTCGGGCAACCTATCGCCAAATTCCAAGCCAATGCCTTCAAACTGGCACGAATGACCATGGACATAGAAGCAGCGCGCTGGCTGATATTCCACGCCGCCTGGCTCTATGACCAAAACAAGCCACACTTGAAAGAAGCAGCTATGGCCAAGCTTTTTGCCAGCGAGGTAGCAGTAAGCGTGACCGCCGAAGCCATGCAGATTCACGGCGGCTATGGTCTGACGGAAGAGTCCGTGGTCCAGCGCTACTTCCGCGACTCCCGAATGTCAACCATCACCGAAGGAACTTCAGAAATCCAGCAGCTCGTCATCTCCAGAGAAATCGGCATTCGCTAAAGCCAGGAATAAGTTTCATTGCATTTAGGCATTGAGGTAAGCGAAACATCTAGCAGCTAAAAACCAGACTGCGAAAGGCGGGGCAACAATGTCAAAGACCAAAGAGCTAATTGAGGCTTACAAGGCAAAGCGAGACAAAATAAAGCAAATGGGTGACCCTAAAGCCATTGAGCAGCGCCATAAAGCTGGGCAATGGTCAGCACGGGAAAGAATTGACTATTTCTTTGACGCAAATACTTTCACCGAAATAGGACTTTTCGTTAAGCACAGGACTACAAGTTTCGGTATGGACAAAAGGGAGGTGCCGGCTGAAGGAGTAATAACTGGCTACGGTAAGGTAAATGGCAGACCAGTCGTCGCTATTGCCGAGGACTTTACTGCTATGGCAGGAACCTTTGGCGAATATCACGGCAAGAAATTTGCCCGCGCCCTCGAATTTGCCAAAGACATGGGCTGGCCCTGCATAAGCATGAACGACTCAGGAGGAGCCCGGCTCCAAGAAGGAATGGATACTCTTGAGGCTTATGGCTGGCTCTTCAGAGCCCAAATCCTGGCTTCTGGCATAGTGCCCCAAATATCTTTGCTCATGGGACCATGTTTAGGCGGGCAGGCTTATCACCCGGTAATGCAGGACTTCCTCATTCAATGCCGGCACACCGGCTTCATGGGCATCGCTGGCCCTGCCTTCGTAAAAACTCAAATCGGGGAGGAAATTACACTGGAGGAGCTTTCTGGCTGGAAAGCTCATGCCATTAAATCGGGGCAAACCCACATCGTAGTCGGAAACGACAAAGAAGCCTTAGATGCCTGCAAACAGCTTTTGTCCTTCCTCCCCTCTAATAATAAGGAAAAGCCACCCTGTGTCAAGACGAAGGACGACCCCGAGAGAACAATCCCAGAACTGGATACCATAATTCCCGACAACTCAGCCCAACCCTTTGACATGCTTAAACTAATCACACTGGTAGTTGATGATGGCTGCCTTTTTGAGCTACTGAAAGACCACGCACCGAACTGCATCATAGGCTTTGCCCGATTCAATGGTCGCCCGGCAGGTATAGTAGCCAATCGGTCAACGTACATTGGCGGGGTAATCGACGTAGACGCCGCAGACAAAATGGCCAGATTTATAAGGTTTTGCGACCTGTTTAGCATCCCGCTGATCAGCTTCCAGGACTGTCCCGGGTATATGATAGGCTCTGAACAGGACTGGAAAGGTATTCTGCGGCATGGCGCCAAGTTGCTTTACGCCTGGGCCGATGCTACCGTGCCCCTGATTTCAATCATGGTAAGGAAATCTTACGCCGGTGCCCACTACGGGATGTTGGACAAATCCATCGGTGCCGACCTAGTCTTCGCCTGGCCAACAGCACAGGTCACCATTGTCGGAGCTGAGACTGCAGCCAGCGTCATCTTTGCCAAGGAGATAAAAGAGGCAGAAAACCCCAAAGAGGTGAAGGGCAAACGAATACAGGAGTATCGAGAACTCTACGAGAATCCCTACATGGGAGCCGAGCGAGGCTACATCGATGACATCATAATGCCTAGCGATACCAGGAAGATGATAAATAGAGCCCTAGACACCTTGGGAAATAAGACCGTGGCCCGACCATGGAGAAAGTATTCTAATATCAACCTCTGAAACCTTAGAAGTCGCATGGCAGTCAACTACACCGATATTTCAAAGACATATGACAATTATCGCTCCTACCCACAGAGTCTGATAAAAAAGGTTATTGCACTGGGGAGGATTAGTGCAGGAAAGAAGGTCTTAGACCTGGGCTGCGGCACGGGAAATATAGCTTCGCAATTACGGAATATAATAAAGACAGATGTAATCGGTGTAGACGCGTCGCTCCCCATGTTGAAGGTCGCCAGGGGCAAATCTGTTGAAGTTATCTGTGCCGATATCGATAACCGGCAATTGCCTTTCCGTGACGGTTCTTTCGATACCATAATAGGAGCTTACGTTGTTCATCAAATAAAAAACCTGAACTCCATGCTTTCAGAGTGTTATCGCGTGTTGCGTGGTGGCGTCCTGGTTCTTTTAACCTCCAGTCATAAACAAATCGAAAATCAACATCCGATTATTAAAAATTTTTTCCCCAGCTACATCGATATCGATAAAGGTAGATTCCCAGATATTCACCAGATAGATTACCTGTTGAACTGTCACGGTTTCAAAAATATTAAACACGAAGAGGTGACTGTTGAGAACATCCCCATAGACTACGAATATCTGCAAAAAGTGAAGAGCAAATATGTCTCGACTTACCACCTTATACCCCAAGGCGAATTCGAGAGTGGTATTAGGCAATTGGAAGCGTTCATCGTGAACCGGAATCAGTCAGAATTCAGGAACTGGCATGGGACGATAATATGTGGACTAAAGACTGTTTGATAAGGAGGTAAATACGGAATGTTCTGCTTAAATTCGTATCCGACAGAAATTGTGTGGACATGGATTATCCTCTTGGTCGCCCTCTGGACTATGCCGTGGAAAGGCGTGGCTCTATGGCGTGCTGCCGGCAACAAGCATCTATGGTGGTTTGTGGCACTGTTTGTGCTCAATACGCTGGCCATCCTGGAGATAATATATATCTTCGGATTCAGCCGGAGGAAATCAGCAGCAGCCTGAACAACCCATCCATCACCCAAAAATCTTAAATACTAAACCCTAAATCTCAAACAATACCAAAACTCGAATTCTCCAAATTCGAAACTGCGCTGTTTTGGTCATTAGAATTTTGGGTTTTGAGTTTGTTTAGAGCTTAGAAATTCGAATTTAGGATTTATACGGTAAGATGCACAGAATAGATCACTATCGAACATACTGTAGACATGGCCTTCGCCTGTTTGCTATACTCAAGAACTCGTGAAGCTAAAAGTTTGGTTCCTCGAGACCAGGCCACAGTTTTTGCTCCTCTCCGTGGTGCTAGCTTTTCTGGGCACCTGCATGGCCTGGCATGACGGCGCCTTTCATCTTGGCCACGCTATACTGGCTTTCATCGGACTGCTTCTGTGCCATATCAGTGTCAACGTCCTCAACGACTACTATGACTATAAAAGCGGCATTGACCTGAAGACCAGGAGGACACCATTCAGCGGCGGCAGCGGCTTCCTTCCCGCCGCCTCTCTAAAGCCTAAGCATGTCTTCTGGTTTGGCCTAACCTGCTTCCTGCTGGCAGTACCCATAGGCATTTACTTCGTGCTGGTCAGCGGCTGGCTCCTGCTGCCGCTGCTTGTTATAGCTGCTGTATGCATTCTACTCTACACGCCGCTACTGACCAGGCTGGGATGGCCTGAGTGGTCACCGGGAGTTGGTCTGGGAACACTGCCGGTTCTGGGAGCTTACTTCATTCAGACGGGCGAATACACGCTCCCCGCTGTTATAGCGTCTATCCCCTCCGGCATATTAGTGCACAATTTGTTGTTTCTGAACGAATTCCCTGACACCGAGGCTGATATGATAGCAGACAGAAAGACACTGCCCATAACTTTGGGGAAGGCAAGGGCGAGCATAGTCTACTCAGTTCTCACTGTAGCAGTATATGTATGGATATTCGGCTCTGTGGAACTAAAGCTGATACCTGCATTCTGTCTCATAGCTTTGCTAACGCTCCCCTTCGCCATCAGGGCTATTCAAGGTGCCCTGAGATATCAAGACGAAAGCAAGCTGATGCCGGCTATGGCAAATAACGTCCTTGTTGTTCTGCTGACTCAATTACTTCTGGGCATTGGCTATCTCCTAGCAGGAATCTTCTGAAAATGTAAAAACTAAACATCAAAATGCAAAATTACAAGTCAAAATCCAAAAATGGTTCTTAAAGAGCAAGTTTACGCTTTATAAAGTGGACTCTACTGCGTCCATTGAGCAAGGTTTCTATTTTGCATTTTTATCTGTCATTTTGATTTTAAACTTTTTATTTTTGATTTTTAAGATAGCAAAGCTATAGAATTGCCATCTAGGAGATTACTGTGCCAACTGACCTGATTCTGCTACATGCCCCCAGCATCTACGACTTCCGCAAAAAGACTATACTTTACGGACCGGTCAGCGACCTGATTCCACCTTCCTACGTCTTCGAGATGTACCCCATCGGGCTCACCAGCATCGCCGAATATCTGGGACGCGCCGGCTACCAAGTGCGCATCGTAAACCTTGCCGTGCGTATGCTCAGAGACGGGAAATTCGATGCCGAAGCCTTTATAAAGCGCCTTAAGGCGCCAATCTTCGGTATCAACCTGCACTGGATGGTGCACTGTCACGGCTCAATTGAGGTGGCAAAGATAGTTAAAAAATGGCACCCTGAGTCAAAGTTGATATTCGGCGGCTTCTCCTCCACCTACTTCTCCAAAGAGCTGCTTGAATACCCCGATATAGACTACGTGCTCAGGGGAGATTCCACGGAAGAACCATTCCGCCAGCTAATGGACTGCATAATAAGGCATAAGGGGGAACTGGGGAAAGTGCCAAACCTTGCCTGGAAAGACAGCCAGGGCAGGATACAAGAAAACCCCTTCTCCCACGTCCCCACCGACATCAGCGATGTCATGGTCAACCATTACGGCAACGTAGTTCGGTCTGTGATTAGGTACCGCGACCTCATCAGCTACACACCGGTCAAGGACTGGCTTCGCTATCCCATTACGGCGGTGCTCACCTGCCGCGGCTGTACCGAGAACTGCGTTATCTGCGGAGGCTCTGCCGCAGCTTTCCGCAAGTGCTATAACCGAGGCAAGCCAGTTTTCCGCTCTCCGGAAGCGGTGGTTCGAGACGTCAGGCAAATCTCGCGCTTCAGCAACGGCCCCATCTTCATACTGGGCGACCTGCGTCAGGCAGGAGAAGACTACGCCAGCCAGGTCTTTAGCCTGCTTCAGAAGAACCGGGTTAAAAACCAGTTCATTCTCGAGCTATTCTACCCGGCTTCGAAGGACTTCCTGCGCCAGATGAGCCTGGCCTGCCCTGACTTCTGCCTGGAGATTTCTCCCGAATCTCACGACCCCGAGATAAGGAAAGTCATCGGCAGGCCATATTCCAGCCAGGAACTGGAACAAACGCTGGGCGACGCCCTCGATGTCGGCTGCCGGCGGCTGGATGTGTTCTTCATGATTGGACTGCCCGGGCAAACCCCACAGTCAGCCATAGACACCACCGATTATTGCGAACATTTACTTGAAAGATTCCGTGGAGACAAGCGGATTTCCATGTTCACCTCCCCGTTGGCGCCATTTCTCGACCCGGGCAGCCTTGGCTTCGAGTACCCCGAGCGCTACGGCTACCATATACTGTTTCGGACGCTGAAAGAGCACCGCCAGGCGCTGGCATCGCCGAGCTGGAAATATTCCCTCAATTATGAGACGGACTGGATGACCCGCCAGCAGATTGTGGACACATCCTACGAAGCCATACTGCGCCTGAATCAACTCAGAGTGAAATACAGAATTATATCTGAACGATTAGCCAAAATAAGCGACCAGCGCCTTAGAGCCGCCTGGGAGATGGCACGTCGCCTTGATGACTTGCTGTCAAAGAACAATATTGAGGAAATAGACCACCTGAAACCAGAGGTGGACAGAATCAACATGTTCCCCGTAGCCGAGAAAATTCAACTGGAAGTACCGCCGCCATTCATCAAACTGAAGCCATTCCGAGCGCTGTGGTTCTTAGTGACAGGACGGTAAATGCTATTGCTATGCCAAAGCAGCGGCTGGACAATCTGCTGGTGACGAGAGAGCTGGCTGAAAACAAGAAAATGGCCCAAGCTCTGATTATGGCCAGCAAGGTAACCGTGTCCGGCAGGAAAATCACCAAGCCGGGCACCCTGGTTGATGAAAACGCAGAGCTTGAGCTAGCCGAAAAACTGCCATATGTCAGCCGGGGCGGCTTCAAGCTGGCTTACGCCTTAGATGAGTTCAAGCTCGATGCCACCTCCCTGACAGCCATGGACGTCGGCGCCTCCACCGGCGGCTTCACCGATTGCCTGCTCCAGCGTGGTGCCAGGCGTGTCTACGCCATAGACGTCGGCTACGGCCAGCTCGACTACAAACTGAGGCAGGACCCCAGATTAATTGTCATGGAAAGGGTCAACGCCCATTATCCCTTCTCCCTGACGGAAAAGGTTAATATAGCCACCATGGATTTGTCCTTCATCTCGGTGACCAAAGTAATCCCCAATGTCGTAGAACACCTTGCACTACCAGGTTGCATAATAGTGCTATTCAAGCCGCAATTCGAGGCAAAGAGAAAAGAGGTGGGCGAGGGTGGCATAATCAAAGACCCGCAGATTCACGCCCGAGTTCTGGCACGCTTCATCGTCTGGATAACCGAGCATGACTTAAGATTGCGCGGACTGGTCGCCTCGCCTATACTGGGTGCCGAGGGCAACAAGGAATTTCTGATACTGCTCACACCAAGCCAGATGAAATGACATAAGAGTTACGTTTACTTATCATCACGAAGAGCTTCCTTCTTTGTGTCATCGCGAGGAGCGTAGCGACGTGGCGATCTGAACAGAGACGAAAATGCATAAGCAGTATTATGTCTATATAATGACAAACAATAGTAACAGAGTGCTATTACAGGTGTTACAAATGACCTTAAAAAGAGAGTTTATGAGCATAAGGAGAAATTGATAGAAGGCTTCACCAAAAGATACAATGTGACTAAGCTAGTATACTTCGAGGCCTGTGATGATGTAAAAGCTGCCATTTCCAGGGAAAAGCAAATCAAAGGTGGCTCAAGACAGAAGAAGATAGACCTGATTTGCAATATAAACAATAAGTGGCAGGACCTATATGATGATTTGTGAGAGATTGCCACGCTTCGCTCGCAATAGCATTTCTTGTTTGTCATCGCGAGGCGTGTAGCGACGTGGCGATCTCATTAAAAGGCAGACGTGGTTGCCAAGCAGAGATTGCCACGCTTCGCTCGCAATGACATGAGTGAAGAGGCTCGCAATGACAGGAGAAAAAAAGAAAAAGAACTTCACGCTCACAGTGGACAACCTTCGCCTTCCCGGTGAGGTCTATTTCCCAGAAACCACCAAACGGCCTTGCCCAGCCCTGTGCCTTTGCCACGGCATCCCCTCCGGAAAGCCCAGCTCAAGCGATGACGGAGGCTATCCAGGGTTAGCCGAAAGGTTCTGCGCTGCCGGCTTTATCACCCTGATTTTCAACTTCCGGGGAGCAGGCCCGGCTCAGGGCAATCTGGACATGCTGGGCTGGACACGAGATTTAAAGGCTGCCATCGACTATCTAGCCGGCATACAGGAAGTGGACAAGTCACGCCTCTGCCTCCTCGGTTCCAGTGGTGGTGCTGCTGTGAGCGTTTATGTCGCCGCCAATGACCACAGGGTATCTTCTGTGGTAACCCTCGCCTGCCCGGCTGAATTCAATTTCTTGACTGATAAACAGCGCGCTAAGGCTACCATTAACCACTTCCGCAACATCGGGCTGATAAGAGATAAAGACTTTCCGCCCTCGGCCGATGAATGGCTTCATGGCTTCAACACAGTCTCGCCGCTCCGCTGGATAGACAGAATCTCTCCCCACCCCCTGCTCCTGATTCACGGCGATAAAGACGACCTGGTGCCAATAGAACACGCCTACAAGCTCTATAAAGAAGCCGGCCAGCCTAAAGAGATGGTAATAATTCCTGGCGCCGGGCACAAATTGCGCCTAGAAGAAAAAGCCGTAACCACCGCCCTGGACTGGCTAAGAGCAACCACCAAATTGACCTCTACATAGGAAAAGGCTTATAATTAAGATGCAAGTTTAGCTATGCATGAAAGCTGCGGTATATTCGGCATCTATGCTCCTGGAGTAGATGTAGCCCGAATTACCTTTTTTGGCCTTTATGCCCTCCAGCATCGTGGTCAGGAAAGCGCCGGTATCGCCACCGCCGACGGAAAGAAAATCTGCCTCCACACCTCAATGGGACTTGTTTCCCAGGCGTTTACCGAGGACGAGCTAGCCCAACTCCAGGGTCATATAGCTATAGGTCACACTCGTTACTCCACCACCGGCTCAAGCCGCGCCAGCAACGCCCAACCCATACTGATTGAAGCAAACTCGACAACCATAGCTTTAGCCCACAACGGCAACATAGTTAATGCCAAATTCCTCCGCGACGAGCTCTGTCATCTGGGATACACTTTCGCTACCACCACCGATTCTGAAATTATAGCCAATCTCGTCATGTCCTCCACAGAAAGGAATCCTGTAGACAGGATAAGGTATGCTATGCGCCGGCTGCAAGGAGCCTATTCTGTGGTAATTTTGACTAAAGATAAGCTGATTGGAGTTCGCGACCCTATGGGAGTACGGCCGCTTTGTCTTGGGACTATCGATGGCGGCTGGGTAATTGCCTCAGAAAGCTGCGCCCTCGGCCATGTTGGAGCTCAATTTATCAGGGAAGTAGAACCTGGCGAAATAGTGGTCATAAATAAAAATGGGGTCAAGAGTTTTACCGAAGAGAGCACCCGAAAAGCCTTATGTATCTTCGAGTATATCTACTTCGCCCGTCCCGACAGCATTATCCAGGGCAAGCTTCTTTATCCAGTACGGCAAGCCATGGGCAGAATACTGGCTCGAGAATATCCTATTGAGGCTGATTTGGTGATGGGTGTTCCTGACTCGGCTACCGCTGCTGGCATCGGTTATGCCACAGCTTCGGGCATTCCCTACTGCGAGGGCCTAATCAAGAACCGCTATGTGGGACGCACTTTCATCGAGCCTGACCAGAGACTGCGAGACCTCGGCGTTAAGCTGAAGTTCAATCCACTGTCTGAAACAATCGTCGGGAAAAGGCTGATAGTCGTTGATGATAGCATCGTCCGCGGCACCACCACTCCTAAGGTAGTCGCTATGCTCAAGCGAGCTGGCGCCAGAGAGGTACACCTGCGCATCTGCTCCCCACCCATACGTCACCCCTGCTTCTTCGGCGTGGATATGGCAACCAGATGGGAGCTTATCGCTGCCCAGAAGACCATACCTGAAATCAGAGACGTCATTGGAGCTGATTCCCTCGGTTATATAAGCATCGACGGCTTAATCGAGTCGGTAGATCTGCCTAAAGATATATTCTGCCTGGCTTGCTTCACCGGCGAATACCCCATACCGGTTCAGCTGGAGATGGACAAACTGGCACTAGAAGCCATACCTTCAGGGAGCTTGAGTGAACTCGGCGGATCGTGAGGCTTACGCCCAGGCCGGCGTTGATATCAAAGCCGCCGATAAAGCCAAAGAGCTGATTAAGCGACTGGCTCGGTCTACTTCCAGACCCGAAGTCTTAACCGATATCGGCTTATTCGGCGGCATGTTCCAATTAAAGGACTACGCCGAGCCGGTATTAGTTTCCAGCGTCGACGGCGTGGGCACCAAGCTCAAAATCGCCTCGTTTTTGAATAAGCACAACACCATCGGCTTCGATTTAGTAAACCACTGCGTTAATGACATACTCACCTGCGGTGCCAATCCGCTTTTCTTTCTCGACTATATCGCTATGGGCAAACTACTGCCAGAAAGAGTGGAAAGCATCGTCAGCGGCATAGCCCAGGCCTGTAAAAACGTCGCCTGCGCCCTCATCGGCGGTGAAACCGCCGAGATGCCGGGAATATACCAGGGCGATGACTATGACCTCGTCGGCTTCATCGTTGGGGTGGTGGAAAAGGCAAACATACTCAATGGCAATTTCATCACTTCCGGTGATATTATCCTCGGTTTGCCTTCCAGCGGGCTGCATACTAATGGCTATTCGCTGGTGCGTAAGGTCTTCGATATAGACCGCAACCCGTCTTCGTTGCAGGTCTTGTACCCCGAACTGAAACGGAATCTCGGCGAGGAGCTTCTCCAGCCGCACCGATGCTACTATTCAGAGCTGAAGTCAGTTTTGCCGATGGTTAAAGGTCTGGCTCATATTACCGGCGGGGGATTCGAAGGAAATATCCCCAGAATCTTACCCCAGGGCATAGCTGCCCAAATCAGCAAGGATTCCTGGCCTGTTCCGCCCATCTTCAAGCTCATTCAAGAGCGGGGCAAAATAAAAGAAGTCGAGATGTACCAGGTCTTTAATATGGGAATAGGCATGGTCATTATTTGCTCGCCAGAACAAGTAGCCGAACTCGCCACTGCCTTGCCTGAAACCCAAAAAATTGGTAAAGTTATCAAGTCCACAAATAGCCAAAAAATAATCATTTCCTAAGGAGGTTAACTTGCGCGCTATTGTCAGCGTATCCGACAAATCAGGACTGGTCGATTTTGTCCAAAAACTAAAAGATTTAGATGTCGAAATCTTCAGCACCGGTGGCACTAAAAAGGCTATTGATGCCGAGGGCATAAAGGTCCACAGCATCTCAGAGCTAACCGGTTTCCCTGAGATTTTAGATGGTCGGGTGAAAACCCTTCACCCGGTAGTCCACGGTGGCATCTTAGCCAGGCGTGACTTTCCCCAGCACATGGACGAGCTGGCAAAGAACAAGATTCAAACTATAGATATGGTAGTGGTCAACCTATATCCCTTTGTCCAGACAGTGACCAAAGCAAATGTCTCCCTTGAGGAGGCACTTGAGAATATAGACATCGGCGGGCCGACGATGATCCGTGCCGCCGCCAAGAACTTCCCATCTGTCCTGGTAATCGTCGACCCTGAAGACTATGACGTTATCCTCGACAAGCTGCGCCAGGGCAAGGTGGACCAGAAAGAGCGGAAAAGGCTGGCTCAAAAAGCTTTCCAGCACGTTGCCATGTATGACACTGCCATCTCCCAGTATCTCCGAGACGAAGAGACCTTCCCACAAGACATGACCATAGCCATGAAGAAGCTCTATGACCTGCGCTATGGGGAAAATCCCCACCAAAAAGCTGCCCTCTACACCGAGCAATCCATAAAGCAGAAGCCTACGGGCATGACATCGGTCAAGCTGCTCAGCGGCCCGGAACTATCCTTCAATAATTTCCTCGACCTTGAGGCCGCCTGGAGCACTGCCTGCGACTTCAACGATCCCACCATAGCCATAATCAAGCACAACAACGCCTGCGGGCTTTGTAGCAACAAAGACCTTATCGAAGCCTACAAGAGAGCTCTTGCCGGTGACCCGGTATCCGCATTCGGCGGCATCGTTGCCTGTAACCGCCCCATTGACCTCGCCCTAGCTGCCGAAATTGATAAAACTCATTACGACTGCATCATAGCCCCAGGCTACAGTGACGAAGCCCTTGAAATCTTTAAACGCAAGAAGAACATGCGTCTACTCTCGTTGCCCATACAGACACATCAAGGCAAAACCGGGAACATCGACCTGCGCCCTATCGGCGGCGGTTTCCTGGTGCAAGAGCAGGACTATTACACCGAGGAAGAATTTAAGCCCAAGACGGTATCCAAGCGCGAGCCAACCAAGGCTGAAATGCGCGACCTTCTCTTCGCCTGGAAAGCGGTGAAACACATAAAGTCGAATGGTATCGTCCTGGCTAAAGACAACACGCTGCTCGGCATGGGCACAGGGCAACCCAACAGGGTAGTTAGCGTCGAGTTGTCTCTGAAGAGGGCTGGTGATGCCGCCAAAGGCAGTGTCCTCGCCTCCGATGCCATGATTCCATTCCCTGACACCGTTGAGGTGGCAGCACAGGGCGGAGCAACTGCCGTAATCCAAACCGGCGGCTCAGTAAGAGACAAAGAGGTAATCGCCACGGCCGATAAGTATAATATGGCTATGGTGCTCACCGGTATACGCCATTTCAAGCACTAAGACGACGGACACATAATGTAGAGGGCAGGTCTTTAAGGCCTGTCCGCAACGGACAGACCTGAAGGTCTATCCCTACAGAATTGATAACATGGCGAATGTAGGGGCAGGTTTTTAGACCTGTCCGCAAAACGGGGAGGAATGCTAAAGCAACGAAAGAGTTCACCAAGGCTGTGCAGCTTCGATTATTCAGGGCCTTATGCATATTTCGTCACTTGTTCAACCTATCAAAAAAGACCATATTTCAAAGAAAAGGCAGTCATTGACACTGTTATGCCCTTATTGAAACGTTTGGGTACGCAGAATAGCTTCACTATTTACGCCTACTGTTTTATGCCTGACCACCTTCACCTTTTACTATTAGGAGAGGATAAATCCTCTTTACACACGTTTATGAAAACATTTAAACAAGAGACCAGCTTTAAATTTAGGAGGACATGTAATAGCCCTCTTTGGCACAGGAGTTATTATGACCATGTTCTGAGAAAAGAAGAGGCACTTGAAGAGGTGGCTTTATATATACTGAATAATCCGGTGCGCGCAGGGCTGGTGGATGACTATCGGAGCTACGCCTTTTCTGGTTCTTTCGTTTTCGATACAAACGTGGCGAGTAGACAGACTTAACAAGCAGAGTGCATAATGTAGGGACAGGTCTTTAGACCTGTCCGCAACGGACAGACCTGAAGGTCTGTCCCTACAGAGTTAAAGACACGAGGAAGCTACATGTTTAGTCCACAGAGGTGAATAGTTTGGAGGTGAAATGGAAATGATGATAATCGATAAAGATAGTGTCAGTGCTACCAAGCAGAAGGTGGCTGACCCTAAGAAAATAAAACAGGCTATTAAAGATGTGAAAAAAATGCTGGAGATAAAAGAGGCTCTCCTGTGGCGGTCTGAAGGGATGACGCCCTGCTGCGGCTCTCTATGCAATATATCGGCACATCTCACCCGTGAAGTAAGCATACTGGAAAACACCCTGTCGGCATTGGAAAATGGTAATACGGCTCAAGCCACCGACTTATTACAAGAGTATATCAATGCATTAGAGGCAAGCTGTGAACCCAGCCAGCCAAACTATTGTTGACCTCGATACTCTGGTCGAGGCTCTGCCCCAGAAAGCAAAAAGGCTTTTCCAACGCATATTCTCGGTTTCGACTGCTAAGGGCTGCCTCAAGCCACCTGCCACCATGCTCCCCTGGATTGAGCAGCAGTTCGGTTCGGTGGATAGGGTAACCGAGCAGAAAATCATCAAGGTAACCAACTTGGTCACCTTTGAAGGCGCCATATTCAACTCACTGCGAGCCCTGCGTCCACGGCAGTATGAAGACAGGCTTAGAGTCGAAGCCAATATTCTGGATAAAGCCAAAGACGACCCGCTAAGCAAACCTCTGGAAGATACCCCGGAAGACCTTTTCGGCAGAATAAAAGGAAAGTACTGCATCACCGCCAGCAATATCGCCAAATATGACGGGCTCCACGGCATGATAATCTTCAAAGACTTTAACCCGCTCAAGTTCTCCAGAGAGGAGATTATCGACTATCTGGACACCGGCTGGAAGTGGGCACAAAAAGCCCACCAGTTCGACCCCTCGGCCAAGTACTACTTCTTCCTGTGGAACGCACTGAAGAAAGCCGGAGCGAGTATGGCTCATGGCCATGCCCAGGTGGTGCTCAGCCACGATTGTCATTACGCCAAAATCGAAGCCTTGCGCCAGGCCGCCCTTCGCTACAAAGCCGAAAATGGCTCCAATTATTTCGACGACCTGTACCAAGTTCATCTCAACCTTGGCCTGGCTCTAGAGAAGGACGGAATCCGAATCCTGTCTTACCTGACCCCCATCAAGGAAAAAGAAATGATGCTCCTTTCACCCGCCTTGAACGACTCCTTCAAAGACAGGCTCTATGAGGTCCTGGCCTGCTTCCGTGATTGCATGCATGTAACCGCCTTCAACGTGGGCATAGCCACCCCACCCCTTAACTCTCTCCCCAAAGAATGGAAAGGCTTCCCCATCGTCGCCCGAATAGTTGACCGCGGCTATCCGTGGGATGGCTCCTCTGATTTCGGTACTATGGAGCTTTACGCCGCCAGCATCATCTCCAGCGACCCGTTCCAGGTAGCCCAAGAGCTTAAGAAGGCTTTAGTCTCACCCGCACAATAGCAAATCCCAAATACTAAGCACTAAATCCTAAACAATATCAAAATTCGAATGCTCCAAATTCAAAACGCTCAATTTTAAAGAACTGTCATTGCGAGCGGAGCGTGCCAATCCCCGCACAGCAACAACGTTTGCCTCTGCTTAGATCGCCACGTCGCCCTTCCCATACGGGAAGGGCTCCTCGCGATGACAAAGGACAAATGTAGGGACAGTCCTTCAGAACCTGTCCGAGAATTCAGTCGCTACCGCCTATAGTGGATGGCACCGCACTAGGCTGCTTCCTCTTCAACCTCATCCCGAAGATGAACCTGGTGACATTAGTTCGTTTTATACACTCGTAGAGAAGCATAATCGTCGTGAACGATAACGCCGCGATGATAAGGTACTTGAGATAGATGTTGATATCCCACTGGATCACATAGTAGCCTACGATGATTATCACAGTCTGGTGCAGTATATAAAACGGCAGCACCGCCTCATTGCCGTATTGCAGGAAACGATTAGTGAAAGATAAGTACCTGCGGGCATAGCCCAGGATAGCCATTATCCAGAACCAGGTATTAAAGCACCGGAGACAGGTGAACAATATACTCGCCGGCGAGTAACCAAGGGGCGGTACGCGTTCTGATAGTTCAACATATGCGTCTGTTGCAGTCATCATCAGCGCCAGGATAAGTGCCAGCGCTTTGTGGCGGTCAATGGCCTGCCAGAACCTGCCATCAGCGCAGAAAAGGCAGCCATAGACAAAGAAAGTAATGTAGTAGAGAAAGAATGCCCAATCTTTCACCAGATTTTGTTCTCCGCCGGGAAACAATGGCAGCAGCGCGGCAAGGAAAATCCACAAGGGCACGGCATACAAGAATATGATTCCTCGCTTACGTACAGAATCAGCCAGTTTTGAAATCAACTTCTCGCCCGCTGGCTTGCGCAGCCATAGAAAAAGCGGCAACGCTAACAGCGTGAAGGTGAACAGGTAGGCGAGGAACCAGAGGTGATGCCAGCTGAGGTTGCCCGTCCCTGCATAACTTCCCGAGTAGGTGCCTTCAAAAAAGTGCGGGTAGAACTGAAAGAACGAGCCAGTGAACTGCCCCTCATATATCCGTTCCAGGTATACTTGTGGCGGCACAACTAGCAGCATGCCGAAAATTAGAGGGACCAGTAGCCTCAAGACACGTTCCTTGATAAAAGGTCCTTTCTTTCTAGCGCCGAGGGAAAACCAGGCAGCAGCACCAGCTACCAGGAAAAGAGGCTGCATGCCCCAGTAATTGAAGAAATGATTGTAAGTCGCGAAGGCCAGACCGGTTTTAGCGTTTTTCAAATGCCAGGGGTCAAAGTCAAAAAACCTGCTGCAATGAAATAGGAACAACGCCAATATAGCCAGAACCCTGACCCAGTCAAGGTCATAACGCCTCACAGAGCTACTGTGCACCTTAGACCCAGCCATGAAATCTTCCGCATATTATAACAGGTCAGTCAATAGCTTCTTTCCCAAGGACGACCTGTTGGTAATGCTGCCGACAGACATGGAGGTCTGCCCCCTGTTTGTCATTGCCAGCCCTTCCACGGAAGGACCTCCTCGCGATGGCAGAATAGAAACCGAGATTGCTTCGCCACTATATGTAGTGGCAAATTAAACGATGCATAATCCTCTCTTGTGTTATAATACGGGACATATATCTGATGCCCTTCAGCCAAGATTTCAAAAGGAGTGAATTAGCTATGGTTACGGAAGAGAAAAAGAAGGTTATAAACCGGCTGAAATCAATGTACCCGCTTCGAGCCAAGGTAAATGAGACCTACCTGAAGAGCACTGAAGCCATCAAGGCGGGCAAGCCCGCTGTCTGGGCTATGCTCAACTTCTACTACGGCGACCCTATACTCAAAGCCATGGACGTGGAAGTGGTCTATCCCGAAAACTATGGTGCCATTGCTGCGGCAACAGGAGTTGCCCAGCGATACCTGGAACAGGCTGATGCCGATGGCTTTCCTACACATCTCTGCGGCTACAGTCTGACCAGTCTCGGCTATACATCGCGGATGATGAGAGAATTCAAAGGTGAGGTGCCGCCAGAGGCTCCCTTTGGAGGCATGCCAAAGCCGGTATTTCTGCTGTCCTCAGCCGCTATCTGCGACGCCAGGTACAAGTGGTTCCAGTCATTAGGCCGCTACATGGATGTGCCGGTATGGCCACTGGAATCACCCAGCCCCGGAACAAAAGAGTTCTTCATCGAAGGCGCTTTCCAGAAAATGGTTGACCTGGGAGTGAAACATCTCAGGGACTTTGTCACCTTCGTCGAACGCATGGTGGGCAGGAAAATAGACTGGGACAAGCTAGATGAAACGGTTAACCTCATGATAGAAATAAACCGGGTGTGGCATGAGGTGAACGAGCTGCGCAAGGCAAAACCATGCCCCATGCACAGCAGGGACTTCTGGAGCACCATGCCAGCAGCTCTGTTCCTGGCCGGCGACCTAAAGGATTCGCTGCAGCTCTACCAAAATATGTATAAAGAGGTGAAAGACAGGGTAAATGACCACGTAGGAGCCGTTCCTGAGGAGAAATACAGGTTGGTATTCGCCGAGCTTCCACCCTGGCATAGCTTGGGATTTTTTGACAAACTGGCTGAGAGGGGGTGGAACTTCGTCGTCGAGAGCTTTGGCTATCGCCCGCCCATCCCCGTTGACCTCAGCCAGGTCAAAGACCCGCTGGAACGAATCACCAGATTCAGCCTCCAGTTCTTTGCTGGCTACTACGAAGATGCCCGGCAACAGAATGTGCTCGGTGGCTCTTTCGCTTATCCTTATTTGAAATATGCCAGAGAATGGAAATGTGACGGGGCAATGCTTCATCCCCTTATCACCTGCCGCAGCGCCTCCACGCACCTGCCTTACGTGGCAAATATGCTGATGGAAAAGCTGAAAGTGCCTTCACTGAGCATAGAAGGAGATATCGTAGACCTCAGATTGTTCAACCCTGAAGATGCTTTAGCCAAGGCAGAGCCATTCGAGGAAACAATGGAGCACTACAGAAGAGTGAGGAAACAGGAAGGCTTCGACTGGTGAACAAAAGTAAAAAATAAAACATCAAAAGTCAAAGACGAAAATGTGCTTTGATGTTTGTTCGCTTGAAAAAGAAACATTTTTGCATTTTTATCTGTAATTTTGATTTTTGGTTTTTAATCTTTGATTTTTCAAAAAGAGGTTGCAGCAATGTCAGATAAAAGCCAAGGACTGAGCAAAGCCCAGGAGATCTACTTAAACCGGTCGAAGAGGGTCAGGGAACTCAAAGCAACTGGCAAGAAGATAATAGGCTATCCCTGCGTCTATGTCCCTTTAGAAATGCTTACCGCACTAGACCTCGTCTCGTACCGGACGTGCGGGGACATCAAAGAGCCGGTAACTGAGGCAGATAGAGCGCTGCCCAGTTCATTCTGCCCTATTATGCGCACCTGCCTCGATTGTGCCTTGAAAAGTAAAAACGATTTCCTTGATGGTATGGTCACCGTCCATTCCAGCGACCCTCAGGAAAAGACAGCCCGCGTCTGGGAATCTTATATCAACTACCCATATTTTCACTTCATAGATATGCCCAGCACCATCCGTCCCGAGGCCATTGAATACTTCAAGTCACAATTGAATGACTTCAAGAAGACTTTGGAGTCCTTCACCGGAAAGAAACTGACCGCAGATAAGCTTAAGGCAGCCATTAAGTCTCATAATCAACAACGAGCGTTGGTGCAGGAATTATACGAGCTGACCAAGCCAGCCCCACCGCTTATCTCAGGCACTGAGCTTGTCCAGGTAGTAAAAGCGCTTATGAGCCTGCCTGTAGCCGAAGGGAATAACCTGTTAGCGCAGGTTATAGGCGAGGTCAAGGACCGCGCCGATGGCCCCAAGAAAAAGCCAGCGCGTCTACTTATCTGGAGCAGTACATTGGATGATATTGATGTCATGCAGGTATTTGAGGCTAAGGCAAATGTGGTGATGGATGAGAGTTGCGGCAGCATCAGAGCCTACAGGGGCAGTGTAAAGCTGACCACTGACCCATTGGATGGACTGGCTGATTACTACATGAAGGAGATTACCTGCGCCCGCACCTTCAGACAAGCCAATATCGGTGAGACAAAGAAAGACTATGCCAAAGACATACAAAGCCGCTTCGGTTACCTCAAGGGCATCGTCAGAGAATGGAAAATCAATGGCGCCGTATTGCTGTTAGTCAGGTATTGCGACCCCTTTGCCTTCGAAATGCCGTCGCTCAAAGACTACCTCGACAGCATCGGCATTCCCAGCACTTACATAGAATATGATTACACTATAGGAGCTTTAGCCCCATTAAGAACCAGGGTTGAGGCCTTCCTTGAGACAATCCGCTAAGAACATTTCTCCAGAGGTCAACTTGTATTTCGCTGGCGTAGACATAGGTTCCACCATGACCAAGGTGGTGCTCACGGACACAGCTGACAGGATATTGTCTGCCATAAAAGGCCCTACTGGACCTGAGCATCGCCAGCTAGCCAACGAGGTCATGAGAATGGCACTGGAGCAAGCCGATTTGCAGCTCGGCGACATCTCCTACATCGTAGCCACGGGCTACGGGCGGGTGAATGTCCCTTTTGCTGACGACCAGATAACAGAGCTTTCCTGCCATGCCAGAGGCGTCTCCAGTTTGTTTCCCAACGTCAGGACTGCCATAGATATCGGCGGACAGGACGCCAAGTGTATGAAGACAGAGAAAGGTAAGCTGGTCGACTTCGTCATGAACGATAAATGCGCTGCCGGAACCGGCAGGTTCCTAGAAGTCACCGCTGCCACTTTGGGTATCAGGCTGGAAGACATGGGAGACATCGCATTGAAATCTACCAAGAAAATCCAGATCAGCAACCTATGCACCATCTTCGCTCAGCAGGAGGTGGTAGCACTGCTATCCCGCGGGGAAAAGCTGGAAGATATCATAGCTGGGCTCCACGATGCGCTGGCCAGCCGGGTGGCAGCACTGGCACGGCGGCTGAAGATAGAACCCGATGTAGTGCTCACCGGTGGCGTGGCCAAGAACATCGGCATGGTTAAGGCGATGAAAGAGAGTTTGGGCTGCGAAATCCTCGTCCCTGAAGAGCCACTACTAACTGGGGCGCTTGGGGCTGCCATACTGGCAAAGGAAATCTATATGAAAGCAACGGCAGAGGGCGAGCCCATCCCAACAAAGCCTCGTCGCCTGGAAAAGGCTACCTTCTTTCAACAATAAAATATAAAAGTGATTAAAACATTTTTGCATTTTTACCTGTCATTTTGATTTTTGGTTTTTGATTTTTAATATGATGTGGTTTATGGGCATAGACATCGGCTCGGCATATAGTAAAGGAGTCATAATCAGAGATTCCGAGCTTGCCGCTTACCGCGTGATTCCTTCCGGAGCCAATTACCAGACAGCGGCAGAGACGATAAGGCAGGAGCTTCTGAGACAGCTTAAGCTGAGTCAAGATGATATAGCCGATACTGTAGCCACTGGCAGCGGCGCCAACAACGTGGCTTTCGCCAGCCGACAAGTCAGTGACATAGTCTGCACTGCCAGAGGCATAAATAGCATCTTTCCCCAGGTCAAAACAGCAATCGAGGTGGCGGGACAGTCTACCAAAGTAATACGGATAAATGAACAGGGAATGGTGACCAATTTCACCGTCAGCGAAAAATGCGCTGCCGGAAGTGGCCGGTTTATCGAAGTCATTGCCAACGTACTGCGAATAGATTTAAAAGATTTCGGCCCGCTTTCGCTTAAGTCCAAAAACCCAATCACCTTCGGCACCGGTTGCGCTGTCTTCGGCGAATCAGAGGCCATCACCAGAGTCACCGAAGGTATCCCAAAGGAGGACATCGCCGCCGGGGTCAACAAAGCCTTAGCCAGCAAGATTTCATCGCTGGTCAAGAAGATTAAGCTGGAGGAGCCATGCGCCCTCTGCGGTGGTGGCGCGCTCAATACCGGCCTCGTCAAGACTGTAGAGCAGGAATTGAATATACAGCCCCTTGTGCCCCCACAACCCCAAATCATCACCGCCCTAGGCGCCGCCGTAACCGCCAGAACCTCAAACTTAAACACGTAGCCAATGGATAATGCCCCCCGTGTCATTGCGAGCCCCGATACAATCGGGGCGTGGCAATCTCAACACTCCCCACCGGAGATCGCCACGTCGTCCCGATGCAATCGGGACTCCTCGCGATGACGGAAACCTATAAGAGTTCAGCGAGGCTAAAGCCTCACTGCTACATTTTTCCAATCAAAACTAAATTCAGTCGTCATGCCACCGACACAATGTGTTAGAATAGTGGTAAGTCAATCGGGAGGAGGGCAAAGATGAGATTCATTCTGCTGATCCTAGCTGGTACCTTGGTTTTGGGCTTATTTACAATAGGTTCCGTGGTTGTGCCATGTCAAGTAACTGCTTCAAATTTCCAAGTAAAGGAAGCTATTCCAATATTTACAAATGCCACTTTATCTAATGAAGAAACTATCCAGAGCAAAATCGCTCTCCAAACATCATATCTTTCACTGTCGCTGAGGACCGACAAGCCAGTATATTTGGCCGGCGAGACTGTAAATATTACCGTCAGCACATCTGTAGTCAACACCTATGTTCGTGTGCTAGCCCAGCTTCCAAGTGGTCTTCAGGAAACAATTGCCAACTTCACCACAAGTGGCACTTATACATTCTCGTGGTCGGCACCATCAACACCAGGACAGGTAAGATTCACCTGCGAGGGTCAAGCCGTAGTGGAAGTATGGGGCAGTTGCGTCAGCTACGTATGTGTTGCTTCAGATTGCTGGTTCGAGACTTACCCCTGCCTCCAGGCGACTACGGTCACGGGCAATGCCTCGTATGACATTCGCGTTTTCAGCCGGGCAGCGTCCATATCAGGCCGCGTCACTGACACCAATCAGAACCCGATTAGCATGGCTACTGTTTATCTTGCCAGTACTATGCAAAGCACCACAACAAACAACGATGGATTTTATGAATTTATCTCCTACCAGCTTGGCAACAATTACACTTTGATTAACCAGATACCTACGGTTACAGAAACTGTTTCTGCCGATGCAATCGCCTGCGAACCACAGCCTGGCAAAAGTGTACAGGTTCAGGCCGAGCGCGGCGCTTCCGAAGTTAACTTCACCCTGAGGCGTTCTTTTTATCCACCGGATATTGATTTATCTGATTTCACCTTCGATGCTTTCCCTGGCTGGCCAGAAGCTAAGGAATACTCCACATGGCAGAATATCGTTGGTATCACCATTGACGGGCCGGTGGAGCCGAGAAAGTTGCTCTTTGGATCAAAGGAGATATCGCCACCGTGGTTCAATATGGACAATAAGAAACTGTACCTCATTACCAAACCAGAGTTCGGCCGCTATTTTATAGAACTCCAGGGCGCTCAGAACACTGACTATACAGTTGCCGCTGCCACAACCCTGAACAACCAGTACTTCGAGCCAGTGACTATGAGCGGAAGGATCGAAGGCCAGAGTGGCCAGCGGATCAGACTTATGCTTAACCAGAACGGGATGGAGTTAAAGTCTATCAAACCATTTCCCTTAATTCTGGTGATTATCCCAGCGGTCGTCGGAGTCATAGGTGGCCTTGTTGCCGCCTACTTTCTAACCGGTGGAAAATTCCGAGGGCTGAAACTGCAAAAACGGAAGGGTGCGGCTAAGGGGAAAGCTCAACAAAAGACTGGTAAAGAGGGCCGAGGTAAAAAGGGCGAAAAAAAGAAGCCAAGCAAGAGCACGCGTAAAGGCCGATGAACAGAATCAGCGGCAAGGCGAGCTTGAAGGTCTGGGGAAGCCCTGAAGATAGCAAGGTTGTTATCTACATAGAGAAGCAAGCTTACGACGCCATTTATCGCCACGGTGCAGCCAATCCTCAACGAGAGATAGTCGGTATCCTTCTGGGCAATGTCTCCGAAGATAGCACTGGCAAATATCGGGTTGACATCGTCGGCATTGTTAAATCGGATTCTGCTCCCGGGAATCAAACCCAGGCGCAGTTCACCCATGAGGTCTGGCTACAGCTCGTAGAATCAGCTCAGAGAAACTATCCCAACCAGAAAGTTGTCGGCTGGTACCACACTCATCCCGGATTCGGCGCCTTCATGTCCGATGATGACGTAAATTCCCATCGCGTTGCTTTCTCACACCCGTGGCATGTGGCTGCTGTATGTGACCCCATAAAAAACGAGCTCAGCTTTTTCGGTTGGGATAGCTCAGAAATAAAGGCGATCAAAGGTTTCTACACCTATGAAGTCCTGTCTAATGAGCCAGAACCATTACTTCAGCCAGAGAAAATGGCACCACCGCAAAGGAAGATGCCTGCTTTCCTTATACCGGCTTTGGCGCTTTTTGTGGCTCTGTTTATCATCATAGGACTTGCCTTTACCGTCTGGTTACCAGGAGGACAGAAGGAGGCAAGCCAACCACCATTCAAGGATTTTCCAGTAGCTGCTGTCCCATTCCGTAACGAAGAGAAAGGGGAGGTATATAACTATTATTTCATTCAAAATAACGGCGAGGTTTGGCGTTATACACTGAACAAGGAAAAGCCCTGGACTAAAGAAAAATCCTTGCCCATCACCTTGAAAGAAATTGTGGAACAGCCAACAGCTAATCCACAAGAGAATAGTGGTAACAACATCGGCGCCTTGGAATTGCAAGCTAATGATGGAACTGGGAAGCCTTGGACTCTGAGTGCATATATCATCAATACCGGTGAGCTTACAGAGTGGCGAAAGACAGAGACGAGCGCAACACCAACAGCCGGCATCTCACTCTCCGTCTCTGAGAAGTATTTGCTCTTTGGCGCAGCCAAAGATACAATGCCTCTACAGTTATCATTCACCGGCAGCGGAAACCTCTCCTGGCTCGTCTCATCTAAACCGGACTGGATAAAGGTGGATAAAGAATCTGGAGTCGGTAATGCTACTATCAATGTTACGGCGAAGCGCAGTGATCTCAGCCCGGGAGACCACCTAGACAAAATGCTCTTTAGCTACAATAGTGACAAAAAGACTGAGGAGGTTATCATTTTTGTTACAGTCGTTCCGGTGACCGAACCGTTGGCCAAACCAGAGCAGAAACTGCCGAGCTTCAAGATTATTTCTGTAAAAGATGAAAACGATGATGGGAAAATTTCACGGGAGGGCGAGAAGGTTTTAGTTCTGGTACAGAATAGAGGAGATAGTTCTGGTATGGTTGAGGTTTCAATCGATTCCAGCGCAGTGTTTGCCATTTTGGAGTCACCCGAAGCTCAAGAACTAAAGCCTAACGGAGAATTTGAATTTGTATTCCACCTTAAATCCAAGACAATAAGAAGTGGAATCAGTGAGAACTTAGTCTTTAAGGTCAAAAATTTAAACTCAACTACCGATGAATATGATGAAGAATCAGAACGCTTCTTCACACCCTAGCCATACTCCAGACCCCATTCAGGGTCGCTACGACACTCTTAGATTGATTTCCTGGTGGCAACAGGAAAAGGTGGCCAAGGCCAAGGTGATGGTAGTCGGTGCTGGAGCTTTAGGAAACGAAATCCTGAAAAACCTGGCACTGGTCGGCACCGGCCGCATACTTATAATTGACTTTGACGTCGTTGAAGCTGCCAACCTTACCCGCTCTGTCCTGTTCCGGGCTGAGGACATCGGTAAACTAAAGGCCAAGGTAGCTGCCCAGCGACTGAAGGAGCTGAATCCGGATGTCAAGGCTTCCTACATTTGTGGTGATATCACTAGCGATGTCGGCCTCGGCATCTTCCGCAATATGGATGTCATTCTGGTTGGAGTGGACAATTTCGGCGCTAGGATTTTTATCAACCGCGCCTGCTTCAAGGTGGGCACGCCCTGGATTAACGGCGGCATACAGGAACTGATTGGAGAATTCCACGTCTATATACCCGGTGAAGGTGCCTGCTACGAATGCAATCTACCAAAGGAAGCCTACAAGGAAATGAAACGCCGCCTATCCTGCCTGCTACCGATTGAGGAGCTAGAACAGGGAAGAGTCCCGACAACACCCACCATCGCCTCCATTATCGGCGGGCTCCAGGTCCAGGAAGCTCTTAAACTTACCCACGGGCATGAGATTACCGGCGGCAGCGGCCTTGTTTTCAACGGGTTGACCAATGAGTTTTTGCCGGCTAACTTTCCCCTCAACGAAAGATGCCTAAACCATAATCAATTCAAATCCGTTATTAGTACTGCAAGGGGCGCTGCCGACAGCACTTTCGGGGAACTGTTGAATATGGCCGAAGAGAAACTTGGTTCCGGGGCAGTTATACAACTGGATTTTGACCTGGTTTTCAGAGCGACTTGCACTTGCGGTCACTCTAGGCAGATTCTGAAACGACTCGACAAACTTAGCTCAGACAAGCTAAGATGTCCAAAATGCAAAAAACTCATGCAGCCAGATATGACATCCACTATCAGCAAAGCTACACCATGGATTCTGGACAAGACTTTGTCCCAGGGGCAAGTGCCGCCGTTCCACGTTATCACGGCAAGGAATATGGCGTCAGTGGCCCACTTTGAACTTGACGCGGACAGGGATAAAGTATTAAATTTCACATGAAAGGAGGTTCACTATGGAAGAGTTGGAGGTAAGACTAGTCCGTCTATGCCCTAGCTGTGGTCCTGTTACCGACTACAATGCCGACTTCAAATGCAAGGCTTGCGGAAAGTATACCAAGGAAGAAGTCATCGCCGGCGAATTAGCCGTAGGGCCTGCAGCAGCAGTCACAGAGCGGGAGGAACGCTATGGGCGTAAAAGGATGTGCCATGAGCACGGAAAAGAAATAGATATGAATGCCAGAGTGTGTCAATACTGTGACATCCATATACCCGACAGCCGTGTCTCAGGGAACACAGTCATGGCTCTGGCTGTAATCCCCGGCATTTTCGGATTGCATGGCCTAGGACACATAATTCTGGGCAGAATAGCCATAGGTTTTCTCATTCTCTTTGCCGGGTTGGCGCTCATTGGTGGTTTGATAGCCTGCGCCGTTACATATTACTACTACATGGAATCCGCCTACATCGCCTTGATTGCCATACTAGCCATCGCCTACATTTTCCTGTTTGTCTGGCAAGTCATAGATGCTAATGCCAGCGTTGGCAAATACAATCGGGCTTACGAGAGCCATAAGGTAGCATAAGGCGGGGTGTTGAAGTCGTGACGGTATTGCTTGTCCTCACCCTATGCATAGCCGGCTTTGTTATTGGTTTCATAGTCCTGTACACAATGCGTCGGCGATACACCAAGGCCAAGCCAGCAAGCCAAGAGATAGTTAAAAAAAACGTGGAGGAGACACCTTGCCTCTGGTGCGGCAAACAAGAATACAGCAGTAAAAACCCTTCTTTCACCTGCCCCAAGTGTGGCACAGTGCATCACCGGTCATGCTGGATGGAATATGGAGGCTGCACCACATGGGAGTGCCCTCTGGCACCACTCGGGGAAAAGGCAAAAGAAGAGGCCTGATAATTCAGCCAGCAACATAAATGAAGGAGGTGGCTTAAATGAGAGTATACATCTGGGATTTCACCCATGACCGCTATTATCCGGCATTAGTCTCCGAAAATGCCACGGTTGGAAGGCTGCTCTCGCAAATTACACCGCAAATAGTTAAGGAGCGGGGACCTGGGAGGCAAATGGTCGCTTATCTTCAGAAGACCGGTGAGCAATTATACCGGAATCCCGAGGGACGCTATTTAAGAAGAGGTGGGGTCTCCCGATACTTAACGCTTCACCCGTGGCAGACTCTAGCCTCAGTCGGTGTCGTTGAAAATGAGATACTGGTTCTGTGCTATTTCATACAGCCGGGCGTGAAAACACAAACAATCGACTTACAAAAGCGGCTGCAACAAGAACATGAATGGCTCAAGGAGCTAGCTGCCAAATCTGACCTTATCGAGGTTGAATCTATAGAGGGCGACCCGCCCACAAAATACCGCGTCACTTTTAAATACAAAGGCATAATGCTTAATCCTGCCAGCGAGAAGCCAACCCTGACGGCAAACCACATCATGGAGATTTATCTGCCAGCCGGTATACCTGGTTATCCCAACGAAGCACCCTATGTCCTGTGTCTCACCCCCCATTTTCATCCCAATATCAGCCCGGAAAACAACATGGTCTGCATCGGTATAGAACGAGACTGGGAAAGTTCTCTGGATATAGCCTGGCTGGTTACACACCTGGCAGACATGATTACCTACCGAGTCTATGGTTTCGAGAAACCCTATAACCAGAAAGCGGTAAAATGGACTAAAGCTAATGAGGCAAAAATGCCGCTAGATAAACGACCTCTGTTTAAGGATGACGCAGTAGTAACAACGCCTTCTAAAGAAGCTGAAGAGGATAAGGTTACATTCCAGAAACCCTTTGCGGTGGCAAGGGTGACTGCAAAGTCGACTCGGTCGGTAAAGATAAAGCGAGCCACAAAAAAGGCCGCAACAAAAACAAAAGGCAAGCAGCAAAAAACAAAGCAGGTAGTAAAGGCTAAATCTCCCAAACTAAGTACTGCACGCAGTAAGCGAAAATAGAGCACCACCAGGTCTTTACCAGAGCATAATAAAAGCGCGGTCAAGGAAAGGAGGAAAAAGAAAATAAAAATGGAAAGAGAAAGAGCTAGCGAAAGGAGGAGTCAATGAGAATAAGTAGGCGAACGATATATATTTTGCTTCCGGTAATTGTTCTGACTCTGCTCGGGGCTTTCTTTGCCGGATGCGCCTGCGTACCACCAGGAACAATGCCCCCAGTGTGCCAGCAATGGTATGAAAAGGGGAAACAAGAGGGTTACAACACAGGTTACAACGAGGGTTTAAACAGAGGTAAAGAGACTGGCTACAGCGAGGGCTATACCAAAGGTCTACAAGAGGGCAAGACACTATGTCCAGAATGTCAGAAGTGTCCGGAATGTCCTCAATATCCTCAATACCCATATTCCTACTATCCATATAATTATCCATATTACTACCCGTATTACTATTACGGATACGGAGACTACTGGACTGGATATCAAGACTGCAAGAACACGTTCTGCACCCAGTGTCCAACCTGTCCCCTCTGCCCTTAGGCGATGCTCAGTTCAAAAGTCTCAATGCGACACCTTACATCTGAACAGATGCGGGGCAGGCCTTGAGGTCTGCCCCCACTTTTATCGCTGATAATTATATGTAGCTACGAGGCTTTAGCCTCACGCGAGGCGACCCTAAAGGGTCGCAACTACATCCGTTGGTAAGTGAGAGGGGTGACTGCCTTGGCATTTCGCCTAAAAAGGGGTAAAATCATGATATCTGTTGACATGGGGTTGTGATATACCCAACTATTGAAGCCAAGCACAAAGGAGGAGAAGAATGTTAGAAGTGTTTTTGACCCAAGAGCAGAAGAAGCTCAAACAGGAGGTTCAGGACTTCGTCAAGAGCGTACCCCGACAGCTCATTCTGGATATGGATGCTGATAAAGTCGAGTTTCCCTATGAATTTGTCAGGGAGGCAGGCAAGCGAAATCTGCTTGGGCTCAGGTTTCCCAAAAAGTACGGTGGCAGGGACCTCAAATGGGTGGATGAAATCCTGTACATAGGAGAGATCAATAAACTGGGCATACCTTTTGCCTGTCTCTGCTCAGTGGTCTCCATAGTTGGCGAGGGCATAAATGTATTCGGCTCCGAGTCACAAAAGGAGAAATACCTTAAACCTCTTCTGGCTGGAACGCAGTGGGCGGGAGAGGCGCTCACTGAGCCCAGAGGCGGCTCTGATTTCTTCGGTGCCACCACCGTGGCTCGAAAGAAAGGCAACACCTATTACCTTACCGGGCAAAAACGCTTTGTCGTCGGCTCTGAAGGTGCCGATTTCTTTCTGGTGTTCGCCGTCACCAATCCCGGCGCCGGCCGAGATTCAATCAGTGCTTTCATCGTGGAAAGGGACTTTGGAGTGGAGGTAAAGCATGTCTACGGCTTGATGGGCAGCCGAGGGTCGGGCACAGGGAGATTAGTTTTTCGAGACGTGCCGGTGCCGGAGGAGAATCTGCTGGGTAAGGAAAACGATGGGGCAAAGATATTTTACAAGTTGATGGTGCCAGAAAGGCTTCTTTCAGGTGGAGTGGGTGGCTCCCGGGCGTTACTGGAAATAGCCGCCAGATATGCCAACAAGAGAAAAGCTTTTGGCCAGACCATAAGAAATTTCGAGGGGGTTAACTTCAAAATCGCCGATTGCGTAACTAAACTCGATGCCGTCAGCGCTTTGGCCTATGCTGTAGCCAAGACAATAGACGATGGCATAGGTACCCCGGGTTATCAAAGAAGACTGGTATCCGAAGTCAAGAAACTGGCCACCCAAACGCATTGGGAAGTGGTAAACGACGCCATGCAAATTCTTGGTGGCATCGGATATACCAATGTATTCCCCGTGGAGCGGGCACTAAGAGAAGCCAGACTTCTCATGATCTGGACCGGAAGCAATGAAATCATGAACTTAATCATCCAGCATGAATATTACAAGGAAATCCTAGCTAGAGGTATTGAGGGCAGAGACATTGAAGCCGATGTCTCCCTTACCGAAGAGCAGCTTGCTGAAGAGAGGATTTACGAGTCAGAACCTGTGCCTACCACACCGTAAATTCAGCCAACAAATGTAGGGACAGGTCTTTAGACCTGTCCGCAGCGGACAGACCTGAAGGGGTTCTGCTCGGAACTGGTTGTTTTCAAAGAAACCATTTTATAAACCATTCCTTTACCTTAGGAGACAAATATTTGTTTAAAAGCCTACCGATTGGTCGAGATAGCAAAAGGATAATAAGCAAACCTACGGTTAGATAGAAAGGTAGCCAAGGAATCGTATTCACAAATATGCCTTTCTCCTTAAGCAATAAGGGAAATGTATAGAAGAAGTTGGCAAGCAAAATACCGAAGGCGATATTGATGATATCACGCATATAACAATTCTAGCATAATTCCTGAGGCGGTTACATGAGTACGGCAACCACTTTAGAACAGAACCCCTGAAGGTCTGTCCCTACGTTTCTAAATCCCAAAACAATATCAAGATTAAAATTCTCCGCACTTGACAAGATAACTCTCCTGTAGTACTATATGCATAAATGCGCATATAGGGACAGAGGTTCAGAAATGCGAGAGTTAGTAAAGGCTTTTAAGGCCCTTTCCGACGAGACCAGACTGAGGATTCTCAACCTGTTATTGGAGCGGGAGTGCTGCGTCTGCGAGGTGATGCAGGCGCTCAATATCTCCGAGTCCCGTGCCTCTCGAAACCTGAGTGCCCTCTACGATGCCGGATTCTTGAAGCTCAGGCGCCTCGGGCTATGGGCACTGTATTCCATAGATAAAGAAGGCCTAAAAGAGCACTATGCGGACCTGATCGAGGCTGTCAACAAAGCGCTTGAGGGAAATGAAACAGCCCTGCAGGATAGAAAAAGGCTGAGGAACGCCCAAAGAATAGGCCCTGGTTGTGTAGTTGGAACACCCAACTAAGCCATTTCTTTTTATCCCATTGTATGCGTATATGCAAATTTAAGAATTCAACCAAGGAGCGGAGCCCAGAAAATGGTGGTGTTTCCGTCAAAGGAATGGGTTAAGGCGGTTTTAGAGGCCGCAAAGCAAAATAAGAATAAAGAGGCGGCAAAGGATTGGCACGGTGATTTTCTGTGTACAGTCGAGGGCGACGAGGAACTCCTAAGAGAGTTAAACAAAAAAGAAATCGTGGAAGGTTTCATGAGCTTGATGGATATAATGCCTCCGGAGGCACGAAAAAAGTATAAGGATGCACCTACAGGCAAGATTCTTGAAAGCCTGGGGATTCCGCTAGACGCCTCTGTTAGAGAGTTGAATATAGATAAAGTGTTGAATAAAGCCTCAAAGTTATCTGCAGACGAGATAAGAGATATACGAATGCACATCTGGGCAGATTTCCGGGATGGCGCTCTCAGAGACCTGATGCCTGTGGCTCCTGGTGAACACGAAGACGCAATTTTTAAGCTTTCCGGGAATTACAGCACCTGGAAGCTGATGGCTTCAGGCAAACAGGATGTCATCAGATTGAGAATAACCGGCAAATTGAAGCTTAAAGTCGCCTTGAGGCGCGAAGTCGCTCTATCATATATGATTCTACGCATGAAACCAGTGGTAACGCTGGTAACTGAAGTATTCGCTGAAGTTCCGGTCAACTAGTAGAAGAGTTTCGGAAAATGTCGTTAGTTATTGAGCTTCTTAAAGGTGGCGTGGCTGCCCTCCAGGACTACATCCTTGCCCACACCCTGACCTGCTTGGTGCCGGCTTTCTTTATCGCCGGCGCTGTCTATGCGCTTTTCCCTAAGGAGAAAATACTCCGTTATCTCGGACCAAACTCACCCAAGTATATTTCGTATCCTATGTCGGTTGTGGCTGGGCTGTGCCTGGCTGTTTGCTCCTGCACCATCCTACCCCTGTTTGCGGGAATAAGGCGTAGCGGGGCCGGCCTTGGACCAGCAATTGCCTTTCTTTATACCGCCCCGGCTACCAATATACTGGCCATCATCTACACCGCAAGTCTTATTGGCATTGATTTTGCCCTTGCCCGCATCATCCTGTCCATCAGTTTTGCCGTCATCATCGGCATCAGCATGGCCGCTCTGTTCTCTGACAAGAAGCCTGAAAAAGCGGCTGATGACCCACCTGCTCAAGCCTTCGCCATGAACGAGAAGAGCAAAGTCTCAAACTGGCTCTGGGTATTCTTCGCCCTTCTGGTTGCCATCCTGCTCTGGGGAGCTTCATCTCTGATAACGCTTACGGTGAAATTGATTGGGCTTGTCCTGCTCCTAACAGGGCTTGTGCTCGTAGTCAGGCACACATTAAGCCGAGACGATGTGATGAGGTGGATGCGGGAGACATGGTTCTTTGTCCGCCAAATTCTTCCCCTGCTGCTGGTCGGCGTTTTTGTGGCCGGCATGCTCCGGGTAGTCATACCAGCAGATTTCATCGGTCGCTACTTCGGAAGCTCAACGGTGGGGGCGACATTAGCGGCGGTCCTGTTCGGAGTCTTCATGTACTTCCCAACCCTAGTGGAGGTACCAATGGCGCGGATGTTCCTAGACCTGGGCATGGGAAAGGGGGTTCTCCTGGCCTACCTGCTGGCCGACCCGGTGATCTCCCTGCCCAGCATTCTGGTCGTCAGACAGTTCATTGGCACCAAGAGGCTCTTCTGGTACGTCGGTATCATAACAGTCTGCTGCACCGCCGCCGGACTGATATACGGTTTTGTTACCAGTCTATGACATTTGAGACATTTTGATAAATAAAGGAGGTTAAAGATGAACATAAAGGTCCTAGGGCCGGGATGCGCCAGGTGCTACGAGTTGGAAAAGACCGCCAGGGAGGCAGTTAAAGAACTCGGCATTGACGCCACTGTGGAAGAGATCAAAGACATGAGCAAAATCATAGCTTATAACATCCTGACCACACCTGGCTTGGTGATCAATGAACAGGTGGTCAGTAGCGGTAAGGTGCCTTCAAAAGCAGAGGTCACGCAGTTAATCATAAATGCCATGGCTAAAGGAGAGCAGAAAAAGGGCTCTTGATATTATAACCATGGTAAAACATGGCAAATTCAAAGTATTAAGGAGATACCGAAAAATATGAACATATCACTTAGAGCCAAGCTGCGCTTCGCTATAGCCGCTGTCCTGGCTGTCGGATTGCTTTGTGCTTGCTCAAGTCAGGCTGCCACACCAGCCACACCACCAGAGGAACCTACCATGCCATCTGAAATAACGACTACGCCGCCTGATGAGCCGTCAACTTTTCAGAATCAAAGGGTGGACGTCGTCTATTGCCATCGCCCGCAACGCTGTGTCACCTGCCTCTGCTTCGAAGAGCGCATCATCTACGTTGTGAACACGTACTTTCAGAACGAGTTGAAAAGCGGCAAGCTGACTTTTGGAGTATACAACATCGGGGACAGCAAGAACGCCGCTATCGTCAAGAAATACAGCGCTGTTGGCTCACAATTGTTTATAAATACGGTAAAGGATGGTACCGACCACATTAGAGACATACAGGAAATCTGGTACTGGAAATGCAGAACCAACAAAGCGGGCTTCGACCAACAGGTCAAGAGCGCCATCGAGCAAAGCCTTAAGGACGTAGAATAATGGACTTAGGCAGCATTTTGGGCAGTTCTAATATCCCGGTACTCACAGCACTGCTCCTTGGACTGATAACCGCCATCGCCCCCTGCCCCATGGCGACCAACATCGCCGCTGTAGCCTACATCAGTCGCAACGTGACAGACCGCAAGTACGCTGTAATAACCGGCACCCTCTATACCTTAGGACGCATGGTCTCTTATTCTGTTCTTGGCGTCCTCATCATCGTGGTTGGCCTCGAAATCCCAGGAGTGTCTTCATTTCTTCAGGATGTCGGTGAGCAAATCTTAGGTCCAATCCTGATTATAGTCGGTTTGCTTATGCTAACCATCGACAGGTTTTCTTTTGGCCGAGGAGGTGGGAAACTAGCCTCGTTAGGAGGAAAAGTGGCCGACTGGGGCATGATAGGCGGATTCCTGCTGGGTATTATCTTTGCCTTAGCTTTTTGCCCCTATAGTGCTGTGCTATTCTTTGGGGCATTGATACCTATGGCTCTTGAGTCCACTGGTGGCGTGGCTTTGCCTGCGGTATATGCCATCGGCACCGGCTTGCCAGTACTGATATTTGGCACACTCTTGTCTCTGGGGGTAGCCGGAATTGCCACCTGGTTGAATGCCATTACCCGTGCCGAACGGATAATTCGCATAATCGTTTCCTTGATTTTTATAGGTGTGGGCATATATTATGTACTACTATGGATACAATCTTTAAATTATTAAACCGAAAAGGGTGTGAAATATAATGCCGATTTTTAAGAGAAGTCGAGAGCGGGTAAGAGGCGAAATAAGTTTGATTGCTTGTATCCTTATCGGGCTAACATTGCTGGCATCGGGGACAGGCAAAATAATTGCGGCAGAAGAGGCGCCAGCCCAAGTTGTTGACTTCATCAGCAACATCATCCCCGATATCTTCATAACCCCGGGCACTATCTCTTTTATGTATGATATTTTTATACCACGTGTCATTCCCTGGGCAGAATTCATTTTAGGAGCTTGTCTACTCGTCGGTTTCCTACCACGGCTTATGGCTATTCTGACCATTCCACTCCTTCTAGCATTTCTAGGAACAAATCTTTGGTCGATTATCCAGGGAGGATACACCACATGTGCCAGTTGCTTTGGCATCTGGGAAAAGTATTTCGGGTCGCTCACACCTGTTCAATCCCTTATTTATGACCTCGTACTTATCGCTCTTGCCATTTTGATAATAATCATCCATCCGGCGGGTTTCCTTTCCAGCAGACGATGGCTGGACAATCTAGGCAAGGGAAAGAAGTTTGATGCAGCAACAGTAAGGTTAAAAATGCGTGTATTTAGTGAGCAACTAGGAAATCTAGGAGCCAGAGTTATGGCATTTTTCAGGCTGATTGGAAAAGGCATTAGAGAGCATCCTCTTATTGCAATTTTTGCCGGCATATGTGTTCTTGGCCTGCTTGCATACGGTGCCATCGCAGCATCCACCCACACTGCCGCTCCCGGGAATGATACCACAGCAAAGATTCCGGTGGCCTCTGACATATCTGTTTCAGAACTATCTGAGACAAGTGCGGTAATCTCCTGGACAACAGATGAGCCAGCAATAAGCAACATTGAAATATATACAGAAGACCACATTTTCGTCATTACTGTGACTAACAAAAAACCGGTTAATTCTCATCAGATGCTCGTCGGTGGACTTTCCCCTGATACCACATACTACTTTAATATTCTGTCTGAAGATAAACAGGCACTATCGCAAGAGCACTCGTTCAAAACACTGGCTCCAGCTCCAAGTCAATTTACAATTTCTTATGTTAGAGTGTCTGCCCTCATCGACTCCAGTGCCACAATAACCTGGGGTACAAACAGACCGGCCACCAGCAAAGTCGAATATTGGATTCCAGGCGCTAAAGACCGAAACACTATATCAAACGATACACTTACCACGCAGCACAGTATCAATCTGACCTCACTCGAAGTCGATGCCATATACCATTACCAGATAAGGTCAATAGATGTCAGTGGCAATCAGGTAATCTCGCCTGAACTTGCCCTGAGTGGACAAACAGGCAAACCCGCACCTGATTTCACCCTCAATTCTCTTGATGGTAGAACTGTAACGTTAAGCGATTACCGCGGGAAATTAGTTATGCTGGACTTCTGGCTATGGTCATGCTCAGCCTGCAGAAAAAAGATGTCTATAATTCAAGAGGCTTATGCCAAAATCCCGACAGACAAGATAGCGATACTCTCTATCCACCCCAAAGTGAAGGAATCGATAATTCAGATGTATGTTGATGATACGGGGTTGACTTTTCCCGTTCTTTTAGATTCTGAAGGAGTAGTGAGTGACCTTTATAAGGTGCCCGTCTTACCCACAACTTTTCTCATCGATGGTGACGGAATTATTCGGCTTATAGACCCAGAATTTAGCAATACCGAAGATTTGGAACGTCTCTTCAACACCTTCCTCAAAGGTACCTGAAAATAAGTACGCTATGCTCAAGGTAAAACCACCAGAGGGCTATCCTCCAGAGGAAGGCCGCTATCTTAGGGGCAACGACTATTCTCCCGTCGCCGTCTGCGTCATTCTGGACACCTTTGACTGGGCTATACCCCCCGAGCTGAATGAACTGGTAATGTCTGGAATAGACTCAGGGGCGGCTCTTTCCGGCATGCTACAGACAGAGAACATAGGGTTAGAGAAGATGATTTGCAATATCGTGGCTAACCCGAATATCCGCTACATGGTTCTTTGCGGCAGGGAATCAGCCGGCCATTTGCCCGGCGAAGCGCTGCTGGCGCTCAAACAAAATGGCGTCGATGACACTAAACGCGTTATCGGCTCAAAAGCCCTCACTCCATTTCTTTACAACATACCCACGAAACTGATAGACAGGTTTAACCAGCAAACAGTCACCATCGTCAATCTGCTGGGTCAACCAGGTGAAAGAGACACCAAAGTCCCCGGATTAAATCCAAAAGTGATAGAAGAGGCAGTTCGGAGCTGCTATCAGGAGGCTCCCACAGCATTCATGGGCTACACGCTCTATGATATGGGGGCATATCCCAAACCGGCTATATATCATAAAATTGAATCTAAGCTAAATCAGCCACATCAAGCTACCGAACCGGGTAAATCGAAGATGGGCACGGGGCTGGTGCTGCACAAACTCCTGCCCCAGACCGATTGCCAGAAGTGCGGCAAAAAGACCTGCCTTGCCTTCGCCATTGACCTAGCAAAAGGGAAATGCCACCTTGAGGATTGTCCTTACCTAGACCAGCCTGAGTTCACTGAAAACCGCAAGGCTTTAGCCAACCTTCTGGAATAGGAGAATAATCTATGGAAAACGCCGGGCCGAAAACTATAGCTGGTAGACTCTCTATAATAGATAGATTCTTGACGCTCTGGATATTCCTTGCCATGGGCATAGGGGTAGGTCTAGGCTACTTCGTTCCCGGGGTGGCTAACTTCATCACCTTCTTCCAAGTAGGCACCACCTCTATTCCTATAGCCATAGGGCTTATTCTCATGATGTATCCACCACTGGCCAAGGTGAAATACGAGGAGATGAACAAGGTATTCTCTGATGTCAAATTCCTGGGATTCTCTCTATTCCAGAACTGGATTTTTGGTCCCATTCTTATGTTCGTCCTGGCTATTGTCTTTCTAAGAGGCTACCCGGAATACATGATAGGAGTGATCCTTATCGGCCTGGCTCGCTGCATCGCTATGGTCATAGTCTGGAATGAGCTCGCCCAGGGTGATAGGGAATACGCCGTTGGTCTGGTAGCCTTCAACGCCATCTTCCAGGTCCTCTTCTATTCCGTTTACATATTCATCTTCATATCCGTGCTGCTGAGCAAGCTCGGCATTGTGGAGGGGGTGAACGCCAGCATATCCATCGCCGAGGCGGCCAAAACAGTGTTCATTTACCTGGGAATACCCTTCCTAGCCGGCATTATCACCAGGTACGGCATGATAAAACTGAAGGGCAGAGAATGGTTTGAACACACCTTGATGCCTAAGCTGAGCCTCGTAACGCCAGCAGCGCTGCTTTTCACCATCGTGGTCATGTTCTCGCTGAAGGGAGAATACATCGTGCAGTTGCCCATGGACGTGGCCAGAATAGCAGTGCCGCTTATTATCTACTTCTTCTTTATGTGGTTTTTCACCTTCTTCATTGCCTACAAACTAAAGGCTAATTACCAGAAAGCAACCGCAGTTTCCTTCACCGCGGCGTCGAACGATTTCGAGCTGGCCATAGCTGTAGCAGTTGCCCTTTTTGGCATTGACTCGGGCGAGGCATTTGCCACCGTCATAGGTCCACTTCTTGAAGTACCAATACTCATCAGCCTAGTGAACGTGGCTTTCTACCTTAGGCGAAAATATTTCGCCACGAACCACAATAAGAGCTAACAAGAGAGTTAAAGTAAACCACTATACCACTTGACAAAAATACATTATCTTGTTTATAATTTGAAATATGTCGAATTTTCGAAATACCGACGCTGAGCGACTCGCCATCGCCTTCAAGGCGCTGTCGAATCCACACCGCTTGAGCATTTTCATGCGCCTGGCTTCATGCTGCACCCCTGGAGAGACCTGCGAGACAGATACTGACATTCGTGAATGCGTAGGGGCGATTGGCAGAAATCTGAGTCTTTCGCCTTCAACAATCTCTCACCATATAAAAGAACTCCACAGAGCAGGCCTGATTAGAATGAAAAGGCGTGGACAGACCGTCGAGTGCTGGGTCGACCCCGAGACGCTTGATTCGCTGGCCACGTTTTTTAAACAGCCTGTCAATGTTTGATTTCTTTCTGACGCCAGAAAGGAGGCTATATAATGAGCGATAAAGGCTCTGAAAAGATGCGAAAGGCAGATTGTTGCGACCAAAAGGGATGTTGTCCGTCTCTGGCGGATAGTACTAAGCAGCAACCACCGAGCAAGAAACAATGGTGGAAGATTGCCGTCTTTGCCTTAGGAATGCTCATGGTTATAAGTGCGACAACCTATTCCATCGTAACGCGGCATATCAATGCTTCAAGCACCCCATTGGATAAGAGTGGCATACCGCAAATAGCATCCAATACTGTCTGCAATGCCGCATCTACACTGGGCATTGGCGACCTGGCTTGGGTCCAAGAGCTCAATGCCATATTCACTAACCATGATTTAATTTTCGTGGTTCTGCCAGGAAGTGATGGCGATTCAACTAAAACACTTGCCGACCGGATTTCCGACGCCACAGTAAAAATCGAGGCCAGACATACAAGTGTCGGGACTTTCACATTGAGCGCCAGCGACCCCGAGTTCTCAACCACGACGGAGCGCTTGGCTATTGCCGAGTTACCGGCGGTTCTGGTCATGAGCACCAGCGGCAACGGAGCGATTATTACCGGCGACATCACGGAAGGAAAGCTTCTGCAGACATATGTGGTGGTTACCCAACCTGTTTGTGCGCCAGGTGGCTCCTCTGGTTGTTGCTCCGGAAAGTAGTTACCATGGAAGAATGGATTAAACAGGTCTTCAGTGCACCTGAATTCGGCTTTTTAGTGCTGCCTGCAGGGTTTCTGCTGGGAGTGATCACTGCAGTCGGTTGTATTGGCTGCAGTGTTCCGTTGATAGCTGCGGTCATCGGATATGCCGGCTCCCAGGAACAGCCAGAGAAAAGGGACATCCTGGTAATAGCCGGTTTCTTTATGCTAGGAACAGTCCTTACCCTATCAGCAGCCGGCTGGCTTGTCGGTTACATTGGGCAGGTGGCAGGAAGCATATTCGGTTTATACGGCAAGATACTGATTGCCGTCATTACGATTTTCTTCGGGTTTGCAGCACTTAACCTTCTTCCCTTCCACATCCCATCATTCAGCCCGGTTAAAAGGAATCTCCCACGGGGCTTTGTAGGGGCTTCGGTTATGGGATTGGGTGTCGGCGGTGCCAGTATAACCTATACCATGGCATGCTGCGGCCCGATGATACTACCAGTGGTTCTCGGCTTATCTGTATTAAAAGGACAGGGAGGATGGGGTGCCCTGATACTGGCCGTGTTCGCCATTGGGTATAGCCTACCTATGGTAGCAGCTATATTAGGTATAGGATTCGGTAGATTGACCGGAATTGCCAACAAGGTTGCCGGGCCGATTCGCATCGCATCTGGCATCCTGCTGATAGCTGCAGGCTTCTGGCTGATTCTAACACTTTAAAATGCTAATCATTATGGAAGTCTTCTATGGCAACTGAATTGAGTTCGCTAACAAATATATGTCTGCCGACTATGAAGGAAAAAACCATTGGCACGATATGCTTACTTGCGCTGATGACAATGCTGATGTTCCTGCAGGCCTGCGTTGAGGCTCAGCCCGGCTTCGAAGTATTGTCTCTAGACGTTACACCAGCAAAGATTACCACCGGTGAGAAAGCCACCGTTGAGGTTGAGGTTAGAAACAACAACGCCGAAACGGATACGTACAACGTGCCTTTGATGGTCAACGGCGTAGCGGATGATAGGAAAAGCGTTGCACTTGCCCCCGGAGCCACAGAGTTAATAACCTTCACGCTTACCAGAAGCCAGGCTGGAACCTATAGAATCTCGGTTGGAAGCATGGAATCAACCCTCGTGGTCGAAAAGCCTTTACCTGCGGAATTTCGTCTTTCTAACCTGGAGATCAACCCAACTGAGGTTGACAGCGGGAGGAATATAATTATCACCGCCAAAATAGTCAACGTAGGTGGTACTCAGAGCAGCTACACTGCTGAATTGAAGATAGACGGCGTCACAAACCAGACTGAGAAACTGACTATACCTGCCGGGGCTGATTGTATGCTGGTCTTCAAAATATCCAGAGATTTACCTGGGACTTACGTGGTTACCATTGGTGACCTTAGCGGCCAGTTTTCGGTAAAGGAACCATTTATGCCAGTAATCATTATTCCCCCATGCCCTCCCTCCAACTCCGGCTCCTGTGGTCCTGGAGGCTGACGGTAGCAGTATCACTGCCCAGTTAGGGTAGAAAGCAAACAAAAGGGGAAATCATAATACTAATTTTATCTAGATAGGAGGTCAGAAAATGAAAAAAGAAGAGGTCAAAAAAGTCGTTCGGGAGGGCTATGCCCAAGTTGCCAAAAGCGGCAGTTCTTGTTGTGCTCCACAGAATCCGTGCTGTGGCACAACCAACATAGCCACAAATATGAGCAAGATGATAGGCTATACCGACGAGGATATACAGTCAGTTCCAGAGGGAGCTAATTTAGGCCTTGGCTGTGGCAACCCAGTAGCACTAGCTTCTTTGAAGGAAGGTGAGGTTGTACTCGACCTTGGCTCAGGCACCGGTTTCGACTGTTTCTTGGCGGCTAACAAAGTAGGCAAAACGGGCAAGGTTATCGGCGTGGATATGACGCCGGAGATGGTCGAAAAAGCCCGAGAAAACGCCCAGAAAGGCGGCTACGGAAACGTGGAGTTCCGGCTGGGCGAAATTGAAAACCTGCCCGTGGCTAATAATTATGCCGATGTAATTATCTCCAACTGCGTCATCAACCTATCGCCGGAAAAAGAAAGGGTCTTCCAAGATGCATTCAGAGTGTTGAAGCCGGGTGGCAGATTGATGGTCTCAGATATAGTTTTGATGAGAGAACTTCCGGATTCGATAAAGAACTCTGTGGCTGCTTACATCGGCTGTGTGTCTGGCGCTGAAATGAAGGATAAATATTTAGAGGCTGTCAAGGCAGCGGGGTTCAAGCGAGTAAATATAGTTGATGAGACATCTTTCCCTACTGATTACGCACTAAACGACCCGACATTACAGACACTAATTACTGACCTAGCTATCCCCAGAGATGATCTTAAAAAGCTAGGCAGCTCAATTAGAAGCCTAAAGGTCCATGCAATAAAACCGGGCAAATGACCAACTCGGCACAACGAACTGGAATTGCCAATCTGCCTTTGCACTACGGCAAAGCGCCGCGGTGGCTATTCGACCGCATGACCAAGCTGGCTCGGGAAATCACCATCGCCATCACCACCGAGTTCGGTCCTAATGAGATGCTCCGCCGCCTGTCAGACCCTTTCTGGTTTCAAGCCTTCGGTTGCGTCCTAGGTTACGACTGGCACTCCAGCGGCGTCACCACCACAGCATGCGGTGCCCTCAAGGAAGGGATAAGAGGGCTGGAAACCGACCTGGGCTTATTCATCGCCGGCGGCAAGGGCAGAACATCGCGGAAAACTCCAGCTGAAATAGAGAACTACGGTCATCTCTTAAAGTCAAACCCATCAACCCTGGTCTATGCCAGCCGTATGGCAGCCAAGGTTGATAACTCAGCACTTCAAGACGGCTATCAACTATACCACCATACCTTCCTCTTCACCGCCGATGGTTCATGGTCGGTAGTCCAGCAGGGGATGAATGAAAACAATCGCTACGCCCGCCGCTATCACTGGCTGGGCGAAAAAATAACCGATTTTGTCTGCGAACCCCATTCTGCCATCTGCTCACAGGCTAAAGGCACAGCCTTAAATCTAGTAGCCGCTGAGAGCCAACCGGCACGGGACACCATCACCCAGATCACACTTGAGGAAAAACCAGAGGTACTCATCAGCCAGTTAAAGAGACTCAAGACCCTAGACCTGCCATCTCGCCATCACCTCAGCCTCGATGATATCCATCCCGACCGTCTACATAAGACCCTTCTTATCACCTATGAGCATAAACCCGACAACTTCGAGAATCTACTGAGCTTAGAAGGTGTCGGCCCAAAAACTATCCGCGCCCTCAGCCTGATCTCAGAGCTTATCTACGATGTACCGGTCAGCCTTCGTGACCCAGCCCGCTACAGCTTCGCCCACGGCGGCAAAGATGGTCACCCTTATCCTGTGGACAGGAAAACCTACGATAGAAGCATCGAAATCCTGCATAAAGCTCTGGAAAAGGCCAAAGTTGGTGACCAGGAGAAAATAGCTGCCTTCAGACGATTAAGAGCCTGGTTATAGACACGCTGTCTAGACTGAGCCAACATTCGTGTCTATCTTTGGTTTTGGTGGCGTACACAGGAAAATAGCTACAAAGCCAATGGCTCCTGCTATCCAAGAGATGACCATGATTGTGAAATAGGTGCCTTGGAGGTCATAAACAAACCCTGCCAGAGGCGCAGCCATGGCTTGAAACGACATCGAAATAGGCGAAACCACTCCATTAATGTTTGCGAAGGCCGTGGCCCCCAAATAGTTACCAATAATAGTGGGGACACAGATATAGGCTAGCCCGAAGCCAAAACCGGCCAGCAGCGGGTATAGATAAGCCGTCCACATAGCCTCGGGCGAGACGAACCAGAACAGAAACCCTCCCAGCAGAACGCAAAAAGCACCGAAGGCAAAAAGGAAGCGTGGCTCGATAATGTCACCCAGAGCGGCAGTAGTGAAACGCCCCACAATGCTCAAGCCGATAGCCAAACTGTAGAAGAAGGCCGCCATGGCCGGGTCAAAACCACGGTCTTGCAAGTGGAGAGGTCCCTGAGTGACAATCACCTGCCACAGAAAGAAACTGCACACCACAGCAACCACTAAAAGCCATAACGTTGGCGCCTTTAGAGCATCGCGCAAAGTCCAATCAACGGGGGTGCGATATGTTCGCGTCGCCCGAGTGGTATCGCTTACTGCTGCCTCCGCTTCATGCGGAGCCAGCCCATGAGGATGTTGACCTACATCAGATGGCTGGTTTCGCACCGTAAGCATAGCCACAACTATCCCGATTATTGAAGCCAAGGCGATAATAAACCAGCCAACGCGCCAGTTTCCACCGCCAGCCTCAACCGCCACACTTATTATTTGAGGCGCCAAAAAACCACCAATAGCTCCACCTCCCATTACCAGGCCCATAGCCATGGCACGGCGGGCACTAAACCAAGCGACGATCACCGTTTGAACCGGAATCATCGAGGCAAGCGCTGCCCCCAAGCCAACAAATAGAGACAGAACGAGGTACATTGAGTAGATGTGGCCTATCAAGCCCATGAGAAATGTAGCCATGGTCACAATGGTTCCGCCGATAGCCAGGGTAACACGCGCTCCGAAACGGCCAATCATCCAGGCAGCCAGTGGGCCAGTGAGGCCAAAGAGAAACATTAAGGCAGTAGCGCCTATCATTGTTTCTCCCCTCGACCATCCCATCTCCTCAATCATAAACGGATAGAGCACCGCCGGGCTGTAGAAGGCAAAACCGATGGGGATGGTATAAACAACCCAAAGGAAGAATATTAACCACCACCCATAGAAGCCCTTTGTTTTCGTCTCAGCTGCCAAAATAACTATCCTTTTTCATTTCTAAAGATGCTCAGCGCACGAGCTTAATATTATACCACCATGACTCATGTTTTGACCCACTACCCAATGATAATATTGAATGTACAAAAATTAGCACTTATAATGTTCGTATGGCATTCAACTGCTACATAGACGAAAGTGGGGATGAGGGCATAACCTGCGGTGGTTCCAGGTGGTTTACTGTGGGAGCACTTGTCGTTCACGATTCACTACAAGAACAAGCCCGCTCAATGGTTACTAGGATTAGAAATAGGTTTAACTTGAGAGAAGACCAACCATTACACTGGCGAGATATCAAAAAACATGATAAGAAATTATACGTATGTAAAGAATTATTAACAGAAAAATGGCTTTACATACTTATTACAACAGATAAAACCCATCCCTATATTGTTGAGGCAAAGGGTTTAAAACAGAAGTGCGCCATGTATTTCTATTCGGTAAGACTTTTACTTGAAAGGCTAACATGGTATGCTCGTGATAATGGAAACGAGAAAGTCGTCCCGACCTTCGAATACCGGTCTAACATTAGCTATAAGGGGATGACTGATTATTTATCCTCTTTATCTCAAGGAATACCCGAAACACAAATATCTTGGAACAATTTGGATTGGGGAAATTATAAAATAATGCAGAAACGGCAAAGTCTGCTATTGCAGGCATCTGATTGCATCTGTGGTGCAGCTAATGACGGGTTAGAATACAGCGAGTTGGGATTTATTGAACCGCGATATATTCTCAGTTTATGCAAGCGCTTCTATCGCAGGGGCGGTAATCTATTTTCCTATGGCTTCAAATTTTTGCATGCCGATGATAATGAATTACTCAATTTGAAGAAAGAATATGAATGGTTAAATCAAATGGAGGCAAAAACAAAGCCCGAAGGATCCCATAGCTCGTAGACTACTGCCGCCAATTAAGGCGACCTTCGGACTCCAACAGTCTTATTACTAGCGGTAAGTATAGCATATACGCTATGCGTTGTCAAGTTTTTTCCAACACATCTGTTCTTATTAGCCCTAACACTATGTCCAAATTGACCACTACCCAAGATTGACACAGAACTGAACGTAAAGTATACTCGCCGAAAATCTGGCTGGCATATAATGCACTGGAAGATTCTTGCCGATGTAGTTACAGGGCTACACCTTTCCCTGATAAGCTTCTTTGCTGTTTCGGTGGTGCTTTTAGCCATAGGCTTCTTCAAAACACGTCGCAATTGGAAGATATTCTATTGGGTTTTCGTTGCCCTGGCAGTGGGCTTGCAGGTGGCACTGTCGACGGGGATATTGAAGTCCTGTCCTATAACCGACTTAGAATATAAGCTGAGAATGTTTTATGACACCAGCGAAAGCTGGTTGCGAACCAGGTCGCTTCTGGCAACTGCCATATTCAATGTGACCGGAATGGAGGTGCCTGAATATGCCTTGACCATTGCCATGGTGACTGGAATAGCAGTAATGGTAATTTCCCTTATTCTCTGGAGACCCGCCAAGCTCGGCTCACGTTAGACATGTTTTGCCAGCCAGGCTTAGCTCACACTGGCAAATGGGATATTGTAAAGCAAATTAGAATCTTGGAATTTGCTTAGAATTTAAATATCAGGATTTCGGGCTTCGCAGCGCTTTAGAGAACCAGCCACACCATTGCAGAGGCAATCCTCAGAACGAATTCAGCCTGTCTCTCAGCACTTTGAGGTTCACCACATCTTCTCTGTTATACTTCAGTAGAAGCTTCAAGGCGCTCTGGTTGCCGCCCTTGAGGTAACTCCACCATAATCGTACTGCCTCATATCCGTTGACGCCCTGGAGCTGCCGGGGGATGCCTAGCCGTCGCTCAACCAGTTTCAAGCCACCATATAAGCCGCATCTCCAGCAATCATACATCAGGTCGTGATGGTCGTATTGAGTGTCGAGGTTCATGCCAAGAGACGCGGCAATGAAACGAATATCAAATCTTCTGCCGTTATAGGTATAGACGGTTTCTACGTTCCTAAGGGCGGTGATGAGATTGCCCCTGGTGACCTCATCGCCTACCAACTGAACGAGTTCATTATTTCCGCCATCGCAACGGAGCACGCCTATCACAGTTATGTAGTCGTAACCAGGTAATAAACCGGTGGTCTCTATATCGAGATAGGCTTCAGCTGACCGTCTCATAGCCTGCGCCTTACCCTTCCGTCAGATTCCCTAATAGCATACACCAGTGACACCTAGGTTGTCACTAATGGGATTCCTACCAACCCCTCACCCTTTATCCCTCTCCCCTTCATAAGGGGAGAGGGAAGAAAATTATTAAAGGGGCTTCGCCCCTTTAAATTCCGCTTATAAAAACCTCTCCATTAATGTTATTCTCTTGTGTTCATATTGCCAATTTCAGGCCAAGCAAATCTCGCCTTCACACCAAAGGCAACAAGTGGTAGAATTGGCAAGTTTACACAAATTCGAGAATCTGAGACAGGCATGGACAAGGCACCAAGTCGGCAAGCCGCTTTATTGGTGACTACGGTGGGCTCCTTCCTCACCCCCTTCATGGGCTCCTCCATAGCCATTGGACTCCCCTCAATTGGGGATGAATTAGCCATGGACGCCATCATGCTGAGCTGGGTGGCTACGGCATACATCCTGTCAGCAGCCATGTTCCTCGTCCCTCTTGGCAGAATAGCCGACATATATGGCAGGAAGCGAATCTTTACCTACGGCATGCTTACCTACACTGCTGCCTCACTTCTTTCGGCAGTGTCAACTTCAGCGGCCATGCTCATCTCCTTTAGGGTCTTACAAGGAATAGGCGGGGCAATGATTTTCAGTACCGGCGTGGCTATTCTAACATCAGTATTCCCTCCCGAGGAGAGAGGCAGAGTCCTGGGCATAAATGTTGCCGCTGTCTATGCAGGACTTTCAGTAGGTCCATTTGTGGGAGGGCTATTAACACAATACCTCGGCTGGAGAAGCATCTTCTGGGCAAATGTACCTCTGGGCTTACTGATAATCGCTCTTGTCTTCTGGAAAATGAAAGGCGAATGGGCTGAAGCGAGAGGGGAAAAACTAGATATCGCTGGCTCCATAATCTACAGCCTGATGCTTATAGCCATAATGTATGGATTCACCATGCTGCCAGAGCTGCCAGGTGCCGGGCTAATTCTAGCTGGTGTCCTCGGAATCATAGCCTTCGTTAAATGGGAAAACAGAGTGGAAAACCCCGTCCTTGATATAAGCCTGTTCAGGAACAACACGGTATTCGCACTATCCAATCTGGCGGCATTAATCAATTACAGCGCTACGTTCGCCGTTGGCTTTCTCCTGAGCCTGTACCTCCAATACATAAAAGGTCTCACCCCTCAAATCGCCGGCTTAGTACTGGTAGCGTCACCCGTGGTGCAGGCTATCTTCTCGCCGTTCGCCGGTAGGCTTTCCGACAAAATCGAGCCGCGAATTGTGTCTTCAGCAGGTATGGGACTAGCTGTCATCGGCCTTATCTTCTTCATTTTCTTAGACCAGACAACAAGCCTGTGGTTCATCATAGCCGGTTTAATAACCCTCGGCTTCGGCTTCGCCCTCTTCACCTCCCCCAACACAAACGCGGTTATGAGCTCTGTTAACAAGAGATTTTACGGGGTAGCCTCGGCAACGCTGGCTACGATGCGGCAGCTCGGGATGATGTTCAGCATGGGCATGGGCATGGTAATGCTGATATTCGCCGTATACATCGGCCATGTGCAAATCACACCGGAATATCATCCGGCTTTCCTGAGCAGCGTGAACACGGCATTTATCATATTTGCCGCCCTATGCTTCGGCGGCATCTTTGCCTCGCTGGCAAGAGGCAAAGTGCGATGAAGCCGTCCGCAAAGTCCAAAACAAATGACACAACTTTCAAGGCTTGAGGACTGAGTTTCCACATATCTTAAGCGCAATCTACACGGCTGCATTGCTTTTGATATAGGCCACTGCACAGACATAACATCTGCTTGTTAACTCGTATCACTATAGACGATTATTAGAGGAGCTGAAGATTCTAGTAGAAGAAGAGGTAATAAAACAGGCATTGATGTACATCGTCTGATATGTGCGGATGAAAAGGATCTGCCGTGGATTAGCGAAGCTACGTTCACAGTACAAAAGTATGAGTTAAAAAAGGACTAATGAGGGGTTCACCAAATCGGAAACGTATATTATGATATACATAGATATCCTTGAGGAGTACAAATATGGCCGACATGATAAATGGACGACCGATAGAAGGCAGAATTTCGATTCAAGCTGAATCATTTTTCACGCAATCAACTGACATCTTGAATGACAATGCAAAACTCAAGCAAGTAAAAGTAGTAGCGTACACTGAGACGTGCACCCTTACCGGCCATACCTATTGCATGAATCATCAACGCCTTTTGGATGCCCTTAATCAAGGCTTTATACCAAATTCGTTGCCCATTGGAAAGGACTTCGTGCCACTTACCAAGGTCGAGGTGTCATTCCCAAATCGAGAAAGGGAATTTATGTCATCTATTTACGTTAGGAAGGCTAATATTCTTTTTGTCTGCGAAGATAATGGACATCAACCTAAAATGTCAGAAATTAATGATATACCAAAAATATACCCGGTGAAAGCGAAAACCCCCATTGAAGCAGAGATACGTATGAAATTATATACCCTAACGGGCCAGATATATACTCAAGCGTGGCAAAAACTGTTAGATGCCGTTGAGAGGGCTGACAATTTCTTACCACTAACAAATGTGGAAATATATCCGGCACTGGCTAATACTGCATTGACATTTGATTTTGTCGCTGTCAACCGGGACAAAATAATCTACGTTGCTGAATCTTTAAGGTTGACTAAAGCCCCTTCGCCTGCGATGGAACTTACAACTTCAATTCCGGGGTAGTAGAAATCAAGATGTCACAGCCCTTTGAGGCGGTTAATCAGTCCCATTTTAACCTACTTTGTCACTGCGCAATCCTACTAAGACGTTCGCAATATCAGCCTCTGCGTCTTAAATTTTATCATCCTTAATCGGCGTAGAAGCCGATGGCAAGGAGCCCGGGGCCACAATGCACCCCCATGACTGGGGCAAACTCAGTTATATACATTTCAGCGCATTTAAATCTCGATTCAATCTCAGCAGCGAGCTTCTTCGCTTCTTCCAACTCATCGGCATGCTGCACCATGACATGTACTTTAGAATCGCCCATCCTCTGTGCCATTATCTTAAGCATACACTCTACAGCCCTTCTCTTAGTCCTGGGGCGTGCCACGGGCATCGTCTCACCAATCTCCGGATTATGTTCCAGTACAGGTTTCATATCCAGCACAGAGCCAACCCAAGCCGCGGCTCTGGCGATGCGACCCAGCCTGGCGAGATAGTAGAGCGTATCCAGCATGGCCAGGAAATTCACCTTGCCCATTATTTTTCGTGCCGCCTCGATTGCCTCAGCCATCCCTGCACCCTTGCTGGCCACTCGAGCCGCCTCACGAACAATAAACCCCAAGGCAGCAGCCACAGAGCGGCTGTCAAACACCTCGATGGTAGTGTTTGGCATCTCTTCTTTGGCTATCTCCCTGGCTGCCGACGCTGCCTCAAAAGTCTTGCTTTGCAAACTGGTCACGGTGATACAAAGTATGCTTTCGGCTTTCTGCCCCACCTGCCGATAGACTTCGAGGAAGTCACCGGCTGATGCTGTTGAAGTGGTGGGTAAGTTCTCCTTTTTCCGCATGATTTTGTAGATTCCGTTAGGGGTAATATCAATTCCATCGCGGTAGCTCTTGCCTTCGTAGACTATCTGGAGGGGTACCACACTGATATCATATTTCTCCACTATCTCCTGCGGCAGACAACAGACGCTGTCAGCAACAACGGCGACTTTCCTCATAGCACACCCCCTAAAGAATTATATAACTACTTTGCCATACGAGGTAGTCGTCTGTCAATAGCTTGTGCTAGCCTCTTCCATAAAAAAGAGGGGTTCTCGAAAAGAATGTAGGCCTTTCCAACGTAGATATATCAAAAATCAAAACTTAAAAGTCAAAATGCCAGATGAAAATGCAAATATTACTTTTTGCTCTTCGAGACCGTATAGACATGAAGATTGCCTTTACTTTCGACTTTTGAATCGTCATTTTGCATTTTGATGTTTGACTTTTACATTACCCCCGGTCCGAAAAATGCAGACCCGAAGGTCTGTCCCTATATTGGTTGTGCTAGGGTCAAGTGTGGCTAAATAAGGCTCAGCGCTGATATATGCCTATGAGCTGGCTTTCGGCAAGTATATGCCCCTGCATAGCCTGCAGCACCTGCTCTTTTGACGCGCCGGCAGCCAAATCTAAGGACTTATCTAATGCACATAGAGTGAAGCGGTAGTGATGCGGAGAGCCTGACGGTGGACAGGGGCCAAAATAACCAATTTTGCCGGCACCGCTCTTGCCCTGTAAAGCTCCACTGGCCAGCTTGCCGTCCTTAGGCACAGCTTCTGGCAAGCCCCGGGTATCAGGCGGCAAGTTGAAGATAACCCAATGTGTAAAAACTCCGAAGGGAGCATCCGGGTCATCAACTATCAGGGCAAACGAGGCTGTCCCAGCCGGGACTTGATTCCAATCGAGCGGCGGTGAAACGTTTTGTCCTTCACAGGTATACTTGACGGGAATTTTCGCCCCAGCCACAAAAGCAGAGCTGGTAATGACAAACGCTGCGCTGCTATCCACCAGGGGCATTTCAGGTTTTGGGGCTGCCGCTTCTTCAGACTGTAGTTTTTCTTCTGATGGCGCCGGTTGCGCACAGCCGGCAATAGCGAACGCTATCAATAACAAGCTCACAAAGACCAGGCCAAGCTTCCACATTTTCTATCACCTCCTCATTGTTGAACAGCAATATGATTGGCAAGATTTCGCCATCTGTCACTGCCGAGACAAATCCTATTCGCTTCTCAGATCCCTGTCAAGGTCGACCTTTTTGTCCGATTGACATTTGTCAGCTATAATATAGATGAAAAAGATTAACACAAAGTACCCATGTCCACTGAGAAATTGCCAACCACGGTAAGTCTGGTGCGCACCCAAAACCGGCTAGAGGGCGTGCCCAAGGCTATCGCTTTGCTCCAGTCCAATCCGGTGCGGGGCAAATCAGTCGTCCTCAAGCCCAATTTCAATACCGCCGACCCAGCTCCCGGCTCCACTCACAACGACACCTTGCGCGCCCTGGTCTTAACCCTTCAGCAGATGGGGGCTACCCGCATCATTCTTGCCGAACGCTGTGGCCCAATGACTACCACCCAGCGAGTGATGAAAGATAAAGGGGTCTTTGAGCTGGCTCAAGAGCTGGGCTTTGACATCGTCAACCTAGAAGAGCTTGGGGCCGATGGCTGGGTTCACTTCCATCCCAAAGATAGCCACTGGAAAGATGGCTTTCTCTTCCCTCGTCTTTACCTTGAGGCAGAATCCATCGTGCAGACTTGCTGCCTGAAGGCCCACGCTTACGGCGGCCACTTCACAATTTCCCTGAAAAACTCCGTAGGTATGGTAGCAGGCAAAGGCTATCCATACATGCAAGAGCTGCACGGGTCACCACACATCCGACAGATGATAGCCGAAATCAACACCGCCTATTCTCCTGATTTAGTTGTGCTGGATGGTGTGGACGCCTTTGTCAAAGGTGGTCCGGACCAGGGCACCCGGGCCCAGGCTAATGTGCTCCTTGCAGGCAGCGACCGTGTGGCCATTGATGCCGTGGGAGTAGCCATATTGCGGCTACTTGGCACAACTTCGCTGGTGAGCCAAGGAAGCATCTTCGAGCAAGGCCAGATTGCCAGAGCCGCTGAGCTAGGCCTGGGCATAAAATCGCCCGACCAGATTCAATTGGTTACCGGCGACCCCGAGAGCGAAGCCTTTGCCACACAGGTCAGGGACATCTTGCTTAACGAACAATAGCAGAAAAACATAAACAGTTGTCTATGCTGAAAGGAGCCTTTACTGATGATTGACAGAATCGCCTTTTCTAGACCTCAGACCTTCCCTATGGCACTAAAATACAACGACATCCGGAGCTATGTCCTTACAGTCATGTTCGTTGCTCTGGCTGTATTCATGCCCTGGGCTTTCCACCAATTTCATCTTGCCGGGCCCACCTTTCTGCCCATGCACATCTTCGTATTGATAGCCGGGCTGCTATTTGGCTGGCGTGCCGGCCTGGTTGTCGGACTGCTTACGCCACTGGTGAGCTATTTCATCTCGGGTATGCCTGTCCTGAATGTTCTGCCGCAGATTATAATTGAGCTTTCAGCCTATGGCTTTATAGCCGGTATACTGCGCCAGAAATACAACCTGCGAACAATATGGTCATTGCTCGGAGCCATCATAGGCGGACGCATGATGCTACTACTGGCAATTCTGTTAATATACTTCATCGCAGGGACAAGCTACAGCCCTCTAGGCCTAGAGGCGAATCCATTTGTTTCCTTTTGGTCGACGATTAAGCAGGGCTGGCCAGGCATAGTTGTACAGTTGGTTTCTATACCGATAATAGTCTGGCTGGTGGAAAAGGTTCAGGTAGAAAGAACTAGAAAGTAGCTGCGACCTTTAGCGTCGCCGATTACCCCACATGCAAAGCACATGTACAAACCCTTGTTCGATGAATTCCTGACCAGCGGCAAAACTCTCCAAGTATATGAAGGCGGCAAGCTCATCTTTACCTCAAACAAGGACGGGCTGCTGCCATTCGTCGAGTACCTCGAGAAATTCGCCTCCGATCACCGGAATGTAGTCATCTTCGACAAAATAATGGGGCATGCTGCGGCTCTACTATGCATTAAGGCAAATTGCCGGGAAGTCTACAGTCCGCTGGGCAGCCAGCTTGCCGTCGAGGTGCTGGAGAAATACGGCGTCAAGTATCACCTGACCGAAATCGTGCCCTACATCCAGAAGCCCAACCAGAAAGATATGTGCCCCATGGAGAACCTATCGCTCGATAAAGAGCCTGAAGAGTTCTACAGGCTAATCAAAAACTTATTAGCCGAAACCCCTGCTAAGGTAATTAAGGAGGTAAACAGAAAGATGAAGAAATCATCCCCGGAGGTGGTCTACAAAGAATTATTAAAGGGTAAGACCATGGCTCTGGTTATTGAACATGAGTTACGCGGTGTTACGCCTGATATGCTAGACTGGTGGTGGGACAACATGGATAACGATACTTACAGGTTGTGGCACCCGCAGGACCATGTTGCGCTTGAGTGGCAAATCCCGCCAAGCGAGGTGGGACATGCCGGTGCTATCCATATGGCTTGCGAGAGTATAAGCGACGTACCGGCTCATATTTTACGCATCCGCTGGGAGGAGCCTAGTGCGGCGCCCATTGCTACAATTTACAGTCATGTCAATGTCGGCAGTGCCCTTGCCGCCGGCGCTGACGACATACCCCTCGGTAGTGCCGTCCATGAATATGAAGAGACGTCTTACGGAACACAAATGCGCTCCACATTTATTCTTCCCGCAGTTGTACCTCAACAGTTCCTTGATTCTTTGCGTCAACACAATATAGCTGAAATGGGCCGGTTCCCCGAATTTCTGCCACAACTGTTTAAGCAGAAAACCGCTGCTGAGGCAAAGTAACCTATGCCAGCGAACATCCGTCTAAGTTGAACTCACTTATTGTGCCTCAGTTCGTAATCTAGTTGCTGAGACTAACACAGCCCCCAGACCGAAAAGAGCTATGGCGAGTCCGATCCAAAAGCCCAGATATGGTATCAGCCTGAGCAAACTAAGAATAACAAGCCCCAATGCCAGAGCTCCCACCATGATAGCCTTGGACTCCACCTCTCTAGAGCGCACGATAATCCATCGCCCTATGAACAGACCAACGAAGACCTGGCTGATATAAATAGCTATCGCATACAGGGCCAAGGCAATTAATCCCACCGGTACACCGATGACCGTAATGCACACCATTATGGCAGCGACAGGGGTAGCGAACAAAATGACAGCTCCCCAACCCAGACTTGTCCAAGGTTTACTTCGTATTGAATCAGCGATTGACGCTGACCTTCTAGGAACAATCAAGATGATAATTATACCTGTCACCAACGCCATCAGGAAGCCCACCACCTTACCACCTATTCCACTGAATGGGGCAGGTTTCTTTATTTCCGGCACATTGTGGGTGGTTTTACCGCCGACCTCAGCACCGGACTGAATATCAGCTTCATTTTCGCTGGTGTAGGTCAAATCGCCACCAACATCCGCTGTAGATGTTACGGCCAGGTTGTCAACTTTAAGTTCAATGTCTCCCTTAACTCCATTACTAATGGTAACTTCACCACCACCACCTTTGACATCTCCTTCAACAAGCCCGCCAATACGTACATTCCCGGCGCCAAAAAGAAAATCACCACCGATTTTGGCTTTGTTAGCGATACTCGCCTGGCTACCGAAAACTATCAGGTCACCACTAACATCGCCGTTGATATTGACTGTTTCTCCCGCCAGTCGCGCTGCATGGGCAACATTACCGTTAATACTGACCGTCTGGCCGGCAGCGACAATGCTGCCCTTGACTTCACCGTTAACCGTAATAGTGCTACCAACCGCCCAGAGGTCACCATTAACGATGCCATCAATAATAATAGTGCTACCGGCTATATAGAGGTCATCATCAACTACCTCCCCACTGGCAATAGTGACGGTATCCTCGCTACGAAGGTCGGCCGCCAAAACAGGCGCGGAAATGAAGAAAGTCAACAATACAGCAAACAGAAGGGCAACCAGCCCTGTTGAGATGTGTTTTTCCATAATTCACCTCCAATAATCTGCTTTAAAACCTCGTTCGAAACAAGGCATGTTACTAAGGTAGAATAACCTGTGCCGTGCCGACGGCTACCTTTTCTCCATCTTGATTCATTACCCACAAATCAAGAACTACAAAGTTTTCCCGTTTGCCAATCGGGTGCTTTTCGGTCACAGCAGCGCCATAAGTGCAGCTAGAACCGACAGGCACAGGCTTAATAAGCTTGACCTCCATTCTCTTCAACCTGCCACCGACAGGGAACGCCCAGTTGGTAATGACGGTAGCCATCAGTGACATCGTCTGATTACCATGCATCACCGGAAGCGGCAAGCCGAACACCTGGGCTGTCTTGCACCACTCTGGATGGGTGTGAACCGGGTTATAATCAAGCGAGGCTACAGCGTGTTTCCAGATAACCTCTTGGCTTACGTGTTGCTTAACTTCAGGCAGCACATCACCGCAATTTACCCACTCAAAGGTTAACCTCTTTGCCATTATCATTACCTCCCTAAATGTGGATAATTCCTCTCTGTCATTGCGAGCCAAGCGTGGCAATCTCTCAGGTTGCTTTAGAGCTCGCGTGCATTACTCACGCCTCCAGAGCATGCTCGCCCTTGATGAACCTCAACACATCGGCCTTGGACCTAGGCAAGACCAATGTCATGAAGCATCTTCCCTTCAACTTGCCGTTCTGGTCGTACATCTCGGACAGATACCTCATGTAATATTTCCCTCTTTTAATCCATTTATCATGGCTTTTAGTCTTAACAGTAAGGACATCGCCTACCCGAATCGGGTCATGCCATTCAATTATCTGGCCGGGATTTCTGGACCCCGGAGTCCTAATCCAGCTACCATGCCCCTTCTTGAGAACAAAGAAAAGGACCTGAGTAGCGAACATGGGATGAGCCACCAATCCATCATAGCCGCATTTCTTGGCGTATTCCTCATCATAAAACACTGGATTAGCATCAGGAACTCCTTCGGCGTAAGCAATCACATCCTCAGCCTTGACCTCAAACTTGAACGGTATTACAGTCTCCTTGCCTATCTCTATTTCATCCCAGAACTCGTAATCCTCTATCTGTTGCCGTTCGAGAAAATCGGCTGAGAAGCTTTTCTGTTTTTCCGTCTTCTGATATTTCGCCATCTCTTCTAAGTAACCCATTCTTTACCTCCTTATCATTCATGATTGCCCCTGAACTCGACTTATGATTATATCACAAGGGTCCGTCCGACCGTCCCTACATAATCCGCCAAATTGTGCAACCAGACAACTAGCTAATCGATTTTGCGTAGTTGTAGCTTCATCTCGTTGTGGCTATAACATATAACATCTGCTCAAGCCTACCGCCTTACCGATTGTCTATGCTCGTTCCACAGTTGTCGTACCTGTTCAAGATGCTTTTTGGTTTCAGCAGCTAGATTTAGGAGAACGTGTCTAAGCTCGACCGAGTCTGTCTCAAAAACATCAAAGAATTTATGCTCAATTATACTTTCCTCAATATACACGGCGACAGACAAGGCATTAATCAAAGACAATGCTTTTACTCTGTTAGGCTCGGACTCCCTCTCCAAATAGCTCGAGAAGACGCTGATGGCAGTTGTATTGAATCTACCCTCACTTGGATACAGACCCCTCCTGCCAGCAATTTCACACAACCTGCGTAGCTCGCTGGCATGGTCTACTTCATCGACAGCCAGCCCAGCCCAGAAGTCTTTATATTCCGGGAATCTATCTGCGTAAGCTCTATAAAGCCGCGCCACAGCCTCCTCATTCTTAGCCAGCATTTCTATGATATCTGAGCCTTTGTCTCCCAATGGCATAGAACGCCTCCTTCACCAGCCTGGTAGCCCATATATGATGATTAGATGTTTACCATAATTCTACACCCAGTTCTCTTTCAATAAAAGAGGTTGGAGTTTGCAAGCCATCAAAAAGTAAAAACCTGCTGCCTTGTCATTTCAGCCAGCCCTTGTGTGCGGTAACTTTATCTCAGGACGTGGTACAATTACCCGAAGCGGTTTATTTCTCTGAGGTGGCACGTTGGAGAAGATAAGACTGGGCAAAACTAATATGCTCGTCTCGCGATTGGGTTTCGGTGGTATACCAATTCAGAGGCTCACCGAGGATGAAGCAGTCAACGTGGTCAAAAGATGCCTGGACCTGGGCATCACTTTCATTGATACTGCCAATGCTTATACCACCAGCGAGGAACGCATCGGCAAGGCTATCTCAGGACGGCGGGAGGAGCTTATTATAGCCACAAAGTCGCTTTCACGAAAGCGCGAGGGGGTGGAAAAACACCTAAAGCTAAGCCTGGAGCGGCTTAACGTTGAGTATATAGACCTGTACCAATTCCACGGCATCAGCGACTTTAACTCTCTGGACATGGTTCTTGGCCCCAACGGGCCGATAGCCGTGGTGGAAAGGGCTAAAGACATGGGGCTGGTGAAACATATCGGCATTACTTCGCATCAGATAGACGTAGCCAAGAAAGCGGTGGCATCAAGCCGCTTCGAAACCATCATGTTTCCGTTTAATTTTGTTACCTCAGAAGCAGCCGATGAGCTTCTGCCCCTGGTCAGAGAACATAACGTCGGTTTTATAGTCATGAAGCCACTGGCCGGCGGGATGATAGACAACGCTGAAATCGCCTTCAAATATCTTCTCCAGTTTCCGGATATGGTGACAATCTGCGGCATAGAGAAAGTGACTGAGATAGAGGAAATCATCCAGATACTGGACGGTCCCCACACAATGACAGCAGCAGAGCTGGAAGAGATGCAAAAACTAAAACAGGAACTTGGCACCAGGTTTTGCCACCGCTGCGACTACTGCCAACCCTGCAAAGAAGGTATATTGATATCCACTGTCATGATGTATCCCAGCTTGGTGCGTCGTTTACCTCCGGAACATTTGGTCTCAGGCATCTGGGGTGCAATCGTGGAAAAGGCAACTAGCTGCAATCAGTGCGGTGACTGCGAGGAAAGATGTCCGTATCATCTTCCCATTCGAGATATGATTTCTGAGTACGTCAACCAATATCAGAGGGAAAAGAGTAAACATCAAAAGCTAGAGCCATCAGCATAAAGGAGGCTTGCCATGAAGTCATCTGAAGGGAAAATCGGTCGGGTTTTTGTAATTCGCCTTGAAGATGGCGACGCTATCCCTGCCTGCATCGAGAGTTTTGCCGAGGAGAAGAAGATTTCTGTAGGACAGGTCATTCTGATTGGTGGTATCGGCGATGGTCAGGTAGTTGTTGGCCCTCGACGGTCAGATGAAATGCCGCCCGAACCAATGCTCCTCCCCGTGGACGGGGTGCATGAGGTAGTCGGTGTGGGGATAATCGCTCCTGATAACAAGGGTAAACCAACGCTGCATACACACGCCGCACTGGGAAGGTCAGGAAAAACCACCACCGGCTGCCTGCGCCCCGGTGTAACCACCTGGCTGGTGGGGGAGGTAATCATCTTCGAGATACTGGGCACAGACGCAGTTCGTATTACCAGCGAGAAGGCAAGCTTCGAGCTTCTGCAGGTGGACCGGACTTAGGACGGCTTTCTACGACAGCATCTGAGCAACGACACGCTCAACGTGAATCCTGGTTGTATCTAAAAATGGTATGCCGTTGTATGTTTCTTCTCTCAAAATCAAGGGCAGTTCCGTCCCCCCCAAAATCAAGCCTTCGATGCCTTCCTGCGCTTTTAGCCGCTCGACTATTCCCAGCAATCGTTCACGCGTTTCAGAAAGTATAATGCCGTTTACCAATTCATTCATGTACTTGTCATGAATATAGACTTGCTCCTCCACCCCAGGCACTACAATGGTTATCCCCTCTTTAGAAAATGTATCTGGATAGAGCCGTCCCTGCATGGTGAAGCGTGTGCCAAACAAGCCAACTCGTTTCAGACCTAATTTCTTAGTCGCCTCGCAAGTGGCCTCCACAATACTAACCAGCGGAATCGGTGACTGGCGAGAAAGCTCACCAAATACTATGTGTGGTGAATTGGATGCCAACAACACCAAATCGGCTCCCGCTTTAGCCAGCTTCTGCACTTCCCCCAATAGATAGTCCGTTAGCCTGACTAATTCATTCGCACCAATCAAATCCAGCATCTTTTTCATGTCGATGCTGTTTATTATGATTAAAGGGTAACTTCCATCCTGTTTTCGTTGGCGGTATGATGCAATAATCTGGCGGTAGTACTCTGTGGTTGACTCTGGCCCAATACCGCCAACGATTCCTAGAGTTTTCATCTTAAATTATTTAGCCTGGATAAAATCGTTAAACTGCACATAGATTCTATCTTTCGTACATACCCAGTTGGGAACGTTTATCACCTGTGTCCCACCACCACCACCCCGTGGTGTAAGTACAAGTGATATTATTCCATCCGGAGGGTCAGCCGCCGGGATATAAAGGTCAGCACCGCTTATGAAAAACGGAATTGCCGAAAAGAAATAAGGAATCGGTGTGGAAAGATCGTTTTTATCGTCAGCGCCATTATCATTAACAAATATGGCAATTACCAGCTTGTTAAGGGGACATATGGCAGGGGTGACTATATTAGAGCCATTGACTGTGAGAACGTCGCTGTCAATGCCCTGGTCGCCCCAAAATTCTTTGTTCCTGGTAATCAAAAGGTTGCTTTGGTGGTCGCTGGTATCGGCGTGGCTGCTGAGCCCTTTGCCGGGCATCTCTGTGTTTAAACGAATTAAGTAATCGCTTCTTATAAAAGGTTCAAAATAGTAGTGCGTCATAAAAGTTTCTTGTAGCAGGCAAAATTCGTAATTCACGCTGCTCCTGGCATTAAAGGGGCCCCAGGCTCCAGTCCCACCTATTGGAAAGGTTGCCTGTGGCTGGCTCGTGGTTCTGGCGCCAGTTTTGCCATCGACTTCCCATATCTGTAAAGTGGTATCTGAAGCTCCTGTGTTTTGTGGGAAAATGACCGCTCTTCCGGCAAGCTGAATTTTACTAGAAGGCTCAAGTACAATCTTGTCCGTTGCCGGTGCCTGGCCAGTAAGGAATTTGTACATTTCCACAAATGCCTCAGCGCAGGTGGCGCACTCGACATGAACCACGTTGGGAAGATTTACATTCGTCGCTCCTACTATCTCACCAGCAGGAAGGAATCCAGGCGGTCTCTGCCCAGCCCATAAAGCCAAGGTGGGCACTCCACCTGGAAGGTCGGTGCTTGTCCTGCCGTCGATATTTACATAGTGGGCAACCCTTGCAGCACGTTCCGGCGAGCTTCTCAGGTATGTCTGCATCACCATTGTGCCCAGAGAATGCCCGACAACGTCAACCTTATCGGCGCCGGTATCCTTGATAACGGTGTCGATAAGCTGGTCAATGCCCGCAAGAACATCCGCCGGTGGAAATTCAGGGGAGAGACCGGCGGAGGTATCGTACTCATAGGCTGCTATGTAGTTGGAGGGATAGCCGTTGCTTTCAAATCGCATAGCCTGTGACTCGAATTGGGCTGCTGAACCGGCAAAACCATGAACAAAAATGATGGGCTTAATATTGCTGGGCGTTGTAACCTTGACCTCGCCTGGCGTGCATGCTGGGAATAACATCCCGACCAATACGAGAACTGCAAGCATACCAAATAATTTATTCTTCATGCCTTTAACCTCCTTGAATTAACGTTTTCATGCTCTAGGCAAATTCTCTTGTGAATCATAATATAATGGTGCATCCCATTTTATGTAGTTGAGCCGAGAATTGCAATCGGCCTTCTTTCGGCAATAAGCCCTCTTCTACCTTAGAAAGTAAAAACGAGGGACTTTGTTATTTCGGCCAGGCTACCCGTTAAGGCTTCCCTATCGGCATACCTTACATCCAGAGTCCGCGGCGAGATTTTGTCGGCTTTTGCCTGCAGATATCTACATTCCCCTATCAACGGCTTTAAAATCAGCCGGTTGCCGCCGAAAAAAATGTGGTCAGGGGCGAAGCTCCCCAACTTCTCCTCAATTCTATTGCCGACCCGGCGCAGGAAATCCTTCCTCTGCTCCTCGGTCCTGCGGGCAAATCTCTTCTGGCTTCTGCCGCCTTTCCTGTGTTTTTTATGTATATATCCGGTGCCTGTTTTCCATGCCACCAGCTTATCAGCATCAAATATACCTAAAGCATACCACCCCCACGTTACCAGAACGACACCAATGATATATCTCCTCTCCAGAACTTCGTGTAGGACTGAGACATCAAGTTTACCTGCGGAAACCTTGTTCTCAGCGATGGGGAGCGGTGGCAGGACAATGTGCTTGTTCCCAAGTCCATTCCAGAATATGGCTGCACCGGTCCCGTATTTCTCGGCACCACTGACGACCGCCTCAGCTTTAACCGCCTCCTCAATTTCATCGGCATGGGCAGCGTACTTCGGCCCTAATGACAGCTCATCCACATAGTCCGGGAAAGAAGCGGCGGAGATATATAGGGTGACAAAATTTCCAGCCGAGACGTCGAGAGAGGAAAGAAAATGGTATAAACCTGCTTTGTGGAAGAACCGACTTCGCATGGTACTGTGGGCGAACTAAGAGAATGGGGTACGCACCCGTCTACGCAAGACGAGGCCGGCTATTAGACCGAAAACTAGGCCGCCGAGGTGACCTTGCCAGGCCACGCCAGGGACAAAAGACATTATGAGGAAACCTACCAACACCGCCACCCAGAGTGGGATAGGGGCCGGTATGGGAAACACGTACACTCGCAATCTGGGCGTCAGTATGGCAAGCGCGCCACCCAGAGCAAAGATGGCACCTGAGGCACCGATAACTATGGCATAAGGCGAACCCAGGAGCATAAACAATACATTGCCCAGTATTCCGCCGCCAAAATATATTATGAGAAAGTCACGAACCCCGATGAGCCTGATTAAAAAGCTGCCGAAAAAGTAGAGGGTAAGCATATTGAATACCAGATGCCATATACCGCCATGGACAAAAAGGTTGGTCAAGATTGTCCAGGGTTGTGCCAGGAAAGACGCAGTTCGCAGCCCCAGCAGCGGTATAAGGTCGTGATCCATCATCCCTGCTACAATGGTGGCTATATACACCAAGAAGCAGAGGATTATTATGGCCAGTATCGGCGCGATATTATCACTTCGGTAGCTGCGATAGCTCATCTTTCTCCGTGCTATTCCAAAAAGCTTCCACTGATTTTCGCTACGCCAGCGAATACAGCACCTTATGATTTTTCGTCTCTTTGCGCACCTTGCCGTCTGCCTCGAGGTAGTCCAAGTGGGCGATAGTCTCCCCCACAGCAAAGAATTTCTGCACTGGAGGGAATTCTGCCCACGAGTTGCAGTCTATATCCCAGGTTATATAAGGGGCTACTTCCCAGGCTGTCTTCTCCCCATTTTCCAGAGCTGACAACGCCTCATTCAACCTGTCCCGGTGATGCTCCTGCAGTTCGGTAATCCTTTTTCTATGGTCGTGCCAAATATTGCGATGGCCGGGCAAAACAAGACTCACATCAAGTGCATAAACCTTCTCTAGGTTTGTTAGATAATGCTTGAGTGAATTTTCCAGTTGCGGCCAATGAGTGATGTTCGGAGTGATGTCAAAAAGAATATGGTCACCACAGACAAGTACCTTCTTGCTGGCCTCGTAAAGGCACATATGTCCCGGGGAGTGCCCCGGTGTTTCGATACATCGGAACAGGTAATCACCAATCTCTATCTCACCCCCTTCTACCATAGCGATAAAATTAATCTGACGTCTCGAGCTATAACGATAGCCCGGATGACCCTCCCACACCCTTTTCATTTCATCCTCGGGAAAGCCATGGGAGCCATAAAAGACGAAGTGCTTCTTCCAGTAATCTTCGGACGGCTGGAAATTAATAAAGGAGGCTTCCGTCCTGTTGAAGTATACTTTGGACGTATCAGTGGCCAGAACCCCCACCAGACCTGAATGATCGGCATGCAAATGAGTGATGAAGAAGTCCGTCCTGTCAAGGTCGACATCCAGCTTTTGCAAGGCAGAGCGCATCGGACGCAGACATTCCTCACGGTTCATTCCCGTGTCGATAATTAGAAACCGGTCCCGCCCCTTTACCACATAAGAGTTCAGAGCCTTTAAAGGGCTTCTGGGAAGGGGGATTTCAAGTTTGTATAGGCCAAGCAAAAGCTCTTCAATCATCAGAAAGTTAACCTCAAACGCAAAACGTATTGGTTATTTTATCATCTTTCATAGCTTTTTGTCTTTACTTAATTTGTCTTTACTGAATATGTAGGGACAGGTCTTTATAAGATCGTGCAAAATGTTATGTAAACTCAAGCAAACGTGAAATCCTAACAGAGCTACTTCCAGTTTGCTGCGATAATATTCCTTGAGGTACAGAGTGCCCAAATTTCATATCTTCAAATACCTCTTTATGCTAGACTTGCGAGACTTCACGTCAATCAGCCGAAACTGAGACAACGGGCCGACATTTTGGAATCATTAGGGGCAACACCATAGTTGCAGTGCGAAAGTGATGACTGTTTGGCCATGTTTTAGTGCCTGATTGAAGCGATGGAGTCAAGTGACCGAGTTTGCTTTGTTAGGCAGTTGCTTCAGAGATTCCAAAAGCTGACCAACTGTTGGAAGTCAACCATACCGCTTTCAGCCGTGTTCTCGACTTCAATTCCTGCCTCTACTGCCGCGGCTACCGGATTCAATCCACCCAGTAATACCATACCAACCCGGTTCATGCCAACAGAGATTTGACATATGGGCTCACTCATATTGCCCAGGGCAAAGACGCCGTTTATGCCAGCCGCTCTAAGCTTCGCAATAGTCTCTTCGACGATTGCCCTCGCTGGCGCTGGTATCTCTCGGAAATTGGCCAGTATCTTGCCGCTGCCGGTTTTAGCAGTCTCGCCGACGCTTGTCATTCCAGCACGAATATATTGTTCGGAAGGGTCCAGGGATGTACCCCCATAGTTAATTATGGCCACGAAACGTCTTGGCTTTGAATCCCTAATTTCAAGTACTCCTCCGAATTTAGATTCCATCGGGACTCCGTGTTTTAGCAGCACGCCATTTACAGTCACACCGCATACTGTGGCCAGACCTATCTTGCCATCTGGAATAACTACATCACCAAGCTTCTGGCCTTCAGTCGCTGTCACCACTAGTTCACTCACACATATCCCAGCTTTAAACACGCCTTTCATAGCTTCCACAGCTCTGGGGAAGTCATCCTTGTTGAATAGTGAAGTATTTATGGGAACTTGGCCAATTCGGCTCTCTGGGCTAAAAGTAGTACGAAATGCTAGAAGCTCAAGTTTTTCTAGAATGAAACCGATTTGGTCTGGCGCCAAGGCTATTCGCAGCTCCTCAAGTCCTCGCGACGTAATCATCCGTCCATCTATACCCAGGGGCTGGGTATAACCTCTCTCATCCGTAATCTTCAGGTGGTATCTGACGGCTCTCTCGCTGAGTGAAAGCCCACGTTTTTCAAGCTCCCGAGCGATTGTGATTGAGCCTAAGGGCTCAAAAGACTCACTCAATACCTTCAGAATGGATATGATCTTTCTTTCTGTATCAGAGTTGGCACTTGATATCATGTTTTATGACAATGCCTTATATAGGTTACCATGTATTATACTATCTCCAATGCAAAAACAGAATACTTGATTGTCTACGGTTGTAATGCTCAGGGGTATTACTGAGAACTTGCTTCTACTTAACTAGTCGCGTCTAGCCAAATATTCCCGGATAGTGTATTTTTTACCAATTAACATTCATGAAATCGATTGGTTATAGGCAACCTTCTGTCGCGACCGAAAGCTCTAGGTGTTATCTTAATACCCGGCGGTGCCTGACGCCGCTTATATTCGCTGGTGTCAACCAGTCGAGCTGCACGTTCAACTACCTCCTTTTTAAAACCCATATCAATAATTTGCTCAACGCTTCTATCCTCCTCAACATAAGCCGTTAGAACGGGGTCGAGCAAGTCATAGGACGGTAAACTATCGGTATCTTTCTGTTCAGGCCTTAACTCAGCCGACGGTGCCTTATTTATAACGCTCGGCGGGATGAGTTCACGCCCAGCTACCGAGTTACGATACTTGGCAAGCTGGTAGACCAAAGTCTTGGGCACATCCTTTATCACGGCAAAACCACCGGCCATATCTCCATATAAAGTGGTGTAGCCGGTGGCTATCTCACTCTTATTACCAGTAGTAAAAACAAGCCAGCCGAACTTGTTAGATAGAGCCATCAGAATATTGCCTCGGATACGCGCCTGTATGTTCTCCTCAGTTACATCTGGCTTAGCATCACGAAACTGGTCTGTCAATATTTCAAGGCAGGCTTGATATACCTTCTCGATGGATACAGTAATAAGCTTGATGCCCAAATTCTGAGCCAGAAGCTCAGCATCAGAGATGCTCCCAGACGAAGAATACCTCGAAGGCATTGATACTCCTATCACATTGGCTGAGCCTAAGGCATCAACAGCAATAGTAGTTACCAAGCTGGAATCAATGCCCCCAGAAAGTCCTATCACCACCTTTTCAAAGCCGTTCTTTAATACGTAGTCATGTGTTCCCAGCACCAAAGCATCATAGACCTCACCGGGAAGGCTGCGCACCTCAACTTGCCTCGGTAGCAACGCTGGTTTTGAAGCACTAAAAGGCAACTCAGACAATACTATTTTGGCTGTGTGCCATCGTTGATCCTGTAGCAACAGTGTCTCTTTCCTCCATCTCGGGTCATGTAGACGAGTGCGAAAAACGGCTTCCACATCAAGGTCAACCACAATCAAATCCTCTTCAAATTGCTTACCTCTAGCTACAAGCTCTCCTTTTTCATTCAGCACCATGCTACTACCATCGAAAACCAGTTCATCTTGTCCGCCCACAAGGTTGGTATAGGCGACAATAGCCACATTGTCTGAAGCACGAGTTCCCAGCATCTTTTCTCTAAAATCGCCTTTGCCGGCGTGGTAAGGTGAAGCACTTATGTTTATTATTACTTCTGCTCCAGCATATGCCTGAGCAGTAGCTGGCCCGGCTTCGTACCAGATATCTTCGCAAATATTCACGCCCACCCCGACGCCACTTATTACATACATTGGACATTCCCTGCCAGCCTGAAAATAGCGGTTTTCGTCGAACACGCCGTAGTTTGGCAAGTATATCTTGTGATAAACGCTACAGAGCTTGCCATCGTTAATAATTGCTGCAGCGTTGTAAATATCCTCCTTAGCATCAACAAAGCCAACAACGACTGCAAGCCCAGAGGTATGCTCAATAACTTTGTCAAGGCACTTTAAGTTTTCTTCGATAAACTGTGGTTTAAACAGAAGGTCTTCTGGTGGATAGCCACACATAGCAAGTTCGGGAAAGGTAATAAGGTCAACTCCTAAAGACCTGGCCTCGGTAATGGCTTTCAGGATTCTTTTTGTATTGCCAGCAAAATCACCTACAGTGACATTGATTTGAGCCATGCCAATACGCAGCTTGCGCATGTGTTTGTTCCCCTCCACGATGCTATACCGCTAGTAATTTTAACACGCAGACAAGTACACCTCGAGTTGATATGCAGCCATCTGAGTCGATGACTGCTAATTGATTTTCCAACTCGCGGTGGAGATATCAGAGGCATGATCGATGGCGACTGTTGAATAATCTAATTCTTAACATTAACCTCCACTACATTTTGCCGGGCAATGGCGATTTCCGTACCATTTTTCTTAACGAAAACGTGCATCAGTCCCATTACTTCGTACTGCCCATCTTCTAGGCTGGTTGTATCCCATCTGGTGGGAAAGTTTTGATGCTCATCGGCCGACTCCCCGATTTTAATCCAGGTTTCTGCCCCTTTCTCACGATAATACCAGGGGTTGGTTATTTTCGCGATAGGGCCGGCGACACCCAGTGCTTCCATCTCCTTGCGTAGCAGCTCCTCATCAAACTCTTCTCTTAATACAACCATCCCGGAATAGCTTTTCAGAACCGCCGTAGGAACAATATAGTGTGGCCCCCAATTGTATGACATTACTCACCTCCAATTAATCATATTCACTGGATTTTGCTTACTGCCATAGTCAATCATTACTTTCTATAATCACCTCCTTCTTAGATTAATTTGCTTGGTTATACAAACTTAACATCGAACTACAATATGGGTAGATATCTCTTAGTTTCGTACTCGGTCACATGGATCCGGTATTGGTCCCATTCCATTTTCTTGTTCTTTAAGAAAGCGTAAAAAACGTGCTCGCCCAAGGCTTTGCGCACTAACTGGCTCTTTTCACACAACTGAATCGCTTCGTACAGGCTCGCCGGCAAAGTGCCTATGTTCTTTTTCTTTCTCTCTTCGTCTGTCATCTCATAAACATTTTCCTCCACTGGTTCAGGCGGCTCGTACCCTTTTTCGATGCCATCCAGACCAGCAGCCAGCATCACACTGAAGGCAAGATAGGGATTGCAGGCGGGATCAGGAGACCGAAATTCTATCCTAGTCGCCTTCTCCTTACCAGGCTTGTATTCGGGTACCCGTATCAGGTCAGCCCGATTCCGCCTAGCCCAGGACAGATAAACAGGAGCCTCGTAGCCAGGCACCAACCTCTTGTATGAGTTCACCCATTGGCTGCAAATTAGCGTGATCTCAGGGGCATGCTTCAACAGACCAGCGATGAAACTCTTGGCCACCTTGGACAGGTTATACTTATCATTGCGGTCGAAGAAAGCATTCTTATCGCCCTTGAACAACGACTGATGTACATGCATGCCACTGCCGTTGATGCCAAAAATAGGCTTTGGCATGAATGTGGCATACAACCCATTCTGTAAAGCTACCTGTTTCACTACTAACCGATAAGTCATCACGTTGTCTGCCATGGTCAGAGCATCTGTGTACCTCATGTCTATCTCGTGCTGGCTATGCGCCACTTCATGGTGCGAGTATTCCACGCCGATGCCCATCTCATCCAAGATAAGCACTGTTTCCCTCCTCAAATCTGTGGCCGCGTCCAGAGGCACCATGTCGAAGTAGCCTCCCTCATCAAGTGTCTCCGTTCCCTTCGAATCCTTGAAGTAGAAATATTCCAGCTCTGGACCAACATAGTACGTGTAGCCCATGTCCGCCGCTCGCTTTAGGTTCCACTTCAAAACATATCTGGGGTCACCTTCAAAAGGCTCGCCGCCAGGCTTCAGGATGTCGCAGAACATCCGTGCCACCGCACGATGCTCTCGTGGCCGCCACGGTAGCAATTGAAAGGTGTCAGGGTCAGGCATGGCCACCATATCGCTCTCGTCGATCCGGGCAAATCCCTCGATGGAGGAACCATCGAATCCCATGCCATCTTCAAATGCCTCCTCCAATTCCTCACGGGTGATGGCAAAGCTCTTCAGAAAACCTAAGATATCGGTGAACCACATCTTGATGAACTTGACATCATGCTCCTTTGTCATCCTGAGTACGTATTCTTTACTCTCCTCTTTGCTTTTCTTTGCCATTTCTAGCCTCCTTTATTTATTTATTTTTTGCTCTTTATATTGCATTCTCATCCATCTCACCGGTTCTGACACGTACCGCACCTTCAACTGGGATGATGAATATCTTGCCGTCACCCCTCTCCTCCCCCGTCCTAGCATTTGTGCTAATTGCGTTAAGCACCTTGGGGACATCCTCATCAAGGACGACGACCTCTATCTTAATCTTGGGCAGAAAATTCACGCAGTACTCTCCAACTCGCCATTGCAGCGTCAGCCCTTTTTGCCGGCCTCTACCAATTACCTCGCTGACCGTCATGCCGAAATAGCTCTGGCTTTCGAGGGCAATTCTGACAGCGTCTAACTTTTCTTCTCTGATGATGGCCTCTATCTTCTTCATCTCAGCAGCCCTCCATAAGCTCGTTCACCGTGCTGTGAGATATCAAGCCCCACTGTTTCCTCTTCACTGCTTACGCGCAGACCGATGGTGACATCCACCAGCTTTGCCAATAGCCAGGTTATACTGAAAGCGAAGGCTATAATGACAGCAATACCAGCAATCTGTATGGGAACTTGCAGCCAATTGCCATCGATAAGCCCTTTGGCTCCGCCGACTGCTCCTGTGGCGAAAATGCCTGTAGCTATAATTCCCCATGTTCCACCAACCCCATGACAGGCGAAGACATCTAGAGACTCGTCTATTTTGCCTGCCCTGCTTCTCCAGAACATAACATAGTATGAAAGCATGGCGGCTATGACACCGATGGGTATGCTGGCAATGGGATGCACGAAGCCAGAGGCTGGAGTAATAGCGGCAAGTCCTACAACAGCGCCGGTAGCTACACCTAAAACTGATGGCCTGCGGTGTATCCAACCTAATATCATCCAGGTCAGAGCGGCAGCCGCACCAGCAGTGTTAGTAGTGACGAAGGCATTGGAAGCTAAACCACCAGCTGTCAAGGCACTACCGGCATTGAAACCAAACCACCCGAACCAGAGTAGACCACTCCCTAACACGACCATGGGTATGTTATTTGGTTCCATAGGTTCTCGCTCCTTGAATCCCTTGCGCGAACCGAGCACCAGGGTCAGCGCCAGTGCTGATACACCGGCATTTATATGCACTACAGAACCCCCAGCAAAATCTAGAACACCCAGTCTGGCAAGCCAGCCACCACTGCCCCATATCCAGTGGGCCACCAGACAGTAGACCAGCGTCAGCCACAGAGTGGAAAAGATGAGCAACGAGCCAAACTTAATGCGCTCCACAACGGCGCCAGTGATGAGCGCCACGGTGATGATGGCAAACATCGCCTGGAACATCATGAACGCTAGATGGGGGACAGTGTGGGCGTATATGGATGATGGCTCCTGTCCCACCCCCATCAATCCAAGCCACTCAAGGCCTCCAATTATTCCACCTTTGTCTGACCCAAAGCTCAAACTATAACCGTAGAGAACCCAGAGAATAGACACCAGAGCTAGGATAGCGAAGCTCATCATGATGGTAGAGAGGACGTTCTTCCTTCTTACCATTCCACCGTAAAACAAGGCTACCGCCGGCGTCATGAGCATGACCAATGCCGTCGATACCAATAGCCAGGCAGTATCACCGGTATCTATGGACATGCGCACACCTCCTTTCGTTATTTATTTGCCTGACCTTAGTTTAGACGGCAATTGTTACCAACATATTACAGACATGTTAAATATATGTTGCGAATCTTGCAGAGAATCCTACTATGGCGGTTCATCGTCTATACTCCATTGCTGAATCTGTAGCCAATATTCCTCACGGTTTGAATATAGGTATTATCGGGGTCGTTGAGCTTGCTTCTCAGTCTCCTTATGTGCACATCCACCGTCCTATCGCCGCCGTAGTAGTCGTATCCCCAGACCTCATTGAGCAGAACCTCTCGTGCAAAAACCCTTCCTTTATTCCTGGCTAGGAATTTAAGCAGCTCATATTCCTTAAAGGTCAGAGCAAGTAGCCTACCATCGATGGACACTTCGCATTTATCGATGTCTATCACCAGATCGTCGCATATTACTAAATCTTCGCTTCGTACATTTTTTGCCCGCTTGATGACTCGCTTTGCTCTAATCACCAGCTCGGCTATGTCCCAGGGTTTAACCACGAAATCATCTATCTCCAAATTCGAATCAAAATGACTTAATCCTTCACCGGAGATAAGGGCGATAGCAGGAAAGTGTCTTGTTATCCTCAATTCACGGAGCTGCTCTAGCATCGACTCAGTCTGGGCTGAAGCTGGTGATCCATCCATGTCCATAAACAAAACATCACACGCTTGTTTTATAAGCTCCTCAGATAAATTTGAGCTATTATTAGCAACCGAACAGACAAAACCCATACGGGTAAGCCCTGAATGCAGTTCCTTAATTTCCCCGTCGTCTTTAGCTATTATGAATACTCTGTGCAAAGCTAATACCTCTTACAACGTCAATCCACTCAATATGTAAGCACTTACAAACTCCAAAAACTCCTTAATTCTCCAACGCCAATGACACCGTTCATCGCCTTACTGGTCACATCTATACCGGTTTCTGCAGCCGCTGCCACAGCGTTAAGCCCGCTGAGAAGCACCAACCCAACTTTGTTTAGCCTCACAGGGATTTCGCACACTGGCTCATTTGCCTTCCCCAGCTTGACTGAATTGCAGAGGTTAGCTAATCTTAATCTTTCCAGGACTGCTTCAACCGCTGATCTTGAGGGCATCGGAATCTCATGGAAGCTAGCAAGTATCTTACCTGCGCCTCTCCTTGCAGCTTCAATGACACAAGTCATCCTTCCAGCAATGAATATCTCAAACGGGTCAAGCGTAGATCCTTCGTATTCAATAAGGTCAACAAAGCGCATCGGAATGTGATCTCGTACCTGCAGTATGCCGCCAAACCTAGAATCTATCGGAATCCCAGCCTTAAGCAATGACCCACTGAACACGGCATTGCACACCATAGCAAAGCCTATTTTGCCTTGAGGAACAATTGTCTCTCCCAATCTTTCACCCTCAGAAGCCACAGCCACTTGATTACTGGAACAGAGACTAGTTTCAAAAATACACTTCATCGCCTCTAGGGCTCGAGTGAATTCTCTTTTGGGAAATAGAGATACGTCGATTGGAATATACCCGGTATGGTCAGACATATCGAAACTAGTTAGATAAGCAAGCAGCTCAAGCCTGTCGGTTACAAAGCCCACCTTATCGCAGACCAATGCGCTCCTCAACTCCTCAAGCCCGGGCTGAGTGATTGACCTGCCATCCCGATAACCTATGGACCGGGTAAGGCCTCGCTCATCCATTATTTTGAGATGATACCTCACCGCCCTCTCGCCGAGGTCTATACCATGTGCCTTAAGTCGACGAGATATCACTCTACCACCCAGTGGTTCCGGTGAATCGCTAAGCACTCTTAGAATCGCAGCTATCTTTCTTTCTATCTCGCGTGTCTCTTGCCCAATCATTTTCAAAGCCTCCCTAACTAATAAGCATAGAGCCTACCGTACGGCCGTAGATAAAGTGGGAATAGCTTAATGAATCTGTGCCTCAATATTTCCTTTGCATTATGACCAAAGTAAGATGCAAATTCGCCCACGTACTTCTCTAAATTCAGGTGGTCATCCCCATCAAGCTCAGCCACACCCACTTCTTTACCTAACTGGAAATCAGCGACATTTCCCCTGAGATAGATAACACCACCATGCATACCTGTCCCTATGTAGTTAGCGCGATGCGTTTCGCCGTCTTTCAAATTCAAGCCGAGAATGACCAAAATTCCACCAGCCATATATTCACCGAGGAAGTCCTGAGCAGTTCCCCCGATGACCAGCACTGGCTTTTTATCTCCGTATTCTTTCATGTGTATGCCGGCTCTATAGCCGACACCATCTCTTATAAAAATCTTGCCGCCCCGAGCCGATAAGCCGGTGATGTCGCCGGCATGACCATGGACTATGATTTCCCCTTCGTTCATGGTGTTTCCGCAGCCATCTTGGGCGTTGCCGTGCACGATAATTCTGGGCCCATCCATGAATGCTCCTAAGTCATTCCCCGGCGTGCCGAATATCTCAATCTCAACGGGCTTACCCAAGTCGGTGCCAATGTACCTCTGTCCATAGACATTTCGAAGCTCGATTCTTTTAGTACCGTTACCTACAACTGCCTTCAATCGAGCATTCAGCTCACGAGCCAAAATGCCTCTGGCATCGATTTCCACTACTGAGTTCTGTTTTTCTTTGACGGCACGTGCCATTTTTAACCTCCTGCCATCCTTACTCCTAAGATTTCCATCTCCGTATCGGTGAGTCCAATACCTCTTAAGGCCAGCCTATTGCCACGCAGACTCTCTAAGGCATTAATGCCCATACCGCCGAGTATATCCTTCAATTCAATGCTCCAACCTCGAAGGAGGTTGGCCAGACGTCTAGCTCCTATGTCAGGATTAACTCTTTTGGTCAAAGCAAGGTCGCTGGTGCAAATACCCCAAGCACACTTGCCGGTATGACACTGCTGGCAACAAGTACAACCCAAAGCCATCAGAGCTGCAGTGCCAATATAGACAGCATCAGCGCCAAGAGCAATTGCTTTAGCCACATCACCACTGTTTCTGATGCCACCAGCAATAACTACCGATGCCTGATTGCGTATACCCTCCTGCCTTAGTCGCGTATCCACCGAGGCCAGAGCCATCTCAATTGGAATGCCAACATTGTCACGGATGATTTTGGGAGCTGCACCTGTAGAACCTCGCAACCCATCGAGAACTATCATGTCCGCTCCTGCCCTAACCATGCCGCTGGCAATTGCCGCCGAGTTATGAACAGCAGCTATTTTCACCGATATTGGCTTGGTGTAGTCCGTAGCCTCTTTAAGAGCATAAACTAATTGAGCCAAATCCTCTATAGAGTAGATATCGTGCTGTGGTGCTGGAGATAGAGCATCGGTTCCCTTAGGAATCATGCGAGTCATAGCTACCTCGGCACTCACTTTCTCCCCAGGGAGATGTCCACCAATGCCAGGCTTAGCTCCTTGACCGATCTTAATTTCAACTACTGCGGCAGCATCTAGGTACTCAGGATGTACGCCAAACCTCCCCGAAGCTACCTGGACTATGGTGTTCTTGCCATACTTGTACAGCTTCGGATGCAGTCCGCCTTCACCGGTATTCCACAAAGTGCCAGACTCAGTAGCCGCTCGAGCGAGAGATTCCTGGACATTTATACTTACTGCTCCATAAGACATGGCAGAGAATATCACCGGCACTTCTAATTTGACCTGGGGAGCCAGCTTCGTCTTCAACTTAAGGGCGCCTTCACTAACCTCGATCTTGTCTGGTTTACGACCGATATATGTGACCAGCTCCATAGGCTCACGCAGCGGGTCGATTGAAGGATTTGTTACTTGGCTGGCATTTAGAACCAGATGGTCCCAATATACGCGATAGCTCTTGTCATTCCCCATACCAGTAAGAAGGACGCCACCCGTCTCCGACTGCTTGATAATGTCTTCAATTACCTCAGGACGCCAGTTATAATTCTCCCTGTAATCTAGAGGGTTCTTCCTGATGCTCACGGCATTAGTAGGACAGAAGACCACACACCGATGACAGCCAACGCAGTTTTCCTCCTGGCTTCTCACCTCATCATCAGCAGCATCATAATGGTGCACATCGAAACTGCATTGATTGACACACACCTGGCACTGGATGCAGCGGTTTGAATCCCTTTCTATTATGAATTTTGGTGGCAAATAAGTCTTCATCTTGATACTCCAATCTATTGATCTGTTCTTACCGGAATCCCTTTTTCCTCTAGATAGGCTTTTGCCTGACGTATAGAGTAGGTGCGGTAGTGAAAGATGCTGGCTGCAAGGACTGCGTCAGCTTTGCCGACTACAAGTGCCTGATACAAATGCTCCAGACTTCCAGCACCACCACTGGCAATAACTGGCACTGTCACCACCTCGCTGATAGCGCTGGTTAACTTTAAATCGTAGCCTGCCCTGTGACCATCCGCATCCCAACTGGTTAACAGTATTTCGCCCGCCCCCAACTCAACAGCCCTCTTTGCCCATCCCACAGCATCTATGCCTGTTGATACTCGACCACCATGAGTGTAAACTTCCCACCCGGGTTTGTTGCCATTCTCGTTCCGTCTGGCATCTATAGCCACCACAACGCACTGAGAGCCAAACCTACGCGCTGCTTCGGCAACGAGGTCAGAGCCGTAAACAACAGCAGTGTTCACACTAATTTTGTCAGCGCCTGCCTCAAGCATACGCCTCATATCTTCAAGACTGCGCAGTCCGCCACCGACAGTAAGTGGAATAAAAACCTGTTTCGAGACAGATTCAACTACGTCCACCATAATATCACGGCCTTCAGGGGTAGCCCCGATATCCAAGAAAACTAATTCATCAGCGCCTTCCCCGTAGTAAAATGAGGCAAGCTCCACAGGGTCACCAGCATCACACAGGTTTGTAAAGCTTGTACCTTTCACTACACGACCCTGAGTTACATCAAGACAAGGTATAATTCTTTTTGTCAGCATAGCTATGAATCCTTCTTTGCAAACTATCTTACTTTGGCCACTTTCTCCGGCACCATACCTTTTCTTAGTTGAAGCGGTTTCTCTAAACTACCTATTATGGGCTCACCACCCATAGGAATCCACGCCTTATCTAGGTCAGGACAAATCAGCCGAATTGCCGACTCTTCTGAAGAGAGATAAAGCATTTGGTCTTTTATGCCAGCAGTTAGCGGGCGCAGCCTAATCCTATCAGTAAGCCCAATCATTTCACCTTGATGAGCAATGATTATGGTGAAAGGTCCATTCATCAAAAGACTGCCGTACACCTGACGCAAAGCCTGGAAAAACTCTTGTTCTTCTAGAGGGCGGCGCTCTATATCATTCCAGAAAGGCGGCGCCAGTATCTTGGCCACTACCTCTATGGGAAGACAATGTTTTCGAATTAGAAGGTCAACGGCATAAGCCACCACTTCAGTATCAGTCTGTAGAGTGCAATGATAGCCAAATTGCTCCAGATAGCGCCGGTTTATGCCATAAGACGAGATTTCACCATTATGCACTACCGTCCAATCCAGGATGTTAAACGGATGCGCCCCACCCCACCAACCAGGGGTGTTAGTAGGAAATCTGCCATGTGCTGTCCACAGGTATCCTTCATAACCTTCCAAACAGAAATATTCAGCTATCTCCTCAGGATAGCCAACTCCCTTAAATACGCCCATATTTTTGCCACTGGAAAAAACGAAGGTATCTTTGATTCCGGTATTGATATCCATGACCCTATCTACGACATAGTCATCATCCAACTGCCCTTTAGATTCACGGCGGTTCACTTCCAGGAAATAACGCCACACCAGAGGCGGATTCGTTATAGCAGCGGTCGATTTGGTCGGCACTACCCCATCACGAACCACCTGAAACTTCTGTTTAAGAAAATCCTCTGTTTCCGCCTTTCCTTCTCGGCTCAAATACATAATGTGAAAAGCGTATAAGTCAGCGTATTCCGGGTACAACCCATAAACAGCGAATCCGCCACCAAGCCCATTGCCACGTACATGCATATTAGCAATAGCCTTTATTATGTCCCTTCCCGAGAAACACTTACCTGTTGTGTCCATCATCCCAAAAATAGAGCAGGCGTCGATTGCCTTGTCATCGCAGTAGGGATTGCTAATCTTTGCAATATCTTTCATCTCACTACTCCAAGATTCATCGGTTATTCACTGAGGCGAGGGCATTTCCCAGACGCTCCTGCCACAGCTCTCGAGGCAGATATGCCAGACCAAAGTCGTCAGCCAGAAGCGCCTGCTTAAAATTAGCCACGTTAACCCTGTCTTTCATCAAACTGAAAACCATGCCGGATTTCTCGATATCTCCAACAAAAACCATTCCCATCACCAAGTCACCACTCAGGATAATCTTCTTATAAACACCATCGTTCCGCTGACCGACTTCCTCCCAGTTACTGTCAGGCGGAGTAGCTACTACTCCGGCTGTAGTAATATCAAGCCCGAAATAGTTGAGCGAATTCATAGCTGTACCACCCCGGTATTCAGCCCTGACACCTGCCATGTTATAGCCGGCGACCCTACCCCCGATGTACGCATTGGGCCATATAGGAGTCACTCGGTTTGTGTCATAAACAAAATCATAAGCTTCGGCTACATCTCCGCAGGCGTAAACATTCGGATAATTTGTAGACATAAGGCGGTCTACTAATATACCGCGATTCACTTTTATCTCAGTACCAAGCGCAAGTTCAGCACGTGGCAATACCCCAATCGCCATAACCACCAGGTTGCACGGAATTTTTTCGCCATTATCTAGGATAACCCCCTCGGTGTGTGTTTCTCCGACTACATCCGCCACAGTTTGGTTGGTGATGATCCTAACGCCGGCTTGCCTGAGAGTCTCTTCAGCGATGGAAGATGCTGTTTCGTCGAGTATAGTATTAAGTATCCTGTCTTTCATTTCGACCACAGTGACACCAACCCCTCGCTTCACCAATGCTTCAGTCACGCTGATGCCGATAAGTCCGCCACCGATTACGACGGCTTGGAAACCATCGTTTATAAACTCATCTACTGCCATGGCGTCCTTAATGGTCAGGAATGTGAATACACCATTCTTATCGCCGCCCTTCATCTTAGGCACTATAGGTATACCACCTGTGGCAAGCAGCAGTTTTCCCCATATAATTTGCTCTCCGTTATCCAGTTGAGCAATCTGACGGTTTAGGTTCAGGTTTTGCACCTTGATGCCCGACAGAAGTCCGATATCGTTTCGGCCGTAGAAATCAACAGGCCGGAACAGTATTTCATCCACAGTACGTTCACCAGCCAGATATTTTGATATTAGAGGGCGAGAGTATGCCGGGTAGGGCTCGTCGGAAACTATTGTTATGGAATTTGTCTTGTCGACCTCGCGAATATTCTCAGCAGCCCCTATGCCACCGGCTGAGTTGCCTATGATTAGGTATTCAGTTCTAATTGCTTTCCTATTTTTCATATTGTCCTTCCTCGCTCAGTGCCGTTTCCAAAAAGTTAGAATACATCCTTAAACCCCATTTGCCGCTTTTCTCTGGGTGGAACTGGGTTGCCACCAGATTGTCCTTGATAACCACACTGCACATAGGTACGCCGTAGTCTGTAGTGCCGGCTATAACCGAAGTATCATCCGGGTCAACGTAATAGCTATGAACAAAGTAAAAATTGGCTCCGTCCGGTATGTCATTAAATATAGGGTGTTTCACTTGCTGCCTGACCTGGTTCCAGCCCATATGAGGGACTTTAAGTCCATTAGGCAGTCTCTTTACAGTCCCAGGGATTACTCCTAAGCATCTGTGCCAGCCACCTTCCTCAGTGCTGGAAAAAAGAAGCTGTAATCCGACGCAAACGGCGAATAATGGCCGATTCTCATGTATCAACTGTCGAATTGCATCTGTCATACCTATAGCCTCCAGTTTTTCCATGGCGTCACCGGCAGCACCAACTCCCGGCAGAATAACAGCCGCGGAACTGAGCATGTCGCCTGGTTTATCAGTGATATTCGGCTGATAGCCCAGCCCTATAATTGCATTGGCAACACTACCCAGATTCCCTGCGCCGTAATCGATTATGGCAATCATTTCACCTCTTACTCCTGGAATATCGACTACTAACTTCGAATGAGTTATCCAACTTTGCCATCTTCCACAAATACAAGCGCCTCATTTGGGCAATTGGCCACGCAAGCTGGCACATCACTTCCCGGACACAAGTCACACTTTGCCACAATCTTTCTATCTCCATCCCGGGCAAGTGCTCCATTAGGACAGGCTACTATACATGTCCAACAACCTATACACTTTTCAGCGTCAACAGCTATGGCTCCAGTGATTTCATCTCTATGCATAGCGCCGGTGAGGCAAGAGTAAACACACCAAGGCTCGTCGCAATGTCGACACTGCAGGGAGAAAGACACCTCCCCATTTCTCTCCACACGGATGCGCGATAAAGGTCGCGGAGACTCTCTCTTAAACGCCTTTCCAATATCTCGTGTCTTAGAATGCTCAGTCAGGCAGTAGACCCGGCAAAGCCCGCAGCCCATACAAGCCTCTTCTTCTACGTAAATTCTCTTCATTTCTCTCCTCTTGGTATATGGTATACGGCAACCGCTTGCCGTATACCATATTAGCATGTTGCATTAACCTTGTCAAGCCCCTTGGATGAGATTTTTACAGAAAATGACGTGGTTGCAGAAGCTGCTATTATGGTGCCTTAATTTGAAAACTTGCAGCAAAAACTCGACTACGAAGATAACATTAACATATCGTCACTTCGTGAGGCGTGATGACCACCGTTCATCCTCACGCCACGACCTTCCCCAACTGCGGAAACCATTTTGGCAACTCTCCCTTTTGTTCCTAGTGCGCATGCACAACATTTTTCACATAGCGGTCAATATAGCTCAATATGCGAGGATTTTGGTAATAGGCACTTGTGGGGGGAGAGGTAGGCATAGGTCTTTAGCCCCGTCCAAGGCGGACAGACACAATTCAGAATACAGCCGCAAAGAAGTTGACATCACCTAATTTCATATCTACAATGGCATTTGCAGAATAATAAACTGCCGAGACTACAGTTGGAGGTGACACCATGCCGGATTGGATTGAGGGAGCGCAGGTGCTTAACAGGCTCATACGACCGCTGACTTTCCCCATCGCCGTCAAGCTGGTGAAAAGCGCTGATGACCTTCCCGAGAAAACCAGGCGTCCTTTCAAGGATATGGGTTTCAAGACGAATGTCTGCGTTGGGATGACATTGACCCGCAAGTACGGCTGGACGGTGGGCATGACAAACGAGGACAATACCTGTCCAATAGCAGCATACACTTACGGATGGAGTGAGTCAGAGCCGGAGATTAAAAATGCCTTAATGGAGTTCATGAAAGTAATGAACTACGCTGCCAACGACAACGCAGCTAAAACAACCATGGAAGCTGTGGCAAGTGTCAAGCTGAACAAGGGAGCATATGCCGGGGTGATTTTCTCTCCGCTGGAAAGAACTAAAATCGAGCCGGACCTGGTCATGGTTTTTTGCAATGCCGCGCAGGCGATGAGGCTGGTACATGGAGCAACTCAGGAGACAGGTATAAGCGTGCATTCTATTTTCAGCGGCCGTGGGGGAACCTGCACTGAAGGAGTCCTGCAAACGTTCAAGACCAAGGAGCCAAAGGTGGTGCTGCCAGGAAACGGCGATAGAGTTTGGGCGATGGTGCAGGATGATGAGCTGGCTTTCACCATACCTATCAACTTACTCGACAGCGTAATCAGAGGTCTTGAAGCTACCCACGAGCGCGGAATCCGATACCCGATACCGGTAGATGTAAGACACGAGCCGACTTTCCCGGGCCAACTCAAAGAGGTCAGACAATAAAACTAGGCAAGTATCCCCTATTGCCACGTATTACTTTTATCCAAGAATATTATACACTAAAATCAGGCATGAGGCTTTTAATAGGGGACAACAATGTCTATTAAACAAACAAGGGGTAATAGCAAGAGAAGAATGGCATACTTTAAGAAGCAAGAGCTTAGATTTATCGTCAATGTATTGCCTATCTTTTACTTTGTCTTCCTTATTTTCACAAGTATTTCATGGGTTATATACCCCCTTGATGAGGGGGTGGCAGAGGTGATTACTATAACTACTGGTGCAATAACACTCATCCTATTTATTGGCATCACTTTGTTGATTTTCATTGCATCTTTCAAAATACAGGGGAAGTCAGTGGTAGCTGCAATTTTCAAGAATTATTCAGAGATTACAGCATTAGAAAAATTAAAGAGGGGAATAAAAAGTGAGTTGAAGTCAACAAACGAACGGCTAGATAAAGAATTGACACATATTGATAAAAGGTTAGACAATATTGATAGTGCTTTGAAAGAATTGGTTAGGGGTGCTAGTCATGCCAAAACGTCATCAAGTTCAAAAGATAAAACCAAAAAAGAGAGCAAAGAGAAAGGTGGAAAGGCGTAAAATAACTAGAGAGCAGTTTCACAAGTTGGTCAGGAAATCGGCACAACCAACAAAGAAGCGTAAGTAATGTGTGTGGAGATAATTAGGTGGGAATAACAGAGATTGTCTTACTTGTATTATTGACTGTAGTAATAGCAGTAGCACTAATCATACTATACTATGTTAGACACCCCAAATATCGGAGACAAAGAAGGAACTTATTGGTCAAACCTTCTATCGCAAGATATTCACGCAAGGTACTACGGGAACTTTGCTACATATTCGAAAAACACTTTGGGAGACAACCAAACCAAAGCGAACTAATAAGGCTAATAATTATGACTAGCCATTACGTTATACCGCAGCCGTGGAAACATTTGATGCGATGGAGAATAAGGATGTTTTTGGCATCAGAAAATGGCGTATGGTACGGCGGGAGGGCTGCAAGAAATATCAAGATGCCGAAACTAGAGTGGAGAGTATCAGCTTGAAGGCAATTCTAAATCCGCTTCAAAATGAGTTTGAACATGGGAATTTCATCGTTGCGATGGTTATACCGAAAGGTATATTCGTTAAGGTATGATTGCAAGTATTTAGGGGATACGGCATGATAGACACCGCTAATACCACGCTTCGCCAAAGACCAGAAACCCTCAATGCTGTTGGTATGGGCATCCCCGTCAACATAGACCTTAGCACCATGCTCAACCCTTCTGTGTTTGTAGCCAGCATTGGCAACTCTATCGTAGCTGAAAAACTCATCAGTATAGACAATGGCAGTCCGAGCCACGTTCTTGCTGATAAGAGGCATAACAGTAGACCTTTTGACATTGGAGACAACAGAGGCAGTGACCTTGCCTTGCCTTTGGACAATGCCAATTACAGCAGTCTTGCCTTCAGCACCACGACCCCGCCTACCTCGCCTAGTTCCACCGAAATAAGACTCATCAACCTCGACTTCGCCGTTAAGAGGGATAGTGTCCTCACCGAACAAAGACCTGATTTGCCTGAACATTCTCCATGCTGTTTTGTAGGTCACGCCAGTCATTCGCTGAAGTTCCTTTGCGGAATGACCAGACCTAGTGGTGGCGACCCAGAGCATGGCGTCAAACCAAGTCCTCAAAGGCGTGGCGGACTTGTGGAATATCGTGCCAGCGAGGGGATAGACCTCATGCCCGCAGTAATCGCACTTGTAGCAAGGTCTCGACTTAATCTTGTGGTGCTTTCTTACCCTGTCGCAAACAGGACAATAGATGCCGTCAGCCCACCTATAGTTCTTAAGCCACTCCAAACAGGCATCGTCATCAGGGAACTCACGCTTAAACTGTGCCAGAGTGTATTTTTGAAACTCTGCCTTGATTTTGTCGGTCATTTCCGTATCCCCCTTATACACGTAGTATATCACAAAACATACGTGTTGTCAAGGGATACTTACCTAAAACTATAGCCAGATTGGCTCGTTAATATTTAGAAATCTCGAGCTCCTCCATCTTTCCGGTCACGGTGAAGACGACACGCTCGCAGATATTGGTTACCCTGTCGGCAGCCCGTTCCAGGTTGTGGGCAACCCAGATGAGGCGGGTCGCTCTATTAATGGTCTTGGGGTCGACCATCATAAAGGTGAGAAGCTCACGAAAAACCTGGTCATAAAGACCATCCACAGCGTTATCCATGGTGACGACGTGCTTTGCCAATTCCACATCGCGGGTGACGAAAGACTTGAGGCTTTTATCAATCATTTCGGTGGTCAATTCTGCCATCCTGGGAATATCAATCAGTGGTTTCAAGGGTGGCTCATCGCCAATCATGACTACAATCCTGGCAATTCCTTCAGCATAGTCGCCGATCCGTTCAAGCTCTGTTGTGATACTGAGCACAGCCACAATTACACGCAGCTCGTTGGTCTTCGGCTTCTGCGTGCCCACAAGCTCGATACACATGTCTTCGATGGCGTATCGCAGCTCATCGATCTTGGCATCAGCAGCAATTATCTGGTGGGCAGTCTTTAAGTCCCGTTTTTTCAATGCCTCAATTGAGCGGTTTATCTCCTTCGTTACCATATCACCCATAGCCAGGACTTTATCTTGAATTTCCTGAAAACCTTTGCTAAAACTGGCGCTCTTTTCCATTGTCATTACCTCCCCAACAGTTTAATTATACACATCGTTAGCCGCTGAGGCTACACATTTTCAGTTTAATGGAATAAATCTAATTAAGAAATAAATGATACTAGCTATGATAGCGGCGCCTGGGATAGTAAAAATCCAGGCCCAAACAATAGTTAAAGTTACGCCCCAGCGCACGGCAGAAAGCCGATTGGCAGAACCCACGCCTGATATAGCACCGGTGATAACATGTGTAGTGCTCACTGGAATACCCATATGAGTGGCTAAGAAAATACTGAAGGCGCTGGCCGTTTCAGCACAAAAACCATCGATCGGTCTTAACTTGGTGATTTTCTGTCCCATTGTTTTGACAATCCGCCAACCACCGCTCAATGTACCCAGAGCAATGGCGGCGTGTGCGCTGAGGACAACCCAGAGAGGCACTATAAATTCGCTGATTAAGCCCCCGGTAAAGAGAAGACTGGTGATAATACCCATAGTTTTCTGTGCGTCATTGCCGCCATGTCCCAAACTATAAAGAGCCGCAGAAAAAAGTTGTGAAACTCTAGACCACTTGTCAACCGCAGCCGGCGTTTGCTTACGTGCCATCCATGTTGTAATAACCTTTAACAAAAAACCTAAAACTAGACCAATAGCCGGCGCCAGGACAATAAAAGCCAATGTCTTGTACCAGCCGCTGGCTATAATCACCCCGAAGCCGCTCTTGGCTATAGCGGCTCCGGCATACCCGCCAATTAGAGCATGAGAAGAGCTGGTAGGCAGTCCCAAATACCAGGTAAGCATATTCCAACCAATAGCGCCGCAAACACCAGCCAGGATTACCACTGGAGTTACTGTATTGACATCAATCATTCCTTGGCCGATGGTTTTAGCCACCGCCGTGCCGAAAATAAGGAAAGCCACGAAATTAAAAAACGCTGCCCAGATGACGGCCTGTCTCGGCGATAAAACCCTGGTGGAGACAACAGTGGAAATGGAATTTGCGGCATCATGCATGCCGTTGGTGAAATCGAAAATCAGGGCTACGACGATGATAAAGATTATAAATAATAAGCTTAAATCCACCGTATCCTGCCAGGCTGAGTTAGAGACAAGTCTGCCATAGGGTCTCAGGCATATTTCAGCGCCACACCTTCCAGGATGTTGGCTACATCCTCACACCTGTCGACGGCGGTTTCTATATGCTCGTAAATCTCACGCCACTTTATAAGGTGAGCATAATCTGTTGAGCTAACAAAAAGCTCCGCCAGTGCCGAGCGATAGACGCTGTCCCCCATATTCTCCAGGCGGTTAATCTCCACGCATAGCTTAAGAAGCTTATCCCGGTCAATGCGGCCGTGTATTTCAGACACTCCCTTCTCGACCTCAATGACTGCCTGCACCACGATATCGGCAAGTTCCCTGACCCTATCAGTGGGACAGTCCACCTTATAGAGCAACATAGCATCCGCCGCTGAGTGGATGAAGTCAGTTATATCATCTAGAGACTCAGCCAGCAGAGCGATATCCTCGCGGTCCAGCGGGGTCACAAAGGTACGGTGTAATTGGGCGATAATTTGATGGGTGATAGCGTCACCCTCATGCTCCAGAGTAGTTATTACCCCCACTCTTTCCTTAACGTTCTCCCACGTGTTCACCATGTCTCGTAACTGATGAGCTATCTTAACCACGTTCTGAGCGCTCTGCTCAAAAAGGACGAAAAACTTTTCTTCTCTGGGGAATAAAGAAAACCTAGGCAACGAGTAACCTCCTTTGGTGGCAAAATGGAGAGACAGAAAAGATAATAGAATTTAAACGTGGGGAAGAGGACGGGCCACCTCTCAGTTTCTGATTAAGGCAAACCAGCATAATAATCTGCCACTATCATTGTAGATGAGGTCTAGGCAGCAGTCAAGCGAAGTCGAACTGGATAGTTTATCCGTGGATTCATAACACTCCCTTTACATCTCAAGGAATGATGGGCAAATGTAGGGACAGGTCTTTAGACCTGTCCGAGACGGACAGGCGGACAGACCTTAAGATCCGTCCCTACTGTTTTGCATTTGAAAATTGGAATTTTGAGCTTGGGATTCAGTATTTGAAGCAGGGGATAGCCTGGAGCAGATGCTCCAATCTACCCGAGTTGTGGCTGTACTGACTAGCCGAGATCACTCACAGCCTGGTGATACCAGTAAATCAACTTGCAGTTCATATCAATGTTTTCCTGGGGCACAGTGGAATGCATATCCGAACCAAAAGGTGCTACCAGCCTGTCATCGAAAATCGCCTGTGGTAGAGCATCTCTTATTTTCCTGATGGTAGTGCTGAAGTTTGCCGTAGAGGAGGAGACCATCTCCACCCCCAGGAACGAGTAGTCGAAACCATGCTGGGGTATCTCCACAAACGGCTCAGGCGACAACCGGCCGTAGAGCCTGACAAAACTGTCACTTTGATACGATGTTGTCGTGGTTTTTTCTTTGACCTTGCGTCTGATAGGAATGCCGCCAGTCAATACAGTTGCTGTAATATTTAGTTTTCTTACGGTCTTGGTTACCTCTGTCTCGGTGTAAGTCTGTATCCTTCCGTTGAGAATCAAGAACGACTCCCTTGACTCCATTCGCCTTGCTTGGCCACTCCTGTCCAAGAATATGACTGCTTGCTCCTCAAACTTCAGCGTGTGTGCCTTATATCTTTGTGAAGACTTGCGAAGCTCCGAATCAGTGCACACAATTGCCACCAGCCCTAGCTCTCTTAAGCTCCGGGCAATTGACTCCGCCATCTGCATGGTGTCATAGCTGGCGATGATTTTCGGTATCTTTCCTGTGAGGCGAAGTCGAGTCTCATAGGGATTCTTAGCCACAATGGCTGCCACTTTCTTTACCAGCTCTTCCTCAAGCGTAGCCGGGGGAGCTATTGCAACATGTACTACTTCATGTTCAGCCATCAACGCTCCTCGTCCCGGGGCAGCAGCCCTACCTTACAATACCACGCTTTTACTAAAATGAAAAGAGGCGATTTATTAGCTTGTACTTGGAAGTGTTTCAGGCCTTGCTAATAATTTGATATAACAATAAGACATCTTGCGCAAAAACTATGCCCAGGGCGGCTCTTTGATACTGGTATTTTCAAAATAGTCATTATCCAGAGGTCGCTGGGCAACACCTGACTCCACAGCAGCCTTGGCTACAGCATGAGCTACCGCTAAGTGCACTTTAGGGTCGAGTGGGTTGGGGACAAGCTCGCCTTCGTCTGTAGTGCTAACAATGGCCAAGGCAGCGGCTTTATACATCTCATAGTCTATCTTAGTAGCCATTGCATCCAGTGTTCCCCGCCAAATTCCGGGGTAGCCGAGCAAGTTATTGACCGTCCTACCATCAACAGCTAGAGCAGCACCCGATTTCGTAGCGATATCCGGGGCAATTTCCGGATACGGATTCGTCAAAGCAAAAATTATCTGTCCTTTCCTGACCATGTTCGGTTTTATCAGCCCCTGTACACCACTGGTGCCGATGACGATATCAGCCGTTTGCATGATCTCATCTAAATTGCTTGGAGTGCCTCCGTGTTCTGCATGCCGTTTAACGCTGGCCTCAGTCCTGGCCGTACCTAAGGCAGGCTTACCTGTGTATTTCAGGATAAACTTTCCAATAGATAGACCAGCGGCACCTAGGCCGATAAGGCCGACCTTTGCCTCCTCAAGTGCCATGCTGCAAATCTTACAAGCATTAAGCAGAGCTGCCAGTGTCACCACAGCGGTACCTTGCTGGTCATCATGCATAACGGGGATATCCAGGTCTTTTTCTAACGCGTCCTGAATTGGAAAACATCTTGGTGACGCTATGTCCTCTAGCTGAATGCCTCCAAACGTTGGAGCAATATATTTTACGGTTTCTACAATTTTGTCAGGGTCGGTAGTGTTCAATAAGATAGGAACTCCACTAACTCCAACCAGCTCCTGGAGCAGAGCAGCCTTTCCCTCCATAACGGGCATTCCTGCCACCGGACCAATGTTCCCCAGTCCGAGTATGGCAGTGCCGTCAGTAACAATAGCCACAGAGTAAGGGATGTTTGTGTAGGTATATTTAAGCCCTGGCCGCTCCGAGATTAATCTACATACTTCAGCAACGCCAGGGGTGTATACCTTCCTTAGAATGTCTATCGAGTTGATAGAGTGGATGCTTACCGTCTTGATTTTCCCATCTTTGTGAAGGTCGAGCACATCGTCCCTGACCTCGAGAACAGTGACCTCTGGTAGTTTCGACACCTCTTCTATTAAATGTGCCAGCTCCTCTTCATTCTTGATAAGCACTTCAATGTCTCTGATAGTATAATAATGCCCCAAATGCACCGTTGTTAAATTGCCGATATCTACTCCAACTCTACCGATGGCTGTAGCTAATTTGCCCAAGGTGCCCGGAACATTAAGGTTTTTGCAGCGCAAAGTTCTGGCAAACTGGTATTTCCCATTTTCCATTATTTTACCTCCGCATCTGTGGGACTATTGCAGCCAAAAGTGCTGGCCTAGAGCCACCAGGCATATTCACTAGCCGAGGATCAGCGGAACCAGGTAGATTCGTACCGCATTGAGGGCGAATAATTTCCCAAGGTACATAACATCGATCACCAAAATAATATGCGCTAAGGATTCCAATTCTAACACGAAATCTTAAGTTTAGCGAGCAAACTTGAATATCTTTGTGTGCAAAGTTTTTTGAAACCACCAATGTGAGGCAACGTGACCCAATGTGACTTTTTCGCCGTAAAGTGGTAGCATTATAGTCACCAGTTACTAACCTGAATATGGGGATATTCATTAAGTAAGGAGGATAAAATGAGGACAAAGGAGCAGTATATTCAAGGCCTGGCCAAGATGAAGCGGAACATCTATTTCGACGGCGAGCTGATCGACCGCACAGACGAGCGCCAGATGGACTGTCTAAACACCATCGGCACCACGTTCGATGAAGCAGCCAAGCCGGAGAACCAAGACCTGTGCACAGCCATCTCTCATCTCACCGGTGAGAGGATAAGCCGCTTCACCCATATCCATCAGAACACCGACGACCTGCATAATAAGCAGGACATGACCCGCATGCTCTGCCAGAAGGTGGGCGGCTGCATCCAGCGGTGCATGGGCATCGACGCCACTAACGCCGTCTACAACGTGTCCTACGAAGCAGACAAGGTGAACAAAGGTGCCACTCAATACCATGAGAACTTTAAGAAGTGGCTCACCCGTTTCCAAACCGAGGACTTGGTGGGCTGCTGCGCTCAGACGGATGTCAAGGGCGATAGGATGCTGAGACCTGCCGACCAGCCGAACCCCGATGCCTACGTACGGATCAAGGAGAGGCGTGGCGATGGCATCGTGGTCAGCGGCTGCAAGCTGCACATCTCCGAGGCCTCAGTGGCCGACGAGATACTAGTGGTGCCCACCCGAGCTTTGCGCCCAGAGGATAAAGACTATGCCGTTGCCTTCGCCATTCCGGGCGACTGGGATGGGCTGAAGCAAGTAGTCACCATCCACAACCTCAGACCCAGGGAGCATTTCAAGCGCGGGTTCTTGCCAGGGGCCACAGATTCCTACATGATCTTCGATGACTGCTTTGTGCCTTGGGAAAGGGTCTTCCTCGCTGGTGAATCGCAGCATGGCGGCGTGCTCGCCCTGCTCTTCGCCTTGTTCCACCGCCACTCCTATTCGGGCTGTAAGCCGGCCATCGGCGACATCCTATTAGGGACCGCAGCCCTTGCCGCTGATGTGAATAACGTTTATAAGACGCCCCATGTCCGGGAGAAGCTATCCGAGATCATAATGACCACCGAGTTGGGTTATGCCGCCGGATACACGGCTTCTGACCTTGGAAAGCCGGAGGTCTATATACCGGGCGTGGGATTCGTACCTTATGGCCCCGGCTCCTACATCCCTAATTCAATTTACTGCAACGTGGGACGCTGCCTGACAGGCGAGGCAGTGTGGCGTGAAGCAGAGATTCTGTGCGACATCGCTGGCGGTGTAGTAGCCACCTTCCCCCACGAGAACGATTTCGTGAATCCAGAGACCAGAGACCTGCTCCTGAAATATACCAAGCGGAATAAGGACATGCCAGTAGAGGATCAGGCCCAGTTCTGGCGATACTTGGGCGACGTCCTATGCTCAGCGACCGGCGGCATACACAATGTGGGTAGCTACCATGGCGGCGGCTCACCAATCATGGAGCAAATTGCCATAACTACCCAGTATGACATCGAGTCCAGGAAAAAGCTGGTGAAGCATATCGCTGGCATGAGCGGCGGTGACCGCGAGGCCCTAAGCAAGCAGAGGGCAAAGCCAAGCAAAACACCCGCCGTGGCAGTCAAGAAATAGTTAGTCTACCGTCTCATCAGCCCCTCCCCACCACAACAGGGAGGGGCTTTTCTTTTTGGCCAGAGCCAAAAACACGCCCGGTTGTCAGAAGATATGTCCGTCATAAATTTTTGTACGCAGTCCGAAACCCAAACACCTTTGCCATTCCGGGAAAGCCTGGTATTGAACATTTCGTCGTATTGTTCAGTACCGTCTTCTACCTTCTGACTAACATTGCCGCGGTTAATAAATCTTTCTTACTGGTACTGTAACAGCTCACCGGGACAGTTTTTTCACAGCCTCAACAAGCTTGGGTAGAATCTCAGCGGTGCGGCCTTGAATTAAATAATCGGAAATCCCTTCGACTGTCAGCGGGGTAGGTTCGGCGTTGACTTCGATTATCGTTGTTGCCGACTCGCTTTTCACAAAATAGAGGCCTGATTCCGCCTTCCGTTCTTGTTCAACCTGCCGCTGCCGGGCTATACGAGGCAACTGAGCAAAAGGATAGACAACCGCTGAAGTCCCGCAGATTAGCATTAAGTCGCATTTCCAGGCTTCTTCAAGGCTTTCGTGGGCAACGTCTGAAGGTATCGGCTCATTGAAGTGAACGACATCACCTTTTATCGGGCTGCTGCATTTGTTACATCGCGGTGGCAATTCCCCGGCCTGTGCCAGTCCCTCCAGGTCATACTCGTTACGCTTAAATCTTGAGCCACAGGAAAGGCACCTAAGTTTCAAAACGCTGCCGTGATATTCCAGAACCCGCTTGCTGCCTGCTTTCTCATGCAAGCCGTCAATGTTCTGGGTAAGCACGGATTTCAGAATACCAATTGCCTCCAGTTCGACAAGGGCATAATGACCAGGGTTCGGCTCGGCATCCTTAAGGTTGCTAAGCAAGGTTCGCCCGCCCAGTATATCTTCCCAATATTCTTTAGGGTTTCTGAGGAACTTGTCATAGGTCTGATAAGCTCTTTTTTCCGCTTCGGGGTCTTTGGTCCAAATGCCATCTGGCCCGCGGAAATCCGGTATACCAGATTCGGTTGACATGCCAGCACCAGTTAAAGCAATAGCATAATTGCTTTTGAACAGGTCTCTGGCAGCTCGCTCAATTAGAGATTCCATTACCTTGGTATTTATCCGTGGTGGTTCAGGGGATGCTTATAGGCAGTTTCATTTGCTCTTTGGCGGGGGCAATACTTTTTCAGGCCGATAGCTGGAGCAAATCCCCTACCAACACGTCGCCATTGATGGGATGACGCAGGAGCAGATTGGCGTTAATATGATATTTGTTTTGCCTGTCCACCCTTTTTCGAGAAATATAGCCTAGAACCAAACCATGATTGGTGATAAAAGTCCACTTGGCCATTTGACCGATTTCCTGCGAGTTTTTGACAAAACTAGAGAGATTATGCTAGCTTAAGTTAGATTGCTAACGCATTCACATTGCGCTGAACACAATTCATCTATTAAGTTTCATTATTCAAAAATCACCTTGATTATAGCTAGAGAACAGCTTTGAGGTCAAGGGGCAGAAATCACAAAGAAAGGGGGGCAACGGCAGTGGCTGTGAAAACAAAACAGGATGCAGCTAGGGTCTTGGCTGACGCAAGCGGAGACAAGTGCTTCTTTTGCCATGACGGCTGTGTTGTAAAGAATTTACACCAATTAGCTGAGTGCTTGGCTAATATGACTGAAGATTCATATCGCCATCATGTGACTCCACTTAAGAATGACTTCAGTACCTGGGTTCGTGACGTATTCGGCGATGACAAGCTGGCCAACGACTTGACTCGCTGCACCAATCATGCTGAAGCGGTTAAAGCGGTGAGAGACCGAATCGCCTGGCTCCAGAAGAAAATGAAATAAGCGTAGTAGCGAGGCTTTAGCCTCGCTCTCAACCTCGACCATGCGACCCTAAAGGTTCGCCACTGCATTGAAAAAATTGTTGCACAACAGTATGCTAAAGAGCGAGTTTGACAAAGACAAACAGATAGGTTTAAATATCTAAAACTAGGTTAACATGAAATCTACATACTACGCAGGGCTACAATCTATAGCCCTGGCTTTAATTTTCATGCCTGAGCCCGTTACCACCGTCATAGGCGTTGGGCTACTGAGCTATGCCAGAAAGAACGCAAAACCGCAGCGGCCTACTAACTTTCGTCGCTTAACAAATACTTTCGAGGACCACTACAGCTACAGGGTTAATATGGTACGTGGTACGGCCATAAACTATCAATTGTCTCCAAGAAGACATGGGCAACTACCTAGAGCTTATCCGAGTATCGCCAAATTGCAGGATAACCCTCAACTCGTGAAAGCCCTGCGCGAAAGGGTACAGGGGCAATCCGCTCGTATATCCTACTCAAAACTAGAACCTGCAGGCTTAATGAGAGGCCCCAGAATAAGAGACCGCGCTGCACTAGCCACACCTCAAAATATGTCGAACCCCAAAATGAGCTCGATTATTACCTAATCTTTCCATTGCCGAGCTACTGTTATATAATTTCAACCGCTGCCCAAGCAAATGTATCGGAAACAGATGTAGCCCAGACCCTTTAGGGTCGGGCCCCCGAGGCTAAAGCCTCGGGGCTACATGTTTGGTGTGTATCACCAATGAGTGTAGGGAGATGTGTCTATACGTCATTGTGAAGGGCATAAGCCCTGGAACAGCCCCAGAGATTGCCACGCTTCGCTCGCAATGACAGAGAAAAAAGATGTAGGGACAGGTCTTTAGACCTGTCCGAAGCTAACAAAACTGATGACATCTAAAACTATTGCCCCTGACCTGAAAAGCCTTTTCCAGCCCAAATCCGTAGCTATAGTCGGTGCCTCACAGGACGAATGGAAATCAGGCGGAATGTTCATTTCCAGCCTGCTGAAGAACGGCTACAAGGGGATAATCTATCCCATAAACCGCAAGGAATCGGAAATCATGTCCCTTAAAAGCTACCCCAGCGTTCTTGATATCCCCGGAGAAATAGACCTAGCGGTAATGGCTATACCTGCCCAGGGTATACCCCAAGCAATAACAGAATGCGCTCAAAAAGGTGTCAAGTTCGCCGTCGTCCACAGTGTTGGCTTCAGCGAACTGGGAGCTGAGGGCAAGGAACTGGAACGGCAGATGGTAGAAGCTGCCCGCAGGGGTGGTGTCAGAATAGTCGGGCCCAACTGCATGGGAATATTCTCGCCACGGGGCAACGTCAACACCATCGTACCATACGCCACAGTGCCCATGGAGCCTGGCGGCGTGGCTTTCGTCGGGCAGAGCGGCTGGGCAAGCGAGAATATGACACGCCTCGGCAGCGAGCGGGGACTTCGCTTCAGCGGCATCATAAGCATCGGCAACCAGAGCGACCTTAACATCGAGGACTTCCTAGAGCATTTCGGTAACGACCCAGAGACTATGGTCTTCGCCGCCTACATTGAGGGCATAAAGCAACCGGGACGCTTCCTCAAGCTTGCAGGGGAAATCTCACCTAAGAAACCGATTATCATATGGAAGGGCGGCAGCTCAGAGTTAGGCGCTAAGGCGGCTGCTTCCCACACCGGCTCTCTGGCCGGTAATTACGCCTTGTTCGAGGCCGCCAGCCGGCAGAAAGGCATAGTCTCGGCACAGAGCCTGGAAGAACTCATGGACCTGGCCGTGGCCTTCAGCTGCCCTTATCTGCCCACAGGGAAGGAGGTAGGCCTGCTGATTGAGGCCGGAGGTGGCGCCGTGGCCAGCGGAGATGCTTGTGCCAAGGCAGGACTCAATGTCTCGCCTCTTCCCGAAGATGTTCAGCAAAAGCTTCGCGAATTTCTCAAGGGCAAGATACCACCCTCCCCAAGCCTAAAAAACCCCGTAGACCTGGTGTGGGCTCCCTTTAGCGAGGCATCTTCAATTTACGCCACCTGCCTGGAGATAATGGCTCCGGCAGTGGACTCCTGCCTGACTATCTGCTATGCCTTTATACATGATGAGTGGTTCCTGTCACGCCTGGAGAGCATCCGTGACCAGACCAAGAAGCCGATAATCGTCGTTCCCGGCAACTCCATTGACCAGCGTCAAGGTATGTTCCTGGCAACTAGGCGAGGCATACCAGCCTATACCATGCCGGATAACGCCGTAAAGTCTCTGGCAGCCTTGACCCGCCGCGCCGAATTCCTCAGAAACCTCGCCCGCCAAAATACTAAATCCTAAATTCCAAACTCCAAACAAATTCAAAACCACTAATACCAATTACCACAACATCGGCCGTTTCGAATTCGGAGAGGAGAAACCCTCACTGTCATTCCGAGCGCAGCGAAGAATCTCATCGTATCCTCCCTACCGAGATTATTCAGTCGCTCCGCTCCTTCAGAATGACACGAAGTGGAATGACCAAAACATCGGCTGTTTCGAATTTAGTTAATTCGAATTTTGATATTGTTTAGGATTTGGTGCTTAGTGCTTGGGATTTCTTAGCGTATGTCGAGCCCGGCACGGTAGCCTTCCTCCACAGCCTCTCTTATGCCGCGCGGCTCGACACAGTCACCTACCGAAAAGACCTGTGCAACCCTACCCTGCAAAACAGACAGGAGCTCGGTGTCAGGCACGGCACCTGCCGCCAGCACCACGGTATCCGCTTCGACTACCTTTCTCTCACCCGCGCCAGTTCTGATAGCAACGCCAGCTTCGGTGATTTCCTCATACTCAACCCCGGTTAGCATGGAAACTCCTCTATACTTTAGCCTGCCTAGTAAAGGCTCCCTGATAAACTGGTGCACCTTGGTAGCTAGCTCTGGGCCTCGCCTCATGATGGTGACCTTCTTGCCCCGCTCAACCAGATACAACGCCGTCTCGCAGCCCACCAGCTCACCGCCTATCACCGCCACCCGCTCTCCAGTCTCAGCGCCAGCAAGGACTTCGTTTGCCTGGATAACTTTCTTGCTCTGTATGCCGGGTATCTGTGGAATAAACGGTTTGACACCAGTGGCCAGTACCACAGCATCTGGCTTTAGCTCATTCAGCATGTCCGCATTAAACCTTTGCCGCAGCCGCAGCTCAACGCCCAGCTTGGTCATCTGCCCTACCAGATACTTTCGAAACGTTTCAATCGTGTCTTTGAACGGTGGCTTTGCCGCCAGCAACAGTTGACCACCTAACTCATCAGCCTCATCGAATAAGGCCACCTTATGCTCTCTTAACGCAGCTACTCTGGCTGCTTCCATCCCGCCTGGACCACCACCCACCACAACCACCTTCTTAGGGCTTCCCGTCGGCTTAAGCTCATACTCCCGTTCCCTGCCCAGAGTCGGATTAACCACGCAGCAAACACCTTCCTTACGCCAATTCATGCTGTCAAGGCAGGTCAGACAATATAGACAAGGCCGGATGTCTTCCGTTCTGCCCATCGCTACCTTCTGCAGCAGGTGAGGGTCAGCCAGGAGCGGCCGGCCTATGGAGATAAAGTCCGCCTTGCCATCACCAAGAACGTCTTCACCGAGTTCAGGTGGAATCCGGCCCACAGTGATGACGGGGATTGAAACAACCTTCTTTACGCCTTCAGCCAGCGGCACGAAGCTACAGGGTGGCTGGGCCAGCGGCGGACGCCGAGCCGGCCCAACCGTATGCGCCGATACGTGAATAGCATCAACGCCAGCTTTCTCCGCCAGTTGAGCTACTACCTGCGTCTCTTCCAGTGTGATTCCCCCCTCCGCACCTATTTCCATGGCGCTGAGGCGGCACCAGACGGGATAGTCCCTGCCAACTCTTTCCCTGATAGCCTCTATCACCTCCAGCAGGAATCTAGCCCTGTTTTCGATACTGCCACCATAAGCATCCTGTCGGTGATTGGATAGTGGGGACAGAAACTCGGATATGAGATAACCATGAGCACCGTGAATCTCAACGCCATCGAAACCTGCCTTCTTAGCCCGCTCCGCCGCCTCAGCGAATTTAGCCACCAGCGCTGCTATCTCTTCTGATGTCAGCTCTCGGGGCTGTTCGCTTCCCGGCACCGATATGGGCGATGGAGCTACCGGCTGATGGCCAGTGAACCGGGCTGAGGTCTGCCGCCCGGCATGATGGATTTGTATCGCTGCCTTAGCTCCATGCTGCTTTATAGCTGCCGCCAACCTGCTCAGGTCGGGAATAAACCGGTCGTCGTCAATACATATCTGCCTCACCGTACCTTTGCCCACCGGAGAATCCACGCAGGTAATCTCCACGATGACGAGACCAACACCACCCTTAGCCCTTTCCTCATAGTAGTCTATTTGCCGCTGTGCCACCGACCCGTCTTTTGAGGCATAATTCGTCGCCATCGGCGGCATGACCAGCCGGTTCTTAAGCTCCAGTCTCCCTATCCGGCCGGGCTCAAAAAGCTTCGGAAATTGCTTGTTTGTCATTTTTGGCATCCTCCTTTATTTCTGCGGGCAACCCGCCTAATCTAGCACATTCTTTAGCTCGCCTTCAACAAAATAGTGTGTTGTGTCCAAAGCATACTATACATGTCGTAGGGACAGACCTTCAGGTCTGTCCGCCTTTCCACATCGGACAGGTCTAAAGACCTGTCCCTACATTCACTCCTGTCATTGCGAGCGAAGCGTGGCAATCTCTGTCTAATGACCACGCCCACCTTTAGCCGAGATCGCCACGTCGCTAACGCTCCTCGCGATGACGCCAGAGTCTTAGACTCGCACATTGGCATAATTGTATTTACTCAGGCTATAATAAGCAGGTTTAGGCTTATGAGCTTTCAATTCAATTTGGAGAGCTTTGACTCCATATACTCCGACTGGAAAAAGCTTCAAGACGAATCGCCAGCCGGCTCATTTTTCTCATCACCTGAATGGTCAAAAACCTGGTGGCAGCAGTTCGGCTCTGGCGCTAATCTATATCTGGGCGCCGTCAGACAACAGGGAAAAGTCACAGGAATCGCCCCGCTTCTCGTAAATGGCTATATCGCTTCCTTTATCGGCAGCAGCGACGTCTGCGATTATCTGGACTTCGTTGTGAAGCCCAGCAAAGAGGAGAGCTTCTTTGGCGAGCTACTGGATACACTGAAAGCCAAAGGAATTGTCCGCTTAGACCTGGCACCTTTGAGGCCTGATTCCACGGTAATCAAAAGTCTGGTAAAAGTTGCCCCAAGGCAAGCATGGCAGGTCTCATGCTCCCAAGCAGATGTTTCTGTGGAACTCGATTTGCCCGCCACCTGGGAGGACTATCTCCAATTGCTCTCAGGCAAACAGCGTCACGAGTTGAAGCGTAAGCTCAGGAGACTTGACGAAGAAGGCGAACTGAACTACCGTCACAGCACAGATGCCAATCGACATGATATTGACATCTTTCTGCGGCTGTTTCGAGATAGCCGCCAGGATAAAGCAGTTTTCTTGACTCCCGAAATGGATTCGTTCTTCAGGGCGGTGGCAAATGCCATGGCAGGGCAGGGATTGCTAAGGTTAAATATGCTGGAGCTCGATAAAAAACCCGTAGCCGCTACCATGTGCTTTGACTATAAGGATACGGTATACCTGTACAACAGCGGCTATGAGCCGGACTATGGATGGTTGAGTGTGGGAGTGATTTCAAAGGCACTGTGTATCAAGGACAGCATCGAGAGGAACAAAAAACGCTTTGACTTCCTGAAAGGCGGCGAAGCCTACAAATATCATCTCGGTGGACAGGAGCTGTCACTATACAAGTGCTCATTGAGTTATGCAGCATAGGAACGATGGCATGATAGAACGACTCAACATAGCCATGATTAGCATTCATAGCTGTCCTCTGGGCGTGCTGGGAGGCAGGGATACCGGCGGGATGAACGTTTACATTCGAGAGATGGCGCGAGAGCTGGCTAAAAGAGGACATACCATAGACATATATACCATGGCTCATCAACCACAGCATGGTCCGCCAATAAACCTGGGGCAAAACGTCAGGATTATCCATCTTGAAACCGGCGTTAACGAAGACATGCCTAAATTAGCCATCTATGATCATATTCAAAGGCTTGCCTACGGCGCGGAAGATTTCAGAAAGTATAACCAGATGGAATATGACCTGATACACAGCCACTACTGGCTATCAGGTCTGATAGGCAAACAATTACAAGCCCTGTGGCATGTCCCTCATGCCGTGATGTTCCACACACTTGGTGCCGTCAAGAACAGCATCGGCATCGGCGAACATGAGCCCGAACTGCGGATAGAAAGCGAGCGAGAGGTGATAGGTAGCTGCCACCGCATTATCGCCTCCACGGCAAAAGAAAAGGAAGAGCTTATAAAGCATTATGGCGCTTCTCCCGAAAAGATTGCCATCATCCCCTGCGGCGTCAATTTGGACCTGTTCAAGCCTGTAGATAAGGAGACAGCCCGGAAGGAACTGGGCTTAGACCATCAAAAGGTCATACTCTTTGTCGGCAGAATAGACCCTCTGAAAGGACTGGAACAGCTATTAGCAGCATTGACTTACATAGAAGGCGAGAAGCCTCCGTTGCTGATGATAGTTGGTGGCGATGAGCACAGTCAGGGGCAGGTGCAGTTGCTGCAGCAGGCTGCAAAAGACCTGCACATCCAAGACCGGGTTAGCTTTGTCGGCTCTGTAGCTCAAGACAAGCTGCCGCTTTTCTACAGCGCTGCCGACATCTGCGCCATACCTTCCTACTATGAAAGCTTCGGCATGGTCGCCATGGAATCGCTTGCCTGTGGCACGCCCATAGTAGCCAACAATATAGGTGGTATGAGACATATCATCCGCCACGGCGAAATGGGGCGCATAGTCAAAGATAACTCCCCCCACAATCTGGCCAACGAAATATCAGCGCTGCTTTGCCGGCAAGAAGACAAAGACCAGCATGTCACAACAAGGCGAAACAAGATGACCGAATTCAGCTGGGCAACCATCGCCGACAGGATACTACAGGAATACGACAGGCTGCTAGGCGATTAAACAAAACAGGCAATCGTTCAGTACTCAGACAAAATCACTGCTGCAGTCACCAATGATGCTATCGGCCTTTAGCCCGATGGGGCTTTCCAACCTGTCCAACCACTTCTCTCAACCACTCGAGAGATGCGGTATCTTCTTTCCAGAATTGCCCCCAGTGCTCCCAATAATAGTAAGCCTCATCAGCACCTCCCACAGTGACTTCACCAGGCCTTGCTGATTTAGGTAAGTGATGCTTGGTCTTCAAGAGTTCCATTCCCACCAACGGTAGATACTCAATAGCCTCACGAAGTGCTGCAGTTGCTTCTGGCTGGCGTCCCAGCTTAAAAAGAGCCAGCGCTCGTCCATAGAGGGTCTCAGGCATTACATCATCTGGGTACTGCTTGGTAACTTTGAGGGCATCTTGAAATCTGCCCAGCTTGAACAATGCCTCTTCGGCCATGGCTCGAACCCCTTGATTATCATTGGGATTCAAGGATAGCAATTCTCGAAATAATCTCACAGCCTCTTCCGTTTCCCCCTCATAGTATCTGGCCAAAGCCAATCCATGGAGGCATCGCAAAAATGGTCTGTTTTCCAGCCATCCCCATTCGAGGCGATCTTTGCCTGCCTTGAAGTCTTTGGGGAATGCCTTGCGACCAATACGAACAGCCTGATCCCAAAGCTTGTTAGCTTCATCGATTAGATTTCGTTCTGATAGAACTAGGGCTAAATGATGAATCGCATCTAAATGGTCAGGCATCTGAGCAAGTACGGTTTGGAAGACTTTCTCAGCTTGGTCGAGACTGCCATTCTCGTATGACTCACATCCCCTGTAGAACTCGTCCATCAAATCGTCATGTATATCTGGGTAGACAAACTCCCACTCATGTGGCGCCACTCGATATAGTTTCAGCATGAACTCATTCTTCTATTGCCAAGCTATTGTCAATGACCGTATACTTGGCAAAGCATCAGTTAGAATATCAGGTTATTCCGTCTTATTCAATACTCGCTCCAGCAGTCGGTTCTGTGCATCTTTAATGTGCACCTAATAAGGTATTAAAATAGAGTTATGAGGCGACTTTGGCAATAAATCGTATTGGAAAGGGGCAATGATGAGGCAACAGAAAAGAGCATTACGGGAATATCAGCAAGCGTTGATCGATGCCTACTACGATATGCAGATGCATTCTATCCTGGATCCTCTCTATGACGCATTCCAGCAGTGGAAGCGAGGTGGCCTACAACATAGCGAGCTGACAGAGTTAATTCACAAGGTTCATAGAGAGAACCAAAAAGTATATAGCTTCTTCACTCAGAGCCGTACTCGGATTATCAACTGCATTAGGATGGACCAAGCCTGGTTTGAGAATTGGAAAGCGACTCATCCACCTCTTCCCAGGATAGAGCTATGAGCTTTGACCAGTGGTAACAGAATGGACAATTGTGTGATCCAACAAAACGCTAAAATTGTAAAGCACGCCTAATCTTTCTGTCTTTCTGAGAGGTTGTTAGTAGCCTTTTTGGCAATTGGTGAGCAAGGACGAGTTAGAATCAGCGCTAATGCTTGTGGGAATGTAAACATCAAGCTGTGATTAGATTTAAGGCGGACTTTTGACTTAATTTGATAGACACGGTTATTATTGAACGTATGAACAGAAGTATAAAATTGCTAATAGGAGCGCTATACGTTCTTGGTCTGGGGTTGATAATTAGTTTGGGTTCTATCATATTCTTTGTATTGCATATTTACCTAACCGGCTTTGCCTTAGTTTCAACATGGGTGTGGGTAGCGATGGCTTTTGTTTGTTCCGCGGTATGTACAGTAGCTGGGATTGTTCTGGCTGCGGTTGGAATGAAAATGCTGGTTAAATCGTGAAGAGGCTATCACCATTATGGGGATGAACAAAGGCAAAAAATGGCTAGTAGGGGCGCTATGTGTTTCTAGCTTAGGAGCGATAAGTGACCTAGCTATAGCGGTACTGATATGGGCTTCATTAGCCGGTTGGAATTTGCCCACAATAGAGCTTGAATGGTTGTCGGTGATGCTGCTTTCTTCCCCAGTGTGTAGAGTGATTGGGATTATCTTGGGTGTACTTGGCCTGAGGATGCTGGTCAAATCGTGAAGAGGCTACTAATCACAATCGCAAGCTTGCTATTAATAATCTAAACAGGACCTGAGGATTCAAAAATGTAAGATACTGACCTGCCCCCAACAATTATACCGCTCCTCAAGCCTTGCAGAATTGCACCTTTTGAGTAATTGTTCAGTTGGTGCGTAATGACTCTGGCACACCTAGCGTGTTATGTGTTGGTATACTGCCGGTCACCTTTGTGAGCTAATCCTATCAGCCTTGTAGAATCCCAATCCTGACGCGTCTTTCCTTCCCTGTTCTGTGGAAACATCGAACGTTATACCTTTTTGCGTGAGTTGCCAAACAATATTTCCATCAGGGGTAACTTCAACTATCTTTGTAGACCCAGTAATCAAGGTATTGCCGTTGGGCAATCTGTTGGCGTCTCTAACCGGCAACGCCCACTTTTCAAACCCAGGGGATTTCCAGACAGTCTTGCCTGTCTTTGGATCAATTTCCACTGCCTGATGAAATCCCGCAGGAGGTCTTCCCTGATTCGCCACCAATATATTGCCATTAGAAAGAACTTGCGGATCGTGTTGAGTTTCAAAAACGCCTTCCCCAATAGTACTAACAACTGAGCCCTGAGGGTCGACCTCAACAACGAAGTTGAAATTCCTCGGGCTAATTAGCGTGTTGCCATCAGGCAGCCTAGTCACTGCATTAGTGTGAGTCCAGCCCTCATCATAGATACTGGCGTACGGGGATTTGTCAAAATGGTCTTTGGCATACCAAGACCAAACAACCTCACCCTTTTGATTTACCTCGATTATCTGGGCATCATTCTTTTGATCAGAAGCACCAAATGCAAAAATCGTGTTGCCATTTGGCAGACGGTCCGCATCATGGGATATTTTATTAGTTAGGTATGACCAGACAATTCTACCCTTACGGTCAATCTCATACACTCCCCTACGAGGCAATACGAACAAGATGTTATTATTCGGTAGCAATTCCACATCAAAACCCGGATTAGTGTACTGCCTTAAGTCCTGCGGAACTAGGTATTCCCAAACTATCTCACCTCGCATGTTTACTTCTATTATCCTTGGCTTTTGAGGATTGTGGTTGTCTGGCAATAAAGTGGTGCCAGCCCACACTTTATCAGACTGATAAACATCCACCTGCAAGTCCGGATCTGTGGTTCCTGTTGGCATCGGCATGGGTGTTATGCTTGGACTACTTACTTGCCTGTTTTCGTTGCCGTTTTTATCTACCGCGGTTACCGCAAAGTAATACCTGGTCCCATCTCTAAGTCCGGTTGCCTGATAGTTGGTAGCTAGGATATCTCGTATCTGGTGAATAGGCGTAAGACCAGCAGAATCCTTTACCTCTGATTCGCTTGCATATACGTTGTAGTGGTCGAAGTCTTCAGCAGTGCTTTTCTCCCACCACAGGTTTACTCTTCCATCATAGGCATCAATGGCAATAAGGCCAGCAATTGGGGGTGGAGGCGTGGTATCAAGTGTAGGTGTAGGTGCTTCTGGAGTAGCGGGCGCCGGCGTGGAGGTTGGTCCAGATACTCCAGTGCACGAGCCTGAAACCAAGACCACACTAAGGATGACTACAATAACTAACCAATAATACTTCATGCGGCCTCCATTTGGCTCGCAGTCATACAAAATAGGCGACTGGGCTCTCGTGTCCTTTAATTTATAACGACGGTCTGATTCTGTCAACCTACAATCTCGATTGCTACGCACTAAACAAAAGTCAGTTTTGTGCAATGCTAATCCGACGCATGACATGGAGCGCCATTTTGTCACTTCTGAGGTAGTAAAACGGGCTAGGGTACGACTTTCTCATACCACATCGTTTCTCCATATAGCTGAAAACCCAGGGAACGGTAAAGTGTAACGGCTACAATGTTCTGGCTGTCTACGGTTATGTCTATAAGCTCCCGACCTTTGCCTCTAAGATGTAACAGCCCTGCCCGGAGCAGCTCTTTGCCCAGGCCTTTGCCTCGACAGTCGGTGTCCACACCCAGCATATAAATCCGCCCCTTCTTCTTGCCTGTAGCTGAATCCCGACCGCATTCTGCCTCATTCCAGCAATAGCCGATTGGCTTACCTTCGCTTAAAGCTAAAATCACATCGTCAGTGCAGTCACCTCTGGTGCTTAGTTCCCAGCCTATGTATTCAGCAGTATTCGGATTGAAACCCCAGGTGTCTATAAAGCAGCGATTTTCAATCCAGGCGAACAGCGCCTCCTCACCGACTTTAAGATGCCGAGATTCCATGTCTGACTGTTCAACAGCCTCGAGATTTACACTGAAAACATCCAACCTCAGCTCATAGAAGCGTCGAACTACCTTAAATCCCAGATTTGACAAGAGTTGCGCCTGCATTGACTGAGTCGCAGGAATACTCACGTGAGCGACTTTTGCCCCCAACTCTCTGGCGCGCTTCATGGCGCGGTCAAAAAGCTCTTTAAGTACAACTTCTGACTTATATGAGGAGCTGACACCGCACTCGAAGATTACTCGCCCGATGCCAAGCTCCGGCAGGACATTAACAAAGCCGACGATTACCCCAGCCATCTCAACGAAGAAAAGGTTCTCCTCTACACGATAATCAGGCCGGCTCAACAGGTGAGCAAAAACCGCACCCTCTTTGAGTTGCTCGTAGGCGGCAGCATCCCTTGGGTCCTGCGGATGGCAATTCCTGACAGTTAATTTATGGCCCATTCTTCAGCTCTTTCCCCTCCCCCACCACCGAGATTACCACGCTTGGCTCGCAATGACAGGAAAACAATATTCTCTCAGCATTGCAATTGTATCAAGGCAGGTAGTATCATACAATTTCATGCAAGCACCTTTGCCCTGGAGGCTCGAAACATGACGAAGAATCTTTACGCAATGGTGATTTCATCTCATGCCGACGACGCCGAATACGGTATCGCCGGAACTGTGGCTAAATGGACGCGTGAGGGCAAAAAGGTCATATACGTGGTATGCACCAACGGCAACAAGGGCAGCAACGACCCTGAGATGAAGCCTGAGAAATTGGCAGAAATTCGCGAGCAGGAACAGCTAGCCGCCGCCAAGCTGCTCGGGGTAAAGGAGGTCATATTCCTGCGACATGAAGACCAAACTTTGGAGGACACGCCAGAATTTCGGAAAGAAATTGTCCGCTTAATCAGAACCCATCGGCCAGAAATCGTAGCTACCAGCGACCCCTACCGACGTTACATCTGGCACCGTGACCACCGCATCACCGGTCAAGTTGTGCTGGATGCTCTCTTCCCCTACGCCCGAGACCGCTGGGCTTATCCTGACCTACTTGAACAAGGGCTCGAGCCTCACAAAGTTAAAGAGGTTCTTTTCTGGGGTGCCGAAGAACCGAATTACTTCAGCGATATTACCGACACCTTTGAAACAAAGATGACAGCCTTGCACTGTCACCACAGCCAGGTGGGTCACTTCACTGGCGAATGGGACGATTTCCTCAGACAAAGATACGAAAAATTTGCTGAAGGGAAAGGGTTCAAGCTGGCGGAGACTTTTTACCGCGTCGAGATATGGTGGTAGACCATCTATGACGATAGCCAGAGAACATCACCGCACAGGTTAGCGTCATGCGGCTTCGAAGAGAAGATAGCAAATTCTTTCTTTTCCTTACCTAATACGGTGGCCTCACCATGGCCGGGATATACTTCAGTATCATCAGCTAAGACAAAGAGCTTGCTTTCTATAGACTTCAGTATCTGCTTGAAGCCAGCCGGTGTCCCAGTTTTACCCGGACCACCGGGGAAAATGGTATCTCCAGATATCAAATATCTGCCTCTTAAAAAGCACAGGCTTCCCGGTGTATGCCCTGGCGTGTGTAATACTTTGATTTTAAGCTTGCCTACTTCTATGGTGTCGCCGTCATTAAGCTCGATATCCGGACTAGACGGCAGCCCGCCAGCATCTAGAGGATGAACTGCTACGGGAACCTTGAGCTTAGTCTTTAACTCATCAAGTGCCACGATGTGGTCAAAATGATTATGGGTTATCAGGATATATTCGGGATTGGTATTTGCCAGTTGTCTTAAAATCTCATCAGCTTCGCCAGGTACATCCACCACTACGCTGTCCCTGGTTGCCTGACATACTACTATATAGGCATTCGTGCCAAAGGGGCCAAGCTCCAGCCTGATTATCATGACAGCATTGTCTTGTACCACTTTTCCCATTTTCATTCTTACTAGACTCAAAATGACGATGCCAGAATCGGGGCATCGCAGCCGTAAATTAAGGCAGGTTCCACTATATTTCAGATTCTAACACCACCGACTTGTCCGGTCAACAAGAACCATAATGTAGGGACAGACCTTCAGGTCTGTCCCTACATTTGTGAATAAAACAGGGCAACTCCCGACAGTAATTCACAAAAGCTTGAGATGCCTGGCTTTAACGTGTTAGGATTTAAGCGCAGAGTCGCCTTCTGGAAGGGATGTAATATTCTATGTCTTGCTATTTTCGTCATCTTAAGGAAATCTTCGACGAGGCTGGCATTCAGGTCACTTCTAACAACAGAAAACAAAACGATGAGGCTATCCATCAAATACTCGGTATTACCTACAAGGACTGCCCGCAGACCTGTAAAAAGCTCAAGCTACAGATAATCAGCAATGAGCGGAAACGGCAGGAATTCATCCAAAAGCTCAAAGCTGCCATGAGTCCCTCATAGAATATAGGTAACAAACACTGAGAATATACAGTTGCTGGAAACGAAGAGAACTTAAATGGAAATACACACTATCACGCCCAATCTCAAGTTACTAAATCTCCAGCCGCCGATACCGGGATACGGGAAATTCATAGGAGCCTATCTGTTCTGCGGTGAAAAAAATGCCATCATCGATGTCGGGCCGAAAGCAGCCATACCTAATTTGCTCCACGCCTTAGCAGAACTCAATCTTAGCCCCAGTGAAATAGATTACATCATACTGACACATATCCACATGGACCATGCCGGCGGAGCCGGAACAGCACTAAGAGAAATGAGCAAGGCTAAAGTCCTGGCTCATAGTCGAGCCATCCCACATCTGGTTGACCCCAAAATACTGTGGCAGGCTAGCCTCAAAACCTTGGGTGAGACCGCGATTGAATACGGTGAGATTGAGCCAGTACCTGAGCACAGGATTATCGTCGCCACAGACCAAATGAAGCTCGACTTAGGCCGAGGTCTGACGCTGGAGATATATCTTACACCCGGACATGCCCCTCACCACTTAAGCATTTTCGATAGGGCAAATGGGGTGTTAATAGCTGGTGAAGCGGCTGGGGTCTGTATTGAGGGCATTGTCAGACCGACAACACCACCACCCTTCAAACTGGAAGAGAACCTGTCTTCCATAGGTAAGCTCATCGCTCTTGAACCTCAAAAGCTGTGCTATGGTCACTTCGGCTGCTATGACAGCGGGGGCGAAAGATTGAAGTCTCATAGGCAAAAACTCATCGACTGGCACAAGATTGTTAGCGCTGCAACCAAAGCCGGGAAAAGTCCTGAAGATATACTGACACTACTGAGAAAAAAAGATAAGAGCCTGAGTTACCTTGACCGCCTAGACAGAGACGAATACGCCCGAGAGTTTACCTTACTCATTAACACCATCAATGGTTTAGCTGGGGCCGATCAGAGGCAGTAGAGTGAAAAAATTGTTGCCAGCGGTGATACTTTTCTTCCTGGCTCCGGCGATAGCGGAGCTGCTTTCGGGGTCAGCTCCCCCGGTTGAATTCTTTAGTCCCGTCGGATTTGCGCTTTTGACTACCCTCTACGGCAGCGGAGCCATCTTAGCCCGTGAACTGACAATTCACTGGCGAAAGGGTTGGGCTAGCCTGCTCGCCCTAGGTGCTGCCTACGGCATCGTCGAAGAAGGCCTGATGGTCAAGAGCTTCTTCGACCCCAACTGGGTTGACCTTGGCATCCTCGGCTCTTACGGACGATGGGCAGGCGTTAACTGGGTGTGGAGCGTTCAGGTGACACTCTATCATACTTTTATTAGCATCGTGATCCCCATCCTGTTGGCAGAGCTGATATTTTTCAACAGGCGCAACGAGGCGTGGGTGGGGCGGAAGGGTTTTATTATCCTTCCAATCATTTTGGCGGCAGATGTTACACTTGGCTACTTCTTTCTGACAGCATATAGACCACCCACCGCTCATTATATTCTAATGTTGGTAATCGTTGCAGCATTAGTTCTCCTCGCCTGGCGCCTGCCCAGCCAGCCCTTTGCCCCTAAGGTCATAAGTCAAAGGCATCCTTTTTGGTTCTGGCTTACCGGCTTCTTGGGAACCATCGCATTCTTCATAGTATTCTGGGGGCTTCCACACACAACGTTGCCCCCCTGCCTTACCATACTAACTGGCCTCGGCTTAGTAGCTCTGATTATCTGGGGAATGATGTGGATGTCCGGCAACGGAGCGGCATGGACAGGGATGCACCAACTAGCGCTGGCCGCTGGCCCTCTAAGCTTTTTTATCCTACTCACTCCGATACAGGAGTTCGATGCCAGCCGCAAAGACAACCCAGCCGGCATGACTCTAGTGGGATTGGCCACATTGATGTTCCTCGTGTGGCTATGGTGGCGGGTAAAGAGGAGTCAATCGAGATTGGCGAATTCCGGGATAAGGCACGACACGGGCTGATTTGATGTTTACTGCTTCGGCAGCACGCCTACCCCGAGGACATGCGGGCCAACATGAGTGCCTATAACCGGGCTTACCTTCATCCAGTAGATGCGCTCAGTGACAAATCTGAAACAAAGCCGCTCGGCCAAAATCTCAGCTTCCTCCGGCGTGGTAGCATCTTCTATAGCTATCTCTTCAATATCGGGGAAACTCATAGCAAAGTTACATAGATAGTCAATCGCCTTGGCCCTGCAGCGAACTCTGGCAACCCCTTCAGTAAGACCGCCTCTTATGGTGAGGATGGGATTCACTTTCAGCGCCGAGCCCAGAAATGCCTGCGCAGTACCAATACGCCCACCCCTTCTCAAATACTCCAACGTGTCAAAAGCCATGCGAAAGTCCACCCGATTCATGCTGCTACAGACAGCATCAATCACCTCATCAAAACTAGCACCCGCCTTAGCTGCCTTGGCCGCCGATATGACAATTAGCCCCAACCCGGCAATCGCCGATAGAGAATCGATTATCTCAAGCCGAGCTTTACTCTTCCTCAGCTCTTTACCATCAATCGCCGCTTTATAGGTAGCACTGAGCTTCGAGGAAATAGTAATAGCCAGGATTTCATCTGTTTCTTTGGCCAGTTTGTCATAGACCTCAGCGAAAGTTCCCGGGGCAGGAGCTGAGGTTGTCGGTAAATCCCTGCAATGCGACAGCTTAAGGTAGAAATCCTCGGTCGTCAGGTCAATGCCATCCCGATAGGCCTCAGTGCCAAAATGAACGTTCAGCGGCACTACCGTGATTCCCAGCTCATCAGCCGTCTCAGGCGTCAAGTCAGAGGTACTGTCAGTAACAACCTTCACTGCCATTGTCTCTCACCCTTCCAGTTAAAGGTATTCAATTTCTAGTCGGCCGAGGCCGTCTCACCCAGCGCAAGACCATATTTTCATGATCAGCCCCTTGCATAAGCTTAGTAACCACGGTACAGAAATCGCGCCATTCATCTGAACGGTTGGCCAGGAACTGACGTCCCTTCCCCGTTATCTGATAATACCTTCTTCCCCGCCCTTCAGTAACCTGTTTCCACTTGGACATGACCAGTCCGTTCTTCTCCAATCTGAGGAGTGAGGGATAAATCGTGCCGCTTTTCAGTTTAAGGTATCCTCCGGTTATCCGTTCTAATTCCTTGACGATCTGGTAACCGTACATAGGCAGTCGGTCGATGACAGAAAGAATGATGGGGTCAATAAGCCCTTTTAGCAGCTGCTGAACATAAGCCAACTTAGTCTCCTTCCAAGCCTTGTACTGCTATGCCTTGCACTACTATCTATTTTAGTACAAACTATCCTCCAGGTCAATATCTGTGCAGCGAGTGTTCGCTTCGCTCAGAAGGACAGATTGTTCCGGACAGGTTTAAAGGTCTGTGCCCGCAAATTGTTAATTTTTCCGACTGAACAGCGTATACTTAAGGTCCAGAAAAGGCTCTTTCTGTTTTTGCTCTATAGGTTAAAGTGATGGTAAAGAACTGGGATGAGCTGACCACAACCAAATTAAGGCGCCAGGCTCTGAAAATCATCGAGGCTGGCATAGAGCGTGTTCTGGCCAGAACTATCATGAAATCAGCCGTAAGCTATAATCCAGAAGGCGTGTCACTAAAGGTGAAAGACACCGCATATAATACCGCCAAGAGTAGGATTTTAGTTATCGGCGGCGGCAAAGCATCAGGGCTCATGGCAGAAGCACTGGAAAACACTATAGGCGCAAAGAATATCGTCACCGGCATCGTCAATTGTAAGGGGGGAGGTTACAGAACGAAGAGGATAAAGATAATAAAAGCCGGTCACCCCCTCCCGGACAAGAGAGGCTTTAACGGCATGAAGCAGATGCTGGCTTTAAAAGACAAGTACTCCATAAATGCCAATGACCTGGTCATATGTTTGATTTCCGGCGGTGGTTCGGCTCTAATGCCCTGTCCTGTTGACGGCATAAGCCTTGAAGATAAGCAAAAAACGACTGAATTACTATTGAAGTGCGGCGCTGAAATACATGAAATCAATGCGGTAAGAAAGCATTTGTCTAGAACAAAGGGTGGCCGGTTGGGGGAGTTCTATTCACCAACAAAAGTGGTTTCGTTGATAATATCCGATGTTATCGGAGACGACCTTGATACCATCGCCTCTGGACCAACATATCCAGATTGTTCAACCTTTCAGGACGCTTACAGCGTGCTCGAAAAATACGACTTGACGGCCAGTGTTCCACAAAGCGTCCTCTCATACTTGAAAAGGGGCTGCTGCGGCGAGGTGCCAGAGACACCAAAGAGACTAACCAACTGCCATAATCACATAATCGGCAATAACCATCTGGCCCTAGAAGCCATGGCACAGAAGGCTGCAGAACTGGATTTTACACCTCTTATTGTCACAGTAGAGCAGAAAGGTGATACCGCTGAGGCAGCCTATATGAGAGCCGGGGAAATCCTTGAAGGTAAATATCAGGGCTACAATGCCATTCTGATTGGTGGTGAAACCACGCCGAAGTTACCGGAGAATGCCGGCAAAGGTGGCAGAAATCAGCACTATGCTGCTGTATCGATGCTGGCAATGAAATCATATCCTGGCTATTGGGTAGCAGCCAGTGTGGGTACAGATGGCTCCGATTACCTGCCTGATGTGGCCGGAGCTATGGTGGATAACAACACTCTGCTAAGCGCTACTTCACGTGGCATAGACGTAAAAGCATACATCGACAGGTTCGATAGCCACACGCTATTTAAGAAAATCGGTGGCTCACTCATCATAACCGGCAACACCGGAACCAATGTCAGCGACGTGATGCTGTACTTGCTAGGGCAATAGGCTCTTTTCCATAAAGCATACAGTGAAGGGTAAATGCTCAAAATTCTTTGTTCCGACTTTTTTGAAACCAAGTTGCTGGTACCAGTTCTTTAAAACTGCGCTCTCATCTATCATCCCCAAGGCGACTTTTTCACCTTTGTGTTTTTTAACTTCGCCCAAAACGAATCCCACCAACTTCCTCCCATAGCCTCTGTGCCTATATTCCGGAAGCACAGCCAGTTTATCCATGTAGTAAAGCGCATCATCGGCCTTTTCCACGGCCACAAAACCAACCTGCACACTATTCAAAAACAGCCCAAACAGCCTTGCCTTCTTCTTCAGTTCCAACAATTTATCCAAAGCCACAAAAGAGGGATGAGTAGGACAATTGCGCTCATTCAGCCCAAATTCAAGTGCCACGGTCTTAAACGAGTTCCGTATCACTTCTACACTGCTCTTAAGGTCGCGCTCTTTGTTTATTTCTCTAATCTCTTCCACTTATAATCCATTGAGCTTATTGTAACTCCGCCAATAGCGTCGGAACAGCCACCTCGGTTTTGTCACCGGCAGCCTATCCAGCTTGGCACCCCAATTTCTGACCATAGCCCTGGCTTTGGCAAAGTATTTATCGACATTGTCCTGATTCAGCGGTAGCCGACCGTTTTCCACCGAAGAAATCATCTCCTTTTCATACTTTTTTATCTGGGGCTGAATAGCATTCAGGGCAGCGGTGAAATGCCACAATGCCTGGCGATGCAGCTTTTCGCATTCCCACCAAAAAGACTTCGCATCATAACTTGCCTCCCCATCCAGATAACCGGTAGGATTCAACGTATCAGGAAAGAAAACCGGATAATAAGGGCTCATACATGGATCGGCAGCACCAGTGGTGTAGTAGAATTGCGCTTTCTTCCCTAACTTCGCCACCATAGAACACACTGACTGACTGCGACGTATCAGTTTATCGGCTGCATGCATGCAAATAGTCCCGCCGGACTTATCTGGAGTCCAACCAACATGACCTCCGTGGTCACGGAGAAGAGCCATAAAATCCGCCGTGGTCAGCACACCTTTCTTCTGTAAAAGCATTTCACGGGAACGTGCCTGACGCGGTGCTCCCTTGGCACCCCACGTTATTATTTTGTCGGAATAGCATTTGCGGAAATTAAAGTCAGCTTCGCTTTTGCAATAGCCTTTCTTAACAGCGTTCTCGAGTAATCCGGGTGAGCAGGCATCAAATTCCTCCTCCAGAGAAATTATATTCGATATGCTCCAGAAATCTTTGACCCGTTTCCATGCCCACCATGATTTTACCGTTTCCAGTACGTAGGCCTCTTGATGGCCTGCAATCAGAAAGCTGTTCATGTAGGGCAAATTTTGTCGGTAGCCACAGTTGCCGCCTTGCCCATATTTCTCCAATAGCTCAATTATGGTCTCCAACGCCTGTTTGGCAGTTCGGCTTCGTTCCAGAGCCAAGCGCAATAAATCCATGCCCGTAAGCCCGGTGGGGGCTGGTTTCTCTCTCGTGAACAGAGCTTCATTGCCTATAGCCACGCCATACTCGTTGGCGCCCATCTCAGCTCCGAACATCCAGAACGGCTGACAGAGCATTACCCTGGCAGTTTCAGAAACTTGCGGTATGGTCAGATAGGTGCATTTTACCTTTTCACCCTTTTTATGCTTCTGGCGAGGGTAAATTTTTATGTTCTGAACTTCGTCAGGTTCCCGGTCACTGTTCTTGCCAAATAGAGTGGCGCCATCTTTGGTAGCCGAGCCGAGAGCAACAATAGTATCGCACATGTATTTCCTCCTTGTGCTCCGTATTGAATTGACGATATTTGTCGGACTCCCTATTTATACCGTGGCAAAGCAATTGCTGTCAAACCTGCCGTATACCTTGCCTAGTTTGTCCGCAGCATTTATACTATGGAATGCACCTTAAGGAGACAGCATGCCGCGTTATATAAATCTGGGCGAGGTCTTTGGAATTCCAGTTCGTTTGCACTACACCTGGTTACCTGCCCTAATTCTAATAACAGCAGTACTGGCGCAGCAATTCTACGGATTCTACCCGCTATGGCTGAACATAACACACGGGATAGCTGCTAGCTTCCTTTTTCTCGCCTCCATGTTTGCCCGTGCCCTAGCCCAAAATGCCGTAGCTATCAAGCTAGGGATGCCTGTAAAGAGCACCACCCTCTACGTATTCGGTGGGACACCTCGGATAACTGAACAGGACACCCGGCCGATTCCCGAGATACTAGTGTCTGTAACCGGCCTATTGGCCAGCTTTGTGATAGCCGGCATATTTTACGCACTCTCGTACACTCTAGCCGGTATTACAACCTCTATGCCTGGTGAATTCATGCAACTGCTATTCTTTTTCAACTTTATGATAGCTCTGTTTAACCTTATTCCGGCTTTTCCCCTAGATGGAGGCAGAGTTCTACGAGTCATCCTGCAGCTTACAATGAAGGATTACAGCCGGGCAACGAGAATTGCCACCATGACCGGGCGAGTCATAGGTTTCCTGTTCATCGCTGCCGGTATTATAGCAATTATCCTCCCCGGTAATTGGTTTGCCGGCGTACTCATGATTGTGTTCGGCTGGTTCCTGGAAGATGCCGCCACAGCCAGCCGGCGCCAGGCGCTGGTACGCGACGCTCTCCGCGGCATGACAGCATATGATATGATGACCGATGCCTACACCCCAATAAAACAACAACTTACTTTTGGATTGGTCCGAGAATATATAATCAACTCCGGCCAACACTGCTTTGTAGTCATTGAGGACGGCAAGCTGCAGGGAATCGTAACCCTGAACGATATACAGATACCAGAAAAGCACTGGGACTCGACCCACATCAGTGACCTAATGACGCCCGCCGATAGGCTCAAGACAGCTCAGCCTAACCAGCCAGCGGTAGACCTGCTCGAGCAGATGGATGACTACGACATAGACCAGATACCGGTAGTACAAGAGGGCAGGTTGGTCGGCATGGTCACGCGGGAGTGCCTACTTCACTTTTTAAAAGCTCGAGCCGTGCTCAGAGCCTGAACGAAATGCACTTATCTCACCAATAACTTTCCTCTGCCGACTTTCCTTGTAATAAACCCTCCACTTAGCCTCGAACCAGCGGAAGGGTTTTTCAGCCCGTGACCACACCTGCACCCTCAAGTCACGCGAATTATCGGTCGCCCACGATGCCTGATAGACTTCAGCCAAAGGCGTGCCAGCTACTACCTCGATTTCATAATGGTCGCGCCTCGTTCCCTCGGGCAACAACCCCTGCCGATATATTTTCCAGTCCACCTGTATATAATTTCCCGGGGTAGCTCTGGTTCGCAGATAAAGGCGGCAGTCTTCCGGATTATCAGGATTAAGCCAACGCATCTCCTCTATGTTGGTAAAAATCGCTGCTGACCTCTTTAGGCTGACTTCGTAACGGCTCCTCAGGTCTTTCTCATAAGTCGGAGGGTAATACTCCAATATGTCCTCCCATTCCTGCCACTTAATATAGGACTGGTTCCAATGCCGTAGTCGGCTGCTAATGCCAAGAACATCACCAATGATGTCCTGCCAGTAGTCTGTTCCCAACAGCAAGCCAGCATTATGCTGCAAGCCACCATCCCTAGCCAAAACCGAGCACTCTATAACCCCACCGAATATGTATTTTAAAATCTCCCCGGCAATAAAATCAGCCACCCCTTCTATAACGTGGAAGTCGCTATGGCCATGCTCGCCGTAGTAGATTACATCAGCGCCGTCAGAGTATTGAGCTGATATCGGTAGAGCACCATCATCCATATCACGCGGGTAAGGGTCAAAGCCACCATAATCAAATTGCGGGCTCAATGGTGCGTTTTCACCCGATATGAAAGCTAACCAATGCTTGTTCTGTCCTACCCATTTGCCATCTTCAGAGCTATCATATTCACCTACTGAAACGCAAATCCCATGGTCAGGGCGTAGCAGCCACCCAGCCCGACAATAGTCAACAAATGGCCCACCACCAATAAGCTGATACCTATTCAGATTCTTAACCGGGCAATTTATTGTAACTACCAGCGCCACTCTGTCAACTAGATTATCTATATTCTTGGCTACCGCATAAAGTGCCGCCTTCCCGCCCATACTATGTCCTATCAATACCAGATTTCCCCTATCACCGAAGTGATTATCGATACTGTCAGCAATGTTGTTTGCCCAGGTTTCGATATCCACATCGTTCGGATAACATCTGTTCAGGACATCAACTTTAACCTTAATGCCGGGATTGGCCTGCTCATATTCAGAAATATAGTAAGATACCTGCTCTAGCATGGCATCAGCCAGAAACTGTGGACCGCAGGGATTTCCAGCGGCACCATGAAGAAAAACGAAATTTAACTCCTTGACCCTATCAGGACTCTCCACAGCTGAGCTGGCTGTACCTGAAAAGCCAAGCTGAAGGCACAGCACCACAGCCAGTACAACTGGTAATCGCTTCATAACCTGGTGAAACATCGCACCTAATGACAAAAAAGAATTAGAATAAACAGTGAGAATTCTATCAGAGAAGGCAAGCAAAGGGAAGAATTGTTACCCGTCTAAGGATAGAGAAAGTATTGTGAGAAGGCGAAAGTTTTAGGCTTTGCGCTCTCCATAAAACCTATTGACACCTTACTGAAAGTCATTTATCATACACAACGATAAAGGAGAGTGAAATGAAAAGAATCGGAAAATTATGCTTAAAAATCGTCTTGGTGGCGACTGCCTTATCACTGGTTCCACTTAGTTCTGCGGTGCAGCCAGTCGCAGCTGCCACAACAAATGGCGCTCCTGCTGTTTCCATCCAATGGGAACAAATTTCACCTATGTCAAAGCCGCGTCATTCCGGGGCAACCGCGGTGATTAATGGCATCATCTACACAATAGGCGGAATTGAGCCTCCTGGCGACTTCGAGTTTATGATGGTGACTCCTTCGGGAGGCAATATGCCGATTAAGATGCCAGGCATAGTTACTGGCGCGATAGTAGAGGCTTACAACCCGAAGACTGATAAATGGACTACTAAGGCTCCTCTACCCTATCTACCAAGCGCCGAAGCCCGCAAATCAGAGGGTAGGGTATACCTCGCCGCTGCGGCCTACAAGGGCAAGATTTACACATTCGGTGGCGCCAATGTATACCAGGAAGTCAAGGATACCGTAGATGTCTATGATGCCGCCACGAACACGTGGAAAGCCGGAATAGCCAAGCTGCCTAAACCAGCGGTAGATATGTCGGCTGTCGCTTATGGCGATAAAATCTATCTTTTTGGCGGTAGTGCCAGCACCGACTTATTCTCTGCTCAGTATTTTTACAACGCCTGCTACGAGTTTGACCCTGCCACTGGCAAGTTCACCTCGAAAGCAACCATGCCTACTCCAAGATCTAGAACCTCAGCCGTAGTATTCAAAAACCGCATACTGGTATTTGGCGGTTCCTCCGGCTTCGGCAACGGCAATGCTCAGCTATACGACCCCGCCACAGACTCCTGGAGCCGCATAGAATGCGTCATCTGGGAACGCGGCATTTGGTTCGGGACTACTGCGAACGACATGGTCTTTCTGATGGGAGGCAGAGATGAGCAGGTGAGCACGTCTTCCGTGGTTGATGTATATAGCGACCAGTGGCAAACGTGGGTAACTGGAACCAGCATGCTCACTCCTCGTGAGGGCGCCTTCGTTGCTGCTGTCGATGGCAAGCTATACGTGATGGGAGGGCGTGATAACAAGGGCGATCCAGAAGGGCAGGGTGAACCGTTAGCCAGCGCCGAACGAGGGACACCACCAGCAACACCACCCACCCTTGACTTTACACAAACACCATCGGAACCCAAGATAAAAATACATTGGACTCCCGTAGCCCCACTACCCAAACCGCGCTGTTACGGCGCTGCCATAACTATCAACAACATCATCTACACTATCGGCGGATTAGAGGACCCTCTACCATATACCGGTAAGCTAGTTGAAGCCTATGACCCCGTAGCTAACAAGTGGACCAGCAAAGCACCATTGCCGGAGGGCAGATTCAACTTCGGCGCTGCTGCGTATAAGGGCAAAATCTATACCTTCGGTGGAGCGGACACCGAGCTGAAGGTAGTCGACACAGTAGATGTCTATGACATCGCTTCTGATACCTGGCAAGCGAAAATCGCCAAATTACCTTTCCCTGCTGCGGGTATGTCCGCAGCGACCTACGGAGAAAAGATATACCTCTTCGGAGGTTGCAGCAAACCGCAACTGTTTATCCGTTCCACATACTATTACAAGAACGTATATGAGTTTGACCCGGTGAACTTAACTTTCACGCCTAAGGCTGACATGCCCATAGCCAGAAGTATGTCCGTCGCCTCTGTGGTCAATAACAAAATAGTGGTCATAGGCGGCGTTGAATCCACAGGAGCCACAATGTGTGCATCAATGAGCCCGCCTGACAACACATGGGAGACAAATACTGATATGCCAAAGAAGTGTGGCGGCCATGGTGGCACCGCCGTAGCAGAGAGCGTACGCGTAAGCACAAACACAAACGTAAACGTATTTATTATCGGTGGACACGCCGAACCATCTGTCCAGGTATATAACTCCGAGGCCGACCAATGGGGCGAAGCGACGCAGATGGACCAGGGGCGAAATGTCATGTTTGTCGCCGCAGCCGCTGCCTCACCTGAATCAATATACGTCATCGGCGGAGCAGACAGCAAAGGTAACCCATTAAGCAGCGCTATAAAGGGAACGTTATCTGAAGGTGAAGCCGAGCCAGCACCAGAAACTACGCCAGCGCCTGAGCCAACATCCCCAACCCCGGGTAAGGGAATGGGCTGTGCTAAGGCCAGCAGCAGTTCAGGTTTACTATCAGATGCTAGCCCCCTATTATTAGGAGTCGTGTTGGTAGCTTTGGTAGTGAGCAGTCGAAGGAAACGAAATAATAAATAGAATTACGCATTAGCCCGAATTATGAAAGGAGGCATTAAGACATGGACCCGGTAACCACAACTAACTTTGTGCTATGCATCGTAATACTTGCCTTAGGCATCTGGGCTTACGCTAAGAAGAAGTACGATGTGCCGCTTTATATCGGCATAGCTTTCGGCCTTTTTGCCATCTCTCATCTTATGACACTCCTTGGGCTCGCCGCAGGCCTGACCATCTTTCTTATCACAATAAGACTGATAGCCTACCTGCTAGTCGTGTTCGCTCTGTACAGAATATTGGTCAAAAAATAGGCTGAGACGGATAGCTGGAAGATTCTGCAGGGGCTGGCTCCAAACCAGCCGATACAATGTGTGCTGTGTGAGAGCGAAACTAAGCCCGCGGGAACTTATTTCTTACTGAAGCCCATATACGCGTTTTGCATTCTCGCAAAGGAACAGCTTCTTTACCTCGTCGTCCAGTCCGAGCGCATCCAAATCCTTTAAGCACATGGCTGCAGTAATCATGGGATAATTGGTGCCGAAAAGGACTTTCTTCTGCCCGTTCTTTTTCAAGTAGTCTACGAATTCCTTTGGGTAGCGTTTGGCAGTATAGGCCGAGGTATCAATATAGACATTCGGATGTTTCGTTGCCACGGCAATCATCTCCACCGTCCAGGGATATCCGATGTGCCCCCCAACGATCCTAAGCTCAGGAAATTCAATGGCGACCTCATCGATATATGGTATCGGCCGTCCCGGCTCAGAAGGGCAGAGGGGACCAGTATGTCCCACCTGAAAACAGAATGGAACGCCGAGTTCTGTGCATTCTGCGTACAGAGGATAATAGTGCCTGTCAGTGGGGGGCAAATTCCAAAGCCACTGGACAATTCTCAAACCCTTGAAACCGAGTTCACGCACACAGCGCCTCAGCTCTCGAATTCCGTCCATAGGCCTATACAAATCAACCGACCCGATGCCAACAAAACGGTCAGGATGCTTCTTGACAAGGGTAGCCACTTCATCGTTTGAGATAAGCGGCCCCTGGGGACCCCACCAGGCACATATCAAGCCCAATCCAACGTCTGCCTCATCCATGGCAGCTATGGTGGTCTCTACCGGAATCTCCTCGGTTAGTTCTTCCGTCCCCGTCCATCTCCGAAGGGAATCGAACATGGGGTGATTTAAGAACTTCAGGTTTGGGTGCTGCATCCAAGCATCAATAATCCCATAATCTTTAGCCATGATATCCTCCCATGTTTTATTTTGGAAATTTTTCAGGTCGCACTCTTAATGACAGAAATTGTAGCCTTAATTGTAGCTTAATGATGGGGGTGATACAACACACTAAACGTCGGCCTGGGTTTATTTAATTAAAGCGCTAGCCTATTCAAGAATCTTCCCGATGCCTGTCACCTATTTTTACTGGCACGCTCCACCCGGGGAATCCACCTGGGCACAACCTTACAATACTCCCCGTATGTGGCTCCAAACTTCTTCCTCAAGTTCGGCTCTTCATAATAGACAACAAAAAGATGGGAAGCCAACCATAAGAATGCAGTGTAGGCAAGCAAGGTCAGTGACATAAAGAAAATTGCTTCGCCGAGAAGCACAAGTAGAACTCCGGTGTACATCGGATTTCTGTTCACCTGATACAGCCGCCTCGATACCAGCGATTTGGGAGGTGCAATCGGTGCCGGAGTACCTTTGCCGGCAAAAGCGAAGTCCCAGGCAGTCCAAAAATAGAGGGCGGCACCAAGAGCAATCAGAGCAAGTCCGATGAACCTGGAGTTTCCAATATCATAAGTCCATTCAAGGCCAGATGTCAGCAGCAGGTAGGGCACCAGGACAGTCACGGAGCCGGGTACCAGTATGGTAAAGATTACAGTTCCAAAAACAGCTGGCATGGCTTTTTGTGCAGCTATCTTAATTGAAGTGACGATATAATCTCAACTGCACTGCTCAAAAATTTAAATTCAAAGTATTCGTAATTTAGAATTTCCTCAAATATACGGCCAGACTTTCAAAGCTTGCCCTTTCACAGAGAGGAGTTTTCTGGTTCTACTGTGCAATAACGCTGCTCAGTTTCTGAAATGCCTGGCTTTCTACGTCATGGCATCTCAAAATGCTTCTCTGCACATCAGATAGAAACGTGGGCGGTTTCTCCAGGTCTTCAACAGCCTTTGCCATTAGACCGTCAAGCTCCTGGTTAATTCTTGCCATGCCATCCAGTACGCCTGGTTCTTGCTCCTCAAAGAGCTGGTTCTTCTCAACGATTAGCTGCCTCATCCTTTTGAGATTGGGCCAAGAATCGGGCATAAACCCCGAGGCAATCTGCCCCCAGATTTCCGCCGACTGGCGCACTATCTCCGCCACTTCCTTGAGAGCCGGCTTGCCGACAATTAAGCTGGCCTCTTCGAGAAATCTGGCATACATGGAGCGAAAGGCACTTCCCCCAGTGCCAGCTATCCCAATATACATGAAGCCGTTCATCAGAGCACCTAATAGATTCAAGTCCTTGAATTGCTCCGGCCACTTTACCACCAGCTCAGCCCATTTCTGCATGCCAGCAAGACCGATATTCTTTATCGGTGGCTTCAGCATGTTGTGACAGCAATCGAGTATGCCATCCTTAATACCTGTGCTTAAATCGCCGATTTGCGCTGGATACTTTATCTTCAACAGCCGATGTTTCGGGGCAAAAGGAGGAAATTTTGAACTTCTCGCCCGGGCTAAGTCAGCCATGCTTACCGTTACCGGGTTTTTGCCTCGGTCGTAGATATGCACAATGTCCTTATCCTCATCCAGTCCAAAGACAACAACAACATGTCCGCCGAAATGGGCTTCCTCTGGAAGGGCGAAATATGGCAGGTAAGCCATGTCCAGATAAACGACTGCTGGCTCGCCGCCACGAAGCAAAGCCTTTAGCTCTTCGTATCCCTTGCCGGCACTGGCTGTCTCCATCATGGTTACCTCGGCACCGAGCCGCTTACAGATGGTTACGGCAAACTCGGCAACCTTACCGTTACGACCACCGATAAAAGGGTATGGCATCATCTTCATGTACCAGTAAATATAACCGATGCCACCACCCAGCCCCAGTAACATCTCCTCGGACAAATTAAGCCCATGATAGTCCAGCACCCGCTTCAAAGCAGTCGTCTCGCAATGTTTTCCTACGTACGGTTCGAATCCTTCAATCATCAACTTTTCTGGCATTTTGCTTCCTCCTGTATATTCCGAGCACTTCGTAGTCATCAGGAATGCAATGCTGTTTCGCTACCTGCGCCGGGTCAAATCCTGTAACCTGCCATTTTCCACCCCAGCCCATCTCTTTGGCCGCCAGAAAGAAATGTGCCATAGCGATGCCCACGTCAAGGCGATAATAGTGCTTGCCATCACGAACGGCACTGTATCTTCCTTTGGCATCTGCCACAGCTATGACTTTCTCTCCGGTTACCAAAAAGCGCCACGGTTGGGTATTGGCCCACGATGGAGCCAAACGGGCACATTCCAGAGTTTCAAGAAGTTCCTTATCTTCAGTCCTAAGCGGCTCGCCCCATTCAGAGCTAAAAGCTATCTGCTCCAGCGGCTTCCTACGCCCGAAATTCATCGCCCCCAGCTCGAACAGGTCATGCGTAAGCCGACCGTAAAGTGAGGTATCTGGATGACCGAGCGGCGTCAAGGCGATGACACGCTCATCTCTCTCCAACCCCAAGAAACCACCAATACGCTCCTCGGTGAACAAGCCACCAATCCAGCAGGTGCCCAAGCCCTGCTGGGTAGCAAAGAGTATCATCTGCTCCATCCGGAAGCCCATGTTCAACATAAACAACGGCTTATCCTCTGATGTGGCTATGATGAAGTGCGGTGACGAGCCGAAAAGCAACCGTGCCCCGGTGAAGAACAGCATCCGTTCAGCCACTGACTTGCCTTCCCTGACAAGATGAAAGCGGATTCGGATACCACCATCCAGAGCTACAGAGTTCGCACCAGAGCCGACCACAGCCTGCAGAACTTCTTCCGGGACAGGCCGTGACTGGTAATGACGCACGCTGATACGATGGCATATGGCTTCACGGATATTCATTGGTTCACCTCTCTGAGAGACAACAATAATATGGTGAATGGAGAGTGCTTGGCGACAGTCTACTTTCCAATATAGTTGCGACCTTTTTAAGGTCGCATTGGGCGAGGCTAAAGCCTCGCCCCTACATTGACAGACCATCTCCGCAACACCAGGTAATCAAGTTAGCTAGCTAAGCAGGTTCACCTTCTGCGACTTGCCATTTTTGTCTATATGTTCGATGCTGATAGGAAAGCCTCTACCGGCAGCAGCTTTCACTTTGGTCTTGGCAAGCTCAAGCAGGTCCATGGGATTGACGCAGGCTTCAGGCGGAAGCACACCCTTCTCTTTGATCTTTCCTGTAGCCATGAGTATGGCACCTATCGCCGCCGGTATACCTGTGCCTTCACCCATGCCCTGCCCTCGCGAAGACATCGAGAAAATATACGTGTTCTTCCCGCCATCCTTGTACCCTTTGACCACAATTTTCAAACAACCCATCGGCTGGTTAATCTTAGCCTCTTTCAGCAGCCTCTGCCGCTGGGAAAGTATATAGCTTACAGCAAACTCCAGAGGAATAACATTGTGACCCTGTACCTCAATGGGTTTCTCATCCGTGATACCCAGCCTTACCATCCCCTTTATCAGCTCGGCATAAGCCGGCGGCAGTACCAGCCCTAGATTTGTCACCCTCTTTACACCCTTTAAATACTTCGGCAGAGTTATAGTCTCAGGATGCGGATAGCTATAGACGCTGTATTTACCGACATCTTGAAATTCAGTCTCCTCCTCCAAGGCCTTTCCGCTGTCCTCAAAGAGATTCACCGTGGTAAACTTGCCACCAAGGAACATTGGTATATCTATCTTCATGGAGTGAATCCTGTGCTTCACCACCGCCGGACCTTCAATCTTCTCGCCGCCATGGGCATGATATATGTCCACCGCCTCAACTTGGTCGAGCAGAGAATCAGCACAGAACCTGACCAGAACATTGGCCACGCCGGGCGAACTCCCCATTCCGATGAGTGCTGAAACACCAACTTTCTTCGCCTTATCATCCATGGCCAGAATCTTCTCCGTGGCATCAAAATCATCGCAGACATCGACATAATTGATTTTGGCTTCTATCACGGCTTTCAGTATGCTGGGGCCGTACTTGTAGAACGGCCCAACGCAGTTCAGGACAACCGATGAGCCGCCAATCGCCCTCTTTATGCTCTGGGGATTTTCGGCATCAACTTCCACGGCGGAAACTTTACATCCTTTGAGCCTTCCGACTAGCTTTCTTGCTACCGCAACATTAATGTCAGCGACAACTACTTCGGAGAACACGCCGCTTGAAGCCAGCGTGTCACTGGCTATGCTGCCGACCGCCCCACAGCCACCTAAAACTGTAACCTTAGACATTTGCTTACTCCTTTCAAATCCTAATGCCTTTGCTGAACGGGTCTACCCATTCCTTAAGGGAAATCGCCAATTCCTTATGGTCCTTGGCATATTCCGCCAGTGGAACGCCCTGCATAGTGGCATCGATCGCCTGACGGAACGCCTTGCCACCAGCGATAGGACCCTGAGGATGCGCATGAATGCCGCCTCCAGAGCCTATGACGATATCATTGCCCAAAGCCATCATCACCTGTGGCACCATGGACGGCGTAATTCCGCCAGATGCCATAGGTAACGTCGGCTTCAGGTTGTACAACGGGAATGACAGGTTTCTAGCAGCGTTTTTGAACTTATAATCAATCACCGGCGCTTTCCCGTAGGGGGCAGGAATAACAACAACATCAGCACCGGCCAGCCGAGGCAGCTTGCCCAGTACAAGATGAGAACTCATGCCATGCCAGGGCGACATATAGAAGGCGCCGGCAACATCCATGTGGGCAAGGATAGGAACATTTATTTTCGGATCATCGGCCAGCGCCTGCATAACCGGAAAGCCGACGGCGAGGTAGTTTATCATAAGCGCATTGCAGCCCAATTCCACAGCGCGCTTGGCATTTTCAAAGACCTTGGGGATGGCATCCGTTACGTTCACGGTATATAGAGTGCGTTCACCTGTTTCCTCATAGACCTGCTTCTCAATCTTCATATAGCTCTTAACACGCTCAAGCGCTGAATTGAATGAAGCATCGGCTATCAACTCATCGTCCTTAACAATGTCACAGCCACCAGCCGCTGCCTTCCGGAACAACTCAGCTCCAACCTCACATGTATAACCCGTGCACGGCTTTATCATGTTGTTAAGAAGGGGACGTTTTTCCACGCCTAACACTTTCCTCACACCTTCAATGCCGAACTTCGGTCCCTTGAAACCAGCAACATATTTCTCAGGGAAACGAATATCTACCAACTTTATGTCGCCACCCATAGAAATGTTGCCCACCACTGTAGTCAGCAGCATGGGTATCTGCTCGCCGATGTTAACCTCCGGATAAGCCACCTGCACAAACCACTTCCTGTCTTGTAGATTGGGAGGTACGGTGGATTCGTAGTCGGGCATCTCGTAGACGCCGATCACCTTGGCGATATGCTGGCAACGAACCTCTGGAGTCTCACCGGGCACGGGCACCCAGGTGCCTGTGCTCTGCTCCACAGCCAGCATGGGAGCTATCAGTGGCACGGGGAGCGCTGCCGGGTAGGAAACCAAATACGTGCCGATAACATATTCATCGTAATCCACGCCATCCGGCAGAGCTATGGGAAGACCTAGAATCTCTTCTCTATCCATATTAGCACCTCCTTACAATGTTGCTTTATCAAATCTCTCCTTGTTCAGCTTTCTATAGAAATTCCGCAGGCTACCATACACTTCTTGATATGAATGAAACAGCGAGTCGTAAATCTCCGAATTCTCCGGCTGCGGCTCATAAGCTCTATCTACCTTGACCACCTTTCTCAGAGACTCAAAATCTGGGTATATACCGAGGCCAACAGCAGCTACCAGCGCTGCTCCTACCGCTCCAGCTTCTTGAGGGTCGCAAACGGTTTCAATTTTCCTTTGAGTTACATCAGCCATAATCTGCATCCACGGTTTCCCCTTTGCCCCACCACCTATGACTCTGAGCTGCGGCAATGGAAATTTGAATTCTCTCTCCACGATTTGTACGATCCACCTTATGTTGTAGGCCACACCTTCGTAGACAGCCCGCAGCAAGTCCTCACGGCTATGTTCAGCGCTCAAATTGAGAAAGGCGGCACGGACATAACAATCATCTATAGGAGCCCTTTCGCCGTAAATCCAGGGGGTGAAGAGCAGGTAATTGGAGCCCGGTGGAATTCTGGCAACCTCATCATCCATAAGGGCATAGACACTGGGGATATTCGGGTCCTTTTTCTCAGCCTTGTAGAACTCGTCGGCAATCCACTGCAGACAGGCGCCGGCAGTCTCGGATTCAGCAAATAGCAACGCCTTGCCCGGGTCCGCCGAATGAATCGTGGCAGCACCACATTTGCCCTGCGGTGTTCGTTCTGTGACCACACCCACCCAGCCAGACGTCCCCAGATAGATATGTCCTTCGCCTTCACCGACGGCACCAGAGCCTACCGCGGCACACGAAGCATCTCCAGAACCGGCGATTACTGGCGTACCCTGTAGGAGCCCATATTCCTTGGCTGCCTCTGGCGTAAGTTCGCCGACCTTGTCTATCGACCGAACCAGAGGCGGAAACTTCTCAGAGTCAAGACCGACATAGCGAAAAATACCATTAAGCCATGTCTTCTTTTTCAGGTCAATTCCAAAGACAGAGCCGCCGGTCCATTCCATGACCATGTTGCCCGTGCTGCGATAGAAAAGATAACCGGCGACATCGAGAAAACAGCTCATCATGTTATAAATCTCGGGCTCTTCACCTTTGAGCCAGAGCAGCTTAGGTAAACCATCCTTACCACCTAAAGTAGCGCCGGCAATTAGGGCAAAAACACGGGGGCCCAAGAATTTTCTCATCAGCCGCTCCGCCTGCTCACCAGCCCTGTTGTCAAGCCAGATTATGGCACGTCTCAGCGGCCCTTTTCGCGAATCCATGGGGATTATGCCGAGCATCTGCGTGCTGTAAGTAATACATAACACATCCTTGGGTGAAACACCGGTTTGTTCCAGTAGAAGCCTCGTCGTCCGAGTCACTGCGTTCCACCAATCTACAGGTTCCTGCTCCGCCCAGCCCGGCTTGGGATAGTAGGTCTTGTAGGGCTCAAAGCACTTGCCGTGGACATGTCCTTCAATATCCACCAGAACTGCCTTATTGCCGCTGGTGCCCACATCATGGGCGATTATGTACTTGGCCATTATCCACCTCGAGCGCTTATTATACCACCTTTAGGATTTGGGGCGAATACGCAGCTGCTACAATGTAGGGACAGACCTTCAGGTCTGTCCGTGAAATTATAAACGGGCGTCTCGGACAGGGCTAAAGCCCAGTCCGTACATTTACCCACTTGTCATCGCGAGTCCCGATGCAATCGTGACGTGGCGATCTCGGTGCGTTAAAAGGACCGGAGAGAAGGCTCGCAAAGACATGAAAACAAGCCAGACTTGACAATGCAGTCATAATATGATAATATTTCAATATACATATATTTATATTAACAACAAAGGAAGGTGTATTGCTAGTGAGACATAACCCTGAGCTCTACAATCTAAAGGCGGAATTGTGCAAGACATTCGCTGACCCGAAGAGGCTCATCATCATCGATGAGCTGCGTGAGGGCGAGAGGACAGTAGGCGAGCTAGCCCGTGTGGTGGAGCTGCCTCAAGCGGTTGTCTCCCGGCACCTCGCCATTCTCCGCGACAGAGGTGTGGTGCAACACCGCCGTGAAGGAACAAGTGTTTACTACAGCCTGAGCGACCCGAAAATAGGCGATGCCTGTGACATGGTACATCAAATACTTCTCGACCAGATAGAAAAGAACAAACAGTTAGCCGAGAGATTAGTAGCTTAATTCTAAAGCAGAAAAGGAGATACAAAATGCCAGCGCAAGAATACGGATGTAACGACTGCAGAATTACATTCGCCAAACCAAAGCCAGAAAATCTGAAAGATAAAGAGAATGTGAAATGTCCCCGCTGCGAAAGCGGCAATGTCGAGAAATTCGATAGCCCCGCCGATAAGTTCAGATTCTTCACCAGGTTCGCATTCAGCGGCGGCTGAGGCTAGAACGGCCGAGGCCGTGAGCCTCGTTTATGGGATTGGACACAACAAGAGGTCACAGTTATCAGAATAAATACAAAGCAGCCAGCTCATACTGCAAAGGAGGTGCCAGCGGACAGGTTCAAAGACGGTTCCAGCCTAGCTTAAGGGGGCCTGTAGCTCCTACCTGTGGCATAGCAGGTACTCGCAACCTGGAGCATGCCACGTTCAACACACAAGAATTAATAATGAAATAGGAGGAAAGAAATGGCAAAAGATGATGCAGTAACCATGATTATAATTAGTGGCGACATGGATAAAGTCTTTGCTGCCTTCAGTATCGCCATTGGGGCTGCCGCAGCCGGCAAGGAAACTAACATGTTTTTCACCTTCTGGGGTATAAAGGCCATCCAGAAGGGGAACTTTACAGGCCAGGGCCTCTTTGGCCGCATGATGGGCCTCCTGAACCGGGGTGGCATCAATCGCATCGGCCCTTCCCGCTTCAATTTCGGCGGCATCGGCCGGTGGATGTTCAAACGGATGATGAAGTCACATAAAATAACACCCCTGGAAGAACTTCGGCAGACCGCTATTGATCTGGGAGTTAAGCTCCTGCCCTGTGAGACGAGCATGCAGGTCATGGAGATAAAACGGGAGGACCTGATTGACGAGGTCGAAGACTCATGTGGAGTGGCCACCATGTTAGAGATGGCTTTCCACTCCAAAGTAACGTTATTCATATGACGCATAAGGAGGCAACAATGCCACAAGACATAAAGGCAGACCAAAAACTGAATTTGGAGGGACTGCTCTGCCCCATTCCAATAGTCAAGGTTAGTCAGGCGATAAAGAGTCTGCCCGTCGGCGGCGTACTGAAGGCCACAGCTACTGACCCAGGTGTGCTTGCCGACATACCTGCCTGGGCTAAGAGCACCGGCAACGAGGTCCTGGCTATGGAACGAGAGGGCAAGGTTATCACCTTCTTCATAAAGAAGCTGAAATGAGCACATTGGACACGGTAGCCGCAGGGGTGGTGCTTATCGGCGCCGTTATCTTTATAGCAGGCGTAATAGCCATTCTGGTGATTTCACAACGCCGACCTTACAACGCCGAACTGGCACCGATCAAAGGCTCGCCAGCTCAGGGAGTGCTATGGGCCTTCACCCTGGGTCTGGCCCCTTGGGGCAAGGAGAGTGCCCGCATACACTGGATATCATACATCCGCGGCGTTATCTTTCACCTGTGCATTTTCGCTGGTGCAGCTTACCTGATAGCTACTCCCTGGCTGGCTCAAATGCCCGAACCATTACGCCTCTCCCTGGCAGCCCTATTCGGCATAGGCGCCCTTTTGGGATTAGCAGGCTTCTGGATTCGTATTGCAGACCCAACCATGCGACTCCTCAGCACGCCTGACGACTATTTTGCCCTGGCACTGACCACGCTGTTTCTGGTATCCGCAGCCATATCGGCCTACGCAATAAAGTATCTGCCAGCCTTCTGGGCTACCTCGGGCATCACCATGGCCTATGTTCCCTTCGGCAAGCTCCGGCACTTCATATACTTCTTCTACGAACGCGTCTTTTTAGGCTTGGTTTTTGGACGCCGCAGTGTATTGGAATAAGAATATGACACGCACAGCAATCGCCGAACAAAACAAGATGGCTCTGGCCAGGGAAATGCTTAGCAACCTGGTTGACCGCAGAGTGTTGACTGCCCTGGAGGTCTGTGTCCACTGCGGCATCTGTACCGAGAGCTGTCACTACTACCGGTCTAACCCCAAGGCAGAGCACACTCCCTATTACCGCGCTGAGCAAGTCCGCCGTTTGTATCGCCAACTCTTCGACCCCATTGCCCGTGCCTTTCCTTGGTGGTTCGGCGCCAAAGCAACAGCGGATGAGGCTTTATACAAACTTGCAGAGATAGCCTTTGCCAATTGTACCTTATGTCACCGTTGTACCTTCGAATGTCCTTTCGGCGTAGAGACAGCCGAGATCATGCGGGTGATGAGGTCAGTGACTACCGCAACTGGACACGGCCCTGAGATGCTCAGCGAGATAGCAGGTGCCGCCATCGCCAAGGAAGAGAATGCTGACCTCTTCCGTGAAATATTCTTAGAACAGGTGAAGGAGCTAGAGAAGGAAGTGCAGGACCGCTTGGGCAGCTCCAAAGCCAAGATACCGGTGGATAAGAAAGGAGCCCGCTTCCTCTACGTGCCTCTGGCCGGAGCCCATACCATTATCCCACAGGCGATAATCTTTAACTTAGCCAAAGAATCGTGGACTCTGAGCATGTTTGACACGGCCAACTACGCCGTTTTCCTGGGCGATACCGCCAAAGCTAAGCGCATTGCTCAACGCATCATCAAAGAAGCCGAGACGCTGAAAGTACAGGAAATGATTATCACGGAATGCGGCCATGGCTACACCGCAATGCGATGGGAAGTCCCCAAGTGGTTTGGCCGTCCTTTGCCCTTCGGAGTACGCAATATAATCGAAGTGCTAGATGAATATATGCGAGATGGTGTGCTGCAAGCTAACCCCTCCACAAATGGCGAGCCGGTCACCTACCACGACTCCTGCAACCTAGGGCGCAAGGGCGGCTTGCTTGAAGAACCGCGACGCGTGATTCGGGCCGTGGTCGGAGACTTTCGAGAGATGCTACCTAATCGGCTGCACAGCTTTTGCTGCGGCGCCGGAAGTGGCCTGGTGACAGTGCCAGAGTGGACTGATATTCGCCTTCAGGCTGGCAAGCTCAAGGCAGACCAGATTCGCCAGACCGGAGCTAAAATCGTTGTTACATCTTGCGATAACTGCCGCCATCAAATCGGAGAGCTAAGTGAGCATTACGGCTTGAATATCGAAGTAACCAGCATATCTGAGCTGACGGCCAAAGCCCTGGCTTAGCTACGGATAATGAGCATACTTATAAATCTAGGGAGAAACGAATCATGCCAATCTATGAATATGAGTGCCCAAACTGCGGCGAAAAGTTTGAAGCCCACCGCAAAATAGCTGACAGCGACAGCGAGGTAGAATGCCCTAAGTGCGGCAAAAAGCAGCCGCGTAGAATATTCTCCACCTTTGGCCTGGCTTCCCCAGGTAAATCCTGCATCAGCAGCCCGGGCTGAAGCGTCTCCCATTGAGGCAGTCTGCCTCACAGAACAAAATCAGCGCCCTTTAAGTACTGCTATTATTTCCTCGATATCCGGCAATTGACTCAATGGGTACACCTTGACAAACGAGACCTTGCCCTTTTCATCCAGGATTACATTGGCTCTCTCTGAGAAACCTTCTTTTTCCCTGAACAGCCCGTAAAGTCTGGCAACATGGCCATGAGGCCAGAAATCTGATAGCAGACGCAGGCTTTTTATTCCCAGGTGTTCCGCCCAAGCCTGCTTACACGGCACTGAGTCAATGCTCAAGCCTACAGGCACCGTATTCAGAGATGCAAAGGTGTCTTCATTTGCCTCCAGCGCTTGCATCTGCTTGGCGCATATGCTGGTCCAGGCTAGAGGATGAAGGGAAAGCAAAACCCGTTTCCCTTTCCGGCTTGATAAATCAAATTCTTTATTATCGTGGTCTTTAAGCACAAATTCCGGTACCGTCTCTGTCGCTTTCACAGGACTGGTTCTTTCCTTCATACTTCACCTCCCTCAGATTGACTTGATGGAAATGGTACAAGTTCCTTTCTATCACTGTCAGATAAATTTTTCGAACCTGTCTTTACTGGCTTTGCAGATGGGGCATGTTTCGGGAGGGTCGCTCCTGGCGCACAAATAGCCGCACACCTTACATCGCCACACTGGCAGAGACAATGACAGAACTCCGGCAGCCACTGGTTTTGGTGCCGCCTTCTTCCTATCGTCAGGCTTCGGCCGCCGTTCAGGTATGGATTTAATCTGCTTTTCCCCTTTTACCACCTCGGGCGACACATATAGACCGCAATAGCAGGTGCCGTACTCGCTTATGTCGGCGTCTCTGTAATCGCACGGGCAGATAATATCGATGTCATCCTGCCTGTTACCGGAAGCCAAACGGCAGGGACAAGCTTGGTAACCATACCGCTTCTGGTTTACAGACAGGCCGCGCACCAGCTCCCGGGTGAATTCCTTGTCCCGGTTCAGATGATATCCATCTGCCTCAGCCTCCCTATCAAGGCGTTCATGCAGCTTTACAACTTCCTCAGAGCTTATCGCTGTATCACCTGTCATGACTTTAATGTTTCCCTGATTTTGTTTTCATCGAAACCGACTATACATTTCTGGTCGTTTACTACCATTGTGGGAAAATTGCAGTCGGGATTCCAATGCGTTACTTCCTTCAACGCTCTATCCTTTTCACCACCCTGCAGCAAATCAACGTACTCGTAATCATATTCGATGCCCATACTCTCCAGTAACTCTCTTGTCTTCTTGCACCAAACGCAGGTGCTCAGGGCATACAGCATAACCTTACCCATATTTTTACCGGCAACATGTTCCACAGCCATTGTCTACACCTCCATACTGGCAAAACTTATTTTTGTTCTCAGGGATTCTGCTCGAAACCGTGACTTTTGTCAACTTTATTTTGCTACATGTTCGCCTTTGGGGGCAGTCGGATTATGATTCCAGTAAGCCGACGGATCCAGAAACTGGTATGTGGGGTAGGCATGCAACACAACTTCATAGTGCTACTTCGCAAGCGAATTGTCAATACCTTTGTGGTAGAATAGGAGTATGTGGAAAGACCGACTTAAGAGAATTCTCCGCTGGGGGTGGAGGGGAATCGAAGTTTGGGCCACACTCTCAGCAGTGGGGGTTACATCCTTGCTGAGAGCATTTCTTAAGGGAGTTGTGGCTGAGTGGTCGTGGTATGACAAACTCTTTTTGTTTGGAGGAATATTTTTACTCGTTTTAGGGATTCTAGCATTTCTCAGTCCACGGCTAAGACAATTGGTGGGGACAAGTGTCAAAACACAACAACAGGAACTACCCGAGCACAATGGCAGAGAGTTCTATCTTACAAGGGGTGAATTGGTCACAGTAAGGAAGAAAATGTCAACCGAGCTAAAGGGTGCAACTAAGATATGGATTGCAACTTGGATAGGGAGGTATTTTCTCACCGAAGAGCTTTTTAGTAAATATCATGTAGACAGGCTATTATTACTAGACCCTTATAGCCAATATGCCAAAATACATACAGGTATAACGGGGGCAGATGAGGATGTTTTTGTGAATAGCATCAACGATGTCGCTAAATTAGCCCAAAAAAGCGATACCATTGTGAGATTCGCAGATTTTCCTATTATGGACTTTGTGATGATTGTGGATAAAGAGTGTTTTAGAGACGAGAATAAGTTCACTGATGATGCTTGGATACGCGTGGAAACAGCAATACCATTCGGAGACCCTAATAATTGCCCGAATTTTGTAGTATATAACAAAGGCGAAGAGAATCAAGAGTGGTTCAAGGCGTTAGTAAAACATTATAATCTGTTGTGGGGTAAAGGCAGACCCGAACCAACACCACGCACTAGAACCGAGGTTTATCCAACTAGCGATAAACTCACTCTCGTTGTACGAGCTATTGCAGAAGCGCAGCAAATCACCCCTAAGAACAAGGATATAACTGTATATGTTAAGCCTGATAGTATGCTAAATAGTATGTACGCCGAGGAGTTAAGGGATATATTATTTAAGCTTCAAGATGAGAAGGCAATTATACTAAAAGAATTCCCCAATTGGATGTTGTCATCCCAAAAAACCACACAAGAAGGACTTAGCAAACAAATAGAAGCATATGCCGACCCATCGAAAAAGAATTTCATTGTAAGAACACTTAGTAAATTTGAGAAGTTACTGAAATGACAGAAAATCTCTATTTCTGGATTATGCACCTTTTGCCAAACTATCTCCATCAATCTGGGCTTAGCTTTACCTGCAGCACATCGTGCGGGAAAATTGCCAAAAGCTTCGCCTGAAGTTAATATATAGAAACAGCTAGAACCGATAGATGGTAACGCTTCCAGAGTTTATCGCCAGCACTAGGCAGGAGGTACAGACAAAATGTATAAAAAAATACTCGTCCCATTGGATGGTTCTGAACTGGCTGAGCAGGCTATTCCCTATGTTGAAAGTCTGGCCAGAAAATTGAACAGCGAGGTTGTCCTGATAACCGTCTGTTTGCCCGGTGACCCTCTGGAGCGGGCTCTGACGGAGTATATTGAAAGAAGAGCTGAGAAAATTCAGTCCCTGGGAATGAAAACGCGGTCACTATGTATCGAGGGTGAGCCTGCCGCCTCGATAATAAATTTTGCCGAGAAATACGATGTCAGTTTAATTGTAATCTCCACTCACGGTCGCACCGGTATCAGCCACTGGCCACTGGGAAGTATCGCCAGCAAAGTGGTGCAAAGGTCAAATATACCGGTATTTCTGGTGAGGTCGAGCTACCCCAAAAAGGCACCTGTCGGCAAGGAGCTAAGGAAGATTCTGGTAACACTCGACGGCTCGCAATTATCCGATGCTATCATACCTTACGTAGAGAAGTTAGCCAAAGCGATGGGCTGTGAAATAGACCTTCTCAGGGTCATCGAGCCGGTGAAGCTTCCTCAACTAGCCGCTTATAGAGACCGGGAGAAATACGAGAAAGACTACATGGCTAAGTTGGAGAGGGAAGCTGAGCGCTATTTAGACAAAAAGAAAGCTGCTGTGTCAGACAAAGGTATAAAGGTTAATGCGGCATTGCTGCAAGGGAAACCAGTTGAGACCATACTCCAATATACTGAAGACAAATCAGTTAGCCTGATAGCCCTGACAACCCATGGCTTTTCAGGCATAACCAAGTGGGCCTACGGCAGCGTTGCCTCCAGAATTGTTGAGGGTTCTACTAAGCCGGTCTTGCTGGTGCGCCCACCTCTCCCCACTTTGAAAGATTAATTTGGACAAAGGCGTGAACCCATATACCTATAAAAGTAACAAGCTACAGCCGAACTTGCATCTGAAAGAGACGACCTCACGTTGGCTGCGTTACGCAGTCGATTTCCCCACCGCCCACCCCACAAAATATGAAGAGAACAACACCGTCTTCGGGGAATACTTTCAACCAAGAAATACAGCCCGGGCTTCGCTGGCTATTCTAATTCACGGGATGGGAGACCGGAGCATAATCCCCTGTAGGTTTCTGGCACGAACTCTGGCAAAAAAGGGGATAGCCTCGTTCATTTTATATCTGGTCTTTCACTCCCGCCGCATGCCACAAGTTATAAGAAACCGACCTCACCTATTCTTTACCCCAGAGGAGTGGTTCGAAGGCTATCAGAACTCTGTAATCGAAATACGTCAGGTAGTAGACTGGGCAAGCGGCAGACCAGAGATAAACAAGGAACAAATAGCAGTTGTCGGCATAAGTCTTGGTGGATTTGCGTCAGCTATTGCCATGGGTGTTGACAAGCGCATAAAAGCAGGGGCGTTCCTAGTTGCCGGAGGAAATTCAGAGCGAATTGCCTGGGAGAGCAAAAGCGAAACCATCAGAAAAAGCCATATTTGCACCGAGGCGGAATGCCACAGAATTTACAGCCACTATCCGCAGTACCTTGCTGAGATAGCCGAGAAAGGGTTCGAGAACGTTGTCCCTGCCAAGGGATGCTTTCAAACAGACGCGATGACCTTCGCTCCATATCTCCGAGAACGTCCGGTATTGATGTTAAACGCTCTCTGGGATGAAGCTATACCCAAAAAGGCTACGCTCGATTTCTGGGAAGCTTGCCACAAGCCTTCTATCGTGTGGTTCCCAGGCACTCATGTCACCTTCTGGCTATGGTATCCACTCATCAAGCAGAAAATTACTGGTTTTCTCAGCTCAACTTTCGACATGTCCTACAAACCCCAGACGTGAGTTACCCAAATACACATGCCGCCCAATGCGAGACCATAGAGCAACCCCAACACCTCCTCTCTACCACCGAGGTCGCCACGTCACTAGCACTTCTCGCGATGACAGATAAATAGTTACGTAATTATCCCATTGGGGAACATACAGCATTACAGGTCTAAAGAGATAGACCCTATTTCGTCTATCTCTTTTTATTTTCTACCCAGTTCACAACTATGCTCACAGAAGTAATAACCAAGCCAACAAGAATCGGAACTAGCCACCCTTGTAGCCACAAACAAAGAGTGTACTTATCAGTTATCCTAATACGAAAATTTTCCCAAGAAGCAAACAAGAAGAATCCCCAAAATACAAGGTAAACTGCCCAACTTTCTAAGCTGTTCAATCTACGTTTTCGTGCCTCACTCAACGAAAAGAGTAGTACTGCTAGCGCTGGCAAGGCAGCAATAAGGGTATTTACTGCTGCCTTGATTGGTTCGGAAATTTCAAACATAATCTAACTCCTGTAGCTCATTATACTCTCAGGCGACTTTCGCCGCACGTGTATACGTTTGTCAAGAGGATAATAGCGAATAGTTATCTATGCCGAATTTGCCTCAAGTAAGCTTTGTTGCTACAATATGAGTCGCCTTTTTGAAGCAGACTCTAGAGCAGCAAGAGAAGCCAACTAACTCACCTTGAACAACGAATCAGTTGACCTAATAACAAAGCTCAAACTTTTGTTTGAACCTGACTCCATTGTCTTTCTGGGAGCCACTAACGACCCCAGAAAATGGGGATTCCGTATACTAGCCAATATTGTAAACGGTGGATTTAAAGGGAGAATATACCCGGTAAATCCCACCAAAGAAGAGATATTGGGACTAAAAGTATACAAGAGCGTTGGTGAAGTCCCCGAAACCCCCGACATGGCTGTCATTGTGATACCACCATCAGGTGTACCCGCAGTTTTGAGGGAATGTGCCACCAAGGGCATAAAAGTTGCATTAGTCATAACCGCTGGTTTTGCCGAGGTCGGAGCAGAAGGACAAAGACTCCAGCAAGAGATGGTCGAGATAGCCCGCAGCACTGGCCTGAGATTTATGGGGCCTAACTCCAATGGGCTCGTCAACCCCCATCACAGATTCTATCCCGAGATGCCACCCATTTTCCCTCACCCGGGTCCCATTTCCATAGTCTCCCAGAGTGGAAATATAGTCGGAACCATAATGCGCCTGGCGATAGAAAGTGGCTTCGGTTGTGCCAAGTGTATCAGCAGCGGCAATGAAGCAGACCTCCACTCCGATGACTACATTAGATACCTGGCAGAAGACCCACAGACCAAAGTCATACTTAGCTATATCGAAGGCTTCAAGGAAGGTTGCCAATTCTTTGAGACGGCTAAGGAGGTAAGCAAGAAAAGGCCCATCGTAATGCTCAAGGCCGGTGAAACGCCAGCCGGAACCATTGCTGCCAAGTCACATACCGCGTCCCTGGCCGGATCATACACCATATTTGACGCCATGTGCAAGCAATCCGGAATAATAAAGGTAACAAGCTTGGACGAGCTTGTTGATACCGGCATCGCCCTCCTGTGCCACCCGTTGCCACGAGGTCGAAGAGTTGGCATAGTCACCGCTGGCGGGGGGTGGGGAGTTCTAGCTGCCGATGCCTGTGCCAGATTAGGTCTCGAGGTCGTCTCTCTGCCTCCCGAGACCATCAGGGAGCTGGATAGCTTCATGCCAGCATGGTGGAACCGGGGTAACCCAGTTGACCTAGTAGCTGGCATCTTTGGAGACGCTGTACTCAGATGTGTTGAAGTAATTTTACGCTGTCCTGTAGTTGACGGAGTCATCATGTTGGGGCTAATGCCTGCCTTACCTTTAGAGCAGTTTGTGCTTGCTACCAAAGAAGATGAAAGAGAGCGCCTGCGGGAGGCACTCGTTTCAGGAATAGCTGGTATCTTTGACAAATTAAATGAAATGACCGACGAGTATAAGAAGCCCATCATTGTTGCCTCCGAGCCGATGGCCTTCAGTGCCAATCTGTCCAAAAGGATAATCCGTACCTTAGCAAGCAGGAACTCCATATGTTATGACATGCCACATAAGGCGGCTTCAGCTTTCGCTAACCTGGCAAAGTACAGCGAATATCTGAACCAGGATAGCAAATAACTACAACCGCAGACATAACCAACGATTGCAAGTCGGACAACACCCCATATATAATGGCACCAAATTTAGAATGCGACTTTGCAATCAGGAGTCACCATTTGCTATGGCTGTCATCAAGCTGCATATATCTACTGCAGTTACTTCTACCACTAAGCTACTTCTGAAAGTCAGCTTGCCTAACTGAATACCATGAGTAAACTGGATAAAGCCTTGTCTACTTTCCTGATTGTAGCCATAGTAGCTACGTTAAGTTCCATTATCTATATTGCGGTTACACCAAGTGAAGCTGAAAAGTTTACTGAATTCTACATCTTGGGTATAGAGGGCAAGGCTCAGGATTACCCAAAGCAAGCAATTTCAGGCGAGCCTGTTGACATAGTACTTGGTGTAGTGAACCACGAATATCAGCCAGCTAGCTACAGGGTGGACATAAAGATAGATGATATCGAAGCCAGCGAAGTAAATATAGGTACGCTGGTTGATCAGCAAAAATGGGAGGAGAAGGTGAGTTTCACTCCGCAGATAGTTGGCGAAAGACAAAGGGTCGATTTTTATCTATATAAAAACGGCGAAAATGAGCCCTGTTTGAAGGAGCCACTCAGACTTTATATTGATGTCATTTCACCGTAGCGGTCTGTTAGCCATGTGTACAAGGATGGCTTTTTCTGGCCGAATTACCTCAAAAGCTCGGACAAATTAGGAGATAAATTTGTATAACACTATCATAATCGGCGCAGGGCCGGTTGGTAGCTATCTAGCCGGGAAGTTAGCCCAGCTTGGCCACAAAGTGCTTGTCCTGGACAAGAAAATGGCTGCCGGGCAGAATATTTGCTGCACTGGCATTGTCGGCAAAGAATGTCTTGATTTGCTACCCGTTGACAAAAACCTCGTTATAAGGCAAGTTAGCTCAGCCAGATTACTGGCACCTTCAGGCAAACCGATTAGACTGTGGCGGAGTGACAAAGTGGCCTACGTCATTGACCGGCCAGCTCTTGACCAAGCGCTGGCAGACCGGGCTCAGGCATACGGAGTCTGTTATCTTTTTGGTACACAGGTGTCCGATATCGAGGTCGGGACCGAGCGCATACAAGTCTCAGCCAATTGCGGAGAGCAAAAGAAATTATTTGAAGCCGAGACAGCAGTCATCTCTACTGGATTCGGTTCGTCTCTGCCCAGTAGGCTTGGTTTAGGAGAGATAAATGACTTCGTCATCGGGTCCCAAGCCGAGGTAAACATGACTAACCCTGACGAGGTAGAAATTTACTTGGATCAGAGACTGGCTCCTGGCGGTTTTGCCTGGCTGGTGCCTACCAGAGATAATAGAGGCCTAGCTGGATTATTAACACACCAGCAGCCCGAACGGCATTTAAACAAGTTGCTATCAAGCCTTAAAACTCAAGGCAAAATAACCTCAACAGAAGTCAGCCCGGGGTACGGGGCCATCCCTCTCCGACCTTTACCCAAGACATATGGTGACCGAATACTGGTAGTTGGTGAGGCAGCCGGTCAGGTTAAACCGACTACCGGTGGTGGCATATATTACGGACTCATGTGTGCTGACATAGCCACTGATACTCTACATCAAGCACTCCAAGCCCATGACCTGTCTAAATCCAGACTGGCTTCCTATCAGAAGAGATGGCGAGCCAGACTAGGTAAAGAGCTCAAAGTTGGCTACTGGGCACATCGTTTTTACAAGAGACTTGATAATCGGCAGATTGAGTGCCTACATAGTTTTATAAGCAACAACGATATACCACAGTTTATAGCTGACCTGGATGATTTGTTTTTTGATTGGCACAGCGAGCTCATCTTAAAAACACTAAAGCACCTGGCTGTCGCTATTCCTGCCCAGGCAATCAAACCCCTTATAAAACATAAGGCGACCGCAAATTCACTGAATCGCCGTAGTCTGGCAAAGCCGAAAGGTTTAAAATTGGAGTAAAATAAGCTGAAAGGTCATATTTGGCTTTATAAGATAGCTGGGAGATAAAAAATGAAAGTAATCTTTCTTTGTGGGGGCATTGGCAAAAGGATGTTCCCCATCACTGAGGACAAATTCCTGTTAAATTTTTTGGGTAAAACGCTACTCCAGCATCAAATGGAAGCAGCCAAGCAGGCTGGCCTAAATCAGTTCTTAGTCATTGGTAATCCAGCAAATATGAGACAAATAGAGCAAACAGTCAGAATGGTCTCCGGTACCAAGATCGAGCTAGGTCTGCAAAAACAACCTCTCGGCATTGCTGATGCCATAAAAAGCGTAGCCTCTTTCTTGGACGGAGACTTCATAGTAGTGAATCCTAACGATATTTTTGCAGCCTCGGCATACACTAGGCTCCTTCAAGAAGCCAAAAAGAAATCTGCAGCCTCATACATGCTCGGTTACCAGACAAAGGGATATTTCCCAGGTGGTTATTTAGTTATAAACTCAAGAAATGAGCTCAAACATATTGTGGAAAAGCCGAAACCTGGCGAGGAGCCAAGCAATTTGGTAAACATTCTGGTCCACCTTCATTCCGATTCCAAAAGACTTTTGAAATACATGGAAAATGTTAAGACAACCAGGGACGATGTCTACGAATGTGCCCTGGATAATCTGGTCAAAGACGGGCACAAAATCAAGGTGATCCCCTACGCTGATTTCTGGGCACCAATAAAATACCCCTGGCACATCTTTGATGCAGTCAAACATCTCCTGGATATAAACCAGCCAATGACTTCGATCTCGGCTTCCATCTCAACAAAAGCTACAATCGAAGGCAAGGTTATCATAGGCGAAAATGTCAGGGTGTTAGAAAATGCAGTTATAAAAGGGCCAGTTTACATAGGCCCTAATTCCCTAATCGGCACAAATGCCCTGGTGCGAGACTATAGCCATATCGGAGCCGACTGTGTCATCGGTTATTCTACAGAGATCAAGGGTTCCTACATAGGTGATGGCTGCTGGGTTCATTCCAGCTATATTGGTGACTCCATAATAGGCAAAGGTTGCTCCTTCGGCGCCGGCACTGTCCTAGCCAATTTCCGCTTTGATGAGCAGAACATCTCAGTTACGGTTGGAAATGAAGCTATCAATACTGGACGAGATAAACTCGGAGCAATAATTGGCGACAACTGCAAAACAGGAATTAATGCCAGTGTTATGCCCGGCATCAAAATCGGGCCCAGCTCTACCGTCGGTTCTCACGTCTGTCTGACGAAAGACCTGGGGCCAGAGAAAATGATACTGTCCGAGCCACATTATAGAACTCAGCCCAACCCGGTTAAGCTTGATGAAGCAAAGAGAAAAGAATTGAAAGAAAAACTCGAAAGACTGGGCAATATTGAATCAGAAAATGATTAAACTGCCAGATTTAAAACATCTGCCTCAACACGTAGCCATTATCATGGATGGTAATGGACGGTGGGCAAAAAAACGCAGCTTGCCCAGATTAGCTGGACACAGACAGGGAGTTAACACAGCACAGAAGATAGTTGAAATCTTCATGGAATACAAGATCCCCTACCTCACTCTATATGCTTTCTCTACCGAGAATTGGAGCCGACCACGAGGTGAGATAGACGGGATATTTAAGATTCTGGAAGAAAGGCTAGAAGAAGGAATTAAGTTCGCCCAGGAAAATAGTATAAGAATACGCCACCTGGGTAAGCCCGATGGACTGCCACTAAGACTGCAGGAGAGAGTAAAACGAGCACTGGAGCTGACTCAGAGCAACAAACGGGTAACTGTGAATCTAGCTTTCAATTATGGGGGGAGAGATGAGATTGTTGAGGCGGCACGGAGTCTTATATTTGGCTGTATTTCGCCGCAAGATATCAATGAAAAGGTTTTCAGCCAACACCTCTATACTGCTGGCATACCCGACCCTGACCTAATCATCCGTACTGGAGGCGAAATGAGGCTGAGTAACTTTCTTATATGGCAGTCCGCCTACGCTGAGATCTATTTCACGCCAGCTTTATGGCCCGATTTTGATAAGAAAGAAATTGACAAAGCCCTTATTGCCTACAACCAACGCCAACGCCGTTTTGGTGGCTTACCATCAGATTAAAAATGCACCAAGTGCCAAACAAGCGAGGTATACAGACAAGAGATGAAAAACTATCAATAGCGGCTAGATTTGCATTTCATTTATAATTATGTTATACTAGAAACGGAATTTAAGAGTGCACTGAAAAAGTGGGGCTAGTTCCCACTTTTTTGTTAAGGAAATGGAAATGGGGAGTGGTATTCGATGAAGACCGAATTCATGGTTGCCCTTACCCAACTATCGGCTGAGAAGCATCTGCCTAAGGAAGTGGTGCTGGCTGCGATAGAGTCAGCACTCGCCTCCGCATACAGGAAGGATACTTTCGTCTCCGGTCAGGACATCTCAGCCAAGATTAACCCCAGCACTGGCGAAGTCAAGGTCTACGTCAGAAAGACAGTGGTTGAAAAGCCAACCGACCTACTACATGAGATAGCCATTGCCGAAGCTAAAAAGATCGAAAGAAATGCCCAGATTGGCGAAATAGTAAGCATAGAATCCACACCACCGAATGCCGGGCGTATCGCTGCTCAAACGGCAAGGCAAGTTATACTGCAGCGATTGCACGAGGCGGAACATCATGCAATTTTCGAGGAATTCACCGGAAAAGAGGGGGATATAGTTACTGCAATGGTGCAACGCATCACTCCGGAGCAAATTCATATTGATTTGGGTAAAGCTGAGGCAATACTTACTAGCAGCGAACAAGTGCACAATGAGCGCTATCGAATTGGGCAAAGGCTCAAATTATACGTCTTAGAGGTAACCAAGACCACCAGAGGACCTCAGATATTAGTGTCTCGCTCACATCGCAACCTGTTGCGAAGGCTTTTCGAACTTGAAATCCCAGAAATATATGGCGGCACCATAGAGATAAAGTCAATAGCTCGCGAGGCAGGCCATCGAAGCAAAGTGGCCGTAGCAGCACGCCAAGAAGGTATCGACCCTGTGGGTTGCTGTGTTGGGCTACGTGGCATCAGAATACAAAACATCGTGAATGAACTACATGGCGAAAAGATAGATGTTGTCGAATGGGCTGATGACCCAGCAGTGTTCATCGCCAATGCCCTCAGCCCCGCTCAAGCATCAAACGTTGAACTTAACGAATCGGAGAATACCGCTACAGTCGCTGTTCCTGATAAACAGTTATCGTTGGCCATCGGCAAGGAAGGGCAAAATGCCAGATTGGCGGCGAAACTAACAGGCTGGCGAATCGATATCAAGAGCAGCTCAGCGATCGAGGCAGAAAAGGCCAGTTTGGGCAAAGAAGCGGTCACTGAAGAGGAACTTCCTGGTCCAATACCCGTCAGCAAAGCAGAGGTAATCACTGAACAGGAGCCAGCCGGTGATGAGGAAAGCGTAGAAGTAGCCACAGCTCCAGCCGACTTCGAGCTTGTTTTGGCTGCCGAGATTACCTCACCAGCCAAATCTGCAGAGGCTCGACAAATTAGGTTCGCTGAAGATATCTTGCAAACGAAGCTAACTAAAACAAAGAGAAAAAAGAGCGGCAAGAAAGAGACGGACTTGGTGGAAGGCAAAAGCAAACCCAAGAAAGCACGCCAAAAATGGGTTGCCTCTTCTGAAGAAGACGAAATTGAAGAGCAATGATAATAAGGTTCCTCGGCAAAAGCACATGCCTGAGCGTAGCTGCGTAGCTTGCCGAGAAAAAAGGGGTAAAAAGGAATTAATACGACTCATCTGTAGCGGTGGCAGTGTAAAGATAGATAATAAGGGTAAAGAGGTAGGCCGAGGGGCTTATTTATGCCCAATACGCGAGTGCTGGGAGATAGGACTGAAAAGTAATCGCTTAGAGTATGCTTTGCGGGCTAAGCTCACTTTGGAAAATCGCCAAGTGCTGGTAGAATATGGCAAGAGCCTACCCAAAAAGGGGGAGAGCCTGATTTGACTAGCAAGAAACAAGAATCGATCGTCGACCAAGAACAGAATAGCCAGGAAGTTAAGACTGGTTCACAGGTACGGACTCATGTTAGCCTTCCCACAGCTCTCAGCGTGAAGCAATTGGCTGACCTTCTACACGTTAGTGCAGTCGACATTATCAAGCAGCTCATGCGAGACGGTGTTATGGCCAATATTAACCAGGCTATAGATTTTGATACCGCGGCAGTTGTAGCTGCTCATTTCGGCTATGAAGCTAAAAAACAGCCGGTTTCGACCCAAATAAAACGGCCTGTGCCAACAGGTGGTGGCAAACTTTCCCCACGCCCACCAGTGATCACCATTATGGGACATGTTGACCATGGTAAGACAAGCCTACTCGATGCCATCCGCCAAAGCAATGTAATCGCCACCGAAGCCGGTGCTATTACCCAACACATAGGAGCTTACCAAGTCGAGGTGGACTCACGAAAAATTACTTTTCTGGACACGCCAGGGCATGAAGCTTTCACTGCCATGAGAGCCAGAGGGACTCAAGTTACTGACATAGCTGTCCTAATAGTAGCTGCTGATGACGGAGTGATGCCCCAAACCATAGAAGCTATAAACCATGCCCGAGCCGCTGATGTGCCTATAGTAGTCGCCATCAACAAAATTGACAAACCAAACGCCAATCCAGATAAAGTGAAACAACAACTGGCAGATTTAGGCTTGCATATTGAGGAGTGGGGAGGCGACATTGTATGCGTGCCAATATCAGCCAAGAAAAAACAAGGTATAGACGAGCTTCTGGAAAATCTTCTTCTGGTCGCTGATATACTGGAGCTTAAAGCTGAGCACGATTGTCCAGCAGAGGGTATAGTAATTGAAGCTAGACTTGACAAAACCAGGGGGCCAGTAGCTACCCTTCTGGTCCAAAAGGGCATACTCAAGCCCGGCGATATCCTTGCTATTAGCAATATATGGGGCAGAATCAAGGCTATGTTTAATGAGCTGGGTAAACACCTTAAAAAAGCTGAACCAGCCATGCCTGTAGAAGTTCTTGGGCTAAACGCAGTCCCACATGCTGGAGACTCTTTCAAAGTTGTGAGCACCGAGCGTGAAGCAAGGATACTCTTGGAAAAACAAAAGGACACACAGCAAAAAGTCACAACTCGCGCCAGGACTTTGAGCCTGAGTGACCTTTCAACCCAAATCAGCGCCGGACAGATAAAGGAGCTCAACATAATTCTTAAAACAGATGTCCAAGGCAGCATCGAACCTATAAGGGATTCTCTAGAGCAACTGGGTGATGAGAAAGTTAAAGTTAGAGTCATCCACTCGGGCAGCGGAAGCATTACAGAAAGCGATGTACTACTGGCATTAGCCTCTAAAGGAATAATCATCGGCTTTAACAGCCGACCAGAACCAGGGGCACAGCGATTGGCCGAAGCAGAAAGAATAAGCATTCGGCATTACAATATAATCTACGAAGTGGTAAAGGATGTGGACAAGGCCCTAAAAGGTATGCTCGAGCCAACCTATGCTGAGGTTATCGAAGGGCAGGCAGAAGTACTGGCTGTCTTTGGCACAGGAAAAAAGGGCAAGGCAGGTGGGGTTTCAGTCAAAGAAGGTAAGTTAAAACGAGATGCTTTAGCTAGGGTCATACGTCGAGGCGAGTCAATACACGAATCCCGCATCAGCAGCCTAAGGCGGTTCAAGGAAGATGTTAAAGATGTGGCCACTGGCTTTGAATGTGGCATTAAAATAGAGGGCTTCTCAGATTTCCAAGTTGGCGATATTATCCAATCCTACCGGCAGGAAGCAGTACGCTAAACCATCCTGATTTCGGTTTTTCCAGGCTAGATTCTTTCCTATATACAAAATCACAGTTTTAATTCTAAGGAACAGATATGACACGACGCACTGAGCGGGTAAGCAGCATAATTCAGCAGGAAATCAGCGATTTACTCCGAGATCAAGTCAATGACCCTAGGCTTGCCAGCCTTATTTCAATAACCAAAGTTTCGACATCCCCTGACTTGAGACATGCCAAAGTGTTTATTAGCACTATGGGAGATAAGGTGAACAAAAACGAAATATTGCAGGGCTTCGCTGCTGCTTCAGGTTTTTTTCGCAGGCAATTGGCCAACCGTTTAAACTTAAAGCACATGCCTGAGCTTAGCTTTCATCTTGATGACTCTATTGAGCGGGGAGCCGAAGTTATAAGACTAATCGAGCAGGTTGCTTCAAGAGATACCGAAAACGAAGATGAGCATTGACGGGATTCTCAACGTCAACAAACCAGAAGGCAAGACCTCTTCCAATGTGGTAGTTTGGCTTAGACGCCTTACTGGAGAGAAATATGTCGGACATGGTGGTACACTGGATCCAATAGCTACAGGTGTGCTACCAGTTTGTTTTGGTCAGGCGACCCGAGTTACCCGATTTCTAACTGATAGCAGCAAGACATACCTCGCCCATATTGAACTAGGCATAACTACGGATACCTTTGACAGGCAAGGTAAAATAATCGAGCGCAGAGACCCCGGTGCCATCACCGTGACCCAGATAGAGGAAGCCCTTACCAATTTTCAAGGCGTAATTGAGCAAGTACCTCCAGCATACAGCGCTTTGAAACACCAGGGAAGACGATACTATGAACTCGCGCGTGCTGGCATACCAATAGAACTGAAACCAAGACAAATCAAAATTATCGACATAGAGCTTATTAACTACAAGCCACCGCTAATAACAATCAATGTGGAATGCAGCAAGGGCACCTACATACGCTCCTTAGCTCATGACATGGGACAATACCTGGGCTGTGGCGCTCATATAAAAAACCTTACCCGCTTACGATGTGGGCCATTTCCCGTTGAAGACGCATTATCTCTGCCCCAAATTGAAGATGCCTTTCAGAAGGGCTCTTGGAAAGAGTCTCTTTATCCCATGGACAGCCCGCTTTCAAACTGGGAGGCAATCATTGTCGACAAAAGAAATGAGCTCGCTATTAGAAACGGCCGTTCATTGTCTTTAGATGAAGCCTTCCTGTCTTCAGAGAAACACTGCCGTGCCTACAACCTTGATGGATATTTAATAGCTGTGCTGCATTTTATCCCTGAAAAAAAGCTATGGCATCCAGAAAAGGTTTTTCGCCTTCCACAAGTCAGCTGCTCAGAGCAAAAAGGGGCATGCCAGATTTATCGGTTTTCAGAGCAAGAAATCTGCTATAATAACAAAAATAAAACGGATAGTTAAGAACTAGCCGGGGCTTCCTCAAACTGACCTGCGCAACCACACTGGACAAATGGGGTATGTTCTTGGATTAGACGTCGGCTCCGTCAATGTTAAGCTGGCATTGACAGATGCTCATGGCAGCATCATAAAACTTGATACCGAAAAGATAATCTCGAGCCCCAAGGTCGCAGTTAACTCGCTCATCACCCGTTTAAGTGAGAAAGTAAATCTTGGCCAGATTGTCAGTGCTGGTATATCCGGCTCTGGCAAAACCGTAATCCCAGAAGAATTCAATTGGTCGGAGTACAGCAGTTCGCTATCGATTGCCTCAGGACTCCTTCACTGCCATCCTGACGCCAAAACCATCATACAAATTGGTGGCCAGAGTTCCATTGTCATACAGCTGGAGGATGGGCTGGGAAAGCCATGGAAGGTAGCATCAAATCCTCTTTGTGCCGCAGGCACTGGAAGGTTCCTTGAACAGCAGGCATACAGGCTCGGCATCAGTATGGACGAATTTGCTAGCCTAGCACTTAAATGCGAGAGTAGTCCACCCAGAATAGCTGCCCGGTGCAGCGTCTTTGCTAAAACCGACCTGATCCATCTACAGCAAAAGGGTGTCCCAATTGAAGCAATGCTCTATGCACTCTGCGAAAGCGTTGCTCGGATGGTCGCCTCTCTCAAGAAAGGGGCTTTTAAGGAACCAGCTTACTTCGTTGGTGGTGTTTCGGCTAATAATGCAATAGTAAAGTCTCTTATTGATGTACTGTCTGAAAGGAATGGGTATCCTGTGGAAGTGACCGTCCCAAAAAACTACCTTCACATTGAGGCTCTGGGAGCAGCTTTACTTTCGATAGGAAAGAGTTCGCTTGTAACCGAGTTACCAGAAATTGATGCCCAGCAGCACTATTTCAAAATACCCAAGCTAGAACTTGCCGCATTCCAGGACAGCAGATTAATTCAGCAAATAGAGCGCCCATGCACTGGTCATCTAGGGGTTGATGTTGGTTCTACAAGCACCAAGGCGGTGATTCTAGACGAGTCTAGCAAAACTGTACTGACGAAACATTACCTCATGACTGCTGGAAGACCTGTTGACGCAGTCAAAAGGGTCTTTAAAAGCCTGCTTCGGAACGGAGCGGACAGGGTCAAAATAGCTGGTGTCGGCATTACCGGCTCCGGCAGATACCTTATCGGCAGCCTCATCGGGGCAGATTTGATAAAGAACGAAATCACCACACAAGCCAGAGCCGCCTCAGAAATAGAGCCAGAAGCGGATATTATTGAGATCGGTGGCCAAGATTCAAAGCTTGTCATAAAAAGGAATGGCGTCGTCGTCGACTATCAAATGAACAAGGCATGTGCCGCCGGAACTGGAAGCTTTATTGATGAGTTGGCTGAAATGCTCGGCGTTTCGGTAAGCAACGGTGATTTCTCCAATCTAGCCTTCATGGCACCACACACTATTGACCTAGGTACAAGATGCGCTGCCTTCATGGGGCAAGCAGTAGCTTCAGTCCAACAGGAAGGTGTGCCACTCGAAGTAATCACAGCTAGCCTTGCCAACTCCATAGCCAAAAATTACCTATCCAAAGTAGTCGGCAACAAAAAACTGGGAAATAAAATTATCCTCACCGGAGCTGTATTCTACAACCAAGCTGTTGTCTCTGCATTTCATGAGCAGCTTAAAGACAAAAACCTGATTGTAGCGGAACATAAGGAAATCAGTGGTGCCATAGGTGCTGCGCTACTGGCAAAAGAACATACGTCTGGACAAGAATCAAAATTCAAAGGATTCCAGAATGTCATAGATAGCGAGTGCACTCTTTCTACATTCACCTGTAAAGGATGTGAAAATAATTGCACCATCACCCGCATGCAGGTGCCTAATGAGAAACCCACTTTCTATGGCAGCAGGTGCGACCGTTACGACAGCACCATCAGCCAAGGAAAAATTAAAACCTTCTTTGATGAGCGCGAAAAGTTGCTCTTCCGAGAATATCGGGGGGATTCCGGTTCTGGTCCATCAGTGGGAATACCTAGGGCACTATTGATATATGACTATGCACCGCTGCTCATCGCTTTTCTAAACACACTTAATGTAAAGGTCACCATTTCCAGTAAGACCACCAAGGAAATAATGGAGAGGGCGGTTGAGCTAAGTTACACCGACAGTTGTTTCCCTCTCAAGCTTCTCCACGGTCATTTGGCCAGCTTTACAGACGTCGATTATATCCTCTATCCATGTACTACCCGACTAGGCAAGAAAGAAGGAGACGAAAACCAGAAATATGCTTGTCCTCTTATTCAAGCGTCCCCATTTATAACACGTGAAGCTCTGGACCTCGGAGAACGACTTTTGATACCTATACTAGACTTCAGTCGCGGTTATGCTGACGCAATAAGCAATCTCGCAGACGTTGCCGTGAAATTGGGATTTAGCAAAAGCGAAGGCAAGAAGGCAGCCCTTGCCAGCATTAAAGCACAGCAGCGATTTGAGGCGGATAAAGCAGCTCTTGGCAGGAAGCTCTTAAAAAAACTACATAAAAGCGACCAGCTAGGCGTGGTTCTTTTTGCTAGGTCCTATATGTCGCAGGATTCGGGGGCCAACCTCGGTATAGCCGAAAAGCTTGCGCAGCTTGATGTAGTGCCTATACCGCTCGACTTCCTGCCTCTTGATTCAGTAAATCCTAAGGAATACTCAGACCGCCCGTACTGGTCCTGTGAAGGCAAACACATAGCTGGTGCTGCTATAGTAGCATCAGATGCGCAGCTATATGGGCTAGTACTGACAAACTTCGGCTGTGGTCCAAACTCATTCATACTCAGAATTGTTGAAGATATAATGAGAACTAAGCCTCTGGGGCAGCTAGAAATTGACGAGCACGCGGCTGAGGCCGGCATAGTTACCCGCCTCGAAGCTTTTGTGGATACCGTGAATGGATTCGCCCGCTCTGCTAAACAACCTGAAACCCGGCACAAAGATATTTACAGAGGAACATCTACACTCATTAGCCCACAGAAGACATTTATCATTCCGAGAATGTCACCTCATGTCGAGGTTATAGGCGCTGCAATGGAGGCCTGTGGGGCCACGGCAATCGTGCTCCCCGAGCCAGACGAACAAAACCTCCTCTTTAGCAACCAGCTAACATCAGGCACAGAATGTTTGCCATATCGTATAACTTTAGGCGACTTCATAAGATTCTGTCACAAGAATAATGCCAACCTAAAAAACTTTGAGGGGTTTACTGCTGGAGCATACGGCCCATGCCGCTTTGGCAAATACGCAATAGAACAGATGAAGCTATTGAAGGATATCGGTTTCGACCTTCCAATTCACACCACGGTGTCAAACAATGCCTATAGAGATATTAACCTCAGCCCTGATTTTGAGCGGCTAGCATGGAAAGGAATCGTCGCTGTAGACTGCCTGGAAAGACTCCTCTGGCGTACTCGCCCCTATGAAAGATATGCCGGATTAGCAGATAGGCTTTTCGAGGAGTACGCAAGCCAGATTAAAAACCTTGTTTGTAAGAAAGAAACCCCTGATGATATTCTGCAACAGGCGACCGCTGAATTCAGGTCTATCATCGACTCCGGCCAGCCCAGAAAACCACTGGTCGGCATCAACGGCGAGATATACTTGCGGTCCAACAGATTCAGCAACAATAACCTCGTGAAGATATGCGAAGATGCAGGCCTTGAAGTCATAGTTTCCCCAATGAGTGAATGGCTCAAATACACCTACTACAGGCATCTCGAGGATGCCATACTGGATCGGAAACTCAAGAAAATCATAACCAGCTACATAAAAAAGCGAATTCAGGAGCACGATGAACACTTCATAGCCGCCAATTGCGGTAACCTTTTGGATTCAAAAGAGCCTCCTACTTCTAAAATACTAGGGCTAACAAGTCAGTATTTTTCCACTAAATGCGGCAGCGAGGCAGTTCTGAGTATAGGCAGCGGAATCGACTGGGCAAAGGATCCCAAATTTTCCGGGGTCATATCTGTAATGCCTCACGGCTGCATGCCTGGGGGAATCGTGGCTGCAATGGCAGAAAAGTTCAGCACTGTATATCAGAAGCCCTGGATCAGCCTCACATATGACGGCTTCCCCGAAACCAATAATTTGGCAAGGATCAACGGTTTTGCTGAAATCGTAAAATTCTGCAGCAAAGAGGCCCAAAAGGCACTTAGATAGACTAGCCTCTTCCAGAACGAGCTAACGATAAGCCGCATTGCCCACTAACTCACGTATTTGAGCTGAAGGCCATTTTTATGCAGTTTGAGGATTTTACCACAAGGGTCTTGACAGTCTGTATTATAATAGATATGATTCAGCTTTGATGAAAGGAGGTGAAAGACATGGCACAGGCGTATTGTTTCAAATGCCGGAAGAAAGTGGAGATGAAGAACCCGCAGAGCGTTACCTTGAAGAACAAGAGACCAGCAACACGTGGAAATTGTCCATCCTGTGGAACCAAGGTTTTCCGAATTGGCAAGGGCTAATACATCTATATCTTTAGCCAGAGCTTCAAGACGACTTGTTAACTTTCTCAATTAAAAGCAGGGGGTTGCGGTCAATAATTTGTGGGCGTTGCCGCGGGTTTATGTTTGCCTGATGAAGGATAGACTCCACTGAGGTCGGCGTCAGTAAGTCATTTTCATCGTGAGCATCAGAGCTAACTATAAGTCTTGCTTTTGCTTTTTGGCTTACTGAAGCAACATGAGCATTGGCTGTAGAATGTCCTCTTCGAGCTGTGAGTTCAATAAAGATATTATTTCGGGATGCAATAGAGGCTTCTTCAGGTGTTATCAGGCCTGGGTGGGCCAAGATATCAACGTAGGGAGATTGGACAGCGGCAAGGTTAGTGCCTTTCTCTACTGGTTCTACAGGTGTTTCGCCGTGCACCACTACTAGCCAAGCCCCTATTTCTTTGGCTCTCTTAGCCACCTCAGAGATAGCCTGAGGCGGAATATGAGTAAGTTCTACACCGGGAATGGCTAGGATGTCCCAATAAGCTCTGGCTAGAGCGCAATCATCACTTATTTCCTTGATTACCCTGCTAAGTGAGCCAAGGGCTACATGGTCGGTAATAGCAACAGCTGAATAGCCTTTGACAAGAGCACGACGGATTAGTTCGATCGGTGATAAAATACCATCGCTATAAAAAGTGTGGGTGTGAAAGTCATAAAGCACCTTTCAAAAATACCACAAAGGCTTTGTCTTAAGCAAGAGCATACGCTATAATCAACTAAAGAAGATGGCGAATAGGATGTTTAAACTGCAGGAGATCTTAGTTCCTTTAGACGGTTCTGGGGAGGCTGAAAGTGTACTTCCTTACCTTAGAGACCTAGCGCCAAGATTTGGTTCCAACGTGCACATTTTAGGTGTGGGCATCGGCAGAAGGACACGCCGTGTAAACCGCCTCCTTGAAGATTACATAAACAGAATCGCAAGTGGTCTACACAGCGACAATATCAAAGCTGAACCGGTGATCCATTATGGTATTGCAGCGGACAAAATCCTTGATTTTGCCGTAGAAAATGGAATTGATTTGATCATCATGGCCACACATGGGCGAAGCGGTGTCACGCGTTGGTGGATGGGAAGCGTAGCTGAAAAGGTGATAAGTGAAGCTACAGCCCCGGTTCTGCTTGTTCGAAGCAAACGACCCAGTAAAACCGCGACTGCTGGAAAGCTACACTTTCTTCACAGAATACTTGCACCTTTAGATGGCTCAGACATTGGTGAAGCAGCCCTACCTTACGCCGAAACACTAGCTACAAATTCGGGAGATCCGATCAGCTTGCTCCAGGTTGTCTCACCACCCGGAACAGTAGAGGCCAGTTTACTCGGTGGTCCGGACTGGAGAAAGTTTGTCAAAGCCATGTGTGATGCTGGCGAAGATTATCTGAAGAACATCGCTGAAAGACTAAACGGCAAGGGCATTATATCCACATACGAAGTGGTCACTGGTGACTCCGCTGACAAAATAGTAGAATATGCCGATGATAAAAGGGTTAGCTTGATAGCCATGTCAACCCATGGTCGAACGGGTCTTGCTAGGTGGGTATTAGGTAGCATAGCCGACAAGGTGTTACACGGTGCCAGAATGCCCATATTATTAGTTAGGTCACCCAAGATGATTATCCCCAAACCAAGGGGATAGAATAGAGTGTCATCGCCAGTGGTACATTAGAAATACAGAGAGGAAACAGTTATGGGAAAAATAAATGTTGCTATAATAGGTGTCGGCAATTGTGCCTCTTCGCTTGTTCAGGGCGTCCATTACTATAGAAAAACCAAAGAAGGTGAATTTGTGCCCGGGCTAATGCATATTAATCTTGGCGGCTACCATATAGGCAATATCAACTTCGTAGCTGCCTTTGACATAGATAAAAATAAAGTCGGTAAGGATCTAGCCGAAGCCATTTTCACTCGACCTAATAATACTTTTAAGTTTTGCGATGTACCTAACACAGGGGTCAAGGTAACTCGAGGCATGACCCATGATGGGTTAGGGAAATATTTGTCGCAAATAATCACAAAGTCATCAGGGTCTACAGCTAATATTGTTAGCATTCTTAAAGAAACAAAAACAGACGTGGTGGTAAATTTTCTGCCAGTGGGAAGTGAGGAGGCAACCAAGTGGTACATAGAGCAAGTACTGGCTGCTGGCTGTGGCTTTATTAACTGCATACCAGTCTTCATTGCTCGTGAACCGTACTGGTATAAACGCTTCGCCGAGGCAGGATTATCAATTATCGGTGACGACATCAAATCTCAGGTCGGAGCTACAATTACCCATCGCGTATTAACAAGGCTATTTCGTGACCGTGGAGTCAAGCTGGAAAGAACTTATCAGCTTAACTTTGGCGGCAATACTGATTTCTATAACATGCTGGAACGTGAGCGCCTGGAGTCAAAGAAAATTTCCAAAACTAATGCCGTCACCTCCCAGCTAGATTATGAGATTGAGCCCGAAAACATCTATGTCGGCCCCAGCGACTACGTGCCATGGCTAGCCGACCGTAAGTTCTGTTACATTAAAATGGAAGGTTGCACCTTTGGTGACGTCCCCCTCAATTTAGAGCTTAAGATGGAGGTATGGGATAGTCCAAACTCCGCTGGGGTAGTTATTGATGCCATAAGGTGTTGCAAATTAGCCATGGAGAGGGGTCTAGTTGGAACTATAGTAGCTCCTAGTGCCTACTTCATGAAGTCACCACCCATCCAATATTCTGACGATGAAGCCCGAAGACGAGTTGAGAACTTCATCGCTGGCAAGGAGCAACAAACACCAATTTGCCTCCCTGAGATAGTCAACGAGAAGGCAAAGGAAAGTTAGGCAACGCAACTCTCAGATTTGCCAAAATAGGGCAGCAACAGCAGTGAAAATTGGCTTAGTTTCCCCCTACGACTATTCCTTCCCAAGTGGAGTTGTCAACCACATCGCTTATCTGGCCCATAACTTCATCCAATATGGGCATAAGGTCAAAATAATAGCCCCTTTTCCGAAAGGAGGAACCCGCTACTTCGAAGAAGAGGTTACCCCTATAGGCAAGCCCTTACCTGTCCCATTTGCTGGTGCTATCGCCAGAGTCCCTGTATCCCCCTGGCTACCTGCGCAAATGGGTGAAATCTTGGCCAACGAGGACTTTGATATTCTTCACCTCCACGAACCTTTCACACCTATGCTCTGTTTAAGCGCCCTCCTTAAGTCGAAATCCATAAATGTTGGCACTTTCCACGCCTGCCATACTAAGCCACGAGTCTACTGGCTAGGCAGACCTATTTTTAGGAGGTGGCTACCAAGGTTGCATGGCAAAATCGCCGTTTCTAAACCGGCGCTAGAATATGTGAGTCGGCATCTGCCAGGTGACTACCATATCATCCCAAATGGTATCGATGCCGAACACTTTTGTCTTAACGGCCCTGGGCGGAAAGAACTCGTTGATGGCAAGATAAACATCCTCTTCGTCGGTCGGCTTGAAAGGCGAAAGGGCCTAGGCTATTTACTCGATGCATGCGCCAAGGTAAAGCGCAGTTTTCCCAACTTACGGCTAATTGTAGTTGGCCCAGGCATTATGTTACGCCTTAGATATGAAAAACTGGTCGAGGACATGGACCTAACTGACAATGTGGTTTTTACTGGTTTTGTTCCCAGCGATGAACTACCTTCATACTATCACAGTGCTGATGTTTTCTGTGCCCCGGCTACCGGTGGTGAAAGCTTCGGCATAGTCTTGCTAGAAGCTATGGCATGCGGAAAACCAGTAGTTGCCACTAACATTCAAGGCTATGCTAGCGTCTTGGCTCACGGTGAGGAAGGATTGCTTGTGCCACCCCGAGATGAGGAATCTTTGGCTCACGCCCTGCTATCCCTCGTGAATGACAAAGCCTTGCGTCTCAAGATGGGTGCCAAGGGGAGGATTAAAGCCGAAAAATATAGCTGGCCAAACATCGCACGACAAGTTATAGATTACTATAACAGCTTGCATGATAGCTGTGCGTAAAAACATTATATGATAAGCTTAGCTGAATTCAGAAAAATAGCTGCTCGACGCATTGCTGAGCCGCTAAAAACAATCCTAATCAAAAGCCGACTAAAACCTAACACATTGACCTGGTTTGCCCTGGCAATAAGCATAATCGCGGCTGGTGCTATTGCCACCAATCACCTTCTCATCGGCGGATTTCTAGTCCTTATCTCCGGATTATTCGACATTCTGGATGGAGCACTGGCCCGCTTAACTAACCAAACCACTCGCTTCGGCGCTCTGTTAGACTCCACTTTCGATCGGATTTCCGACGCCATAGTGCTTTTCGGTCTTTTGGCTTTATATTTAAGAATTGGAGGCACTAGTGAAATAGTGCTTATTTTCCTAGCCTTGATCAGCGCATTGCTCACCAGCTACATACGAGCTAGAGCCGAAGGCCTCGGGATAAACTGCTCCGTCGGTTTGTTTACCAGGGCTGAGAGAGTTATAATATTGGCGCTTGGGTTACTTTTAAACCAATTGTTTGAATTCAGCATTCTTATTACTTTATTGCTTTTGGTAGTGCTTGGCTTTGTTACTGTAGGGCAACGGTTGGTATATGTATGGCAACAAACAAAAAGTCAATAAAACAAGCCGGGGGTGAAAAGGTATGAGCGACAAAGTATTTGAATGGGGCCTAACGACTCTTAGCATTCTTGCGCTACTATGGATGGTGTTGGGAAGTATCCTTGGGATACTAAGCATTGCCTGGGTAATAATTATAGGCTTAGTTATCTGGATTGTGGGCGGCGGGGCATTGCTCTACTTCTGGGGCAAAAACTATATGTCGCAAGTTTAGGCTTCAAGGCTTCATTAGCCCATAGAGTTACCTTACCCGACTTTCACACTAAGCTAGCATAAAGATAAAGATAATGTCAGTTGTAGCGATTATCGGTGCCCAATGGGGAGACGAGGGCAAAGGGAAAATAGTCGACCTCCTGGCTGAGAAAGCAAAGGCGGTAGTTCGCTTCTCGGGAGGCGATAATGCTGGACATACTGTAATTAATCCTTACGGTGAGTTCAGGCTTCACCTTGTCCCCTCAGGTATCTTCCACTCTGAAACAGTCTGTATAATCGGTAACGGTGTAGCAATTAACCCAGTAGTACTCCTGAAAGAGATTGATAACCTCCAGAAACACGGCGTTGATACCAGCCATTTCTTCATCAGTGACCGAGCACATTTGATAATGCCTTATCACACCCTCATGGACGGACTGGAAGAGGAGCGCCGAGGCAAGGGAGCTATAGGCACCACACGCAAAGGAATAGGTCCTGTTTTCGCTGACAAGATAGCTCGCCTAGGAATCCGCACCTGCGACCTACTGGATAAGAAAAATTTTCGGTCTCGACTTAGCTCAATCCTCGAACTCAAGAATACCATACTCACCAAAATATACAACGCCCCACCGTTATCTCTGGAAGAGATTTACGAACAATACTGCTCCTATGGAGAGCGGCTAACCCCGTTCATTCGAGATGCTGGCCCCATAATCCAGGACATGGTGTCCCGGAAACAACCGATTATATTAGAAGGGGCTCAGGGAACGATGCTAGACCCCGATTTCGGCACCTATCCTTACGTAACCTCATCTTCACCTATGGCTGCGGGCAGTTCCACAGGTTCTGGAATAAGCATCAAGCAAATTGACCAAATCCTCGGTGTTTTCAAAGCTTACACCACACGAGTGGGTGGTGGGCCTATGCCGACAGAACTTAAGGACAAAACGGGTGAATTCATCAGAGAACGAGCTCACGAATACGGTGCTACTACGGGCAGGCCACGCCGCTGCGGCTGGTTCGATGCTGTGGCTGGACGCTTCAGCGCCCAAGCCAATGGTTTCACCGGTATAGCTCTAACCCGCCTCGATGTCTTAGACGCATTCGACTCATTAAAGATATGCACAGGCTACAAATTAAATGGTGACATCATAAAAGACTTTCCGAGCTATATTGCTATATTGGATAAATGTCGGCCAGTCTATGAGGAACTACCAGGTTGGCAAGTACCGATAAGCGACATCCGCCACCATAAACAACTGCCTTCCCAAGCCCGCCGTTACATAGCCAGGCTTGAGGAACTTCTCTCCTGCCCTGTTAGTATCATCTCTGTCGGCGCCAGCCGAGACCAGGCAATAATGGTCAAGCAGATTGTGTAAGGCTTTCTAAGTTTTAAGGCAAATCCCTGTTGACAACGAGATAAGATCATGCCTAAACCGCGTAAAACCTGGCGACAGAAGCTAGAAGAAGAACATCCTGAGCATGGTAAAATAGTTAATATTCCCCCAAAAATGCAAAACAGATTTGGCACCGGCAAAATGCTTATCCCCAAGCCGCTGGATATTGATGCATTAATCAATAAAGTCCCGAAAGGGAAACTTGTCACTGTGACCCAGATCAGGGATAAATTAGCCGAAGATGCGCACGCCGATTGCTCTTGCCCTATGACAACCGGGATTTTCCTTCGCATTGTTGCCGAAGTAGCAGAAGAGGACTTTAAAAGCGAAAAGGGTAAGGTAACGCCCTACTGGCGCGTGATTAAGGCAGATGGTAGCTTGAATGAAAAATTTCCCGGCGGTGTGCAAGCTCAAGCTGCTCACTTAAAAGAAGAGGGCCATATCATCGAGCCAAACAGAGGCAAAAAGCCACCTCGGGTAAAGAACTTCGAAAAATCCTTGCAGAAGCTGTGACTACAAATCCAAACTTAAGCCCTAACAGCTATTAGCAAGTCAATCTTGTAGCTCTTCAAAGTCTGCTCAATGACAGCCTTGGATTTCTCGTCAGGCTCAGTGAGTGGCAAGCGGGGCTTACCTACGAAAAAGCCTAAGTAATTCAAGGCATATTTGACTGGTATCGGATTGGCAACAACAAACATGGCATTAACCAAAGGTAACAAATTACGATGTACGGCTGCTGCCTTTTCGATATTGCCCTGAAAATAATCAACCACCATCTGTTTGAATTGAAGCCCGACTAAATGCGAAATCACGCTGATAACCCCATAGCCACCCAGACATAGTATGGGAAATGTGTCACCATCATTACCACTATAAACCAGGAAACCCTTCTTAGCTCCTTGTATAATCCTGGCTATCTGCTCAAGATTAGCACTAGCTTCCTTCACTCCAACGATATTATCAATCTGGCTAAGCCTGACGCAGGTTTCAGCAGCCAAGCTGGTAACAGTGCGTGACGGAACATTGTAGAGGATGCATGGTAAACTTGTTACCCCAGCGATAGCCTTAAAATGCTCGTACAAACCATCCTGAGTAGGACGATTATAATATGGAACAACCAAAAGACAGCCATCGACTCCAGCCTTCTCCGCCTCTTTGGTCAGCTCTATGCTCTCTGCTGTGCTGTAATTACCGGTGCCAGCTATGACTGTGCCCCGGTTACCAACGGCTGACTTGACTTCGGCAAAAAGGCGTAGCTTTTCCTCACGCGTAAGAGTCGGACATTCCCCGGTAGTACCCGAGACAACGAGTCCATCACTGCCTGAATCGAGCAGGGCTTTTGCCAGCTTTTTGGCCTGTGTGTAATCAACTTTACCTTTAGCATCAAATGGAGTAACCATTGCTGTGAGCAAGCGACCGAACTTTTTCATCATCGGCCTCCGTATATGTAGTCTATTTCCCACCCTTAACCCAGCCCCGCCGTGCTGCTTCTTCAGCAATCTGGACAGCATTGAGGGCAGCACCTTTACGTAAATTATCAGCCACAACCCACATTACCAATCCCTTGGGCTGAGAGGCATCAGCCCGTATGCGCCCCACATAAACATCGTCTGAACCCACAGCCAGCCAGGGCTGTGGATAAAGGCTAACATTAGGGTCATCAAGCACCTTGACGCCAGGAGCCTGAGCCAATATATGTCTTGCCTCTTCAGGGCTCATAGGGTCAGTAAATTCGATATTTACTGCCTCACTATGCCCAATAAAAACAGGCACTCTGACACAGGTTGCTGAAATGGCTATATCAGGAGCATGCATTATCTTGCGAGTCTCTTCCACCATCTTCCACTCTTCTTTAGTATAGCCATTATCCAAGAAAACATCTATCTCTGGTAGTAAATTGAATCCAATTTGGTGAGGATAGACATGAGGAACGACATTTTGTCCCTCCAAAACTAACTTAGCTTGGGTAGTCAATTCTTCCATGGCTGCTGCGCCAGTGCCCGACACCGACTGATATGTAGAGACGACGATCCGTTTTATTGGGTTAACTTTATGCAGTGGATAAAGCGCCACTACCATTTGAATAGTAGAACAATTCGGATTGGCAATAATCCCTTCGTGCAACCTTATGTCTTCAGGGTTTATCTCAGTTACAACCAGAGGTACTTTTGGCTCCATCCTGAAAGCTGCGCTATTGTCAACGACTAAAGCACCAGACTTAGCAGCAATTGGTGAAAAATAGCGACTAATCTCAGAACCAGCCGAAAAAAGGGCAATATCAATGTTATGAAAAGACTCGGGGCTGGTCTCCTTAACCTCGAGCTCTTTATGACCGACATAAAGTCTCTTGCCTGCTGACCGGTCGGAGGCATAGAGATTCACCGATGCCACGGGAAAATTGCGCTGCTGCAGAACCTTAATGAACTCCTGCCCGACCATCCCGGTAGCACCGACAATAGCCACATTATATGCCTTCATCGCTCCCCCTTAAATTCAACAGGGTATCCAATCCGTAAACCAATCCTCGTCGATTCACTACTTCTTTTATTGCCATAATAACGCCTGGCATATAACACTCCCGCCCTATAGTATCATGACGAACGCTCAGCGTTTGCCCCTGCCCTCCAAACACAACCTCCTGACTGGCAACAAATCCAGGTAATCTTACGCTATGGATGGTTATGCCGTCAACCTCCCCACCACGAGTGCCGCTGAGTGTTTCTTTTTTGGTTTTTGAATAAAGGAAGGGCTTGCCTCGCGATTGCAGCATAGCCTTTGCGGTAGCCAGTGCAGTCCCCGATGGTGCATCAGCTTTCTCGTGATGATGCATTTCAATTATATCAACGTAGTCAAAGAACTTGGCTGCCGCCTTAACCGCATTTAATAGCACTGCTGCCCCGATGGTAAAGTTAGGGGCTACTACGGCACCTACCTTGTTGGCTTTTGACAGTTGGGCAATCTCTTTGAGATTGTCGTCTGAAAGTCCCGATGTGCCTATAACAACGTTAATACCCCGTTTAAGGGCAATACGAGACGCCGATATTGCGGCTTCAGCAATGGTGAAATCTAGCAGCACTTTTGGATGGCATATTTCAAGAAGCGAGTTCAGATTGGAAGAAAGAGGCACCTTCTTTAAACCATCAGGCAAAGTCAGATGCTCTTGAGTCGCCTTAATGTCAACACCACCAACCAATTCTAGTTCAGGGTCTCGACATATCGCAGCCGTGGCCTCCCTACCCATCTTGCCTAAGGCTCCATGCAACAACACTGTTATCGGTTCCATTTCCCACCCCCTCAATGCTTTTTCATGAAAGCAAAGGCTTTTTAACGCCACTTAGTAACGCCGACGGCGGCTATCTCGGCTATCCCGCTGCTGAGCAACAGGGCGGTTTCTTTGCGGTCTATGGGGAGGACGACCTGTTGCAGTAGAATCCGCAACTTTAGCTCCTGGAACTTGTGACAAATCTGAAAAAACTGCCCGTCGTGACAGATTGACCCTGCCCAGATGGTCAATTTCGATAACTTTAACCATAATCTCATCGCCTACCTTCACAATATCCTCCACCTTGTCCACGTGATAATCAGCCAGCTCACTGATATGAACTAATCCTTCTTTTCCAGGCAGAATCTCGACAAAAGCGCCAAAGTTTGTCAAACGAGTCACCTTTCCAGTATAAACACCGCCAACTTCCACATCTCGAGTCAGGCTCTCTATTTTTTCGATTGCTTTCTGAGCTGCTTCCTGACTGGGTGAGCCGATAATCACCGTCCCATCGTTATCAACATCTATGGTCACCTTCGCCTCATCAATTATGGACCGAATGGTCTTGCCCCCAGGTCCAATCACGGCACCGATCTTGCTCGGGTCAATAGTCATCTTATACATTCTGGGCGCATAAGGGCTAAGTTCAAGCCGGCTGGTGCTGATAGTCTGCCTCAGCTTACCAAGTATTTCCCTATATGCCTCACGCGCCTGCTTTATCGCTTCAGCCAAAATCTCATATCTTATGCCTCTAAGCTTGATGTCCAATTGGAGAGCCGTAATCCCCTGGCTGGTACCGGCCACCTTGAAGTCCATATCACCGTAGGCATCCTCCATGCCCTCAATATCAGTAAGGATGACATAGTTGTTATCCTCACTGGTAACTAGCCCCATAGCTATCCCCGCCACAGGAGCCTTGATGGGCACACCAGCATCCATTAAAGCTAGAGTTGAGCTGCAGACACTCGCCATAGAAGTGCTGCCATTAGAGCTAAGTACCTCAGAAACCAATCGTATCGTATAAGAAAACTCGTTTTCGCTGGGTATCACCGGGGCCAGAGATCTTTCCGCCAGAGCACCATGTCCTATTTCACGTCGTCCTGGCGACCCAAGGCGCTTTACCTCACCAGTAGAAAAGGGTGGAAAGTTATAGTGGTGCATGAAACGCTTTGTCGCCTCCAATCCCAAGCCATCAATCAATTGCTCTTGACGTAGAGAACCTAAAGTGGTTATGGTCAATACCTGAGTGAGCCCTCTGCTGAACAACCCTGAGCCATGAGTACGCGGCAGGAAACCGACTTCACCAGTAATGTGACGTACCTCCTTGGGTTGGCGGCCATCAAGGTGCTGTTTCTTTTCCAAAATGCTCGCTCTAGCTGCCTTTTTAATTTGGTCTTCGAGAGCAGCATTAATATCAGCTTCAGGAAATGGCTCCCTTAGCTTCTCGATGGCTTCCTGTTTAACCGCCTCAATTGCCTTTTCGCGTTCGGCTCGTTCCATATGACTAACGGCCTGAGTCAACTTGGTTCCAAACTCAGAAGAGACAGCAGCTATTAGTTCGGGAGCAATACCATCCGCCTTCATCTCCATCTTAGGCTTGCCATAAACCTGCCGCAAACGTTCCTGGAATCTTATAATCTCCTGATTCGCCTCGTGCCCAAACTTAATCGCTTCTAGAACTATCTCCTCAGAAACTTCCTTGGCTCCTGCTTCCACCATGACTATGGCTTCTCTGGTGCTGACAACAACAAGGTCCAACAGGCTATCGTTCAGCTGAGGCAATGTTGGATTTAACACAAGGTTGCCGTCGAGATAGCCGACACGCACCGCACCTACCGGACCATAGAACGGGATTGAAGAAAGAGTCATCGCAGCTGAAGCTCCGCTGACCGCTAGTATATCAGGGTCATTTTCCTGGTCAGTGGAAAGAACAGTAACCACAATCTGAACATCGTTATGCAAATTCTTGTCAAAAAGTGGACGTAGACTGCGATCGGTTAGTCGTCCGGCTAGGGTTGCCTCTTGACTGGGGCGTCCCTCTCGTCTTATGAAGCTCCCGGGAATCTTGCCAACAGCATAATGCCTTTCCTCATAATCTATAGTCAGATGGACGAAATCACCATTTCCGCGGGGCTCATCAGTAACACAGACAGTGACCAATACCACGGTATCACCGTAGCGAACAGTAACAGCGCTGTCAGCTTGCGTGGCTAACTTGCCTGTCTCAATAGTTAGCAACCTGCCCCCAATTTCACATTTGTCAGACTCAAACATAATCCACCCAAAATACCTGGTAACTTATTTCCTCAAACCTAACCTGGTGATAAGACTGCGGTAACGTTTGACATCGCTCTTGGAAACATAAGCGAGCAAGCGCCTTCGTTGTCCTATCAACTTTAGAAGACCACGACGGGTGTGCTGGTCATGAGGATGCACTTTCAAATGCTCAGCCAGTTGGTTTATCCTCTCCGTAAGCACTGCCACCTGAACCTCAGCAGAGCCGGTATCACCATCGTGAATTTTAAAGTCTGAGATGACAGCTCCCTTCTTCTCTTTGTCCAAATTTACACTCCTTTTGTATGCGTCTATAAGGCACAATTATAACATAGCTACAAAAGCAATGCACGGTTCCTTTGCATCATATCCCCCCTTTCCTTGAAAGGAGAGGGGAATTAAGAGAGATGAGTTCAAAAATTATTAACCAAACTCTTTAGGAATCAGCACACATAGAGTATAATAAGGGCAGCATGACTTCCCAAGTTTTCTACCGCAAATGGCGCCCCCAGACCTTGTCTCAAGTAGTAGGACAAGAGCATGTTACCCAAACACTGCGTCACGCTGTAGCTAGCGGGCGAGTAGCCCATGCCTATCTTTTCTGTGGTCCACGAGGCACCGGTAAGACTAGCACTGGACGCATCCTGGCTAAGGCAATAAACTGCCTAAACCCCGAGGAGGGCGAGCCGTGCAATGGCTGCGCATTGTGTAAGGCAATTAACGAAGGTAGCGCTCCTGATATCATAGAAATAGACGCAGCTAGCAACAGGGGCATTGATGAAATTCGTGACCTGAGAGAAAAAGTCAATTATTCTCCAAATCTGGCTCGCTACAAGGTCTACATTATAGACGAAGTCCACATGATAACTAAAGAAGCGTCCAATGCCTTCCTTAAGACCCTGGAGGAGCCACCTCCCCACGCTATATTCATTCTGGCAACTACGGAACCTCACAAAGTCCTGCCAACCATCCTATCACGATGTCAGCGGTTTGATTTCCACCGTCTCTCCCAATCATCAGTTATCTCCAAGCTCAATCTTGTCTGCGAAAAAGAGGATGTGCATATTGTGCCCGAAGCCTTAAGGCTTATTGCCAAAGTAACTACCGGCAGCCTCCGCGACGCCGAAAATCTACTGGAGCAACTGGTTACCTACTATGGGCATGAGATCGAGCTGCACCAGGTACAAGAGATGCTAGGCATTAGTGGAGACCTGCGTATTGGAGAGTTAGCCAAAAATATCGTCAATAAAGATATCACTGCCGGTCTTAAGACCATTAACAGCATCACCAGTGACGGACTTGACCTCCGCCAATTTAATCGTGAACTGGTGGATTATCTCCGAGAGATGCTTCTGGTTAAGTCTGGCTCAGAAGAAGTGATTGATGTTACCAGCGACGACTTAATTGAAATTAAAGAGCTGGCAGCAAACGCCAGCCTGGATTACCTGCTGACAGCAGTCAAGCGCTTCGGTGAGATAGACCTTCGCCTGGATAACTATTCCCCTCTACCCTTAGAATTGGCCCTCGTTGACTGCATATTGTCTGTGGCCGGAGACAAGCAGTTGGTCAAACCTAAACAGTCTGAGTCAGAAAAGCTGGCCACGGTGGCTAGCCGACCAACCAAATCAACCAGGTCGGCTCCAAAGGCTAAAGCTCCGACGCCAGCAGAAAGCACTGAAATTGAAGCGGAACCAAGCGGAACCAAGGGAACTCCGGAGGCGATGTCTTCTCCAGAAATCGACCAACTGCGCGACCGCTGGAAAGATTTTGTTAATGCCATGCGCGGTGAGGGCTCGAAAGGCAACCTGGATGCCTTTTTACGTAGCGCTTGCGAACCTCTAGCTATTGAAGATAACACTTTAATATTAGGTTTTTATCACGAATTTCACAAGAAATATATCGAAGACCCCAAGTATAGGCATCTGGTGGAAAAGAAGCTACGAGAGGTCTTCGGACGTTCCTATCAGGTGCGTTGCGTTCTTACTAACCCCAGCGGGAAAGTCAAAATGGAAACAGAGAGCCCTCTAGTGAAAACTGCTAAAGAAAGCTATGGAGCTAAAGTTGTTGGCAGGAAGCCCAGAACGGAGGAGGAATGAACAAGTTTGTTTTACGCCAGGCACAGGAATTACAGGCTAAGCTAGCCAAGGCTCAGCAAGAGCTAGCTGATATGACTGCTGAAGTAAGCTCAGGAGGCGGAGCCATCAAGATAGTGGTTGATGGCCAGCAAAGAATTCGCTCAGTGAGTATATCGCCAGCAGTTATAAACGCTGAAGATGCTGAGATGCTCGAGGACCTGGTCGTGGCAGCAGTGAATGAAGCTATTCAAAAATCCCAGGAGCTCGCTGCCAGCCACCTGAGCAGTATAACCGGTGGACTCAAGATTCCGGGGCTGTTCTAAGGAGGCAAGACTTTTGAGCACTGATTTAATGCCCGCTGCCGAACCCATAGCCAGATTAATAGAAGAACTCAACAAGCTGCCAGGTATAGGGCCCAAAAGTGCCCAGCGGCTGACCTATTATCTGCTCCGAGCACCTGCAAATGAAGTTGGTGCCTTAGCTGACGCTATCAAAAACCTAAAAGAAAAAATGGTTTTGTGTTCCATTTGTCTCAATATCACCGATTCCGACCCCTGCACTATCTGCCGCGATGAAGAACGCGACCGTACCAAAATCTGCATCGTCGAAGAGCCTATAGATATCCTTCCCCTGGAACGCACCAGAAAATACAAAGGACTTTACCATGTGCTTCACGGCGTCATCGCCCCGACCGACGGGATAGGTCCTGATGAGCTGAAAGTTAATGAGCTGTTATCACGCCTCAACGCCGGCCTGGTGACAGAGGTGATACTGGCAACCAATCCCAACATAGAAGGAGAAGCCACCGCCATGTACCTCCAGCGCCTGATTGCCCCGCTTGGTATTCGAGTCACCCGGCTGGCTCGCGGTTTACCCTACGGTGGTGACCTGGAATATGCTGATGATGTCACCCTTAGCCGTGCCTTAGAAGGCAGGCAAGAAATGTAACCAACGTAGATTATGACGGCACCCCGCGTTTACCAAACAGAAGCTATTATCATCAAGCGAATTAAGCTGGGCGAAGCCGATAGAATACTTACCCTTTATACACCTGAACTGGGCAAACTGAAAGCAGTAGCCAAAGGGACACGCCGTCCCCAAAGCAAGCTGGGCGGCCACGTAGAGCTTCTCACTCACAGCCACCTGATGCTGGCTCGGGGCCGCAACCTCGACATCATCACTCAAGCCCAGACCATCAATAACTTTTTGGCCATAAAGGATGATTTAGAACGTATTTCATGCGGTCTCTACATCGCAGAACTGGTTGACTCCTTTACCGGCGAGCGCATCGAAGACCGCCGCCTCTTTGACCTGATGTTGGAAGCCCTACAACAGTTGTCCCAGTCCAACGATTGCGAGCCTATTCTACGCTATTTTGAACTTCACCTTCTCGACCATCTCGGCTATCGTCCCCAGCTACAGCAATGTACAGAATGCAATTTACCTTTGAAGCCGGAGACCAATTTCTTCAGTCCCAGCCAAGGTGGTGTCCTCTGCCACGATTGCGGTTTTCACGAGCCAGTGGCGCGCCCACTATCCCTAAATGCCTTAAAGGTGCTGCGCCTGTGGCAGAATTGCGACTTTGCCACTGCTAGGCGAGTAAAAATAAATCCAGAGCTAGCCACGGAGCTGGAACAACTGATGCGGGAATATCTCAAATACCTTCTGGAAAGGCAGCTCAAATCAACAGCCTGGCTTGACAAGCTAAAGCAGGAAAGGCAGCACAAATAGAGCCAAAATTCTCTCGCTTGAAGAGAGACGCCGGGTTAGGATGAGTTTCAGCAAGTCACCCCCTGACTAATATGCGGTTTACCTCTATCTTCAACTGCTTGGCATCAAACGGCTTGATAATATAAGGCGCTTTGGTCTTGGAAAGAAAGGCCATGGTGCTCGCTCCCATAACATCGCCGGTTATAAAAACTACCCTCTCAGCCAAAGCCAGTGATATCTTTTGAAAATGCCTGTACAACTCAATGCCATTCATGCCCGGCATCTTGATATCCAGCATGATGACCTGGTACTCCTTACTCTTAACCTGTTCCAACGCATCTTCAGCGCTATCTAAAGCTTCCACCTCATGCCCTTCATCCATCAGCATCTGGCTTACGAACTGTCTTATCACCGCCTCATCATCTACCACCAGTATCTTAGCCTTGAGCACCTTATGAGGCTCTTCGATGACAGGCTCAGGCATCTCCAACTGCTTGTGCTCAGTAACTATGGGCAATTCCACAATTAAGGTAGCGCCTTTGCCTAGGTGGCTTTCAGCCCATATCCTGCCTTTATGTTCGTTTACTATGCCATGACAGACGCTCAAGCCAAGCCCTGTCCCTTGACCTACCTTTCTAGTGGTGAAGAAGGGGTTAAATATCTTCTCAAGATTTTCCTTGGCTATCCCCAGACCATTGTCTTTAAAAGACACTCTTATGTTGTTATCCATCTCCTCTGTCTTAATTGCCAGCTTGCCGCCACCGTGGGCTAATTTGACCTCTGTTTCGGCATTCATAATTAAATTGAGAAACACCTGCTGGAGTTGACCGGGGTCAGCGACAGTCATGGGCAAATCAGGGTCAAGCTGGAGGACAACCTTTACATTATTGTTCTGCAAAGAATAAGCTCGCAGGTCAAGCGTGGTGTTTATGATTTCGTTAACATCAACATATGTCCGTTCCGGCTTGGTCTGACGGGCGAAGATAAGCATTTTTCTGATAATTCCGGCTACCCGCTGAGCGCCTTCATTAATAACTTCCACATCTCGCCTTATATCCTCAGGGATATCTTTTCTATCTAATAGCAAGTGGGCATAACCAATCACTGCGGTGAGAGGGTTATTTATCTCGTGGGCGACACCTGATGCCAACTCACCAACAGAAGCCAAGCGACTGGAGAACTGAGCCCTCTGCTCCAGTTGCCTTAGTTCTTGTTCTGCCTTCTTGCGCTCGGTGATGTCAGTTATCATCCCCAGAATAGCGTGCCCTCCACCGTATGTGATCAGCTTTGTAGCCAGTATCGAGTTGACTCGTCTTCCATCTTTAGTGAGAAGCGTATATTCTAGTTGTTCGGACTCGAATCCTTTCTTATGACGCTCGAAAGCTACCCTCACCTGTTCCCTAAATTCGGGCGCAATCAGTGTTATGAAGTCGAAATCGTGAGAGCACAACTCTTCCCTCGTGTAACCCATGACTTCTTCACATTTCATATTGGCATAAACTACTGGCCCCATCTTGTTAATGAAAATCATGTTTGGTGACTCTTCTGCCAGGGTTCGGAATTTCTCTTCAGACTCCTGCAATGCCTCCTCAGCTAGCTTACGCTCGGTGATGTCGCGGCTGACCCCCCGAAATCCGATGATTCCGCCGTTTTCATCTCGCAGAGGGAAGACCGCGTCCTCGGTGAGTATTCGCGTTCCGTCCTTTCTAATCTGTTCCGAATGAAACAATTTGAGTGGCTCACCAGTGCGATACACCTTATTGTAGGCCTCAAACACCTTTTTGGTATTCTCAGATGGCGTGTAAGCCTTGTAGCTCATCCCCGTTAGCTCTTCCCTGGAATAGCCTAACTGCTGACACAGTGCATCGCTAAAGAAAGTGAAGTTGCCGGCAAGGTCCACCTCATAGTAGGCCTCTTTCATTTCGTCAAGCATCGTACGGTATCGCTCTTCCGACCGCCTTAAAGCTTCAATCATCTGCAGGCGCTCGGTGACATCACGGCCGACTCCCCGAAAGCCAATTATTTCGCCCTTGTCATTTCGTAAAGGAAAGACCGAGGCTTCGGCAAGTTTTCGCGTTCCGTCCTTTCTAATCCGTTCCATAGGAAACATTTTAATCGACTCACCTGTACGATACACATTGTTATAGGTCTCAAACACTTTTTTGATATTCTCAGGGGGTGTGAAAACCCGGTAGTTCATCCCCATTAGCTCTTCTCTGGAATAGCCTAAATGGTGACACAGTGCATCACTGAAGAACGTGAAGTTGCCGGCAAGGTCCATCTCATAGTAAGCCTCTTCCATTTCCTCTAAAACAGTCCTATATCTCTCCTCTGACCGCCTTAAAGCGTCCTCCATCTGCAGGCGTTCAGCGATATCACGGCCGACTCCCCTAAAGCCGATTATCTCGCCCTTTTCGTCTCGTAAGGGGAAAACTGCGAGCTCGCCATGCCCAATACTGTCATCTTTTCGAACGGTTTTAAAATTGAAATCTCTAATTGGCTGACCTTCCCTGTAGATCTGATTAAAAGCTCTATAAACGTTCTTGACATCATCACTAGCGATGATAGCTCGGTAGTTCATACCTATCAGCTCTTCCCTGGAATACCCTAGCTGGCGACATAGTGCATCATTAACAAAAATGAAGTTGCCAGCAAGGTCAACTTCAAAGTAACCATCCTCCATCTCCTCAAGTATAGTCCGATATCTCTCCTCCGAATGTCTTAAGGCTTCCTCTGCCTTCTTGCGCTCGGTCACATCGACTGCACTAATTAAAAATCCTATCTCCTTACCGCCTTCAAATACCAAATGGTAACCTCCCGGGTAGAAAAAGGTTCGGATGTCCCCTTTGGCAATGACATCAACATCCACAGATTCAGCAGGGGTATGCTGTAAACCTTGAGCAAAGGCCTCCGCTACCTTTGCCTTACTCTCCGGGGAGATAAATTCCAGCAAATCTTTACCGATTACCTCACTCTTGTCATATCCATAGAGTGCCGCAGCTGACTCATTGGCATCAATGATTTTTCCATCTAATCCGACTAAGGCATTAGCGACCTGGCTATGTTCAAAGAGATACCTGTATCTCTCTTCTCTATCTCGCAACGTCTCCTCAACTCGCTTGCGCTCGCTGATATCACGCGCAGCAGTGAAAAAGAAGGTGTTCCCATCTACTTCAATAGTTCTAGTATGCATCTCAAATGGCACCACTGAGCCATCTTTACAATAATGCCTTACTTCAAAAAGGTCTGACCCCTGTTCCAGAATTTTCTTAATGCGTGGCTCGACCAGTTCTGAAGACTCAGGGGTCTCCAGCTTATAAAGATTAATTTTCATTAATTCTTCTATAGTGTAGCCATGCGACTTAGCTGCTGCTTCATTAACGTAAATGAGATTACCCTCAACATCATGAAGAAAGACGGGGTCGATAGCGCTTTCTAAAATCTGGATGCTTTTCTCTAAAATCTGGTCTCGCAGCTTCAACTCCTGCCCTGCGCGTTCATGTTCGGCTTCCATTGCCTCCAGCTCAGCAACCCGTTGACGCAAGGAGTCCAGTTCTTTTATTAGCTGCCCCTTTGTCTTTTCAGTGCCCTTCATCTCCCACCTCCTTAAAAAGGAATAAATATTGCCGCACGCTGCCCGAATTTCATTATACTCGCTATCTCCACTAGCTTCCAGTGCACATGTCAAATAGTTCTTCGGAAATACCAGATTCCAAATCTCAAGCAAATTCAAATACAAAATATCTCAACCTGTAAAGACCTGTCCCTCTTTTCTCAAACTGTTTTTGCATTGTGAGACATGATGACAAGTTTAACAGAAAGGTTTACAATAGGCCTCAATCTGGTACGGTTTCTCAGCCAAGGGGGTAGTAAAGGTTGGTTAACCATCTAAAGCGGCTGCTTCTCCAGTTCCTGGCCTTCTTGCTACTCTCCTTATTTTTCTCCCTTATTCCGGCACTATTGGCAGTATTAGGTAACACATCAAGCTATGCGCAGGCTCTCTTAAATATATGGTATGGCCTGCTCCCACCGATAGCCTTGCTGCTCCTGGCTTATCTCCTGTACCGCAATGAGGCTAACTGGCTGACATTTCTGGGCAGAGCCTGGATGGGAGTGGGCACTTGGTTTCTATTGCAGCTAGCCTTGGAATCCCTGACCACAGTTTCACCGCTTCTGTCGCTCTTATCGCTACCGGCTAAATTTGCCGGAGGGCTCCTGGTAAGACATCCGGTCGGCTATGTGGCTTATTTTTCTGGCTGGGGACTGTTGTCAGGGATCATCGTTTTTCTCCTCGGCGGATTAGCCCTGTACATTTTCGGCTACCGCCTCAAAAGTGAAACCTACGGGCGGATGACAAGTAACGTTAACACTAAGCCCGCCTTTGTAGTCTCAACAATCGTTCTGGTGTTCTTGCTGGTCGCAATACCTCTATCAATTTATGCCATCTCCAAACCTACCACAGGCAATTTCGTTGAAGGCGTTGCTCAACCCTCCGAAGATGAAATATATGGACATATAAAGGATGTCTACGATTTTGGCCCACGGCGACCGGGTTCGGCGTCATATCAAGACGCCGCTGCTGATTTGACTGCCTGGCTCAAAAGCTCAGCCCCCCCGGTCACTATAGAGAGCACAACATTCGACTATTGGGAAGAGAGGAAATGGCAACTGGTTATAGAGCCTAATGGAGACAATCCAACTGAAATGGAATGTTACTTCTGGCCCTACAGCGGTCAGACACCACCTGAAGGTATCACTGCCCAGCTTGTCTACTTGGGCCAGGGTACGGAAGCAGACTTTCAGGCTGTTGATGTCAAAGAAAAGATGGCACTGATATCTTTGCCGCCCATAAATATCGGCTGGAACGAACTGAAGCTATTCTCCTACATGGCTTATGACCCTGACAATCTCGCTGCTGGCAACAGCCATCCATACCCCATTGGCTGGATACTCCATTCTTTCAATATCTACCCAAGACTTGAACAAGCCGGTGCCGTAGGCGCGGTTTACATACTGGAAGATTATCCCAATATGGGACCGCTTACCTATTACGCTCCCTATGACGGCCAAATCCGCTCAGTGCCCAGCCTGTATATCCGAGAAGAAGATGGTGAAATACTTAAAAAGAGGCTGCAGGAAGGACCATTGGAAATCAATCTAGTCCTCGATGCAACCATATCCAGAGGTGGTGGAGAAGCGATCAATATCTACACTGTTCTACCGGGCAAAAGCGACAGAAACTTCATCATCTCTTCCCATTTCGACTCTCCCTGGCCCAGCGGTGTAGAGGACAGCTCCGGAGTGGGCATGGTTCTGGCTCTTGCCCGCTACTACGCCCAAGTCCCACCGGAAGAGCGCCACCGGACGATGGTTTTCTTGTTCACCGGCTCCCATTTTGTTGGAGAACCATCCAGTGATGATTTTATCGAGCGGCACAAGGAGGGAATGCTCTCAGATAGCCTCTTTTATATGTGCATCGAGCACATCGCCGACAACTGGCCTTATAGCAATTATGTAGAGGCAAGGGGCGTGTTTTTTAAGGAGAACCCCGTGGCTATCAGCCTTTATGCCGTATTGCTCCAGCGCTACGGACTTTATGGCACCCTTCTGTTTCCCACAGTAACCCCGCTTGGCGTTCCTACCGATGCCGGCCCACTCAGCCGTGAGGGATTACCCGTGGTCAGCTACATAAGCGGCCCAGTTTATCTTTTCGATGCCGCTGACACACTGGAACGTGTGCCTCGCGACCAGCTAGTACCACTGGCAAACTTGTACATCGATTTCATTGAAAACCTGAATAGATATCCAGACTTTATGCTGCGTTTCAATATCAATACGTTAGCCAGATTACTCACCGCATTCGTATTCAGCCCCCTAATCGCTATTGGCTTCGTCGCCCAGCCGAGAAGAAAAGAGGATAAGATATAGAGGGACTGGTTTTTTGTCATTGTTTGGTCTTTGAGGGAAGAAAGAAATCACGGTCGAGATGCCTTCCTGGTTTGCTGATAGATATGTAAGCCTAACAGGACTATAAATGGAATTATCAGACTGTCATGAATCTTGAAAGCCAACGGTTTGGCTAGCAACCCGAATGTCAAAAACTCAACAACCCGGTATTCCGTGATACCCAAGCCCGTTATGATATAGAGCATTATCACAACCAGCAACAACCAGTGCACCACTCGTTTGGCCAGGTTTTGCTTAAATACGTTTCTCATCTTTCAAAGAAGCCGTCGTCAAGGTCGGCACTGTTAGAATAGCCTCTACTCTCCCAATAGCCTCTATAATCGACGTCGTCAGATAGCTCGATTTCCGTTATCCATTTTATCCACTTATATCCCCATTTGCTTTCAGCCACAAGCTGAAAAGGAAAACCTCTTTCTGTGGGAAGAGTAACGCCGTTCATACTGTAGGCGACTAGTATGTCATTATTGATTATGTAATTGACGGGTAAGGAGGTTGTGTACCCATCATAGGCATGAAATATAACCACCTCCGCATCTGGCAAAACCTTTGCTTCTGCAAGCAAATCTCTCACCAGCAAACCTCTCCAAAGGATGTCTACACTCCACCCCTCAACACAATCAAGCGTTACAATTTTCTCGTAATTCTGATAGTTGTTAATGACTTCGTCGTAAGCGTAAGTCTTAGGATTTGTTACCATTCCGGTTATTTTGAGCCTGTAGCTTTCCAAATTCACATTCTGCGGGCCTTTTATGGAATTCTCTCTAAATTCATTTATTGAGGAAAGCTTTTCGCCTTGATACTCTCTTATCTCCACAGGCTGCAGTTTGCCTGCTTCACCCACAGGTTTACCTACGGCACAGGCAAAACCAGCTGCTAAAATCAATAAAAGAAACACAACCAAAACAATTACACTGCTGACTGCTCTTTTCATTTCTATCTGCCTGCGAGTTTCCTAGCTATGTTAGCTACATGCCTGCCCTGAAACCGTGCCATGGCCAGCTCGTTGTCACTGGGCATACGACTGCCATCTGGCCCTGTTATTGTCGTCGCTCCATAGGGACTGCCCCCGGTTATCTCATCTGTTGTAGTCTGGCGGGTCTCTGAGTAAGGCAGCCCCACAATCACCATCCCAAGATGAAGCAACGTAATGTGGAAGCTAATGATGGTTGTCTCCTGTCCGCCATGTTGGGTGCCGCTGGAGGTAAAGACACTGCCCACTTTGCCCACAAGAGCATTCTTTGCCCATAACCCTCCTGCCTGGTCCAGAAAATTACGCATCTGGGCACACATATTGCCGAAGCGTGTTGGGGTACCGAAGATTATGGCATCGGCATCAGCTAAATCACTTGGTTTGGCTATCGGGATGTGAACAAATGCTTCACGCGCCTTTTTAGCCCCTGATTTCTCCAAAACCTCGTCAGGAATCAATTCAGGAACTTGAAGCAGTTCTACCTCGGCTCCTTCCACTTCACGGGCACCTTCAGCTACAGCTTCCGCCATTCTGTAGATATGCCCGTACATGCTGTAGAAGACTATTTTAATCTTCATTACACCTTTCTACCCTTTGATAGCCATCCTGTTTCTAGAATGCTTAAACCGGTATGCCAAAAAAGGCGATTGCTAACAGAGCGTGAACAATCACCGATGGCCAGAATATCCACCAGATATAACAATGATACCGAAAGAAACGTTGATAAGCGGGATACTTAGTGAGCTTGCTCAACAAACTGCCGTTGGGAATGCACCGACAAGAAAAGAATATCAGCATACCCGCTAGCAGATTGACAATGCCTAAGATGAATATCAGCCTGGCAACTATTATTGATTGAAAGATTTCCATTATACATACCTCCAAGATCGCTTGTGCGGACTACAGTTCTATCTCCCCGTATCCGCGACTAACGTGCTTTTGCGTCGACTGGTCATCCAAACCATAGGACCAAATGATTTTGTTAGCACCTTTGAAGATTGAAATGTCATATTTATCGCCGGTATCCAGCAAGCGCTTGAATTCAATGGTGGTATAGCCACCTGCTTCTTTGCCGCCGAATTCGAGGATGTCATTGGCGCCGCCAAGTTCAGTATCTGGAGAATGCGGACCATAGTCTCCAGTACAGAAGAAGTCATAAATGGTGGCTTTGTCATCCTTGACAAAACCCAGCACCATATCAGCATCCTTCATCCTTGTCCCCGGTTGTATGCCCACGGCTAACCAGCCGCTCGTCTTAGCTTTCATGCCAATGTATATATAATTTCCGTCGCTAGTCCATTGTATTTCATAATCGCCAAATGTCTGCACCCCAGCATATTCCCCGGCGGTAATCACACCGTCAGCTGACCATTCGGCTGGCTGCGGTGCTGAGGGAGTAGATGGCGTTTGCGGCAAGGATGCCGACGGAGGAGCTGGCGATGGCTCTGGGGGTACCTGTAGTGGTGAACAAGCTGCACCCAAGATGACGAACAACACAGAGAATGCAACCAGTACGGCGAAACGGCGTCTGAATCTCATCCAAGAGCTCTGTTTAAAAATCATTCTATTCACCCCTTGCCTTTTTTCTACGTTCACCTCGAACAAGTTGCATGTGTTGCTTACGCATACATTTGTCCATGACCACCAAGAGCCCGGCATCTCTAACTTTAGCTGCGGCTTCCTCATTGATAACCCCTTCTTGCATCCACACCACCTTAGCCCCAATTTTTATCGCTTCGTCAACAATCGGCATCACTTCGTCCGACCTTCGGAATATATCCACCACCTCCACTTTTTCAGGTATTGAGCTGAGGTCGGGATAGCTAGTCTTGCCCAATATCTCTTGTACACTAGGGTTAACTGGAATTACATGATAACCATGTTTCATGAGATAACGAACTACCCTATAGCTGGGCCGCTCCGGATTGGACGATGCCCCAACGATAGCCACATTTCGGTATGTCTTTAAGATATCAGCTTCTAGTGAAATAGCTTATCCTCCAAGAGCCTGGATGATTGCGCGATTAAATAGCGGCAAGTCAGATGGTTTGCGAGAAGTAATGATATTGCCGTCTTTAACCATGGGCTCATCTACCCAGATGGCGCTGGCATTCTTAAGGTCTATTGTCACCGAAGGCCACGAAGTGAGACGGCGCCCCCTCACTATATCCGCTGAGATGAGCAGTTGTGGGCCATGACAAATGGCCGCTATCACCCTGCCTAAATCGTGTGCCTTCCTTACCAAATCAATCATAGGCTGGTGCAGTCGCATCTTGTCAGGGGCATAACCACCGGGGATGATGATAGCATCAAAATCATCAGCTCTAACTTTATCGGCATCGATGTCGACATTTATAGTCGCCTTGCCTCTCTTGCCCCTATAGCTCGTCTGGGAGCCGCTGCCCACTACAAACACCTGGGCACCAGCTTCCTTCACTGCCTTCAAAGGCTCGACGAGTTCGGAATCCTCAAAATCCTGCTCTGCCAGTATGGCAATACGCTTTCCCTTTAATGACATCGGCTACCCCCTACAATCAAATATTAGAGAAGCCAGCGGCGACCTTTGCTTATCAACTACCCAAAAACTAAACCTCAACCAACACTTTATCGCCTTCGACCTTAATCTTATACGCAATAGTAGATCGCGGCGACTTGAGAGTCTTTCCTATAGCAGAGAAAACACCGGAGCCCTTCAGCCAGCGGACTACATGGCCGTCACTTAAGTCAAACTGTGAGCCATGCAGTGGACAGGTGACCACAGTCCCTTCAAGACGACCTCTGGATAAATTACCACCGAAATGAGGACAGCGGTTATCAATAGCATAGTATTTATCGGCAACCTTAGCCAAGAGAATATCATGACCTTCAATTTTGACCTCTTTCATCGTCCCATTCGTAAGGTCATGCTTTTTAACCACCTCGACAAACTTCACCATATTGCACCTTCCTCGACTGGACAAACCTTACTTCAGCCGGCTTTCGGCAACAGACCAGTTTATGTTTTTAAAGAAGGCCTCGATGTAATCAGCCCGCTTCAGCCCGTAATCAGTGATGAAGGCATGTTCGAAGACATCCATTACTAAAATTGGCACACAACCAGCAGGATGGCCAACATCATGCTCATTTATCCATTGGTTGAAGAGCTTTCCGCTTACATTGTCCTCATATAAAATGACCCAGCCGATGCCGCGCATGGTACCTGTGCCCTTGAAATCCTTCTCCCAGTCCTCATAGCTACCAAAGTTCTCCGCTAGTTTCTTTACCAGCTTTCCCGACTTATCTATCGCTGCCTTGCCGCCGAGATTTTCGAAGTAATACTCATGCAACCGCATACCGTTGAATTCCCAGCCCATCCGCCGTTTCAGTTCAGCATATTCCGGCGTGCCAACCTTGCCCTCCTTCAGCATAGAAGCCAGCATATCCATCAGCTTGTTGGTATTTGTTACATAGCCCTGATAAAGGGTAAAGTGATTCTTTAGCAACGTCTCGCTAAAACCCTCCATGCCAATCAACTTGCTATAATCTTTCGCTTCGTAAGCCATTTTCCCCCTCCTTTTTCATTTCCATCTTTATTTATTTGGCTAATATCATTGGTTTACCACAACAAACCAGCTCACCACCGCCAACCTTCTTCACCTCAACCACATTCCCACAAATCTCACACCTGAAGATTTCCCCAACTGCCTTAACTTTTGCCATTTCATTCCTTCCTTTCAATATATAATTATGTGATTTCAACGATTAAATTCGATTACGGCGATTTATCGCTGCAATCTATTCTTTTTATTTCTCTACTTCCTTCAGTAGGTCGTCGAATACCTCTATATGATACAATTCGTGGTCCCTTATTCGCTTAAGCAGCTTTTTCAGGTCAGGCACGGTTACTTCTTTGGCAGCTCGGTCATATTCTGCAGCTACTTCTTTCTCAATCTTAATATCAGCGCGGAGCATGTCACCCATCTTGGTCGATTTATCAATCTTGGTATGCTCCAGTTTAGGATTACCCTTGCCGCTGACCATCTCCTCAGCCAGCCAGCCCATATGCTGCATCTCATTTATCGCCTGGTCCTGCATCTCCAGCTTCATTTCCTCATTCTTTGCCAAATATGAGTGCAGTAAATATTGCAGAACTACTGTATATTCATGTTCAATACCCCAGTTAAGAATCTTAGCCACCTTATCCTTGCGGTCACCCCGCAGGTCTTTAGCACCTTCCTTCTTTGCTTTGTCTACGAAATGGGCGAAGTCACCATGATGGGACTCCTCATCCGATAATACGCGTTTCAGCAACCGTTTTGTCTTGCGGTCACCGATAGCCTTAATGTGCTCCTTATACATAGTTATGGCATCCTTTTCCAGCAGCACATTTCTCTTCATCCAATCACTGACCGACTTGCCTTCCATGCGCATCTTGCCCCTTTTCATGCTGGGCTTACCACCTAACCCCACTATAGCATCAGCTAGCCAATCAAGATGGCGCATCTCCTCTCGGGCAATGGCTTCAATCTCACAAGCCATCTCACCTTCACCCATGGCATAGGCATGGGTCAGATACTGGATAATAGCGCCATGCTCGCCCTCGAGGTCTTCATTAAGTAAAGCAATGATTTCTTCCTTTTTCATCTGTCCCTCCGTAAATTTATTTCATTTGTCGCAAATAGGTAGATTTAATTGCAGCCCACGACTACCTGAAGAAACGCTTTAGCCCTCATTTGCTTTTCTCGGTGAGATATTTCCCAGGGTTTTGGTCGAAAGCCTTCTTACAACCCACTGCGCAGAAATAGTATTTCTTTCCTTTGTACTCGGAAGTAGCTGCAGCTTTTTTCTCGTTCACCTGCATTTTGCACACTGGGTCTACCGCCATATGCTCACCTCCTTCCATTGGTTTTTCAAACTTAGCCGGCCTGAATGTTCTTAATCTCAGCGAGTTGGACACTACAGTGATAGAACTGGCGGCCATTGCCAGAGCCGCCAGCATCGGGTTCAGGAAACCGTAATTACCGAAAACGAAGTGGAGTCCTGATGGGACAGCAGTATGCCCAAAAACAAGGTACAACAGACCTGCTGCCACCGGTATAAGTGCTGTATTGTAAGCAAAAGCCCAGAACAGGTTCTGCTTGATAGTGCTCATGGTGCGCTTGCTCAAAGATATGGCAGTTACAATGCCATCTAAATCACCACTGATCAGCGTTATATCGCCGGTTTCCATGGCAACATCTGTGCCGGTGCCTATGGCAATGCCCACATCCGCCTGTGCCAGTGCCGGAGCATCGTTAATACCATCCCCCACCATCGCCACCACCTTGCCCTCCTCCTGCAATCTTTTGACTTCCTGAGCTTTATTCTCCGGCAAAACCTCAGCCAGAACGCGGTCAATCCCCGCCTCATGAGCAATTTTCTCAGCCGTGCGACGGTTATCGCCGGTAATCATCACCACCTCAGCGTTTAATCTACGCAATGCCTCCACTGCTTCCTTGGCATTCGGTTTAAGAGTATCTGCCAGGCCAATAATGCCCGCTACCCGGCTGTTCACACCGAGGAACAACACGGTCTTACCCTGACTTAGCAGGCGTTCGGCTTCTTTCTGCATGCCATTCAGAGAAAACTTTTTTTTCTTCATCAAAGCGAGGTTGCCCAGCAAAAGCTTCTTACCCCCTGCCACGGCTTCCACGCCATGTCCCGGCATAGCCCTAAAATCTGAGACCTTAAGTAGCTTCAGGGTTTTTTCATAAGACGCTTTGACTACGGCCTCCGCCAGCGGATGCTCTGAATCATGTTCAACCGAGGCTGCTAACCGCAGAACCTCCTCTTCCGAAATGGATGGTACGGCAACTATGTCAGTTACCCTGGGTTCGCCCCGCGTCAATGTTCCTGTTTTATCCAGCAGCACAGAATTTATCTTGTGTGCCCTTTCCAGTGCCTCTCCACTCCTGATGAGGACGCCGTTCTCGGCCCCTTTGCCGGAGCCGACAATGATAGCTGTCGGAGTAGCCAGGCCTAAAGCACAGGGGCAGGCGATAATCAATACGGCCACAAAGTTAAGCAGGGCATAAGTCAGTGCTGGCGGTGGCCCCAAGAAAAACCAGACAATAAAAGTTACGATGGCAATGCCTATCACTGCCGGCACGAAGTAGCTGGCAATGACATCAGCCAGGCGCTGTATAGGTGCTTTGCTTCCCTGTGCTTCCTCTACCAGCCTTACAATACGGGCTAGAGTGGTATCCTTGCCCACCCTGGTTGCCTCGAATTGCAAGCTGCCCATCCTGTTAATAGTACCGCCGATGACCGTGTCACCAACTTTTTTGTCTACGGGGATGCTCTCTCCGGTTATCATAGACTCATCAATGCTGGAATAACCCTGACGGACGATACCATCTACAGGTATCCGCTCACCCGGCCGCACCAGTATAAGGTCACCGACCTGAACCTCTTCCACAGAAATCTCAATTTCTTTGCCATCACGTATCACGGTGGCTGTCTTTGGCTTGAGGCCAACAAGCTTTTTTATCGCCTCCGAGGTCTGTCCTCTAGCCCTAGCTTCCAAAAATCGGCCCAGGAGAATCAGGGCTATAATCATGGAGGATGTATCAAAATAAAGGCCAAGCTCTATATCTGCAGCAGCAAACAGAGAGGGAGCCAATACTGCCACCATACTATAGAAATAAGCCGCCGAAGTACCCACAGCAATAAGGGTATTCATATCGGCGGTCTTATGCTTCAGCGCTCCCCACATTCCCTTGTAGAATCGCCACCCTGTCCAGAACTGTACCGGAGTAGCTAAAGCCCAGAGCAGATAGGGTTTCCCGGGGAAATCAGGCCCCATGCTCAGCGCCATTATCACCACAGCAAAAGCTAAAGCGAAGATAAGCCTGTTTCTTAGACCTCTCGTCTCTCGCTGAGCGGCTGTGGTGACATCTTCCAGCGTTGCCGCTTCTGACCCCAATCCGTAACCGGCCTCCTCAACTGCCCGTCGCATCACAGCCACATCAGTGCCATCGACATATTCGACTGTGGCTTTCTCCGAAGCCAGGTTAACATTGGCTGAAATAACCCCGAGCACACTGGAGAGAGCTGCTTCCACACGGGCGACACAAGAGGCACAGGTCATACCACTCACAGGAAATATGGACTTCTTGGTGGCTACCTTGTAACCCAATTCCGAGATGGTTTTTGCGACCGTGGCCAGATTAACCTTCGAAGGGTCATACTCTATGGATGCCTTCTCCGAGGCAAAGCTAACATCGGCCTTTTCCACACCCGGAGTCTGGGCAAGACCTTTCTCAATAGTAGCCGCACATGTCGTGCAGGTCATACCAGTTACATGTATGCGCGCCTTCTGAGGGTTGCTTGACTTGGATTTTACAGCCACGGTAAATTACCTTCCTGAACTAAGCCTTTATCATCGTCAGTATCATCTTAAATCCCTTAATCGCCTTAAGGGCATGTGGCTGATTAGCAGGCATTATAACCATCTCGCCTTGTTTCACACGAAGAGGTTTTCCAGAGATGACGATTTCCGCTTCGCCCTCAAGTACATAAACTAAAGCATCAAAAGGTGCCGTGTGCTCACTAAGTCTCTGCCCCTGGTCAAAGGCAAATAAAGTTACTGTCCCGGTCTTCTTGCCTATGATTTCCCGGCTAACTATAGAGCCATCCTGATAGTCCACCAGTTCAGCCAGTTTCGTAACCTTTGCTTCAAGTTGTTTTTCGATACGTTCCATATTTTTATGCGCTCGTGACCCAGACGTAAATCAAATAAGCCAAATAAGCAATGACAAAAAACAGGAAAAACCCGACCCCAACCCATATCACAATTCGCGCGCCTTTCAATACTTCTTTTGGACGTCCACGTGCTCTAATTATCGTAGTGAAACCGAGAGCTAGCACAGTAAGCCCCATTGATGCTATAGCAGTTCCGTCCTCGTGGCGCGGCTGAAATCCCCACCCTGCTATGCCTGCAAAAAGTACCCCGCCTACAATAATTATCGGAATGCTAGCGTAGACAATTTTTAAACCCATCTTCGTTAGTTGAGTTTTTACTTCCTTTGTGCTTGCAGCAGTTATATCCAGTGTCTTCGATATAACCTTAAGGTTTAAGCCAAAAACAATAACGAATACACAAATCGCCAATAAGCCTGTCATGACAAACCTCCTCTCTTTTTCATTTGGCACGCAAACTATATAATCTTGCCAGCTAACACAACTCACCCCCCTTCAACGCTGATGTCTATGCTGTCTATATCATCAATCCCTCTCAGCGAGGAGACCATACCTACCAGGGTATTGGAAATAATGTCGTTGGGAAAAGGTGTGAGAGGAACATCTTTACCATTGACGGTGATCTCGACATTGCCCTTCTTCTGATTGATTTTCAAGCTCTTTATGTCTTCTGCGCCTTTCAGCGAAGCAATGGCGCCAACCATAGTTCGAGCTAAAAACTCCTCAACGAACTGGTTCATCTCGATAGTGATGTTGTTCACTTTCAGTTTTGCCTTGAAATTTCCCTTCATCTCTAACCTCCGTTCAATTCCCGGTGGATTCTATTGGATAGCCCGCTGCCTTCCAAGCTTCATACCCTCCTTTTAAGACCTTCACATCAGAGAAGCCCTTCTTGATCAACTCCAGCGCCGAACTGGCACTCGTTTTCTCACTTGGTCAACTGCAATAGAGGATAATCTCCTTGTCAGATGGAGGCACCCATTGCCCTGCTATTATTGTGGCAAGCGGAGCGGATACCGCCCCTTTGATATGATCCACATTGTATTGGTCTTCATATCGAGTATCCACAATAACGATGTTGGCATTGCTCTCCATTTTCCCCAATAATTCCTCAATTGATATACGAGGCACCCATTCTAAAAGCGTAGGGCTAGACACAGGCTCTGGTACAGGCGTTTCCTCAAGTGCAGGCGGTGCAATTTGCACGGAGACTTCAGACTCGGGTTTCGAACATGATAGACCCATAACCGCTGTCAGTACAGTAATAACCACTGTAATATAGATAACTTTTTGCCTTAGACTCTTCATTTTGCTGTCACCTTTAAACCCGATACGAGAATTTGACTATTGTTAGACGAAGCCATGCTCTTTGTGCTTTTGGGCGATGGCATCAGCTAGACTCTCTAAAGCCTTGAAATCTGCTTCTCTCGGGTAGCCCTTAGCCAAAATAGGTTCTAATATTTCCACCTTCAGGCTTGGCATCAATGCTATCAGTTGTTCAACAGTCCTGCCTCCCCAACCATAGGAACCGATAATAGAGGCGAATTTCAAATTCGGTCTCAGGGCGTTTGCCAGAAAAGCAGCATAGACAGCATTGGGATGTGGGCCAGCCAAGACAGTGGGTGTACCGATAACAACGGTCGCTGCATCCACCAAAGCCATTGCCAGCTTTCCGATATCGGTGACAGTGAGGTCGAACTGTTTCACCGTCACACCCCTCTGAGCCAGAGCTTCAACAAAATAAGCCACCATCTTGCGGGTGCTGCCATGCATAGATACATAGGGCAAGACTACGATGTTCTTAGGCTCACCAAAGACCCAGCTATGATAAGCTTCGGTGATAAACTCAGGTTTATCGTACATAGGCCCATGGCTGGGAGCGACAAGTTCAATCTTGTAATCTTTTATTTTCTCCAGGTTCTTCTGGATAATCGTTCGGAAGGGCATCATAATCTCGGCATAATACCTCTTGGCCGCCTCGTATACCTGCCCTTCGTCAGTAACATACGTGTCAGTCGTAGCCAGATGAGAGCCGAAGAAATCACAAGAAAACAGAAACTTTTCTTCTCTCAAGTAGGTCACCATGGTCTCAGGCCAGTGAACCCATGGAGTATGAATGAACTCAAGTGTCCTGTCTCCCAGCGAAATAGTTTCTTTGTCCTCGACGGTTATGAACCTGTCTTCCGGAACCAAAAGCAAGTCTATCAGCATCCCCTTACATTTAGGGGTGCATATGACCTTTGCCTTAGGATATTTCTCAAGGACATAAGATATGCTACCTGAGTGGTCCTGCTCGGCGTGATTGGCAATCACATAATCTATGTTTTTGACTTTAAGCTCGTCCAGGTGATTTACCAGCACCTGCTCCATAGTCGGGTCTGCCGTGTCTATAAGAGCAACTTTTTCGCTCCCCTTAATCAGATACGAGTTATAGCTGGTACCGTCGGGAAGCGGTATAAGCGAATCAAACAGCCGTCTGTCCCAGTCAATCGCCCCTACACGGTGAATCCCAGGCCTTATCTCTCTTGGTTTCACTTTACTTCTCCTTCAATACTCCAGCAGTCTCTTTTCTCCCTCAATCATCTTCACATCCGTGATATCCTGAGTAACTTCCAGACATCCCAGGTATTCAACGTCTTTACGAACAGCAAAGTACCGAATATAAATCAGTCTACCCTTCAGATTAATCCAAAACTGGGCTGTATCTCTCTTGCCGCTTCTAAAATCTTCCAATATCTGATTGACAACATGTACACTCTTTTCAGGATGGCATTGTTGAACTTTCCGTCCGATAATTGCTTTAGCTCTGGGGAAGATTCTGTCCTTGGACTGGCTGAAGTATCGGACTGTGTCATCTTTGCCCACAAAAGTCACATCCACCGGCAAGGTGTCAAGGAGCGCTTCGAGTTCCTCCCCCGATAAAGCCCCGGTTTCGAAAGAAACCATGCCTTCCATCTCTGGTTTAAAGGCTGGCCTCTCCACCTCCCCAATAGCTATCCTTGCCGGCTCGGGAGTAAAGCAGCAATAACCGAGCTCATCGAATTGATGTCTTATATCAGGCCACTCGTTTTCACCTATAACCTGTAAAGCAGTTGGGAACAGAATGTTGTTCTCTTTGTAAAAGTGACTCGATAGCATCTCAGTCAAAGCCAGTGCTGCTTCATCCAGTTGCTTGGCAAAGTCTTGAAAAGCCATACTTTTATGACCATCAACTATGCGGTAAACATTCTTCTTTATCTCTCTTATCTTGTCATGTTCCATCCACATAACCGCCGGCGGTTCTTTAATCCCATGCTTCTCAAGTGAGGGAAAAAGTACGTTCTCCTCTCGCACATAGTGGCTTTCAGAGTCCTTAAGATGCTCAACTATATGGTATAGCTGTTTCATGCTTTCACCAATTGAAGCAAAACCTTTTGCTCCCTTTATCCCCTTGGCAATATTCTTAAGCTCATCAGCAAACTGCAAGAGCAATTTATGCTCCTCCATGAGAATATGGATGGGATGTCCTGCAGGTGCTAGAGTTTCTTTCTTTTCCAGCGATTCTTTGAGAACAGCCAGGTGAACATCGCAGAATTTCTGTATTTCTTCCCTAGGCATGCCCTCTTTTATAAGCTCTTCCTCCACTGCTGCTATTTCAGTCGGTGGGACATCTCCCAGTGTTTTCTTGAACTCTTCTTTCATCTGCTCAGGGTCAGCACCTTCATGCAGCTTCTTGAGCAACCCCTTCAGGATTTCCTTTCTGCCTTCCGCCATAGCCCTAGCTCCTCCTTACGGTTTTTGCCATAATCTTGCGTTACTCAACCTTCTCAAACTGGTATTTGCTAGCACCGCAAACAGGACACACCCAGTCATCAGGTAGCCTTTCAAAAGGCGTGCCAGGTTTTATTCCACCATCGGGGTCGCCTAGCTCAGGGTCATAGATATAACCGCAAACCGCGCATTTGTATTTCGCCATTTTCGGTGCTGCCTCCTTTTTCTCTTCAATGTAACTCGGGGCCGTCTTAGGTGTGGAGCCTCTCTTGACATCATGATAATAAGCATAAGTCATCGGCTCACCTTCTTTTACTACATCCGCTGCCACAATCTCTCCTATGAAGATGGTATGAGTGCCGACTTCTACCTGATTAATCACCTTAGCTTCAAGATAAGCCAGAGTATTGTCGAGCACTATCGGCGCCCCGGTTTCACCCAGCTTATAATTAATGCCTTTGAGTTTATCTACCTCCCTGCCCGACTTAAAGCCGAAGCCACCGATGAAACTTAAAGGTGTGTCCTGGGAAAGGATTGAAACCGTAAACGCCTTACTCGCAGAAACAAACTCGTTAGTTAGGTTTTGCTTATTGAGAGCCACAGCGATAATAGGCGGCTCAGAGCAAACCTGAAAGACCGTATTGGCAATCTGACCGTTAAGCTTGCCATCTTCTTTGGAACACACCACATACAGACCATAACCCAACTTATAAAGCGCTTTTAGATTCATAATTCACCTCTAGCAATCTAAACTACATGACTTCTTTTTCGCTGGCTTCGACAGCTCGTTGTATTTCAAGGTTGAGCTCAGGTGGCAGGCCTTCTATATCTACTCTCAAAAAACCTCGCACTATGGCAGCGGTAGCTTCGTCTCGAGTTAATCCCCGCATCATCAGATACTCCACTTCCTCTTCAGCTATCTTGCCCACAGCCGCCTCGTGGGACAGGTCTACGCCAGCCAACGTGCCCTTCAATTCCGGTATAGCATGAATCATGCCCTCGCCTCGTAATATGAGGCCGCGACATTCCAGATGTCCTTTTACATCAGGGGCACTGCCTTCTATATAACCCCGAGCGTAAATGTTCCCCCCAGTAGTTATAGCCCGTGATATTATCTCCGTCCTGGCTCCTTTAGCATTGAGCAGAACCCGCGAGCCGACATCCATATTAGAGCCAGGCAACGCCACCAATATGCTGTTAAACCTGACAACGGCATTCTCACCGACGCATCTTGCCACAGGATACATTTGCAGCGAGTGAACTGGCCTCATAATGACATAATTGCTCAAGAACACACCGTCTTGCTCAATGATTATGCCCGTGCGCGGGCGGACAGCTATCTCCGGCACCCAGCTATGTATCATGGTAAAAGTAACCTTAGCCCCCCGCTTGATGTAAAATTCAGAAATGCCTATATGAATACCCGGTTCCTCTCTGGGAGCTGTAGTGCAGCCGGTGATAATGTGCAACTCAGAACCTTCTTCGGCAATAATGATATTGTGAACTTTTTGCGCCAGGTTACGTTTTCCCAGATAAAGGCAAGCCTGAACCGGATATGAAGCCCTGCTTCCAGACAGAGCTCTGATGAAGTAGCCATTGTTCTGACCGAGCTCCACGTTGGCAGTGTATTTGTCGGTATCTACAGCTACGGCTTTCCACGAGTAATCGGCCAACCAGTCGTATTTCTCCAGAGCTTCATTGGTGCTCATAACCTCTATGCCATCTTGCTTTGCCCTGCGATGTATTGTGGAATGGTCTATTTGAATGATTGTTCCTGAGCGCTGGCTATCATCGTCTAATGTAACACCAACCTGTACCATTTGTTTCTTGGCTTCAGCCGGCAATTTCGACGGGTCATCATGATAGGGCAATTCATCCCCAGAATGAGCATATTTGTCTAAATCTATATCCTCACCGAAAGCCGCTGGCTTAGACGCCGCTGCTTTGGCTGTCTCTTTAGATGCTTTGGCAGCATCTATGTTACGCATCTTTTGCACTCCTCATAACCTTTACGCTTTATCGTCTCCAAAATCTCATGAGGGTCTCCCTCGCAAACTATCCTACCATCAAGCAGGACATAACCGCTGCGGGCATTGACATAGTCCAAAATATGTCCTGTATGAGTAATAATGAGTCCAGCGTGCCTCCGGTCACGTATAGGATGCTCTTTCTGTAGAAGTTCATTTATAAGCTGTCCAATAAGAGCGATGTTTACCAGGTCAACACCGGATTCAGGCTCATCCAATAACGCCAGGTCTGGTTCTTGAGCCAATAATTGCAGAAGCTCAGAACGTTTTATCTCCCCTCCGGAAAATCCGTAGTTCACCTCCCTATCCATGAGTTCAGTCAGGTTAGCTTTCTCTGCCAGACTACCTATGGCCTCATCGCTCACTCGCCCTTTGGCACAGGCAGTTACCATGTCACGAGTTTTCACACCACGGACAACCGGTGGTCTCTGGAGTGACATACCAATCCCCAAACGGGCTCTTTCATCCACAGGCAATCCAACTATGTCCTTACCTTCGAAGATAATGCTGCCCTTGGTTACCCGATATTTGGGAGAACCCATTATCGCCATCAGAAGAGTGGTCTTCCCACTACCATTGGGCCCAAAAAGCACATGCGTTTCACCAGCTTTAATGTTCAAATTTATATCATGCAATATCTCTTTGTCACCCACAGCCACGCTCAGGTGTTTAATCTCCAACACATTATCCGACTCCATATTACTCTCTCCTTAGCCGCCGTCCAGAGTAGGGTGCTCCGCTTTACGGAACCATCCTGCCGGGTCAATAAGATACTCCCGATAGTCAACCAGAGCCAGATAGTGACCTCTCTCTTCGGCAGCCAGTGACGTATAGAGTTGCCTCTCGGCATCATAGACAGCCTTCTTCTCACCCTGGTTGTTGTAGAATTTCTCAGTCTTGTTCTCCATTTCCATAGCTTTGGCTATGGCATCAAACTCAGCATCGGCCACCTGCACATTGGAGCCGACTGTCCGCATCGCCTCGGAGAATAAGGTTTTAAGTATCTCCCCCTTACGAGGCTGAATGTTGACCTCAGGCCAGGCTTTTTGTTTCTTTATGGCGTTATATATGTCTTCAAATCTCTGCCGGTGTTTATCTTCCTCACCAGCCAACCAATCAAAAAGCTCTCTGCCCACCTTGTTACCGCTTTCCCGGCTGGCTTTCTGGTAGTACCCCTTGCCATCAATTTCCATCTGTATAGCAAACTGAATTGCTTCTAAAGTCTTGCCATGTTCGTTTTCCATATGCCCCCCACTGTCATGATTTTCTTACAAATACTTTGTATATCCCTTTATCTTCCTCTATGCCCAGGAATTCATTGCCTGTCGTCTTGCACCAGTTTGGCATATCCTCTTTTATACCCTTGTCATCGGCTAGGACTTCCAACACCTGCCCAGATTTTAACTCCTTCATCTTTTTGGCAGTTTGGGCGATAGGCATTGGACAATAAAGTCCGACGCAATCTAAAGTTTCATCAGCTTTCATCCATTGCCCCCCAAATGATAATACTTACCTCACTTCTTCCCGCCTTTTTTCAGCGGCTCACCGCATTTAGGGCATTTAGTGGCTTTTTTATCCAGAATTGTTATCTCGCATCTAACGCAATAGCTGAGGACTGAACCACAAGCCTCGCAGAAGGGACAGCTGGCGACAATCAGCTCCTCCTCGCAGTAAGGACAGAGACAACCTGCTTCTTTAGTCGTTTTCTTCTCCTTCTTCATGCTCTTCTCCTTTCTCTTCTAGACCTTCGATGGTGATTCCCTTCTTCTGGGCGTAATCACGAATTGCTCTTCTTAGGGCTTGAGCTCCCAAGTTAGAACAATGATATTTGTTCTTAGGCAAGCCTTCCAATTCCTGAGCTACCAGGCTTGGAGTGATTTTCACAGCCTCCTCCAGGGTCTTTCCCTTTGCCATCTCACTGACCATGCTGGAAACGGCGACTGCAGCACCACAGCCAAAGGTCTGAAATTTGACGTCTTCAAGACGGTTATCCTTAACCTTGATATAAAACGTCATCATATCACCACAGACCGGATTGCCCTCCTCACCAATGCCATCAGCGTCTTTAATCTCGCCGACATTACGGGGATTCATAAAATGGTCCATTACCTTTTCACTATACATCGGCATAAAACTTCACCCCCTCTTTTCTTTCACGAATTTGGCATACAACGGCGACATTTGCCTCAACCTATCCACGATAGGTGGCAATTTCTCAAGCACATAATCTATGTCCGCCTCATTATTGTCCACCCCCAGACTAAAAAGCAAAGAGCCCTGAGCAATTTCATGTGGAATGCCCATGGCAATAAGGACATGGGAAGCCTTCAAAGCCCGAGAGGTGCAGGCTGAGCCACTGGAGACAGCGATTCCCTGGCTGTTTAGCATTAGCAGCATGGCTTCACCTTCAATAAACTCAATGCAAAAGCTGGCGTGGTGGGGAAGGCGCTGGGTCGGGTGCCCGGTAAGAATGGTATGGTCAATTGCACTCAGTAGACCGTTGATTAACCTGTCTCTGAGCTGAGAAAACTTCCCCGTCCGCGATGGCATGTCTTTAACAGCTAACTCAGCAGCTTCGCCCATACCGACAATAGCTGGCACATTTTCCGTGCCTGGCCTACGTCCACCTTCCTGCACCCCTCCATCCATTAATGGCATAAGACGAACCTTCTTGCGTACCCACAAGGCAGCTGAGCCCTTGGGGCCATAAAATTCGTTCCCTGCCAGACTTAAGGCATCCACGCCCAGTTTATCTACATCCACCGGTATATTGCCTGCGCTGGCGACGGCATCGGTGTGGAAGAGCACTTCAGCCTCTTTGGCTATCTTACCTATCTCAGCGATGGGCTGGATTGTGCCCACCTCTCCATTGGCATGCATAACGGATACCAATATCGTGTCCTTCCTGATATTCTTGGCTATCTCATCGGGATCAACAAACCCGTATTTATCTACCGGCACCACAGTAAGCTCAAAACCAGCCTTCTCTAAAGTTCTGGCGGCGTGCAGCACCGAAAAATGCTCAACCGCAGAAACAATTATATGCTTTCCCTTTCCGCTCTGACCTTGAGCCAGCCCTTTGATTGCCACATTATTCGCTTCGCTGCCGCTAGAGGTGAAGATTATCTCTTCAGGACTGCTGCCGATAAGGACAGCAACCTGCTCTCGAGCTTTTTCCATCGCTTCCCTGGCTGCATCACCCCAGTAGTGAAGCGATTGTGGATTCCCATAGACATCTCGAAAATAAGGCAACATCGCCTCCAACACATCAGGCAATACCGGTGTAGTAGCGACATAATCTAGATAAACTCTTCTTTCAGGCTTTGCATTTCCCATCCTCACATCTCCTTTCACTTGCCAGATTTCGCCTTGCGCGCCTGATATTTAGTTAAGCCTTCATTAAACAACCTCTCTTCTTCCTCGGTAATGACGATAAGAGTCGGCACCTCCACAGGTTTCCCCTCAAGGCTCACAGCCACCATAACGTAATAGGCAGTCAGCGCTGGAAGCCGCTTGCCACTGAGAAGATTCTCTGCCTCAACCTCTATCCGCACCTCCATTGATGAGCGGCTAGTAAAAGTGATTTTTCCATGCACCAGCACCAAGTCTCCAACGCGCACCGGATTATGGAAATTGATGTCTTCGACCATTGCAGTGACCGGGTTAGCCCGACTATGGCGGGCAGCCACTACACCGGCAGCGTTGTCCATCAGCTTCATCAACTCGCCACCATGAACAAAACCGGCAGGATTAGTCTGGTGTGGCAACATCAGTTGCGCCATCTCAACCGCTGAATGCCCCACTGTCCTGCCTTTAAATTCCTTGCTCTTGTTCAACGCTTCCAGCAGCTCATTAAAATTCTTTTCATGATTCGCCTCAACCTTACACATCCTGCGGAAGAAATCAGCGATTTCACTGAAACCTTCCTCCTCTGCCACCTTCGCCGCTTCGGGATACAACTTGGTCGCTTCCTCATGCTCAAGACCAGTAGCCACTTTCAAATTTGCCGCAGTATCACCGAGGCGGCCAAGGAATTTAAACTCATGCTCGGCATGTTCCGCTTCATTCTGAGCTGTCGTCAAAAACATTTCGGCTATCTGCTCAAGGCCGGCTTCTCTGGCAGCCTCAGCAAAATATGTATAATTAGCACGAGCATGTAGTTCTCTTACAAGAGCCTTACGTAAGTTTTCCTGTGTTTTACTTCCTTGTAACTGCATAATCCTGCCTCCGCTCTGCAAAGATACGAAGATTAGTTGCAAAATCTTATATATGCTTAATCATCTTAATCTAGACCAAAGCAAAGCCCCTGTCTGCGACTTTTGTCTCACAAATTATAGCTGCCAGTCTCCATCGTTAGGCGCAACCAATACCACCCCTTACAAAAAGACTTTATATAATCAGCCCAGCCTCTGCAGATAACGATGGGCTTGAAGGGCTGCTTTAGCCCCCTCACCAGCAGCCACCACTATTTGCTTTTCCGGGACGCTGGTGACATCGCCAGCAGCGAAAAGCCCCGGTACATTGGTCTCATTATTACAATTAACTTCGATTTCCCCATGGCGGTTAAGCGTAACTACATTCTTCACCAAATCCGAATTGGGGATAAGACCGATTTCAATAAAGACACCACTAACCTGAAGCTCCCTTTCCTGTTTCGTTTTCAAATCCCTTACTCTTATCCCGTCCACAAGTTTTTCTCCGGTTATCTCCACAACTTCATGCTCCAAAAACATCGTCAGGTTCACGGCGCTCTTTACTCTGTCAATTAATATCTGGTCACCGGTGAGTTGAGTCAATGATACCAGATAGACATGCTCAGCGATTTTGACCATGTCATCAACGGCCTCCAGGGCTGAATTGCCACCGCCGATGACAGCCACCTTCATATCAGCAAACAGGGGACCATCACAGGTAGCACAGTAAGTAACCCCTCTGCCCCTGAGTTTTTCTTCGCCCGGGACGTTTAAGGGGCGGGGACGTTTGCCGGTTACAATTATAGCTGCCTTAGCCTGATAGGTCTCACCGCTATCGGTCTTAGCCTCAAAGCCGCCGCTTGTTCGGGATAAACTGCTGACACCTTCCCCGGTTTTTATATCTATGGGAAACTGCTTTACCTGCTCCTCAAACTTCTTTATCAGCTCCGGACCTTCGATGATCTGGTAGCCCATATAGTTTTCTATACCCAATGTCCAGTTGACCTGGCCCCCCAGGTCCTTGCTAAGCAACAGGGCATTCAGCCTCTTTCGTGCCGCATAGACGGCTGCTGTCATGCCGGCAGGACCACCACCGATAATCATCAAGTCGTACATTGCCCGTACCCTTCATCTAAAGGTTCAGCTTCTGCTTCAGCCATTTTTCGTCATAGCCAACGGAAATCTCACCATCGATGTCAATGACGGGCACAGCAAATTGCCCTGTCTTGTTGAGCATCTCCTCACGAGCAACCTTATCTCTGGCAACATCAAGATTCTTATAAATAACTTTGTTTTCGTCCAGCAACTGCTTGACTTTGATGCACCAGGATCAGGTAGTGGTAGAATAGACTTTAACCTCTTTTGCCATTTCATGCTCCTTTTGGTTTACTAGGGGGGGCGTTTGTCTCATTGAAAGCGGAGTTTCTGCCTCCCGTCACTCACTAGATAAAAAGCTGCCAGTCACTGTCGACAACTGGTTCTACCACAAATATAAGCACATACAAACCCATTGTCAAGATGAGGGGAATTTAGCCGCAAAATCCTCACTGCACCCCTTTCCTCAACTTCTCTACACCGCAGCGAGTGTCTTGTGTTGCCTTGACCTTCGCCCTTATCTCAGCCAACAGCTCCCACGCCCCCTCCTCATCATGGTCAATAATGACCTGCTCCAACCTGGTTACCTGCTGCTCATCGAGTGCTATTACCGCTTTTGCCATGAACCACCTCCCAGACAATCAACTATCCTGGCACTCCCGGCATACTCCACGAAACTCAAGCTTATGGTATACAACCATGAAGCCTGTTTTCCGGGCTATACTGCCATTAATCTCTTTGTTCACCGGCTCATCGACATCAAACACCTGGCCGCACTTCTCACATCTGAAATGATAATGGTTATCTTGTCTGGCATCGAACCGGCTCACAGTACCGCAAATGTCCAGCTCTGATATCTCCCCGCTCTGGCATAGCAATCTGAGATTACGATATACTGTCCCCAAGCTGATGTTAGGTATCTCCTTCTTCACCTCGTTATATAACCAATCAGCCGTGGGATGAGAGTTCGTACCCCTCAACACCTCGATAATAGCCTCTTTCTGTTTAGTTCTCCTCATTGCCTTTATTAATAATAGTTATCGTTATTTGTATTATACAGGAATCTTTAATTTTGTCAATAGGGCTTTTTATTGGGTAGTGGGTCAATTTGAAATAGAGGACTTTTGAAATTTTTCTAGCAGGAGCATTTAGTACCTGTTTTTTCCTTGAAGAGAGCATTATTCCAAAAGATCGGAAATCGGTAATAGACTGGAGTATCACTGAGGGTAGTTAGCCAGAAATTCACGCAATATCGACTCATCCACTTTTCCGATTTTCGCGAGGCTGGAAAGGCTCGGAAACATCCACTTGCTTTGACTCTCCGCCAGGAGCTTGCCATCTAAAGAATGGACAGTAGCGCGTAAGACACCATTCCTGTCGTCATGGCTGACAATCTGCCCTTCCACAACGATTTCGGTATTAACCTCTGTCGGGTTCAGGTAGCGAATTGTCATCTCTAGAGTGACTCCAAACCGCCCCAGGCGAGAGATGATTGTCCACTCACACACCTCGTCCATTAGAAGGTAAATAATTCCACCATGAGCCAATCCACCAATTCCACATAGGTAGTCAGGGATCACACACTTGGTAAAGCAACCTTGCTCGGAGAACCAGAAGCGAAGTTTCAAGCCACGCTCATTCGTTGTTGAGCAGCCGAAACAGCGACCCTTCCAATAGTTTATAACTTCTCGCTCAGTCATATAAGCCTCCTCTCTCAAGAATTTAGCCTAATTATGACAGGCCCCCGAAAATCAGTCCAGCCGTAACATTATGTCCAAATAGACCCACTACCTTTTATTGTACAGTGTTCTTCTTTTAGGGCTAACGATAAGCCTCAGCCCCTCAATGTTCACAACCACAATCTCGTCGCCGACTTCCAGCTCTGACTCAGCACACGTAGCCTTCCACAGCACACCCTGGACTTTGACATAGCCATCGGGAGCCAGCCGTTTAGTCACTTTGCCCTCATTGCCGATTATAGTCTCAGCAGACACCTTCGGCCTCATGAGAAAGGTCGGCCTGCCTATCCGGTACATGATGTAGGAATGTACGGCTAAAGCTGCCATCAAAATAGCCAGACCCCGCAGCGGAATATTTATGTTGAACAAATGTGGCAGCACCCAGAGGACGACAGCCACCAGCATAGCTTCCTCAAGCATCCAGCCTAAAACCGCTTGCACTTTATACCAGAGCGGCGGTTTAGGCTTCATTTCAGGCTCACCCCTACTCCGCATTATATCGCCCTTCGCCACAAAGATAAGCACAATTCGGACAGTATCTCGAGTCGGCGGGAACATCGGCTCCGCAATTAGGGCAACAATTGCCTAACTTCACACCGCAAGTGCCGCAGTATTTATAACTTAGGAGATTTTGTGAACCGCATTTTGCGCAGGCCTTTTCCGGCTGCTGCACCCCTGGAGCCAGCTGCGTCCCACAAGCCGCACAAAACCGATAGCTCATAAGATTCTCCTCTCCACACTTAGGGCAGAGGAACGTTTCTACCATGTTAGCAACACCCCATGCTCATACATAACCGCATTCTTCTCAAAAACAACCTCAATTTTAGCCGTTTGAAGCCTTTGTCTCAAGGCATAATTATAATTATGTGAGGCACTGTGCTTACAACGCTACAATTCTCCGGTCAGGCAAAAGCGAAAAAAATCCCGAGGTGGTATCAGCCCTCAAGTATGGCGACAACACGAGCCCAGCCGGCGCTGCCGCCGGTGAGCTTCACCGGGAAACAAGCCACTTTGAAGCCGAACGGCTTGGACAGCTTGTCTAAATTTGCCAGCTTCTCTATATGGCAATATTCGTTGTCTTTGCCAACGAAGTGGGCACCCCACAGCACGCTTTTGTCACCAGTTTTGGCAAACTCCTCTTTTATTGCCCAGAACGGTCTATCCCACCCCCAGGCATCGATTCCCATAACCCTAACGCCCTGCTCTATTAACCAAAGGGTGGACTCCGTGGTCATACCGCAGCCAGCCTCAAAATACTCCGCTTTCCCCCATAATTTGTCAGCACCGGTCTGTATCATCACAATGTCCCAGGGCTTAATCTTGTAGCTAATCTTCTTCAAGGCTGCTTTAAGGTCGTCCACTGTTATGCCGGAGCCACGAGGCTTATGCCTCATATCCAGCACCGCGCCATCATGATAGAACCACTCTAAGGGCATCTCATCGATAGTCCTGGCTCTCTTTCCTTCAGAAGTGGGGAAGTAATGCCATGGAGCGTCAACGTGAGTCCCGGCATGTGCCCCCAGCGTTACGCTGTCATTAGCCCAACCCAACCCTTGTGGTAAGTCCTGCTCGGTGCAGCCGAAGAACATCTTCATCAAACCGACAGCCTGCTGATGAGGCTCATGAGTTACCTTCACCGGCAACGGCTCGCTGGGACTATCTTCCGTGGGAACGCTCAAATCTATTATCCTCACCATATCTCGCCTCCAACAATGCCCATGCCAAGATTATGGCATAGGGAGGGTCAGTTGGCAATAACATAAGTTCATATCTATCCGGATCTCAGGACTGTATGCCTGCTCCCACACATTATAAAAATCTTAAATTCTAATCCCTAAGCACTAAACAGATGCAAAACCCAAAATACCAATAACCAAAACACTCGCCTTTTTGTCATTGCGAGGTATAAAGTGCCGTGGCAAACTCAATTCACCTCCACTGTCATTACGAGGAGCGCTAGCGACACGGCAATCTTTGTGGGGAATGGACAACGGGAGATTGCCACGCTTCGCTCGCAATGCCACAAAAAACAGAGACCGCGCTCTTGATGACATTGAGCCGGTTATAGTCCCACCGCTGCATATTTAATCCTGTTTTTACAACGTGCTATACTATCAATGAGGCTTTTATGGCTGGCATAGCTGAGGCAAAACAGAGGATAAATAAGCTAAGGGAGCTGATTAACCACCACAACTATCGCTACTACGTGCTGGACAGCCCGGAAATCAGCGATGCTGAGTACGATGAGCTTATGCGTGAGCTTACGCGGCTCGAGGAAACACACCCCGAACTCATCACACCTGACTCGCCCACTCAGCGGGTAGGAGCTGCACCGGTTGAGGCCTTCGGCGTTGTCGAGCATCCTCAGCCCCTGCTCAGCCTGGCAAACGCTTTCTCCGATGAAGAGCTTGAGGCCTGGTACCGACGGGCTTCCAACCTTGTGGGCGGTCGCGACACCGACTTCGTCTGCGAGCTTAAAATCGATGGCCTGGCGGTAGCCCTGACCTACGTTAACGGCCTGCTTGAGGTCGGCGCCACCCGTGGCGATGGCCTCCGCGGCGAGAACATCACTCAAAACCTGAGAACTGTAAAGAGCATACCACTCTCCGTGCCTAAGGAAGCACCACCACGGTTTGAGGTCAGGGGCGAGGTCTATCTGCCCAAAACTGGCTTCAAGAAGCTGAACGAGGAGCGAGCTAAGGAGGACCTGCCTCTCTTTGCCAATCCTAGAAACGCCGCCGCCGGCTCGGTAAGGCAGCTAGACCCCAGGATTACGGCTCAGCGGCCTTTGGATATTTTCATCTACGGCTTGGGCTGGGCTGAAGGCAAGGCAGTCCCGGAAACTCACTGGGAAATCATGCAATACCTGAAGTCGCTGGGCTTCAAAGTAAATCCCAATATCGCCCTCTGCCGTACCATCGATGAAGTGAAGAACTACTACGCAAAGTGGGTTAAGGATGAAGAGGCACTACCTTATGAGGCCGATGGTGTGGTGGTGAAGATAAACTCCATTCCCTTCCAGCTTGAGCTGGGATACGTGGGACGCGAGCCGAGATGGGCCATCGCCTACAAATTCCCTGCCGTTCAAGGCACCACTCGCCTTCTGGACATCGGCATAAATGTGGGGCGGACGGGCAGCCTTAACCCCTATGCCATACTGGAGCCTGTCCAAGTAGGCGGAGTAACCATCAAGCACGCCGCACTTCACAATGAAGAGGACATCCATCGCAAGGACATCCGCATCGGCGATTGGGTCGTCATACAGCGGGCCGGCGAGGTGATACCCGAGATAGTCGAGCCAATCGTCAGCCGCCGCACCGGCAAGGAAAAGGCTTTCCACATGCCCAAGACCTGCCCGGTATGTGGCGCTGAGGTCATAAAACCTGAGGGCGAGGCCATGCACCGCTGCACCAACGCCGCCTGTCCCGCCCAAGCGCTGGAGAGAATCAAGCACTTCGTCAGTCGCGGCGCTATGGACATTGAAGGCGTCGGTGAGAGAATGTCCCAGGCGCTGTTCGAAGCCGGGCTGATAAAAGATGTCGGCGACATTTATAGTCTCAACGAGAAAAGGGAACAGCTACTCAACATGGAAAAGCTGGCAGAAAAAAGCGTCGCCAACATACTCAACTCCATTGAAAAGAGCAAAGGCCGACCTCTGCCGCGGGCCATCTTCGCCTTAGGCATACCCAATATCGGAGATGAGACGGCTGAGCTGCTGGCTGAGCATTATACCAGCCTTGATGACTTAGCCCGGGCGACGCCGGAAAAACTCCAGGAAATTCCCTCCATCGGCCCCAAAATTGCCGACAGCATAGTAGCTTTCTTCCGCCAGGGACAGAATAAAAAAATCATTGAGAAGCTGAGAAAGGCCGGCGTAAAGCTGGAGGCGGAAAAAGTTGGGACTAAGGACTTGCCACTGGCAGGGCTCGAGTTCGTCATCACCGGCACGCTGAAATCCTCGGCCCGCCCGGAAGCCGAAGCCAGGGTCAAAGCTCTGGGTGGCAAAGCTGGCTCCGATGTCACCAGAAAAACCAACTACCTGGTGGTCGGCGAGGACCCCGGCTCTAAGCTGGCACGAGCCCAGATGCTGGGCACAAAAACGCTCACCGAGTCCGAGTTCCTGGAGCTTTTGAAAAGGTCGGAAAACAAACTAAAATAACAGGGGATTAAAAACAAACAATTTAGCGGCGGGGCTTTAGCCCCACCTCAGGCGACAGGGGGATTGAAAGGGGCGCAGCCCCTTTCACAATACTTCTTTCCCCTCTCCCCTTCGACAGGGGAGAGGGCAGGGTGAGGGGTTGAAAAACAATATGAATCTAATTGTAGGACTAGGCAACCCGGGCAAAGCATATGCCCACAACCGCCACAATATCGGCTTCCGCTGCCTGAACCACCTAGCCAAGCTCCACTCCATCCCCGTGAAGCAGCACCAATGCCTGTCCCAAACCGGCAGCGGTAAAATAGCCGGCTTTAAAGTGCTTCTGGCTAAACCCAAGACTTTTGTCAATCTCAGCGGCGAGGCGGTTGGACGGCTGATGCGCAAATATAAAATCCAGCTAGATAACCTGATTGTAATCTGCGACGACCTCGATTTGCCTCTGGGCAAGCTCCGCCTCCGCGCCGGTGGCAGCACTGGAGGCCACAAAGGAATAAACTCAATAATCTCGGTCCTGGGGAGCGAAGACTTCCCCCGCATTAAGGTAGGCATTGGCCGCCCGACCACAGAGGACGGGACAGCCATCACCGACGAGGATATTATAGTTGGCTACGTGCTCAGCGACTTCACCCCACGGGAAGATGATATAGTCAAGCCAGCTATTGCCAAAGTCGCCAAGGCTATCGAGTGTATCTTAACTGAAGGCATAACCGCCGCCATGAACAAATTCAACTAAGCTCACCGAAAAGGTAACGAAAAGAAAGGCAACTATACTGATTTCGGGCTGTGGGCCGAGGTCAATATCTCCGCCAGCCGCCCGCCCAGCTTTCGCGCTTCCTCGATTAAGGACGGGCTACTTTTTACTTCGCCAGGTTTGCTGGCGTACCCGGTGACCGTTACTATCCTATCATCGGGAATATCGGCGGATAGCTTCACGAACCGTCTCAATGCCCTGACGGTATGCTCCAGACCAGCCCCACCACCAATTACAATCAAACCAGCACAAAACATTTTAGGGGAAATTTCGTGGGTGTAGAGGAAATAGTTTCGGTCGACAAAGGCTTTCATTTGAGCCGTCATATTATAGTAATAGACCGGACTGCCCAGAATGATTCCATCTGCGCTAATAAATTTATCCAGAATCATAGGGGCATCGTCATCATGCTTGCAAGCTGAAAACGAAGCACAGTTCTCATGCCCATCGCAGGGGCTTACTCGATATTTAGTCAAAATAATCTTCTCCGTCTCAAAACCGTGGGTGGCTGCTTCCTTGAGCGCCTGGTCAACAAGGTAGCTGGTATTCCCTCCAGGTCTGGGACTGCCAACAATAGCCAGAATCTTCATTATTTTCCCTTCGATTTCGGTTGATTTGAGTGATGATACCTAAAGGGCGATTAGACAATTTACTGTATTTTTACCAGCTCAATTTCAAAAGTCAGGTCTCTCCCGGCAAGAGGATGGTTGGTATCTAAAGTGACCGTGTTGTCAGAGACACTGATAATAGTGACCAGGCTTGTTCCACCATCCGGTCGCCTCATCCCCAATCTCTGGCCAACCTCCGGAGTTATGCCACTGGGAAGTTCTTTTCGGGATACTTCCAGCATCATGTCATCACGATATGGTCCGTAGGCCTCATCTGATGGGATGATAACGGTTTTCTTTTCACCAACTTTCATACCCAGAACAGCTTTTTCAAACCCAGGAATCATCTGACCTGCACCCAAAGTAAACTCCAAAGGTTCACTCCCAATTGATGACTGAGATACGGTTCCGTCTGCCAGTTTTAAAGTATAGTGCACTTGAACGGTATCGCCATTCTTGGCTTGGGCTGCATTACATCCTGTCATCATCACTCCAATCATCAGAATTACCGCTAGAACAATGTAGCTGATTTTAAACACACTAACCTCCAATCTTTATATATATTAAGCTTCCGGTCAACGGAAGACCGGCGGCAGTAGCTGCAGGTAGTCCTTGCCGGCTATGGCGCTGGCACAGATAAACCCGGAGTGGGCAGCGCCCTCGATGCCCCCTTCGTTAAGACGTTTGCCGTATGTATCCCCGGCAAAATACAGCCCTTCGACGGTGGGGCATTTCACATCCACCCACTCATCTTCTGGGTGCCGCCACAGTATGCAGGTATCTCCAACGGCAAACAACATGAACTCCAGCGATTTTCGCCAGCCCGAAAATACAGTATCCGCAAACTTCAACATCCTGTCAATCACTATATCCACTTTCTTCTTATCATGGGCTTCGGTATCCAGGATACTGCTGGCCATACCCAGCAGATGCTTGCCTTCGGGGGCACTTGTGGGTGCAATTGCAGACATAGCCACTATGTCAAGTGGAACATTGCCCCGGAACAGCCCTTCGCTCTCGGGAATCAACATCGAGGTATGGTAAAAAGACCTGGGGTCTACCTCAAGCTCACAGAAAGTATTAATCGGTTTAGTCATGCCGAACTGGCCGGCAACCATAGAAGTATGTATTATCTTTTTAGTTAATCTAACAAAATCCGCTGGTAGCAGGCTCTCGTGCAAGATTTTCAGCAATGCCTTTGGCGGGGCAGTGCAGACTACCACGGGGGATTTTATTTCCATGATTTTACCATCAATTTCAGCCACAACGCCAGCCGCTTTTCCATTATGGATGATAACCTCTTTGACCCTAGCATTTGTAACTATGTCGCCTTCAGCGTCTTTGACCACGGCAGCAAAACCCTCGGTAATGAAACGGTGCCCGGGTGCCCCGGCGAAAGCCCAGGAACCATTGGTAATATGCACACCAGTTTCCTGGACTTGTAAAAATACCTTCAAATTCTCTCCAGCAGCGTTTAGCGCCGGGTCATTAATGATTGTCTGGAAAGTCCCCATGGCATAGTGGAATTCTTGTGCCAGTTCGCTTTCAGTTATCCCTTCCACCCAATCTTTCAAGGTCACATGGTCGAGTTTTTCAGCTTCAGCTATGGTACGTACCAGGAACTTGCGCTTATGGACCTTCACCATCTCAGCGTAATCTTCATCGCTCATCCAGCCATACTTCTCTCTCCTGCCCACGATGTAAGGCTTCCAGTCATGGTCATACCACACAAAGCCTACGTTGGGATAGAAAATCGAAGCCTTATTAAACAGTGCCAGGGCATGGCTTACACGTCCCCGGTTGGTGTACCAGGCGCCCCTGCCACCAGCTTCGAGGACATATCCATTAAGCATCTTCTTCTTTATCAGCGTGGGCAGATCAGGCTCAGTCCTATCACTAACCCAGGAGTGAGCAGACAGCGCCAGCGTTTTACGGAACTCGTCGGCATCTATAATACCTTCTCCGCGGAATGATGTAGCACGCCCCCCAATCTGCGACGAAGCCTCAAGAATGAGAACCTTCTTATGTTCCATATTTGATAATATGGCACCGACAACCGACCCGGCTATCCCGCAGCCAACTACTATGACATCATAATTGTTGGAGATTTTCGCAGACATTTTTTTCTCCTCTTTTGGATGAAGGGTACCTGCCATATCCTGGCTTACCTGCGCCAGGCATTATGGCATTTTACACCTCAATTCGCTGATTGGCAATTTTTGCTGTTAAGAGCTTGACAAAGGCGGCACAGACATTTAAAGTGCGGGAAATTGAGCAAAATAATGAACACAAAAAGATTATCCTGCCTGGTTTTCCTGATTCTGGTGCTGGTCTTTGCCTTGCAGAGCTTTAGCTGTACGCCCGGCACCGATTATTCCAGTACGGTAAAACATGATTACTCGGAATCAATCGTTAGTGGAGGGCTGGAACGCACCTACAGCGTCCACATCAGCAGTTCCTATGACCCGAGCCAACCGACCCCGCTGGTCATTGTGCTGCACGGCGGCGGAGGCACAGGCCAGGGCATGGTCAAACTCACCGGCTTCAATGCCGTTGCCGACAGAGAGAATTTCATCATTGTCTACCCTGATGGCTTCGGAAAGCACTGGAACGACGGCAGGGGGGTACAATGGCAGTCCCACGTTGAAAACACTGATGACGTCGGCTTTATATCTGCTCTGATAGACCAACTTTCACATGAACTGAATATTGATGCCAAAAGGGTTTATGTAACCGGCATATCCAACGGAGGCATGATGTCGCACCGCCTTGGCTGCGAACTATCCCAGAAAATAGCGGCTATCTCTCCTGTTGCCAGCAACATACCGGTAAACAAGGCGCCAGTATGGTCGCCATCACGGCCGATGCCAGTTTTGATAATCAACGGGACCGACGACCCCCTTGAGCGCTGGGAAGGTGGCGAAATCCGCCTGGGGAGAAACACATACGGGGTAGTCCTGTCTGTAGCCGATACAGTCAAATTCTGGGTTGAGAAGAACCAGTGCTCCTCATCGCCGGTTATCACACAACTGCCGGACAAAGACCCCTCCGATGGCACCACAGTGCGGACGGAAGTCTACGGAGGCTGCGAAGGTGGCGCTGAAGTGGTTCTTTACGCCATAGAAGGTGGCGGGCACACCTGGCCCGGTGGATTACAGTACCTGCCCGAATCAATTATCGGCAAGACATCCCGGGAATTCAACGCCAGCGAGGTAATCTGGCAATTCTTCAAAGAACATCCGATGGAGTAACGTTCCGTCATTTTGTTACTACAAAGGGAAGTAGCACACTGTAAAAAGTAGCCCGGAGTACAGGTGACCCCGCAGAAATTTTACATAAGGCACGTTTTAGCGTATAATGGTTGAAGTAGTTCCAGTTTAGGTTGTTACAAGCTTCTTAGAATCCGCTCAGATTTATTTTAAGCATTGGATGACCGAACTCTAACTAAAATTTAGAAGAGAAGAGGTATCCAATGAATTTTCAGGACAAGACGCTCCACTGCACCGCTTGCGGGACTAATTTCAATTTCAGCACTGATGAGCAAGGGTTTTTCGCATCCAAAGGCTTTACTAACGAGCCCAAACGCTGCCCCTCCTGCCGTCAGGCAAGGAAATCAGGACACTACGTAAACAGTTGCTACAGCTCCTCAGGCCAGATTTTAGGCCGTGCGCAGGCCCGGCTGGCCAGTTTACTAGTCTGACTAGAATTAGGTGATTTATTATGTCGGTAGAAGTACAGATACGTCAGGGTGAATCCCAGGATGCTCTGCTGCGTCGCTTTCAGAAGCAGGTGCAGCTAAGTGGAATCATGCGTGAGGCGAAAGCCAATCTCCGCTTCGTGTCCAAGAGAGACGCTTACCGGATAAAATCAAGAAACAGCGCCCGGCGGAGACGGCAGCAGGCTAATAGAGGACCGCGCTAGGGGGTTCCATCATGAATATCTATGTGGGTAACTTACCGCTTGAGTTGACCGAAGACGAGCTCCGGAGGGAATTCTCGGTTTTCGGGCAGGTGAAATCCGTCAGCCTCATAAATGACAAATACACCGGCAGCAGACAACCGCGGCTATATGCCTTTGTTGAAATGGACTCGAAGGTAGAAGGCGAAGCCGCAGTTTTCAACCTCAAAGGCAAAGAAATAGGTGGCCGGGTAATTGAAGTTATCTCGGCTCTTCCCCTTTCGGACAACAAAGATAAATGGTTCTTAAATAGCAAGAGAGTTAGCCGTTATCATAACAAAAGACAGCAAGGACACCAGGCCTAAGTTGAATCGCCTCTCCCAAATTGGACACCAATCAGTTAAAAATAACTTTTCAAGGAGTTTTTGTGAATTTCGAAGCATTTAATTTTCATCCGAGCGTTATAGCCGGTGTGCGAGCGCTTGGTTATACTACGCCCACACCCATCCAGGTTAGAGCCATCCCTCCCATAATGCAGGGCCGTGATGTCATCGGCCTGGCACAGACCGGCACCGGCAAGACAGCCGCCTTCGTGCTGCCCATTTTGCAGCGTCTGCTGCAGTCCCCCAGGGGGCGGGTCAATGCTCTCATAATCTCGCCCACGCGTGAACTCGCTGAGCAAACCTGCGAGGCTATTACTGACCTGGGCAGTCAAACCCGACTGCGAAGCATCGCTATTTACGGTGGGGTGAGCATGCAGCAACAAATGCAGGGGCTGCGCGACGGGGTCGAAATAGCTGTTGCCTGTCCCGGCCGCCTGCTGGACCACATCTGGAAGGGCACAATCGATTTATCGCATGTGGAAGTTCTTGTTATCGACGAGGCGGACCGGATGTTTGACATGGGCTTTCTGCCGGACATTCGTAGTATTTTGAAATGTCTCACCAAACAGCGCCAGACGCTCCTTTTCTCGGCCACCATGCCTGACGATATCCGGCGTCTGGTCCAGGATGTCCTGCACCAGCCGGTTACGGTTCAAATCGGCCGCACGGCGCCGGCACTCACGGTATCGCACGCGCTGTACCCGGTTGAGCAGCATCGCAAGACTGCGCTGCTGATAGAGCTCTTACGGCACATCGAAACGGAGTCGGTACTTGTCTTCACGCGTACCAAACACCGCACCGAGCGTGTCATGCAGCAGCTGAAAAGAGCCGGGTTCAGAGCCACCTCATTGCAGGGCAACCTGACTCAGGGCAGGCGTCAGGCTGCCATCGATGGCTTTCGTGACGGCTCGGTTAAAATCCTGGTAGCGACCGACATCGCCGCCCGCGGCATTGACGTATTGAGTATTTCGCACGTCATAAATTACGACATGCCTGAGACCACGGATGCCTACACGCACCGCATCGGCCGCACCGGACGTGTTGAAAAAAACGGCGATGCCTTAACCTTTATCACCGGTGCCGATACAGCCAAGGTCCGGGCTCTTGAGCTTATTCTCCAGGCAAAACTGGAGCGCCGGAAACTGCAAGGCTTTGATTACTCGGAGCCCGCTGCCGCCAGATAACAAATACATCCGCTCCCCAGGTCAATTACGACGGCGCATATCACCAAATGATAGGATTAGTAACAGAAAGACATTTTGCCGGGTAACAAAACATCGTATCGCGTAGCTATATTCTGTCTATCCCAGGCACCTTAGCCATATATTCTTTCGGGAGCCCTGGCGACGGGCATACCTGGCCCGGCGGCTTACAGTACCTGCCGGAATCAGTGATTGGCAAGACATCCCGGGAATTCAACGCCAGCGAGGTAATCTGGCAATTCTTCCAAGAACATCCGATGAAGTAGCATTGCCTCATTTACTCGGCCGAGCTTGTTGCGTATTACTATTGAGGCTATAATGTGCCCCAGACATGGGCTTGAAATTAGACAGAATCGGCTATTGGTCAGAAATCAAGCTTGACATCCTGCGACAATACGCACAGGCATACTCCACGATTCTTACTAATACAAACCTATATCACGTTTACATCGATGCCTTTGCTGGAGCTGGTAGGCATATTTCTAGGCGGACGGGAGATTTGATACCTGGAAGTCCAATAATCGCCCTTGAGATTGTCCCTCCTTTTAAAGAGTACTTTTTCATTGACATAGATAGTTCCAAGGTCTCAGAACTGACAAAGAATACATCGCACAGACCTGAGGTCCACATCTACGAGGGCGACTGCAATGAGAAATTACTCAAAGAAGTATTCCCAAAAGTGCAGTACAGGGATTATCGTAGGGGCCTTTGTCTCCTTGATCCGTATGGTCTTCATCTTAACTGGCAAGTAATAGAGACTGCTGGACAAATGAAAACTATTGATATGTTCCTGAACTTCCCAGTAGCAGACATGAATCGTAATGTATTCTGGCGAAATGTCGATGGTGTGGACAGGGCGGATATCGAGCGCATGAATGCATATTGGGGTGACGAATCCTGGAGAACTGTTGCCTATAGCCAAGTACCTAGTCTATTTGGAGGGGACAAGGAATTAAAGATGACCAATAAGACGATTGCGCAAGCTTTTCGAAAAAGATTACTCGAAGTCGCGGGATTCGAATACGTGCCGCAACCACTTGCGATGCGCAACTCGCGGGGTTCTGTCATATACTACCTTTTCTTCGCTTCTCAACAATGGGTGGCTGATAAAATAGTTAAAGATATAGTTAAAGATATTTTCAAAAAGTACACTAGGTAGGCATTGCTTTATGGCCGCGTTATCGTCAATAGAATGGACACAATCGACATGGAACCCGGTGACTGGCTGCAGTAAAGTCAGTCCCGCTTGCAAGAACTGCTATGCGGAGCGCATGGCATTAAGACTGCAAGCAATGGGCCACCGTAGATACGCCAATGGATTCAAGTCCACCATGCATTATCAGTTGCTCAGCCTCCCACTCAAATGGAAAAAGCCACAAATGATATTCGTGAATTCGATGAGCGACCTGTTCCATGAAGAAGTTTCTGAAGAGTTTATTTTAAGCGCGTTTGACACTATGAAAACAGCTCGCTGGCACAATTATCAGATATTAACCAAGAGAACTGAGAGACTGGTTGAGTTAGATTCAAAACTGCCCTGGGCCGAAAACGTCTGGATGGGCGTTAGCGTCGAGAATGAGGATTATACATTCCGAATAGACCATCTTCGTAATACAGGGGCAAAAGTCAAATTTCTCTCGTTGGAACCTCTCCTCGGACCTATACCTAGCCTTAATCTGGAAGGAATTGACTGGGTAATCGTAGGTGGTGAGTCTGGTCCTCGGCCTAGGAAAATGGAAATGTCTTGGGTACTCGACATACGGGATAAATGCCAGAACGTGGGAATATCTTTCTTCTTCAAGCAGTGGGGAGGAAGAAGTAAGAGGAAATCAGGCCGAGAACTTGAGGGGCGAACTTGGGATGAGATCCCCGCGCCAAAGAGCCAGAATCTGTGATTGGCAAGATGTCCAGGGAATTCAACGCCAGCGAAGTAATCTGGCAATTCTTCAAAGCACATCCAATGGAGTAGCACTTCGTCATGTTGTTATTATCAGAGGGAAGTCATGGTGGCGAATTGCATGCCACAGGTACTATACGTTGTCAGCAATTGATTCGAGCAGTCTGTAAAACCATTGGCAAAACTCTTCGCTTTCTTCAAAGACTGCTTCCTGCCATCGCCCAGACGTCTTTACAAGATATGAGCCTGAGTCATCGTTACAAAGCCGTCCTTTACCTTTCATCACTGAGAGACATTTCTCATACAAGAAGCCTGGTAGTCTCCATCGGCTGGGTATCCATGTTTCTGTTTCCTGAGCAGAGGCAGTAAGAAGTAGGTCTTTGTTTAATCTAGGGAAATAGCCGCAACCAGGTAAATTGCTACCGTCATTGAACAGAAAATCGTCGGCGATATATAGGGTGTTCTTTCCCTTCTTCTTGTGTGCATGCATCTCAAAATACTTTTTAGTGGCATGAGGGTGCCGTGACCGTAAGCTCTGGTCATCAATATCCTCGTATTGCTGGATAACTTTTTTGACCTTAAGCCACCCGTATATGAAATACAATCCTCCGTCGAGGTGCTCAGGACTGATATCAGTAACAATCATTTTCTCACTGTTTTTACCTATGGGCTTGAATCGACTAAAGAACAAGAAGAGACTACCTTTATCTACGCCTTGGTTTTGTAGTTGCGCTTGTGCGCTATCTACCTGGCCAAATGCACCTACCTGATGATTTGAACCTTCTGCTAACCACGGACATGGCCCAAGCCAAGGATCGAAATGGGCATATTTCTTAGTGATGCCTTCTTTGACTTTATTACCAAAACCAAGCGCCTTAGAGTTAATCAAATCCTTTAGAGTCTCGGCGTCAATTCCGGGTAAATAATTTGGTTCGATTTTAATCTGTTCATATCTTGTTCTATTACCAATATTTTTCCCAATTTCACCATCTGGAATCGGTAATACAACATATTTACCAGTCTGGGGGTCAAATGGTGAGTAATCTCCCCCAGCACTAGAATCAAAGCCTTTTCGGCTCAATACAACCTTTCCAAATTTGTGCATTCGTTTTTTTCCAATTACTATCTTATCGCTACAGGCTAACAAAACAGCATGAATCTATGTTAGCCAATTGTATAATTCAGCTTGAGGTAAAGAGATTTTTGTAATTGGCTAGATATTACGTGAGACTGTTGATATGAGCTAGGCTGCACTCATCACACAGTGGTATCCAATCAGGGGCATTATCATCAAGTGTGATCCAGCCTTCGGCTTCATTGGCGGGTATGAAGCCAGTAACAGGCATTCCACCGCATTTATGACATTTCAAGTCTGCCATTTCTTCTGCGATCTCTTCTCGTGTTGCTCTGGCTTTAGCCCATCGCTTCTCTGTTATCTTAGGATTATTAAAGTGTTTATCGCACGCCGGCATTAACCAGCCATCATCTTTTGTCGGTATCCAATGAGTAGGTATTTCACCACAGATCAAGCAGTCGGGGAAATTCATATGGAAGTTATAGGATTCTTCATGGTTGTTGAAGTTAACTCCTTTGATCAGCTCATTCCACCATTTGTCCATTTCCTCAACAGTCATTTCCTTCCACGTTTTAGCAGTTACTCTCTTCCCCATTAGTTATCTCCTTCCTTAACAATTATACAACCAAACATGATAAAGTAGTATATCCATACTGTCTTCGTATAAACCTATGCCCCTTGGCTATAAGAGTCGTACCGTTAGTCAATGCAGTTTTGATTTTCATTTTTCATTGCCGTAATATTGTGCTACACGCCCTAAGAAGATAGTGCGGGAGTGGGTGGGTGAATAAAGCATCTATGGTCTTGCAGTTTTTTGCCCGATTAAGTTGCCTCTATGATGGAAGATTCCTTAGGCCTCTCTGGAGCAAATACCCTGATCGCGATGACAATGACTGGGACGCCCTGAGTATATTTCTGGAGGGTTATGCTTTTGCTCGCCAGGGGGCTCCGAGCAACTTTGCCCATGCAGGCTGTGCTGCACTTCGCAAGATAAGAGAGAGCGGCTTCACACTGGCAAATCCCGATGTGGCAAGTGAACTGTGGGCGAAATTTTCAACCAGTCTTCATAATACTGACTTGAACTACGCTAACAACCCGCTATGTCCGAAGGAAACAGAATATAGGCGTAAATACAGGGGCACGTCAAGGACGTCAAGAACCTCCCGGTCGTCCGCTTTGGAATTTCTGGTAGCACTCTCGCGAAGGGGCGAATCAACCAACATAATTGCGTACGCTAAACAAAATTTAGAACGGGAACACCTTCGGACAGTTCATCAGCTGTTATCAAATGAAATTAACGGAATTGGGAATAAGATAGCCTCGTTTTTTCTACGTGATGTTGCAACCTTCTATCATATCTTGCCTTCAAAAGACCGGCACCTACTGCAGCCGATAGATACCTGGGTAAGGCGTGTGTCTGAACAACTCATGGGGAGGCAGATGCCTGACGAAGAGATAGCAATGTGGATTGTCCAAGAAGCAGAGAAGAGTGTCGTCAGCTCTGAGGCAGTCAATCAGGGTATGTGGTATTTTGGAAGTCAGATCGGAGGCTCGGAGTATCGGGTATCATGTGCCCTTGATGACCTCAAACTCGCGAAAGTCCTTGTTGACGAACACATTGATGCTTTGCAGTCAGAGTTGGAAGCGTGGAGACGGTCCTCATTTGGATAAAGTAACAAACAGCCATAATGTGCGATTGAATTTGTTAATTTGGGCAAACGGTGGGCTATCTATATGAGAGGCTTTGTTCTTTCAAGCGACCTTGCGGTTGTCTTGCTTCCAGGCTTCTGCCTTTTGAATCACGGCGCGGGCATCGGTCAGGGCCACTGTTGACGGGCGGACGGTGCTCGTGCTAAATTTAGCTGACAGAATGTTATGTCATTAACGAAATTATCTAGGAGGCGAACGGATGGCAGGATATGTGGGACCAATTGAAAAACGAACTTTAGGTAATGATTATTTTAGGCAAGTATTGTTTACGGGGAGGTACGCTCAGCTTGTGGTAATGTGTTTACAACCGGGTGAAGAGATCGGTAACGAGGTGCATTCAAATGTTGATCAGTTCTTTCGCATCGAACAAGGCGAAGCAATTTTTGTTTTCAATCAAAAAGAGAGGCATTCGGCAAAAAATGGCGATGCTGTCATAGTTCCGGCAGGCACGCACCATAATGTAATAAACAGTTCGAGTAAGACAAAACTGAAGTTATACACCATATACTCTCCTCCTAACCATCCCGACAAGACCGTGCATAAGACGAAGGCCGAGGCTGAGAAAGCTGAAGCGGAAAAACATCACTAGCAGGGCAAAGGCTGTACTAAAAGTTATATATCAGGAGCCCTGGCGCTGGTCTTGCTTCCAGGTTTTTGCCCTTTGTATCACGCCGCGGGCATCGGTCAGGGAAACTTCAGTGTACTGCGGACCGGCAAGCATGACGGCAATCTCTTGGGTACGAGCCTCGCCTTCAAGTGACTGAAGCATGCTGACAGTCCGAGCGCCTGACTCTTCCTTGTGAACGTTGTAATGGGCGTCGGCATAAGCAGCAATCTGTGGAAGATGAGTTACGCAAATCACCTGGCGATTCTGAGCTAATGCCCACAGCTTCTTGCCAATAATTTCGCCGCTACGTCCACCGACACCGATGTCTATCTCGTCGAAAATGAGAATGGGGATACTATCAACCTCCGACAGAGCACATTTCAGCGCCAGGGTAAAACGGGAGATTTCACCTGTAGAGGCGATTTTGGTTATAGGCTTGACAGGCTCGCCGGGATTGGTCGATGCCATAAACTCAACTACATCAACGCCTTCGTTGTTAAAAGCGTAAGTTTTTTCGTCAGGTAGAGGAATACCTTCTTCAGCTTCCTCCCGGGTTATGGACACCTGGAATTCAACCTGCGACATGCTCAAATCCTGGAGCTCCTTCTTCACCTCGGCAACCAGCTTCTCCGCCGTCGCTGAGCGCGCTGTCGAGAGCTCGGAGGCTATCCTGCCCATCTCCACCTTGAGCTCAGTGCGCAGCTTCTCCAGCTCGGCCTGCCTCTCCGAAGAACGGGAGATTCCCTCCAGCTCTTTTTCAGTCTTCTCCAGGTAGCTCAGTATGTCAGTGACGGTCTGCCCGTATTTCCGTTTTAGACTTTTTATAACCTCAAAACGCGACTCCACCTCTTCCAGCCGCTCCGGGTTCTGCTCTAACCTGCCGCTGTAAGCGCTGATTTCCCGCGCCGCCTCCTCGACCCGGTACACCGCGTCTTCCAGGGAACTTAACTGCTGGCTGAGCGTGGGGTCCAGCTCTACGAGCTTCTTCATAACTGCCAGCGCTTCATTCAATTTGTCCAGAGCCGGAGCTGAAGCACGCGAGGCATCTTCCCTGCCCAGCGCCTGGTAGGCTTCATAAGACATTGCCTTCAGCTTCTCAGCCGAAGACAGTAGAGTCCGTTCTTTTTCCAGCTCTTCCTCCTCACCGGGACGCAACTCAGCTTTTCTTATCTCATCGAGCTGGAAGCGCAGGAATTCCTGGCGGCGAGCGGCATCTTTCTCGGCTTCAACCAGCGACTTTAGCTCCTGTTCCAGTTTATGAAGCTCTGCCACTTTAGCGGTGAAGCTGTGCCGCAGCTCCAGGGTATGACCGTAGCCATCCAGGAAATCCAGGTGATACTTGGTATCGAGGAGAGACAGGTGCTCGCTCTGGCCGTGAATATCGATTAGCAGGCGTCCGATCTGGCGTAGAATGCCTCTGGTAACGGCACGTCCGTTGACTCTGACAATGCCGCGCCCGTGCCTTTTGGATTCGCAACTGATAACCAGATTATCCTCATCTGATTTCAAGCCATTTTCGTCCAGGAGTTCCCTGAGCTGCGTCAGATATTCAGTCTCGGGCAGGGCGAAAACACCTTCGATGTGGGCTTCGTCGCTGCCATGGCGGATAACCTCCTCGCCCACTTTCCCTTCCAGCAGCGTCTCCACGGCATCGATGAGTAGTGATTTGCCGGCACCTGTCTCGCCGGTGATGACGTTCAGACCGCGGCTCAGGTTCCAGCCTATATTCTCAATGATTCCAAGGTTCTTGACCCTTAATTCCAGTAACAAACCACCATCTCCCGCAATTAAAGTGTGTCTAGCTTATATTTTACCACTTATGAATCAAATCCTAAATCCTAATTTCTAAATCCTAAATAAATTCAAATATCCAAATTACTAAAGATTACATAGATTTGTGGAGATTATGGAGGTTTATTGAGATATGGGTACCGCGGAGCATCTGCTCCGCGTAAGGACGCACATTCTTCGACAGGCTCAGAATGAGCGGTAAAGGGAGCTTCATAATGATATACGCAATGTAGGGGCGGGCCTTTAGGCCCGCCCGCAAACAACAGGTGGACGGACCTGAAGGTCCATCCCTACAACTCCCGCCGGGGGAGAGAGGATTCGCTTTAACAGTATGAAATACTCTAAAATAGCTGTGCTGGTAAGCCTATACAATGCGGAGAAAGTAGAATTACCTTGAATTATCGAGATGATTTAAGAAACATAGTCATAATCGCCCATGTAGACCACGGCAAGACAAGCCTGGTCGATATGATGCTGAAGCAAAGCAAAATCTTCCGTGATAACCAGCAGGTGGGCAATTTGATACTTGACAGGAATGCACTGGAACGGGAGAAAGGCATTACCATTCTAGCCAAGAACACAGCGATAACCTATCGCGGCGTAAAGATAAATATCATAGATACTCCGGGTCATGCTGATTTCAGCGGCGAAGTAGAGCGAGTCATGAATATGGCAGACGGCTGTCTGTTGCTGGTTGATTCCATCGATGGACCTATGCCACAGACCAGGTTCGTGCTAAAACATGCGCTGGATAAGGGGCTGAAGCCGATTGTGGTCATTAATAAGATAGACAGGGAAAATTCCAGGATTGCCGAGGTGGTCCGTCTGACTCAGGACCTGTTTCTGGAATTAGCCACTGACGCTGACCAGCTTGATTTTCCAGTACTGTACGCCAGCGCCAGGGACGGCACGGCTTCCACCGACGCGGAGAAGGAAGGTCAGGACCTGATACCGTTGTTCGAATCTATACTGCACAAGGTCCCGCCACCCAGCATCGAGTCCGGACCTTTCCAGATGCTGGTATCCAACCTGGACTATAGCAGCTACAAAGGCAAGCTGGCCATCGGCAAAATTTACCGCGGCAGCGTTAAGCCGCATGATAAGGTGGCTGTTATCGGGAGCGATGGCAGCACGCAGAACTACGAAGTGAACCAGGTGTTCACCTTCATGGGTCTCGACCAACCGGAAGAGGAGGAGGCAACCGCAGGCGATATTGTGGCTATAACCGGCGTGGAAACAGTAAGCATAGGAGACACCATAACCAGCACCGACCAGCCGGATGCTTTACCTCGTATAGAGATAGGCGAACCTACATTAAAAATGATGTTCGGTATAAATACCTCACCGCTCGCCGGCAGAGAAGGGAAATACTGCACCTCAAGGCAACTCCGTGAAAGGCTTTACCGGGAACTGGAAACAAATCTCAGCCTGAGGGTTCAAGATACCGTAACCCCTGATGTTTTCCTGGTATCTGGCAGAGGAGAGCTGCACTTAGCAATACTTATTGAGACTATGCGACGCCAGGATTACGAGTTTGAAATTTCAAAGCCGGAAGTTATAACTAAAGAAATAAATGGCAAGGTTATGGAACCTGTGGAAGAGCTGACCATCGATACGCGCGAGGAATATGTAGGTGCTCTTATGGAAACTTTGAGCACGCGCCAGGCCAGATTGGCCAATATGCGCAACGACGGACAGGGTAATGTGCGCCTGGAGTTTCACATCCCCACGCGTGGTCTAATCGGTTTCCGCAGCCTGTTTTTAACTACCACCCGGGGTGAAGGCATTATGAGCACACTATTGCTGGGATATGAACCATGGTATGGAGATATCGTCTCGACCCGTAGCGGCATGCTGGTAGCTTCTGAAAACGGTACTGCAGTTACTTACGGGTTAAACAATGCCCAGGAAAGAGGTACAACATTCATTGAGCCAGGCACACCAGTATACGAGGGCATGATAGTGGGGATGAATTCGCGGGGAAGTGACCTGGCAGTCAACGTTGCCAAAGAGAAAAAACAGACCAACATCCGTGCTTCAACAGCCGATATTGCCATTAGGTTGACGCCACCAGTGAAATTTAGCCTTGAAGAAGCTCTGGGCATGATCAGCGATGACGAACTTATTGAGGTGACACCTAAAAACATCAGGTTGCGTAAGCGGCTGCTGACACAGAACCAGCGCGCTAGAGCCCGCCATGCAGCAGGCAAAGAACCACAACAAATTGCTAATAGCCGTACTTAATGGGTGAGGGCGGGTAACAAATAGTCAGATTGCATGATATACGTTTGTCAACATACGATGGTATAATATCAGTAGTCAAAAGTTAGCGGCAGTTCGCAAGGGAGGATGTTATGGACGATAGAGTCGCCATCTTCATAGATGGAAGCAATCTATATCACGGTCTACGAAGTAACTTTGGACGCCACAACCTCAACTTCTCTGAATTCTCCAATAAGCTATGTGGGTCCAGGCGCTTATTCCGAACATATTATTACAATGTCTTACAGGATCCGACTCAACGGCCTGATAGCTATCGAGAGCAACAGGATTTTTTTGATGCCCTGCGCAAGACGCCATATCTAGAGGTTCGACTAGGGAGTACCAAAGTGGCACAGGGTATCCCTGTTGAGAAAGGTATAGATATTATGTTGGCTACAGACCTGCTATATTTTGCCTGGAACGACTTCTATGATGTGGCAGTGCTTGTCAGCGGTGACTCTGATTTTGCCTACGCTCTTCAAGCTGTAAAGAACATGGGTAAGCATGTCGAGGTGGCCTACTTCGAGAGTGGTGTGTCAAAGGACCTCTTGAATGTAGCCGATAATCGGTATCTCCTAAACCGGAGCTTTTTCAGTGGTTTGTGGACACGTAAAAGTTATACCTATCACAGAAGAGTGATTGGAGAAGGTCAGAAGTAAGGCCATTTCGGGTGGCATGGTCAGCGTCCTGAATCTTCGGCCAGTGCAGGTGCTATCAGTGGCAAAATCCAGAGTTAACTCCAATCTATTGTCGATTTCTGCTAATGTCTAAGGAACGAAGAATGGCAGATACTATCGAGGGTAAAAATCCTGTAGTTGAGGCACTAAAGAGTGGCCGTCCTATAAATAAGGTGTTGCTCGCCCGCAATATTGGGCTTCATTCGGCAGTTACCGAAATATTGAACCTTTCCAGATCTAGAAGGATCCCCGTAGAATTTGTGGAAAGACGGTTTATTGACAAGTTGGCTATGACTTCTTCTCACCAGGGAGTTATTGCGTATACCTCAATCAAGGAATACGTTACATTGGAAGATTTACTAACTATATCTAGAGACAAAAAAGAACCGCCCCTTTATTGTATCCTGGATGGTATTGAAGACCCCTATAATCTAGGAGCTATTATAAGAAGTGCCGAAGCGAGCGGCATTCATGGTGTGATTACCCGCTCAAGAAGAGCTGTGGGACTCACAGCAACGGTGGCTAAGGCATCAGCCGGTGCTGTGGAATACGTGCCAGTAGCGAGGGTATCCAACATCTCCCAGACAATGCTGGCATTGGGAAGAAACAGTGTCTGGGTTGTTGGAATAGACCAGACTGGCAAAATTCCGTACAGTCAGGTGGATTTCAAATTACCGACAGCAATTGTAATAGGCAGCGAAGGCAAGGGACTGTCGGATTTAGTCAAGAAAAGGTGTGATTCTCTGGCATTTATTCCTATGCTAGGCAGAATTACCTCACTTAATGCCTCTATCGCTGCAGCATTAGTGATGTATGAAGCTTTCAAGCAAAGAGGATGGTAATCTTCACTCCTTTTTCAGGAGCTATTAGCATACCAAGACAAAGAAAGCCAAATAGTTCACTCCAGCGGCATGCGCAGCACCATCTTTGCCAGGTCCCAGCAGTGTTCGTACAGGTGAAGCCCCTTGCTGAAGGCCACCATGCAGCCGTCTTCTACACCAATCTCCTTAGCCATGTGCTCTTTCAACAACTGCAAGCCACCGAGGTTTGTAGGGAAACCACCCCACAAATCCCAACTCCTGAAGTACATGATGAAATTTAGGCGGCCATCCTGAACCCTGGTATCTAACACCCTTAGACAGGGCGGGTCTTTCAGGTAAATGCTATCCCGATTGCCAATCGTCATACATAGCTGGTTGGTATCAAACCCTTGCTTATAGCGCCTGATTACCTCATCGATTTGAGCAGCCAGGTCTTCACCATAAGTGTACTCTTCATTCTCCTGCTTAACGGCGGTCATCAAATACGACATATACTCCTCAATAACCTCGTCTGTAGTAGGTGCTGGGACTCCCATCGGTACATCAGGTCTTAGTGGTCTCACACCGGGATTGCGAATCATAACCGCAACAAGAGGTATCTCTTTACGATGAGTGCCTTCAAAACTACCCTGTTGTATAAGATACGTCCTCCCCTGCAACAGAGCCTTCTCAAGACACTGGAACCAGGCATCTCCGATAGTAAGTGCCTCAATTACCGTTAACTCCATGGGTTGCCTCCGGCCATATGTAGTTTTTTAGCAGAGATAAGTATAGCAAAACATCGCATTGCCAGTCGTGCTTGCTAACATATTTGCTATCAAAAGAGCAGATAGGCTCACTCGATTTTTTTCAAATTATGGGGGTTAACCTCTTTTGCCGCTACTAGACTCCGATGGTATAATGGCTGAAAGATTAAGCCTACAAATTTAAATCGTTGACTGTGGGTAAACCAAGTTTTGAGAAAAAGCTAATCATCGCAGTTATCGGCGGCGGTAAATGCTCTGCCCAGGAGGCGGTTCTGGCTGAGACTGTAGGCAGAGAGCTGGCTAAGCGGGGAGCTGTTCTTGTCTGCGGTGGCTTGACCGGCGTTATGGAGGCAGCCTGCCGCGGAGCTGCCATCGAGTCCGGGCTGACCTTAGGCATCTTGCCCGGCGATGACCCGGCTGATTGTAACCCTTATGTTCAGATCCCAGTGGCCACCGGTGCAGGTTACGCCAGAAATATAGCCGTGGTTAACTCAGCTCATGCCGTAATTGCCATAGACGGTGATTACGGGACACTGACCGAGATCGGCTTCGCTCTGAAAAGCAACATCCCAGTTGTAGGATTGAATACCTGGACTCTGCTGCGAAACGGTGAACAAGATAAGTCTATAATCAAGGCAGACGATGCCGTTGACGCCGTGGAGAAGGCTATCACTCTGGCAAAAGGACAAGAGCTGGGTTGAAACGATGAAATCAACAAAGGCGAACATTAAAACAATCAAAGCCCGCGAGATACTTGACTCCCGAGGCAATCCCACTATTGAAGTACAGGTGGAACTGTCCGACGGCACCACCGGCATAGCTGCCGTGCCCTCAGGAGCCAGCACCGGCAAGTATGAAGCCGTGGAACTCCGAGACGGAGATAAGTGCAGGTACGGCGGGTTAGGGGTTTGCAAAGCAGTAAGCAATGTCAATGACAAGATGGCTCCAGCACTCGCCGGCATAGCGGCTTCAGAGCAGGCAGAGATTGACCAGAGATTGCTTGAACTTGATGGCACTGCCAATAAATCCAATCTCGGGGCAAACGCTATTCTGGGGGTATCTTTAGCTACCGCCAAAGCTGCGGCTAATTCAGCAAATCTCCCCCTGTACCGCTATCTCGGCGGCACTGCTGCCCACCTTCTACCTGTGCCCATGATGAACATACTTAACGGTGGAAAACATGCCGCTGATTCCACTGATTTTCAGGAGTTTATGGTAGTGCCAGCAGGCGCCACCAGCTTCAGCCAGTCGCTTCAGATGGGAATTGAAATCTACCATGCTCTTAAGAAGGCAATCAAAGTCAAAGGGCTCAATACCAACGTCGGTGATGAAGGTGGCTTTGCGCCGTCACTGGCTTCCAATAAGCAAGCCATTGAGCTGATACTGGCAGCAATTGACCTCGCTGGCTACAAAGCTGGCGACGATTGCTTCATTGCTTTAGACCCTGCGGCGAGCAGCTTTTACGATGATGGTAAATATATTTTATCTAAAGAGGGCGCAGCTCTAACCAGCAATGAAATGATTGACTATTACGCCAAATGGGTATCGAGCTACCCAATCATCAGCATTGAAGATGGGCTGGACGAGGATGATTGGTCAGGTTGGATATCACTGACATCCAAACTAGGCAAGAAGATAAAACTTGTTGGCGATGACCTTTACACCACAAATCTGGAACGGCTGGAACGAGGCATTTCTCAAAAGGCATCCAATGCTATACTAATAAAGCCGAACCAAGTGGGCACACTCAGCGAAACCCTGGCGACGGTAAAAAGAGCGCAGCAGGTTGGCTGGACAACCATAATCAGCCATCGCTCCGGCGAGACCGAAGATACCACGATAGCTGACCTGGCAGTTGCCGTTGGCTCCGGGTTGATAAAAACCGGCGCCCCATGCCGCAGCGAGAGAGTAGCTAAATATAATCGCCTGCTCATGATAGAAGAGGAACTCGGAGCTGACGTCCGTTTCGCCGGTAAGGAAGCACTTTCAATTTAGGAGGACGAAAATGGAAATAGTCCAGGGGGTTCACCAGATAAAACTGCCGCTACCAGCGGGAGCAGCCTTAGACCACAACAATGCCTATTTGATAGAAGGTACAAAAGGCAATTTGCTGATTGATACTGGCTTTGATACACCTGAGGCTTTCGCAGCCTTGCGTGATGGTCTACGATTCAGTGGCTTCGGATTTAAAGATATAACTCTGATAGTGGCAACTCACATTCACCCCGACCATTATGGCATGACGGATAAGCTGAAACAGATGTCGGGGGCTAATGTGGCGTTCAGCGAAATCGAGGAAAAATTCATCGATTCGCGATATGTGAAAACAGATGACCTGTTGAAGGAGGTAAAAAAGCTCTTCGAATCTAACGGTGTGCCTGAGGAAGACCTGTCCGAATTCACTGAAGCTTCAATGGCGGTGCGGCAATTCGTAGGAGTGGTTAAACCTGACATTAAGCTGAAAGATGGGGACAAAATCACCGTCGCCTCTTCAGATTTCAAGGTAGTGCTGACTCCGGGACATTCACCAGGCCATATTTGCCTCTATGAGCCGAGGCGGAAACTCTTCTTTTCCGGCGACCATATCCTACCCGATATATTCCCTAATGTCGGTCTCCATCCACAATCTGGTGAAAACCCGCTGGGCGACTTTTTCAATTCATTGGAAGTCCTGGCTAAACTAGAAGTCAATTTCATTTTCCCGGGACATGGCTCCGTTTTCAGCGGGTTTTCGCTAAGGCTCGGTGAGCTATTTCGCCATCACGAAAAACGGCAATTAACCATAAAGAGAATTATAGAAAATGACATGAAGACTGCCTATCAAATAGCTACCGAGATCCCATGGATGCCCAGCGGCGAGGCCGTCAAGTTCGAGAATCTGTCTACCTTCGATAAGCGTCTGGCTGTTATGGAAACCATAGCTCAACTTAAACTCCTGATGATAGAAGGCAAGGCAGAGAAAGTTGTGAAAGAAAATGTCGACCTCTACTGGGCCGGGGGTTAAGGGTGATAGACGAAATCAAAAAGAGGGTGCGGAGCCTCAAACTAAAATATAAGTCCTATCCCCAAAAAGAGCTGCTGATAGCCATGCCTAACCCTTACCCCGACAGGGAATATGAGGAGGAAATGGTTACCAGCGAGCTTACCTGCCTCTGCCCGCTCAACCCAGGACAACCCGACTACGCCGCACTTACCATAAAATATGCCCCCGATAAGCAAATCCTCGAATTAAAGTCGCTCAAGTTCTATCTGGCTAGCTATAGGATGGTGGAAATATTCTACGAGGAGGCAACCAACCGCATACTTGAAGACCTGGTCAATGCTGTGAAACCCAGAAGAATGGAGATACTGGCAGAGTGGAATATAAGGGGCGGCGTTGGAACTAAGGTGAGGGTAAGTTATAATAATAAATCCTAACATTCATTCTGAGCCCTTTACTCTCACTCAGGGTGACAACCAAAAACACAAAAGGAGGAGGATTAACAAATGGCAGCTCAAATAGGAATCAATGGTTTTGGACGCATTGGCAGGCTGGCTTTTAAGGCAATAAGCCAGCACTACCGCGACAAGCTTGAAATAACTGTCGTCAACGACCTGACTGACGCTCAGACCAACGCCCACCTGCTCAAATATGACAGCACCTATGGCATCTATCAGGGAAAAGTAGAGGCAAAGGACGATGCCATAATGGTTGACGGCAGAAAGACAAAAGTCCTGGCTGAGCGCGATCCGAGCAAGATACCGTGGAAAGACTACGGGGTGGACGTTGTAATAGAGTCCACCGGGCTTTTCACCGATGCCGCTAGAGCATCTGCCCACTTCCAGGGTGGAGCCAAGAAAGTCATCATCTCAGCGCCGGCCAAAGGCGAAGACATAACCATAGTCATGGGCGTAAACGAGGACAAGTACAATCCTGCCCAGCATCGCATTATCTCCAATGCCTCATGCACCACCAATTGCATCGCTCCGGTGGTCAGAGTCTTACACGATAACTTTGGGGTAAGCAAAGGGCTGCTCTCGACAATTCACGCTTATACTAACGACCAGAGGCTGCTCGACATGTACCACAAGGACCTGCGCCGGGCACGCTCGGCAGCTATAAATATCATTCCAACCACCACCGGAGCCGCCAGAGCCGTAACCCTGGTTATACCGGAACTTAAAGGTAGGCTTGATGGCGTTGCTTTCAGGGTGCCCGTGCCCACTGTTTCCATGTGTGACTTCGTGGCCGACCTCGACAAAGAGGCGACTGCCGAGCAGATAAACAAGGTTTTCCAGGCTGCAGCCAAAGGCAAACTTAAGGGCATTCTGGAGTACTGCGATGAGCCGTTGGTGAGCACAGACTTCAAAGGTAACCCGGCCAGCTCCGTATTTGATGCCCTGAGCACCATGGTCCTCGCCGGCAATATGGTCAAGGTACTTGCCTGGTACGACAATGAGTGGGGCTACAGCTGCCGCCTAGCTGACCTGGCCATATATATCCTCGGTAAGGGTTTATGAAATAACCATTACTGAATGGGAAGGCATCTATAAGCGTGTAAACCTTGTTTTGTCAGCGCTGGGAAGCCGCAGGATAGATGCCGCTCAGCAGGGGAGTAGGGTCAAGCAAAGGCCCTATGAAGCTAATGGGGTATCTAAACCCTATCTTGCGAAGTTCCTTTAATCCCGCAATGGCTCTCTCCAACTCGCCAGGAGGCAGAGCAATTATCATCTCATCGTCTGATACACCACCCATGGATCTCTCGCCGTAGCACGGAATACTCACTGCTGGCTTACCGGTAACATAGCACTGAGCCAGCGAGTCGGAACAAGCACCCTCTCCAATGAACGAGAACGAGAAGCGCTCATATTTTATCTTCTGAAGACCACATAAAATCATCATTATTTGGGCTGGATTGCCGTAGACCAGGATAACTTCGGGCTCAAACTTCTGCTTTGTCAGGGGAGCTAGGACTATGGCACCACCAACAGGAATGCGATAATAATCACCCTGCTGTTGTAAGGCTTCTTCTGGAGAGCGAAACCAGGTGGTAGAAAGCATGGCTGCTTCAGCCTGCATGCTCTTCTCAGTGGCGTGTCTTAAGCCAAAAAGTCGTGTGCAGCGATCACTTATCCTATCTGCCTTGGTCATGCCCACCGTCAACTCATTAACCCGCACTATAAAGGGAACTTGACAGAAGGTGAAGAAACGGTCGAGCCTGACGACATTCTTTATGTTATCAAGCTCCTCAGCTTGCTCCAGTCTTCTGTAAGCGATAATCTTTGTCTTCAGACGCAGCGTGTTCTCTAATTCCGTACCTAATTCAGCCCAGTTCGGCATTGCCTTTTCCTCCTTCCTAACTACATTGAAACAGCAGCTATCACTTCTTTGCAGGCAGAGATTTCTTTACGATCTGTGAGATATCCTTAACAGCCAGCTTGCCGTCCAGGTCTTCAGCTTTGACGGCATCGCTGAACATCGTCAGGCAGCTTGGGCAGGCAACTGCTAAAATATTGGCACCGGTCTCGTAGGCTTCCCTGACTCTAACCCGTGCCGGACTTTCCTCGCCTCCTGCCAGGAGGTCCATAATGAAGTTACCACCTCCGCCACCGCAGCAGAAAGCATCAGCTCTATTCTTTTCCATCTCCACCAGCTCAACACCCGGTATACTCCGCAGTACCTGCCTCGGCTCTTCGTATATCTGGTTATAACGACCAAGGAAACATGGGTCTTGATAAGTGACTTTTGCCTTATTTGGGGAAGGTTTTACCCTGTTTTTCTTGATCAAATCATTTAGGAGCTGGGTATAGTGATAAACCTCGAAGCTGGCACCTAATGCCGGGTAACGGTTTTTCATAGCATTGTAACCGTGTGGGCAAAGTGTGACTATTTTCTTTACACCAAGCTCCTTGAATTTCTGGCTATTTTTCTCAACCAAAGTCTGAAACAAGCCCATTTCGCCCAGCATATAGATTTCATTGCCGCAGCACTCTTCACCACTGCCCAAGATCCCAAAGGAGACTCCGGCTGCGTTAAACACATCAACCAGGCTCTTGGCCATTTTCTGCCCGTTTTCGTCGTATGAGCCCAGACATCCCACGTATAAAAGGTATTCGTCGCCAGGCGCATACATCTTCGTGCCGTTAGCCCAAGCAGCCCGGTCACTTCTGAGCAGCTTCAGAGGATTTCCATAACCGTAAACAGCTTCAAAAAAGCGTGCTACCCGCGGCGGTATCCTGCCCTTTTCAACCATGTCACTCCTGGCTCCTACTATCCAGTCAACAATATCAGGAGCAAACTTCATTGGGCATTGTTCAGTGCAGTTCTTACAGGTTGTGCATGTATACAGGATTTCCGCAAGGTGTTCCGACCACTCAACTTCACCCTTCAGCCAAGCGTAAATTAGCCACAACCGGCCGCCCGTAGAATAAGTCTCAAATCTGAACCTTCTGTAGGGAGGACAATTGAATGACGAGTAATCAGTAGGGAATTTGCAATAGCCGCATCTAAAACATCTATGGATTTGGCTGACGTATTTCTGCTGCATCATTTTACCTCCCAGTTACCGGGATTCATGATTCCGTTGGGGTCTAAGAGCTGTTTTAGCTTTTTCATCAGGCTAAGCGTATTCGGGTCCATCTTCGCCATCAGCATCTTCTGTTCGTCCAGGTCTGCCTTCCAAAGAACGCCCCCTTCCTCAAGAGCGAATTTGCTGCATTCATCCAAAGCCTCTTTAGCTCTGGCCATCTCATCTGGGTTGGCTCTGTTGAAAGAGAAGGAAAAGGAGAACATCATGCAGTGCCCGGCACCGATAAGTCGTGTCGTAGAAGCATAAAAGACGTTATATTTTTTGGCCACCTCATCCAACTTCTTAATGAAAGCAGGAAACTTCTCAATGGGGGTTATAGGGCCAGCATATTGAAATCCACCGCCTTTGGCCACATCAGCGAATCTCGTTATATCCTTCGATGGCATAGACATCAGCGGTGCTTTCATATCTGGTGAAACGCTCAACGGACCTAGATCTCGGCTCTCAAAATAACCCCAAAGCGCGTCCCAGACCATCTTCCGCTTAAACTCAAGCTCTTCTCCTGAATCTCCGGTAATGTAAGCCATTATCCAGAAAGTCCCTTTGTACCTTAAGGGTAACGGCTGAGCTGAAATAGTGACATCTTCAACCATTTCAGTATGGCTGAGCTTGAGCATGATATCTGGAACCAACTCAACTCTGTCTGTCAGGAACAGCATTACATCTCTTATCTTCTTGCAGGGATAAAGCTTCAGACCAAGTTTAGTGATAATGCCAGTGGTACCGAACCATCCCAGGAAGAGTCCACTGAGGTCAGGCAACGGAGGCCCTTTCGAGAACCAGTACGACGACACAGAGCACGAGCCAATACGACAAATCTCCCCTGTTGGTAATACCACTTCCAAGCCGGAGACCATGTCCGAATTAAAGCCGTGTTGCTGTGACAGACGCCCCTGCCCATGTATCACCACATTGGCCACCACCGTGGCTACTGGCGGCGAATCTGGTATGCTATGTCTCAAGTCGGGATGATGCTTCTGTAAATAACTCTTTAGTGCACCGTGTGTAGTTCCACCCTCAACGACTACATACCTAGCCTTCTCATTCACTTCCAGAATCCTGTCCATTCTCTTCATGTCCAATAAGATTCCACCCTTCTGAGGTATAACCAGGCCAGTTAATGCCAGACCTGCTCCTTTGGGAACTATCGGCACTTTCTCTCTATTCGCCAGCTTAACTATCTCCTGTACTTCTTCGGTTGTCCTGGGCAGCACCACGTAATCCGGCTCATGTGCTGGCATCAAGCCACCATCCCGAGCATAGAAATACTGCTCTTCTTTCTGGTTGGAAACGTAGTTTTTGCCGACTGTTTTGACTAAAGATTCATATATAGCACTCGTAGTTACCATGGCTTTACACCTCCACTGCTAATTCAGGTAGTTTCAGTGATTGCTCTTCCCCCATCGCCAGCTTGCATAAGTCAATCATATGGATCGGCTTGATGCCAGCTTTAACAACCTTCTCGGCTAAAGAATCCCAACAAGCTGGGCAGTTGAACACACAATACTCAGCTCCGACTTTCACCATATCATCTATATTCCGCTTCTGCACATCATCTGCCAGCGCTGGTCCCTTTGCCATCCGGAATACCTCAGCACAACACAGCCCATTCTCCTTATCATACTCCCGCTTTAGCCTTTCAACCCCGATTAGCCCAAATATATCGTCTACGAAATGGTCTATCTCCGGAACAAGCCGAGTCGAGCAATTCCGCTGGTAGGCGGCTTTAATATTCAGCGGCTTTATCAGCTTTTTGTGCTCTTTCAGTTTGTCATACAGGTATTCGAAATAATGAATTGGTTTGAACGGCACTTCGATTCCGTAGGCACGAGCTAGAGAAGTATAGGTGCCATAACATTCGTCATGAAGACACACCAGTTCCTTGATTCCCTGATTTTTAATATTTTCAATTATCTTAGGGAGCCTATCCTTTATCACGGATGCCTTGGCATAATGCAAGTAAACAGCGTTACAGAAAAATTCCTGGCCAAAAATCACAGACCAGGCAATGCCGTCGAAAAGTTTTCCCTTCACCAGGGTATTGAATTGCGGCATGAAGCAATACGACAGTGCCCTCTCCTCCACTTTACCTACCATAAATCTACCCACTGGCTGGCATTGGTTAATCCACATGGTGATGATAGGCCTGGGTGCCGGCAATATCCCCTTTTCCTCCTGGCGCTCGACGATTAAGTAGAAGGGATGGTTTCCAAAGGGACAATACTCCTCGCAGGCATAACATGTAGTGCACGCCTCCAGTACAAAGGAATCCTCACCATTTATTACCTTCTGCCATTCTTTCTTCGCCCTGTCTTTATCAAATTTCATATATTGACACTTAACAAGGCAGCTGACTGCCTTACAATCGGTGCATTTTGCTTTGTCGAACTTCAATTCAGGCATTTTAGCGTCCCTCCCTTCAATATATCGCATTATTCAAGAAATATCTGCCTATGTCAACATATGTTGTCAATATAACCGGCTTCATTTTCGGTAAAATTACTCTACCTAAGCCAAAACTACATATAAACGTTTTCCTTTTATTTGCGTTCTACTATAATAGACACCAGGCAAGAGGTTATCCTGGTGCTAAGTGAAGAATATTTAGTACAGCAGGCAGTAAATGGTGATCAAGCAGCCTTTACGCAGCTATACAACCAGAACTTTGATAAAATTTATCGTTATATCTATGTCAAGGTTAGAAATCAAGTTGAGGCGGAGGACTTAACTCAGGATGTATTTATTAAAGCGCTTGAATCGATTGGCTCTTACCAGTGGCGTGCCCTACCATTTGCCGCTTGGTTATTCAAGATCGCCCACAACAGGGTAATCGACCGTATGAGAAAACAGTCTAAGGAAAAAAGGGCCAGTCTCGAGGAAGCCTACGCACATAGCATGGAGGACCCGGTGCAGATGACAGAGCGGAATTTTGAAGTTTACCAACTGAAGCAAGCATTGGAACAGTTGCCAGAGGCCCAGCGAGAGGTAGCCATGCTCCGCTTCATTGGGCAATTGTCAATTGCTGAGGTGGCTAAAACGCTGGGTAAAAGCGAGGGGACAGTAAAGGCATTACAGTTCAATGCTACGGCCTCACTAAGAAAGGCCCTTTACGGGAAATGGGATGACTAGAAAATTAGACGATATTTTCAGCGAATGTTATGAGCGGATACGCTCGGGCGAAAGCCTTGAAAGTTGCCTCATGCGCCATCCGGAATATGCCGCTGAGCTCGAGCCATTGCTCAGAACCGCCCTTGACATTGGCAGGCGAGCTTCCTACATCCATCCTCGCCCCGAATTCAAACACTGGGCGCTAGTGAGGCTCGAGGGCGCACAACATTATGCCAAACAACAAAAGCCGCCAGAAAAGCCTGGCCTCTTCAGCTGGCGCCAAAGCTGGGCTGTGGCTATAACCACCATACTTGTCCTTCTGCTAAGCGGTGGCAGCACCATGGCTGCCTCATCAACTGCCTTACCTGACGAACCACTTTATCCGGTGAAGCTGGCCACAGAACAGGTGGGAGTTGCTTTTGCTATTTCCGATGAGAACAAAGCTCAAGTTCACACCAAGCTGGCCCAGACGAGGGCTGTGGAAATCCAAGCTATGGCTAACGAGGGGAAGGCCGAGCAGGTCGCCATTACTGCCGAAAGGCTAGCTAACCAGTTGGAGCAGGCTAACTTGGCAATAGAAAAGATGGAGATCACAACGCCTACACCTGAACCGACACCAATACCTACACCTGAACCGGTACCTACACCTACACCCGAGCCGACACCTACACCTGAACCGACACCAATACCTACACCCGAGCCGACACCTACACCTGAACCGACACCAATACCTACACCTGAGCCGACACCTACACCTGAACCGACACCTACACCTGAACCGACACCAATACCTACACCTGAGCCGACACCTACACCTGAACCGACACCTACACCTGAACCGACACCAATACCTACACCTGAACCGGTACCTACGCCTACACCTGAGCCTACACCAACACCACCTGAGATAACAACAACGCCACCTACAGCTGACAAAGGGGATAAAGAACGGGATGCCAAGAGGGAGCGTTTCAAGACAGTGCTAAAGAAGTCTCTGGAGACGAGCACCTCCAGGAGTTTGACAGCTTTGGAAAACGCTAAGGAGAAGGCATCACCGCAAGCCAAAACTGACTGGCAGCAAGCTATTAACACAATATCGAAGAAAAGCTACGGAAAACCGTCACATGAACATGGTACCGGGGCTGGGGAAAGTGGCCAAAGTGATAACAAAACCTGGAATGGAGAAAACACAAATCCTACTAGCCCCAGTCAAAGCCAGCCTTCCCCTTCGAAGTGGCAAAAACACTGGTAACAGAGCCCAGCCATCTAATAAATTCCAGACTAATTCGCCAAATGCAGGCACTATTAAATAACAGCTAAAATTGCTAGAATACAATCAAACTGCCCAACTCCAAGGAGGCTGAGATGAAAGTTGCCAAAATCCTTACCGCTGCCGTCATTGCTCTAGCCATAGTTATCAGCGGCTGCGCAACCCAACCAGCACCAAGTCACACCACGCCACAACTCACCGTTCCTCCAACCAGCGAACTGCCTAATCCCAAGCTGGCAATGGCTTCAGCCTACAAGCCAACTTCAGTCAGCTTTACCCCGAAAAGTCCAACATATTCTCTCCCCTTAGACTCGACTCAAATAACTAACTCGGACCAGATTCAAAGCGAGTTCAACTTGAATTCCGGACAGGAAGCCCTGCTCAAAGGAAACGGCTTCGTGGTTATTCAGTGGGGTGGTGATGACATTGTGGGGCCATATAAAACCCTGAAAAACATGGATGTCCCTATATTCGTCACCACAGACACTCTGCTTCACCTGTATCATATTCAGTTCAACGAAATTCTGAAGCGAATCGAGGAGGAAGAGTTTTACAGCCAGCTTATCGATATGAGCCTGGCAATGCTTAAAAGAGCCGAAGCCGACTACCAGGCTTTCACCCAGCCGGCGCTTAAAGAAGCTGCCAGAAGAAACGTAGCCTATTTCGCCGTGGCTCTAAAGCTGCTTCAGACACCTTCAAATAAGATAGACTTCGACATTCCCAGCTATGTCAAAAAGGAGGTCAACGAGGAACTCAAGAATATCGAAGCTCACCAGGGATTCAAACCCAGCTCTGTCTTCAATTCAGACAAAAATTGTATATGCGATGTGCCCCTCTGCTACTGTGAGGACTATTCTCAATATGTGCCCAGGGGACATTACACCCGCAGTGAGATATTGAAGAGCTACTTCAAGACGATGATGTGGTACGGCAGGATGGCCTTCTTGCTCAAGGGAGGCGATGACGCCTTGATATCCGAGGAGGATGCCGAAATCGCTACCATTCAGGCATCTCTTATTTCAGCCGAGCTGCCCAGTGTCAAAGTCGCCGATTATACCGCCAAAGATGTCTGGGACAGAATCTATGCCGTCACCTCTTTCTTCGTCGGCACCGCCGATGACCTGACACCATACGAATACCTGACCGCCTTAGAGAAAGTCTTCGGACAGGAATTCGCCCTCAACCAGCTCGCTGCTGAAACCAAGATGCTCGAGCTGAAAGCAGAGCTGGCTCAGATGAGAAATCCTGAAATCTACGGCGGCTCAGGAGTTTGTATCATCTACCCCCCTGTAACAAAGGAGAAACTCTACGAGTGCCTGGCCAAGACCAAAGGCATGAGGTTTATGGGGCAGCGGTTCGTCCCTGACTCCTACATGTTCCAGAACCTGGTATCGCCAGCAGTGGGATTGTATGTCGGCACGGGTAATCCTTTCACCATGAAGATGACCCAACTGGGCCCGGCCAGGTGCTTCCCCAGAGGACTGGACATCATGGCAGTGCTCGGCTCAGACAGAGCCTATGACATATTAAAACGAGAAGGAGACACCGAATATCAGGGCAAGGACACCAGCTATGATAAGCAGCTCAAGCAGCTTAAAGACCAGTTCGCTGCCTTCACCGAAGAGGACTGGAACCGCAACCTGTATTGGGCCTGGCTATATGCCTTGGACTCATTGCTTGAGAAATTCGGCAAGGGCTATCCCACATTTATGCAGACCGAAGCCTGGCAGGACAAGGAGCTTAACACCGCTCTAGCATCCTGGGCGGAGCTCCGGCACGACACCATACTGTACGCCAAGCAAAGCTACACCCCCACTTTAGCAATGGCACCGGGACCGCTGCCGCCGCCAAAGTCGCTCGTCGGCTATATCGAGCCGGTGCCAGCGTTTTACGCCCGTATGCTAGACCTGACCAGAATGACCAGAGCCGGACTATCTCAGCTTGGCGCTCTGAGCCAGGAAGAGGATAATCGCCTGGTAAGCTTGGAATCCGTTCTGGAAAGGTCGCTGACTATAGCCGTCGACGAGCTTGAGGGCAAGGAGCTTACCCAGGACGACTATGACTTCATCAGGGACTTCGGCAAGAGCCTTGAGAATATAATCGTTGGCGTCGAAGCCGAAGGCAAGGAAACGACTATTGTGGCTGACGTCCACACTGATACCAACACACCGGCGCAGGTTCTGGAAGAAGGAGTGGGCTATGTCGACCTTATACTGGTAGCTTACAAAGTCCCTGATGGCAGGACTATCATCGGCGCCGGGCCTACCTTAAGCTACTACGAGTTCAAACAGCCCATCGACAGCCGCCTCACCGACGAGCAGTGGAAAGAGATGCTCAAGTCAGGCCAAGCACCACCCAGACCCGCCTGGACAAGCAGCTTTTTCCAACCATAACATGAGCACCGCTCAGGCAACCCTCTAGTAAAACACATAGCCGCGGGGCTTTAGCCCCGCTCAGCCTCCTGCCTAACCGTGCATAAACCTTTTCTGCTCCATTTCGTTTATTAATTAGCGACAGGACGGAATTCTATACAGAAAACCGTCCTATCAAAAAAACCCACAAAGAGGAGGTTCAAAACATGAAAAAGTGGAGCATCCCGGTACTAATAGCCATCGTCGCCCTGCTGATGCCCATGTCCATGATAAATGTCAGCGCCCAGGAGGAAGCTAGCCTCAGCATCAGCAAATCAGCCGACCCAACCTCGGCTTCTGTAGGTGATACCATCACTTACACCTATACTATCACCAACACCGACAATGTCACCATCGAGAACATCACCTTAGAAGATGACCCGCTTGGTACAATCGACCTCGGCGGGCAAACAAGCCTCGATTCCGGTGCCACTATTACAGCTACTGCTACCTACACTGTGGCTGAAACTGATTTACCTGGCCCGCTGGTGAACACCGCCGAAGTCTCAGGTACTGACCCTGACGGTAATCTCTTCACTGATACAGGCACAGCCACGGTTGAATTGTCATACAACACTGAACTTCAGATAAACAAAGAAGCTGACAGGGAAACGGCCTCACCACATGAAGTTATTACCTATACTTACACTATTACGAACACGGGTGACATCGCTATTGACAACATAACCTTGGAAGATGACAAGCTAGGCCCAATAACCCTGAATGGTAACGACAACATGGCGCTTGCCCCCGGCCAGACTATCACAGCCAATGCTACTTACACCGTCTCAATCTGGGATTTTCTACGAGGCAAGTCCATCGTCAATACGGCTAATGTTACCGGTACTGACGGTCTCGGCAATAGCCTAACTGGTAGCGACACAGCTACAGTTTCCCTCACTATTATTAGCAAGACGCTTTTGACCAAATTTGAGATACTCAAGCTAAGTGGCGTTCCCGGTAAGGGGATTGAAAAAGCGCCGGGATTGCAAAAGCCGTTTAATCCGAAGTCCCAGGCTGCTGAGCACGCCGGCAAGAAGGACAAAGACCAAGAAGAGGAACAGCTTCAGATAAGGGAGAGGGTAGAGAACCAAGGCGCAGAGGAGCAGCTCCAAATAATGTCAGAGGTGCAAAACCAGGCTGGCAGCGAACAAGCGACTCAAGACGATGACGATGAGGAAGCCAATCCGGGTAAGGGGCAGCTAAAGAAAAACTCGGTCACAGACAATCAAACACAGGGACAGGAAGCTACCCAAGACAATGGTCAAAACAAGCCCGACAAGGATAAGCCAAACAACAAGTCCAAGGCGGGGAAATAACCTTAGCCAAGAGTAGTTTTCGCCAAATCCTGCCAGGGCGACCTTGTAAGGTCGCCCTACTTTATTCTGCCCACCGGCATCACATACAGCGGAGCTTCATCAGAGGACATTCCAATAATTTTTGCTATCGCAGCATCATCGAAGGCACCAATCGTCACCAACCCCAACCCCAGGGCGGTCGCCTGAAGACATATATTCTGAGCAGCATGACCAACCTCGATATGGACATATCTCTCGCCCCTGGGGCCATATTTGATTTGCGTCCGCTCGTAGACAGCAGCAATCACAATATCTATGGCTCCGTCCGCCACACTTCTCTGGCCCAGAGATGCCGAAGCCAGAATAGCCCGGGCATCTCCTTCCTTGACAAGGGTCAGGTCATTCTTTACAGGATTATATTTATAGATGCCAGGTGCCAGGTTATCCACATTACCAGCTACCAGATATATCTCAAGAGGGTAAAGCGCCCCGGCCGAAGGCGCAGTGCGAAAACCTCTGGCACTGGTTATCCCCTGCCCAGCCCAGAGCAGCTTCATCACTTCGTCTTGAGTTAGAGGTGCGTCAATATATTCTCTGATTGACCTCCGCTGCTGCAGTAGTTCCTCCAGAGAAGCAGTCTTAACTGCGGTAACCTCAGCTTGTATTCCTTCCAGCTCAGCCTTAAGCTTATTTAATTCAGCATTGGCTCTATCCAGCTCGGCTTGCAGCGTGCCACAGTCGCTATCCGAAACAGACGACATACAGCCAATCGTGCCAAACAGGAGCACAACTACAAGCATAAGCATAATTCCAAATACATGTTGGATTTTTGACATACCGGTCCCTCCTTTCAACCACTACACAGAACGAGGCATCATCCCTTATATGCGCCGATAGCTTCCAGGTACTCCTTATATTCCACCATCTTAATCAGAACCCTGGCGGCATGTCTGCCAGAAGGATAAGCATAATGAGTCCCCTGTAGACGGGGCTGGTCCTCAGCAAAGAAGGTGGTGGTAAGCACCGGCTTCCCATTACTTGCCACCCACTGCTCCGCCAATGCCACCAGAAAATGAGCCACCGCTTCATTAGTTGTAGGTTGATTTCGAACTCCCATCTCGGCTAGAGCCTGAGAGCCCGGGGGCAAAAAACCGCTAATGAGAAATGGTACATTGAGCCGCCCAGAGGCGATGGCAGAGGCAACTATCTCCGTCAGTTCGCCGATTTCTTCCTCATGATAAATACCCATCCTTGAAGCCATACCAGAAACAATAGGCTTTATAAATTTGCCGATTTCCGCAGCATCTTTCGAACTAAGCGCCTTGGTAAATGCACTGGCAAGCTCACGGAATGCTTCGCGTGAGGAAAGCCACGGAGCAGTTCCACCAGAATCTGTAGACACGAACAGCGAGGCAAAAATTGAGAAACCGCTAAATCCCATAAAAATCAGTGAATCAACCTCGCTCACCTTTAACAATTTATCTGGAGCGGTAAGAAAGGCGACGAAGTTCCTATCTCCAGCAGGGTCCACAGGGTTGCCACGGCTCCACCGTGGTGGAAATACTCTATCGAACGCTGCGATAACGTTGTCTGGCAACTTGACCACATTGAGGCCCTCTGCGGCACAGGCGTCAGCACAGATAACTCCGTAGCTACCGCCGGGGGTCAATATGGCCACGTTTCTGCCTTTGGGGAGCGGCTGGGTTATAAATCCGATGGCAACATCCAGCAGCTCTTCAGGACTTTCCACCCTGGTTATCCCAATGCTCTTGAAAGCAGCCTCATAAGCCTCATCAGAACCCGCCAGCGCCCCGGAGTGAGACGTTATCGCCTTGGCAGCAGCGTCCGTTTTGCCCGGCTTCAGAACGATGACTGGCTTCTTCGGAGTCACTTTTTTTACCTTCTCTAAGAAACGCCCGCCATCAACCAAGCCTTCTATATATGCCAGAATGACTTTTACTTGTGGGTCCTCACCGAAGTACTCTATGTAGTCCTCAATCTGTATGTCCGCAGCACAACCGCAGCTTACGTAACGATGAAAACCTATTCCGCGCATGTGGCCGGATGTCACCACAGCACCGCCAACGTTCCCACCTTGCGATACAAAAGCCAATGGCCCATCCTCAACCGGCAACGGAAACATAAATGCCCTCAAATCGGACGAGGCGCTCCAGAATCCCATGCAGTTAGGGCCAATGAAACGAATCCCACCTTTTCTGGCAATCCTCAAAACTTCATCCTGCAGCTTCTTCCCCTCTTCTCCAATCTCGGCAAAGCCAGCTGAAATAATTACTCCCGCCTTCACACCCTTGGCCACACAGTCCTCCATGACTGAGGCAACGATGGGAGCCGGGATAACGAAGACAGCAAGGTCAACCGGCTCCGGTATATCACTTATGCGGGCAAAGGCTTTATGGCCCAAGATTTCATTTTCTTTATTGTTCACCGGGTATACTGGACCACGGAAACCATTTAGGGCGCTGGTGAAAGTCAAGCATCCCCACTTGTTCCAGTTGTTTGTTGCCCCGACTACAGCAACTGACTTGGGATTGAATAGCGGCTCTAGTTCTTCAACTATAGACTGACCCATTAATGCCCCCTCTCTGCTTTACTAGTCCAAAACCGATAGAGAGTGATGGCTACAAAGCTAGCCCAGCATTCAAATATTATATCAGATTCGCCTCTTGGGCATTCTACTTTAGACCAGTCAGATGTATAATTAGGCACATAGCAACCGCTAAAGCTCCAGGAGGTGCTTACATGACATCGCAGAAATCAACGACTAAGAAAGAGCCACAGATACTCCACATGCCATCACAGAAGATGGCTGTCGTCTACACGAAAGGCGACCCCAACAAAGTTGCGGCTGAATTCCTGCCGGCGCTATACGGTTCGGTTTACAAGCTGAAGTTCGACTTGAAAAAGAAGGGCATTGAGTTCAAAGTCAGCGGCCTGCGGGCGCGCTGGCCTAATGCCCATCTTGCCCCCAAGAACGACTGGCTCGGCATCTGGGGACTGCCTATCCCTGACAAAATAACATCCCTCCCACAGAAAACTGCCGGTATTGAAGTCAAAATCGAGCAGTGGGACTATGGAACTGTGGCTCAACTCCTCCACATCGGCTCTTACAGCCAGGAACAACCTACAGTTGAGCGACTGCATAAATTTATTGAGGAAAACGGCTACGAAATAGCCGGTGTTCACGAGGAAGAATACCTGACATCGCCTCGAGCCAAAGTCCAGAAGACTACCATCCGATATCCGATTAAGAAGAAATAGGCTTAGCCATTAAAATATAAACTTTAAAGGCATTGGTTCGTTAATCTGTAATACTTTTCCAGATTATCCGTATATTACTAAAAGAAAAGGACAAAAGGAGGTAAAAATGAACAGGCTAGCTAAAATCGTCATACCTGTACTTCTAATCCTGGGGCTGGTACTGGCTGCAGGCTGTGCAGCCAAACAAAGTCCAATACCGCCACCAGCACCATCGGCAGAGAGAGTGTTTCCAGCGGCAGGAGGAATATCTAAGAATTACGCCTATGAAGCTGCATCAAGCTATGCTCCCACTGAATCTGAAGGGGCAGATATAGACCGCAGACTGGTGAAGACTGGCTATATGACGCTGGAGGTGAACGATATAACCGAGGCTATTACTGGCGTCACCAGAGTTGCCAAAGAATTAGATGGCTATGTAGTCTCCTCCAATAAGCAAGGAGATAAAGACATAACCTATGGCAGAATTTCGATTCGAGTACCGTCTGACCGCTTCGATGAAGCTTTCGAGAAACTCCGCAAACTAGCAGTCAAGGTGACTAACGAGAGCACCGACAGTCAAGACGTAACTGAAGAGTACACCGACCTGCAGGCTCAGCTTCGCAACCTGGAAGCAACCGAAGCCCAATATCTGGAACTGCTCAAGAAAGCCGAGACGGTGGAAGACACACTAAAGGTGTACCAGCAACTCTCCAACGTGCGACAGGAAATCGAACGGATTAAGGGGCGCATTCAGTATCTGGAGCGCACCTCGGACATGGCGCTTATCGAGGTAAGTTTACAGAAAACAAAGCCCATAGACGGAACCGGCTGGAGCGCTCTGGAGACCCTCAAATCGGCGATTCGTGGCCTGGCTACCTTTGGCAAGGCATTAGCTAACATAGCTATCTGGCTGGTGATATTCAGCCCTGTTTGGATTATCATCCTGGTTGTGGTACTCTATTTCACGCGATGGCGCAAGGCGAAAGCCAAGCTTTCTAAAAGATAACCCGCCGGACGCCAACCAAAGGAGGAAACCATGGACAAGATGATTGCCTACTGTGGAATAGTCTGCACTGAATGCCCGGCATTTGAGGCGACTCAGAAAAACGATGACGCCAAAAGGAAGAATGTCGCCGAGATGTGGTCTAAGCAGTACAACATGGCCATCAAACCAGAGGACATTAACTGCGATGGCTGCAAGTCCGACAGCAAAAGAATCATCAATTACTGCTATGTTTGCGGGATAAGGAAGTGCGGCAAGGAAAAGGGTGTCGAGAACTGCGCCTACTGCGATGAATATGCCTGTGAAAAGCTGACCAAATTCTGGGGCATGGCACCCCATGCTAAGGCATCTCTCGAAAAAATCAGGAAAAGCAAATAAAAAAGCCTTCAGGTCTGCAGTATCACGTCGCCGACATGCCGCCGTCAATGCAGATAGTTTGCCCGGTTATGAAAGAAGCTTCGTCTGATGCCAGGAAAAGGACGGCATAGGCTACTTCCTCAGCTTTACCGTGTCTGCGCATTGGAACGCGTTCTTCAATACTACGCTCACGCTTCTCGTTCATAATAGCTTGAACCATTGGAGTGTCTATATAGCCGGGCGCCACGCAGTTCACCCTGATGTTATCCTTCGCCATTCCCACTGCTAGAGACCTGGTCAATGCCATAACACCGGCTTTTGAAGTAGCGTAGGCATAGATGCGGTGACTGTAAAATGCTGCCATAGATGCATTATTAACGATGGCTCCACCGCCAACTTTCCTCATCTCCGGCACGGCATATTTGCACATAAAGAGTATACTTTTGAGGTTTGTATCCATGATAGCATCCCATTCTTCCTCGGTCACCTTAAGGCCGCTACCACCCAGGCCGATACCTACATTATTAAACAGTATATCCAGCTTGCCATAAGTAGACACCGTTGCATCGATAACTTTTTTAGCCTCCGCTTCCCTGGTCACATCGGCCTGTATTGCCCTTGCCTCACCACCTTCTCCAACAATTAATCTGACCGTTTCTTCAGCCGCTTCAAGATTCTTGTCCACGGCGATTACCTTTGCTCCCTCCCTGGCAAATAAGATGGCGGTTGTCTTCCCGTTCCCCATACCAGGCCTTATGGAGCCGGCGCCCGATACAATTGCCACCTTATCTTTTAATCTCAACATAGAATGAACCTCCCTGAATGCAGCGCCTTAGTATTTCGGTATGAAAGCCTTTTCGCCAGGTTCCAGTTCTATCTGCAGAGCCACCAGTATCCTGGATACCATTCCATAGTAGCCGATGGTTGCCGTAAGCTTGACGATTGCCCTGTCATCAAAAAATCTCTTCAAACTAGCAAAGGTGCTGTCGCTGACCTTAACGTTCAGCGTTACCTCATCGGTGTATTGCAAAACAGCACGTTCTATATCGGTGAACTTCTTCGAAGATGCCCAATTGGAAAGCTCGTCTATCTGGCCTTTAGCCACGCCAACGTCCAGGCCTATGGTTACATGCTTGGTGAACTCGTATTCCGACCTGAGCAAATTGCCAACCCGTAAAATAGCCAGTTCCCTTAACTTCGGGTCGATAAACTCCGGATTGAGTATTGAATTGCCCAACCTGACGAAATTGCGGCCTATTTTGGGACAATTGCCCACGGCTTTGAACAAATTGAGTACGGGAACTCTACGGTCTTCCAATTTCTGGAACATCTCTTTAATAACTTCATCGGCTTGTTCTTTCTCAACTAATTTTACGCGTGCCATCTTACCTCCCAAATGATTAGCGTCCCGATGATACGCCTATGTCACCTGACTGTCAAACAAATTTATGTAGGGGCGGACCTTCAGGTCTGCCCGTGAAATTGTATATAATGTTTTCGGACAAGCCTAAAGGCTTGTCCCTACATTAACTATAACACACACCGAGACAACGCTGAAAGGATAACAGAAATGAGCATCTGGGATAGATATGCCGATTATGTCTACAGGGTAGCCACCGGAGGCATTAAGCGTAGAATGCGTATAATGCCGATAGCTCTGGTTATCTTCTTCGGCATCGTAGTCCTCTTCATCTTCGCCGCATTATGGCTGGACAAATGGCTTGCCTGTCTCCATTTCAGCCCGTCGTTGTGGAGCCTGGTGCTGGGCTGGCTTATTACGGTTCCTGGCTTCCTCATCATGTTCTGGCCGGTCATAGCCTTCTTTAGCACCAGAGGTACACCCGTACCCTTCAACCCGCCGCCGAAGCTGATTACCAGTGGACTCTACGCCCATATCAGAAACCCTATATTGCTTGGCCTGTTTATCTTCATGCTCGGGCTGGGGGTACTGCTCGGCTCATTGTCACTCATCTTCATCTTCACCCCGCTGTTCATAGTGATCAACGTCCTCTACATTAAAGCTATTGAAGAAAAGGAGATGGAGAAAAAGTTCGGCAGGGAATACCTGGAATACAAGAAAAGGGTGCCCATGTTCATCCCCTGGCTTAAGAAAAGGGAATGAGGCACGCCGAGCGACCACTCAACAGGATGTTCAACCTCTAGGCTTTTTTCTTGCCCTTCGGGTGCCGCCTCAGAAAATCGAGTATTGCCTTTGTGGATTCGTCCGCGGCGTCACCGAAGAAACCATGACCTGCATTTTCCAGTATAACCAGCTCAGCATTTGGTATTCTGGAAGCTAGAACCCTCGAGTTCTCGACTGGAATCAGCCTGTCAGCATCGCCGGCTATAACCAAAGTTGGAGCCTCTATTTGGGGCAGCCGCTCATAGGTATCATGACCAATTATTGCCTGTGCCTGGCATGCATAGCCATGAGTCGGCGTGGGATATTTCGAGGTGATGGCTACATAAAATTCAACAGCCTCAGGATATTTATCGATGAATTCCTGAGTCCACAGCCAGGGCGCCGTCTGCCTGGCTCGCTCCTCCACGGGCAATTTTGCCATCTCCGGGCTGAAAAGAAATGCCAGCGCCTCCTCGGAGGGCAATATCGTTTTTTCTCCCCCACACTGGGTGCAACCCAGTATGAGACTTATCAACTTGTCAGGATGATTAAGTGCAAACTCCTGAGAGATCATGCCGCCCATAGAAACGCCGAAAACATGTGCCGAGTCAACACCGATGGCATCGAGCAATCCCTTGGCATCATCGGCCATCATCTTCATGGTGTAAGGTATGTCTGGCTTGTCGCTCCGCCCGGTACCCCGGTTGTCAAAAGAAATCACGCGATACTCCTTAGAAAGGGGAGGAATCAGGGTTTCCCAGTGTCCAGAGTACTGCCCATAGCCCTGTATTAGCAATATTGGTTCACCATCGCCCTGGCTCTCATAGTAGATATTTATATCGCCAACCTTTGCCGTAGGCATTTCACACCCTCCTTCTTTTAAATATCACATCGCCCATTTTACATCAACTGTGTCTACAAAAGCGATAGTTGCCAGAAGTTATTCTGGAATAGAAATTCTAAATACTAAAAGCCAAACCCTAAACAATATCAAAATTCCAATACTTAAATTCAAAACACTAAGGGCTCGCCCAAAAATGTCATTGCGAGGCGAAGCCGAAGCAATCTCAAGTATAATCGCCGCTATCAGTCGACATCAATGCGATCATTTTTGATTGGGATATTTGAATTTGTTTGGAGCTTAGAAATTGGGATTTAGGGTTTTCCCAGGCGCATGTAGCATTGCGGGGTATTTTCAGCTAATATGTATATCCGAGAACCTGTATCAGATGCCCCGCACTGGAGTTGGATAGGAGCTGTTAAATGGACGCTGTAATTTACGAAGACATCCCCCGCTATGACGTATATCTTAAAGCCATTATGGTGCTGCCTGTGTTCTTCATCATTGCCGGGGTATATTATCTATTCATCGCCGAAGTCGAGGCAGCGATTGGCATGTTTGCCACAACCATCCTTATGGCTGCCTTATACTGGGCAATACTTCCCAGGAAGTACCAGATACTCGATAGCAAGTTTAGAATAGTCCTCGGTGGCCCATTCTCTTTCAATATCCCCTTCGACAACCTGGAAACTGCCGCCAAGCCAGAGGGGGCGACCTTCGGCATCAACTTCGCCACCTGTTTCTCAAACGAGCGCACCGTGCAAATAATTCGAAAAAAAGGCTGGAATGTAAATATAACCCCCAGCGACCGCGACCTGTTCCTCGAAAACCTGAAAAAAGCATTGATTGACTGGAGGCGAAGCAACCCAAGTACCTAAAAGTAGACATTTAATTTTAACTTTTAATTTGTAATTTTGACCTTTGGCCTTTAACTTTTGACTTATCATGAAACCGATTGAATATCTGGGGAACAAAATTAAAATCATCGACCAGACAAAACTGCCTGGCAAGCTGGTCTTTGTCGAGCTCCACAGCTACACCGAGGTCGTCGCCGCCATCAAGTCGCTGAAGGTGCGCGGCGCGCCAGCAATCGGCGTGGCTGCCGCCTACGGCATCGCCCTCGGCGCACAAAATATAAAGGCACAGAATAAGGCAAGGTTCCTCAGTCAACTTGATAAAATCCTGCGCGCCTTCGCCTCAGCCAGACCCACGGCGGTCAATATATTCCGCGCCATCGACCGCATGAAACAGGCGGCTACAGTGGCTGATTTCGCCACCATAAAGCAGTCGCTCATCGATGAGGCAAAGGCAATTCACGCCGATGAACAAGCCGCCACCGAGCGTCTCAGCCGTATCGGCGCTGAGCTTATCAAGGATGGCTTTGTCATACTGACCCACTGCAACGCCGGTCCACTGGCTACTGCCGGCTACGGCACGGCTTTAGGCGTCATCAAAGCCGCCGCGAAGCAGGGCAAAAAAATCGAGGCCATCGCCACCGAGACGCGCCCGCTGCTCCAGGGCACCCGCCTCACCACCTGGGAGCTGATGCAGGACGACATACCGGTAACTCTAATTACCGATTCCATGGCTGGCTATTTCATAAACAGGGGCAAGGTGAACTGCGTGCTGCTCGGTGCCGACAGGATTGCCGCCAACGGTGACACCGCCAACAAAATCGGCTCCTACACCCTAGCCGTACTGGCTAAAGAAAACGGCATACCGTTCTATGTGGCAGCGCCCACCAGCACCATCGATTTGTCTTTGAAATCCGGCACCCAAATACCCATCGAAGAGCGCGATCCCGAAGAGGTAACTAGCATCGGCGGCATCCGCCTGGCGCCAAAGGGCGTCAAAGCCGCCAACCCCGCCTTCGACATCACCCCGCACAAATACATAACCGCCATCATCACCGAGAAAGGTATAATTACGAAACTATATACAGAGAGATTTAAGGAATTACTAAGGTAAGATTTATTTAAGAGCAATGGATCTACAACTACATCTTTGATTGAATTTACATAGAGGTTTATAATCGTAGAGTATGGGCTGGATTAGTATTATCTTTTCTGCATTTGCGTTAATTATATCCGCAGTGGTAGGGTATATTACCTGGAAAAATCGTGATGAATCCCGTAAAGCACGTGATTACTCTGTAATGGCAAGAATCATTGATACTGTGGATAATGATAAGGCCAGAGAAGACAGAAATTATATTTATACACTTGTAGATAAAGGACACTTGGATTTTAAAAATATACCCAAAATACTAGACCAGATAGGTAGAGAGCGAGTTCATTCTATAGAAAGAACCATTAATGCGCTTGACAACGTCGGCTTCTTCTTAAAAACAGGCTACAGTAGTTATTCAGAAGCACCTCAAGGTATATGGCAAATGGCTAACGCAATGTGGGAACGGTTAGAACCCTTTATTAACCACTTTAGGACCCAGCCAGGCAGACAAAAAGGATATGCCGAATATTTTGAACAAATGGCTAAAGAGGCTTTAAAACATTTAAAAACCACCACTAAATAAAAGTGCAGCGATTTTGTTCAATTTTGATCTATCCATAACTTTAATCGTTGTTTGTAATTATGAATGAAACTCAACATAGGATAATTGTCGCTATCGCGGTTCCCAAGTATAATCTTGCAGTTTGCATTATAGATTGGCAGCAAGTCTGCCCGACTACAAGGGACCAAAATGTAACCTGCGTTTATGCTAAGGAGATGCTTTGAAAGTAGTTAACCGGGTTTCGTAATCACGCCAACACCATTCGGCCAATCTCTTAGGATTTCTGTTTTTAATACATCAAATTGAGCATCCGAAAATTTTGGGTCGAACAAAACAACATATACTAGGTCAAAATAAAATGTGTAATTATGTATTTGACCACGTAATTTATGAAAATCAGAAGCTTTTGTAGACACCTTAATTTCAATTCCAATCTTATCTATTTTTATGTCGATTTTTGCTTGGGGCCCAACTAATACTTGCTCTTCCGCATTAGGAAATTTTCTGTTTAGGTATCTATAAAGTTCTTCTTGATAATCTGGCTCAGTTTTACAACTTTTCCGTTGTCGGAAGTATTTGATCTCATCCCAAATTTTAAATTCTTTTTCATTTTCCATACCTTGTGCTTCGAAAGTCCATTTTGGGATATAAGGTCGCTTGGATGGTCGTGGCGGGGGTCTTCCTCCTATAATTTTCCAAAGGACTATTGCGACTATGACCACAATAGCCAGCGGCAATACCTTAGTCTTTATTATATGCCATATTCGTTGGATTATTGAGCTTATTGTCTGCCCGATTTGTGCTACCGAATCTTGAATTTTTTTCACCGCCGCTTTCAACCACTCTGATATTGGAGGAGGAGGTGGCGGTGGTGGAGGACCACCAGAGATTGTTATTGTGGCTATAGTTTTATATGTTTTGTTTGCTTCCTTTGAACGAAAATTTAGCTCGGCATCTGAGCAAGAATAGTTGCCGTCTTGCATGGCACGGAGTCGATAGGTACCAGGAATACCTGGATTGTCCCAATGAACGCTTACCGTGCCAGTTGTCCACTGGGGGCACACCTTCGGTACCCCATCATATATGCATTTAACATCAACGACCGTATTTTGCGAATCGACTAGCCCTACCAAAATCTGTTGAATACACGCTGGGACGTCAGGCGGATTGTTTATCTTGAAGCTTACACTACCACTGATGGTTTCCCCGGACTGGTAATTGGTCTTAATGCCACTCATACCAGTAATATCCCAATCCGCGTAGCAGTTCTGCGCAGATGCATTGGCTGTTGGGAAAATACTTAGGCAGAATAGTAAAAGTGAAATCAGGACAACCGCAAATAACTTACTCACGAAGATATCTGACAACTTCCTAATCAACAGCGCCATGCTCCCCTTCATCTCGACATAAACCGCTGGTTAAAAATAATCAGAATAGCTTCTGATACAAATTTGGAGCGAGAGCTAAATCTGCATCAAAACATAGGGCAGATGAACCTGGTAAGCACCCACCATATCAGTGCGATAAGAACCAGGGCTATAAGTATGTTGAGTAATATTCTAATCATTAGATTGACCCCCTCTCGGCATTGCATTCAACTACTTGGACTGGATACCACCCCGATTATACACCCAGCCAAAGAGAAATAGAATACCTGCTTTTCCCCCTCACTCTAACTCTCTCCCTCCAGGGGAGAGAGGATTCTATAGATTTTCTCTCGCCTGGGGAGAGAGACTTAATATTTAATCTCCTCTCCCTCGACGGGAGAGGATTAAGGTGAGGGTGAGCATTAAATCCTAAACCCTAAGCACCAAATCCTAAACAAATTCAAATGACCCAAGTGTTCCCGGGGTCATTGCGAGCCGAAGGCGTGGCAATCTCATACCCGCCTACTCTCCGCCGAGATTGCTTCGTCGCTGGTGCTCCTCGCAATGACAGAAGGAAGGCAGGAATCCTTCGACGGGCTCAGGATGAACGGGGAGGAAGGGGTCAGAATAAGCGGGGGAACAGGGGAGAGAGAATAAATAAGGCGATGAGATTACCACGGCACTGCGTGCCTCGCAATGACAGAGGGAAGGCTCAGATCCTTCGACAGGCTCAGGATGAGCGGGGGGAAGAGCACGCTTGATTGTCAGCAACGAGATTTCCAAGTATAATCTTTGCATTTCCGCACAGCCCTAGTAGCTGGGCAAGTCTAAATACGGAGGGGTAAAATGCAACCTGCATTGATGCTGGTGTTCATCACGGTATGGCTATTTTTACTGTGGTTCGGCTCCATTGCGCTGGAAGCTACCGGCATGGAGCGGTCGAGAGCCCGCTTCCAGGCGTTGTCAGCGCTAACCACTAGCGGCTTTACCACCAGAGAGTCAGAAGATATAGTTGGCCATCCCAGGCGTCGACAGATAGCCAGCTATCTGATGTTTTTGGGCAGCGTCGGCATCGTACTGTTCTTAATTTTGATATTCATGTTTGTCATATTCGGTATGCAACCATCGAAACCGACCTCACCCTTTGTCCTCATCCTCGCAGCACTGCCAGCAGTTGCCCTGCTGGTGCTGTTCTGGATAGGCGTCCTGGATAAGCTGGCGACCCTAATAGTCAACCGGCTGAAGCGTTCGGCATATTTCAAGGCTGAACTAGCAAACGCGGAAATAATTCATCAGGCAGGCGACTACAGCATAGCCCGCCTGACCATAGCCGAGAAAGCGCCGGAGGTGGGCTGTAAAATAGGCAACACCAGCCTGGCAAAGCACAAAATCACCATACTGGCGATTGAAAGAGGCGACAAGGTATTACCTTCGCCCGGAGCTAAAGAGGTTGTGCAGGCTGGAGACCACCTGCTGTGCTACGGGGAAACGGAGAAGTTAAAGGTTAAAGGCTAAAAGTCAAAATGGCAGAAATTTTTCGATTACAGCGATATTATCCGATTACAACGATAATCTTCGAGATGCCATTTTGACTTTTGATATTTGATTTTTACATTTATAACGAGGAGGCTTGAATATGACTGAAGCTAAAGTTGGCATTATCGGCGGGAGTGGGCTGTACCAAATCGAAGGCATGACCGAGGCTAAGGAAACAAGGATAAAGACGCCGTTCGGCGACCCGAGCGACGCTATTACACTGGGCAAACTGGAAGGGGTGAATGTGGCTTTTCTGCCCAGGCACGGCAGGGGACATCCCATCAGCCCCACCGAGCTGCCGTCAAAAGCCAACATCTACGCCATGAAGTCGCTGGGCGTGGAATGGATACTCTCCGTAGCCACTGTCGGCAGCCTACAGGAGAAAATTAGGCCTCTGGACATAGTTATCCCTGACCAGATTATCGACCGCACCTTCCTCAGGCAGGATACCTTCTTCGGCAAGGGTATAGTGGGGCATGTCGCCTTTGCCGACCCCTTCTGCCCGGTACTCGGCGATATACTATACGATTCAGCGCGCAAGCTCGAGATTCGGGCTCATGACGGCGGCACCTGCATCGTCATGGAAGGACCACAGTTCTCCACCAGGGCTGAGTCAGAGCTGTACCGGTCGTGGGGAGCTGACGTCATCTTCATGACCGGTCTGCCAGAGGCTAAACTGGCGCGGGAGGCGGAAATCTGCTATGCCACCATGGCTGTGGTAACCGATTATGACTGCTGGAAAGAGACCTACGAGGTGGTGACCGTCGACATGGTCATTGACAATCTGAGGCGAGGCACCGAAACCGTCAAAAGGCTGCTGAGGCAAGCCATAACCCGTCTGCCTAAGGCAAGGAATTGTATTTGCGCCAGCGCCCTAAAAAATGCCATAATCACCTCCCCGAAGCTTATACCAGAGCAGGTTAAGAAAGACCTGGCACCAATTATCGGCAAGTATATAAAGTAGTCCGTCGCTTGCGGACAGGTCTAAAGACCTGTCCCTACACTAACACAACAATACAATATGTTGACCGCACCAGAGGTAATCGTGGTATTATGAATTCATGTTAAAATATAAGGTGGGAATTGTAAGCAAAGAGAAGCTATAATTGTGAAAAGGAAAGAGCTTATAAAGCATCTAACCTATCACGGTGCATTCCTCCTGAGAGAGGGACGAAGACATAGCATATATCAAAAGGGCAAATATAGGACTGAAATTCCGAGACATAGAGAGATAGTGGACGAACTGGCAAGGAAGATTTGTAGGGATTTGGATATTCCTATGCCCCGGTGAAGAAAGGAGTGATGTTTATTATGGAGTTTAGAGCGGCAATTAAGAAAAGCGGAGATTGGTGGATTGGCTGGCTTATAGATTTACCCGGCGTCAATGCTCAGGAACGAAGCAAAGAGAAGCTCATAGAATCTTTGAGAATTGGGGCTGAGGATATGCTGGCTACTCCCTTCGAACCAAAAGAGGAGGAGGAACTGGTACGCATTAAGGTGTAAACGACACCGAAGGCAACCTATGCTCAACCAGGTGCCCAACCACTAACGAGACTCCAAGCATATAAATCAAAGAACAGAGTCCCACAATTCCTGACAAAACACAAGGCACTGAAAAATGGTAGCTAAAATAGAATTCAACTGTCTGCCCACGGCTATAGGGAGTATGCCTCAGACTGACCCGAAGGAGGCATGTTCTCTGGTGGCTAAATATCTGCCTGACCTGCCTGCCTGGCCGCAACTGCCGAAACGCTCCCAACTGGAGAATATGTATGCCCAGTTCAGCGAAGGCTTCCCCGGGGTGGTACTGGAGGAGGCTAAAGTCTACGTGGAACGCACGGCGGATTTCGACAGTCAGCTTGAGCAGCTTTATAACGCCGCCTCGGAGGATAATTCTGACGACTACGGCATAAGCGCCGAATATGCTGCCGGGCTACATGCTTTTCTGGCTCTAAAGGAACAGCATCCCAGTATGGTCAAGGGGCAAATAACAGGTCCTATCACCTGGGGGCTCTGCGTCACCGACCGAGAACAACGAGGCATACTTTATGACGCCCTTCTGGCTGAAGCCCTATCAAAGTTTCTGCGACTGAAAGCCATGTGGCAGGAAAGTTTCTTAAGCCAGATTTCACCAAATACTATCATCTTTGTTGACGAGCCTTACCTGACCTCACTGGGCACAGCCTTCGTCGCCGTTCCTAATGAGCAGGTAACGACCTTGTTGGAAGAGGTTTTCAGCGGCATAACCGGACTTAAAGGAGTGCACTGCTGCGGCAGCACAGACTGGTCATTGCTTCTGAAAAGCTCAACTGACATACTGAGCTTCGATGCCTATAACTATGCCGACTCACTGAGCTGCTATCCTGCCGAAGTGAAAGCCTTTGTGGAGCGGGGCGGTAGCATCGCCTGGGGCATTATACCTAACGCCGAGGAGGCTTCAGCCAAAGAATCTGTAGCCAGCCTGTATGACCGGCTTGGTGAAGCCATGGCACCTTTTACTCGAGAGGGCATTCCCTTTAAGCAGCTAATCGCCCAAGGGTTACTCACCCCTTCCTGTACGCTGGCGTCCATGTCCACTGAAGCTGCCATACACTCATTGGAATTGCTGGCTGAGCTTTCAGTCAAGGTGAGGAGCAAGCACTCTGTTTAACAGAGAAATGTAGGGACAGGTTTTCAAACCTGTCCACAGCGGACAGACCTAAAGGTCTGTCCCTACGTTTAATGAGATCGCCACGTCGCTGAAGCTCCTCGCGATGACAGTGAGGGTGAAATTTGAAATCTCAAGCTACTTAAGCGATAATACACTGAAAAGTCTGAGATTTGTTAGATTGGGTGGTAAACGATGAATAAAAGTAGAAGAATGGCTATCCTAAAGCATCGCAAACGCCGCAAGAAGCTGGAAGAGAGAAGAAAGATGATGGCGCTGGCTGGCATTGACGTCGCGGCAGCCAAACCAGCAGTGGCAGTTGTTGAGGCACCGCCAGCACCGAAGAAGCCGGCCAGAAAGAAGATGGCAGAGGCAGTCGCCGCACCTGAAGCTGTAACCCCAAAACCGAAGGCGAAAGAAGAGGCATCCGTCGTAGCAAAAGCCCCGGCTAAAGCTGTAAGGGCAAAACCAAAAGCGGCTAAAGCAAAAGTAGCAGAGGAAGCACCGAAAAAACCAAGCAGGAAGAAGGTAGAAGCCGCCGCGGCTGAAGCTGTAACCGCCAAACCAAAGGCAGCAGAAGCAGCCAAAAAGCGTGCTTTAAAGAAGACTGAGGCCGTGGCCGAAGCCGTAACCGCCAAACCAAAGGCAAAGGCGGCTAAAGCGAAGGCAGAAGAACCGGCAGAAGAGCCGAAAAAGCCCGCCCGAAAGAAGAAGACCGAAGCCACATAGACTTAATGGCCAATGTCTACCTCTTAACCGGTAGCCCGGGTACAGGCAAAACTACCGTCATCAGACAGGCGGTAGCCATGTCTAAAGCCAAAGCCGGCGGCTTTTATACCGAAGAGATAAGAACCGGCGGAGCAAGGCAGGGCTTCAGGATTGTTACCTTAGATGGGCAGGACGCCATGCTGGCACATGTTGACTTCCCCGGCCATTATCAAGTGAGCAAGTACGGCGTCGACGTCCAGAATCTGGATAACGTTGGTGTTACCGCCATTAATCAGGCGATAGAGGAAAGCGATTTAATAGTTATCGACGAAATCGGCAAGATGGAGCTTTTCTCGCCCCGCTTTAGACAAGCCGTGCTCAAGGCGATAGATAGCGGCAAGAAAGTTCTGGGCACGGTTATGCTCAGCCCCCACCCTTTCGCCGATGACATAAAACGCCACGCCAGGGTAAAAGTTGTCCAGCTTACCCGAGCTAACCACGATCAGGTGTTGAAAGAAATACTTGATTGGGTGAAATAGACTGCACGTGAAGATAATCCTTAAGCCGATAGGCAGCATTGATAGTAACATACTACAAGAGCTCAAGGAAAAGCTGAATCAAACCTTTGGCTGCCCTGTAGAGATAATCCCAGAGGCTAGCAAGCTTGAGCAGGCCTACGACTCAAAGCGAGGGCAATACCTGGCTTCAAAACTACTTGCCAAGCTGAAGAAATCAGGCGTGGCCAAGGATGAAAAGGTCTTGGGCATAGTTGATGTTGACCTTTATGCCTCGGGGCTGAACTTCGTCTTCGGTCAGGCTGATATAGCCTCCGGAGTAGCTCTTATCTCTTTATGCCGTCTGAGACAGGAATTTTACGAGTTGCCTTCGGACGAACCTTTTTTTCTGGACAGAGCTACCAAGGAGGCGGTTCATGAACTAGGGCATACTTTTGGCTTAGAACACTGCAACAATACCAAGTGTGTTATGCACTTTTCCAATAGCCTGGCTGATACCGACTGGAAGCAAGCCACTTTTTGTAGTCAATGTCGGCCAAAGCTGATAAAATAATGTTTGTTTGAACCTCACCCCCTTGGTCCCCCTCTCCTTTTTAAGGAAAGGGGGAAGATAGTTTAGAAGAGGAGTTGATAAAGTAATGAATGGAGGTATAGACGTATGAGAAAAGTAGCTGTAGTTGGCGTTGGGATGACGAAATTCAGCGGCAAGCAAGATAAGACAACCGTTGAACTGTTTGCTGAAGCCGCCATCGACGCCATAAACGAGTCTAACTTGAAGCCAAAAGATATGCAGGCTTTGTTTATGGGCAACGCGTTGGGGGACTTCGCCGAGGGACAGGCACAACCGCAAGCTTTTGCCGCCGACTATATCGGCGCCTCGCATATACCGGCCAACAAATACGAAAACGCCTGCGCTTCATCCAGCGCTGCCTTCCGAGATGCCTTCATGTGGGTGGCTTCAGGATTCTATGACATAGTTCTGGCCGGTGGCGCTGAGACCGCTGCCAAGATGGGCACGCCTTTAGCCACCCGGACCTTCGCCATGGCCAGCGACAGCCGTTATGAATACCCAAGCGGAATCACCTTCCCCGGCGTCTTTGCACTGCTTGCCCACCTTTATGCAAAGAGGTACGGCATACCGCTGGAAAAGCTCAAGCAGCAGATGGCTCAAGTTACTGTCAACTCCCACTACTACGGCGCACGCAATCCCAAAGCCCAATTCCAAAAAGAGATAACTGTAGATGATGTGCTCAACAGCTTTATGGTATGCCAACCTCTCCAGCTCTACGACTGCTGCCCCTTCTCCGATGGTGGTTCAGCCATCATTCTAGCTTCAGAAGAAAAAGCTAAGAAGCTGACCAATAAGCCCGTTTATGTGGTCGGCGTCGGTCAGGCTTCAGCTGGAAACCTGCTCAGCCAGAAAGAGTACCTGCCGCGGCTCAGGTCTAGGGAACTGGCTGCCGAGCAATCCTATAAAATGGCCGGGCTTACACCCAAGGATATAGATGTAGTTGAGCTTCACGACTGCTTCAGCATAGCTACAATCGTTGCCCTAGACAGCCTCGGATTCTTCGAATTCGGTAAATCCGGTGAGGCTGTGGAGAAAGGTGAGACCAGGCTCGGAGGCAAGATACCGGTAAACCCGTCCGGCGGCCTAAAAGCCAAGGGGCACCCGATAGGCGCCACTGGCACTGCTCAGGTATATGAAATAGTGAAGCAGTTGAGAGGCGAATGCGGTGAACGCCAGGTCGAAGGAGCCAAGATAGGCATGACCGATACACTTGGTGGAGATGGTGGCACACTTTGCAACGTGATTCTGAAGAGGGGCTGGTAATACGACCGCAGTCTAATTCCGAAGGAGGCTAAAAGTGGAACATAAACTTAGTTTCAAACAATATAATGAGGCGCTTAAACAAAACAAACTGCTGGGATTGAAATGCAAACAGTGTGGCAACATAATTGTGCCACCGAAAATAGCCTGCGGAAATTGTTCCAGCACCGAACTAGACATCGTGGAATTGAGCGGCAAGGGCAAGATACAGACTTTTACCACTGTTTTCGTGGCACCAGAAGGACGTGAGGGAGAATGCCCGTATGTCATAGTTCTGGTGGAACTAGACGAAGGGCCGTGGATAATGGGTAACCTGACCGGCATTGACCCAAGCAAAGTGACCATGGAGATAATGGGCAAAAAAGTGCAGATGGGGCATGCGGTCTTCCCCGGGGACAAGTATTCTGCTGGTGACGAAGCCAAGCCGCTCTTCAGCCTAGGGACTTAAAGGCTATTGACATCGAAATACGTCACCGTTATACTCATTGTCAAAAGTATCAGGAGGTAGACATGAAGAAGGTGTTTTTATTCGGTTTGCTATTATTGCTGATCAGCGGCCTAGCACTGAGTTCTCTCGCCTGCTGGCCTACATCAACAACTACAGAGACTACCACCACAAGCGTGCCAACCATCGTGGCATTCTCCGCCACTTCAACCGATATAACGGAGGGAGAGTCAACAACGCTGCTCTGGAACGTTACCAACGCCACCAGTATCCAGATAGACCAGAACGTCGGCAGCGGATTGGCGGCGGCCGGAACCACTTCGGTTTCGCCAAGTTCCAGCACAACCTATACGTTGACTGCCAGCAATAGTGCCGGAAGCGTTACACAGTCCGTGACCGTCACTGTAACTTCATCAACTTCAACTACACCACCACCGGCGCTGCCACCCAATATAGTGGTCTTCGATATCAGCCCGAATACTATCCATCACCCACCCGGACCTGGACCCAACAAGGCGGTAATGCGCTGGGAAGTACAAAATGCTGCCAGCGTGACCATAAACGGCATATCAGAGTCTCACAGCGGGAACAGAATACTCACGCCGGCGCTGGGAACCCATACCTACACGCTCAGAGCCACAAATGCTCAAGGTACCGTAACCAGAGTCCAGGTTCTTCATGTAGTGCCATGAGGCAGTTTGGTTTAACAAGCTACGTATCTAAGGCCTGAGTAGCCAGCAAATAAATACGGGAGGTGATAATTCCCGTTTGATAGTTAAGGGTGGTCTACGAGTGATATTGTAGACCACCCTATGCATGCTAGAAACTTGCTTATGTTTAAAATAGAAAAGTGACAAAACAACCAGCTTTAGTTCAAGCATTACTTAAACCTGAAACCTATCCTCATAAACCGCAAAAGGTAGAGTTGGTGCAGACCCAGATGTCATTCCTGTTTCTCAGCGGCGACTACGTCTACAAAATAAAAAAACCGGTTGATTTGGGCTATCTGGACTACACCACACTGGAGAAGCGCCGCTTCTTCTGCCAGCAGGAAATAGAACTGAACAGACGCCTTTGCCCCGACGTCTATTTGGAAGTCGTGGCTATAGTCAGCAGTCGGGGGCAAATTCACCTCGGCGGCAAGGGAAAGATAATCGAATATGCAGTGAAAATGAAACAGCTACCTCAGGAGCGGATGATGGACAGGCTTTTGCCCCAGGATTTGGTGACCGAGGAGATGGTGCTAAGGGTAGCTGAAAAACTGGCGGCATTTCACGACAAAGCCAAAACAAGCCCGGAAATCAGCGCCTACGGTAAACTGGACGCCGTTAAGGTAAACACCGATGAAAACTTTGCCCAGACCGAGAAATATATCGGCGTTTCCATCACTGCCCAGCAATATCGCCAAATCAAGGTTTACACCGATAACTTCGCTGAATCGAATAAGTCCCTGTTTGATAACCGAGTCAAGGACGGCAGGATAAGAGATTGCCATGGCGACCTTCACGCTGCCCACGTCTGTCTCAGCAATGGAATCTATATCTACGACTGCATCGAGTTCAATGACAGGTTCAGATATGGTGATGTTGCTTCCGAAGTCGCCTTCCTGGCTATGGACCTGGACCGCTTTCAACGAGCCGACCTGTCCCAGGCTTTCGTCAATGCTTATGTCAGCTTTAGTCAGGATAAAGAACTGCTCCAGCTGCTAAACTTCTACAAGTGTTATCGCGCCTATGTTCGGGGCAAAGTAGCCAGTTTCATGCTGGATGACCCTCATGTCCCGGAGGAGGAAAAGACAAACGTTCTGGCTGCCGCTAAGAGGTATTTCGAGCTTGCCGAGTCATATATATGATATATTAGGAATGGAGTAAGCTAAATCGGATTAGGTGAACGTTGGGCTTGTCTATATAGTAGCGGATAAAAAGAGGCAATAGATTGAGACAGCCGTTTGTTGGATTTGTGGAAAACGAGTTGGGGACCAGGTTCTTGCTTATTGTTTGTGGCCTGCCCGGTACCTGGAAAACCGAGACGACTGAGGAAGTGTCCAAGATTAAGGGTTATCCGCTCCTTCGAACTGACCTGATTAGACTGGAGGTACTGAAAAACGAGGACATATTTGATGAGAAAGTCGCCTCTAACATGGATAAACGGACACTGGTCTATGATGAGATGTTCACCCGAGCCGAGGAGATTCTAAGTGAGGGCGATGGCGTGATTCTCGATGCCACTTTCGTCACGCAGTCATTAAGAAGACGTGCCGCTGCCATAGCCACCAAACACAACCTGACCTTTATCATCATGCAGACAGACTGTCCACAGGAAGTGTCCATCGCGCGGATACTAAAGCGCACCAAGGAAGATTATGAATCGAACGCGCTAACCGAAGAAGCCTACTTCAGCAATAAAAAGAAGTTCGAAGAAGTAAATCTGGACGACTTAAAGGGCTTGTATCCTAACCTTAATATTATCCACTTCATAGTTGATACCCGTAATGACCAGCCTGAGGACTGGTACATCACCAACGTGCAAAAGAAATAGATGAAAATAGACTTGCACATCCATGATTGGATGTTGTGCTCAAGTACTCTTTCATGCAGACAGATTTCAGATAAATTATAATAAGGAGTAGCCCATGAGTATAAAGAGCTACGATGTTAAAGACACCTCCCTGGCTTCAGCCGGCAAGCTGCGCATCGAATGGGCCGGTCGGGAGATGCCGGTAATCAAGCTAATTAGACAAAGATTTTCCAAAGAAAAGCCTTTGAAAGGTGTACGCATTTCTGCCTGTCTCCATATCACCACAGAGACAGCCAACCTGGCCTTGACTCTAAAAGATGGTGGCGCCGAGCTGGTTTTATGCGCCTCAAACCCACTGAGCACCCAAGATGATGCGGCGGCAGCGCTTGTTGAATACGGCCTGCCCACCTTCGCCATCAAGGGCGAAGATAACAAGACATATTATAAGCACATAAATTCTGCACTGGAGCATAAACCGCATCTCACCGTAGACGATGGTGCTGACCTGGTCAGCACCGCCCATCGGGAAAAGACTCAACTTCTACGAAGTATAATAGGCGGCACTGAGGAAACCACCACCGGCGTGATAAGATTGAGAAATATGGCCGATGAAGGCAAACTGAAGTATCCCATTGTCGCCGTGAACGATGCTAAAACCAAACACTTTTTTGACAACCGCTATGGCACGGGACAGAGCACCATCGACGGCATCACCCGAGCCACTAATGTTCTGTGGGCGGGGAAAAAGGTAGTGGTCTGCGGCTACGGCTGGTGCGGCAGGGGTATAGCCCGAAGAGCCCAAGGGATGGGCGCCTGGATAATCGTAACCGAAGTCAATCCTATCTCAGCCCTCGAAGCCGCCATGGATGGCTACCAGGTTATGCCTCTAATCGAGGCGGCTAAGATTGGGGACATCTTTATCACCACCACCGGAGATATCAATGTTATCGATAAGGCTCACTTCTCCCAGATGAAGGACGGGGCTATTCTGGCCAACAGCGGCCATTTCAATGTCGAGATAAACATATCGGCACTGGAGAAATTAGCCAAGTCGAAAAGGCAGATGCGCCCCTTTGTTGATGAGTATAATTTGGCTGACGGACGCCGGCTTTATCTCCTGGGTGAGGGCAGGCTGATAAATCTGGCGGCGGCCGAGGGACATCCCGCCAGCGTCATGGACATGAGCTTTGCCAACCAGGCACTATGCCTTGAATATCTGGTCAAGAATAAGGGGAAGCTTCAACCAAAGGTTTACCCCGTGCCCGAAGAAATAGATAATGAGATAGGTCGACTGAAACTCAAAGCCATGAACATAGCCATCGATTCTTTAACCAAGGAACAAAAGAAATACCTAGAAAGCTGGGAGGAGGGGACATAGCCTGGAAAAGGGCTTAATATGAAATACATTGGTTTAGACAATAAAGAAGGGATTGTAAACCGCTTTGCCGAGCATGTGTCTTCGGGTAAGGTGGAGACGTTCAAAATGTTCGGCCTGGACTTTGTCTTCGGCCGCAGAGAAGGGGCTTATGTCTGGGATGCCACCAGCGACAAAAGGCTGATTAACTGCCACTGCAATGGAGGCGTATTCAATCTGGGGCATCACAATCCCAAAATCATCGCTGCCCTAATGAATAGCCTTAAGGAGCTTGATATCGGCAACCACCATTTTGTCAGCGAGCAACGGGCAATACTAGCAGAAAGGTTGGCACAGTTAATCCCGGGCGACATCACCTACACTGTCTTCGGTGTCAGCGGGGGCGAAGCCATCGACCTAGCCATCAAACTGGCCAGGGGCTATACCGGCAAGCTCAAAATCATCTCAGCTTTGGGCGGCTATCACGGACATACCGGCCTGGCACTGGCTACCGGTGATGAGCAATACCGTCAGCCTTTCGGCCCCAACCCACCTGGTTTTGTCCAGGTGCCTTTTGGCGACATCGCTGCACTGAAGCAAGCTATGGATAAAAACACGGCAGCAATGATATTCGAGACCATACCCGCCACATCCGGAATGCCGATACCGCCAGCAGACTTCTTCCCACAGGTAAAGAGCCTCTGCAGTGAGAACGGCGCCTTATTGATTATTGACGAGGTCCAGACCGGGCTGGGACGCACCGGCAAGCTCTGGGGAATCGAACATTACGATGTAGTGCCGGATATCATGGTCATCGGCAAGGGTCTATCAGGCGGAATTTACCCCATGAGCACCACGTGTTTCAGAAAGGAATTTGAATCCTTCTTTCACGAACACCCGTTCATCCATGTGTCCACATTTGGAGGCGCCGAAGTAGGTTGCCCAGTGGCCTTGGCAGTGCTGGAGGAGTCATCTCGCCCTGAATTCCTTGAGCACGTGCATGAGTTGGCTGAGGTCTTTGCCCAAGGTTTCAAGGAACTTAAGACAAAGCATCCAACCATATTGGTTGGCCTGCGGCAACTGGGGCTGATGATGGGCATTGAGATGATAAATGAACAATGCGGGCCGATAATGACCAAGGTCTGCTATGACCACGGTATACTCTCCATCTACGCTAACAACGATAGGCGAGTCAGTCAGCTATTGCCGCCTTTGAATATAGACAAGGAGATTGCATACGAGATACTAGAGCGTCTGGACGGCGCTCTCAAGGATACCAAAGATTTTCTTAGCCTCTAATGGGGGAAACGGCGACATGAAGATAAACGCAGACTTACTGAAAGAATTCGAGAGGGGACTTGACCCAAGTCACCCAGAGAACAGCAAAATCCCAGCAAAGGTGCTGGGGTATGGGGAGATAAGCACCGTCTTTGCAATCGAAGGCGAGCCAAAACTGGCCTGCAAGCGCATGCCCATTTTTAGACACCAAGAAGAGCTAGACCAATACAAAACCATCTACGATGAGTACAACCGCATACTAAATGACCAGGTAGGCATAAATGTGCCACCATTCGGTTTTGTTTCTTTCGCCTGCGATGCTGGATACATAGTTTGCTTTGATGTTCAGGAAAAGCTGCCTTCAGAATCCTTCGGCGATAAACTCATCCATATCCTCAAAGACGATGACTTAATAACTTTCTTCCGCCTTGTCTTGAAACAGCTAAAAAAGGTCTGGGATTTTAACGAAAAAGGCACCGGCATCCAAATAGGTATTGACGGACAGATATCCAACTGGGCAATAAGGGGTCTCAACCCCAACAGTCCGCACATAGACTCAAAGACGCAACTCTACTACATCGACACCAGCACCCCATTTATCCGAAAGAACGGTAAAGAGCAGCTCGATCCAGAATTATTCCTGCGCAGCGCGCCCTCCTTTCTCCATTGGCTGATCCGCTGGCTCTTCCTAAAAGATGTCATGACTCGCTATTATAACTTCCACCTGGTTGTGGTAGACCTTATCGCCAATTTCTATAAGGAGCAGCGCCCTGAGCTAATTCCAAAGCTAGTTCAGGTCGCCAATGACTTCTTTGCCAAGGAGGCAAAAGGCTTAGAGATAAAACCTATTACTGCCGAGGAGGTACGCTCGTATTACAAAGAAGATGCTCTAATATGGACCATCTTTCTGGCGATGAGACGACTGGACCGCTTTATACACAGACGAATTTTACACAAGCCTTATATATACATACTGCCGGGCAAGATAAAGAGGTAGGTGCCCCTAACCAGGTGCCTTTAACAATGAATAAACATGAGGAGAAAAAATTGTCAAACAGCTTTAACACCACGGCTTCCTATTTTTTTGCCTCGGAGTCGGTCACTGAGGGGCATCCAGATAAGCTCTGCGACCAGGTCGCTGATGCTGTCCTCGATGCCATAATAAAGCAGGATCCCGTTGCCAGGGTTGCCTGCGAGGTTGCCGTAACCGTGGGCCTGGTGATTGTTCTGGGCGAAATTACCACCAAGTGCTATATAGAAATACCTGACATTGTGCGTCAGGTGGTCAAAGACGTGGGCTATATCAAGCCGGAGTACGGCTTCGATTATGAAAGCCTGGGCACACTGGTATCCATTAAGAAACAATCGGCCGATATCTCCGCAGGCGTAACCAAATCAAAGGAAGCCAGAGAGGAAAGGAAAATCGACGAGCTGGATAAGACCGGCGCCGGCGACCAGGGGATGATGTTCGGTTTCGCCTGTAACGAGACACCAGAACTGATGCCACTGCCCATATCACTGGCACACAAGCTGTGCCGCCAATTGGCTAAAGTCAGGAAGGACAAGACCATACCCTATCTCCGCCCCGATGGCAAATCACAGGTAACCGTGGAATACGACCACGGCAAACCTAAAAGGGTGGACGCTGTAGTCATCGGCGCTCATCATGACCCTGGCATCAGCCGCGACCAAATGGAGCAAGACATAAAAGAGAAGGTTATCAAGGCCGTCATCCCATCAAAGTTCCTGGATGATAAAACAGCTTATTACATAAATGGCGCTGGACAGTTCGTCATCGGTGGCCCGGTATCAGACACCGGCTTCACCGGCCGCAAGATATTAGTCGATACCTACGGTGGCTATGCCCGCCATGGCGGTGGAGCCTTCTCAGGCAAAGACCCTACCAAGGTCGACCGGTCCGCCAGCTACATGACACGGTATATTGCCAAGAACATCGTCGCTGCCGGGCTAGCTGACCGCATCGAAGTGCAGGTTTCCTATGTCATCGGCGTTGCCCACCCGTTATCCATCTCCTGCGAGACCTTTGGCACAGGCAAGGTGCCTGACAAAACCATCACTGACCTGATTAAGAAGCACTTTGACCTCCGCCCTGAAGCCATTATCAGGCACCTCGACCTTCGCCGCCCGATTTATAAGCAAACCGCCGCTTACGGGCATTTTGGCAGGGACGACCTCGACCTGCCCTGGGAAAAAACGGACAAAGCCAAAATATTGAAAGCCGAAGCAGGATTAAAAGGCTAAGAAGGAAACACATGAATAAGGCTATCAAATTCGGCACTGACGGCTGGCGAGCAGTTATCGCTGAAGACTTCACCTTCGCCAACGTCCGAGCCTGTGCCCAAGGGGTAGCCGACTACTTAAAACAGGCTAAGCTTGCTGAGCGCGGGCTGGTTATCGGCTATGACACCCGTTTTGCTTCAGAAGACTTCGCTGCCGCTGCTGCCGAAGTGCTTGCTGGCAACAAGATTAAGGTGCATCTTTGCTCCAAAGCAGCGCCGACACCGGTTATAAGCTATGCCGTCACCGCCACCAAGTCAATCGGCGGCATAATCATCACCGCCAGCCATAATCCCGGACGCTGGAACGGCTTCAAATACAAAGATGGGGCTGGAGCCAGTGCTCCGTCTGAGGTCGCCGTAGAAATAGAGAAGAATGCCAACGAAGTCCTATCCACAGGCGGGGCGAAGCGACTTCCCCTGGCTGACAGCCTGAAAAATGGGCTGATAACATACCTCGATCCGGACCCGGCGTACTTCAATCAGCTAAAACGACTTGTTGACCTGGAAGCTATTCGCCGCAGCCAATTAAAGGTCATTGTCGACTCTATGTATGGGGCTGGCATCGGCTATTTCAAGGAGCTTCTCAAAGGTGGTGAAATAGAAATCATCGAGATTAACGGTGATCGAAATCCATCATTCCCCGGAATCAACCCCGAGCCTATAGCCAAAAATCTAAACAAGCTTTCCAGCCTTATTAAGGAACATAAGGCAGAGGTAGGTCTGGCAAATGACGGCGATGCCGACAGAATCGGCGTCGTCGATGAAAAAGGAAACTTCCTCAACCAGCTTCAGGTCTTCTCCTTGCTTGTCCTTTACTTCCTCGAAATCCGTGGTGAGCGAGGTCCCATAATCAAGACCTTGAGCGACACCGTTATGATTGACCGGCTGGGAAATCAATTCGATGTACCCGTCTATGAAACGCCGGTAGGCTTCAAATATGTAGCGCCGCTGATGATAGAGAAGGATGCCCTTATCGGCGGTGAGGAGAGCGGCGGCTACGGCTTCCGCGGTCACGTCCCTGAGCGCGACGGCATACTTGCCGGCCTGTATTTCCTCGACTTAATGATAAATACAGGCAAGACCCCATCACAACTGCTGGGATATTTGTTTAGCAAGGTCGGGCCCCACTACTATGACCGCGTTGATGTCCATATCTCCAGCGATGAACGCCAAATGCTATCTGACAGGCTGGCTAAGGGCGATGTCGGCTCCATCGCTGGTATAAAGGTAGCCAAACTGGACACCACCGATGGTTATAAATACTGCCTTGCTGATGATTCCTGGCTGCTCATCCGCTTTTCCGGCACCGAGCCGCTCATCCGCATCTATGCCGAAGCTAACAGCACGAAACAGGTGCAGAAGTTGCTGGAAAGCGGTAAAAAGCTGTTAGGGCTTTAAGATATGGTCAATTTGGACGACGTTCAAGTATATAAACAGCTCGACCCAGCAAACATGCTGGAGCACCTCCACGGCTTGCCCCAGCAATGCCGTGCTGCTTGGCAGAAGGCTAAAGATTTTGAGCTACCCAAAGATTACGCCACCATTGATAAAGTGGTAATTCTGGGCATGGGCGGCTCGGCAATAGGCGGTGATTTAGTCCGCAGCCTGCTTTCAGCAAAAATCAAGCCCATCATCTTCGTCAATCGCGATTACGACCTGCCAGATTTTGTTGACGAAAGGACGCTGATTATCGCCTCGAGCTACTCAGGAAATACCGAGGAAACGCTGTCTGCTTTTTCTCAGGCTCTGAAAAGGAAGTGTAAAAAGCTGGCGATGACCACCGGCGGCAAGCTGAAGACTATAGCTGAAGATGCTAAAGTGCCGGTTTTCATTATAGACCATACCTCCCAACCCCGAGCAGCCCTGGGCTATAGCTTCATGCCCCTTATAGCTTTTCTGCAAAAGCTAAGCCTACTCGAAGACAAAACGGCTGAGATCGAGGCGATGATTCAAGACCTTGAGGGGCAATTGGAAGAGCTTAGGGAAACCGTCTCAACTAGCTCAAATCGAGCCAAGAAGCTATCTGCCACGCTGCACGGCAGAATAGCCGTGATTTACGGCGCCGGTATTCTCTCTGAGGTCGCCCACCGCTGGAAGACACAAATTAACGAGAACAGCAAGGCCTGGGCTTTCTACGAGACTTTCCCTGAACTCAACCACAACGCTGTAGTCGGCTACCAGTTCCCCCCGGAACTGGCCTCAAAGATGTATGTACTCCTGCTCCGCTGTCCTTCTATCCATCCACGAATCTTGATTCGCTACCAGGTGACTAGCGAGCTCCTGAAACAGAACGACATCAGCCACGAGATTATTAATAGCCAGGGCGAAGGTGAACTGAATCAGATGATGAGCCTGATTTACCTCGGCGATTGGGTTAGCTATTACCTGGCCATCCTCTACGAAACAGACCCCACGCCGGTAAAGGTAATTTACCATCTGAAAAAGCGGCTAAGTGAAGCGAAGTAGGCTGTTCCCTTTTCAATCCCCCTGCCGCCTGTTTATCTGATCAGTGACGTCCTGATGTTTTTTGTCATTTCGAGAAGTGCCAGCAATGTGGCGATCTCGGGCGCAGAGGTAAAGTGGAAAATGACGTTTTTTCATAAACACGGAGGTGAACCTAATGAGAAGTCTAGTGATTGATTTTAAAGCAGCACTTCTGATTCTGGCAGCTTTCCTTTTGATGGGAACGAATATCAGTTGTGGTACCCCAAGTCAAGAAAAGGCGGTCACGACCCCCGAAGTTCTCAGTAAACACTGCGAGGAAGCTATCGGCGAGCCACGAGTTGAGCAGATTTCCGAGCATGTCTGGGTCGCCCTGGGTTACGATCAGGCCAATACCGCCTTGATACACACTGAAGACGGCAATGTAATAGTGGATGTTTCAATGAGCCCGGTAGCAGCCAAGGCGGTTAAGCAAGCGCTACTAGAAAAAGCTCCCGCTGGCCCGATTAAGGCGATCATCTACACGCACAGCCATATTGACCACGTAGGCGGTGCCTCGGTGTGGGCAGAAGAGAACACGCAAATATGGGCGACGGATGCCTTCATCGAGCACTTCTTCAAGCAATATGGATTGTTCATAAAGGCAGAAACCACACGCGGCGTGCGCCAATTCGGATTCAATGTACCACAGGAAGAGTTGCCCTGCTGTGCCATCGGCGCACGCACTTATTACCAAGCCTCATTTGAAAGCGGGGTTCTAATGCCTACACATACTTTCCCCAAATCTAAGACCCTTGAAATCGGCGCCCTGCAAATTGAAATGCGCAAGGGATACGGAGAAACTCACGACCAGCTTTTCGTCTGGATACCTGAAGATAAGACCTTAATCCCTGCCGATAATTTCTACTGGGCGTTCCCCAATCTCTACACTATCCGTGGAACCAGCCCCAGACCTGTTGATGAGTGGATTAAGAGCCTGGATGAAATGCGGCGGTTGGAACCAGAACACCTAGTACCCATGCACACAAAACCGATTCACGGCAAGCAGGAAATCGCCGAAGCTTTGACGAACTACCGTGACGCCATCCAATGGGTTCGGGACGAGGTGGTTAGAATGGCAAATAGAGGAGAGGACATTGACACTATAGCCGAAAACATAAAGCTTCCTACCCACCTGGCTGAGAAACCTTACTTGCGCGAACTATACGGACAGGTTGACTGGTCCGCCCGTGGTATCTACACCAATTCGCTGGGATGGTTCGACGGCAGGCCGGATGAGCTTTACCCACTTCCTCATAACGAGGTGGCCAAGCGAGAGGTGATGCTTATGGGCGGGCCAGAAAAGGTGCTGGAGCTGGCCAACCAGGCTCTGCAATCAAATGATACACGCTGGGCTATACATTTGTTAGCAAAACTTCAAGACAGCGGCCTGGCAGGTGGTGAACTTGGCAAACTGCTGCGTGAAAGGCGGGTAGAAAGTTATAATCAATTAGCAGAAACAGTTGCTAACACTAACGGCCGGGCTTACCTGCTGGAATCGGCACTGGAACTCAGTCAAGACATTCCTGAACCCCAAAGTCCAAGAATCAGTGAGAAGATGGTCTCAAGCATTCCACTGGAAACAATATTTTCACACATGGCAGTCCGCCTGAATCCCGAAAAATCCAGCAACGTTCAAGAATCCGTGCACTTTGTCTTCCCCGATGAAAACAAGCAATTCGTAGTTACGGTGCGAAACGGAATTGCCGAAATAGTCGAAGGTGAACCGCTGCCGGGCACGCCTGAGCCGGTAGCTATAATCTCCGCCGATTCTCAAGCCTATCGCATGGTGGCCATGGACATATTAAACCCAGTATCAGCATATACATCGGGTAAGATAAAGATAGAAGGCAGCTGGCCGGGATTCTTGAAGTTTATGGGTCGTTTTCAAACCGCAGGGTTTAACAAATGAAGCCGTGATATTTCTGCTCGGTATTCCGTAAAATAGCACCACAACCGGTGAAAGGAGGCTCTGTATGAGACCTAAGATATTTCTTGTCCAATCCGAAGAGCTGGGGAGGGGGGACGAGCAACTGGGCTCTATGCTCATGGCTAGTTTTCTGCGGTTGCTCGGTGAAAGCGAAGATAAGCCAGGCAGTATGATATTCTGGAATGCTGGGGTACGCCTGCTTTGTCAAGGCTCCAAAGTTCTGGAACATTTGAAACAGCTTGAGGAACGGGGTGTGGAGCTTTTAGCCTGTACCACCTGTCTCGAGTATTTCGACTTAATGGACAGGCTGGCAGTCGGCAAACCGACAACCATGATGAAGTCCATCCAATCCATGCTGGATAGCGATGTCGTCAGCCTGTAACTTGAATGTCCCAGAAATGGCAAGAAGGGATTGACAAAAGGTGTATAATCCTGTTAAGGGCGTAACGATAAACTTAATAGAATAACAGGGTAGTGGGGGCAAGTAAGCAGCGTCTGTAGAAGGGTCACTTGGACGCCGTGGAGCCAATAGTGAAACCGACCACATAGGTGGTCGGTTTTTGTTTTTAAACGATAATCTCCGAGGTGTCTTGCCCCTGTGGTAACGAAACTCAGAAAGGAGGTGTAAAATGAAGTTTATGTCATTGGGATTGTACGATGTCGCTAAGTCGGCGGAGGTGGCGAAAGCTGCTGATCAATTACTGAGCAATCCGCCACCCGGATTTAAGTTATTGGCTCAGTACGTATGTCTCGGAAGACCTTTTGATGGCATTCCGCCGAACACAATGGTAAGCGTGGCCATCGGTGAGACTGATAGTGCCGAGGCAATAGCCGCCGTCAGCTATCCACTTCAGCTCGCAGGTGTAACGTTCTATAGAGTACCTCTCCTAGAGATACCTGTGGCCGGCGCGACAGCGGTGGAAAAGAAATTAAAGGGCTGAAGGCTTGCTTATTAACTCCCGCCGAAACTTTACCGCTTTGTGTATTGAGGTGCTTTGCGGGCGCGCTTGAGTCCGTACTTCTTGCGCTCTTTTACTCGGGCGTCACGGGTTAACAACCCTTCCTGACGCAGGAGGGGTTTGAACTGTTCGTTAGCCTTGACCAAGGCTCGAGCAATGCCATGTCGAATAGCCTCAGCCTGCCCTGTGATACCACCACCGGTCACCTTGATCTCACCATTATACTTCCCCACAGTATCAGTAGCCCTGAAGGGGTGTTCAATGGTATGTCGATGCTCAAGGCTAGGGAAAACCTTCTGGTAGGGCTTGCCATTAACAATAATCTCCCCCTTGCCTCCTGAGAACAGCTTCACTTGTGCTATAGCGCACTTGCGCTTGCCTGTACCGCGGTCATAGGTCTGAGTAGTCACGAAATTCAACTCCCTTTTTCAGTTGTTTTCATACCAGCGACCTGCGCCTGATGAGGATGGCTATCACCGACATAAACCTTTAGCTTTTTAAACATAGCTCTACCCAATCGATTATGCGGCAGCATACCTTTAACTGCGTGCTCAATCACTCTGGTAGGATGAGTAGCCATCATCTTTTCATAAGTCTCAGCTTTTATGCCGCCAGGGTACCCCGAATGCCGATAGTAGGTTTTCTGCTTGGCTTTTTTCCCTGTAACTCTAACCTTAGCTGCATTGAGCACAATGACATAGTCGCCAGTATCAAGATATGGAACGTATATCGGCTTATGCTTACCCATAAGCAAGGTTGCTATCTGGGTGGCGAGCTTGCCTAAGGTCTTCCCAGAAGCATCTATAACATGCCACTGACGTTCGACATCTTTAGCTTTGGTTGAATAAGTTTTCATGCTGCCAGCTCCAGACTGTTGGGATAATTGACTTTAGTAAGACAAAGACCATAAGCCGGTGCCGTCGGCCCGGCCAGGCCCAGCGTCTTTGTCTCCATAATCTGATGAAATTCCTCAAGCCCTACTTTACCTAATCCTACCCTTATTAGCAAGCCTAAGGTATTGCGAACCTGATGAGGTAGAAAAGAATTGGCCATCATGCGATAAGTGACCAATTCATCATCCTTTGTCACCCTGGCTGCGTAGACATTACGCACCGTGCTTCTCAGCTTGCCTAGAGCGGTAGCAAAGGAGGCGAAATCGTGTTCACCTTCAAGAAATTTACATGCCTTATTCATAGCTCTAATATTCAACTTCCCGGGTACAAAATATGCAAAGCCCTCGAACAGAGGTGACCGAGTTGAACTATTTAATATGTAATAATCATATTCTCGGCTCACAGCATCACGCCTGACGTTAAAATCCACATTCACTTTACAAGCACCCTTAACCGCAATATCTCTGGGCAAATAGTAGTTTAAAGCTCTAACAAAAGTCTGTGGAGGTAAGGCAGACTTAGTCCGGAAGCTAATTACCTGTCCCCTGGCATGTACGCCAGAGTCAGTCCGGCTGGCAGCTATTACACGGCTGCTTTCTCCAGTAACTTTTCTTATAGCGCCTTCCAGTTCAGCTTGAACCGTAGGCAAGTTAGCCTGCCACTGGAAGCCATAATAATTTCTGCCGTCATACTCCACAACCAGAACGATCTTGTTAAAACTGTTAAAGAGCTTCACCGATACGGTTTCTTCTTATTCTACCATCTCAATCTGAGCCAGCCGCGCTCCATCACCGACTCGGCGTCCCAATTTGACTATCCGCGTATATCCACCGGGACGTTCCACATACCTGGGCGCAAGCTCGTTAAATATCTTGTCAACAAGCTTCTTATCAGTAACAAAAGCCAGAGCCCGACGCCGAGAAGCAAGATTGCCCTCTTTTCCCAGAGTGATCATCTTCTCGGCCAGACTCCGAATCTCCTTCGCCTTTGCCTCTGTAGTGACAATTTTCTCGTATTTAACCAAATCAGCCACCAAGTTACGGTACAGTGCCCAACGGTGCGCCGTAGGCCTACTCAGTTTTCGTCCAGCTATACGATGTCTCAATCTGTAGTCTTCCCTTCAATTTCTTCAGCACTTTCGGTTTGCTCAGAAGCCGAAGCGCTTGATGCTCTCTTCTTCTCCTTTTTCTCCTTAGCCTCGGGGATAAAAGGCAAGTTAAGCAGTTTAAGAGCTGCCTCTACTTCCTCTCTAGATTTGGCACCGAAACCAGCTAAGGCACATAAACCATCGAGGCCTCTTTCCAAAATCTGGCCCAACGTGGTAACACCACCTCTTCTTAAGCTGTTATAGGTATGTGTGGATAGATGCAACTGATCCAGAGGCATCAAGTATTGCTCTGGTGGAATCAGCCGTTGCCACACTACCTCGGCTCCCGCTTGAGTAATGGCTTTGGTCAGTTCGCGGAAACAACCAAACTGCTCTATTAGTACAGCTGCACTCTGGCTAATTGCCTCTATCGGAGATACCGAGCCATCGGTCCAGATTTCCAAAATAAGCTTCTCTTGTTTACTTCCCTCTCTAAGGCTACTAGGCTCAACTGAGTAATTGACTTGACGAACCGGAGTGAAAATAGCATCTATGGGAATCGCCCCAATGGGTAGGCTGTCGCTGGAACTGGCCGGCACATAACCTCTACCTATCTCAACATTAAACTCGATATCAAGTTTAGCCTTTGGCGAGTCCAGGGTAGCCAGATAAAGCTCAGGGTTAACAATTTCGAAATCCGCCGATGGCTTAATGTCACCCGCACAGACTTGCCCTTCTCCCTCAACCTCCAGTCTTAGCTTCCCAGAGTGCTGGGCAAAATGACGAATGCGTATCGCTTTGACGTTAAGCAGAAAATCTATAGTATCCTCTTTAACGTGGGGGATTGTTGAGAATTCATGCTGGACACCATTAATCATGACCCAAGTTATTGCAGCACCAGGCAGAGAGCTAAGAAGCACCCTGCGTAGGCTATTACCTAATGTGACTCCGAAACCGTCCTCCACAGGTTCAGCAATAAAACGGCCATAGGTTTCGGTGCCTTCGACACATTCTACCTTTGGTAGTGCTAATCCTGCCAAGAGGCCTCCTTATCGGGAATAGTATTCAACGATAGCTTTTTCATCAAACTTAACTTCAATATCTTCAGCCGTCGGCAAGTTGACGATTTGACCGACCAGTTTTTGTTTGTCCAATGCCAACCAACCGGGAACAGTTCTGCCCTCAATTTCTTGAACCAGGGTTTTGTAATATTCAGTTCTAGTACTGCTTTCTCGCCAAGCAATAGCATCACCGGGCTTCACCAGACAAGAGGGGATATCTGTCTTGCGGCTATTTAAGAGAAAGTGACCATGGCAAACCAGCTGTCTGGCTTGAGAGCGTGAGCTAGCAAAGCCCAACCGGTAAACCACATTATCTAACCGTCTCTCAAACAGAATTAAGAGGTTCTCACCAGTTATGCCAGGAAGCCTTTCCGCTTCAGCAAAGAATTTGCGGAATTGTCTTTCCAAAAGTCCGTAAGTATAGCGAGCCTTCTGCTTTTCCTGCAACTGAAGCCCACGGTCAGATTTCTTTGCGCGCCGCTTTTTTGCGATACCCCTATACCCAGGGGGGGTATCCCTGCGCTCCAAAGCACACTTTGAGGTAAAACACCTATCTCCCTTGAGCATTAATTTGTCGCCAACACGACGACACAAACGACAGTTAGCCTGTGTATACCTTCCCATTTCTACACTCGCCTTCTCTTACGAGGTCGGCAACCATTATGCGGAACGGGAGTTACGTCCCTAATGCCGGTAACCAAAATCCCTGAAGCCTGGATTGCTCGGATTGCTGCTTCGCGGCCGCTACCAGGACCGCGGATATATACCTCGACCTGACGCAAACCGTGTTCTTTGGCTTTCTGGGCAGCTCCTTGCGCTGCCAATTGAGCCGCATAGGGAGTGCCTTTTCGAGAGCCCTTAAACCCAGCTGTGCCGGAACTCCCCCAAGAGATGACATTGCCCTTCTGGTCAGTAAGAGTAATGATTGTATTATTAAAGGTGGATGTAATGTAAGCCTTGCCTTCAGCAATCTGCTTACGCTCTCGCCTTCTTACTCCGGTTTTCCTTTTCTTAGGCATATTCCTTTCGTCACTCCTTTATTTCTTAGCCGTTCCACGCCTTTGTCCGCGGCCAGCCACTGTCTTACGAAGTCCTCGCTTGGTCCGAGCATTAGTTCGTGTCCGCTGCCCTCGAACCGGCAATCCGCGACGATGCCTGAGGCCTCGATAACTGCCGATTTCAATAAGTCGCTTAATATTAAGATTAACTTCCTTTCGAAGTCCGCCTTCTACTTTATACTCTTTATCGATAATCTCACGAATACGGCTAACCTCCTGCTCGCTAAGGTCCTTTACCTTAGTATCAGGATTTACACCACTGGAAGACAGAATCCGACGGCTTAAATTAGGACCGATGCCATATATATACTGTAAAGAAATCCCTACTTTTTTATCTTTCGGAATGTCAACACCAGCGATACGTGCCATATCTTATCACTCCTACATTATCCTTGACGCTGCTTATGCTTAGGGTTCTGACAAATAACCCGAACTACTCCGCGGCGTCTGATAATCTTGCATTTATCACAACGACGTTTAACAGAAGATCGTACTTTCATGTAATCACCTTAAAGCAAAAAACCCTATAATGATAAACGTTGTCAGCACTTATGTCAAAAAGTAAACTTCTCATGATTACTTATTACTTGAACCGATAAGTAATTCTCCCCCGACTCAAATCGTAAGGCGAAAGCTCCACTAATACTTTGTCTGCCGGTAAAATTCTAATGTAATGTTTCCTCATCTTACCCGAAATATGAGCTAAAACCTCATGCCCATTAGCCAGCTCTACACGAAACGTAGCATTAGGTAAAGATTCAATCACTGTGCCTTCAACCTCTATTGCTTCCTTCTTAGGCATACTACACTTCTACTATATATTATAATAGAGTCAATATCTCTGCTTCATCTTCGCTAATAGCAATAGTATGCTCGAAATGTGCGGCGAGGCTGCCATCTGCAGTAAGCACCGTCCATCTGTTCTCAGCAAGCCGCGTCCGCCAGTCTCCAGCAGTCACCATCGGCTCCACTGCCAAAGTCATGCCCTTTCTTAAACGGGGGCCTTCACCAGGCGAGCCAAAGTTGGGCACCAAGGGGTCTTCATGCAAGTCTCTACCTACCCCATGCCCCGAATACTCCCGAACCACAGAAAATCCCCTTGTTTCAACATAGTTCTGGATAGCTGCCGAAACATCTCCTAGGTAAGCACCATTACATGCCGCCCTTATTCCAACCATCAAGGCGGCTTCGGTAACCGCTATGAGTTCCTTGGCTTTAGAACTAATTCTACCCACCCCAACCGTTATCGCTCCATCACCATGGAAGCCATCAACGATCGCTCCAAAGTCCAGGGAGACAATATCACCATCACTCAGCCGCCGTTCTCCGGGAATACCATGAACAATCTCATCATTCACCGAAACACATAGGTATGCAGGGAAGCCTCGATAACCCTTAAAAGAAGCTTTAGCCCCATATTTCTTCAGTTCGCTTGTAGCTACTGAGTCAAGGTGGCTGGTCTTAATCCCTGGTTTTATTTCTTCCTTCAATCTTTGTAAAGTTGTCGCTACAATTCTTCCAGCCTGACGCATAATAGCCACTTCCCCTAGTGACTTTATCACAGTCATTCGGCCTTCACCAACTTGGGCCCGAGAACATCAATTATCTCCTCGGATACCTCCTCTATGCCGAGCTTACCATCCACTGTAACAAGCTTGCCTGCTTTCTTGTAATAATCAAGGACAGGGGTAGTCTGAGCAAAATAGACTTTCAGTCGCTCTTTTACCGTCTCCTCATTATCGTCCGAGCGCTGATATAACTCGCCACCACATTTATCGCACTTCCCCGGAACTTTTGGCGGCGAAGCCACCTCATGGTAAGGTGCCTGGCACTTGCGGCATATCCAGCGCCCACTAAGGCGTTTTAACAGCTCCCTATCAGGCACCTCGATGTATATCGCTTTGTCGATGCTCCTTGCACGACCGATTAACATCTTGTCAAGCGCCTTGGCCTGCTCGATAGTTCGCGGAAAGCCATCAAAAACACAGCCTACTTTACAATCAGGTTCATTCAGTCGCTCTGAGATTAGCTGAATTGTAACTGCATCAGGAACCAGGGCACCTTTATCCATATAAGCTTTGACTGATTTCCCCAGCTTGGTTCCTTTCTCTACTGCCTGTCTAAAAAGGTCACCTGAAGCTATGTGAGCTAATCCCAATTTTCGTGAAATTATAGCTGCTTGAGTCCCTTTACCTGCCCCTGGAGCACCGAGAAAAACCAAAAACATTTGTGCATCTCCTTACCTAAGGAAACCTTCATAGCGGCGCATTGTCAGCTGTGCTTCTATTTGTTTCATGGTATCTAAAGCCACACCCACAACGATAAGAATACCAGTGCTAGATAAAGTCAGCACAGCAACATCTGTCATTTCTCGAACCAGGAACGGCATCACCGCCACAAAAGCCAAAAAGAGAGCCCCACCCCAGGTTATGCGGCTAATGACTTTGTTAAGGTAATCAGTCGTGGGGTTACCAGGGCGAACACCTGGGACAAAGCCTCCTTGGCGCTGTAAAGTCCGCCCCAAATCCATCTGCTCAAATATCACCATGGTATAGAAAAAGGCAAAAGCTACCACCATCAAGAAATAAAGCACCCAGTAAAACAAGCCCACGGGGAGAGGTGTACTGGGGTCGAACCACCTCATAATTGTGCTGGCAAAATTCGGATCCTGCCCCTGTGGGCTAGCAAAATAACTGGCTATCGTTCCTGGGAAAATCATCAGCGACATAGCAAAGATGAGGGGTATCATCCCGGCAGTATTCACCCGAAGAGGAATATGGGTTGAACCCGTTTGGCGATACATGCGAGCCCCACGGAAGGCAGTTCGTGCATATTGCACTGGGATACGTCGATGCCCCTCTGTAAATATAACTATAAGCGCCACCATGGCCAAGCCAACAATAAGAAAGGCGATCAGGCCGACCATGTTCTCTCTGGCAATAAGGCCACGACCGACCATTTCCGGCAAACCAGCCACAATGCCGCCAAAGATTATTATGGACACACCATTTCCAATACCTCGCTCAGTTATCAACTCACCAAGCCAGACAAGAAAGACTGTCCCAGCTGTCAGCGACAGTATTATAGCTATGGTAGGCAATGCTGTGGCTTGACCAATCGCGCCCTGGCTGCGCAGCAGCGCCAACTGAGCATAACCCTGAAGAGCTGCCAAAGGTACAGTTAACCAGTGAGTAAATTGATTAATCCTACGCCTCCCAGATTCCCCTTCTTGAGATAATGCCCTAAGTTGGGGAATAACCGGGACTAATAACTGCATAACGATGGAAGCAGTTATATAGGGATAAACTCCCATAGCCGCCACGCTGAAGTTCCTCATAGCCCCGCCACTAAACAGGTCAAGCATGCCCAAAAGTTGATTTTGCTCAAAAAGCTTTTGTAGCGCAGCGAGGTCCACACCAGGCATGGGAACATGAGCTATGAAGCGAAAAACTACCAGCATTCCTACAGTGAAAAGTAGACGCCGTCTCAAATCTGGAAGGGAAAAGGCATCAAGCAATGCTTGAATAAGACGTGGTCTACCTGACACTTGCTGCATCTTAAATACCCTCCACTTTTCCACCAGCAGCCACGATCTTCTTTTCAGCAGCGGCAGAGAATTTGTTAGCCTTTACTACAAGCGGACGATCGATGTCACCGTCGCCGAGAACCTTAACCGGATACCTAAAAGACTTAATCAGTCCAACTTCAAGTAACTCTTTTGGAGTAATCTCAGCATTAGGAGAAAACACTTTCAGATCGCCCACATTAACGATGCTGTACTCAGCTTTAAATATATTAACGAAACCGCGTTTCCGAGGCAAACGCTTAATTAAGGGTAGTTGCCCTCCCTCAAAACCGAGGCGAACTCCACCCCCAGAACGAGATTTCTGCCCTTTACAGCCTCGTCCTGAATAACTACCATGCCCGCTGCCATCGCCACGCCCCACGCGTTTTCTCTTGTGCTTGGCACCTGCTGGGGGCCTTAGGTTATGCTGCTGCATCGGTGATCACTTCCACTTTAACTAAATGATTGACTTTAACTATCATACCTCTAACCGGAGGAGAATCTTCATGCTCCACCGTTTCATGAAGGCGATGAAAACCTAGGGCTCTCAAGGTTCGCTTTTGCTCCTTGGCATAGCCAATATCGCTCTTTATCCATTTGATACGCAGCTTAGCCACTTAACTCAGCCTCCTTAATCTCAAGCTCAGCTTTGCGCCTTGCTACCGCCTCCTCAGGGTTCTTAAGGCTAGCTAAAGCCAACGCAGTCGCTCTAACTACATTAACAGGATTAGAGCTACCTAGAGACTTGCTAAGGACATCCTTTATACCTGCAGCTTCAAGCACTGAGCGAACACTGCCACCAGCGATGACTCCAGTCCCAGGCGACGCTGGTTTAAGCAATACCTTCGCCGCTCCTGACTTAGCCATAACCTCATGTGGTATAGTAGCCCCTGACATAGTTATCTTGCAAAGCCTCTTCCGAGCTGTAACACCAGCCTTGCGAATTGCTTCCGGTACCTCCTTGGCCTTGCCTAAGCCAACCCCCACATGTCCGTTTCCATCACCAACAACTACTAGAGCCCTAAAACGAAGTCGCTTACCACCTTTGACAACCTTAGTTACCCGGTTAAGTGACACTAGCTTTTCACTAAGGTCGAGCTCGCTAGCATCAACTTTGGTTTTCTCTTCAATTAGTTTCTTAATCGCTTTCATCCATAAGCCTCAAAAGTCTAGGCCAGCTTTCCTGGCAGCTTCCGCCAAATCTTTAACTCGTCCATGATACTTATAGCCGCCTCTGTCAAAAGATATCTGTTTAATCCCCTTATTCAAGGTACGCTGAGCCACAAGGGAACCAACCAGCTCAGCGCTTTCCGTTTTTCTCTTTCCTGTGATTTTGTCCCTTATCTCTGAATCCAAACTGCTCGCCGAAACCAGCGTCTGCCCAATAGAATCATCTACAACCTGAGCATAAATATGCTTCAAGCTGCGAAAGACGCAAAGCCTTGGCCTCGTCGCTGTACCGCTTAACTTGGCTCTAACCCGAACGTGACGTCGCTTTCGCGCCAATCTTGTATCTGTTTTAACCGCCAATGTCTTTATTTTATCCTTTCAGCGCTGCTTTGCCCGCTTTGCCTGGTTTGAGACGGAGCCTCTCACCAGCATACTTGATACCCTTGCCTTTGTAAGAATCCACAGGCCGTATAGCTCTAATTTGAGCCGCTGCTTCACCCACAAGCTCCTTATCAATACCGATAATCCGAACACGGTTTGTCCCTTCCACGACAATCTCTATACCATCTGGTGGGGAAAAATCTACCGTATTGCTGAACCCAATTTGCAGCGATAGCTTATTCCCTGCTTTCTGTGCTCGGTAACCAACACCACTCAACTCTATAACCTTTTCAAAACCTTTGGTTACGCCCTCAACCATGTTAGCCAAAAGGCTCCGAGTCAAACCGTGTAAGGCACGATGATTCCTATTATCAGTAGGTCGCGCCACTACTAGGTTTCCATCCTTAAACGTAATGGAAATATCGGGGTGAAATGAGCGCGCCATCTTACCTTTACTTCCCTCCACAGTCACTTCATTGCCCTTAACATCTACCTTGACACCTTGAGGCACAGGTATAGGCAACAATCCTATTCGAGACATAAACTCGCCTCCGAAAGCCTACTTACCAAACATAACATAACAATTCACCACCGAGATTTCGACGCCATGCATCCTGGCCAGTCATAACCCCTTTGGAAGTAGACAAAACAGCAACACCAAGCCCACCATAGACACGGGGAATCTCCTTACGGCCAACATATAGTCTAAGACCTGGCTTACTAACCCTTTCTAAACCTGCAAGGGCAGGACGTTCATTTATATACTTTAAGGATATCTTAATCACTCGTTGTGGCTTACCCTTGAGAACAGTATAATCAGTTATAAAGCCCTCATCTTTGAGTATTTTGGCGATAGAGAGCTTAATCCTGGACGCTGGCATGAGCACACTTTCATGGTGCGCCATGATTGCGTTGCGAATTCGAGTTAACATATCAGCAATTGGGTCAGTTACCATGGACTTATGCCTCCAGCACTTTCAATCACCAGCTTGATTTTCTAACTCCAGGAATTTCACCTTTTAAAGCCAGCTGCCGAAAACAAATACGACACAGACCAAATTTGCGTATATAGGCACGCGGCCTGCCGCACAATTTGCATCTATTCCGTTGCTGCACCCTGTACTTCGGAGGGCGTTCCGATTTCAAAACTTTGGATAACTTTGCCATCTTATCGAGAACTTAACTCCTTCTAAAAGGCATACCTAGAGACTCGAGCAAGCTCCTGCCTTCTTCGTTGTTAGTTGCAGTAGTAACGATAATTATTTCAAACCCCCGCAGCTTATCCACTTTATCATAATCAATCTCAGGAAAAACCACCTGCTCCTTAATTCCTAAGGTATAGTTGCCTTCACCATCAAACGAATCGCGCGATATTCCCTGAAAATCTCTGATCCGTGCCAAAACAACACTGACGAGCTTATCAAAGAAGTCGTACATTCGCCTGCCCCGCAATGTCACCATCATACCAATAGGCATGCCGGCTCTGAGTTTAAAAGCAGCGATAGACTTCTTGGCTCGCGTTATTACCGGATGCTGCCCCGAAATAGCCACCAAATCCTTCTCAGCTCCTTCTAAAGCCTTAGGATTTTGTATCGCTTCGCCCAAACCGATATTTAGCACGATTTTATTAAGCCTCGGCACCTGCATCACATTCTCATACCCAAACTTACGCATTAGTTCAGGCACTACTTCTTTCTCATACTTTTCCTTCAACCGTGACATCCTTAAAATACACCTTCTAATTAGTCAATCACTTCATGACAGGAGCGACAAATTCGCGCTTTTCTACCATCCTCAAGAAAACGGATGCCAACCCGAGCCGGCTTGTTACATTTATTGCAAACTAACATGACATTTGATACGTCGAGCGGTGCTTCTAGCTCAATTATGCCAGCCTGCCTAGCTGCGCCGCGAGCTCGGGAATGACGCTTAATCATATTAACACCTTCAACTATCACCTTGTCGTTCTTAGGCAAAGCCTTTCGTACCTTACCCTTCTTCCCCCTGTCTTTGCCGGCAATAACAAGAACCGTATCATTCTTTCTAACCTTCATTTCACAGAACCTCAGGAGCCAACGATATTATCTTCATAAAATTCTTATCTCGGAGCTCTCTAGCTACCGGACCAAAAATGCGAGTGCCTCTAGGATTGTTTTTATCATCCAAGATAACCGCGGCATTGTCATCAAATCTAATATAAGAGCCATCCGGGCGATGATGCTGTTTAGCTATGCGCACAACCACCGCCCGAACTACTTCGCCCTTTTTCACCACGCCACCGGGTATGGCCCGCTTTACTGCGCCGACAACAACATCGCCAACAGTAGCATATCTTCTCCGCGTGCCACCAGGCACGTTGATGCACATAATCTGCCGAGCTCCAGTATTATCTGCTACTTTAAGTCTAGTATAAGGCTGAATCATTATTCCTTATCTCTTTTAAATTATTTCAGCAGGCTCGACCTCAACTACTTCTTTTCTGCTTATTATCTCCGCCACCCGCCAGCACTTTTCCTTAGACAAAGGGCGAGTCTCAACAATCTTCACTACATCGCCAACCTTACAGGCATTAGCCTCATCATGGGCTTTGAATTTAGAGGTATGCCTGACTACCTTCTTGTAAAGAGAATGGCGTCCTCGACTTTCTACCAACACCACCACCGTTTTATCCATCTTATCGCTTATTACCTTGCCGGTTCTGGTTTTTCGTTTCTCTTTCATAAGCTATCTTATGCCAAATTCCCTCTCTCTTATTATGGTCTCGATTCTGGCGATTCTCTTCTTGACTTTGGGCAACTCACGGTGATTAGCCAACTGCCGAGTAGCCAAGCGAAGTCGTAAGTTAAAAAGCTCCTGGCGAGCTTCTCCTAACCGCTTCAATAATTCTGCATCGCCTAAAGAACGAACTTCATCGATTTTCAACTTTTCGCCTCTTCTTTAACCGTCTCTTTTACCACAAACCTAGCAGCAATAGGTAGCTTATAAGAAGCTAGATGCAATGCTTCCCGAGCCATGTTTTCTTTTATGCCACCTATCTCAAATAGCATCCTCCCTGGTCTGACTACAGCTACCCAGTGGTCTGGAGCACCTTTACCGCTGCCCATCCTCGTCTCCGCCGGCTTCTTAGTCACCGGCTTATCTGGAAAGACCCGAATCCACATCTGACCGCCACGACGCAGATAACGGACGATGACACGGCGAGCAGCTTCAATCTGCCTGGCTGTTATCCACGCCGCTTCCTGAGCCTGCAAACCAAACTCACCGAAGACAATAGCGCTGCCGGCTTGCGCCTTGCCTCTCAATTGCCCTCGATGAGTTTTACGATACTTCACTCGCTTCGGCTGTAACACTTTCTCTCCTTACTTCAGGGTAAACACGACCTTTGTAAATCCAAACTTTAACTCCGATGTGACCCAGCGTAGTGCGAGCCTCAGCAAAACCATAATCAATATCGGCACAAAGTGTATGTAACGGTAACTGGCCCTGGAGGGTGGTTTCACGACGAGCAATTTCGACGCCCCCCAACCTTCCAGCACAGCTTATCTTCACTCCTTTGGCACCAGCCTGCATTGTCCGAAAAGCTGTTTGTTTCATTGCTCTCCTGAAAGCCATCCGACGTTCAAGCTGGTCAGCCACATTCCTAGCTACCAAACGAGCCTCAAGCTCAGGTTGTTCGACCTCTTTAATAGATAGTCGCACTCTCTTGCCACAGATTCCTTCTAAATGTGACCTCAACTCCTCAGCGCGTTGTCCTCCCCTACCAATAACAATACCAGGACGCGAAGAATACAAAGTTACCAGAATTTCATTACCCTGGTGGTCAATTTCCGCTCTAGCAATGCCACCATCACGGCACTTTTCTTCGACAGCGCGGCGTAGCTTCAAATCCTCATGCAGTAACTCAGTATAGTGTTTCTCATCATACCACTTAGCCTGCCAGCCCCGAATGACACCAATTCTAAAACCGTAAGGATGAACTTTATGTCCCACTTTATTCCTCCTCCCCAGCGACAAAAACGCTGATATGAGTACAACGCTTCAAGATAGGATTAACCCGTCCTCTAGCCTGCGGCCGGAATCTTTTGAAGGTATGCCCCTCATTGGCAAAAATATCGGTTATCTTAAGCTCAGTAGGTTCCATCTGGAAATTGTTTTCTGCATTTGCCGCCGCTGATTTAATTACCTTAGCCACAGCCTGAGCTGTAGGCGTCGGCAAGAACTTAAGAATAGTCAAGGCCTCATCAACTTTTTTGCCCCGTACCATATCTACAACCAACTTAACTTTACGAGGCGAAATACGAACATCTTTAGATATCGCTGCTACTTTCATGCCTAAAAACTACGCCTGCTTTCTTGCCTGAACAGTTACTTGCGACTTACTAACATGCCCACGGAATGTCCGGGTCATAGCGAATTCTCCTAGTTTGTGCCCTACCATATTCTCAGTGATGAAGATGGGCACATGCCGACGACCATCGTGTACTCCAATTGTATGACCTATCATTTCAGGTAGGACAGTAGAGGCACGAGACCAGGTCTTTATCACTATCTTTTCCCCAGAGCGATTAAGCGCCTCTATCTTCTTAAGTAACTTAGCGTCACAATAAGGACCTTTTTTAGATGAGCGTGACATTCTATCCCTGCCTTTTCAGCTACCTTTCTATTTCCGACGCTTGACAATCAATCTGTCTGAAGCCTTGTTAACACGTGTTTTCGGACCCAAAGCCGGCTTGCCCCATGGTGTTTTTGGCGCCATCCCCCGAGGAGCTCTGCCTTCACCACCACCATGGGGATGGTCACGTGGTGTCATAGCTGAGCCGCGAACTTGGGGGCGCCGTCCTAGCAATCTTATGCGTCCAGCCTTGCCCAACTTTACACCTTGATGTTCAACATTGCTTACTTGTCCCACGGTAGCCAGGCAATCGCTCAAAAAACGCCGTACCTCTCCAGAAGGCAAACGAACAAGCGAATATCTGCCCTCTTTACCCAAAAGCAGCGCCGCTGTACCAGCACTACGCACTATCTGCCCGCCTTTTCCAGGTTCAAACTCGAGATTATGAACCAAAGTGCCATCCGGAATCAAGCCTAGTTGCAGGGCATTACCGGGCTTTATCTCCGCACCCTCTCCCGTCATTATGACATCACCCACCTTGAGCCCCAGAGGAGCCAGAATGTAACGTTTCTCTCCATCAGCATAATGAATGAGAGCAATACGAGCTGAGCGATTGGGGTCATATTCTATAGCAGCTACCTTCCCCTGAACACCAAGTTTATTTCGCTTAAAATCAATTATACGTAATCTACGCTTAGCACCACCACCACGATGCCGCACAGTTACTACACCCCTGTTGTTACGCCCTGCCTTTTTCCTAATCGGCAACAATAGTGACCTCTCGGGAACCGTCTTGGTTATCTCCTCAAAAGAGGCACTAACCATGCCTCGCCTGCCCGGTGATGTTGGGCGATAAGTTTTTAGCGCCAAAGCTTACCTCCCCCTAATTCTAGGGGTGTCTCCTTTGCCATCGGGTCTTTTTAAGGAGCTTGCGATGTTTATGCTTCGCCATTTTTTTCTTCCGTTTCTTAATAACTGATCCCAATTCTATTCCCCTACTTTTTAGACTCCTTCGAAGAACTCTATTTTCTGACCTGGTTCCAAGGTAACAACTGCTTTCTTCCAAGACGGAGTCATTACATACCGTCTGCCTATTCTTCTCATCTTCCCTGGGACACTCATCACATTGACTTTAGCCACATTTACCTTAAATGCTGCCTCTACAGCTTCCTTAATTTGACGTCTGTTAGCCTCTTTCGCCACCTCAAAAGCATACTTGTTCTGTTCTTTTATCAAGGTAGCCTTTTCAGTGATTAAAGGCCGTCTTACTATCTCATAAAGATGCATATCTACATAAATCCTAAAATCTTGGCTTAATTGACATTACCCGCTGCCTCCGGGACTGACTTTGCGCCCCAAAACTCTTCCACCTTCCGCACTGCGTCCACAGTCATTACTAAGTCTTTAAAAGAAAGTAAATCAGCCACGTTGAGCAGAGGCGCCGGCATTGTCTTAACGCCTAGTAAATTGCGCGCCGACTTAACCAAATTAGTCCCAGCTTCAGCGGTAGCGATGATGACAGAATCACCAATCCCCAAAGCTATCAACATATCCAGTATTGCCTTGGTTTTTGGGCCATCAATCTCAAGTTTATCTACAATTTTCAGCTCGCCACTACCTGCTTTAGACGAAAGAACACACCTCAAAGCCAAACGCCGCATCTTCTTGGGCATATCCTGTTGGTAGCTTCGAGGATGAGGGCCAAACGCTACACCACCCTTTCTGAGCATAGGTGACCTGATATCACCACGACGTGCCCGCCCGGTATGCTTTTGAGCAAAAAGTTTCCTGTTGCTGCCACTAACCTCACCTCTTCTCTTAGTATCAGCAGTCCCCAGACGTCGATTAGCTAATTGCCTGACTAACGCTTGATGCACCACAGCCTCATTAAAGGGCACAGCAAAAACATCGTCCCTTATTTCGATCTGCCCGGTTACTTTACCCTTCAAATTATAAATCTGAACTTGCACTCTGCTTACCCCCCACCAGCTTTCTTGATGAGCAACAATCCCTTTTTAGAACCGGGCACCGCCCCCCTCACCAGCAACAAGTGACGAGCCAGATCGACATCGAGTACTTTAAGATTACGCTCGGTTACTCGCCTGTCCCCCATGTGCCCGGCCATACGCGTTCCTTTTAATACGCGCCCCGGAGATGTAGTGGCGCCAATCGAGCCAGGAGCCCGATGACGATCGGACTGCCCGTGGGTCTTAGGGCCACCAGCAAAATGATGGCGTTTGACTACACCGGCAAAACCTTTACCCTTTGATATACCGGTGACATCAAGCAAATCGCCCGGCTTAAACATATCCACATCAACTTTCTGTCCCACTTGAACAGAGTTGACATCCTCCACGCTAAACTCACGGAGATGTTTGAATTGACCTATTTCCTTAAGGTGGCCTTTCTGTGGAGAATTAAGCCGCTTGGCTTCCCCGAAGCCAAGCTGAACAGCATTATAACCATCATTAGCCTCGGTCTTTACTTGAGTAACAAAGCAAGGACCTACTTCAATAGCTGTCACTACCACTTCTCCATCATCCTGGAAAAGTTGTGTCATACCTATTTTTCTACCAATCGTACCCTGAATCATTTTTTAGCTACAACCTAATATCTATTTCCACCCCAGAGGGCAGCTGAAGTTGAGTCAACGCATCTATAGTTTTGGAGGTTGGGCCCAAGATATCAATGAGGCGCTTGTGCGTACGAATCTCGAATTGCTCTCGCGAATCTTTATCAATAAAGGGAGAGCGAATAACACAAACCTTTTCGATTTGAGTAGGGAGGGGCACTGGACCGGCAACCACAGCACCAGTACGCTCTGCAGTCTCCACAATTTGCTCCACTGACTGGTCAACTAGCCTGTGGTCATACCCTCTGATTTTGATTCGAATCTTTTGCTTAGGCATTTATCTACCTCTGACCCTAACCTCTATTTGCTCCGCTAGGCTAGCTGGTAACTCTCTATAACAATTAAACTCCAAGGAATGGGTTGCTCTACCCTGACTCAACGATCTTAGGGTAGTGGCATAACCGAAAATCTCAGCTAGAGGAACAAGAGCACGAACAATACATGTTTCACCGTGTGTCTCAATCCCCTCAATATGCCCCCTTCTTGAATTCAAGTCGCCGATGACATCGCCCAAGAACTGGGCTGGCATCACTACCTCTAACTTCATAATTGGCTCGAGGAGTATAGGATTGGCCTTGCTCACACCACCCTTCAAAGCTATAGAGCCTGCCATCTTGAAAGCCAGATCAGAGGAATCCACTTCATGGAAACTACCATCAAACAGAGCTACCTTGATATCTACTATCGGATAGCCTGCCAAAACACCGCTTTCCAACGCTTCCCTCGCCCCGGCTTCGACTGCTGGAATATACTCCTTCGGTATGTCTCCACCTCGAATCTGGTCAACAAACCTGAAGCCACTACCTCGCTCTCCTGGCTCAAGCTTGAGCCAGACATGACCATATTGTCCTCGACCACCAAACTGACGGATAAATCTACCTTCTATCTCTACTGGTACAGTAATAGTCTCTTTATAGGCTACTTGCGGCTTACCGACCCTTACCTTCACATTGAACTCGCGAAGCATGCGGTCTATTAAGACCTCTAGATGCAATTCGCCCATCCCGGAAATAAGGGTTTGTCCGGTTTCCTGGTCAGTACGTACTTTAAAAGTGGGGTCCTCTTCCGAAAGCTTGTTCATGGCCTCACCCAGCTTATCTTGGTCCGCCTTGCTTTTAGGTTCTACAACCATCGACAGCACCGGCTCAGGGAAACGGATAGCTTCGAGAAGCACTGGACGAGCCGGGTCACACAACGTGTCCCCAGTGAAGGTGTCTTTGAGGCCTAAAGTAGCGGCAATGCTGCCGGTATCGGCTTCCTCAATCTCTTCACGACGATTGGCATGCATAAGAATCAACCTTCCAAGGCGCTCCTTGCGCCCCTTACTGGAATTGAGGACTTGCATCCCCGCTTTGACTTTGCCTGAATAAACGCGAAAATAAACAAGTCTACCCATAAAGGGGTCAGCCACCACCTTAAAAGCCAAAGCCAAAAATGGAGCGTCATCGCTGGCCTGCCGAACATCCGCCTCTCCAGTTTTCAAGTCAATAACATGAACCGGAGGTATATCCAATGGGGAAGGTAGATAATCCACAACCGCATCGAGAAGGGGCTGAACCCCCTTATTCCGCAAAGCAGTACCGCAAAGCACAGGCACTATCCGATTAGCCAAAGTTAATCTTCTTACGGCAGCCTTAATCTGACCGCTTTGAATTTCTCCACCTTCAAGATAGAGTAACATCAACTGGTCATCGTTCTCGGCTAGTCTCTCAATCAATGCCTGTCTATGCTTAGCTGCCTCTTCCTTCTCTTCCTCTGGAATAGGCGATTCTACTGGCGCAACGTTCACGTCATCAGAGAACAGCCAAGCTTTGCTGTCAACCAAGTCTATTACACCCTTAAACTGACTCTCCCTACCCCAGGGCAATTGCACTGGTACAGCTTTAGCTCGCAGCCGTTCCTCAATCATGTTGACTGTGTGATAAAAATCAGCACCAATCCTATCCATCTTATTGATAAAGCAGATTCTCGGTACACTATATCTATCCGCCTGCCTCCATACTGTCTCAGATTGAGCCTCTACTCCAGCCACGGCATCGAGCACTACTACCCCACCATCCAATACCCGGAGACTGCGCTCGACTTCAGCAGTAAAATCGACATGCCCCGGTGTGTCAATGATATTTATACGTTGTTCCTGCCAGTAGCAAGTCGTAGCTGCTGCGGTGATAGTAATCCCTCGTTCCCGCTCCTGTGCCATCCAATCCATCACCGCCGTGCCTTCATCCACCCCACCAACTTTATAGGTACGTCCTGTATAAAACAAAATTCTCTCAGTAACAGTTGTCTTACCAGCATCAATGTGAGCGATGATGCCTATGTTCCGCACCTTGTCTAAAGGAAAAGTCCGGGTCATGACATTGTTTCCTATACCAACCGCTTTTTGGGGTTGTTGGGATTTAATTCCTGCTGTAGTTACCATCGATAATGAGCAAAAGCTTTATTTGCCTCGGCCATCTTATGAGTATCTTGACGCTTCTTGATAGTTGCCCCCTGCCCTTGAGAGGCATCTACAATCTCCGCAGCTAATTTCTCCGCCATAGATTTACCGCTACGGGCTTTAGCATAGCTGATCAGCCAGCGCATAGCCAGAGATAGTCCACGTTCGGGATCAACCTCAACTGGCACCTGGTAAGTAGCGCCACCGACACGCCGAGATTTTACTTGAAGTACAGGAGTGGCATTCTTAAGTGACTGTTCAAGAACCGCCAAAGGCTCTGTACTTAATTTCTTATTAACCAAATCCATAGCATCATAAACAATCCGCTCGGCTGTAGCCTTCCTCCCATCCAACATTATTTTTTTGATGAGTATAGCCACCGTAACGTTTCCGTATTTAGGGTCAGGAGGTGTTTGTCTTTTTATTACTCTAGCCCGCCTTGGCATTTATTCCTCTCCTCCCGCAATCTTCTCCTCTCCCCCCGCAATCCTCACTGCTTTGCCTCGCTTAGCTCCATACTTGCTCCGCCCCTGCTGTCTATTTTCCACCCCACCTGTATCCAGGGCACCCCGAACAATGTGGTACCGGACCCCAGGCAAATCCTTCACCCTACCACCACGGATAAGCACCACAGAGTGCTCTTGTAAATTATGACCCTCGCCAGGTATATAAGCAGTGACTTCAATGCCGTTGGTAAGCCTAACGCGGGCGATTTTGCGCAAGGCAGAATTTGGTTTCTTAGGAGTCATTGTCTTGACCAGTACACAAACCCCGCGCTTCTGCGGCGAGCGTGTATCCCGCCGAGTTATATTTTTCAGGGTATTATGAGTAACACCCAGCGCTGGAGCTTTGGTCCGCTTGCCAAGCTTCTGCCGCCCCTTTCTAACTAATTGATTGACCGTTGGCATTTCACCATTCCTTCTATTTACAGCAATTAAAAAGCCACCTAGTTGTCTACCGGTGTAATTCCCAATCAGGTCTGCGTCCCGGTTCAACCAGCCGGCTTACTCAGGTCTTCCAAACCCAGACTAGTGGCTAGTAGACACAAAGACTCACTATAGCATAAGTGTATAATAAATGTCAACAATAGAATAGCTCTGCCCAATATTACTACTTGTTGGCCTGAATCCAGTTACCAAGATTGTTTGTCTTCTTTACGGTCACCAATTACAAACATGTGAGGAAAAATCTTAGCACTGCCCATAGGCAAACACGCCTTCAAGTTTGACCAACTTTGCGGGTTCAAAGGGAAATTACTTTGATTCGCCAAGCAGGAGTTCGGCGATTGCTTTCATTTCCTCGGTGGCTTTTGAGTTAGCAGGAATTGCGCCTTCGAAGCCAGCTTCGCTGAGTTCAGGGTCGAAGTAAATCGCGCCGAGGGTTTTGACGCCCTTTCTATCAAGCTCCTCGGCCATCCGCTGTCTCACTTTATCAGAGGGGACTTTGTTGAGGATTGCCCTTACTCTGCTTATGCCCATGCCCTCAGCCATGTACGTTATTTTCTCTGCAAGCGCCATGGACTCGAAGGAGGGCTCGACTACTATCAGCACCATATCAACGTTCCGCTCCACACCCCGGCCGAAGCTCTCAATGCCTGCCTCAATATCTATAAGCACGAGCTCCTTGTCCTGCACTACAAGCTTCCCCACAAAGTCACCAGCTATATTTGCCATGGAACAGGCACAGCCCTGAAAGGGGTCTTCGATCTTGCCCACCATGAGGAACTTGAAGCCATCACCACCGAGAATGTACTCAGAAGGGATATCTGCAACCGTTATTTGGTCTGGCGTGAGCCATTTGGCACTTACCTCTCTCTTGCCAGAAGGGAGCCTGCTCAGCACAGTCATCAGTGCCCTGGGTTGTTTATCAAAGCCGAACATCCGGTAGAGCCCAGGGTTCGACTCATCGGTGTCAAAAACAAGCACGCTGTAGCCCGCTTCTCTCAAGGCATTTGCCAGCAGTGTGACGATTGTGCTCTTCCCCACACCCCCTTTGCCACAGACGGCTATTTTTTTGACGGTGCTGTTCTTCAAAGCGTGAGCTTTCAAATAGGTTCTTATTCTCTTTGAAGCTTCAATCATCTCGTCCTTGGTCTTGGCATAGCACATGCCGCAGTCGATGCAGTCGTCATCTTCATAGAAAGCCGCCCCCATGGGGCAGTGGAACAGGCCCATTTAAGATTCTCCAAGCTAATATATGGTTATGCTCTCAGCGACGTGCTCAGGCGGCCGTACCAGCTTCATTGTCCTAGCTTCAGATGGGCAGGAGATCACACAGCAGCCACAGCCCCGGCAGAGCTCTGGGTCAACATATGCCCGCTCACCTCCGAATTCGGGATAGTGCTTCATGGAGATAGCTCCGAACTGGCACCTTTCCACACAGGTGCCGCAGGCTTGGCACTGCTCCGGATGGGCTTCAGCGACAAAGCGGCTCTTGGCTGCGATCTTAATTGCCATGCAGCAGCAGTAGTGGCAGTTGCAGACCAACTGGTTGACTTCTCTCTGGTTTACCGTAGCATTGACTGTGGGATGCTGGTCTAGTCTATCCAGAATTTCGAGTGCCTGTTCATACGTGATTTTCCTGCCAGCTCCACGGTCGAGGTTATACTGGGCAGTGCGGCCAAGCGTTATGCACGACTCTACAGGGACACCACACCATCTGTCCGTGTGGGATCTCTTGCAGCCGCAGTGAAGCAAAACAATGGGGTCTTGCGATTTCAAGATAGCCCTTATGTCTTCAAAAGGCTGGACGCCGGGAACATTCTCTATCGATTTCCACCTTGGTAAGACTCGGAACTCGCTATGTTGACCCAGGTTTTCGGGCTTGGGCTGGTTCATTGGTCCCTCCATGACACCCCAGAGGTCAAAGTAGCCCCTGCCAAGCTGTTTATCGAACTTGGGGTTACCCAGCGCTGCATCATGAAGTTGTATGAAAGTGCGAGCCATTGAAGGCCCTTTCTTTGTAGGGAAAAGGAGCCCTTTCTCATAAAGCTCCCTGATATGCTTGTCTACTACTTTCTTATCTATGTTCAGTTTCTTAGCGAATTCTTCAGATATCTCCAGTGACCTGCCAGATGATTCCGCACGGTATGGGTCCGGCAGCGCAGCCACTATCTTCGCCTGCTCCAGATCGGCTAGCTTGGCAATTATCCTCTGTATGTGCTCCGATTCGCCAGCCCCGACTTTGGCTGCTAACTCCTTGTAAATAGGGGCGACCTCGCTCTTCTCTGCATCAACCCTTGCCACCAACTCCTTATAAATCTGCTCTGCATCAGTCTTTTTACTCACGGTTCTGCTGCTCCCTTCTTCTCGAATACAATGGTCGCTCTATTTTAGGTGATAAAGATTGCCAATTGGCAAAAGCATACCTTACACCTGCGTTTATTTCAAGTTTCGGGCGGCTTTCGTGCCCGGGCAACACTGCTAAATAGAAGACTCCTCCAAACTAACATAAGAAACACCGTCAAAGTTGACAATTTCGCCTAGCCTAATCTAGACTATCTACATAGTAGACGACCCCCACTGTTACAGTGATGCCATTAAAAACAATCCTCTATCTGCTACGAAGTTTGAAACAAGGAGGCCAATAAATATGTGTGTATGGTGTGAGCGCTACGCCGAAGGCTATGAGAGATGGTATTTCAACCCGGCAAATTACGCCAGAAAGCTATATAGAATCAGAAAAGAGGAGGCCGCAGGTCTCGAGCCCGGCCCACAAGCTGCTGGAGGAATGTCTTTATTGACCCGAGACTTCCTGGAAGCTTTAGACAGAAATGACCATGAGGCCATTGCCAAGGTCAAGCACGATGTGGAACAGCTTTCCTGGACTGCACACTTCGGGCAGGTTGTGACCCTAGAGGATGTCCTTAAGGTCATTGATACCATCTATCCCATCGCCATTATGACCTGCGCCTGCCGCCGCTCCATGCTGGGTCTGGCGGACGAGGAGAACTTCACCTGTATAGGTATGGGGTCAGGGATGTATAAGTGGGAGCGATGGCCTGAGACCTACCGAGGTGGAATCCAGTTCCTCACCCCTGATGAAGCCAAAGATATCGTCACCAAGCTGAACAAGAGGGGCTTAGTGCAGACTCTGGCTACCTTCGGTACCCCATACCTAGGCGGAATTTGCAACTGCGATTATCCCGATTGTAGTTTCATAAGAACCACACTGGACTACAATGTACGTGTCCTATGGAAAGGGCACCATGTGGCCCGTGTTGATACTGAACTTTGTAGTGGCTGCGCTTCATGCATCCACCGCTGCCAGTTCAAAGCACTCAGCTTCTCCCCCAGCCAGAATAAAGCTTATATTGACTCGTTCCAGTGCTTTGGTTGTGGGCTTTGTGTCTCTGAATGCCCCCAGGATGCCATCACCTTGGTGGAACGGGCCAGCCTACCCGCCCTAGCCGATGCTTGGTAAAACCTTACAGAGAGGGATTAAACATGCTGCCAACAATCACCGTAGATGACAAGAAATGCACTGACCCACTTTCCTGCCATAAGTGCCTCCGCATTTGCCCAACCCATGTCTTGGGCCTTGCCACCAAGGTGGGTCCCCAAAAGTTTAGAGAAATGGACCCGAGTCAGTTCATCGTGGCCGGGGTCCGCTTCGAAAAATGCACCGGCTGCATGGACTGCGTTAGTGTCTGTCCCAAGAGCGCCATTCAGGTGAGCTTCTGAACGGAGGTATGAAAGAAATGACCACTGGTTGGAAATATGGCAAGATACTAAAGGAAAGATTGCTGACCCTGGAAGAGCCAGGGAAAGTCCTTCCCTTCGATGCAGATAAAGGTCTGGTAGAGGAAATTACTCAAAAGTTCGATATAGGAGCTGTAGTCAGTAGCCTGCAAGGCAAGGACGAGAAGGAGGCATACAAGGCCCTCGAAGATTTGGGCAAGAAGTTGATGAAGCTCACCATCGAGCTAGCTGACACCAAATACCAGGACCGCACCGGGGAGATGGTGGAGAAGGTGTATAAGCAGACAGGTATCTCTTTCCCCCATCGCCTGAGTAGATATGTAGAGCTATCCATCTTTGGCCTGAGGCCTACCGACCGCTGGAATATATCCAGGGCAACTACCAAGGAACTGGTGCTTCAGGTCTCTGCCTGTGCGGTACACAAGGTGCTTGAGGAGGTCGGCATAAAGGGCCTTCCTTGCAAAGGATTCTGCTTCGCCTGCTTTGAGGCTGCCGCAGAGAAGACTGGCGACCACATAAATATCGAGATGCCGAAGACACTGCCACAGAACGGTATGTGTGAGTTCCACATCTCAATATAGCCAAGAGGCTGCAAATGCGCATTTATCTCTCCTTAAGCGACTCCGCTGGCTACGGCTTCTTCATCTCCAAAAGCTTCAGGTCTCACTTCCCACAGACCGCCGAAGTCCTTGAGGAGTGGTATGACCGCAGCGCTGAGAACTGTGACCTCTTCGTAAACATAAGCGAGGTAAACAAATACAGCGTGACCTGCACCGTGTGCCGCTATTTCGACAGCGAGAGTTGCGGCTCCACAGACCTTAAGGGCCCAAGCATAATCAAGCTTCTCCAGAACGCCTGCAAGCACGACAGTTTGCATTAGTCCGAATCAAAATCACTTATTCGCCAGCTAGGCCAGCAAGACAACCATCTTGGCCTTTCAGTTTCCGGGAAGATGTGGTAAAATTAAGGCAATGCAATCCCTTGTACAGTTGGGGTTGGCAGGCACTAAATGTGGGATTGACAGGTTGTCTGCTTTCCCATTATGTCCAATCTAGAATTACCGATGAATCACAAAGTTTATTGAAGGATTTTCTGTAGCCATGCCACAACAAGCTAACAATAATAATACAACCAACAATACATTCGAAGACTATACTGCCGAGGATATCCGTATTCTCGATGGCCTGGAGGCGGTGCGACGTCGCCCGGGCATGTATATTGGCAGCACTGACGAACATGGGCTGCACCATCTGATCTATGAGATTGTCTACAACAGCATAGACGAGGCAATGGCCGGCTACTGTGACAAAACCGAGGTAATAATTCATGAAGACAACTCGGTAACAGTTATCGACAATGGCCGGGGCATACCGGTGGACGTCCACCCGGCAACCAACACCTCAGCATTGGAAGCAGTCATGACCAGACTCCACGCCGGAGCTAAATTCGGCGGTCGCACCTATACAGTATCCAGCGGATTGCATGGTGTTGGCGCTTCAGTAGTAAATGCCCTATCTTCCTGGCTCAATGCCGAAGTCAAACGCCAGGGTAAAATCTATCGCCAAAAATATCAACGGGGTGATCCTACCTGCGATTTAGAAACTATCGGCGATACCGATGAAACGGGGACTACCATCACTTTCCTGGCTGACACTGAAATCTTCAGTGAGATTAATTATGAATTCGATACAATCCGCCAGCGCCTAAAAGAGCTAGCCTTTTTGAACAAGAACCTGGAAATAAGTCTCAAAGATGAGAGAACTGACCAAGAGGCAACATTCCTATTTGAAGGTGGCATAGCTAGCCTTGTCAGTCGGTTCAATAAAGACCGGCAAGTCCTCCATCGCCAGCCCGTCTACATATCCGGCATAACGAACAGCACCGTTGTAGAAGTAGCTCTTCAATACAACGATGGCTTTTCCGAGTCTACACTTAGCTTTGCCAACTGCGTCAATACCATAGACGGCGGCAGCCATCTTACCGGGTTCCGCTCAGCACTAACCCGTGTCCTCAATGACTATGCACGGAAAAACAAGCTGTTAAAGGACTCCGATCCCAATCTGATAGGTGATGACGTTCGTGATGGGCTGACATCAGTCATCAGTGTCAAGCTCGTTGAACCCCAGTTTGAGGGGCAAACCAAAGCCAAACTAGGCAATCCCGAAATAAAAACCCAGGTCGAAGCCATAGTAGCTGATGGACTTTCCCTGTATTTGGAGCAGCACCCCGATGATGCCAAATCAATCATAGATAAGTGCCTAATTTCGGCCAAAGCTAGAGAGGCAGCCCGAAAGGCTCGCGACCTTATCTTCAAGAGAAGCGGATTAGAAGCCGGCACTCTGCCCGGAAAGCTAGCTAGCTGTTCAGAGACTGACCCTCGCGAGTGTGAGCTTTACCTGGTTGAGGGTGACTCAGCCGGAGGTTCAGCCAAGCAGGGTCGAGACCGCCGTTTCCAAGCCATCTTACCACTACGAGGTAAAATACTTAATGTAGAAAAGGCCCCTAAAGATAAGATTCTGGACCATGAAGAAATCCGGGCCATTATCACCGCGGTAGGAGCCGGCATCGGTGACCAGCTCGACTTTTCCCGACTGCGCTACCACCGCATAATCATTATGACTGATGCTGATGTCGACGGCTCCCACATCCGAACGCTTCTTCTTACCTTTTTCTACCGCAACATGACAGAGCTAATAAGTCAAGGTCACCTGTTCATTGCCCAGCCGCCTCTCTATCGCATTCAAGCAGGAAAGGAACTATGCTGGATTTACTCGGAGAAGGAAAAGGAAGCCAAACTTAAGGAGCTCAAAAGTAACAAAGTGGAGATACAGCGCTATAAAGGATTGGGAGAAATGAGCGCTGAGCAGCTATGGGAGACTACCATGAACCCGGTATCACGAACTCTGCTCAAGGTGGAAATCGAGGATGCCATATCCGCTGACAGGATATTCCATATGTTGATGGGCAGTGAAGTCCCACCACGAAAATCGTTCATCCAAGCCCACGCCAGAAATGTAAGAAACCTGGATATCTAGCTCATCAGGCTTTATCTCCATTTCAGGTATAGCTTCTGCTCTTCTATATAACTCTCCACCTCATCAGGCACAAAGCCGTGAATAGATAGCCCCTGAGCTAATCTCCTCCGTATGTCCGAGGAACTGATGTCAACTGGCGATATATCCAGCCAGATCACACTCTGAGTTATTCCAGGAACAGCTGATTCCAAAGTCTTTAAATCCGGGCGGCTAAAACCCGGTCTGGTAACAACCACCAACTTACAGAGCTGAATCAATTTGGTCGGCTCCTTCCACTCCGGGAGCTCAGGCAAGCTATCCCAGCCTACTAAGAAGAAAATCCTTGCCTCGGCACCTAATTGCTGCCGCAAAATATTTATGGTCTCCACACTATAAGAAGGCCCGGGGCGGTCTACCTCGATAGCCGAAAGCTCAAAATAAGGGTTGGTAGTAATAGCCCGCTTCACCATCTCTACACGGTGCACTGCTGGGGTAATGGTCCTACCTGTTTTAAGCCACGGTTGCCCTGCGGGAACAAAGAAAATCTTGGCCAGGCTGAGCCTCAATCTGGCTTCTTCAGCTATGACAAGATGTCCCAAATGAATAGGGTCAAAAGTGCCGCCTAATACACCTATGTTCATTTGTCCCGCCTAACCTTGGGCTCAGGTCGAAAAACAGCTATTGGCGCCTCTAGAGCAGCCACCTCTTCTTGAACCATATCCAACATCCTGATTATTTCTGATATAAGCTCAGACAAACCCTGCTTAGTAATCGCTGATATAAAGAAGGCCTTTATCCCCAGAGAGCTGAAAAGCTGTCTAATCTCTGGCAACTGAGCTTGAACCTCCGGTAAATCCACTTTGTTTACCACCACAAGCTGAGGCTTTTGAGCCATCCCTGGCTTATATAAAGCCAGCTCCGTGTTCAGATTATTTATGTTATCAGCTATATTCGGCGAGCTACCATCAATCAGGTGAAGCAAAACCTTAGTCCTCTCAGCATGGCGCAGAAACTCGTGCCCCAGCCCTCTACCTAGATGAGCGCCATCCACAAGCCCGGGGATCTCCGCCAAAACGAATGTCTTCATATCCACTTCAACCACGCCAAGAGCTGGCTCAAGAGTGGTGAAAGGATAATTAGCTATTTTCGGCTTGGCTTCAGATACGGCAGCCAAAAGGGTGGATTTACCTACGCTGGGATAGCCAATAATGCCAACATCGGCAATAAGTTTGAGGTCAAGGGTAAGACGGCGTTCTTCGCCAGGCTCACCCTTAGTAGACGTTTTAGGAGCCTGATTCCTAGATGTAGCAAAATGGACATTACCCAACCCACCACGACCACCTTTAGCCACCAGAACTTTTTGTCCTTGTTGGCTCAAATCAGCCAGCAGCCCTTCCTGTTCCTCTTCTTTAAGAAATACCATTGTCCCTAAAGGCACTTTAATTATAAGGTCATCACCCTTGGCACCATGTTTTTTCTGCTTCCCTCCGCTCTTGCCGGATGCCGCCTTAAAACGCTTCTTACGTTTAAAGTAATCCAAAGTGTTAGCGCTCCTATCAGCAATAATGTAGATGCTTCCACCCTTCCCACCATCCCCACCATCAGGACCACCAAGCGGTACAAACTTCTCATGCCGAAAGCTGACTATTCCATCTCCACCATCTCCTCCACATACTAAAATGTCTACTCTATCCACTAAAGTAATGTCCTTATAAATCTTTTATCTTCTATTATATAGGTAAGCTAATAATAATATGTAAGTTACACTATTATGTGGATGGAAATATATTATGAATGGAAAAAATTGGTATTGCAATCTGCGATGTTTATCAACAGAGTTGGCAGAATTATCCACTATCCAGTGCTGTTTTTCCACAAGCGCCTAAATCAAAATGCGGATGAGGTTCTTTTGGGGGTTAATTTTTGGCGGATCTCTTTGATTGAATTGTGGAGCTGGGGATTAACGTCTATTTCCGCAGCGATTTTTTCGCAGCCGTGCATTATTGTTGTGTGGTCTCGGCCTCCTAATATTTTGCCGATTTCAGCCAGGCCGCAGTGGTTTTGCTCGCGTAATAGGTACATGGTGACCTGACGGGCTAATGCGGTTTTCTTATCTCTCCGTTTGCCTGTTAGTCCTTCAAGGTCAATGCCGTAGTAGTTAGCCACAGCGGTCATTATGCGCTTTGGTGTAAGCGTGGCTTCTTGCCTACCGTCTTTCGGTATTATGTCTGCCAGTGACTGTGTGGTTAAGTGCATATCTAATTTTGTGCCGCTCAGCCTTGAGTAAGTGACTACTCTATTAAGAGCACCTTCTAATTCCCGGATATTGTGCTGGAACTCTGTTGCTAGAAACCGTAGAACTTCCGGTGGAAGGGACATGTTAAATTGCTTCGCTTTAACTCTCAGGATGGCCAAGCGCGTTTCCAAATCTGGTGGTCCAAAATCAGCGATTAGCCCCCACTCAAGCCGGGACCTTAATTTCTTGGTGACCGAGGATATGGCTCTTGGTGGTCGGTCGCTGGTAACTACAATTTGGCAGTTATTTTCATATAGGTCGTTGAAAATGTATAACAAGCATTCCTGGGTTTGCGCTTTGCCACTCAGGAATTGAATATCATCGACCAGCAAGCAGTCGGCACTCCTGAACTTACGGTGGAAGTCATCGATCCTGTTGTTCTTGAGGGCGATTACAAATTGGTTAGTAAACTGCTCGGCGCTAGCCAGAAGCATGCGCAAGCCCTTAGCTTTAACTGTGTGTCCAATGGCATGCAGCAGATGAGTCTTGCCTGTGCCGGTGTCACCGTAGATAAAGAGGGGATTGTATCTATTCCCGGGATCTTCGGAAATCTCTAAAGCTGCTGAGTAAGCCAGGCGGTTGCATTCCCCGACTACAAAGCTGTCAAAGGTGTACTTTGGATTGAGCCTGAATGCTGCTGTTACTGGTTCCTTAAGCCTGGCGCTTATCCCGCCGTCAGCCTGGTAAGCGGCTGTTGAGCAGATAGCCTGGTTGAGAGGCCGAATTGCAAATTGGACGTCAATGGTCTTGCCAGTAACGCCGGTTAAAGTCCTTTTAATCAGAGAATGTAGGCGACTTCTTAGCCATTCGGCGATGAAGATATTAGGGACACCGATAACAAAGACGTCTTCTTTATAGCTTATACCGGTGGTGTCCTTAAGCCAAGTATCATAATTCGGCTTACTGACTTGGAGTTGAAGTTCTCCTAGAGCGGCTTCCCAGATTTCTTGTGCTGACTTCAACTCATTCCTGCCAAATTTAGTTTGAAAATCCCCGCAAATGAAACAACCCCCCACCCAGAGGTATTTTCGAGCTTTTGAGTCCCAGAGTCTATATGCTGGACCGCAAGCGATATTTAGCGGATTATTAAAAAAAGATTAGTAAAAAAATAGACCGAGGACCCGCACCACAACTCCTTAAGAGTAACACAGCGGTCTGTTTGGGTGTCAAGGGGTTTTTTGACATAATGGAGAAAGTTGGTAAAATTTATTTGTCATGGCAAAAAACATCATTTTTATGGGCACTCCGGAGTTCGCTGTTCCCAGTTTGGAGGCTTTGATTCGCAGCACTTACCAGGTGGTTGCCGTATATACGCGGCCAGATAGTAAGGCTGGAAGAGGACAGGCGGTTATGTCCTCTCCGGTAAAACAGCTGGCTCTATCTAATGGGCTGCAGGTGATTCAGCCGGACAACTTGAAGACCAGTAGCGCCATTGACCAGTTAAATAGTTTTGCTCCTGACTTGATTGTGGTGGCAGCTTTTGGGCATATTCTACCGCCAGAAGTATTGGCTTTACCCAAATTCGGCTGCCTTAATGTCCACCCTTCCCTTCTACCTAGGCATCGGGGTGCTTCCCCAATAGCCACGGCCATTTTACAAGGTGATGAAATTACGGGTGTCACAATTATGTTGCTGGACGTTGGTTTGGATAGCGGCCCCATTTTGAGCCAGAGGGAAGTCTCTATATCGGCTGATGATACTACTCGTTTACTCGCCGTTAAGTTAGCTCAAGTTGGGGCACAATTGCTCATGGAGACGTTGCCTTTGTGGATTGATGGGCGAATTAAGCCGCAACCTCAAGACGAAAGCCGGGCTAGTTATAGTAAAGTCATCTCTAAAGGCGATGGAGAGATAGGCTGGCGGCTTTCAACTTTGGAATTATGGCGACGAATCCGCGCCTTTGACCCCTGGCCGGGGTGCTATGCCTGGTGGCACGGTAAGCGATTGAAAATTTGTAAGGCCGTGCCGCTGTATGGCGAGAAGTCTGGCGAACCTGGCAAGGTGATAGCCTTGTCTCCATCAGCGCCGGCGATAGTTGGAGTTGAAACTGGAGATGGAGCTCTAGGGCTGCTGAGAGTCCAATTGGAGGGGAAGCGTGAGGTGTCAGCAGAGGAGTTTGTGCGCGGGCAGCGTGATTTTATCGGCAGCCGCTTACTTTGACATGACTTTATATTTTGACTAGAATAGAGTGTTATTCAGGAGGGATGTAGAAGATGTTTTTCTTTGACCCAATGTGGTTTCTCATTATGCTGCCACCTTTTATTTTTATGATTTACGCTCAGGCAAAGGTGAATTCAGCATTTAAAAAGTATTCCAAGATGGCTAATTCACAGCGTGTCACCGGGGCTGAAGCAGCCGAAAGGTTGCTTCGTGCCAACGGCTTGAATGATGTTAGAGTTGAAGGGGTGAAAAGCCGGCTGGGTGACCACTATGACCCGAGCAAAAAGGTGTTGCGCCTTTCCCCGGCAGTAGCTAATACTCCATCTGTGGCTGCATTAGGGATAGTGGCTCACGAAGTAGGGCATGCCGTTCAAGATAAGACTGGCTATGCCTTTCTGAAATTTCGAACGTCTTTAGTGCCGGCGGCTAATGTGGGTAGTACTCTCGGTTATATCTTTGTCATCCTGGGTTTATTATTGGTTATGTTTAGTGCCAAGTTCGGTATGACTGTAGTCTGGGCCGGCGTTTTTCTCTTTTCATTAGCGGTGATTTTCAGCCTGATTACCTTGCCTGTGGAATATAATGCCAGCAATCGGGCGAGGCAAATGTTACGCAGCACCGGCATGGTTTCTACTCAGGAGTATGACGGAGCCAGTGCTGTTCTATCGGCTGCGGCTTTGACGTATGTCGCTGCTACACTCCAGGCGGTGGCTCAGCTTTTCTATTTTGTTTTGATTGCCTTGGGCATGGGTCGAAGGTAAACTCTGGATTCTGCTTTTCTCAGCCCCCCTGAAAAACCTTTTTTCAGGGGGTTTATTATTTAGAACCCGCCCACTGTCATTCTGAGCGAAGAATCTCTGGGATTGCTAATTTATATCCGCCCCTATTATAATTGCGCCGGAACAAGCAAATTCTCACTGGGGTTATATTTTGCCTAAGAAGGAGAGACTGGACAGCTTCGCTGCACTTAAGGAGATTATTACCAGGCTGCGTGGTCCAGATGGCTGCCCTTGGGATAAAAAGCAAACTCACGCCTCGTTGAAACCGTACTTAATTGAGGAGTGCTACGAGGTCTTACAGGCTCTGGAGGAAGAGACTCCGCAAAAGCTCCGTGACGAGTTAGGAGACCTCCTGCTTCAGATTATGCTTCATGCCCAAATTGCTGCTGAAGCGGGGCAATTCAGTATCGATGATGTTGTCCAGGGCATAAGCAACAAGCTGATCCATCGCCATCCCCATGTCTTCGGTGGGCAGAAAGTACGTGATGCCGGGGAGGTGGAGGTAAACTGGGAGGCTTTAAAGCAGGAAGAGCGGGAGGAGGGAGAATCGCTTTTAGCCGGCGTACCTGAACAAATGCCAGCCCTGGCCTACAGCCAATCTATTCAGCGACGAGTAGCCAGAGTCGGTTTTGACTGGGAGAAAGTGGAGGAAATCATAGATAAGCTGGCTGAAGAGGTGGCTGAGATTAAACAGGCACCCGACCAGCAGGAAAAAGTTAAAGAGTTCGGCGATTTGCTTTTTACGCTGGTCAACGTGGCTCGCCGGTTGGATATAGACCTGGAGATGGCGCTCCGCTCGGCGAATCAGCACTTCTCCTGTCGCTTTGCCTATATGGAAAAAGTCTGCCGTGAGCGTGGTATCAACCTCGGCAGCCTGTCTTTGGATGAGCAAAACGCCTTGTGGGAAGAGGCCAAGCGTAGGGTAAAATAATCTGGTCGGGGCGAGAGGGTTCGAACCTCCGACCTCAGCGTCCCGAACGCTGCGCGCTACCAGACTGCGCTACGCCCCGCCACCGCCTATTATAAGCGGCTTTAACTTTTGGGGCAAGCATTGTAAACTATGGAGACGTTGGCACGTTTTATGTGTCATTGCGAGCGAAGCGAAGCAGTCTGATTGCCTTTCCCAGCCACCCCGAGATCGCCACGGGGTTGATGCCCCTCGCGATGACAGTGAAAGTTACTGTAGGTAGAACATAATGAAATACTGTGTTCTTATAATTGACGGTGCTGCCGGCTGGGCACTGCCGGAGCGTGATGGTAAGACTTGCCTGGAGCTTGCCCGCGTCCCGAATCTGGAGGCAATGGCGCAGGAAGGTGTTGTCGGGCTGGTTCGAACTGTGCCGCAGGGAATGGAGCCCAGCAGCGCCTGTGCCTGCATGTCGGTTCTCGGCTATGACCCAAAGGTCTATTACCGGGGGAGGAGCGGTATCGAGGCTAAGAGTATGGGCATTCCTGTTGCCGATAACGAGGTCGTTTTTCGCTGCAATTTGGTCGCCGTTCGTGACGGAAAGATGTGGAGCTATAGCTCAGGACATATCGACACCGACGAAGCCCATGCACTTATCGCTGCTCTGAATGAAAAGTTTGGCAGTGATAAAATACATTTTTATCCCGGTGTTCGCTATCGGCACATATGCAAGATAAAAGGGCATGATGATGCACTTTTGGCTAACTGCACACCGCCACACGATATACCGGATAAGCCTATTGCTGATTTTCTGCCCCAGGGACCGGGCAGTGACCTGTTACGGGACCTTATGGAAAGGTCGAAAGCTGTGCTTAAGGAGCATCCGGTGAATGTGGAGCGGAAAGCTCGCGGCGATATCCCGGCGACTATGATTTGGCTATTCTGGGGCAGTGGCAAAATACCTGAGATGCCGTCTTTTAAGCGAGTTTATGGCCTCGGGGCGGCTATGACATCCGGCGTTGACCTTCTCCGCGGCTTAGCCCAGATGGCGGATATGACAGTGCTGGATATACCGGGTGTGACCGATGGCCTGGATAATGATTATGCTGCTCAGGCAGCTGGAACTTTGAAGGCGCTGGAGAAGTACGACTTGGTTGCCATCCACGTTGAAGCGCCGGATGAGGCGGCTCATGCCGGCTCGATTGATGATAAGGTAGAGGCCATCCAGATGGTGGATAAAGAAGTTGTCGGCCGGATACGCTCCTGGAATCTCGATGTACTTAGAGTTCTGGTGTTGCCCGACCATCCAACGCCGATAAAGATTCAGACCCATACTGATGAGCCGGTTCCATTTGTGCTCTGGGGTTCTGGGGTCGCCTCCAGCGGGGCGAAAAAGTTCACCGAGGCCGAGGCTAAAAGCACTGGCATTTTTATTGAAGACGGGTATAATATTATGAGCAAGCTGACACGTGTATAGGCAAGTGGAAACCGCTTTCCAGATAGTTTAGAATAGGCAGGAAAGAGAGATGGCACTGATAGTCCAGAAATATGGCGGCAGCTCGGTGGCTGATGCCGAGAAAATAAAGAATGTGGCTCGGCGCATAGTTGCCACCAAAGAAAAAGGTAATGAGGTGGTTGTAATTGTGTCTGCCATGGGCAAAACTACCGATGAACTGATAGAACTGGCCAGGAAGATTAATCCTAAGCCTCATGAACGGGAGCTTGATGTCTTATTGTCCACTGGCGAGATAGTTTCCAGCACCCTCCTGGCTATGGCTTTGCATGAAATGGGCCATAAGGCGGTGAGCTTGACAGGTGCCCAGGCGGGCATCGAGACTGATGCTATCTACAGCAAAGCTCGCATACTGCGTATTGAACCCAAACGAGTTGTTGAAGAGTTGGAAAAGGGCAATATTGTAATTGTAGCTGGATTCCAGGGAATAACTAAGGATATGGACATCACTACCCTGGGTCGAGGTGGCTCGGATACCACGGCTGTAGCTTTGGCTGCTGCTCTTAGGGCTCAGATATGCCAGATATATACAGATGTTGAGGGTGTGTTTACTGCTGACCCTCGACTTGTGCCTGAGGCCCGTAAGCTTGAGGAAATCGGCTATGAGGAAATGCTGGAGCTGGCGACATTAGGTGCCAAAGTGATGCACTCTCGGGCGGTGGAGTTGGGCCAGGTTTACAACATGCCGATAATGGTGGCTTCCAGCTTTAGTGATAAACCTGGTACTATTATTCATGGAGGGATTCCGATGGAAGTAAGAAACAAAGCGCGGGGTATCGCTCATGACCTTAATGTGGCTAAGGTTACTGTGGTCGGTGTGCCTGACCGACCGGGTATAGCTTCAGCAATCTTTGAATCGTTAGCTAAAGCAAATATAAGCGTGGACACTATCGTTCAGAATGCCAGTATCGACAATATTACTGACTTAACCTTTACCGTAGCTAAAGGTGATTTAGATAAGGCAATGGCTCTGGTGCAACCGATAGCCAAGTCTATCGGGGCTAAGAAGTGTGTCAGCGATTCGACATTAGCCAAAGTGAGCGTTGTTGGCACCGGCATGGTGAATACGCCGGGCTATGCGTCTAATATGTTTCGGGCTCTTTCTGAACAGGGCATCAATATCCAGTTGATTACTACTTCTGAAATAAGGATAACCTGTATTATTGCTGAGGATAAGGTGAAGGACGCTGTTAAGGCATTACATAAGGCTTTTGACTTGGAGCAAGATGCAATTTAACGCTATACAGCGACAACTTCTTTTATACCCGATATCTCTTGTTTCAGGACTCGCTCGATGCCGTTCTTGAGGGTCATGGTTGACATAGGGCAACCAGCGCAGGCCCCCTTAAGTCTCAGGCTGACTATGCCTTCTTTAACGTCAACTAATTCTACATCTCCCCCGTCGGCTTGTAGGCTCGGTCTAATATTGTTCAGGACTTCTTGTACCTTCTCTTTCACAGATTCTCCCTCTTGCTTTCACTTGAATTTACTGTGGTAGTAAGCTAACATAATCAGCTTTTTTTGTCAAAATTACCTTTCGACTTAGCTTGAGATACTTGACAATGTTCACTTTTTTTGCCACAGTGACTGCGGTAAAATAGTAAGGTTATACTGGAGAGGTAATACAGAGGAAAAGCAATGCCAGATCGTGAAGAAGATAAGGCTAGACTGAGACGAAAAGCGAGTCAAGAAGCTATTGCCTTGGCTATGCAGAGTAGGTGGCAGGAAGCAATAACTGTCAATCAGAGCATAATTGAGCTTTTTCCTACAGACATCGATGCCTACAACCGGCTGGGTAGAGCATTTATGGAGCTTGGTGAATTCGCCAAAGCTAAAGAAGCCTATAGTCGTGCTTTAGGCCTTGACCCTTATAACTCTATTGCTCAAAAAAACCTCCAGCGGCTGTCTTTGTTGCCGGATTCCCAGGTTAAAGTAAAGGAGGAACGCCGCGAGGTTTCCCCGGACCTTTTCATCGGCGAGATGGGAAAGGCTGGGGTGGTAAACCTACAAAGCCTGGCACCTCGTGAGTTGTTGGCCAGGATGGCTGCTGGTAATCAAGTTCACTTGAAAGTTAAGGGAAAGCAGCTTGTAGTTGAGAATGACCAAGGGGAGTATCTGGGACTAGTTGAGCCGCCTCACGGTTTGCGCCTGGCTAGATTGATGGAAGGTGGGAATAAGTACACTGCGGCCATTGTCAGCATCGATAATGACAGTGCAAGGGTTATCATCAGAGAGGTATTTCAGCACCCGAACCAAATTGGACGTCTTTCCTTTCCAGTTAAAGCAGTTGAAGGCTTTCAACCTCATGTTCGAGATACCTTGCTTAGACATGAGGCTGTGGGGGAGGAAGCCCTGGAGGAGGCAGAGGATATCGAATTAGAGGAGGGCGAACTCATACCCGAAGGCTTCTCCATATTTGAGGGGGTTGCCCCTGATGAGGAAACGACGGTAGAAGAAGAATTCATGGAGGAGTAGTTAATTACCCCCTGAAGCGAGCGAATTTTCAGGAGATGACTAAATGGAAGTTGGAGTAGTTAAGCCAGTTATCATTGAAGAGGAGATGAAGAGCTCCTACCTTGACTATGCCATGAGTGTCATAGTCTCCCGAGCCCTGCCGGATGTGCGCGATGGCTTGAAACCGGTACATCGGCGAATCCTCTATGCTATGGATGGGCTGGGTCTCCGGCATACCAGTTCGTATAAAAAGAGCGCTCGCATAGTCGGTGAGGTTCTTGGTAAGTATCATCCTCACGGAGATGCCCCTGTATATGAGGCCATGGTGAGAATGGCGCAGGATTTTTCCATGAGGTATAGACTTGTTGACGGACAGGGCAATTTTGGCAGTATGGACGATGACCCACCAGCCGCTATGCGTTATACCGAAGCTCGCCTGGGGAAAATTGCCGAGGAAATGCTGGTTGATATTGATAAAGATACCGTTGATTTCATGCCTAATTTTGATGATAGCTTGAAGGAGCCAACGGTTTTACCAGCCAGATCACCCAATCTGCTGGTGAATGGCTCATCAGGTATCGCTGTGGGTATGGCTACCAACATACCGCCTCATAACCTCAGTGAGGTATGTGACGCTATTAATTATCTTATAGATAACCCTGAGGCTGATGTCGATGATTTGATGAAGATTGTGAAGGGGCCGGATTTCCCCACCGGAGGCATTATTTTAGGCCGGCAGGGTATTAAGAGCGCTTATGTCAGTGGACAAGGTAAGGTCGTGGTTCGGGCTAAAGTCACCGATGAAAACCTGAGAGGCGGACGTCAGCAATTGGTCATAACCGAACTTCCTTATCAGACCAATAAAGCCGCTTTGGTGGAAAGGATAGCTGAACTGGCAAGGGAAAGGCGGATCGAGGGGATAAGTGAGGTTCGCGATGAATCAGACCGCCATGGTATGAGGGTAGTTATAGGGCTGAGAAAGGATGCTCAACCTATCAAAGTGTCCAACAATCTCTACAAGTATACATCTATGCAATCGTCTTTCTTCATTAACATGCTGGCTCTGGTTGATGGGCAGCCTCGAGTCATTAATCTTAAAGAAACTTTGACTTGCTACATAGATTTTCGCCGGGTGGTTATTGCTCGCCGCTCCCAGTTTGACCTCCAGAAGGCGAAGGACCGAGCCCATATTCTTGAAGGCTTCAGAATTGCCCTTGACCGCCTGGATGAGGTTATTCAGACCATCCGAAAGGCGGAGACCGCCGATTCAGCTCGATCCAATTTAATGGAGAAGTTTGGGCTATCACAGATTCAAGCCCAGGCCATCCTTGATATGCAGCTACGTCGGTTGGCACAGCTGGAGCAGAAGAAAATAGTCGACGAGTATAGCGAGGTGGTAAAGAACATCGCTTATCTCGAAGACCTTCTGGTGAATCCGAAGAAAATACTCTTTCTTATTAAGCAGGATGTCACCGAGCTTAAGAAGGGGTATGGTGATGGTCGGCGTACTGCGATTAAGCGGGAAGAGGCTGAGGAATTTCAGGACGAGGACCTTATCCCCCATCAGGATGTGGCGATTACGCTGAGCGAACAGGGGTACATAAAGAGAATACCGGCTATAACTTATCATAAACAGCATAGAGGAGGCGTGGGCGTTACGGGAATGGTCACCCGGGAAACTGATATGGTGAAACATCTTGTGGTGGCTGATACTCATGATAATTTACTGCTGTTTACCAATCGGGGTAAGGTTTACCGGCTTAGATGTTATGATATCTCCCAGGATTTATCGCGAACGACGAAAGGAACAGCTCTGGCTAACTTGGTGCCTGTTGACCCAAGGGAACAAATAACCGCCTTGGTGGTGGTAAAAGATTTTACCCCCGGCTTGTTTATGGTTATGGCTACTTCGAAAGGCGTAGTGAAGAAGACAAGCTTTGACAAATTTGCTTCGGTCAGAAGCAGCGGGCTTATTGCCATGAAACTTCGAGGTGATGAAGAGTTGGTCGCGGCTGAGGTAGTGACCCAAAAAGGTGAAGTCATTTTGGTAACTCAAAACGGCCAAGGTATCAGGTTTGCTGTAAAGGGCTTGCGACCGGCCTCTCGGACTAGTGGTGGAGTGCGTGGTATCAGGCTCGGCCCTGGTGACCGTCTGGTGGCGATGGGTGCCATCTTTCGTGAGGCTGCTCTGCTTACGGTTACGGAGAAAGGCTTTGGCAAGCGTAGCCGCGTGCGGAACTTTCCTCTCTACTCTCGGGGTGGCAAAGGGGTAATTGCTCATCGAGTCAATGAAAAGACAGGCAAGGTTATTGCAGCTAACCTTGTCCCTCCAAATCAGCACGTTATTATCATTTCAGCCAAGGGCATTGTCATCCGTATCTCTGTTGATGAAGAAGTTTCGCTTCAGGGCAGAGCTACCCAAGGGGTACATTTGAAGAGACTGGAACAGGATGACAGTGTGGTCTCAATTGCCTGTGTCCATCAGGGGGATGATAAGGGAGGCGACAAGGCTAAGGCTGAGTAGGGGCGCCTTTCCTATCTGCTAGCCATGGAAAAAGTGCTGCAAATTGTGCAAGAGTTCGGCTTGACCTTTGTTCCCCTATTTGTGGCTATGGATGCAATTGGTGTCTTGCCCATATTGGTTCCCTTGACACAGGATATTAAGGCCAAAGAGCGCAGTCGAACAGTGCGCCTGGCGGTAGTTACAGCTCTGGGATTAGGCTTAGGCTTTGTTGCTATCGGCAAGGGCATTTTCATCTTTTTGGGCATCGAGGTGTCCGACTTTCTGGTCGCCGGCGGACTCATCCTTTTCCTCTTGGCTGCCAGGGATTTAATAACCGGCAAGATGGTTGAAGCTCAAGCTTCAGTTGGTGCTGATATGCTGGGCGTTGTCCCGTTGGGCACCCCTCTGGTAGTTGGGCCGGCAGTGCTTACCACGCTGCTGATACTGGTCGACCAGTACTCGATTATCATTGTAATAGTTTCTTTCATCCTAAATCTGGCAATAGCTTGGTTGCTTTTTGCGCAAGCTAACCGGGTAGTGGCTTTCCTGGGGCAGGGAGGGGTCAGAGCCACATCCAAAATAGTGAGCCTCTTTTTAGCAGCTATCGCCATAAAAATGATTCGCCAGGGCGTCTTGCAGGTGTTAGGATGACGCTCATCTTTATTCATGGTGCTGGCAATACCGGCCTAGTCTGGCATTATCAAACCAAGTATTTTGCCGATTCTGATGCTATCAGCCTTCCTGGTCATCCAGAAGGCAAGCCCTGCACCAGCATCGACGATTATGCCGAATGGCTTCACCGATATGTTCTGGATAAAGGTTATTCGCAGCCTGTATTAGTGGGACATTCTATGGGCGGCGCTGTGGCCCAGATGTATGCCCTGAACTATCCCGCGGATGTCAAGGCCCTTGTACTTGTCGGCACAGGAGCCAGATTAAGGGTGAGGCCAGATTTTTTAAGTTTGTTGGGAGCCGGCATCGATGCCCCTGCTGACTGGGTGAGAAATATGCTTGAGCCACTTTATAGCCGGGTAGCTCCTGAAGTAGGAGAAAAAGTAATAAATAGAGTGATCGAGGTAGGCATTGCTGTGCAGCTCAACGATTTCAGATGCTGTGACAAGTTTGACATCATGGATAAAGTTCACCAGATTACAGCTCCCACATTGGTTATTTGTGGCACTGAGGATGATATGACGCCAGTCAAGTATTCCCAATATTTGGCCAACAAAGTCGCTGGTGCCAAGCTGCTCATCATTGACGGCGGCTCTCACTTAGTCTTCATGGAGAAGCCCGGCGAAGTGAACCGTGATATTAAAGAGTTTTTGAAAGACCTTTAGGATCTTGCTTTAGCTTGTCGGAGATTCTCCATGAGAATCGGTGTGCTTTCTGATACCCACATTCATCTGGCAGAAGAGATACCCCAGGAGATCATCAGGGCGTTTTCAAATATTGATTTGATCGTCCACGCTGGTGACTTTGTTGGCTCATCGGTCCTTGAAGGGCTGCAACGGCTGGGTGGGGTGAAGGCGGTACACGGTAACGTGGATTCGATGAAACTCAGAAGCTTGCTACCAGATAAGGAGCTTTTGGTGGTCGGAGGCAGGAAAATCGGGCTTACCCACGGGTGGGGTGGCCCGGAAGGCATAGAGCACAGGGTGAGGGAGCTATTTGACGATGTAGATATCATCATATACGGACATAGTCACCGGGCCAAGATTGAACACATTGGAGGAGTTCTCTTTTTTAATCCCGGGCCAGGATGGCAGTCCTTTGGTATCCTGACAATTGGGGAAGATGTTAAAGGGGAGATAATAAAGATTTAGCGATAGGCACTGTTGGATTTCGGTTGTGTAGTTGCGAGGCTTTAGCCTCGCTTCAAAAAGCGACCCCAAAGGGTCGCGCTACATATGGCAAAATTGTAATGAGCAACAAAAGTCAACAGTATTAGGAGGTATCATGGCTGAGCCTTGGCATGAGCTTGAAGCGCTAGATAAACCGGAAATTTTGCAATTTATTTTTTACCCTCGAAAAGACTCCTTTGAGATATCAGCAGCAGCTAATGTCATTGCTGACACCGTTCTGGTTGATAAGGCGACCTCCGTTTCCTATTGCTTCTATTTTGGTGATAAGAAATACCCAAATGTTCTGTTCTTTCATGGTAACGGTGAGATAGCCAGCGATTACGAGCCCATTGGCTCTATTTATAACCAGATTGGGCTTAATCTTTTTGTAGCTGATTACAGAGGCTATGGTAGGAGTGGAGGCAAGCCCACGCTCACCAGCATGATGAAGGATGCCCATCCTATATTTGAGGGCTTTAAGCGAGTATTGAAAGAGAAGGGGTTTTCAGGAAACCTCTTTCTTATGGGTCGCTCTCTAGGCAGTGCTTCTGCTATTGAGCTGGCCTCGCATTACCAGAATCAGCTCAGTGGTCTGATTATAGAGAGCGGCTTTGCCAATGTATTCAACCTATTTGTATATTTAGGCTTTCCGCTCGAAGCTCTTGGTATCTATGTGCCGAAGACGCCTTCCAGCCTTAAACTTATTCGGAAAATTTCTCTTCCCACCTTAGTTATGCATGGTGAGTATGACCAGATAGTGCCCGTTGAGGAAGGCAAGGCGCTTTATGACAGTATTGCTGCCAAAGACAAACGCTTGCTCATAATCCCTGGGGTCGACCACAACACCATTTTCTCAGGTGGCATGGAACAATACATTAAAGCATTGCGGGACTTCATTTCGGCATATAGCTAGCCCGCGGTCTACTCTTCCTCGGCACCAGGTTCAGCCTCGGCTTCAGCCTCTTCTGCCACTTCCTCAACCCCTTCCTTAAGCTCCGCCTCAACCACCTCAGGCACCACCTCAACCTCTTCTTTGCGTGCCTCGGCTACTTTGACCACCATCTGTTCTGGGTCGCTGAGGAGGGTTATGCCATCGCCGAGATGGATGTCTTTGACGTGGATTGTACTGTCAAGCTCTTCAAGGCTTGACAGGTCTACCTCGAGGCTGTGAGGTAAGTCATCGGGCAAAGCTTCAATGTGCAGGGAATCAATTAGAGGAAGGACGGAGGCTTTCTTGATTTTATCAAGCACCGGTGCCTCTCCGACGAATACCAGAGCAACGTCTGCCTTTATCTTTTCGGTCATCTTGACCTGATAGAAGTCCACGTGGAGAAGCTCATCAGTGAGCGGGTTTCTTTGCACATCGCGAACTAGGACTAGTACTGGGGTCTTTGAATTGTCGATTTTTAGGGAGATAAGGTCGGTTCCGCCTACATGGGCCAGCAAATGCTTCAAACTTTTGGCATCCATCTTTACCGCGGTGGAGTCAATTCCGTGCCCATAGATATTACCTGGAGTGATACCTTGGCGGCGTAGAAATCTTACTTTCTTGCCGGTTATGTCTCTTTTGGAAACTTCGAGTTCATGTCGTTTCATATTGTTACCTCTCTTTGGTCTGCCGAGATTGTCCAGATCCTCAGTGTCATTCTGAGCAGAGCGAAGAATCTGGAGACCCTTAGCTATTGCTCAGTGTGACAAGCAATTTCTACTTAGACCGAAGGATAAAGAATAGTGTTTTTCAACTAAGAAGTCAAATCCTTGTACTCGTCTAGTACACTAGTGACACATCAAACAACAAGACGGTTACATCCCCACCAACTGAGAGAACTATATTTTCCCTTCATAATCAACCTGCCAGTAATTGCAAGTCTATAAATACTACCAAGTTTGGTACTTATAAAGGCACCAAATGCTATTTCTGTAAAGACTGGAATGTGAAATCAATCAAGAGCAAACGGAACCTTTAAAAACCTGTCCCTACTTCACATATATGACTCGCTAAGGGCTAGATACAAAGCTAACGGTACAGTCTACTTCTCTTCTAAGGCCTCGATGGCTATGCAGCTATGTGCTAGAGTACCGCCGGCACGTAGCGATGCAGCGACAAATATTGCTTCTGCTAGCTCCCCATCCGTTGCTCCTGCTGTTTTTGCTTTCTTTGTGTGCGCGGCAATGCAGTAAGGGCACTGAGTGATGTGAGCGCAGGCCACAGCAATCAGCTCTTTAATCCGAGTGCTCAAGGCGCCGTCAGCGAAGACCTTGCCATCGAAATTCATAAAAGCCTGCAAAAGCTCAGGCTTCAGCTCATACAACTTGCCTAATTTAGCAATGCTCTCTTTATGATAGTGACAATCAGCCATTTTTACCTCCTTTTGTTGCAGAATTCACAATTACTTTGGACAGGCCTAAAGGCCTATCCCTACACTTATTGGGGATATAAAGCTAAGCCTGGCTCAATCAGACGTGTTTAGCTAGCCAGACATCTACATCGGCCATGACACGTTTGTGCTCCGGCTCATTGAAGATTTCGTGATAGAAGCCGTCGTAAAGCTTCAGCGTCTTATCTTTCGAGCCTGCCCGCTCATACAACAGCTGGCTGCCTTCTGGGGCCGCCAACTGGTCGGCGCTTCCATGCATAATCAGCATGGGCAGGTTTATCTCTGGCATCTGCTCGGGCAGCTTCTTCCACATCTTGGCCAGCTCGGCACCGATTCGAGCAGGTAACTTGCCGCGGTATACCAGCGGGTCACTGTCGTAGGCGTCCACCACAGCCTTATCCCGGCTGAGGGTAGAGGCATCAATGACGGTGAGACGCATTTTCGGTGCCAGCGCTGCGATTACTCCGGCTATGGCAAGCAGTGCCGGCGAAACGGTGGGACTTGCCACAAGAAGTGCCGCAGACGTTATCACACCTGCTAGCTCCTTCTGGTGCTCGATGGCATAGGCGGTGGCAATCGTTCCACCCATACTATGGCCAACGAGGAAAATCTTGGCATTTTTATACTCTTTGCGCACCATGTTGAAAAAAGTTTTGAGGTCAGCGAGGTAATCAGAGAATCGGTCAACATAGGAGCGTATGCCCTCTGACTTGCCATGACCGCGATAGTCAAGTGCATAGACAGCATAGCCCTTGGGGACGAAGTAATTGACCAAGTTTTTGTAGCGCCCGCTATGCTCAGCCAAGCCGTGAGCAACCAGCAATACCGCCTTGGGGCTTTTGTCTGGCAGCCAGCACTGGTAATAGATGGTAAGCCCTTCATATCCTTTGAATTTACCTTCTTTATGTTTCATTTGCCTGCCTCCTTTTTCCCACAATTTATCGAATCACGATGACTATTGCTGTATCTGCTAAGCCGACAGACTAGGTTGCTCAATCCTACACAGTGTTGCCCACTTCTGTTAACAAAATACGCCATTATTTTGAAGGTTGGAACTCCTATCTCTCAATTTTTCCGAGCTCTCACAGCAGCCCAAAGATACATGAATGGCAAGAGGATAACCCAGAGAACCCACAATGCGTAAAATACAACCCAGTCGAACTTCCGTACCTTCATGAGCTATTACATTAATACTTCTGCAGAAGCCGTGTCAAGTGCTTGGCCTGGCACAGGAGACGAGCAATTGCGGCTACCGTCATACTTTAGCGAGATAGGCAAATAGCAAAGAGTTTTACTCTTCCTTTTGCTTGGGCTGCCTGACACGTTGGCTAGATTGAGCTCCCCAAAGCAAGATGCCCAGACCGGCGAAAAAGATGCCTAGGCCAACTGGTGTTGTCCATCCCAATATCTAGACCATATTTTCGCACCCCCTTCTCAAGATTTATGTTATCCTTTGTGGGCTTATTGTTCACAACTGATAGAAAATACGGCACATGTAGAGGTAGAACTGGAAAGCCTCTGAGGTGGCATTGTGGAGATTGGATATTCGTGCCTTTAACAAGTCCTCGATGCTGACGTGGTAGAACTGGCGAAATACCTTGAAGTAAATCTCTTTTTCATCCTCAATGACTTCGGCCAGCTTGCTAGACTCTACCCAGGGTATGACATCGTCGGTAAAGGTGTGGATAATAGCTATCTTTGTCTGGAGCTGATTAATCCTCAGGTGTGGCGATAAGCCATCAAGCGTCTGCTGGATCTCTGGGTCGAGCTCTGCCCAGAGGTCTCCTGCTCGAGCGGGATCGCGATTGGTAAGCAGTTCATGCATAGCTTGTCCTGTGGGAGAGAGGTCACTCCTGGCAAAATCCACGGAGTCTCCTCTCAGCATCTCCTCAAGATAGGACTTGTCCGAAGATTCAGGCATAAGCTCGATGAGCCACCTGGGGAGTTCTTCCGTCAAAAAAATGCGGGGTTTCCACGGTTTGGTTTCACCTTCATCAAAGTAGTGTCCTGTAATCACAGCCCCCAACCAATCATTGATGTTGTAGTAACCACCCCAGTAGCCGATAACGGATATATCATGGCTTATACTCGGCTCGGTGGCAGCAAGAAACACCAGTGGCGCGCTTAGGCAGATGCCTATCATCCCTATTTTCCCGCTAGTGAATTCTTGTCCCGAGATATATTGAAAACTGATGACTAAAGCCTCGATATCACCCTGGTGGAGTCGAAACTTAGCCAGGTTATCAAGTTGAGGCACCAGAACGATATACCCAGCACGTGCCAAGCTTTGGCCTGCTAGCAGCAGGGCTGGATCATCTTTGCCATCTTTAACAGCGCCATGAGCCAGGATTATGCCCGAGTGTCGGCCTCGGTCATTGGGACGATATAAATTGGCAACAATATCCCGGTTGCCACAGGGATATGTTACCTCAGAGATAACTATGCTTTTGGGAATAGCGTTGGTTTTCCATCTATAGCTGACACCTAAATCTATTAGCAAAGCGATGGTTCTGAGACCGGTCTGGACTGGCTTAGTCAACAGGACTACGACAAGCACGATAGGGATTATTAAGATTAGTATTATCCACTGCCAACCCATGGCCATTACCAACAAGTTTTATCTGCCCGCTACCTTACTGTGCGCCGGCACGGGCTCGTGCGCCTTTCGACCGTACACCTTCTCATACGCTTTGCAATACGGGCATATACCACCCTCAATGTTTTTGACTACCCAGAAGGCAAATCCTTTTTGCTTTTTTCGGGCTTGGGCGCACATAGGACACTCCACACACCGCTGTGCCATAGCCTTATCTTTGTCAGTAACAGTCTGCTGTTTCATGAAGCTGACTCCTTTTGCAAGCAAGAGTAGCATCTGCCTGAATGCGTGTCAATGGCAATACATCTAAACGGTACATAACCAATTGCTAAATTTTCTGCTACAATAGAAGCAGTTTAATTGCAAGACTATGTTGGTTTTCAGTTTCAGCATAACATTGGAGGGGAGGAAATCTTTCTATGGTTAAGCGAACGTCCACAGATTTTCTGGCTCGGGTTCTACTTCTACTGATGGCGGCAAACTACAACCTCAGGCCATCATTGAGGAAATATCTTAAAAGTAGCCACGGGTGGCTCAATTTTTCCATCGGTGTAAGGACGGAGACCAACACTGTCGAGAAAGCACTCATCTTTAATGACGGCAAAGCAAGAGTTTCCTCCAGTATTCCCAAAAATGTTGACGCCACCTTGATTTTCGCCGGGGACGAAGTGGTCAAAGAAATGCTGAAGGTAACACCCAACGAAGTATTGAATATGCTCTTAAAGAGCAGACTGCGGATAGAAGGAAATATGAACTATGTCCAACTATTTAACTTCCTAATGTCCTTGCTACTATGGAAAAAGCACAAGAAGATGGTGGAAAAGCAGAAAGCTGAAGATGCCAGAGAGAAGGCTGCATTGCCGCCGTCTGCCCCAATACTCCATCAGGAAATGAGTCGGAGAAGAAAGGAACGCCTGGTAGGTAAAAAGGTAGATGCTGGCGTTAAATACCTTTCCGAGCCTTACCTGTCACAATATGACATAAACGATTTCCCGAGGTTAAAAAAGTTCCTTGACATCCATTTTGAAACAAAACCTGAAATTTGTCATGAACGCGCAAAGCTAGTAACCGACTGGTGCGTAGCAAACGGCTTTGAGGTGGACAAATCGGGGAAGACCTGGGTTCCGGAATTGCGCCAGGGAGATATGTTTAGGTACTTAATGGAAAATAAAGAACCCGTCATCCGTAAGGACGACCTCATTGCTGGGACTACTACGACTAAGGAAATCGGCGTGATTCTTTACCCCGATGCCCACGCAAACATGATCTGGGGGGAATTGTTATCCACTCCTGACAGGCAACTCAATCCCTACGATATATCGCCTGAAACGGTTGAAATCCTGCATCATTATGTCTTTCCATACTGGATGAAGAGGAATTTCCGTGAGTGGGTCAGGGAAAAATATAACAGACCGCTCTCCCAGATGCTTGATGAGCGCTTTGCCGTCTACTTCCTATGGAAGACAGTGGCCATGTCACACACCATACCAAATTTCCCCAAACTTCTAGCACTCGGTACGAAAGGAATTATCCGAGAAATCAAAGAGGAACTCAAGCGCGATAAATCAGCAGACACACAGAAAAAGCATACTCTTGAGGCGATGATACTTTGTTTGCAGGGACTTGCAGCTTATGCCAGGAATCTTTCCAAGCAGGCAGCAGCCGAGGTTAAATTAGAATCAGACGCCGAAAGGAAAGCTGAGCTTGAGCGGCTAGCCGCGATCTGCGCCAGGGTACCTGAGAACCCAGCAGAAACCCTTGACGAGGCAATCAATGCTATGTGGATAGCCTGGATTGGGCTTCACACGGAAAACACCAATGCCGGTTTGTCGTTGGGCAGACTCGACCAGTGGCTCCAGCCCTATTTTGTCACTGATATGAAGAAGCTTGCCACCGAGAAGGAGAGAGAAGAGTATATTAAAAAGGCAATCGAACTGGTGGGCTGTCTCTATATGCGCTGCGCTGACCATCTACCACTCGTGCCTGACATCGGCAACTACCTTTTTGGCGGCAGCTCTTCCGACCAGGTTATTACACTGGGCGGAGTTACTCCCGCTGGCGAGGATGCAGTTTGTGACATGACTTACATCTTCCTCAAAGTGACCGAGATGCTAGGGATCCGTGACCCGAATGTGAACGCACGATATAACAGGGCAAAAAACAGCGACACCTATCTCAAGCGCCTCTGTGAGGTGAATATGGTTACCGCCGCCACCCCTTCGATGCACAACGATGAGGTAGTTATGAAATCGCTGGAAAGTTTCAATTATCCCGTCGAGGACTTAAGAGACTGGTCGGCTACAGGTTGTGTTGAGCCTACCCTTTGCGGTAAGCACATGGGGCACACCAACTGTATGATGATGAATATGGTTGCTGCACTCGAGATGGCGCTGAATAATGGCAAACATCCGCTCATGAATTGGGAAGTCGGCCCGAGAACAGGTAGCATCGAAGACGGAGCTTTCAAGACATTTGAGGGTTTCTTTGACGCATTTAAAACCCAGTTCAAGTTCCTTATCGACAAATCCGTGGAGTATAACAACATGCTTGGTGAGGCGCATGGTGTGTTGCGTCCGACTCCATTACTGTCGGCACTTATTGACGGTCCCATCAAGAAAGGTAAAGATATTACCAAGGGCGGCGCCAAACACAATTCATCTGGCTCTGCCTGCATCGGCCTGGCTGATGTAACCGATTCGTTGATGGTGATAAAGAGACTGGTGTTCGATGAAAAGAAAGTCACATTTAAAGAGCTAAAGAGGGCGATTGATAACAACTTCGCTGACAATTCTGTGCTCCATGCCATGGTAACCAAGAAGGTCCCTTTCTTCGGTTCAGACAACGGTGAAGCGGTTGACATCGCCAACAGGGTGACTGAATTTGCCCGCGATACCTATTGGAACCATGTGAATTACAGGGGTGGGCGTTACACAGCTGGATTCTGGTCCATGTCCAATCATGTTGCTTTCGGTACTCTGAGCGGTGCGCTCCCCTCCGGTAGACTTGCGGGCAAGGCATTTACCCCAGGCCTAACACCTGAGCCAAATGCATCGAAGAACCTTCTGGAAAATATCCGCGATGTGGCTCGGCTGAATCCCAGAAATATGAATAACAACATAGCTTTCAACATCAAGGTTGTGCCCAGTGCACGGGATACGCGTGAAGAGGTGGTCAACAGCATGTTCTCCTATGCCAAGACTTATTTCGAGCTTGGCGGTATGCAAATGCAGATGAATGTGGTTACCTCGGCTATGCTGCGGGATGCCATGGCCCACCCTGAAAACTACAGGAATTTGCTGGTGCGTATCTCCGGCTATAATGCCTATTTCGTTACGCTCAACAAAGACATGCAGGTCGAGCTTATCGAGCGCGCCGAATATGGGATTTAAGAAACCTCTCATCCTTGATATAAAGGGCAATTCGCTCGATGACGGGCCGGGCATACGTACGGTGATCTTCTTTAAGGGATGCCCACTTTCCTGTGTTTGGTGCCACAACCCCGAATGCAAATATGTGGGGCATGAACTAGGCTGGGATAGAAAAGAATGCATTGGCTGCAACAGTTGCATAAACGTGTGTGAACCCGAGGCGCTTTCACGCGATAACCCAGATTTCATTGACCGACACAAGTGCACTCTCTGTTTCAAATGCGCCGAGGTCTGTCCTGCCGATGCCGTGACAAAGGTAGGACGTGACATGGAAATCGAAGAAGTCATCGAGACAATAACAAAGGACGTTCCCTTTTTTGTTACCTCGGGTGGAGGCGTAACCTTGTCAGGCGGGGAGCCGACACTATTTATGAGGTTTACTGCGGACCTGTTAAAAAAACTGAGGTCACTCAATATCCAGACGCTGATTGAAACATGTGGCCACTTCGATTGCGCTGCCTTCTTCGAATTGCTGTACCCCTACCTGGACTCGATTTATTATGATATCAAGCTAATCGAGCCACAGGAGCACAAAAGATATTGCGGGGTGAGCAACGAGCGTATATTGCATAACTTCAAGGAGCTGTACCAGGCTTCCCAAAAAAAGGACGGTGTTCAAATTTTACCCCGCATTGCCCTTATTCCTGGCATCACCGATAGGCGGGAGAATTTGGAAGCGGTTGCCTCATTTTTGAAGGGAAATAAGGTTAGAAAAGTGGCCCTGCTCCACTACAATCCCTTATGGATTGAGAAATCAGAAAAGCTTGGTGTTCACAACAGCTACACCGAAGACACGAAAATGACCACCTGGATGTCACGGTCACGCGTGAAAGAGTGTCTGGCTATATTCGAAGATTTTGAGGTGGTTGGGAACTAGGTAAAGAGCGAAGCAGGTGGTTGGTAGTTTTAGCCTGCTTATGATATAGTTTTTCCACCATAGCAGCTAATTCACTGATGGTTTACAAGACGACTTAGTTATTGAATGGAGGGTGAGACTATGACCACAGCTATACCTGAAAAACCGAAATTCGCCATTAAGGAACCGAAGAACCTGTCGCCGCGAATTAAATGGCTTCGCGACTATTACTTCCAGGGCCTTAAACGGAAGTGGAACAATGAATTTACCGGCTGGACCACGGGAACACCGTGGGACTTCCAGTTCCGCGAAGGGCAGTACTATATCGTGCCCGAGACTTACACTTTTTTCTCAACCTTCACCGGTGCCTTCAAGCAGACGGCGAGAAAGGTGAAGCTACACCCCGATTTCTGGAACTGGAGTCTGCCCGAGCGCCTTGCCTGGTTTGTTAGAGAAGTGATGGTGAACTATCTGCCGCACGAGATTTTGCCCGGTGACCTCATTGCTGGCGGACGCTTCAACTTACAAGCCTCCACCTGCCTCACCAAAGAGGAGGCTAGACAGTACCGTAAGCTGGTCTATGGCAAGAACGGAGCCCGAGCCGCCATCTTATGGTTTCATGACCATGGCTATGGAAACGTAGGAGCTACCAGCGGCCATCTTATCCCCGATTACGGAACAGCAGTTGAAAAAGGCTGGAAGAGCATTTTTGCCGATATCAACAAGCACCATGAAACGCTTTCTTCAAGTGGTAAGAAAGGCAAAAAGGGTGGACAGCTCAGGGCTATGCTGACCGCTGCCACAATGGCTCGAGATGTGGCAGCAAAATACAGCCAGGTATGCACTGGTCTCGCTGCTAAAGAGACTGATAAGACCAGGAAAAGTGAGCTGCTCCAAATGGCAGAAATGCTTAAGAGGGTACCTTGGGAACCAGCGCGGACATTCTGGGAGGGGGTACAGTCTCTGTGGCTGACCCACATGCTGGTCATGAGCGATGAAAGTTATCCTGGCCCCGGCCTCTCCTTCGGCAGAATAGACCAATATCTGTACCAACTGTGGCAGAAATCCATCAATGAAGGTATGGATAGAGAATTCGGCAAAGAGATATTGAAGTGCTTCTGGATTCATTCCAATACAGCCTATGATGCCATGATTCGCACCGGGGGCAATCAGGGTATCACCTCCGGCTTCGGTCAGGTTGTTACCCTCTCGGGCATGGGGCCCGGCGGCAAGGATATGACCAATGACCTTACCTATGCTATGCTTGAGGTCATAGATGAACTGGCCCCCATTCTGGAGCCAAAGCCAAATGTTAGACTGCACAGAAACACCCCCAACAAGCTCTATGACAAGGTCATAGATATGATTTCCTCAAGCCAGGGAGCACCGTTCCTCATAAACTTCGACGAGCGTTCCATTGCCGGAATGATGCTGGAAGCCAAGAAAGCCGGCGTTGAGCATCTCATTAATAAAGACAATGTACATGATTACGCCCCTGTTGGCTGTCTGGAAAACACGATGTGCGGCAATGACCGCTCTGGTACTGTTGATATTAACCTCAATCTCCTGAAAGCGGTCGAGCTGGCACTTATCGGTGGATATGACCTGATTCCCCACACCGACCCGATGACGGGTAAAACGGAGCCTCGTAAACTGTGGGGAGCCGATACAGGCAATGCAGAGACCTTCAAGACCTGGGAGGAGTTCTGGAATGCCTATGTTGCCCAGACAAAATATATCGTCAAGAAGATTGCCGAGCTCTACGAGAGAACCGACGAGGTGCGGGCAAAGTTTCTGCCAACGCCTTATCTATCCTGTCTGGTCAAAGGATGTGCCGAGAAGGGTAAGGACATCAATGAGGGCGGCGCCGAGCTCAGCTTTGTCACGCTGGAGGCGGTGACCTATGGCACTACGGTTGATTCCCTGCTGGCAGTCAAATATTTGGTGTTCGATAAGAATATTTGCACCATGAGGGAGTTAATTGATGCTTTGAAAGCTAACTGGACAGGCCATGAAGTGCTGCAAGCCCAAGCCCTCAATAAAGCGCCCAAATACGGCAGGGATGATGATGTTGCCGATGAATTGGGAAAGAAGGTGATGGGCCTGTGGACACAGGAGACCTGGAAATACAAGTCCAAGCCCACGGGTAAGCAGTTCCGGCCCGGCATGCTGAGCTGGAATTACTGGATTTCCGATGGATATGTTTTGTCAGCAAGTCCTGATGGCAGACCCAAGGGCAAATTCCTGTCAAACGCCATCTGTCCCTCAAACGGTGCTGACATTAATGGGCCGACAGCTAATGTCAACTCGGTGGGGAAAGTTATCGGTGGCAAAGACCCCAAAGGCAATGGTGACTGGCTGGAATATTATAACCTGCTGCCAAATGGTGCCAGTCATACCATGACCTTCAACCCATCGCTTATCCGCGACCCTGAGCACAAGAGCAAGTTCAAGGCCTTTTTGCGCGGCTATGTGGAAAACGGAGGCACCTGTCTCCAGGTTAACATGATTAACGCAGATATACTGCGGGATGCCCAGAAACACCCGGAGAACTATCGGCATTTATTAGTTCGCGTTACTGGCTATAACGCCTACTTCACTGCCATAGGCAGAGAGCTGCAGAATGAGATTATAGCTCGTGAAAGCCACCAGATTTGATAAGGCTGCTTAAGTATAAGTATGGTAAGCAAAAAGACCGTTATATCTGATGACCGGGTGGTAACCCAAGAGGCAGCCCTGGAAGGTATAGACAAGAGCCAGAGTGGGCTGATACTGCACTTGCAGAGGTTCTCCACTGAAGACGGGCCCGGTATACGCACCACGGTATTCTTCAAGGGATGCCCGCTAAGATGCCTGTGGTGCCACAACCCCGAAAGCATATCGATAGAGCCACAGATACAGTGGCTGGAAAACAAGTGTATCGGCTGCGGTACCTGCATCAAAGTATGCCTCCTAGGTTGTCTGTGCAAGACAGAACAGGGAGTTGTGATTGACCGCGAAGTTTGCAACGGCTGTGGGGAATGTGCTGAAGCCTGTCCGGCGAATGCCATGGAGCTTCTGGGCAGGCGAGTCAGCCTGGCTGAGCTTTTCGATGAGTTGCTCAAAGACCAGATATATTTTGAGAAGTCGGGCGGCGGTGTCACCCTTTCCGGTGGAGAACCTATGATGCAACCTGGTTTTGCCGCTGCATTGCTCCGCCGCCTCAAGGAAAGAGGAATCAACACCGCTCTTGATACCTGCGGCGTTTGTCCCAGCGGGTCTCTGGAAAAAGTTTTGCCCTATACCGATATCGTTCTGTTTGATTTGAAGGAAGCAGAACTAGAAAAGCACTACAATTTCACCGGGCAGTATAACCAGAGGATTTTCGACAACCTTCTATATATTCGTGACTATATCCTGAATAGGGCTCCTGAAAAAGTACTGTGGATTAGAACACCACTCATTCCTGAAGCAACAGCCACATGTGATAACATCACCAGCCTCGGCGCTTTCATCGCCAAAAACCTTCAGGGCGTCGTCGAGCGATGGGAACTGTGCGCCTTTAACAATCTCTGTCGCGATAAGTACCGCAGACTAGGTATCGCCTGGGAATATGCCAATATGCCGCTTATGGGCAAAGACACGGTGCGTGAACTGGAACAATGTGCCAAACTATCCGGCATGGACCCGGAAATTGTGAGTGTCACTGGCGCCACAAAAGTGGAAGATTCATAGGAGATAGAGAAATGAGCAATCAAAGAAACATCTACAAATCCTTTTCAGAATCAGACATAAAAGATTTCGAACCCGAGATGAAGGTGGGACTGCTTGCCACGATAAATGAACAAGGTCTGCCTCATCTAACTTTAATCTCCACGCTGCGAGCTAGTTCACCCACGGAGGTTGTCTTTGGTCAGTTCGCTGAGGGATTGAGCAAAGTCAACATCAGGAAAAACCCAAAGGTCAGCTTTCTCATTCTGACGCTGGACAGGAACACCTGGCGTGGTAAGGCGAAATTTACCCACACCGAAAGAAGCGGCAAAGAATTCGACTTGTTCAACAATCTGCCTATGTTCCGCTACAACGCCTATTTCGGCATACATACGGTTTATTACCTTGATTTGGTCGAACAGTATGGTAAAGAGCCTCTCCCGATGGGCAGCATTATACAGGCAGCCTTAAAGACCTTGGTGGCAAAAATGATATCCCGCAAGAAGGGGAGAAAGGAAGTCCTCAACTTGTGGACCCGGCAACTTATAGATAAAATTGCGAACCTCAAATTCCTAGCTTATGTCGGCAAAGATGGCTATCCTGTGATTATCCCGGTAATTCAAGCCCAGACCTCCGACAACGAGCATGTGATATTCGCAGCTTCAGCATTTAATGAAGATATCAGGGCAATACCTATCAATACGACTGTCGCTTTCTTCTGCATGTCCTTCGATATGGAAGACGTCCTGCTGCGGGGAACCTACCAGGGAATACAACGGATAGGTGGCATCCAGTGCGGTAGTATCTCAGTCAAGTGGGTCTATAGCCCCATGCCACCAAAACCAGAGCAGATTTACCCGGAGACCAAGCTCGAACCGGTGACAGCTTTTTAGCGCGGTAGCTTGAGTCTCTAGTTGAAATTCTTACTATCTCTGAATGCTGCGACTATTCTTTCCCTAGCAAAAGAGACTATTCTACCGTTGAGATGTACTTCGTCAGCGAGATATTTCTTCTTAATGAACCCGTTTCCATCGGCTGAGATGAATTGCACATCTATGTAAGGAATGCCATTCATCTGGCAAAATTGTCCAAGCCTCTCGTTAAATTCTCTGGATATTTCACTCCTCTGTTCCGGACTTCCCAGAAAAGGCAAGTCAGACACAAACCGCTTCCTTGCCGCCGGTGGGATGCCATGAACACATACGGCGAATCCGTCATCTCTCAATCTCTTGATAACCTCTCCATATTTTTCTACAGTAGCCTCTACAATTTTCGCGATACTCACTTTCTCATTGTGCTTTTTATATTGCAGGTAAATATGAACCCGGGCATCTATTTCTCCGAAAACCAAAAGCAAAACGTCCCTTTCTCTGTTTATTCGCGGCAGGAATGAGTTCAGGTATTTCTTTGACTGAGAAAAGCTGTTGTCTTTATTAAGATTGTATGCTGTCGCCTGTGATATGTGGTGTATGATGAAAGGGCTTCTGAACACAAATGGCCTAACATGGCTATCTCCTATAATGTGAACTATTGCGCCATTAGATAGCTTTGACCTTAAGATGAGGCAGGTGTTGTGTAAGCACAGCCAAGGATACTTAAAAAGGACATCCGCATAATTAAAATAGATGGAGCCTCTTTTAGATAGTGCTTTTCTGAACGTTGTGTTTATTCGCTCAAAAATGTTTTTCATCGCAAACATCTTCATAGCTATGCCAGATTGGCTTTACTTTACCACTGGGAAGCCATGCCTTTCAATCAATGGATGAAAAATTTGAAAAACCGAAGCTGTTGATAAGTCTATCCGCCTGGTATAGGTATTGATACCTGCACCTACGTTGCATAGGAATTCAGATTTCGAGTTTGTTTGCAATTCTGGGGGTTAGTATTTAGGATTTCTTATTGTAAGGTGGGTAGCTGAAGGCGAGCAGTTAACTGACCTTCTCGTCTCCACAAATAGAAACGTCCCAAGTAACCTCACTTGTCCCCGGCTTTTCCTCTGCCTCTCCTCTCGGTTTTGGCTTACCTTGTGCCCGGTCGTGTACCACACACCTTCCAGCCTTCACCGCCTCCCCGTCCCTGCCAGGTCTAAGCTTGACTGCTTGGGACTTTTATAATAATAGCACATTTCGGGTTGATTTGTCAAATCTCGGTAGTGGGTCAATTTGGACATAAGGTTAAGGTGTTGTCACCGGAACTGGCTGAGTTGGTAGCAAGCTATTTATATGAAACCATAAAAATGTTGTCCCTATGCCGAAAGCAATTATTAGGGCAGCAACCATCCAATAGATAGTTCGGTTAATTTCTTTGGACAACCTCTTTCTTCGGTATGAGTCCTCAACATTTCGGAAACATGGCTTAAGGTAATAGCAGGTACCATGATATTAGTAGTGGCCTTATGGAACCTCGCAACGCACCAATACGTACCATTACCCCAATAAGTGAAGAGATTTTTATCCCCTGCCCGTGCTCCAATGGTCTAATCACGTAATTTTATACAGGGAAATAATTTTCTTTACAAGTTACTAGAAGGTAAAGCCTTTCTTGGTGAAGACTTTTATGCAAGCATCCACGACCTCTGAAGAATAAAGGACACCCTTTTGCTGTGAGATTTCTAAGAGGGCTTCTTCTATGCTGAGAGCTGGACGGTAAGGTCTGTGAGATGCCATAGCCTCAACAACATCAGCCACACTCATTATTTGTGCCTCAAGCAGAATGTCGTCGTCAGAAACCCCGAAAGGATATCCAGAGCCATTCATCCGCTCGTGGTGTTGTAAAACTATCCGGGCAATAGGCCAGGGAAATTCTATCGTGCTAAGCAAGTCATAACCCACCTGGGCGTGGTCCTTGACCAGATTAATCTCGTTTTTTCTTAAACGGCCTGGCCTGCTGAGAATCTCTGCGGGCACGTATATTTTTCCGATATCATGCAGTGTCCCGGCAACGCGTATCCCTTCGATCTGCCCTTCGGAAAGGCCAAGCTCTCTGGCGATAACACAGGCCAACTTGGCCACGCGGTGCTGGTGGCCAGCAGTGTAGGGGTCTCTGATTTCAGTTGTCAAGGCAACAGCATTGATGGTTCCCTCGATAGCTCTTTGTAATCTCGCTGAAGTTTGCCTTAGTTCTTCCTCAGTCCGTTTGCGCTCGGTAATATCAAGGATAACACTTAGTATCAGCTTACGGCCACTCGACTCGATAAGGCGGCTCTTTACCTCCACTGGCATTAAAGAATTATCTTTACGCATATGAACTGACTCGAAGGTTAACTGGCCTTTTTCGATTAGCTCTTTAATCTTTGCCTCAACGGTATTGGCATAATCTGGAGCGCTGAGTTCATAAAAATTTATCCGCACCAACTCTTCTTTTTCGTAACCATGAGACCTGCAGGCGTCCTCATTTGCGTATATGCAATTGCCGTTCAAGTCGTGGACCATGATTGAATCGGTGGTGGCGCTGAAAAGCTGGGCATTGAACTCCATCTGGTCCTTTAAAAGTTCATGTCTGCTAATAATGTAGGCCAAGAACCATGACCCCACGCCCCCCGGGATAAGCAGAATTGCCAGTGCCACCAGAAGAGGTGTGCTAGATATCAAATCAGCGATAGTCTGGAAAGAGCTTGAAGGAATGAAAGGAATATTCTGATAGTAGAATAATGCCAGAACCACACACACCAATGCTGCCAGAGACAAAAATATAGCGAGAAAATATTTTAACACTTTCCCGCGGAACCACATGCCTTTTGGTAATATTACCGGTGGCTTATAGCTCATTAATATCCTATTAAGAATATTGTCGACAATATTAGCACTAACTTTAATGCTTGGCAATCATCGCATGGAGATTGACGCACTGTATTTACTTTGGAATTTCTATAAAAAATGCACCATCACTTAGTCTCTCAAATCCAGGAGGGGAAAATCGCCTCTCCCTCTCCTGCAGTTATGGAGTTAAAAAGGGAAATTGTAAGCTGAAAAATTTCATGTTATAATGCCGCCAGTTTAATAATAGCTTTCCGAGCCTTTTGTCCTAAAGGAATAGCCAAGGGCATCGGCCGATAGGGTGCCACTGGAAACGGTGACGCCTCCCATGTTTGGAAAGGAGAGCCGAATTGAAACTAAGTTACGTTGATATTAAAAGCGCCCTGGTAACGGTGGCGTTTTATTTTTGGATCAGAAATCGTTCATATTTTTACGCTTTCGCCCCTGACTCTCTTTCAACTCTACAAGGTTCACTTCTTTGTCTTGGCTATGACAGAATATCTAGCTGTCACTGGCACAACGGACAACTGCTAGCCATTAATAAGTCGCCTCCACTTCGGCATAAATTGGAGCAAACTGTGTCAGCTTCGTATCGGAAAGCATTACAGCTAGTTATAAAAAAGTGATAAGGAGGATAGACAATGAACAAAAGGTTTTTCAGGAAATTAACAATCTTTACCACAATAGCGGTGTTGCTCTCACTGTTGATTGGATGTGCACCTTCTACCCAATCTGAACCACCAACTCCGCAATATCCAGTTCATGCCCCCGAAACAAGGTTCAAAATTGCTACCACGACCAGTCTATACGACACGGGGTTATGGTACTATTTAGAGCCCATGTTTGAGGAATATGCTGATGTAGAAATGGATATCATCTATGCGGGCACAGGAATAGCACTTGAATATGGCAGGAGAGGTGACGTGGACGCGGTGATTGTTCATGACCGTGCCGCTGAAGACAAGTTCATTGCTGAAGGTTACGGAATTAACCGGAGGAACTTTGCTTATAATTTCTTTCTTATTGCCGGCCCGGCCGGTGACCCGGCTGGAATTAAAGGCGCAACAGCAACCGAGGCCTTTAAGAAGATATATCAGGCAGGGATGAATGACCCGAACACCGTCAAGTTTATTTCCAGAGGTGACAACTCCGGGACTCACTCCAAGGAAAAACTTATCTGGAGCAAAGCCGGGTACAAATACGAGGATGTTGAGAAGTCTGGCAAATGGCATATAGAAGCTGGCAAAGGAATGGGGCCCACCCTGCTGATGTCTAACGAAGAGCAGGCATATGTACTTGCGGACATATCCACATTTCTCGCCTATACAAAAAAAACTAACTTAACCATTGTACCAATAGTAGAGGAAGACCCTGTGTTCCTCAACGTATATGCAGCTATCGCCGCCAATCCTGACACGACAAAGGTTATTAACCTAGATATTGCCAACAAGTTCATCAACTGGCTCATTTCAGCCGAAATCCAGAATTTAATCGGGACTTATGGCAAAGCCGAATACGGCAGGTCTCTTTTCTTCCCGCTGGCCGATGGTGGCTGCAAGATAGAAGGTTGCCCGTCACATGAAGAATATACAAAACCAGTTCCGTAACAGGTTTACAGAGAGCCCGGGCCATGTCTGCCTCACTACGTAGATGGTATAAACATCCAAGGTGGTAGTACGAATTGGCTGAAATATGGCAAGGATTTCTAAAAGCAATCCAGCTTATTGTCACGCTTGACCCCGAAGTCCTGGAGATAACCGGCAGAACGCTGGCCATCTCTATTTCTTCAACCATTATCGCCGCTTTAATGTGTTTACCTCTGGGTAGCCTGATTCATTTCAACAATTTCCGTGGTAAGAGAACTCTGATAAATTTGATACAGACTTTCTATAGTGTGCCCACGGTGGCGGTCGGCTTAATTGTATTTCTGCTTTTCTCTCGGTCTGGACCATTGGGTTTCCTGGAGCTTCTATTCACACCTCAAGTCATGATAATAGGTCAAGTAATACTTATATCGCCGATAATGCTGGGGCTGGTGATAGCTGCTTTAAGTGGTGTGGACAAAGCTGCACATGAAACGGCAGTAGCCATCGGCGCCAGTCAATTTCAGGCGACAACCATTGTCATACGAGAAGCCAGATATGCCATTTATTCTGCTCTAATAATGGGATTTGGGAGAGCTATATCAGAAGTCGGTCTGGCTTTGATGGTAGGTGGTAACATACGTGGATACACCAGGGTAATGACCACGGCTATTTCTTTGGAAACGTCGAAGGGAGATATAGTGCTGTCTATCGCGCTCGGAATAATACTGATCAGTCTGGCGCTAATCATCAATTTCGCTTTCAGTAGACTGCAGCAGAGGTGGAAATAGATGGCTTTACTGGAAACCGTGAGCCTGGGGCACAAATACGATGGATGCCCGGTCTTAAAAGATGCAAACCTGGGGGTCAACAGGGGCGAAGCTTTTGGTCTAATTGGTCCCACAGGTGCCGGCAAAACGACATTGCTCAGACTGTTAGACTTTCTTGAGGTGCCCACTTCAGGAAAAATTTATTTCGAGGGCGTGGATGTGACCCTTTCTGGGAAGCACAGATTAGAGACACGCCGCAGGATGGCATTTGTGCAGCAGAAGCCAATAGTGTTCACCATGAGCGTCTACGATAATGTCGCTTGTGGCCTTAGATGGAGACGGGAGGCGCATGATATTATCCGCAAGAAGGTGGATAATGCGCTGGAGCTTGTCAATCTGGCCGAATACAAAAACAGAAACGCCAAAACACTCTCCGGAGGCGAGACGCAGCGGGTTGCCATAGCCCGTGCTCTGGTTACACAGCCGGAGGTACTCTTTTTGGACGAGCCTACCGCCAACCTGGACCCCGTCTCGGCATCACAAGTAGAGAAAGTCTTAAGCAACATCATCCAGGAGCAAAGAGTAACTGTGATAATGGCTACCCACGATATGTCACAGGGGCAACGCCTTGCCGACAAAATCGGCGTGCTCATAGGTGGCGAGATACTGCAAATAGGCAGCCCCAACGAAATATTCTGTGCCCCCAAGAATATGGAGGTGGCTGAGTTCGTTGGCGTAGAAAACATCCTGAACGGAGTAATAGTGGAGAAAGATGACAATCTGGTAACCATACAAGTGAATGATAGCACCATCCAGGCTGTCTCTGATTGTGAAATCGGCGAGGCGGTTTATGCCCTCATCAGGCCCGAAGACATAACCTTCACACTGGCAAAAGGCAGGACCAGTGCCAGAAACACGTTTCAAGGGAAGGTAACCAGAATGACCCCGGTGGGACCGCTGTTGAGAATCGAGGTAGATTGCGGCTTTAATTTGCTGGGCGTGGTAACAAAGATGTCAGCGGAAGAGCTAGACCTTGACATCGGCAAGAAAGTTTACGCCAGCTTTAAAGCCACTGCGGTACATACTATTAAGAGGTGGACCTAGCGGTTCGATGGTGATGAGCGCAAATACGCCCCTATGGAATCTAGGGAATTTTTCGACCCGGTGCGCTGGACTAGCTTTTTGTTTTCGCCAGTCCAACAGATATCGCCACACGCCTCCATAATTTCGATATGAGCCCTGATTTCGTTTTCCGCTAATGCTTTTCCCATGCCAGCAAGCCGCGAAGGAGGAAAATGCTGGACGGCGATATCTTTTATGCCAGCCGGTTTGTCATCAATAATTTCCAAGATATCGCCACAGCGGTCAATATGAAACTGGATAATTTCCTTAGCTCGCTCGGCACTACCAAGAAGGTTGAACCGACCGTTATAGAACAGGCGATGGGCGGGAAAGGTAGCTTTAAGGGGCTGTGAGGCAAGATGGGCTATCTTGCTTAAAGATTTGATATAGTTCATTAGCCCGTAAACATTGTTTCTTCGGCGATACCCTTCTGGTAAGATCCGGCGATTGACTTCGAAGGCATATGCCAGGGAAGGCTGAGAGGTGATGTCAGGCAGTAAGGTATCACCGGTAAATATAGCCTCATCCTCCAAAACGATGCAGATCGAGTCGGGGGTGTGCCCCGGGGTAAAGACGAAGCTAAGGGCGTCGTCTGGCAGCTCTTGGTCATCCTCGATATTAAAGTCAATTTTCAACGAACTTCTTGCCTTATGGTATGGTAAGCAGTTCTTGTAGAAGGTTTCAGGCATTCTGCAGAAACGGCAAGAACCGGGCAGCTCAGGATGCAGGGCGCCTTCTTTTATGTGGGGGTGATAGGAAATCATCTGGCGGTAAATTGCGTGGGCCCATAATTCAGTCTGCGTTGCGGAGATTATTTCAACCACATTACCATCATGGTCTTCGTGGCTGTGGGTGACGACGGTTCTATCGATATCCGAAAATCCCTTGCCTATTGACTTTAGAAGAATCCCAAAAACCTCGAAGTTACCGAGCCGGCCAGTGTCTATCAAGGTAGTCTTCTGGCCAACGACTAAATAACACCAGGTAGGCCCAAGGTCCCAATCGGCATGGGTGTATATGTTAGGTATGGCCAATCCGAAGACATCGGTTCCTTTAGTGGTCTTATAATGGATGACCATACCTTCTCCATTATCTTTCCCCTTAACTATTAAATCCGGTGTCTTCATTGTTCGACCTCTATACTTTCTACGCGGCACTCTTGCCCGCTAATCACCTCAAGATTGGTTCCCTGGCAATCCGGACAAATCCATGCGGAGTCTTTTGGATTAAAGGCAATCAGGCAGTCTCGACACCGCAGTTCTGCCGGCACCAGTTTAAAATCGAGGGTGGCTCCCTCAGCTGCATTACCTTTCTTGAGAAAATCGAAGTAGAAAAGGACGGAATCGCTGACGACCCCTGATAGCTCACCGATGACCAGATTTATCTTGGTGACCTTATTTGCCGGAGCTGCTTTTGCCTCTTTTAGGACGATATCCAGTATGTTCTGCGTTATGACTAATTCGTGCACCGTCTTAGTTTTCGCACCTTTATCCCAAAACCTGGTGAATTATAGACTTTTGCCTTCAGCTTTTCAAAAATGTAGGACGCCCGTCCTTGACAAAACAGGGAGAACTCGCTAAAGTCTTCAACCATCCAGTAGGGCACTGAAGATCATGGCCTTTTGATATAGGAGGTAAATGAATTGCTAATTGCTGTAGATGCTATGGGCGGTGACTACGCTCCCCGGGAAGTGATTAAAGGGGCCATAGAAGCAGCTAGAGAGTTCCCGATAGATATCGCGCTAGTCGGTAACAAACCTGTGCTTGAGATGTTGCTTCGGCGTTATTCAAGAAAACCGAATATTAGCATTATCGAGGCGAGCCAGGTCGTCGAGCAAGATGAGGATCCAATACAGGGAGTCCAAAATAAGCCGGATTCGTCAGTAGTGGTCGGAGCCAGGCTGGTAAAAGATGGTATCGCCGACGGCTTCATCTCCGCTGGTAGCACGGGAGCCGCTGTAGTCGCCTCATTTCTCAATCTAAAGGCAGTAGAGGGCGTCCAGCGGTTGGCAGTGTGTGCCGTAGCCTACCTTAACCAACCTCAGCCGACTCTAATTATTGATTCTGGGGTCAATGTCAACTGTCGCCCCATCTTTCTGGTTCAATTTGCCCAGATCGCCAACATTCTAGCTGAACAGGTTCTTGATATAAGCTCACCACGAGTGGGATTACTAAACGTTGGCTCAGAGGAACTTAAGGGCAGCACTCTGGCCAAAGAGGCCCATCAGCTCATAAAAAAGACCGATTTGAATTTCATCGGCAATATAGAAGGTTTTGATGTCCTCCATGGGAAAGCTGATGTAATTGTTACTGATGGCTTCACCGGGAACGTATTGATTAAGACTATAGAAGGATACTCGCAAGTTGTCCAGAGTTTGCTGGAGCTGGGGCAAGCCGCTAAAATCGACCGTTACCTCACGGGAGCTGCCCTAGCACAGTATGTACAACTGACCGCGACTGTTAAGAATCTGGACTACAAAGAATACGGTGGAGGATGTTTACTGGGGCTAGAAGGAAACATCGTCATAGCTCATGGCCGTAGTCGGGCCAAAGCCATCAAAAGCGCTATATACTTGGCCTATCACGCTGCACGACAGGGTATAGTCGAAGCCATCAAAAATGGCCACTACGCATCAGAATAGTATTGGTATTTAGAGTTGGTGGTGCTGATGAAAACAGTCTCTTAAAGTTCGCTCTATAACGTGCTACAATTGCTCCTGATGGTATAAAAAAGGAGTGAAAAGAGAAATTTCCATAGTCAAGCTGGAGCCAGGCGTAAGCCATGCCATCAGAGCATTTCTAGCCGATAAAGGTACCCAGCAGCCTATTCGCATCGATACCAATTTTAGCGGATGCTGCGATGCCTCACTATGTCTGCGCGTGGACAATATCCTTGAGACGGATTTGACCGTAGAATTAGAAGGCCTGACATTCGTTATCAATCCCGATACTTACCAGCTTGTTGGTGAAGTAACCATCTCCTACGTGGATGAAAGGGAGAGAAAAGGATTTGTTCTCACATCAAGCAAACCTATAAGCGAGTGGGATGGTTTCGGTGTCAGTGACATTAAGATTTGACCTGAAACTTAAAAAATAAATCATAGGGAGGGTTCAAATGGAGCAATATAAACTGTTTATTGATGGAGAATTTGTCGACGCCGCAGACGGAAAGACCTTCGAATCGATCGACCCTGGCACTGAAGCTCCTATAGCAACAGTAGCACAAGCGGGAAAGGCTGATGCAGAGGCGGCTATAGCCGCCTCACGTAAGGCTTTCGACAGCGGGGGCTGGAGCGGGTTGTCCCCGGTGGCCCGTATGGCAAAAATTCAGGATTTTGCCGACCAGGTAGCACAGCAGGGGCTACGTCTGGCTGCAACTGAATGCATGGATTCAGACCAGATCATGGGACTCGCCAAGTTCGGGCCCTTGCTCGGCATCGGGTTATTGCGCAATCTGAGTCTAGTAGCGGCCACAAAATTTCCCTGGGAGGAAGAGATCCAGATCTCAGGGAATGTATTTGCACCGGGCCGTGAATTTATCCGCAGGGAGCCAATTGGCGTATGCGTGGGAATCATTCCCTGGAACTTCCCCATGACCATGGCTTTCTGGAAAATCGCCCCTGCCCTCGTAATGGGAAATACCATCGTTTTGAAACCGGCTTCGGCAACCCCATTGAGCGCACTTATCATTGCTGAAGCCGCCAAAGCGGCCGGCATTCCCAACGGGGTGGTAAATGTCATAACCGGACCAGGGGGAGAGCTGGGCAAAATTCTCTGTACCCACCCCGATGTGGGCAAGATAGCCTTTACCGGCAGCACGGAAGTCGGACGTGAAATCATGAGACTGGCATCCGACACGGTGAAAAAAGTGACACTCGAGCTCGGCGGTAAATCGGCCAATATCATACTTGACGATGCTGATATGGACCTGGCCGTAGAGGGCGCCGTTTTCGGCACCTTCTTCCACCAGGGACAGATATGCGAATCAGGTACACGCGTACTAGTCTCATCAAAGATATATGATGAGTTCCTCGACAAGATGAAAAAGCGAGCTGAATCTATCCGCATCGGATACCAGATGGACCCTAACTCGCACATGGGGCCTCTTGTCAGCAAGACGCAATTGGCCACAGTCGAACGTTACGTCAAAATGGGTAATGAAGAGGGAGCGGAACTGATCACAGGTGGAAAACGCGTCGAGGTTAAAGGAATCAATGGCGGATTCTACTATGCTCCCACCATTTTCGCCAACGTGAACAACAAAATGCGTATCGCGCAGGAAGAGATCTTTGGCCCAGTTGTCTGTGTTATAAAATACGACAGCGATGAAGAAGCAGTGGCAATTGCCAATGACTCCATTTATGGCCTGGGAGGAGGGGTATTTTCTTCTAACACCGCCAGGGCCGAGCGTGTAGCCCGCGGGGTACGTACCGGAACAATGTGGATAAACAATTACCACGTCTTTGCCGATTTCTGCCCCTTTGGTGGGTATAAGCAGTCCGGCGTAGGACGTGAGCTGGGGCTCGCGGGATTACATGAATATACCCAGATCAAGAGAATACATGTGTCCGCCCTGGCCGACCATAAGACGAATATCTCCTTTCAACTTATGTCGGACTATAAAAAGGTAGACGGTTTTTCGTACAACTGTCCGACTAATGTAGTCGCTGGCCACGGAGCTCTGAGCTCAATCTACAAGGCAGTTGCGGATCTTGGCTGCCGCAGGGCTTTGATTCTTACCGATCCCGGCGTAAGGCAGGCCGGGCTGGCTGAGCTGGCGAAGAATGCCCTTGCGGATTTCTGCGTGGGTATCTATGACAATATCCCGTCGGATCCCGATCTGGAAACAGTAGATGCGGCCACTGCCATGGCCCGCGAACTGAAGGCGGACTGTATCGTAAGCGTGGGTGGTGGGAGCGTTATCGATACTGCCAAAGGGGTCTGTGTGACCTTAAAGAACGGCGGCAAGGCGAATGACCATCTGAACATGTTGGTACTCACTGAGCCTCAAACCCCTCATATCGCCATTCCAACAACAGCGGGAACCGGCAGTGAAGTAACAAGCATAGCCGTACTCACAAGCAAAGGCGCGGGACGTAAACTGTTCATAGTCGACACACGAATCATGCCAAATGTGGCTATTCTGGACCCGCGCTTCACCACGTCTTTTCCCCAAGGATATAACCGTATCCACCGCCATGGATGCCCTGACACATGCCATCGAGGCTATGACAAGCACCATGGCAAACAAGATATGTGACGGTCAAGCATTGCAGGCTATACGCCTGATCCACGAGAACCTACCGCTCGTGGTAGCCGATGGCGAGAATGAAAAGGCACGGCTCAATTTGCAGTTAGCAGCCACCATGGCAGGTTGGGCATTCACCATGGCCCAGGTCGGCCTGGCACATGGTATGGCGCATACTATAGGGACACTATACCATGTCCCACATGGGGCAGCTTGCGGCATAGTGCTCCCGAAGGTGATGCGGTACAACGTCGATCACGCGGCTGACAAACTAGCTCAGGTAGCACAGGCCCTGGGCGTTAACACCAGCGGCATGGCGGAGCGCGATGCCGCCCTGGCAGCAGCGGACGCAGTGGAAGCACTGATGACAAAAGTGGGCCATCCGATGAGGCTGCGCGACGTGGGCGTTCCGGAAGAGAACCTGGCCATATGCGCCTTCCATGCTATTGCCGATACGGCTGTCCTATTCAATGGGCGCCCTGTCAGTGACCCGAATGAAGTTCTGCAAATTTACAGCCAGGCTTATTAGAGCTAAGACCATGATATAGAGGGGCATGAAATAACTGAATAACTGGCCTCTCAGTTGATCTCTCCAGTAAGGAGTCATCGGGGACCTGTTCTGCTTATCTGGAAACGCTTTAGAACCATGAGCAGAATAAGAATGAGAGGATATATTGCTAGAATAAGGGGTGCGTTCTGAAACAAGCTCTGGACCAAAAGAACAATGGATAACGTAATAATTAAAATGGCAGTGCTCAGCCCTGATTTTCGTATGATCAAGAAGAGTGTGAAGGCTATCGCCGCCACTATCAAAAAGTGCCACCATACTAGGCAAACAAGCACTCCATAAATCGTAGTGGCCCCCAGCCCCCCTTTGAATTTCAAAAAGACGGACCAGTTATGGCCGACCACTGCAGCAAAGCCGGCAATCATCACTACCACAAGAGATTCAGTGAGCATACTGGCAATCAATACAGCTAGCGCTCCTTCGCCCACATCCATTGCAACAACCAATACAAAAGGAACAACACCCAACTTCCTGTGGACAGCCGCTGCGCTTATACGGCCATCACCCTCCTGGCGCACATCAATCTTCCCCATCAAACGGCCGATAATGTAAGCGGAAGGAATGGAGCCTATTAGATAACCCAGAACTACTGCTATGACCTCATTTATCAAAGCGGTCTTCCTTGTAATAAGCCAGAGCGAGTGTTCCCCGACCGGTGGCATAACCCATAATGGGGCTGAAATCAGTTATAAAGAGCTCAGCGCAGTTGAACTCAGCGGCTATCTTTTCCTTGAGTTTTTCAGCTTCTTTCAAGGCGTCAGCGTGCATAACCGCCACGTGGACCGGCTCCGAATTGACTACGTGATTTCTCATTATCTTGAGCATTTTTTCAATCCCGCTCTGTTTAGTTCTAGCAGCGGCGGCGAAGTGGATGTTGCCATTGGAACCGGTTAGAATGGGCTTAATGGAAAGCATAGAGCCTATTTCAGAGGCAACTTTAGGCATCCTTCCGGTTCTATAGACATGGCGAATGGTTTCCAGAAGACCAACGAATTTAACCCGTCCTTTAACTTTTTTAGCTATGGAAATGACTTCATCAAAAGACTTACCCTCGGCGGCTGCTCTGGCTGCTGCCAAAGCGATAAGACCTTCAGCAGCGGCAACGGTTTCGCTGTCAAGAACTTCAATGGCAGTTTGAGGTGACTCTTCCTTGAATATCTCTTTAGCATTTTGGGCACTGCAGTAGAACATGCTCAGTTTTGAGGATATGGTGACCACTAGGATACTACGAGCATGCTTACTGAGTTCCCGGTAGGCCTCAAGGTAGTCCTCAGGAGAAGGCGCGGAACTTTTCCAGAATTCGGGAGCTTTTTCCAGAAACTCATAGGCCTGAGTTGAACTCAGGTCTATAAAGTCTCGATAAACGTGGCCGTTGAATAATATATTGACCGGGATTATTCTAATCCCATAGTCCTCGGCTTGCTTTTTTGTAATGCAGGCAATGCTGTCAGCGATAATAGTGGTGCTGGTCATGCCTTTCCAGTTAACATAATGTGTTATGCCTCGGATAACGAGGCTATCGTAGCACCATATATCATCGCTGTCAAGCAGGTGTAGGCGAATCTGCGAAGAAAAGATTTCAAATTTGCCCTCGGCACTCGCCTGAAGTACAATTCATTTGTTTATGGCTAGAGTTGGAACAGTAGAATTAGCTCGAATAAGCACTCGCGGCGTGGTTCAGGGGGTTGGCTTCAGGCCTTTCGTTTATCAGCTGGCTGCTAAATACAACCTGAAAGGCTGGGTTTGCAATACCTCCGAGGATGTTAAAATTGAAGTTCAAGGTGAAAGCAAAGATCTGAAGCGTTTCTTGTTTGACCTCCAAGATAAGGCACCGCCGCTGGCTCGCATAGAAAGCATAACTGTTACCTATCATCCGCCGACAGACTACACAAACTTTGAAATCCGTAGTAGCATCGCCGAAGCAGACAAATATCAACTGGTGTCTCCGGACATCGCTACTTGCCTGGCCTGCCTTGAGGAAATCTTCAACCCCGAAGACAGACGCTACCATTACCCCTTCACTAACTGTACCAATTGCGGCCCCCGCTTCACCATTATAGAAGACATTCCCTACGACCGTCCCAAAACCACCATGCGCTCCTTTCAGATGTGCACTGATTGCCAGATAGAGTACAAAAACCCTTTAGACCGCCGTTTCCACGCTCAGCCCAATGCCTGCCCCAAATGCGGGCCAGAGCTGGAACTGCTCGATGTCAAGGGAAATCATGTCGAAACATCCGACGTCATTGTCATTGCCAGCCGTCTTCTCAAAGAAGGAAAAATTCTTGCCATCAAGGGTCTGGGTGGTTTTCTCCTGGCCTGCGATGCCACCAGTGAGAAAGCTGTTGAACTGCTGCGCCAGAGAAAGAGACGCCCATTCAAGCCACTAGCCATAATGGTCGCCGACATAGAGGAAGCTAAGAGACATTGCTACGTATCTGAAATAGAAGAAAAGCTGCTTACATCGGCGCAGAGTCCAATAGTGCTGATGGGGTGGAAGCCAGAGTCCACGGTATGCGAGGCAGTAACTCCAAACCTTAAATACCTTGGTGTGATGCTACCATACACTCCACTGCATCATCTCTTGCTCAGAGATATAGGACTGCCGTTGGTAATGACCAGCGGCAATATCAGCGAGGAGCCGATTGCCAAAGATAACGATGAGGCTGTCAGACGGCTCTTGGGAATTGCTGATTGCTTCCTGGTCCATAACCGTGACATACATGCCAGGTATGACGACAGTGTGACTGTCATCGAAAGAGGCGAGCTCCAGCTTACACGGCGTGCTCGCAGCTATGCACCGTATCCTATTCACCTACCTTTCACAGCTAAGCAGGTGCTCGGCTGTGGTGCTGAGGAGAAGAACACTTTCTGTTTAACCAAAGACAATTATGCCTTCATCAGCCAGCATATCGGCGACATGGAAAACCTGGAGACCATGGAACATTTCGAAAACACATTAGCTCTGTATAAAAAGCTGTTCCGTATCGAGCCTGAAATCGTTGCCTATGACCTCCATCCGGAATACCTTTCAACCAAATACGCGCTGGAGCTGGGTAGCCAGTTCAGCCATCTTAAGCTCGTGCCGGTTCAGCACCATCATGCCCACATCGTTAGCTGTATGGTTGACAATGGAGTAGAGTCGCCGGTTATCGGTGTGGCTTTAGACGGCACGGGATATGGTAGCGATGGGCGCATCTGGGGAGGAGAATTTCTGGCCGCTGATTACAAAGGTTTCCAGAGAATGGGGCACCTTGAGTACCTCCCTTTGCCCGGTGGAGCTGCTGCCATCAGAAGGCCGTACCGAACTGCCATAGGCTACCTTCTCAAGCTACTGGGAGAGGACTCCATCAGCCCCAAACTAGGTTTCTTGAAGCAAGTTGATGCTGTTGAAATTGAGCTTATCAAGCGGCAAATCCAGACCGGACTTAACTCACCATTGTCTTCGAGTATGGGGCGTCTATTCGATGCCGTATCAGCCTTGCTAGGCATCAGGGGCGAGATAGATTATGAAGGTCAGGCAGCTGTCGAGCTTGAGATGGCAGCCTATGATGCTGGCGATGAAGTCGGCAGTGACAGTTACCCATATTCTATAGTTGAGCATGATGGGACAAATATCATCCAGCTCAAAGAGCTGCTTTCTGCCATAGTCAAGGATTTATATCAAGACGTGTCTAAAGCTACAATATCAGCCCGATTTCACAATACCGCAGCCCAGATGATATGCAAGATGTGTCAATTGATAGCCAAGAAGACCGGAATTAACCGGGTAGCCTTGAGCGGCGGTGTCTTCCAGAATCGGTTGCTGCTAAGAAAAGTCGTGCCTTTGCTTGAATCTGTCGACTTTTCGGTGTTAACCCATAAGCAGGTGCCATGTAATGACGGCGGTATCTCCTTAGGCCAGGCCGTCATCGCCAATTTCAGTTGAAAGGAAAACTATGTGTTTAGCTGTTCCAGTACAGGTTACTTCGATAGACGGCAATGAAGCTGAGGTGGAAATCGGCGGTGTAAAACGCCGAGTCAGCATAATGCTTACCCCGGAGGCCAAGGTCGGCGATTATGTCCTGCTACACACCGGCTATGCCATAAACGTTATCGACGAAGCCGAAGCCCAGGAGACACTGAAGATATTGGAGGAGATGGTGAGGCTTGGCGATGAAGCGGAATAGGTACGTATTGCATGCCGCTTTGGTTGCTGGAGTTGTGCTTTTGCTCGCCGGCCTGGCTTTATTGTGGGTCCCCAGAAGTCTCAACCGAATTGAGGAACGCAAGCCTGTCGACCCCTATGATGCGATGAAGGGTTATATTGAGGAGACTCGTGGTATAGCCTTGGAGCTCAAAGATTTCACCTGGGATGAGTTTTCCGTTATTGGCCTGGAAGTGCCGCCGAGTGACGTATGTAAGCTGGGTGAGTATGTGACTACAAAAGGGTCATTTGATGAAAGCAGCGGCTGTAAGTGGATCCCCCTGCCCGAGATGCTGCCGCGGCCAGAATCGGCAGGGACTCTAGTGCTTTATTGCGATATGTCTTTAGAGATGGCGGAAAAGGTACGAGCAACAAGGCCGTCCGATAATTCCACCATGCCCCAGTGGCTGGATCTGTGCAACCAGCTTCAGTCGACGCTGAATGGCGCAGAGCACTTAGCCATGAGCTACAAGAATACTAATGAGTACGTCCTCACTAACATTGGGGACAGCATCGGTAACTCAGACCCGGCGATAAAGCAGAAGTACCTGGATAAATTTAAAAACAAGTCTGCAGAGTATCTAAGCCTTCTTGAAGATTTGGCAAATAATCTCGAGCAAGCCGAGCAGGCGTTGTTGCAGCTAACCAACGGGAAGCTTGCTGGTGAAACTGTCCTGGAAGAAAGAGTCGAATAGTGAAATTTATTGATGAATACCGGGATGTTGAGCTGGGCAAAAAGCTGGTAGCCAGAATAGAGCAACTGTCGAAAAGGCCAGCCAGGCTGATGGAGTTCTGCGGCGGGCACACCGTAGCCATCATGAGAAACGGTATCCGCCAGCTTCTTCCCCCAACTGTAGAGATGCTCTCTGGCCCGGGCTGCCCGGTGTGTGTTACCGCCAACGCCGATATAGATAAAGCTATTGCCCTGGCCCGCTTGCCCGATGTCATTATCACCACCTTCGGCGATATGATGAAAGTCCCCGGCAGCTATTCCAGCCTGCAGAAAGTCAGAGCAGAAGAGGCTGATATCCGCATTGTCTACTCCACCCAAGATGCTCTGCAAATTGCCAGGGACAACCCAACACGGTCGGTTATCTTCATCGGCATCGGCTTTGAGACCACCAGCCCAACCATCGCCGCCTCCATTTTTCAGGCTGAAAATGAAGGAATCAGAAACTTTTACGTCCTCTGCCTGCTGAAGCTATGCCCACCAATAATGAAAGCTATCCTTGATTTGGGTGAGCTCAAGCTGGACGGCATCGTTTGCCCTGGGCATGTCAGTGCCATAATTGGCTCTCGTCACTACGAATTCATCCCCCGCGACTACGGCGTTGCCTGCGTAGTCTCAGGCTTCGAGCCGCTGGATATTCTGCAGTCCGTAGCCATGCTGGTGGAGCAAATCGAAAGCGGCAAGCCGCGGGTGGAGATAGCCTACCGCCGTGGCGTTAAGCCTGAAGGTAACATAACAGCCTTAAAGCTAATGGACAGCGTTTTTGAAGTCAGTGGCGCCGATTGGAGAGGTATAGGCGTTGTTCCAGCCAGCGGCCTGAAACTGAGAAAGGAATACGGACGTTTCGACGCCGAGCTAGCCTTTTCAGTAACCCTGGAGCCGGTCCGAGAAGCGAAGGGCTGCATCTGCGGCGATATCCTTCGCGGTGTAAAGACTCCTAATGAGTGCAAGCTATTCCGCAAGGCCTGTTTTCCAGAGCAACCTGTAGGGCCATGCATGGTATCTTCAGAAGGTGCCTGTGCCGCTTATTATCAATATGAAATTGTTTAGCAACCTCACCCCCTTAATCCCCCTCTCCTTTGTAAGGAGAAAAACTGTAGGGACAGACCTTCAGGTCTGTCCACCTCGGACAGGTCTAAAGACCTGGCCCTACATTCTCTACTATAAGTACGGAGCTGATTATGGATGATGAAATAATCCTGCTGGCTCATGGCAGCGGCAGCCGGCTGAGTCATGAGCTGATAGAGAAAAATTTCCTGCCGCCTCTAGCCAATCCGCTATTAGCCAAACTGGACGATTCGGCAGTTTTCGACCTCAGCGGTCGCCTTGCCTTCACCACTGACAGCTATGTAGTTAGTCCCATCTTCTTCCCCGGCGGCGACATTGGAAAGCTAGCTGTCTGCGGCACCATTAACGACATAGCCATGAGCGGAGCCACACCACTGTACCTGAGCCTATCGTTCATTATAGAAGAAGGCTTAACGCTCGGCGAACTGAAAAAGATAGTCAGCTCAATAAAAGCTGCCGCTGAAGAAGCTGGAGTGAAGATAGTCACCGGCGATACCAAGGTGGTAAACCGGGGCGGTGCTGATAAACTGTTCATCAACACCTCGGGCATAGGTATCGTCCCACAGGGTATAGATATATCAGGGGCTAATGCCAAAGTAGGCGACAAAATTATCCTCAGCGGTACCATCGGCGACCACGGCATTGCGGTGATGAGCCAGCGCGAAGGGCTGAAGTTCTCAGTCCCAGTTCAAAGCGACTGCGCCCCCTTGAACAAACTGGTGTCGCAGATGGCGGAAGACTCATCGCAAATTCATTCCCTGCGTGACCCAACTCGAGGCGGCTTAGCCACCACACTCAACGAATTTGCCAAACAGTCCAAAGTGGGCATCAGGATAGAAGAGGGAAAGATACCTATACATGATGGCGTACGAGCTGCCTGCGAGCTTCTCGGCTTCGACCCGCTTTATGTCGCTAATGAAGGCAAGCTGGTAGCTATAGTCACCGCAGACGATGCCCAAATGGTTCTGGCCAAGATGAAACGGAATCAATATGGTGCCGAAGCTGCCATCATCGGTGAGGTAACCGATGAGTACAAAGGCAAGGTGATAATGAAGACGCGGCTCGGGGCATCCCGCATCGTTGATATGCTTAGCGGAGAGCTTCTGCCCCGGATATGCTAGTTCTAGCAACCCATCCCTCCTCCCTTGCTAAGCAGGGAAGAACGAAACCTTATGTTTATCAGCCCTTGTAAAGAGCCAAGGGCAATACTGTATGCCTTATTGATGCTTTGCATGAAAAAGAATGCACGTTTTTAATTGAAAGTACGTTCAGGAAAGGGGAGCCATGTTATCAAACATAAGAGCACAAATAGTATCCGCTTCTTTCGCGTTAATAATGGTTATTATAATGGGCACGGTGACATATAGATATTTTGAGGGATGGACATGGATTCAATGCTTCTATTTCTCTGTTTCGACCTTTACCACAACCGGTTACGGAGACTTGCACCCGACTTCTGACGCCTGCCGCCTGTTCACTGCATTTTATATTCTTATAGGGGCAGCAATAGCATTGACTTCCCTCAGTATAATCGGGACGAGCTATCTCAAAAGGAGAGAGGATAGAATAGTAGAAAGAAGGAAGAAGAGGGGCAAGTTGCCATAAGATTTCCTCGTCCTTCTGCTAAGAGAAGTGGCAGTATAGTTTAGGGAGTGCTACCCCTATCTAAAAATTGCCACCGAATCTACTTGCATTAATCGCCACAAACCTGTAGAATTTGCGGTTGGCAACTCTTGGCAAAGAAAGGGGGTCGAATGCCTAAAGCAAACGTTCAAGAAATTCCGGTTGTCTGGATACAGACAGGTACTTGCACCGGATGTTCAGTCACAGTCCTCAATACAGTTAGCCCAAACATCAAGAATGTCCTTATCGATGAAGTTGTACCCGGTAAACATGTAAGCCTGAAATTCCAGGCGACCGTAATGGCTGGCGAAGGAGAAGCCGCAATTCATGTCCTCGAAAATATGCCAGAGACAAATAAAGGCGGCTATGTTCTGGTAGTCGAAGGCGCCATACCCACCAAAGATGGTGGTATCTACGGAGCACTTGGTGAGAAAAACGACAAACCGGTGCCCATGACAGAGCGGGTTGAAGCTTTAGCCAAGGATGCTCTGGCAGTCATCGCCCTGGGCACCTGCGCTGCCTACGGCGGTATCGCTGCTGGCAAGCCTAACCCCGGTGGTTATATCGGCACCGACAAATTTTTGAAATCGTGCAAAATCAACAAGCCCTTAGTCAATCTACCAGGTTGCCCACCCCACCCCGACTGGTTCATAGGCACGGTCGCCTCCGTGCTGCTTCTAGGCTTACCTAAACCAGAAGATTTAGATGAACTTAAACGCCCCAAGGTTTTCTACGGTAATTTAATACATGAGAATTGTCCCAGACGAGCCTATTTTGATGAAGGAAAATTTGCCAGGAAGTTCGGGGAGCCTGGGTGCCTCAACGAGCTTGGCTGCAAGGGGCCGGTTACTCATGCAGATTGCCCATTGAGGAAATGGAACCATGGAACAAACTGGTGCATCGATGCCGGTTCGCCCTGCATCGGCTGCTGCGAGCCCGGATTTCCCGATTTGGTGGCTCCTGTCTATCAGAAATTAAGCGACGCCAACATGCCCGCTATAGGCAAACTCCGAGGAAAGGAGAAATAGAAATTGAGCAAGATTGTAGTTGACCCTGTCACTCGTATTGAAGGACATTTTAAGGTTGAAGTTGTCACCGAGAATGGTGTGGTAAAAGAGGCTCACAGTTCAGGCATGATGTTCCGAGGCCTCGAAATCATCCTCCGTGGTAGAGACCCCCGTGATGCCCAAATGTATACTCAGCGTATCTGTGGCGTCTGTCCCACAAGCCATTCTATAGCCGCCACTCTGAATTTGGATAGCGCTTTTGGTCTTGCCGATAAGATACCCGATAACGGCCGGATTATCCGCAATCTCATACTGGGAGCAGCCCACGTCTCCGACCACATACTGCACTTCTATCATCTGGCAGCTCTGGATTACGTGGACGTCACCAAGGCGCTCAAGTACGATGGCAACGACCCAGATTTGAATTCAGTCAAAGAATTTGCCAAGCGAGGAGAGCTGGCCCCATTTGTGCCTCGCTACGAAGGCGATTACCGGCTCAGCGACCAGATGAACATAGGCGCCCTGGCTCATTATGTCAAGGCTCTGGAGATGAGGCGCAAGGGGCAGGAAATGCTGGTTATTTTCGGCGGCAAAATGCCCCACAATATGGCAGTCATCCCGGGCGGAGTCACTGCGACGGTTACCGTAGACAAAATAGCCTCTTTCCTGTGGATGCTGAATGAGCTAAGGGACTTCGTCAACAATGTCTATATTCCTGATGTCCTGGCAGTAGCTGAAGCCTATCCTGACTATTTCGAAATCGGCGCCGGTTGCGGCAATCTGCTTTCTTACGGAAGTTTCGACCTCGAAGGCAATAATCCTGACTACACCAAGAGGAAGAGGTTTATGAAGCAGGGAACGATTTCAACCGACCTCAAGCTTGGTGCCATCGACACGAACAAGATTATGGAGTATGTGAAACACTCCTGGTATGCCGAGTCGAGCACCGGCAAGCATCCGTCCAAAGGTATGACCGAGCCTCAGATGGGCAAGAAAGATGCCTACTCATGGGTGAAAGCTCCTCGGTACGATGGCAAAGTCTATGAAGTTGGTCCGCTGGCCCGTATAGCAGCTACCTATGCCAGCGGCGAGCCAACGGTAAAGCAACTGGTTGATTCCGTGCTCTCCAAGTTTAACGCCAGCCCCAATGCTCTATTCTCAGTACTCGGCCGCCATGCTGCCCGTGCCCTCTACACCAAGTTCCTGGCCGATTCTATGCCCGAGTGGCTGCTCCAGCTCAAGCCCGGCGAACCAGCTTACATAGATTACACCTTACCCGACGAAGCCTTCGGAATGGGGCTGGTTGACGGTGCCCGAGGTGCTCTGGGACACTGGATCGAGATTAAAGATAAGAAAATTGCCAATTATCAGTGCGTCGTGCCAAGCACTTGGAATATGTCTCCTAAAGATGACAATGGGCAGCCAGGGCCGGTAGAGCAAGCCCTTATCGGTACCAAGATAAAGGATGAAAAGAATCCCTTTGAGCTCGGGCGTATTATCCGCTCCTTCGATCCCTGCCTGGCTTGTGCCATACACGTGATTACACTTAAAGGGAGAACTCTTGGAATACACAAAGTCCGCTGAGACGCAAACGCTTCGCCGCAGTCCCAGAATCACAGTTCTTGGCATAGGCAACCTGTTGCTCAAAGACGAAGGTATAGGCGTACATCTGGTTGAAAAACTAGCCGGCGTTGTGGACAACGCCAATGTCAATATAATTGACGCTGGCACTTACCCCGACTTCCTGTCTCTGGTAAATGACAGCACAGACAAATTAATCATCATCGATGCCGTCAAGGCCGGCGATAGACCAGGTACCATCTATCGGTTCAGCTTAAATGACGTAGACCTGGACTCAGCACCGTCTATTTCCCTGCACGAGATGGGTGTTTTAGACAGCGTGAGAACGATGGCCTTGTTTGACAGACAACCAAAATCTACGGTCATCATCGGAATCGAACCCAAAACAATGGACTTCGGAATTGACCTCTCCCCAGAAGTCGAAGAAAAAATACCCAAAATAATCAATTTAGTTCTCAAGGAGATAGAGGAAACCACAGCTATGGAGGTAGACAAATGATAATCTCTGAATTAAAGCCGCTTCCGGAAATCCTGGGCTATTTAGACGGGGACAAGAAAATCTTTATAGTCGGCTGCAAAGGTTGTGCTGAGGTCTGCCAGACTGGCGATGAACCTCAGGTTCTGGAAATGAAGCAGAAACTGGGGCAGGAAGGCAAGACCGTCACCGGCTATTGCGTTGTCGATTTTCTCTGTGACAAAGCGCTGGTTAAGACCAGACTGTTTCCTCATGAGGATGAAATAGATGCTGCCGATTCCCTGTTGGTAATGACCTGCGGTATCGGAGTCCAGGCTACTGCTGCCGTGGTAAACAAACTGGTCCATCCGGCGGCTAATACCATCAATGTTGGTGGTAGCCGTGGGGAATGGCGGGGCAGCGAGCGTTGCCGTGAATGCGGCGACTGTGTGCTCGATTTGACCGGCGGCATTTGCCCTCTGACCGCCTGCACCAAATGGCTCATTAACGGGCCTTGCGGCGGTGCCAAAAACGGCAAGTGCGAGGTTGAACCCGATGTACGCGATTGCGGCTGGCACTTAATCTACGAGAGGCTGAAAAAACTAGGTCGGCTGGATAAAATGCAAACCATGCCGATAGTCAAGAACTACGCCAAAATGCAGCCGCCAAAGGAACTAAGGTCCACCATAATGTGGGCACTGGAGCAACAAGAAACAAAAGTTTAGCTATCCTTGAAGGAGGTAACCATACTATGAGTCTGCGTGAAAAACTTCAGAACGGCAAGTTTGTGGTCACCGCTGAAATCGGCCCAGCTAAGGGTGTGGATATCCATGAGTTCAACGAGAATGCCGAATTACTTAAAGGCAGAGTGGATGCCGTGAACTGCACCGACCAGCAGAGCGCTGTCATGAGGCTGGGGTCACTGGTTGCTTGTCACTTGCTCAACCAAAAAGGCGTCGAGCCAGTGTTCCAGATGACCTGTCGAGACCGCAACCGTATCGCCCTCCAATCGGACTTGCTCAGTGCTTACGTTATGGGTGTTGAGAATGTTCTCTGTCTCACCGGAGACTATGTAACTTTAGGAGACCATCCTGATGCCAAACCTGTTTTCGACCTCGACTCCGTCTCCTTGCTGCATGCTGCCCAGCAACTGGAACAGGGCAAGGATTTAGCTGGCAAAGAACTAAAGGGCACACCCAAGTTCTTTCTCGGCGCCTGTGTTACTCCCGGAGCCGACCCTGTCGAACCGCAGCTCATCAAAATGGAAAGAAAGGTAAAGGCCGGCGCCCAGTTCTTCCAGACCCAGGCCATCTACGAGCCCAAAACGTTCGAAGCCTTTATGAAAGAAGCTAAGAAATTCGGCGTGCCAGTTTTAGTCGGTATAGTAGTGCTCAGGTCAGCAGCTATGGCCAAATTCATGAATAAGAACGTAGCCGGTATACATGTCCCGGATGAGCTTATTGACGAGATGGACAAAGCCGAGAACAAATTGCAGAAGGGTGTGGAGATAGCTGCCCGCCTGATAAATGAGATGAAGGGCATGTGCCAGGGCACACACATAATGGCTATCGGCCTGGAATCCAAGGTGCCAGCAATTCTCGATGCTGCTAAATTGTAACACTAGGATAAGGGGGCAGATTTGCGAATCGTTCGCTTTGTTGCCAAGGGTAGAGCCAAATATGGTCTGCTAGCCCAAAATACCATAAGCGGACTCCGCGGCAGCCCCTTTTCTCATTTTAAGCATTTTAGCAGCACATCTACACTTGACGGTAGTACCTACAAACTGGATGAGGTCAGGCTGCTCGCCCCCTGTCTCCCCTCCAAGATAATCTGCCTGGGACTCAATTATCGCAGCCACGTTGAGGAGATGAAACTGCCCATGCCTTCAGTGCCGCTCATCTTCCTCAAACCATCCACTGCTGCCATCGGCCCCGACGACAAAATCGTCCTGCCCCGCGGCTGGAAGCGCGTTGACTACGAAGGTGAGCTGGGTGTAGTCATCAGCAAGAAGGCAAAGGATGTTCCAGAAGAAGAGGCAAAGGAATACGTACTTGGTTATACTTGTGTCAATGATGTCAGCGAGCGCCATAATCAGGCTGAAGATGGTCAGTGGACAAGAGCTAAGGGTTATGACACCTTCGCCCCCATAGGCCCATGGATAGAGACAGAAGCCAGTCCAGACAACCTGAAACTCGAAACGTACCTCAACGGCGAACTGCGCCAGTCGGCTTATACCAGCGACCTTATCTTCGGAACATCCAAGCTCATCAGCTTTATTTCCGGTGTAATGACGCTGCTCCCTGGCGATATCATAGCCACAGGCACACCATCAGGTATCGGCCCAATGAATACGGGCGATGTGGTTGAAGTCAGAATAGAAAACATCGGCACGCTGAAAAATTTCGTCATCGCCCAGCAGTGACTAGCTTACTTTTGTAGCAAGCCTGTCTTCCCCTTTTGGGATTCTATTTGACTTCTTTTTGTTTGGCTCTCTCTTCTTCCTGTAGAGCGCGGCGCAGTACCTTGCCCACCATTGTCTTGGGAAGCTCAGTGCGGAACTCAAAAAACCGGGGCACTTTATAAGCCGCCAGTTTCTCGCGGCAATAGTTTTGCAGCTCCTCCGGTGTAGCCTGCGCCCCTTCCTTCAGAATAATCCAGGCTTTCACTGCTTCCATCTGGCGGGGGTCAGGTATGCCAGCTACACAGACTTCGGATACTGCTGGATAAGTCATGAGTACCTCCTCAACTTCCCGAGGCCAGACCTGGAAACCGCCCGGCTTTATCACGTCCTTTGTACGAGAAGTTAAAAACAAATAGCCATCCTCGTCCAGGTAACCGACATCGCCGGTATGTAGCCAGCCATTGCGAATTGCTTCAGCGGTATCCTGGGGACGGTTCCAGTAGCCAACCATGATTTGAGGTGCCTTGATTAACACCTCACCGGCTTCACCCGTCTTCATCTCTTTCGTCCCCGTCTCCACATCAACAATGCGGATAAGGGTATCCGGCAGCGGGCAGCCCACAGAGCCTTCTTTCCAGACTCCACGGGCTGGCGTGGTGGTCATGGCCATCGTGGACTCACTGAGCGCATAGCCTTCAGTGATAAAACCGCTAATCCGTTCATCTATTTTCTTCTTTGTTTCTGCCATCAGCGGTGCTGCCCCGGTCCCTATATTCTTTACACATTTCAGCTCGTCTGGCTTGAGGTCAGGGTGCTCGAGTAGCTTGATGAACATCGTCGGAGTACCAGTGAGCATGGTGGGCTTGACCTCACGAACAGTTTGCAGGATGACATCAACATTCCGCGGGTCAGCTACCAGCACCATGGTCATATGTGCTACCGGTGTCATGGCAAAGCAGAAATAGACCCCCATGGTATGGAACAACGGCAGTGTGAGTAGCATCACGGTTTCCCATTCCGGGCCTACACCTTCCATCCATGCCCTTATCTGCATCCCCGTCATGGTATAGGAGATGTGGTTGCCCATCACCCCCTTAGGCACACCAGTGGTTCCTCCACTGAACATGATAGAAGCCAGATCTTTCGGGCCTACTTTTACCTTCGGACGAGCCGCCTTGGCATATTTCTTCATCAGGTCACTGAACCACAAGTCACCGCTTTTAAGCTCCATGGCATGTGGAGCATCCATGTCTTTTCCCAATGTATATTCGTCCAGTTCGGTGACAATAAGCAATCGCAGTTTGGTTTTTGGTTTCAGCCCATCCAGCATGGGGTACCAGAAATTCAACACAAAGGCTACCTCAGCCCCGACATCATTGAGAGCATTTTCCAATTCGGCCGGGGTGTAAAGGGGATTCAAGGGCACTATTATGGCACCCGCCTTCCAGATGGCGTAGTAGGTGATAAAAGTCTGGGGGATGTTGATATATAGCACCGCCACACGGTCGCCTTTTTTAACGCCGCTGGCAACCAGCGCCGCAGCCATTTTATCGCTTAACTCATTAACAGTCTTCCAGGACAGGCAGCTGTGCTGGTAAATAAGCATGGGATGGTCAGGATGCAACTTTACCACATTGTCCAACAGGTCTATGGCGTTATACTGGGGATAAGGTTCCAGAGTATACGGAACTCCTGGGTCGTAGCTTTTATACCACGGATAATCGGCCATTTTTTGTTCCTCCCTTTCAGCAATTTGCAGACATTGTAATGTTTGGACTTGAGAGTTGGCAAGAGGTTGGGGATAATTCGGGGCATTGACAAGTGGGCAGTGGGGTTTTAACATGGACGCGGAGGTTTGATATGGGTAAGTCTGACTTAGAGATAAATAAAAGCTATATGCAACATGCCTTCGATTTCACTGACGAAGTCGTAGAGCGATATCCCAATCGCCTGGCAGGGACGGAGGCCTGCCGAAATACGGCAAATCGGATAAAAGAGGAATTTATCAAGAATTGTGACCCTAGTTCAGTAAAAATAGAAGATTTCACAGTCCACCCCAAGAGTTTCTTGAAGTATATCCCCGGGCTGGTGGTGCTTTATTTTATCTGCACCATTCTATTATGCTTGCGGCTTCCTGTGCCGGCGTTTATCGGGTACACATTGGGGATCTTTGTGTTTTACGCCCAATTCGCACGCTATTGGAAACTGCTCGACCCATTGTTCCCTAAAGCCACCGGATATAACGTCTTCGGCTCCATTGAACCAGAAGGGAAGGTAAGGCAACAGGTCATCGTAAGCGCACATCACGATGCGGCATATGTGTTTCAGCTCATTGCCCGTTGTCCCAAATACTATGCTAAGCTTATCAATACAGGGGTACTATTTTTGTTGCTTGGTTTCCTCGTTGCTTTGGTAGGAACCATCTTGACCATATTTCACATTCCCATTCCTGGCTGGACGCATCCCTGGATACCCGTGATATTGCTAGTCGGTGGGGTTTTCCTGCTTCCACTGGCATTCTTCACCACCGGACAAGTATCCCCCGGTGCTGGCGATAACATGATTGCCGTAGCAATTGCCAATGAGACGGCAAAGCTTTTTCATCAGGCCAAGCAAGCAGGGAGAAATCCGCTGCGTCATACCCGGCTGATAGTAGCCTCTTTTGATGCTGAAGAAGCTGGCCTCCGTGGCGCCCGAGCGTTCTGCAAAAAACACGGTGAAAAACTGCTCCACACCAAGACCTATGTCTTGAATATTGATACACTTTACAAAGTCGAAGACCTCTCCTTTTTAGAGAATGACTTAAATGGGTCGGTAAAACTGTCACATCAAATGGCGCAGGATTGCGTCAGCATTGCAGAATCGTTAGGTTACCCTGCCAGAATCTCAGGCATGCCTTTTGGTGCCGGGAGCACGGATGCGGCCGCATTCGGCAAAATCGGCGTGGAGGCTACCAATATGGCTGGCATCAGCTTTGATATCAGCAAGTTCAGCCAGGGCATAGTGTACCATACCCCAAATGACCTGACCAAGCATATCGAGCCGGAAATGGTCGAGGCAGCTCTCGAAATCGTCCGGAATTACGTACTCAAGAAGGATAATAAACCTGAGAACATTTCTGGTCAGAAATAAGGTTCAGTTTTAATTCCTGGACAAACGAGCTACCCTCCAGGCTCACCACAGGAATGATGCCTGTACGATTACATTCCGCCGGCATTAACGTCACGGCAAATCTCGTGCCTCGTTCTCGCCTCATCCCTGCTACTGACCTTACCGATATTCTACCCTGTCTTTAAACACTGCATAAAAGCAAACAAGAATCGACTGTCTAAAATTCAACGTGCTTAAGCAGGGGTAACTTCCAAAGAGCCCGGCAAACATTGCCAAATGCTTACTTAGTATAGAAGTACTAAGTCGTCCTAGTCATAAAGTATGCAGGCATATTAGCCATAAAGTTTATAGACGCCAGAGTACTACTGCTGTACATTTATGTTAACTAAGTATAGCAGCGGATAAGTAAGATGGCTGAGTGGCTTATTTACGTAATAATAATCATTTATGCAAGCCTATACGTACTGGCTCTGGCTCTTGTAATTGCCAAAAACAAAGCGAGCCCAGAGTCCGCCAAGGCAAGACAGCCAAAGCGCATTGCTGAGCCCATTATACAGTGCGTTACCGTTATTGCTGTAGCCTTTACCCTTTACTATTTGATATGGCGATTGTCAACGCTGAATCCCGAGGCGATGCTCCTTTCCTGGTTGCTGTGGGCAGCAGAAGCCTATGGCCTGATGGTATTTCTTCTATATGCCTTCATGGCCTGGCGACTGGTGTATCCTGTGCCCCCGAAGGCAAAGCGTAACACTATCGTTGATGTACTCATCCCCACATACAATGAGCCTGTAGATGTTCTCCGTGCCACACTGGCCGGATGTGCCAAAATACGTTATCCTCACCGGACTTACATTCTGGATGACGGTGGACGTGAGGAGGTTCGTGCCCTTGCCGCCGCCTTCAACTGCGAGTACATGGCACGTCCCACGCATGAGGGAGCAAAAGCAGGTAACTTGAACTACGCACTTAGCCGAACTACCGGAGAGTTGATCGCAACTTTGGATGCTGATCACATACCACTCCCTGGTTTTCTTGATGAGACAATCGGCTTCTTTGAGGACACAACCGTAGCTGTTGTTCAAGGACCGCAGCTATTCTACAACCTCGATTCATTCGAGCATGATAGCCCCGACTGGCATGAGCAGAAGCTATTCTTTCATGTAATTCTGCCGGGAAAGAACCGCACCAACTCAGCCTTCTGGTGTGGTACTCCATCGGTGTTACGCCGCTCGGCAATCGACAATATCGGCGGTATAGCCGAAGAAACTGTAACAGAAGACCTGCATACTTCTATTCGCCTGGCAAGGCGCGGCTACCGCGTGGTCTACATTGACCGCCCGTTGGCATCCGGGCTGGCACCGGCAACTCTCAAGGACTTCCTGGCTCAGCGTTTTCGCTGGGCGCAGGGAGCGATGCAAGTCCTTCGAAAAGACAACCCACTGTGGGGTCGCGGCCTCACTTTAGGTCAGCGGATTAGTTTTTTTGCCTCAATGGAGACCTACTTCGATGCGCTGCAGAAGCTCACTCTTCTGGCTATACCTATCCTTGTTTTATTGACGGGAGTGCTGCCCATCAACACCCTGAGTTGGTCGTTTTGGGTGCGTTTTACACCCTATATGATTCTTACCTTCAGCGCACTGTGGCTTCTTGGCCGAGGTATATACAATATATGGGATATATTACGGTATGACGCTATTAAGATGTTTGCCTTCACCTCTGCGCTTCGAACGCTTATAACCGGTCGCACCAGTCGCTTCCGGGTAACCTCCAAAGTAGCAGGAGACGGCAACCGGTCGCCATTTCAACCACTATTCACACCACATTGGGTTATGATGGGTGTGTCTCTTGTTGCTATTGCTGTCGGTGTCGCACATCTAATACATCCTATCTGGTACCAACCGAACCCGTTTCCGATGCTGGTCGCCATAGGCTGGGCATCTTTTAATTTAGCTCTGTTAGCAGCAAGTGTATTCCGTATGAGAAGCGTCAGCCGCCGCGCAACGTACCGCTTCCCCGTCAGCACCGATTCTTATTGGCAGGTCATCGGAGATAAAGCCTGGTATCCAGCGCGCTCCGTTGACTTCAGTACTACAGGGATAGGATTAGAAAACACGGGTCCCAAACTGCAGCTCGGCGACCGTGTAAAGCTAATTATCTCTAACGGAATACACAAGAACGGAAGATCTGCCGTGAAAAGGCAAGGTGCATTAGCAAGAGGCAACCATAAGATCAGGCTGACCGCAGTTGTTACCAGTGAAAACAATGGTCACAACAATGAGAAGCAACGGGTTGGTTTACTGATAAAGGATTTCGCCAGCAAAGATGATGTCGCCAGATATTTCGAGAGCGTTTATTCCCCTCCCAATCTGCTCAACGGAAAGACATCGAAGCTCCAGACATCGCCGCCAGAAAACATCCTTAATTGAATATGTGCTTGATTCCTTAAGACCAGCAACTTAATCCAAATAGGTTATCTTGGCAGGTGGCCTCTCCCGCACCTCGAATTTTACCCTGGCCTCGTTGAATAGCTCCAAGAAAGAATCATCCGCATATTTTCCGAAAGTAACAAATCGCTTTATCTTGGCATTCACCAGCATCTTGGCACAGAGTATGCACGGAGTATGGGTGACATAGACCGTGGCGTCCTCGAGGCTGACTCCGTGAAGCGATGCCTGTATGATTACATTCTGCTCAGCATGAATACCACGGCATATCTCGTGCCTCGTCCCAGACGGTATGTTCATCTCGTCCCTGAGACAGCCGAGCTTAAGGCAGTCCTTAAGCCCAGCGGCAGCACCATTGTATCCAGTGGCTAATATGTGTTTGTCCTTCACCGCCACGGCTCCAACATGGTGCCGACGGCATGTTGAGCGTTCCGCCACTACTGACGCTATCTTCAGAAAATATTCATCAACTTCCGGCCTAGTTACTTTCTTCATTGCAATACAGAGATAACCTTTTCAGTTTCCCTTTTTAGATTTTCCAAGGAGGACTCGTTTACGATAGTGAAGTCGGCCATGGCTATTGGCCCACCTTTATTGGTATTCTCCAACTCGGCAATATCCCGACTGGCAGCCTCTTCCTTTGTCAGTGGTCGAATCGGTCTTGTCGCCAGCCTATCATACCTTGCCCGGGGTGACGCCCAAACAGCGACCACGTGAAAATCATCACCATAACGACTTTTGAGCAATGTGTACTCTTCCCAGGAATAGAGGCCATCCACAACAACATCTGAAGACTTGAGCAAAGCATCAATTTTCGGTAGGTTCAGTTTGGCGTAGGCCGCCATCCCGTGCTCTTTTCTCAATTGCTGCCTGACATGTCGTTCATTTTCTTCGTTCAGCTCCAGTCCCCTTTTTCTGATTTCCTCGTCGGTAATATCTCCGAATCTTATCCTCTTGAATCCGTTCCTCTCAAATACTCTGGCCACCTCGGACTTACCTGAACCAGCCATACCGACAATTGATACCACCTTCATTTCTTAACCGTTTCCCGCCGAAATTCGTCTTCACATTATATGGAAAAACCGCGCGTCGAGTAAAGAGCTACTAAGGAAGAACTTTTGATGCCCTGTTCCCCCAATGCTATAATTAATGTCAAAACCTCATGCACATCCCCAATAAAGCTAACTTCTGCCGAAGACTAACCACAGATAAAGGAGGGCACAAGATGAAAACAAACTTGGTCACGATGCTTGCTCTTGCAGTGCTTTTCACGTTGGGACTGATTGCCAATCTGAGCTGCGGTTCCGCTGGCTGTGCCGATGTATACTTGGAAGGGGTAAGCATCGGTTCAGTCACAGTCGCAGGAAAACCGGTTACCGGCCTGCCAACACAGACGGTGAATATCGTGCTCAACGTTAACGCCAACCGGATAAACATAAGCACCGCTGGCGGGGAAACCACCATTAAGATGAGCCCCTCGGGTGCCACCATAATAACTGGTCCGAATGGCATAAGCTTTACCGGTGTCAAGCCAGAACAAGTAGAAATCAAGTGGCAGGGCACAGAGTAACCAGAAGAATTTATGGACGTTTTAGCTGAACTGAATCCCGACCAGAAAAAGGCCGTAGAAACTATTGATGGACCGTTGCTCATTGTAGCCGGCCCCGGCAGCGGCAAGACCAGGGTCATCACCCACCGCATCGCCTACCTGATAAAGGTCTGCGGCATAAACCCTCATCGTATCATGGCAGTCACCTTCACAAATAAGGCTGCCCGGGAGATGGCGGAGAGGCTGGGAAAGCTGCTGGGGCAGACAGCAGACGCCTTAACTCTGGGCACCTTCCACGCTATCTGCGCCCGCATCCTGCGACAGGAGGGCAAGGCCATCGGGCTAGACTCCAGGTTTGTTATCTATGATGAGGAAGACCAGCTAAGCCTGATAAAGCAGAGCCTGCAGGAACTCGACCTCGACCCCAAGCAGTATATACCGAGAGCCATTCAATCAGCCATCAAGTACGCCAAAAGTCGGTTGCTGACCCCTTCAGATTACGCGCAGCAGACTAGCAATTATTTCGAAGGCATAGTTCAGCGCGTCTACGAGCGCTACCAGCAGTCCCTCACCCAGAGCCAGGGGGTCGACTTCGATGACCTGTTGATGAAAACAGTCCAGCTTTTCAACGACCACCCCAAGGTTCTGTCCAAATATCAATTACGCTATCTGCATATACTCGTCGACGAGTTTCAGGACACCAACATCACCCAGTACATGCTGATAAAACAGCTGGCCGGAAAACACCGCAATGTCTGCGTTGTCGGCGACCCTGACCAGTCCATATACTCATGGAGGTTCGCTGACCTACGCAACATACTCAGCTTCGAGAAGGACTACCCGGATGCAAAGGTGGCTTTCCTGGAGCAGAACTATCGCTCCACCAAGACCATATTGGATGTAGCTTCCAGCATCATCTCAATAAACTCGCGTCGGAAACCGAAACGCCTGTGGACAGAGAATGAGGCTGGCGTTCCAATTTCTGTTATCGAGGCTTACAACGAGGATGAGGAGGCCCAGTTCGTCATCAGCGAAATAGAGAAATTGGTCAGCGAAAACATCACCTCACCCGGCGGCTGCGCCATTATGTATCGGGTCAACGCCCAGTCGCGAGCTTTGGAGGAAATTTTCATGCGCTATGGTGTGCCCTACAAGCTCGTCGGTGGCACCCGCTTCTACCAGAGGCGCGAGATCAAAGACGTCATCGCCTACCTGAGGCTGATTCACAACCCTGCCGACGGCATCAGCCTCACCCGCATAATAAATGTCCCCGGCAGAGGTATCGGCCAGCGTACTCTGGCCGAGCTATCAGGCTGGGCCAAAAATCAGGACATATCTTTATATTCAGCACTGAAGCTGGTGTCAGAGAAGAAGGGGCCAGCTTTAACACCTCGAGCCAACTACGCTCTGACCAGCTTCTTCACTGTACTCAATGAACTCATCGCTAGAAGCCAGGAGTTAAGCCTCACAGGTTTGCTCAATGAGGTGGTGGAGCAGACGGGTTACAAGCAGCATGTCCTCAACGAAGAGAACGGCGAGGAGCGCTGGGAGAACATCCAAGAGCTATTTACCGTAGCCAGAGACTACGATGAGCTCAGTCCCGGAGAGGCGTTGGCCACTTTCCTTGAAAAGGTAAGCCTGGTATCAGATATAGACGAGTTAGATGAGCGTGTTGATGCCACCACGCTGATTACTCTGCATCAAGCCAAGGGCTTGGAATTCCCCGTCGTTTTCATCGTCGGCATGGAAGAAGGCCTGCTGCCCCACCGAAGGGCACTTGACGACCCCGATGAACTGGAGGAGGAACGCCGCCTGTGCTACGTAGGGGTAACCCGGGCCCAGCAGCGAGTCTATCTATTACACACCTATCGCCGCAACCTGTTCGGCGGCAGCTCGGCAACTCAACGTTCCCGCTTCCTACAGGACATCCCACCACAGCTCATAACCAGCAAAGGCCTGTGGAAAGAAGAGGAGGAAGAATTCACTCCGGTAACTGACCTTTATTCCAAGGCGACACCGAGACCAGTCAACAACCTGAAATTAAAAATTGGTGACCATGTTCAACACAAGATATTTGGCGAAGGCGTCGTCATAAATTGCTCCCCAAACAAAAACGACCAGGAGATAACCGTCGCCTTCGATGGAGCCGGCGTCAAGAGACTGCTGCTCAGCCTGGCACCTTTGGAAAAGGTGGGAAAAAGCTGAAGACCCGCCTGCAATTGTTTTCATACACTAAACCGTGTAAAATAAGCCAGCATGCCAATCAAAATTTTAGCTCGGGAAGTCGTTTCAAAGATTGCTGCTGGGGAGGTGGTGGAGAGGCCGGCTTCGGTGGTGAAGGAGCTGGTGGAGAACTCTCTGGATGCCGGTGCCACGCAGATATCAGTTGAGGCGCAGGGCGGCGGCGTAAGCCTCATCAGGTTCACCGACAACGGCAGCGCCATACCAGCACGCGATGTTGAACTTGCCTTTCACCGCTACGCCACCAGCAAGATTGATGCGCTAGCCGACCTGGAGAAAATCTCTACCCTAGGCTTTCGCGGCGAAGCCCTGCCCAGCATAGCCGCCGTAGCCGAGGTGGAAATTCTGACTAAAGCCGCCGGTGATACCGCCGGCACCTATCTTTACCTCAAGAACGGCTCAGTAATAAAGCGCGAGAAACGTAGCCGGCCTCAAGGTACTACCGTCACCGTGCATCACCTCTTCCGTAATTTCCCGGCGCGGCTGAAATTCCTAAAATCAGCCACCACCGAGAGTGGCCACATCGCCAACCTTTTGAGCCAGTATGCCCTGACTTTCCCTGAGGTAAAATTCAATCTTGCCCTCGATGGGCGGCTCACTTTACGTACGCCGGGCAATGGCAGCCTCCGGGATGTTGTCGCCGAAGTCTATGGCCTTGAAGTAGCCCGACAGATGCTGGAGATTGGCGAAGCAGACCAGTCTCCCAGCGTTAGTGGACTGGTAAGCCCACCTTCATTGGCCCGCTCCAGCCGGGGCTATCTCAGCTTCTTCGTCAACCGCCGCTGGGTGCGGAGCAGCCTCCTGGCTCGAGCCACTGAAGATGCCTATCACGGCTTTCTTATGACCGGCAAGCACCCTATCGTGGTTTTAAATATTTCTTCACTGCCGCAGGAGATTGATGTCAATGTCCATCCCACGAAAACAGAGGTAAGATTCCGCAATAGCCAGGCCGTCTATACAGCGATACAGAAGTCAATAGAGAAAGTGCTGGTCAAAGCACCGCCACCTAAAATCAAGGCTGGCACCCCGTCATTTACCCCACCACCAGGCCTGTGGGAAACGAAAGACACCGTAATGACCTCCTTACCTATACTCAGGGTTGTCGGACAACTAGCCAGCAACTACGTCATGGCTGAAGGCCCCGAAGGGCTTTATCTTATCGACCAGCATGCCGCTCACGAACGTGTGCTCTTCGAAAAAATCCTGGCCCAACGCTCCCAGCAGAAGATAGAAATTCAGGGACTGCTTGAGCCGGTGAACATAGAATTTAGCCCCAAACAGGAAGAGGTTTTGAAAACGAAGTGCGAGCTTCTCGGCGAGTTCGGCTTCAACCTCGAGCCATTTGGTGTAAGGAGCTACCTGCTAAGAGCTGTGCCAGCAATAATGAAGGAAGGAAACCTGTCCGAAGCGGTGAAGACACTGCTGGACTCTCTCGCCGCCGAAGGAGAGCCATCGAAACACGAGGAAAAAATAGCTCAATCCGTAGCCTGCCACAGTGCCGTCAAAGCCGGGCACTCATTAACTGCCGAGGAAATGAGAGAGTTGATAAAACAACTGGAACAGACCACCCAACCCCGCACCTGCCCTCACGGTAGGCCAACCATGATTCATCTAAGCTCACGCCAGTTAGAAAAAGAGTTTGGCAGAACTGCTTAGTCCCATCCATTCTAATTGCGTTCACATAAGCCACTCTTTGCCGGCACGCTCATTAAGATTACACAATGACAAGTCCTCAGATGCAGTTGCCTTCTTGATTTCAGGAATAGCCCTGACACAATTTCTGTTGCAGGAATCACAGTAGAGTATGTCGTCATACCTACCTTCTTGCGTCTTCTTTGCCCAATCGGCGTCGGCAATGAGCTGACGCCCCAAAGCCACAAGGTCAGCTTTGTTCTGGAAGATAATGTCTGCGGCTAGATGTGGTGAGTTGATCCGTCCCACAGTAATTACTGGGATATCTACTGCCTTCTTTATCGTCTCTGCCTGGGAAACATATGTCCCCATAGGCTGCTTTTTGGAAGGCATAATTTGTCTGGGCAGACGCCCGTAAGAAACATCAATGACATCGACTCCACCTTTTTTCAGAGCCTGAGCCAATTTGATGCTCTGTTCCAGCGTGATGCCGTTAACCATTCCTTCTTCAGCAGACAGACGCCAGAACAAAGGGTATTCTTCACCCACAGCCTTTCTGACCGCCTTGACGCATTCCAGGGCAACAGTCATCCTTTTCTCCACGCTGCCGCCATATTTATCACTCCGCTGGTTATCTAGCGGTGAAAAGAACCGATGCAGCAGATACGCGTGGGCACCGTGAATATTCACAAAATCGAACCCGGCTTCCTTAGCACTAGCCGCGGCAGCAGCAAACTTGCCGATTATGATTCTAATTTCAGCTGCCTTAAGTTCACGAGCATCTCTCGTGGGTGAAGGGGCAATCAATTCTCCTTGGGTACCGGTAAGCCCAGCAGGGAAATGAGAGCCGTGCCACAGTTGAATACCCAATTTTGCTCCAGCATCATGAACGTCAGCAGCAAGGGATGACAACCCCTGCAAGAAAGAGGCCAGAGCTCCGCTTTTCCCCCAAGCTTCATCAGAGGCTAAAATATCCACCGCGGTAGCCGGCAAGGTAATAGCACCTACACCACCTCGGGCTCGCTCGAGATAAAAAGCCTTAGCCCTTTGGCTGCGAAATCCCAGACTCAACTGCAGCGGCGCCATTATTATCCGGTTCTTGACTTCCAGACTTTTGATGGTAATCGGTGTAAACAATTCACCTAAATTCTGTCCTGGCATTTCTTATTAACCTCTCCTTTTTCGTGATAACTTATAAACCGGTCGAGAGCTATGGCTGCACTATGCACCGAGGAATAAACAGGAATGTTCGCCTGTTGGCACTTTTGCTGACAAGCAATTGTGGTTTCCCAGCTTTCAGCATTAGTGAGCTGGTCAATGACCACCACCATCGGTTTGTCAGTCTCACTGTAGATTCTAATGGCGTTATCCAGTATGGCAATAGCGAATTCCTTGGGGAAAGAGGGAAATGGCGGGTTAATGCCCAAAGGTAAATGGAAGACAAGAATATCAACGCCGCTGTAGTCAGCCAGCGTTTTCATCACAGAGTAGGCTCCTAAGGTATTATAGTATTGACCGCCAAGGTCAACAGGATTGTTAACGCTTAGACCAGCGGCACCAGCGCTGAGGAAACTCCTGAGTTTCTGTCTTAATTCCTGCGGTAGTGATGGCAAATCAAGCCCTGTGGCAACATAGGCATCAGTAGCCACAACCGCAGCCCCACCACCAACATCTATAGCACCAAGTCTGCGCCCATTAGTTATTGGTAAATAAAGGAATGTAACCAGAATATCGGCTAACTCCTCCAAAGTAGTCACGGGAATGACGCCCGCCTGCCGCACAAGTCCATCCCATATCTTAGCCGAACCAGCCAGAGCTCCAGTATGCGAGGCCACCGCCCTTGCCCCAGCCTCGGTGCAGCCGCCTTTCATCATTATAACCGGCTTGACTTCTGCTGCCTTTCTCACGGCTCTACCAAAGCGCCTGCCGTCCTTGAGTCCCTCAATATAGGCAGCTATGATTCCAGTCTCGGGGTCAGCGGTGAGATATTCCAGCAGCTCACTCTCATTAACATCCGCAGCGTTACCGAAGGAGATCACCTTACTGAAACGAATGCCACGTTGAGCCGCGTACCGGGTGAAATAAATGGCGTTGCCACCGCTCTGGCAAATGAAAGACACCGGCCCGCTTTCCGTGGGATAATCGGGAGCAAAAGATAAGCCGGCTTTGGGAGAATAAATTCCCATACAATTGGGGCCGATGAGCCTTATGTCGCCTTGCCGAGCCAAATCACAAACCTCCGCCTCCAGCCTTCTGCCTTCCTCGGTGCCATTTTCACTGAAGCCAGAGGTGAAAAACTGGACTACCTTCACTCCCTTAACGGCACAATCCCTAATTAACTGCGGCACTGCAGCCGCTGGAATACAGGATATGACATAGTCAAGCGAATCTGGGACATCCTTAACATTCGGATAGATTTTTAAGCCTCGAAACTCACCGCCTTTTGGATTAATGGGATAAACCGGGCCGTTGAACTTGCACTCGACCAAGGCCCTTACATAAGTTTCGGCCATAGCATCATAGCTCCTGCTGGGCGAAACTCCGGCTACAGCCACCGATTTGGGATTGAAGACAAAATCAAGATCGGCGTTACCTGTCATCTGTTACCTCATTCAATCTGTCATTGCGAGCAGAGCAAAGTAATCCCCGTCTATTACCCACGTCTGCCTCGGCCGAGATCGCCACGGGGCTTGTGCCCCTCGCGATGACAGAAGAAAAACTAAGATTGCTCCGTCGCTATGTTTCCCACGACGACTACTAACTACACTCTATAGCAAACCTCAGGAAGTTCCTTCCCCGGATTACTATCCCTCACATATCTAAGCATATGAATGACATAGAGAATGACAAAGCCAGCCAAATCCTCCCCCTTCATCAGCTTTATCCTGTCGCCAGAGAAAAGAACTCTAAAACTACTTGGTAATTCTTCATCGGCACGGTTAAAAATAAAAAAGACCTGCACCCCGGGAAAGATCTCCTTGCTTATCGCCCAGTCCTCACCCATTCCCAAGGATTCCACCTTAGCACCGATAAACTCAGCTAACTTAGAAACATCGGCAACGTACTCAAGGGCTTCCTTCCTGACTTTCAGCGCCATATCTATCTGCCTCTGATGCGGGCTCACCGCTCCCTCTATTTCCCGCAGGCTAATCAATTTCTTGTCTTTAAGCCCCATTTGATACCATCCTCCGCAAGCGATTCATAGCGCAAGCTTGGAGACTATTTCCTTTGCCCCCTGCCTGAGCGGTGAATTTTCAGGAAGCTCAATTATCGGCTTGCCTTTTATATCCAAATCGGTAAGATTCTGGTCTTCGGGTATAGTAGACACAAGGTCGAGGTCAAAATCGTGGATAGCCTTCCCTATCTCCTGTGGCAGACCATTCTTAACCCGGTTTACTGCTAGGGACACCTTCCCGACCTTAGTTCTCATCTCCTTGATCAAATCTTTCATTCTAGCCGCCGTAGTGATACCCCGCATGGTTACATCGGAAACAATAAGCAGGAAGTCTACGTCTCGAGTCGTCTGCCGGCTTATATGTTCCATCCCAGCTTCAGAATCGATAACCGTATAATCGTAATTTTTAGCCAGCCGGTCTATGGACAGGCGCAGCATGTGATTGGCGGCACAATAGCATCCCGGACCCTCAGGCCGCCCCATAGCCAGAAGGTCAACCTTCGCCGACTCTACCAAGGCTTCCCTTATTTTCATATCCAGAACATCCTGTTTGGACACTGTGGGCGAAAGGCGCCCCTTCTGTATATCTTCAGTGACATCCTCGCGAGCCCGGCCTACGGTTCCTCCTAGAGGCAAGCCTAAAGCGGCATTGAGGTTGGTGGCAGGGTCGGCATCAATAGCCAGCACTACTCCTTTTTTAGACAACAAATCTATGAGCAGGGCAGCGATAGCCGTCTTGCCCACCCCACCTTTACCGGCTACTACAATCGTTTTTCCCATTTCACCCTCCAAACTCACTCTTTAACAATTGGGCCTCAATCGTATACCCGGGGCATCGCCATCGGTTCCGCGACGTATCATTATACCTTGAAATGAACATCATAGCCATTTTAGCCCTGGCAGGCCTTATTTCTGGGGAATTTTACCGTCTCTTGCAAAGGGATACCCTTTAGTGTATAATACTTGTCTAGTGGTTTTAGTTTAGGTTATCACAAACTTAGTTTATATTACTCATATCTACTCAAGTGCTGGATGACCAAGGCTCCAACCAACTATTTATAAGAGAGGAGGTCATCCAATGGGTTTTCAGGACAAGTCGATCCAGTGTTCCGACTGCGGAACTACCTTCACCTTCAGTGCTGATGAACAAGAACTCTTCGCGTCTAGAGGCTATACTAACGAGCCCAAGCGCTGTCAATCCTGCCGCCAGGCAAGAAAGTCAGAGCGTTACGGAAACAGTGGCTACAGGTCTCAAAGGCAAATGTTCTCCGCAACTTGCGCTCAATGTGGCAAAGACACCGAAGTGCCGTTTGAACCGCGCGAAGGTAGACCAGTGTATTGTAGCGATTGCTACAATAAGGTCAAACTAAGCAGGTAACGCTGCTTTTTAAAGGACACACATAGGCCGGGGATACCCGGCCTATGTGTGCTTCCATTACATATCAACTAAAGGAGGCACCAATTGAATATCTATGTGGGCAACTTGGCCTACGAGGTAACCGAAGAGGAATTGCGGGAAGAATTCGCGGCTTTTGGAGAAGTGACATCTGTAAGCATCATAAAAGACAAGTATAGTGGGCAATCTAAGGGATTTGCGTTTGTTGAAATGCCAACGTTGTCTCAAGGCCAAGCGGCAATTAATGGTCTGAATGGTAAATTGCTACACAACCGGGCACTGTCTGTAAGTGGTGCTCGCCCTCGTACCGATAACAGGAGCCGTGGTTCCTATGGTGGCGGCAGAGGTGGTTCCTACGGTGGCGGTAGTGGTGGTAGGCCTGGCAAAGGAGGAGGCCGGAAAAGATACTAAATGGCCTCATCAACTCAGGAAAGAAACAAAGAGGTAGCGAACAATATCCACAGCAAGAGGATAACAGTCGGCAACCTTAACATTCGATATTTTGCCGGTGGGCAAGGTGACCCGCTAATTGTAATTCATGGTGGTGGCGATGGCGCCAGGTCATGGCGGGAAAATGCGAAAGAGCTTTCCAGAAATTATAGTGTATATATTCCCGACCTCCCCGGCTTCGGGCACAGTCAATCGGCTAACGATAAGTTTCATCTACCAGACTTCGTAACCTTCATAGAGGACTTTGCCGATACACTGGGCCTCGAGCGCTTCTATTTAATGGGACATTCGATTGGTGGTGGTATCGCCTTACACTACGCGCTGAAATTTCCCCAGAAAGTAAAGGGGCTGGTGCTGGTAAGCAGCTGGTGCCTGGGAAAAGAAACAGCACTTTGGGTCAGGCTCCTGTCTCATCCAGCTCTTTGCAAGTCTCTCGGGGAAGCTGGCATTGCTATCTTAAAGGGTGTTAAATGGCTGGCTCGCCTATTCTATGCTCCTTTTAAATTTGCCAACCCTCTTACCCGGGTCAAGATGGACATAGGAAAGACCATGACGACATTGAGGGGGCAGACAACAGTGTTGCTGAACCAGCTTTCTGAATTAACTATGCCTACGTTGTTGGTCTGGGGTGCTGGGGACCGTATTGTACCTGCGGCTCATGCTTACGTTGCCGCTGAGCTGATTCCTGACTGTCAGTTACACATCTTCGAAGGGTGTGGTCATAGCGTCTACAAGCAAAGAACCGAGGAGTTTTCACAGCTTCTGGCGAATTTCTTGGACTAAAAGCTGCCATCTTTGACAAGAGACATTATCCCCTTGCATCAAAACCTCATCAACTAATCTCCTTTCTAGAGATATAAGCACAGCCCTTCAGTTATGTCCATTGCCCCTTTCTACAACGTGCAGAGACTTTCTTCAAGTGGTATACTACCTCCGTTAAGCATTACAAACCTTGCCGCAAACTGCAAAGAACTAAATACAGAGAGGGGGAAGGAAAGTAATGGACGAATATAAAGTTTACAAGTATAGATGGGTTATTCTGGCTGTCTATATGTATGTAGCCGCTCTTACTCAGCTGTACTGGCTGAACTTTGCCGCCATTGAGACTTTCATTGAAGAACGTTTAAGCATACCGGCAAGCAGCGTCATGTGGTTCACGCTGGTTTTTCCCCTAGTCCAAGTTTTACTTACCATGCCCGCTGGCCTGGTTATCGATAAGAAGGGATTTAAATACGGCGTTGGCATAGGTGCCCTTTTCACCGGCATATTCGCCATGCTCCGCCTGGTTAATCCTGACTCATTCACCATACTCCTGATTTCCCAGATAGGAATTTCAATAGGGCAACCTTTTGTACTGAACGGCGTTACCAAGCTTGCCGTAACCTGGTTTCCACAGAAAGAAGAGGCCACTGCAGTGGGGCTCGGCTCTCTGGCACTGTTCATTGGCATGATGGTTGGGTTGGGAGCAACGCCAGCGCTGGTGCAATTCCTGGGATTCGAAACCATGCTCCTAATCTACGGCGCCATAGGCCTTTTGGGCGTGGTGCTGTTCTTTACCCTGGTTAAATCCAAGCCCGAAATTGCCCCCCGAGAAGTAGAGGAGCAGGAGGAACTCACAAGCTGGCAAGGTATCAAGACGATTCTTAAAATGAGGGACTTTGTGATTCTCGGCTTTATAGCCTTGATAGGTATTGGAGTTTTCAACGGCCTGGCTACCTGGCTGGAAAAAATATTGAACGAACTGCATCAGATTCCAATGACCGATGCCGGCACTATATCCGCAATACTGATTCTTAGCGGCATGCTCGGCTGCATCATCATCCCATTGGTTTCGGACAAAATAATGAGGAGGAAGCCATTTCTACTGCTGGCATCCTCAATTGGAGTTGCATCCATCATCGCTTTGATGCTCACTAAGGGTTATGCGCTGAACATGGTCAATGGCATATTCCTGGGCTTCTTCCTGATTTCTGCTCTGCCCATAATGCTGACGATGTCTGCCGAGATCACGGGCGCCAGGTTCGCCGGGATTTCCGTGGGCTACTTGCAGCTTTTGGGAAACGCCGCTGCCGTAGCTATTGTTCCCACGATGGAATTCATGCGCGGAACCACCGGGCAGTACATCTTGCCGCTGGCATTTATCGCAGGATTATTGGGCATATCTTTCATACTGGCAATAGTGTTAAGAGAGCCTGCCAAAAGCTAATGGAGGTAGAATTTCTCTAGAGTAATGTGTGCTTGCTATCACATTGGTCCAGGCTAGTAAATAAGAGACGACAACAACATACAGGCCACTGCAATATATCTATCCCTACACTCACTCTACAATTACTATCTTATAAGCTACAACTTGAGCCGGATAAGACTCCATAACGGGTCCCGAGAACCATATCTGTACCTTCTTGCCCTCTTCTAAAGAGGCAAAGCTTGCCGGGTATCGTACGTCACCGACCAGCATGCGTATCAAGGTCATGCTGGTTATCGTGACCGCATACTTATCAGATGTCTTATCATCGAGTGACCCCACGAGAATCTGTCCCGGCTTTTCACCCTCTTTAACCTGCTGCACGCCGTCAATCCAACCTACCAAGTCTGGTTCTGCGTATGCCTTTGAAATGGCACAGGCACTGAATAAAGAAATAACAGCTGTTAAAAAGATAGCCCCTAAGAACAACTTGGTCTTAACCATCGCTGTAGCCACCTCCTCTTAGGTTCCCAATATATATAACGAAGAGAAGGTAAAATTAGTTTAGCCAGCTTGAAAGGCTTTAAGGGGGGAAATAAATAGTCAGGTCACATTTGTGCAAGAATAGGGTCTTGTAGGCTCTTTCGAGTAGAAGGTTGGGGAAAATCGTGATTGCCCCTTATGGTTCACTTTCGCCGTAGACGGAAGCGAAGAACGCCTGCTCCAGCTCAACTACCTCAGCCGGAAGCTGGTTAACCTTGCCCAGACTCAGGGCAGAGACGTATATTTTCGCCATCTCCTCCGCCAGCTCGCAGATAGTCAAAGCTTCACGCATGTCCCTGCCCACGGAGAGAACGCCATGATTTGCCAGTATGACGGCGTTTCTAGGTCCCAGCGCCGAGACCACGTTTTTCGCCAGCTCTGGGGTACCGGGGAAACCGTATTGGGCAACCTTTATCTCCCCGCCGATAAGGATGACTTGCTCATCTATTAGTGGAGGTATATCCAGGCCGGCAACGGCAATGGCGCTACAAAGGGGGGGATGAGCATGAACGACGGCATTGATCTTTTTCCGCGCCTTGTGAACCTCGATGTGCATTACCATCTCTATGGTAGGTTTCAGCTCGCCTTCGACCTTCTGTCCGGCAAAATCAACCACCACTATGTCGTCAACCTTGAGCGAATCATAATAGCAGCCGCTGGGAGTAATGGCCAGCAGTTCCCGACCACCGGGGTCTTTAAGTCGCAGGCTAATATTACCCGCCGTGCCCACCACCAACCCCTTCCTCTCCATCTCCTGAGCCGCCTCAATCACTTGCTTCTTTTCAGATTCCCACATCACTATATCATCTCCTGATTCTTAAGACTTAAGCTTTCGATTGGTCAGCCCAACATCTATGACTGGACTAGGCAGATACTATCGGTGGTTTCCTGTCTCTCCACGGATGAGCTTTCTCGAATGCCGCTGAGGCTCTTAGTACCAGCGCCTCGTCGAGACGCCTGCCAACAATCTGCAGCCCTACGGGAAGTCCTTCGGAGTTGAAGCCGCAGGGGACCGAAGCCGCCGGCTGCCCGGTGAAGTTGAAGGGATAGGTAAAACAGACCCAGGAGCTTGGACTGCTGTCCTGACCATTTACCTTCTCCGGCCCCAGCGGTCCCATGTCTCCGGCCTCAAAGGCAGCTGTCGCCAGAGTCGGAGTCAACATCAGGTCATACTTCTCAAAGACCTGGCTGGCCTGCTCATAAAATTTGTAACGGTTGAACTGCACCCTGATTACATCGCGGTTATTGTAGGCTGAGGCGAACTCTATGAATGGTATGTAAGGAGGAAATACAATCTCTTTGAACTTGTCCAGTTCATTTTCGTGTGCAGTGAGAGTTTCTGATAACAAGGTGACCAGGAAATCAGGTTCCATATTCATCCAGCCTGGTTTTATCTCCTCCACCGTACAGCCGAGCTCCTTAAAGCTAAGAGCTGCCTTCCGGCAAATTTCAAGCACCTGGCTGTCCACAGGGAAGCCGCCGCCGAGGTCGGACGAGAAAGCCACTCTCAGACCCTTGATGTCGCCCTTCATGTCCTTTTGGAATTTGCCCGGATATTGCGGCAGCGAGTTCTGGTCGTAGAGCGAGGGACCGGCCATTACATCGAGCATAAGCGCATTATCCTCGACCGTCCGGGAAAGCGAGCCTTCATGATTGAGGGTTTCCCAGCCGGGCAAATGAGGATAGGTTGGCACTCTACCATAAGACGGCTTCAAGCCAAACACGCCGCAGAAGCTTGAAGGTATCCTTATGGAGCCGCCACCGTCGTTGCCGTGAGCCACCGGGCAAAGTCCTGCGGCTACGGCCGCCGCAGCACCGCCGCTGGAACCGCCCGGCGTCCTGTTCAAATTCCAGGGATTAACAGTTTTGCCAAACACGAGGTTATCGGTGATACCAACCAGTCCGAACTCCGGTAGGTTAGTCTTGCCCAGTATGACCGCACCGGCATTTTTCAAACGCTCGACCAGAATCGCATCCCTATCCGGTACAAATTTCTCGTACAGCTTTGAGCCGAAGGTGGTCCTTATGCCTTTGGTGAACACATTGTCCTTAATGGCGATAGGCACGCCTTCCAGAGGCCTCGGCTTCCCTTTTTGAAAGGCGTTTTCAGACTCCTTTGCCGCCGACAAAGCCATCTCGTTAGTCCTGGTGACAAAGGCATTTATCTTGGGGTTTATTTCGTCTATTCTTGCCAGCAGCGTTTTCACCACTTCAACCGGTGACAGCTTCCCCTTTTTGTAGGCAGACAAAAGCTCAACAGCAGACATCCAGCAAACTTCAGACATGATTAGCATACCCCCTTATCAAGATGAATCTAGTATAGCCTTCGACCACGGGCACGTCAAAGACGACCTTCGCTGATTAACATATTTAGGAGGCGTCCGGCAAGACTTGGGGAATTTCTGAAATATGGCGCAAGTATAAATGGCAACGATGGGTCAGGAAGATAGCGCCGCCCACCCCACTGACTTGAGGTCAAAAATTGTGACCTCAAGAACTCAAACTGTCCCGACTTGCACTGGAACACAAAGTCCTAAAGAGTCAAAATTATGCGAAATATACTAAACTATTGCATCATATATTAAACTATAGCTCAAGTAAAAGTAATATATATTCCATAATTGCTATAATAATACTTGACATATTATATAATTTGTGCTAATATTAATTTTGGTGACGGATTTTACAATAGGAGGCTGCAGAAATAAGTATGAACAATAATGAAACTCCAGAGGAACGATTTAAAAGACTTGCCATATCGAGAACTAATGCTGTGCTAGATAAGCTTAGAATTCTCGGCAACTTGTCTAACAGGCAACTATATAGTTATTCAGAAGAGGATATAGAAAGAATCTTCTCGGCAATAAATAAACAACTTAGAGAAGTTAAGGCTAAGTTTAACCCTGGGAAGCAACAAAGGTTTAAGTTATGAGCAGGAGTATGTAACGATGAAGAAGAGGGATGTAAATTTAGGACGCACCGATGAAAATATTGCAGATCAATACGATCATCTCTGTGAGGGCCTGCAAAAGGATGCGGGGCAGAATTCTTGGGACGCTAGGCTGACCAGCAAAGGAAAGGACTGGAAATTAGCTTTCATGTATCACCCCCTGCTAAATTGCTTGATTATAGAAGATTTTGGGACATGTGGAATGAATTCTAAAAGATGGAAGGAGTACCAAAGCTTATGGGACACGACTAAAGCTCAAGAAACTGCACTAGGAGCTCGAGGTCAAGGCAAATTCTTGTTTCATTATTTCGCCAGAGGTAAGCTTGTTCTGACTGAAAGCTTTGATGAAGATGGGATATATCGTTTTTCATTTGGAACAACTGATGAATATGATGACGAAACCGGGAAGCTAAGTGATTTTATCCCTTCTGCAAAACCACCGGATCACCAAGGCGCCCGCATTTGGATCATGGATTTAAAACCAGATCTCAGGGATGAATTGCTCGACTGTAAAGAGTTCGTGAGTCACATAGCAAAAACTTGGTGGGAAATTATTAGGAATTGGAATGTTAGCTTTATGGTCAACCTTGATGGCATTGAACGCAAAGTGGAACTACCTCAGCTACCAGCAGTCGAAAAGGAAAAGGTTTTCACTAACGAAAAGATCAGCGATCTAGGCAGGATAAAGAAGCTCACATTGCGATACTGCAAAGGCGAAGTCCCCGAATATCTTAGGGGGTAGCGGTACAGAGAGGTGGAATGACCATTATTAGGCTCCCTATTTCTGCGGACGAAACGATTAAGAACAAGATTTACGGATCATGCACTTTCGACGAAGATTTAGAGCGAGAACTAAAGAAGGTGGAATTCCCTAATCATTTTGGTTTTGCCTCCAAGAGAGCTTGGAATCATGCGAGGGAATATATTAGACGAAAATCAGAAGAGTTTGTTCAAGAAATCAGCCCAGTGAAGAAAAAAGAGGTGACAGCACTACCCCAAGATCTTATTCAGCGGGCAGTCCGTATTGTCAATGACCTTGTGAGAGAATATGCTCCAGAGCTAGCCATGGAAGCCACAGGTCCAGGGGGCAAAAAACCAAAGCCTGAAGAACACAAAACAAAGCAGCCTCCTGAAATACGAATTGATGCTTTTAGAGGTAACGCTAGAAAACTGGAGTACGACGAGTCTCTTATAACGGAATGTGAACTTATCAATGATACCGCAGATGAAGCAAAGGTGCTATTTCAAATGGAAATTAGACACGAGGAGGGTGACCTAAAATTCAATCCAAAATACACGATTCAACTTGCCCCTAATGCTAGAAAGGGAATCGATATCCCACTTGTTGATTTCCGAGAAATTATTGATAAGTCTGGCGAATATAAGGCAACTGCTGTTTTGACAGACTCGAGTGGAAATGAGCTCCACAAACGCTCGTTTACCTTTTATTTACATGAAGAGCCACCTCCACCAAAAGGAAAGGTATTCTTAAGCACTATGGTGTTTTCGAATGGCAAAGGCACAACTTTGGAAAGAAAAAGGCATTTGCCTGTAACAGAGAGGGGAGCCCTCAGAATAATTTTTGATCATCCTGATTTTGTTCATACTAGGGAGCTAGTAAGCTCCAAGAAAGCCAAGCTAGGCGAGATTCTTATCTACTCTATTAAGTGCGGCGTAGACGAAGCAATAGAGGGGCTACTTGAACTCAGGTATAATGAAGGCCAGTTGAACACGGATGAAATAAGAGTAATTAGAGATAAGCGTGATGCAATGTATTATTACGCTGTGCTAAGCGCTTTGGCATAAAAGTAAGTTTGGGTGAAGGAGTGTCCGTGCCATGGCGAAGAGAAAAAGGGGTATATTAAGGAGAGAAACAATAACTGTAGACGGCAAAGAAATAGAGGTTGATACTTTCGATGCAACATTGATTCTAGGTAGTGGGACAGAACTTGAAAGCATTGACGAATTGTTGAGGCAGGACGAGGCAGAAAATTTAATACGAGCTGCATTGAGTGAAATAGAGGCCATCGCAAAGAAATATGCAGGCAAAAAGAGAGAATCTTTATATTATTACGAAGCGGGTAAAGTCCTTCAGTTTGTCGACAAGCAAGGCTTCACCGATAGAAGAGGTCTTATTTGGCGTCGGATGGGATATGACCTACGCCCAGACCTATTCGGTGGGAAAAGAAAGAATGCCGAAGAATCAAAAAGGTATCCAGAAACCATGTACCACCTAGGAAAGCAGCTAAAAAGGAACGTAGAAAGAGCTAACTTCGACCAATGGTACGAGATATTAAAGTTCAAAGACATTTATAAAGACAAGGACCTTCTTGAACAGATTCTTGCATTATGCGAGCAAGGGCTATCTAGCGTTCAGCTACGCCAGCGAATTAAGGAAATTCGGGCGTCAAAAAGCAAGGACAAATGAGGTTAAAACTCTTAGTTATTCTTGGGTTTTAGCTCCCGAGACTGGCACCAGGCTGGGTGGGGAGAGACGTATAACGGCATTATATTCCGGCGGGCAGACGAGCTGGCAGCTGCCGCACTTGGTGCACTTGCTCTGGTCGATGACCTTTATACCCTTTTCATTAGTGGTGATGGCTTTCACGGGACAGGATAAGACACAATGCTCGCAGGCTCGCTCGCATTTCTCGGGAAGTATGTAATAGGCGATTAGCTCTTTGCATACCAGCGCCGGACATCGCTTCTCCAGAATATGGGCTTCGTATTCATCACGGAAATAGCGAATCGTGGTTAGGGCTGGATTGGGCGCCGTTCTGCCCAAGCCGCACAGCGAGCCACCACTTATGTCCTGCCCAACTTCAACCAGCCAATCTATGTCCTCAATCTTGCCTTTGCCAACAGTAATGTCCTCCAACATGTCCAGCATCTGCTTGCTGCCAATGCGACAGGTGGAGCACTTGCCGCAGGACTCCTTCTGTATAAAGTCGAGGAAGAACTTGGCGGTATCAACCATGCAGTTGTCCTCGTCCATGGCAATGACACCGCCGGAGCCCATAATTGCTCCAGCTTTGCGGAGCGAATCGAAATCTACCGCCGTCCGCAGCATGCTTTCAGGTAAACAGCCGCCGGAGGGCCCGCCTATCTGCACCGCTTTGAATTTCTTACCACTGCGAATGCCACCGCCGATATCGAAGATGAGCTCGTGCAGCGTTGTACCCATAGCCACTTCCGCCAGCCCGGTGTTGACCATCTTTCCGGCCAGTGCAAAGGCGGCTGTGCCCTTGCTGCCTTCAGTACCGATGCCGGAAAACCAATCAGCCCCGCGAGCCAGTATCAGAGGAACGTAGGCATAGGTCTTGACATTGTTAAGCACCGTAGGTTTGCCCCACAAGCCGGCCTTCACCGAATGAGGCGGTCTGGCCCTGGGCATGCTACGTCTGCCCTCGATGGCATACATTAAGGCGGTGGATTCGCCGGAGACAAAGGCGCCAGCTCCCTCGACTATCTCGATATCAAAGCTGAAACCGCTGCCCAGAATATTATCGCCTAATAGCCCCAGATTCTTTGCCTGTTCCAGTGCAACCTGCAAGCGCTCGATAGCCAGTGGATACTCAGCTCGAATATAGATAAACCCGTCATGAGAACCGACGGCATAAGCGGCGATAACCATGCCTTCTATGACCTGCTGAGGGTCGCTCTCCAAAACCACCCGGTCCATAAAAGCCCCCGGGTCTCCCTCATCAGCGTTGCAGATTATATATTTAGTCTGCCCTGAGGCTTCGCGGCACTGCTGCCACTTCCTGCCGGTGGGGAAGCCGGCACCACCCCGACCCCTGAGGCCAGACTTCTTTATCTCCCCGACTATGGTGTCGGGCTCCATTTGCAGAGCCATAGCCAGGCTGCTGTAGCCACCGTTGGCGATATAGTGGTTTATATTCCCGGGGTCGATGTAACCGCAGTTTCGCAGGAGCAGGCGATATTCGTGCTCAAATCTGGAAAGCTCTGGAATATAGACTGCTTTGCCATCACCGCCGTCAAGGGTGCCCAAAGCCAGGTCAAGGCAGGGGTCATCACCCAGTACATAGCCTTCGACAAGCGTGGGCACAACTTGAGGAGTTGCATTGTTATAGCAGACGGTGAAGGAACTAGGCTTGATTATGGTTACCAGCGGCTCGAAGGAGCAAAGCCCGATGCAGCCGACCTCGGTAACCTTGGCCCGGGCATTTCTCTTCGCCAGCTCGTTACTAAAAGCTTCGACTACCGGCAGTGCACCGGCGGCTCGGCCACAGGTAGCCGTGCCGATGAGTATGTGTGGGGCTTTGCCGTGATACTGGGAGTCCCAGTTGGACTTCGCCTGCTTTTGGATTTCTTCAAAGGTCATCAACTGCCCCTAATGTTTCTCCGGCTGCTCCTGGCTTACCGGCTTAACGGTCACCAGCACCTCCTCGACCTTCGGTGGTGTCATCCTAGGATAGACAGAGTCGCTGACTACCACGACTGGGGCCAGAGCACAGCAGCCAACGCAGGCTACCCTATCCAGACTGAACTCTTGGTCAGATGTGATGCCGCCGACCTGGATGTCAAGCTCCCTGGCCATGGCCTCAAGGACAAGCTTGCCTCCAGCCAAGTGACAGGCGGTGCCCATACAAACCTTAACCGGGTGCTTGCCGAGGGGTGTGAAGCGGAACAGATTATAAAAAGTGGCGATGCCGTACACCGTGCTCTCTGGGATTTCTAGAAAGTCGGCGATGGCTAGCATCGCCTCTTTTGGAATATAGCCAAACTTATATTGAACTTGCTGAAGAAGGGAGATTAAATGGCGTCTATCCTTCTTGTTTGGGACCAGGATGTCTACCAGTTCTGGCTTCAGTTCTTCCACTTCTTCACGAGGCCCGGTAAGTAGGCTGGTATCTCGCTGGCTTCTCTGGGCCCGACGATGATTTCCCAACCGGGCAGTGCCTCTTCTAGTTCTCCTTTAATTCGGGCTACTTTGCCCGGAATAACAAGCTTCTTGTGCTTTACTTTGCCTTCGATTCCAGTCTTTTTAATAAATGGCCCGATGGAGTCGCCAGAGAACTTGCCAGCAGCCCAGCCGGTGAGGACGCCAAGTCCTTCCGTATCCTTAACGCACAGCCAGGACGCAACCTTGCTACCCTCAATCTCCGAGGCAACAATAAAGTAAGTCAACGCCCAGTTGCTGGTAATCAACACCGGTGATTCGTCATTCGGCTCGCCTATCTCGTAAACCTTCTGCTCCACAGACATCGGTATGCGCGGGTCGGTATAGATATTTAGCCTCTGCACCAGCAACGGCAATAACGAGTACCGGTCGAAGTCAGAGAGAACAATTATGCCGGGATATTTAATCACAAACATGGCGGCAAGCAGAATCTCCCTGATCTCGTCTTTCGCTATGAAGCAGGGGAAGCTGATAGTAGGATAACCCAGAGGTCTGAAGTTCTGTTTCAAAGCTGCTCGTCGGATGAGTGTCTGATCCCTGATAGCTTCCTGCATATTCTTGGCGATTGGGTCCAAGACGATCTCATCAAGGCCCGCCTCCTTCAGCTTGGTGGTCAGTGGTATCAGCTCCTCCACGCTGTGACCCCTCACCACCACCGGCGTCGGCGAACTCTTAATTCCAGCAATTATCTTGTCGATGTTATCTTTGGTGACCGCGTAAAGTAACGGCTTCCTGTCACCGCATATCTTTCGAGCTGAAAGCAGAGTATCAACATCTTCGGACATTAGCACTACAGGCAGGTCGGTGCTCTCGCAGACCTTCTTCACCAATGCCTCAAACTTAGCTTTATCACCTGACTCAAACCGCAACGCCAGAACGTTCGCCTTAAGAGTCAGCCCCACCCAGGGGAACTGCAGCTCCTTTATCTTCGTCAGCTTCTCATCTATTTTTGCATCAGCATCCTTATCCGAGATAAGCAGGGCAATGCCCGGCTGATGGACAAAGGTCTTCTCATGCCGGTAAACCACCTCTTCACCACCGATCTCGAGGGCATTTTTGCCAGAGCCAATGGTCACCGGTTTGATAGGTGGTGCCAGAGCTTCTTCCAGCTCGGCCTTGACATCTGCTGGCAGGTAAGGACATTTATCAAGTGCTACACCAGCAGCAGCCAGCTTCATGGCAAAGGCAAAACAGGTGGGAAAACCACATTCACGGCAATTCTTTTTGCCTCCGTCGGGAAGCCTCTTTACAACGTCAGTTCCTTTTAACGCCATGTCGATCCTCCTAGTCCGTTTTATACAGGAAGTTCTACCTCACCCTTCACCCAGGGATGGCCTACCTTATCCAAAAACGCAATCAGCTCATCAGTGTTTTTAGCATCTTCCTCTGTAGCTATCTTATCGTACAGGTCTGCGGGTATAGCATCCTTGTATCTCTCTTTTATCTCCTTGGGCATCCACACACAGCGCTTGATTCCACCATCGGCATACAGGAACTTGGGCGACCTGAGATACTCCAGTGCTAGGCCCAGGAAGCCCTCTACCTGCCGGCCACCGCTGGTGTCTGCAGCCATAGTGGAGAAAGGCACACCGACTACTGTGGGCCCAGCAAAATCGCGGTGGACGAGGCCGAAGGCATCGACTTCGGGGATATAGAACCAAATCGCCTGGAAGCAACCGCAAGAGGTATGCGGATGCTCAAAAGCGCTATGGAGAAAGACCCTGTCATAAGCCCCCATAGATTTTATTGCTCCCAGCTCGTTGCAGCCTTTGTACTCCCCTCTTATCGGGTCTAAACATTCACCCTTCTTTACCTCCTGTACCGGCCCCTCCGGGTCGAGCTTGTAAGCGGCTCTGCCATCGAACCAGCTTATGGCCCCGCAATTAGCCACCCTCTCCGGGGTGGCAATGCATATATGGGTCGGGGCAAAGCTCTGACACAGGGCACAGCTATAAAACTCCTGAACATCGTCCTCTTTCAAGCCACGGGCCCTCTCATCCCTTGCCTTATAGACCTCGCGGGCCTTGGCTAGAAGTTCCTCAACCTTCTTCTCATCGGTAACAAAGGTGATGGAAATCTTCTCGATGACATCCAACTCAGATGTATAGAGGAACATCAGTATCTGGCCAATGGCTTCAAAAGAGTTAAGCCCCTTAGCCACGGAGTCCTTGCTCAGCCTGACCCACATCTCGTCTCTCTGGTTCATGTGATACAAGCCCTCTATATAATTGGCATAAAGGTGAATCCTTCGCTCAAACACTGGCTCCATGTCTTTCTCTAGCTTGGCACCGGCAACATCGATTAGCAAACCTATGGGGTAACTCCCCCCTTCTTTCAAGTCTTTGATGTCCGGGCCGATGACCTCAATCTTCTGGTCCTCAACCTCGTCAATACCCTTTAGAGTCACCAACTCAAATTTGCTCTTCGCCTGTGGGCCACCAAATTCGACATACATGTCGCCTTTTCTAATTACTTCGCCCTCGTATTGTGGGCCAACGTCCACTGGGAAAATTCCTGCCATTTTGTTATGCCTCCTTACTCTTTAAATTTGTAATTAGATTATCTAGAAATTCCTTCCACTGTTCATCTTTTCTCATATTAGGAAGGGAATAGCTGGCATGTGGATAATAAAATTTGCACAAGGTCATAGTCTTAAGGTGCGAGGCATAATGCTTCAGGGTGGAAAGTCCCTGCTCACCGAGGTCAGTCCTGAACCCAAGAAACATCACCAGATCGTGATTACCTTCCTTCTTGACCCCTTTCCATGCCGGGTCTTTGAGATGGTTGAGAATCTCTATAATGTCATAGCTGCTGGCTGGCTCAACGCCCAGCTCAAGCAGCTTCTTCTTGGTGTGAGCAGTAGCGCATATGGGAATATCAAGTGTCTTAGCTATCTCCACACCATACTCTATAAGAAGCTTGCCGCCTAAAGTCGTGGTAAGAGCCCAGGAGCCGAGCACCAATAGCGGCCTTGTAGCTCGTTTAATCAGGTGCGCATACTCGCTGGCATCTTCAATAATCTTAGCTGACTTAGTGCCGGTTAATACGTTAACTCGATGATATGGTAAAGTCGTGGTCATGATAAAACCTCCTTACTTAGCTACCTTAACATCCTTAATAGCTTTCTCTACTGCCAATTTAGTCATAAGCCCGCCACGGTGCATCAGAGTGTCTTCAAATTCCTGGTCTATCCCCATTGTCGCCAGACAGGGGTATTGATGATGGAGAAGTCCGGATTTCTCCACGGCGTCCCTTTCCCAGATTCCCACCAAACCGTCAGCCACATACGGACTGCAGCCACAGGGAGCCCCCCTGATAACTGTGACCCGCTTTATTTTATCTTTATCAAGCTCTATGTCCACTTCTGGCTTTCCGAAATACTTAGCAAATTCTTTAATATTAGGGTTCTGACTATCCTTCTCTGCCAGGGTACAGAAGGGAACGGGATAGACCATGTCCACTCCCATAGATTCCAGCTTGCGCTTAATCTGTTTGGCCAGACCGGGCGGCAGCCAGACGCGGTTATCCGCCGGGGCAATCACTGCTTTGGCACCGCTCTTCTTCACCATGTCGGGAATCATCTGAGCCACCCCTGGGTGCTCACCTAGAGATATCAGCAGATCGGCCTCCGGCAACTCTTTAGGCAGAAACTCATCAGCGTCATCGATTATGGCTGGCAAGTCCTGCTGGAAAGTGTAAGAATAAACCTTCCAGTCAGCCGAACCATACTTCCTTATGTTATCGGCAATTCTCTGGCCATAATGGCCTTGTATAGCTACCAGAATGCGCATAAAATTCTCTTTTGAATCTCCTTAGTGGACGACCGCATCCAGCGGGACCTCGGACGTATAAGTTCCGATCAGAGTAGGCAGAGTCAAGACTGGCTTCTCCTTCCATCCCACTTTCTCAAGATAGGCCATCACTTCTTTCTTAAAGAATATGGGTATATCTGTAGCCTTTCTGACGAAAAGGTGAAGGTCGTCAGGCAGGGTTCCCATATATTGCTTATGCAGGGCAATATAATGGGTGAGCTTCAGCTGGCGCCCCTGAGCAGTATCGTTCTTCCTGATGCACAACTTAGCCATGGTTACCATCGCCCTCTCTTTGGACTCTACCACTGTAATCAGATGTTCAGGCGATGGCTCCTCAGTGTTTACCAGCTTTTTCTCCCTGCCATCCATCACCGTCCAGTCATCCTCCTCCTTCCGGCTCATATAGAGTCTTCTATACTTGGAGGAATGAGGACCTAAGACAACTGGTATGCCCAGCCGATTACAGCCCGTGGCGATTGACGCTGCTTTCTGAGAATAAGCTCCCCAAGCAAGGCCGCAGGCACCGACGCGATTTAAGATATAGTCGGCGATAACCTCATAATTGCCTCGCAAAGGCAGAGTGGCGAAGATATTAGCCACCTTCATGGCAGCGCCGGTGATATGGGAATTAGCTACGCAGGAACCGACATTAAGAACTCCGCCGGCGTCGAAATTGGGCGGATACTTCTCATAAATAGTTTTGCCTTCCTTGTCCTTCTTCATCCCGGCCACCATAGCCGAGCAGCCGCTTAGCACCACAATATATTTCCTCTTGGCGAATTCCTCAGCGATGTCGGCTATCTCAGTAATCTCTTCAGGGAAGTTGGAGCAGCCGACGATGGCGATGATGCCGGGTATAGTGCCCAAGACGATAGGCGCACCGACTTTTCTTATCTCTACGTCCATAATCGGTCCTCGCCCCACCCTCATCTTCCACGTTTCCCAGCTGGCTGCTGCCTGCATCATCTTGATTATGGGCACATGGCGAGGGCACTCCTGGTCGCACTTGCCACAGCCGATACACTTGTTAAACACCTCCACCAGCGGCTGTATATTGCCATTTTTCGCCGCCTCGATGGCATCGCCGACCGGCAGCAAATTGGGGCAGACCTGGCTGCACATATTACACAGCTTATGGTCTTTGGCTAAATCGGGCACCTCTTCCGGCTTGACCAGCACCTTGTTCCTCTTAGGCGCCAGTTCCATAGCTACTTTTACTGCTACTTCGGCTGCCTTATCCGGGTCAAATATCAAAGTCTGCTTTCCACCTACCATGTCTTTGACTATTTCGTCTGCTTCCCTCTTGCTCACATCTTCAAGCCCATAGCAGATTTTGTCATTGGTAGCAATCAGGGCTGTGCCCACCTTGGCAGCCTCTACGGGGGTGTCGCATCTTACACACTGCTCATCGGTGACGATAACATCGGCGATGCCAGTCCTGATGAAGAAAAGCTGGCGAGACAGAGGGCCAACCACCTTAGCCCTATCACTGTATCTCACCACCTCTTGCGCGGTGCAACAAATGCCGGCGACTTCGACCTTATCCTGAAGGCCATTGGCATTTATATAATCAACGATGGGGATAGCCGTAACCGGGTTATGCCCAATCAAGAGTACAACCGGCTTCGTCCTGTCCACTGCCCCCCAACCCAGGTCAACCAATGGGGTCTCAGCCACAGATGTCGGATAGCCGAAACCTACTATCTCGGCAATGTCGGCGGCTTCCAAGGCAACGTGGTCTAGCATGGAGATATGAAGGGCTTTAGACTCATAATCAAGCGCCGAACCCTCCTGACCGGTATGAAGCGCCGAGATACAGTGAATAAGCTGATTCTCCACATACTCAACAGCCTTCTCCAGGTCACCCAAATTTTCTGGCTTGAGCCCAAGGATCGTCCGTATATGCGGCGCCTCTACAAGTATCTGGTCACCGAGATTAATTTTATAATCTTTGCCATGTTTCTCAATCAGATAGTGAAGCACATGCCGAGCGTGTCCACCATGAGCCGCCGTGCCCATACAACAGGCTAAAAGCACAACCCTAGCCTGCTGAGCTGAAATATCTATGCCACAAGCTCCCCTCTTATCCCCGGTAAGGTCGCATTTGCCGTAAGTGCAGAAGCAGCACAAATCACACATAGGCGCATAAAAGGGCTTATAGGTCTTGAGCAGCCTCATGTCCCAGTTTCTTAAATCGGGAAGCTCAGGCATCGGCGTATGCCCCACAGGTTCCCAATTATCTTCCGCCCGTATTATCTCGTTTACCGTATCTTTCCGCAGATTTTTCTTCTTTTTGGTAACTACAGCCATTATGGATACCTCCTTATATAAAGATGATTACTATTTAATTATACTATTAATGAGAATAGTTATCAATATTATATCTTGCCGTCTATAACCTCTCGCATGAGTTTACAGTTTTCAGGTTGCCTCAATATCAGGACACTGGCACCCGCCAAAATAAGGCTAATGGCGGTAATGCTCTCCCACAGAAGCCCCTGCTTTTCGCTTTCCTTAGCCTGCTTGGTCCTGGCACACTCGCTGCCAAGGTCAGCGATAATGGGCATCTGCATGGTATTATCGCCGAACATGACGCCGATGTGCTTGGTTCTCTCCATTATAGTGAAGCTGTATTCCATACCATAACCCAAGGCCGAGCTTAATGGGTCGATGACTATCCGCTCACGGGGGAACGTCTTCAGCAGCTTTACATTTAACTCCTTCTCCAGGTTTATATCCAATGGAGACTGAGCGATTATGCAATGCCCATGGTCTAAAGCCGCCTTGCTTATAGGCTCATAGTTCTCCTTGGCCAGCGGACCCAGGAGGAGATTTTCACCGGCACAGACTTCCGCCACCTTGGTCAACACCTCGATATCCTTTGTCCCATCGCCAGAGCCATAGACGATAAGCGGCGTCTTTATGGCCGATGCCACCTGCTTGACTACGGCAGCGACCTTGTCCGCCGGAGCATTCGCCCCAGCCGGGTCAGTGCTCACCAGACGCAGGCAAACGAGGTCAGCACCAAGGTCTAAGCATTTCTTCGCCCAGGCCACCGGGTCGGAAAGAACGTCCTTATAAGGCCGGCATTCCCATTCGGTCCAGTTTGTCGGCGCAGCATCAAGGACTTCTAAAGCCAGCCGAGGTCGGTTCTCTATCTTGCCCTCGAAAAAATGAAAGGGGAGAACGCTCTCTCCCCCAATCTTTAAAGCTTTTTCTCCCTTACCAATCACCACCTCGGCTACTTTTCCTGAATAGGTCTCCAAAGGTGCTTTGTAGTCCATCGTTAACTCCTTTTAAAGAATTCTAACTCTCGAGCCAAGCGTGAGAGTAAAGTGTCTCTGCCATGAGCACTTTTGTGGTTTTAACGTAGTCTCGCTCTTTCTGCGACAGCGAAGCGATGTCTATAGCCTCCCCGTCCATCGTCTTGTAGATAAGGTCAACGATCTTAGGGAGCTCGCCCTTATTTAGCTTGACCAGCTCCTCATCCAGGACATCGGCAATTGCCGAGTAGAGCCCCCTTCTTCCCAGCATTATCATGTAGGTGCGATTGAGAATACCTCTGAGTTCCTCGGGTGTGCCGTTGGATACGTTTGACAGCCCTACCGTAGATTTAACACCGGGCATTAGGTCCGCCAACATGCCAATGAATTCGACAGCATCGGCAACTTGTTTCTGGTCGGCGCTCACCGGCAGTATTATGGGGTCAACCCAGATATCCTCGTTTGGGATACCAAGCTCATTGGCTAAGGCAATTGTTTCCATAATGCTTTCTATGCGGGCATCGATGTCAGGGGGACAGCCTTTGTCGGTGAGAACGGAAATAACCACATCGGTATTATATTTCTTAGCCAGTGGAAGCATGCGCTCTTTGCTGTCAGTTCTTCCCGAGGAAGAGTTAAGCAGAGGTCTTTTCTTGCAGGCCTTGAGGCCGGCTTCCATAGCTACAGGATTCAAAGTATCCACAGATATGGGTAAATCGGTGACTCCTTGAATTGTATTGACCAGCCACTGGGTTACCTCTTCCGGGTCCCTCTTCGCCGGACCGAGATTCAAGTCTATGTAGTCTGCCCCAGCGGCAGTCTGTGCTTTGGCTAGGTCTTGGATTACCTTGGGATTGCGTTCCTTGACAGCGTCATTGACGTCTTTAGAAATAATGTGAATGCTTTCGCCGATTAAAACCATGTGAGCCCCCTTCTATTTAATGCCCCCTGAAAAGCTTCGTTTTTCAGGGTTGATGGTATGATTAGGCCGAACCAAAGCAATATTGTATCACCTCACTATATAAGCGTCAACAGTATTTGTACCTGATTTGTACCTGTGAAGGGAAGTGGCAACTTTATGTATATAAATGAGGAGCGGTGCCCCTGCAGAAAAACACAGAGAAATTGAAAGCTGCCGCTGCTGAAAGCTATAATTGACCCCTGTGAGCTAAAAAAGATGAACAGTCTTGATGATATACTCTATGAGGTCTCTAAGCCGGCCCGGTACAGCGGTGGCGAGTGGAACAGCATTATAAAAGACTGGCAGGCGACTCCCATCCGAATCACCCTGGCTTTCCCCGACGTATACGAGGTCGGCATGTCCAATCTGGCACTGCCTATACTCTACAAAATACTAAATGACCAGCCTGACGTCCTCGTCGAGCGGGTTTATGCCCCCTGGGTGGACATGGAGGCGCAGCTACGACAGCATAATATACTGCTGTTCAGCCTGGAGACCAGACACCCTCTGAAAGATTTCGACATCATCGGCTTCTCGCTGGGCTACGAACTCACCTACACCAATGTGTTAAACATGCTCGACTTGGCTCAAATCCCGCTGTTCAGCCGCCAACGAAACGATTCACACCCCCTGATAATAGCCGGTGGTAGCTGCGTCCTTAACCCGGAGCCAATGGCTGATTTCATCGACTTATTTGTTATCGGCGAGGCTGAAGAGGCAATATTGAAATTACTAGACGTCTTCCGGGCTTACAAGGACAACAAAAAGCAACTGTTACCAGAAGCCTCAGCTATTCCTGGTTCATATGTCCCGAGCTTATACAAAGTGGCCTATCACAAAGATGGCACCTTCACCAGCATAACGCCAAAGGTGCCCGAAGCCAGGCTACCAATTGAGCGGCAGATAATTGCCGAATTGCCCCAGCCCGTTACCAAGCCGGTGATACCTCATATCAAAGTAGTTCATGACCGTGGAGCAGTCGAAATCCAGAGGGGGTGCAGCCGAGGGTGCCGCTTCTGCCAGGCCGGAATGATTTACCGTCCAGTCCGTGAACTTCCCGAGCAACAAGTAATCGAAGGTGTGGCAGAGCTTATAAGCAACTGCGGCTATAATGAAGTATCACTGGTTTCTCTGAGCACCGGAGATTACCATAACATAAGCGGCTTAATCCGCCATCTGTCTAGCAAATATTACCATGATAACCTATCCTTGTCCTTACCCAGCCTCCGCCTTGATGCATCGTCCATAGACCTGGTGGAATCACTGCCTTACCGACGCAAGACTACTCTGACCTTCGCTCCTGAAGCCGGCACTGAAAGGCTGCGGCAGGTCATAAACAAACGTATATCCGAAGAGGCGATGCTTGACACTTTCGCCACTGCCTTCGAAAAAGGCTGGCTGAACCTCAAGCTGTATTTCATGGTCGGGCTGCCTACCGAAACCATGGATGACGTAAAGGGCATAGCAGACCTGGTCACCAAAACCTGCCAGCTAGGCAAGAAGCTTAGGAATAAACCGCCACGGCTCAGGATCAGTGTAGCCACCTTTGTTCCCAAGCCTCATACCCCCTGCCAATGGTTAGCGCAGGATACAGAAGAGCAGCTAACCCCCAAACATGAACTGCTCAAACAGGGCTTGCGCCGGACTGGAGCTCACCTTTCATGGCAGGACACTAAAACCAGCCAGATTGAAGCAGTCTTATCTCGAGGTGACCGCAGACTTGGCAAAGTCATCCATAGGGCCTGGGAACTGGGCAGCAAATTCGATGCCTGGCAGGAATGTTTCAACTACGATAACTGGCTGCATGCCTTCAAGGAAATCGGACTCGACCCAGCCTTTTATGCTAATCGGGAACGACCTCTGGACGAAGTATTACCCTGGCAGCATATTGACATTGGGGTAACGCCTGCCTTTCTCACTAAAGAACATCGGGATATGTGGCAAGAGAAGGAGACACCGGATTGTCGCTATGGCCACTGCAATGCCTGCGGGTTACAGCAACAGCATCCCGACTGCCAGCAAAAATTCAAGGCAACTGTCAAATTGATATAATAATACGACATTATATTAAGGAAAGGAGGGGGGCTATGGTAGGCACATCTTTGCCTTCGGAATCGGTATACTGGCCATTCAAGAAATACATGGATATGTATAACCAGTCAATACAAGACCCACAACGTTTTTGGGCTGAAGAAGCCCGCAAGTTGGACTGGTTCAAGACGTGGGACAATGTCCTTGAGTGGGAACCACCCTTCGCCCGCTGGTTCGCCGGCGGCAAAATAAACGCCAGCTATCAATGCGTGGACCGGCATGTTAAGACCTGGCGGAGAAGCAAGGTTGCCATATACTGGGAGGGTGAGTTGGGGGATAGCCAGGTATTAAGCTATTCCACCCTTTATAGGTGGGTCAATAAGTTCGCTTCAGTCCTCAAGAATCTAGGTGTAAATAAAGGGGATACGGTCGTTCTATATCTGCCGATGATTCCCGAGCTGCCCATATTCATGCTCGCCTGCGCCAGAATCGGGGCCCCACATACCGTCGTTTTCTCCGGTTTCAGTGCCCAGGCTCTGGCCGACCGAATCAACGATATACAGGCCAAGGTTCTGGTCACCGCAGATGCCGGTTTCAGAAGAGGTAAACACCTGGAACTCAAAAAGATCAGCGATGAAGCCGTAAGCCTAGCGCCCTCAATAAAAAAGGTGGTGGTGGCTAGAAGAGCAGGTATAGACGTAAAGATGAAACAAGGACGAGATTTCTGGCTTCATGAACTACTTGATGATGCTAGCTCATTCGTGCCCGCTGAACCTGTTGAGGCCACCCATCCTCTTTACATTCTTTATACATCAGGTACCACCGGAAAGCCTAAGGGCATTGTCCACGGCACCGGCGGCTACCTCGTTTTCACTAATTCCGGCTACGAATGGGTCTTTAATGTAAAGGAGGAATCGGTTTACTGGTGCACCGCCGATGTTGGCTGGGTCACCGGGCACAGCTCCATAGTCTATGGCCCCTTGTGCCATGGCGCTGCCATAGTCCTCTACGAAGGAGCTCCTGACTACCCCTCGGTAGATAGATGGTGGGACATCGTAGAGAAATATGGAGTTTCTATATTTTATACCTCGCCTACCGGCATCAGGATGCTGATGAAATATGGCGAGGATGTGGTCAAAAGACACGACCTGAGCAGCCTAGAGCTATTGGGCAGCGTTGGAGAAGCCATAAATCCCGAAGCCTGGCAATGGTATTACAAGGTCATCGGCGGCGAAAGATGTCCCATAGTGGACACCTGGTGGCAGACCGAAACCGGCGGCACGATGATATCGCCAACACCAGGTATAGAACTGGTACCTCTCAAACCGGGCTCAGCAACCTTCCCCCTGCCCGGGGTCAATGCTGATATAATTGATGAAAGTGGTAAATCAGTGCCAGCCGGAGAGAAAGGCTATCTGGTTATAAAGTCACCGTGGCCGGGTATGCTAATGGGTATACACGGAGACCCACAAAGATACCAGGAAACCTACTGGTCTAAATTCCCCGGCATGTTCTATACCGGCGACTATGCCATCAAGGACAAAGATGGCTACTACTGGTTGCTGGGCAGAGCCGATGAAGTCCTTAAAATAGCTGGACACAGAATAGGCACAATAGAGATAGAAGATGCTGTTGTATCTCACGACGCTGTAGTTGAGGCGGCTGTAGCCAGCAGGCCAGACGAGGTTAAGGGTGAAAGCGTGGTTATCTTCGCTATACTCAAGCAAGGAGTAGAACCCTCTCAGGAACTTAAGAACAAGATAAAGCAGCACATACGCCAGACAATGGGGCCTGTAGCCACTCCTGATGAAATCTACTTTGTCGCCAAGTTGCCCAAGACAAGGAGTGGAAAAATTATGAGACGAGTTCTCAAAGCGGTAGCCAGCGGCACCAAAATCGGCGACTTGACCACCCTGGAAGATGAGGCCTCCGTGGAGGAAGTGAAGAAAGCCTTTGAGGAGCTTAAGAAAGAGGTGTAGAGCGACATATATTCCTCCCTCCCTGGTGGGGGCGAGTTAGAGGAAAGGTTGTCGGCTTTACCTCCTATATGATATACTGCTCGCGATATTCGGCCTTTTGTTGAGAACTCTTTATGCCTGGCAAAGGCTACATTCTAGTAATCGACCAAGGAACCACAGGAAGCGCTGCCCTCCTCTTTGATGAGGCGGGTCAGGTGGCGTCCAGCGCCGACCGGGAGATACGCCAGATCTATCCACAGCCCGGCTGGGTAGAACACGACCCCAAAGAGATTTTCCGCACCTCTCTAGCCGTGGCCCAGGAATCCCTCCAAAAAGCTGGGGTGTCCGCCTCTCAGGTGAAAGGCATGGGTATCACCAACCAGCGGGAGACAACCGTGGTATGGGACCGCCGTACCGGTGAGCCCGTGAGCAATGCCATAGTCTGGCAGTGCCGCCGCACCGCCCCACTGTGCGAGGAACTCAAGCAAAGGGACTTGAGCGGGCTCATCAAGGAGAAGACCGGATTGCCCATAGATGCCTATTTTTCTGCTACTAAACTTCGCTGGATTTTAGACCACATACCTGAGGGACAACGCCGTGCCCAGCAGGGCGATTTATTGTTCGGCACGATAGATAGCTGGCTAGTCTGGAATCTTACCGGTGGCGCTGTCCATATTACCGACTACAGCAACGCTTCCCGTACCATGTTATTTAACATCCACACTCTTGAGTGGGACAAGGAGATTCTTACTATCCTGAGCATACCAGAGGCTGTTCTTCCCAAGGTGATGCCTTCCAGTCATGGTTATGGTGAGACTACTGCTGGCCTGCTGGGGGATGCTCGGATACCTCTGGGTGGCATAGCTGGCGACCAGCAGGCTGCCCTATTTGGCCAGGCTTGTTACGATGCCTGTATGGCAAAGAACACCTACGGGACAGGTTCATTTATCCTGCTCAACACCGGTGACAAGCCGATTCCCTCTGAGAAAGGCCTAGTGACAACTGTGGCCTGGGGGTTAGATGGCAAGTTCGCTTATGCCATGGAAGGAAGCATCTTTATCACCGGCGCTGCCATCCAATGGTTGCGTGATGGCTTGGGCCTGATAAAAAGCGCTGCTGAGAGCGAGCCGCTCGCCCGCTCCGTACCTGATAATGGTGGGGTTTACTTCGTCCCTGCTTTTGTGGGTCTGGGTGCTCCTTACTGGGATATGTATGCTCGAGGAACTATCATTGGACTCACTCGAGGCACCACCGCAGGACACTTGGCAAGGGCTACCCTGGAGGCTATCGCCTACCAAGCTCGGGATGTAGTAGAGGTGATGAGCGATGAAGCCTGCATCCAATTGGCCTTGCTCAGGGTAGATGGTGGTGGCACTGCCAATTCACTCCTGATGCAATTTCAGGCGGACATACTGGGAGTGCCCATTCAGCCGGCGCTGGTAGCTGAGACCACGTCTCTAGGAGCTGCTTACCTGGCTGGTCTGGCGATGGGCATGTGGAAAGATACCACTGAGCTTGCCCGAATGTGGCGCGCTGCTAAGACCTATGAGCCAAGTATGTCCGCTGACCAGCGGGAGAACCTTTATGCCGGCTGGAAACGAGCCGTGGAACGCGCCCGAGGCTGGGTCGAAAGCTGACACCCCCTCACTCTGACTTTCTGCCGCCAGGGGAGAGACTAAATCTATATCTCCTCTTCCCTGATGGGAGAGGAATGAGGTGAGGGTGAAAAATAAACTATCTAGCATTGGAGAGGACAGCATGAAAAGAGAATTCGGTACCATTGCCAAGGAAAAATTCGACTTAATTGTAATAGGCGGCGGCATTATAGGCACCGGTATTGCCCGTGATGCCTCTCTCCGCGGCATAAAGACTTTGCTCATTGAGAAGGAAGACTTTGGCTATGGCACCACTTCTCGTTCCTCTCGCTTGATTCACGGAGGGCTGCGTTACCTGCGAATGCTGGAATTTCACCTTGTGGGGCAGGACCTGCGAGAGAGAGAAGTTCTATTGAAAATTGCACCACACCTGGTACATCCCTACCCATTTATAATACCCATAACCAGCCTTTATTACCAAATAGCTCTGAGCCTAGGCGTGCGAATGTATGATGTGATGGCTGCGGGCAAGTCTATGCCTTCCCACCAGCATCTGTCACGGCGTGAGACTCTGGAGATGGAGCCGGAACTTGCGGAGATAAAGGGCCTGAAAGGTGCCATACTCTACTATGATTGTCAAGCGCCGTTTACGGAGCGTCTGGGCATAGAGAATGTGCTCTGCGCTGCGGAGCACGGTGCCACCATCGTAAACCATGCTCAGCTTACCGGGTTCCTTAGAGATGGTAACGATGTCTGCGGCATAAAAGTGCTGGATTGCCTATCAGGAGAGACCTATAAAGTGAAAGCGCGGCTGGTGGTCAATGCCGCTGGGCACTGGGTTGACTGTGTCAGGGATTTGCTTCACGGCGGCCCGGCCAGCACGGTACGCCGGACCAAGGGCATACACCTGCTCACTCCAAAGCTGACAAACGAGGCTTTAGTTCTCTTTTCTCCCATAGATGGTCGTCTCTTCTTCGTCATGCCCTGGTTGGACTATACTTTTATAGGCACCACCGATACCGACTATTCCGGTGACCTTGATGCTGTTTGTGCTGACGAATCTGACGTGGCGTATATGCTGCATGGACTCCACCAGGTCTTCCCGAAATTGCGGAGTGAGGACATCATCTATACTGTCGCTGGGTTGCGTTCCCTGGCTCACATCGGCGGTGAAAAGCCATCGGACATTACGCGTGAGCACAAGGTGCTTGACCATAAACAGAGGGACGGCATAGGGGGCTTCATATCGGTGCTGGGAGGCAAGATAACCGCCTACCGCGCTGTAGCCAAGGATGCGGTGGATGTGGTCTGCCGCAAGCTGGGCATGGAGGCAAAATGTACCACGGCTGAGGTTCCTCTGCCCGGGGCACCGGCTGTACCCCAAGAAAAGGTGGCCAAGGCGGCTAAGGAAAACGGCCTCCCCGTTGAGACGGTGGCGCATCTTGCCGACCTATATGGCTCCCGCTTCTCGCAGGTCTTGAAGCTGGTGAAACGTGATAAACGAGGCGGGCAACCCATCTGCCCGCACTGTAAGGATATTCTGGCACAGATAGAGTACAGCGTAAAAGAGGAAAGTGCCCTTACAGTGAGCGACTTTCTGCTCCGGCGCAGTGCTGCGGGGCTGGAGTCATGTCAGGGGTTGGATGGTGTGGAGACGGTGTCAAAAGAGATGGGGCGTCTTTTGGGGTGGAGCAAGGCTGAGCAGCAGCGGCAGGTTGAGGCCTACCGTGCCCATGCAGCTTTAGGTCAGCATTTCAGAACTGGTTCAGGGAAACGGCCGAAGAGGTCCAGGAAGGTTTGACACTCAAAGTCAAACTGTGCTAACTTTTAACGCGTGGCAGCGTAGCTCAGTGGCAGAGCAGGGGACTCATAAGCCCTTGGTCAGTGGTTCAAATCCACTCGCTGCCACCAGTCCTCAATCAAATTGTCATTTAAAGCCGAAGGCGTGGCAATCTCGTAAAATTATCAGGGGGTGATTAAAATGAAGAAGGTTATACTTTTCGGTTTACTGGCAGGGTTGGTTATGCTTATAGTAAGCCTGGCGCTTGGCCCGTTGTTTAATCTTATTTTTCCATCGTTAGCAGCAGAATATAACAATACGAATCTGTTCAGGCCATGGTCTGATCCAATCATGTACCTTATGCTTGTCGAACCTTTCATTTTGGGTATTATACTTGCCTGGATATTTTCTGTTACAAAGGACTTATTCAAAACTGAAAAAGCCTGGAAAAAGGGAATATATTTCGGGCTATGTTACTGGGTGATAACTATTCCGGGCATGGTGATGTCTTATAGCAGCTTTCCAGTATCATTGCTCATGATCATAACCTGGAGTATCAGCATATTAATTCAGGCGATAGTTGACGGGTTAATTTACGCTAGATTTATCAAATAAAGATATAAGAGCTTTCAATTGCTTGGTCGTTGGTTCAAATCCAGCCGCTGCCACCACGAAGTATACATCCACCTCATTAGAACAAGGGACTCATCAAAATCCTCAAAGCTATCCACACAGTCAATAAAAATGGCTATTGAAATAGGGATAGGCAGATGTTACCATTTGGGTTAGACCATCAGGTGGAGGATAGCAGAATATGATAACTCTAACAGATTCAATAGAAATAGAAGCAGCACCAGAAAAAGTATTTGAATGGCTCGTTCAGCGTTTTAAAGACAAGGAAGCCTATCAAGCTTGGCATCCTGACCATGTAGACGTTAGCTGGATTAAGGGCGGACCTCTCCAGGAAGGCTCAATCATGTATGCTGAGGAGTATCTTCATGGGCAACTGCATAAACTAAAATTTGTTACTACTAAAATAGTTCCTAACAAAGAGGTGGAATATAGGTTTTTATTCCCATGGTCAATTTTTGCTCCAGGGAACACATTTCTCATAGAGCCAAAGGGGGAAAGAAGTTGTATTTTCACCGCTACAGTTAGTTTCAGAGGCGGTCCGCTATTTAAGAAACTCGCCAAAAACAGGATTGAGGCTACGAAACAGCATATGAAAGAAGAGGGGGAAAACCTGAAAAATATACTAGAAAGGAAAAAAGATTCGTCCAGAAGCAATAGCAAATAGCCTCGAAAAACTATTCACTATTGATACTAAGATAGATATAGTTAGTAGTGAATGGTTTTAGGGGTTTGGGGCTCGGTTGTAGTCTCCAGTTTGCTAAAGACTCGAACCTCCGGATTTATTAGTAAAGAGTCCTCTAGTGTAAAAGCAATATGGCAGAACATACTAGCGTGATTTATCAGGGCCAAAAGGGACTGCGTTTGGGGCGACCCTGTAAATTCCATACAGCTTCCTTTATTGCCTAGATTGCAGGAATAGGGGGAGATAGTCAATTCCTATCTCTGTCTGGCTGTTGTAAAATACCTTAAGAGCTTCTATTAGTTTTGCTGAAGGCGGCCTTTTACCTTGCTTAACCTGAGAAATGTAGGACTTACTGAAATTGCTTAACTCCGCTTCATTTCCCAAGTTGACAACAGCCTGCAATCGCCGTATTCTACAGAGGAGACAGTATTAAAGGAGTATGCGGATGAGAAGGTTGGGTATGCTTTGCTCCATGCTGATGCTGGCTTTACTTCTGTTGGCGACATCCTGTGTCACCAGAGAAGTTCCGGTAGTCGAGACGTATTATGAGACTGAATACAGGACTGAGTACAAGACGGAGTCCTACTCGGATACCGTGGAAACCGTGATACACTCCGCCGAAGGCAAAACGTTCCTTAACCACACGGTTCAGTGGTATACCGATGTGAGTGTCGCAGGCTTTGAGGGCATAAGGGGTAGCTACTATTATGGTTATGAGCTAGCTCCTTCGGGACATTCTAGAAGCCAGGTCAAAGTTCGTGTTTCACCGGGTGCACAGCTCCAGGAAGGCTTGATACGGGTGTATGACCTTACTGGCATAGGGCAGATTCCACCTAGGCCTACACCGTTTCAGAAATTGGGGTTACAGCCAGAAGAATTGTATTGGCTCGATGCCTTTAATGCTGTGCTGACGTCGGCACGCGTCCTTGGCGAGCTGCGCACGGGCATAGAGCTGGACGACTATATTGTCTTTGATGCTGAGGGGGTAAGAGAATTCGCCATACTTGCCACGACATGGCACGCATATGCCATCACAAGTGTCCTATTGGTGTGGTCAGACGATGTCGTCGTACAGGAGACCGTAACCAAGGAGAGGCAAGTCCCCTATCAAGTACCATACCAGGTAGAGAAGCAGAGAACTGTAACGAAAACCGAAGTAGTGCCCATTTGGGACGTCATTTTGGGGAGGTAGTGGCCTCTACTGTTTTACATGCCAACCTTGGTCAAGATATCCCTTGAAGTCCACGAGTTATTTACGCATTCTGAACCTGAGTTCAGCGCCTGTGTGTTCCCGAGGCCGACATGATGCGCGCTATGAGGTAAATAACACCCGCAATGAAAATATAAACCAAGCCCAGTATGATTAAACTGAATTTACATGTAGCGCATATATAAGCCATCTGTGGGTAGGGCTCCGCAACTGTGCCGAATAGCATAACTATCAGTGCCCAGTTTTCAATAGCGTCAAATACGGCGGCCAGCCACAGACCCCAGGCAAGCAACATGCCCAGAGCGCGCCACTTCCTCCCTGACAGGACACTGGCACCCCATACGCAGGCCAGAGCGATGGTGGTGGCATAAACCGGCATATAAAGGTAATCCAAGCCAAGTCCAAAGCTGGCTCTTAACTGAGCGGCAATATCCCAGGCATTGATAATATTGGTTGCTCTCTCGATGCTGCCGGCAAGCTCGAAGGCCACAATATTGGGAGTGGATGGTCCGATGACACGGAACATTACCGATAGTGCAACAGTTGCAACTAGCAAGGGAAGAAAGGTAGCAAGTCGCTTCCCTTGAGGTATTGAGTTCAGGGGGTGATACATAACAACGTAATAATTATCATTCACATAGGTTATTTTGTCAATAGCGGGTAGTGTTTCCGTGGAAATTCAACAGTCCGTGTAATATCATGGACGTCCTATGCTTTTACCTCTTGACAAGAATGCTTCCAAGCTGTTTAAATTAAGCTATAAAAAAATTTGTTTCAGGAGGTGGTTTATGCACAGGTTTTCCAAGATTTTTCTGGCAACCCTTTTTTCCCTGCTGTTAGTCCTAACTTCCATGGCTTTTGCCTGCGCACCCGCGGCGCAACCCGAATCTCCACCCAAACCACAACCCACACCACCAGGGATGATAAACTCCGCCCTGGGGCCGATTTCTCCCGACAAGCTTGGTTGGACACTAGTACACGAGCATTTGCAATCGGCATATACTGGCTGGTATGCCGATGCCAGCATGGCGCCCTATGACCGAGAGGCTGCTCTACAGGCGTGTCTAAAGGCATGTGAGGCGGCCAAGGCAGCAGGCATCCAGACAATCATTGATGCCACCGCCAACGACATGGGCGGTCGTGACCCCTTGCTGTACAAGGAACTTTCTCAGAAGACCGGTATAAACATAATCTTTGCCACCGGGCTTTATACTGAAGAGGAAGGTGCCCCGGCCTACTGGAGGATGAGGACGGCATTCGGTACGGACATCTCTAAGATGATATCCGAGATGATGATAAAAGAGATAACGGAAGGCGTCGGCACAACTGGCATCAAGGCCGGTGTTATAAAGGTGGCATCCGGCCCGGAAATGACGGACTATGAAAAGGCGGTGCATAAAGCGGCGGCTATTGCCCAGAAGGCCACCGGCGTGCCCATTATCACCCACACCCAGGGTCCCACCGGCGGCGTGGAGCAGGCCGAGTTTCTAGTAAACCAGGGCGCTGACCCCAAGAAAGTCATGATAGGGCATGTCAATAATTCCAAGGACGTCAACTATCATAGGTCAATACTTCAAAAGAGTGTCAACATTGCCTTTGACCGATTTGGAATAGCTGGTTTATTGGGCGGTGCCCCTGACGACGTCAGCGTCCAGAATATCGCCACGCTGTGCAAAGAGGGGTATGCTAATAAGATTATGCTGTCTCACGATACTATGAATTTCTGGCTGAGCCGCCCCATCCAAGTATCGGATGCAATTATGAAGATGCTCGCCAATTGGAGGGTCGACCACATATCAGAAGATATTATACCGGCGCTTAAGGCACAGGGCGTGACCGATGACCAGATTAAGACCATGATGGTCGAGAATCCGAAGAACCTGTTTCTTGGGAAATAATAAATAGGCTCCAGTTGCTGATAAACAAAGGGCAGGGGGTTTATTCCCGTGCCCTTTGTTTATGAATTGCTATAGATGGAGTTTCGTGCGTCCTGGAGCTAAGTTAATATTGACTGGAAGCGGGGGAAGTCAATAGAATAAAATATCCCAGAAAGGAGAAGCGAATGCAATATATAACCACCCCGGAGCAGGAGAAATTCCGCCAGAGCATACGTAAGCTAGCAGAGGAAAAGATAGCCCCGCGCTCTGCAGAGATCGACCGCACGGGAGAGTTCCCCTGGGATATTTTTGAGCTGTTCAAGGCTAACAACCTGTTCAGCTTGCATCTACCCAAGGAGTGCGGTGGCACGGATAAAGATATGTTAACCTGCTGCATCTTCAGCGAAGAGATATCCCGCGTTGACCCCAGTTGTTCCAACATCGTTGGTTCGAGCTGGCTTGCCGCTGAACCGATACTCATCGCCGGAAGTCCGGAGCAAAAGTTAAAACACCTGACTCCTTTGGCCAAGGGTGAAGGGACATTTGCTTTCGGGCTCACCGAGCGCAAAGCCGGCTCCGACGCCGCTGCCATGGAGAGCGTGGCCAGATTAGAGGGAAGCAAATACATACTTAACGGTTCCAAATGCTTCATCACCAATGGTAACGTGGCCATCACCTATACTATCTTCGCTAAAACAGACCCGGATAAAGGTGTGCGCGGCATCTCGGCCTTCATCGTCCCCAGAAAAACCCCCGGCTTGTCCATTGGAAAGTTGGAGGACAAGATGGGGATTAGAGGTTCGCAGGTGTCTGAACTCATCTTCGAGAACTGCCCCGTGCCCGCCGAGAACCTGCTGGGTGAGGCGGGCAGAGGCTTCACATATGCCATGATGACGCTGGACCGCACACGGCCGGTGATAGGTGCACAAGCAGTAGGCATTGCACAGGGGGTGCTGGACTATGTGACCAAATATGCCAAGGAAAGAGTCCAGTTCAATGCACCCATCGCCAATCTGCAGGGAGTCCAGTTTATGCTCGCCGATATGGCTATTCAGGTCGAGGCAGCGCGCGCCATTGTCTACCGGGCGGCATCAGCCATCGACAACAAAGTTCCTAATCTTAGCTATATCTCGGCGATATCGAAGACATTTGCTTCTGATGTAGCCATGAGGGTAACCACCGACGCCGTGCAGGTTATGGGCGGCTATGGTTATATAAAGGACCACCCGGTGGAGAGGATGATGCGGGATGCCAAGATAACTCAGATTTACGAGGGCACCAACCAGGTCCAAAGGGTGGTCATCTCGCGTGCCATGCTCGCTTAACGGAGAGCCTTAGTCTTAACTTAGAGCCGCCTTTAGGTGTCAGTATTAGCGGCTGCTGAATTTGATAGCCCGGTCGTAAAGTAGTTCCGTGTAGGCCGGCCCCACCCTGGTAGCTGGCTCTAAATAGGCACGAATCGCCACGAAAGCGGGCTCATCAAGTTCGACTCCATGTGCTTTGGGCCCAGTTGGCACTGCCACACAGTTCTTTTCGGAGCTACAGCTACGCGCAAACTTACACACGTAAAGATATTTAGCCAGCGGGTTGCCGGGTAAATATTCCTCAGCGCTCCCTGTATACTCGGTGCTAAATATACCGGTTACCCCGTTCCAGCCAGCTTGGCCGTAAAAGGAGCAGTTTGAGTACGTAGCCTTTCCGCTGGCAGCATGGTTAACGCCATACACAATAATAAACTCATCAGGGTCATCGCCCAGTGTAAAGGTATCGCTGCGCAGGTAAACCGTGTCGCGGCTTTCTCCGGCCACATACGTCTCTGTCTGTACCGCTTCATAAGACTCAGGAAGCCAGAGAGAAGTTTCCAGCTCGTTCGCTGAAAGGTTGCTGTACTTTGCCAGTATAGCCAGGCGCAGCTCATCTAGTGCCGGCTGTAAATCCACCTCCGTTTTGCCGGTACCCCTGACGCGCAACTCAGGTGCCGGAAACGGGTCGAGTTTTGTCGATGATTCAGGTATGACCCGATAGGCTAACGACACGGCATTTACATATTCCTGCCCCGCTTTTTCGTCGGCAAAGAGCGCCATGCGTTGACCAAAGACAATTGTGTCAAACTCGGGGCCTGTGCCCAGTTTGACCATTGAGCTCGGAATTACGTAAGTGTTTATGATATCCTCGGAATACCCTGCGGCTGTGGCAACGCTGCGTATGCGCTGGTCAGTGTCCTTATCAGCCGTGATGATGATGATAGTATCTTTGTTAAAAGGATTTCCCTTTGCCCCATCAGGGGTACCGGAAGTCTTGATGGTGAGGTTATTTAGCGGGTCATTAAAGCTGGTCCAGACCCATTTACGCTGTTTTTCTTTCTCATAGTATTTATAGAAGATAAAACCGCAGTAGCTGAAGTAGGCGCATTCCGGAGGGGTCTTGGTGACGATAACAAGCGCCTCATCGGGATTTAACTGCCATCCCTGTATCAGCCCGGGAGTACCATATAACACGTTTTCTATCTTCTCTTGGGCGTTAGATATGTCCTTCAGGTCTGTTATGTTCACATTATCTGGAATAGCACCAAATACCCCTCTATAAGGTGCACCAGCGTTATTGCCAGCAGCATTGGCTAATTTCCCCGCTTCATATATTTTAATCAAATCCACATGGACAAATGGCGCCAGTTTCAAAGTAAAGCCGCTCTTCTCTAATGACGAGCGGAAAGTGTCAATGTCACCGCTGGATACAGTGGTGGCACTTCCCGATGGAGCACAGGATATTGCTACGGATATGAGGACTAAGGAAATAATTGAAACTAAGGTAACCGGCAATAATCGTGGCATTTTCTTTACCCTCCTTGCTTTTTCTCTATATTGGTTTCTGATCACCTTATTATGTTTGGATTTTACTTCAGGCGCTCTGCTTAGTCAACATGATAGCGTCTTGACTTTCGTCACGCCGTCGCTTATCGTAGAGCTATGGTACCGATTCGGGAGTCATAGCTTGAGATGAGCGGACGAGATAGTTTCATATTGGAACTTATTTATTTCGCGGTAGGTTGTGCCGCATTAGGAATAGTAATAACCTTTATTATGGTTTATGCCTGCCAGTATTTCGGCATCGATATATACAAGAACTTGTGGCTGCTGCTGGTGCCTCTGTTTTTATCGATTGCCCTGAATATCACCTTTATCGAGCTGTATCGCAAGTACAAGAAGAAATAGACATACCAACCCCATATCCATATCTTCCTGTAATACTCTAATGGCGAAAATTCTGAATAAGACAAAAGTTGCCCTGGTAAGATGCGATACATACGAAGAGGACAAGGTCTTTAAGTCGGTCCAGGAAGGGCTTGGCCTTCTCGGTGGGGTTTCCATTTTCGCAAAAGGCAACGAAAAAATCGTAATGAAACCGAATGTGCTCATTGGCGCCAATCCTGAGAACTGCGTAACTACGCATCCGGCAGTGTTCAAAGCGGTGGGGCAATTGCTCATGGAAGCGGGTGCCAGTGTCTACTATGGCGACTCACCGGCGTTCGGCAAGGCTGAGTTTAATATGAGAATAGCCGGACTGAAGCGGGTCGCGGATGAGTCTGGGTTTCACCTGGCTGATTTTGATGCCGGCAGGCCGGTCAGTCACCCCGATGGTTTACTGGTGAAGAGCTTCGTGATTGCTAACGGAGTTCTGGGCTGTGACGGGTTGGTGAGCCTGCCGAAGCTAAAAACGCACCCTCTTGTCCGGTTTACCGGAGCGGTTAAGAACCAGTTTGGCTGTGTGCCCGGCTTGCTGAAGAGCCAGTACCATGTTAAGTTGCCCGACCCGTACGATTTTGCCACTATGCTTGTTGACTTGAATACTCTGGTCAAACCGCGTCTTTGTGTTATGGATGGCATTATGGCAATGGAAGGCAATGGACCGCGAAGCGGCAAGCCGAGAAATATGAACGTACTGCTATTGTCCACTGACCCCATTGCGCTGGATGCAACTGCTTGCAGGATAATCGACCTCGACCCCGCAGTGGTGCCGACATCGAAACCGGGGGAACAGTCCGGCCTGGGAACATACCATGCTGAGAACATCGAAATAGTCGGAGAAAATATGGAGCAGTTCTTCGATAACAAGTTCGACGTAATTCGGACTCCTCCAATGCCTTGCACCAGTAGCCGATTGAGAACCTTCGTTAAGAATCAAATATGCGACAGGCCGGTTATCGACAAAGCAAAATGCACCAATTGTGGCACCTGTGTTGAGATGTGCCCCGTCAACCCAAAAGCTGTTAACTGGCACACAGGTGATAAATCCAGGCAGCCCACACACAAATACGACCTCTGCATCCGCTGTTACTGCTGCCAGGAAACATGCCCCGAGGGAGCTATTATGCTGGAGAGTCCACTACTGGCTAGATTATTCTCCCGTATTTAATTTTCGGAGTTTAATGGACATACTTGATGGCAGGCATTGCCGGGCGGGGCGTGTTTTGGGGGCAGGTCTCTAATTTATTTGAAGGGGTATTCTTTCCCTTTTTCCTTCCCTATAGCCTGCAGCATCTCTAGTTCGTTGGAGAAGATGGCAGAAGCTTCATCAGGTGTTTTGCTAACCATGGAAATTGACCCTGTGGGACACGTGGATACACAAAGCCCGCAGCCGATGCATTTCGCTCTATTTATGACGGTACGTTCATTTTCAATTCGGATGGCATTTACATTACATCGGTCGATGCAGGTACCACAGGTGGTACAGGTGTCGTCGTCTTTTGTGGCATAGTAGTTTGACCTGACTATGAATCCCGGACTATCGTATTTGGTTATGCTGGCTAAAGCCTTACAGCAGCAGCCGCAGCAGTTGCATATAAATATCTTGTTGCCGGCCTGGTTTGTGGAGAAATGAATCAGGCCAGACTCCTCGGCTTTCAGAAGTATCTTTTTTGCCTCCTCCTTTGAAATCTCCCTGCCGAGTTCATTTTCAATGTAGAAATCCGCTGCCGGCCCGAAGCTCATACAGGCTTCCAGTAGCTTGTCGCACCCCTTTCCCACCATTCGGCTTTCTTTCCGGCAAATGCAGTCGGCAACGGCAAACCTGGTATGTGATTCGATAATCTGCGACACCTGTTCATAGGGCTGAATCTCGGTATTCCCTTGTATCTCTTGCTGAACAGGAATGACGCGGAATCCACCGGTTTTTGTCTTTTGCCATGAAGGCACCATGCCCTCCCGGTAAAATCTTTCGTACAGCTCGATGTTTTCTTTATTCAGCCTATTCAACTGGAACTCCCAGATTCCGACCATCCACGGCATCAGAAAGTAGTACATTTCTTGGTCAGGCGCTCTATAGCGCATTATCAATCCCCTTCTCGACATGCCGTACAGTGTTTCTCCCAGTTCAGTTTCATCCTTACCCGCCCGCTGTGCTATAGTCGGTAACTTTTCCGGGCGGGGTCCCAGGCGCAGCATAATCTCGGCCTCCTCCGGAGTAAACAGATGCTGTAGTACTTCCAGGTCCACGCCGCTTTCGGTTTTAGGGAACCCCTGGGGAAACATGTCCAGTCTCTCGCGAAGTCTCTCATAAACGTCAGACATAGCGGTCTCCTTTAGAAATCGTTCTGATATTCTGCAACCAATTGATAAACCGGCGCCATTTATTGTATCACTTTCTGGCCTGGAGTTGCCTGGCTCTGTACTCGTCCAGCACATTTCTCCCTCTCCCTCGATTGGAGAGGAATTTCTCTACCCAACCTCTCCCTTGACGGGAGAGGATTAAGGTGAGGGTGAATTTTTACATCTTTATCTGTACTTTTGATTTTCAACTTTTAACTTTTATCACCTGCAAATTTACGCACTTAAGAAGGGCTTCCTCTTGCGGGGTAAGTCGGGCTTCCTTCAATATCTGTTTTAATCCACCCTGAGCCAGATAGTCCCTGAAACACTTATGATTATCCCTTCCGGCAACGAATTCCATAGCCCTGATGAGATAAGCGATGGAGTTTTTAGGTAAAGGGGCATGGTAGTCAATGAACATCAAGACGCCTTTCTTTTTCACCACCCTTTTCATCTCGGAAACCGTCCTATTTCGCTCGTCTCTTTCCATCTCGTGCAGGGCAAGTGATATGGAGGCGCCATCGAAGTAACCGTCCGGGAACGGCAGCTCGGTGGCGCTGGCTATGCGGAAGGTGGCCTGCAATCCCCGTCTTTTCTTGTTCCTTTCCGCCAGCTCAATCATGTTGGGGTTCTGGTCTATGCCGGTGGCAATGGCGCCCCTCTGCTCGTAGTGGAAGGCCTGGTCGCCCGTACCGCAGCAGACATCGAGCACCCTGTCGCCAGCCTTCACGCCTGAAAGCTCGATTACACAAACCCTGACGTCTTTAACTATGGGGTCGAACAGTGTCGAGTAGTTGAATAGAAGCACAAGTACGGATTATATCAATTTTTGAATTGGGGGTAACCTCTAATTAAGTGCCACCCACCTACGGGTGACCGTTTGAACTCTGTCTTTTCTGTCATCGCGAGGAGTCCCTCCAGCTTTTCCCTCCGCTCATTCTGAGCCTGTCGAAGAATACTCCGTCATCGCGAGGGGCGCAGCCCCGTGGCGATCTCAGCCATGTCGCCGTAATCGTAGAAAATCACCGTAATCGAAAACCTATTTTTAATTTTTTACTTGTACTTTTGACTTTTGGCTTTTAACTTTTAACTTTCGTTGGTGGGAATATCCCACTTGACATATTGTCCCACTTATGGTACGATATTGCTGCGATGGCTACAATAATAAGAGATACAGATTTCGAAAAGGTAGCTGATAGCGTGAAACCGGATGCTAAAAGGCGCGTAGTCCTGCAAAAGGTTCAAGTACAGGAAGGCGTCAGCTATCATATATACCGCAACAGCCTGGGGCAAATTTTACTGGACCCGCAGGTAACCATCCCTGCTTCAGAAATATGGCTATTCAACAATCCGAAGGCTCTGGCATCGGTCAGGCGGGGACTTTCCGATGCTGCAGAAGGCAGGGTGTCAAAAGTCGACCTTAAATCTCTATAAGGTCACGCGCTTTTGTTTGAATTACAATGGACAGCGGAGGCAAGTAAAGCCTACAATTTGCTAAAAAGTGCTGCTTCCCAGAGAAAACGTTACCAAGCTGTCAAAAAGACCATCAAGTTCCTGGCAATGAATCCTCGGCATCCTAGCCTCCAGACCCATGAATATATGAGCTTAAAGGGCCCGAACGGGGAGAAGGTTTTTGAAGCCTATGCCGAGCAGAGCACGCCCGCAGCCTATAGAGTCTTCTGGTATTACGGTCCTTCTAAGGATGTAATCACGATTTTTGCCATTACTTCTCACCCTTAGTCACAGCCTTGGCAGAGTGGCTCAAACCCTCAACCGATTGTGTATCAGACAACCACTCTCCAATTGAGCTACCGTTGTAATAATGTCAGGAACTAGTGGGTATGCTGCGCTGATGAGGGCGAATAGGTATTGCTAGGCAGCGGATTGCTCTGATGCGGTGGAGGTGCATAATCAGACAGCAGTCTAGGCTGAGTTGTAGTTGTTGTATTTAAATAGCCAGAAACCACCTAAACAGAAGAGCAGCAAAAGCTCATTGGGTGACTCTGGTTGTTTATTTTGCCATTAAAATTATTTCAAACCTTGCCCCTGTAATCCATCAAAGCTGGGTATCTCACCCTTGATTTTTAAGCGACTTTAGGTCTAGATAAGAAGCTCCTTGTTTAGTTATTATCTCTTGACGTTCCCTTACAAATTGCTTGAACTCATCATGGCTAAGCGGCTGACCTCTGATGAATTTTTCTGAATATATTTTAGGAATCAGGTGATCGCTCAGTGCATCCTCAGTAATATTAAACTGTGGCACGTATTCCCAAGGTGGCATTTTCTTGAGTTTTCGAACATTTGTCTCGCCACATAGGCGAGTCAGGTTGCCTGTCTTTTCACAGTCCTCAAATCCATGCCTCTTGCCCCAATCTTTAGGAAGAATATGGTGCCACTGGGATTCAAGAGTGCCTGATGTTTGTGTCAGTGCAGGAAGACTAATATTCTGTAGCCAATCTCTTGCCCCGGACGACCAAAGAAGAATATGTAGTAACAGTGCTTGCGGTGAATTGTCCCTAAAAGGATCATCAAGCTTTTTCCGAAGTTCTTCTTCGGTCCAATCAATGTCTATCAGTAGGTTTTGGAGGACTTCGTTAAGGCTGGAAGCTTCGTAGACATTGCGACCGTCATACGTAAGCTGTTCAAGTGGTGCATCGCTATAACGGGCGGCTAGATTTGCAAGAATGAACCATCTTAACACACGCTTGAAGTCATAGTTAGAAGTACGCATGAATTTAGAATGTATAGAAAGTAGCATTATCATTGTGTAGGTAGATGGAATCATATCTACGTCAGTAATACCTTCTTCCCAAAGACGTAGTATGCAATCTTGGATGGCGTCCTTCATTGCTGGCCAAATTTGTACAACCTTTTCCTTCCACATTTCGGGTATGGTAGCCTGTCCTACTCTAGCCTTACCCTCGGCAAGGATTGTCGCCACTTGCAGCACTTGAGCCGGATCCAATTCCCAATCTTCTTTCAACGCGTCTAGAAAGGCGTAGAATTTATCACGTACCCACGTACGATTATATTGTGCAACATAGGAAAGCATAATTTGAGGTTCTTTTATTTTCGTGCCTTTTTGGTTAATGCGCCTATAGAGTTCCGCAACATCTTCTACTTTTTTGTCGTCCCCTATTTCTGCAACTGGAATGCTTCGTTTCATTAATGGTAAGGCATCAACTGCGAGGTCACACGCAGGCTTACTTTGTCTGATGTTAAACTCTTGGCACCTTTCCTCGACATAGTCGTGAGTTTCACTTGCACTCTTATATAGTAGTTCATCCAACGGTATCCGCACCCTTGCCTTCTTAACAAGGCGACCAATCAAGGCCTCACCATTTTCTTGAATATTAAGATATATACGTCTTGCGTGAAATATCTCACCCCATTCACGGTTGTTCATCCAATATGGTTTCTTTCCTGCTAAGATACAGAGACTTGTTATTCGTTGCTGACCGTCTACCATCCACTGAGGTTTACTGCCTGTAGGAGTAATACCCTTGGGTTCGTTATACTGGCTCGTCTTCCAGGCTGAAAGGATTCCGATTGGCAAATCCTTCAACAGGGAGTCACAAAGCATAGCTACTTGTTCGTATTTCCACTCAAACTGCCGCTGAAACTCTGGTATATTGTAGTCCCCAGCTGCCACTTCGCGTACTAAATCTTGTACTTCAACCTCTCTCATCTAAAGTGCCTCCTGTTAGTTATTTGGCCGCTTGTTCGCCCAACCAAGTAATAATTTTCGAGATCTCTGGACCTACTACTGTGCTCATTTCTCCAGGATCAACGCCTATCCTCGCCGTCTCTTCTTCTCAAAGCAGAATATGTTTTGCCAGCAGTTTCACCCCCGCTCTAGGTTGACCTGCCCCACGAAAACTGGTCCAGCCCTAGGGTTCACTCCGCTATATCGTTCTGTTTAGCAGTTCCACCAGTAGTCCCAAACTTGGTTTTGATAGTACTTCAGACCCCGATCTCTCGAAATACTAGGTAAACTCCAAAAATTTTCTGATGGTTCTAGTGTATTTTTGTTTACAACGATTGACGTCAGGAAACCACGACCTTGGGCATGCTCATACTCGGATATCTCCTCAAGCACTCGTCCCATTTGTTTTCCGCGAGCAACATGAAAATCGCCCATTATCTCCCCATAGGTAATCAAACCCCGATGCTTTGCCACCCATATAATTCGTTCTTGAATATCATCTCTCATACCCTTCCCTCCTCAACGCAGTGATTCTAGTTAGCTTTAATTATATACCCATTCCCTGAGTTATTGTACCACTTCTTATGTTATAAGCGGCATAGTTTCAGGGGAAGGGCAGCTCTAGATGATGCCGCAAAGCTTTGCCGGCAGGGGCAGGAATTTCATTAACCTGGACTATGATTATTAGAGTATTGGCTTGTGGCTAATGCTCGAGTTCGCTTGAAATATTGTATTCGGGTTCGAGAACGCAGATAGCGTAATGTTCCAGAAGCGCGCGCCTTTTCCAGGGCTGCTTTCTTTGTTTTTCATCGAGCACGACCAGGTGCCTTACAGTGCAGTTGGCGGATAGGTATTTCTGGGCTTCATTCCAGTCGGCACAATGCTTGCTGTCAATCAGCCCTTTCTGAATCGGTGGGATGCTGGAGCCGAACAGCCTGTTTTGGCGCTGGGCATGCTGCCGGATTTTTTTCTGTATGTCCAGAGATTTACCGGCATAGATGTATTTCTTTTGCTTCCTATCGTAGACCAGATAGACTCCCGGTTTGTTGGGAAGATGCAGGCAAGCATGGTCGTAGTCTAACTCCTCCGACTTGAGCAACCTGCCGAGCAGGTGAATGACCTCGTCACCGGGTTTTAAAGTCAGGCTCTCCTTGCTTATCATCAAGCCTTTAACCCAGGCATCCAGCCCGTCACTGTAGCCACCTATTCGCGTGCCATTGCAATTAGTCGTGTGTCCCCAGCAGCACGGATAAATACGGGCAAACTCCTGCCCGCGTTGTTTGACTGCAATGAACCTCGGGTCCTGGCCTTCCGGAGTCCTTTTACGCCGGGAAGCCAGCGCAATAAACTTGTGGCCGTCTGGCGTTACCATCTGCTGTTCGCCGGCATCATCCAGGCGCTGCCAGACAATATCAAACCGGCTCTGAAGTAGCTTTTGACTTCGATGCTTTGCGCCCATGGCATTAGCCTCCGACTTCAAGAGAGTTGGTCTGGTTACGATTATACATCTACATATCTCGGAATGGAATACCCCGAGCGAAAATTTTGGCAATTTCTGTGGAACAGGTCAAACGGGGGAAGCCAGGTCTTCGTTCAATAGGTGCTGGATAGGGCGGGTGTCCAGGTGGTTTAGGCAGGGACTTTATCACAAGCCGGCTCGGTTTTTGTTCGGGCCCGGAGAGAAATATCTAAGTCAAGAGCGTCAGCTACTTTGAAAAGTGTGCTGAGTGTAGTATTGTAATCACCCTTTTCCAATCTGGATATGGCAGGTTGTTTTGTCCCAACAATCTCAGCAAGTTGTTTTTGGCTAATTTGCAGTTGGTTTCTGCGTTCTATCAAGCTCCGTATCATGTCATATTTAGGCTGCAAAGCTTCGTATTCTTGGCGAATTCCTGGCTTTTTAAGTAACTCCGCCTCGAATTCTTCATATCTTGTAGCTTTTTTGTTTGCCATTTTACTGCCTTCTAATTTGGATTGTTCGTATTATATAACACATATGTTATATTGTCAAGACTGCAATTTGTAGTTATTCATTCTCTGAATAGCTAAATTTTTGTCGGCTTCTGATATTTTGTCTTCTTTTTTTACAACACCGTGTAGCAGTATGAACTTGCGTCCTGGATGGGCAAAGAAGAAAATACGATATATGTCCGAACCGTGTTTAATTCTAAGTTCCCTGATACCAGACCTACCTATCTTTCTTACATAAGGCATGCCAAGCGTGACGTTAAATTGCCTCAATAATTTGAATACGTGCAAAATTTCTGCTATTGCACCGTCAGATTGCTCTAAAATGAAATCTTTTACAGGTTCATTGCCTTTCTCATCAATATAGAAAACAATCTGCCAATCCATACTGCGCATTATACAATATCTATATTTTGAGAGCGTCTCCAGACGATGCCGGTTAGCTTTACCGGGGCAAGGTCTTTGTTCGGTAGTTGCTGGATAGGGCAGGTGTCAAGACATTGACCTGCTGGGCGCGGTTGTGAAAATCCTTACCAGACAAACGGTATTAGCCGATATTTTACTTTCTGCATGTAATCTTTATAACCTGGCAGTTCTTTCGCCAGCACCTGTTCCTCATTGAATATTCTGAGAATGATTAAAACAGGTAGTGGTATGAAGGCAATGATTGCCCAGAAAGAGCCAAGCGCAATCGGGCTGAGAAGATACATCAATAATGCCCCCAGGTACATCGGATGGCGAACAATGGAATAAGGGCCGGTGGATATCACTTTCTGGCCCTTTTCCACTTCGATAATTCGGGAAGCATAGGTGTTTTCTTTCATTACGAGAAAGAAAATAAAATATCCCGCCAGAACTATAATGTCGGCGATGATAACGACAGGCAGCGGCACGTATGACCAGTTAAAGCGATGGTCTAATCCGGGAATAATGAAAGCCAGAACGAAGACGAATATCGACAGTTTAACGATTAACTTCTGGGGCTGCTCCTTTTCTCGCATTCTCGTGCGGCGTTCCAGCAGCTCTGGATTGTTCTTAAGTAAATATATGAAGACGAAAAGAATTGGGATAAAGGTTATTCCACAGTAAACCCAAGCTTCCCAGTACCGGATTGTGCCCGCGGGGAGGAAAAACAGCAGACCGAAGACAATAATTGCCAGTAAGTACCGAAGAACGGCGGCGTTGATCATTCTTTTGTAATCGCTGTTGGAAATTTTAGGCATTCCTTTTTTTCTTGCCTTCCTCGGTAGCGTTCACCTGTTTTGCTTCACCGGGCGAATGAAATATCTCTCTGATTTTTACAAGCAGGTTCATATCTCCTTCAGCCCGGTAAAGTCCATTTATAAAAGCCATGCCCGGATTTATCTCCCGCCGCGCCACCTTCAGCCACACATCGGCCGGAGAGTAGATGGTCAGGGTTGGAGAAGCAGCTTCACCTTCACGTGCCGTGCATTGCCCCTTTGAAACGGACAGCACCATTTTTCCTCCACCCTCTCCAGAAAGGTCGAATTGTATATCTGCTTCGAGACCTCCGGCTACTACGGGGTCGAAGCCCAAAGGCATCCGCTCAATGAGTTCTTTGGCCGTGGCAGGGAATAGCGATTGGTCAAGCGGCTGTGACATGTACTGTCGTTTCAGGTAATAACCGGGATAAAACCGGCTAACCGGAATAGCGATGCTCAAAACGATGGCCAGTGGAATGATTATGGAAAACAGCGGCTTTCCATGTCCAAGCCAGCTTGACAGGAAACAGAGGAACAAGATGCCACTCCAAAAATACGTGAGATGGACATTAATTGTCCTAAACTGGGGTGTTTCCCAGGCCCGCTCTGCGATAATCCGCTTGGCAACAGCGTAGGTAAAGGGGTCGTAGCCAAAAAGCTGCGGTATAAGCGCTGTCAAAAAGAGAATAAAATAGAGAATCGCTATTGAATTATCAACGAAGAAAGAGGAGATATCAGTCGGGGCTAAATAAACCCATGCCGTCCCAAAGGCAAGATATCCAAGGAAAGCCCATTCAAGATAGCTCGTATGCTTGACAAGTCTTTTCGCCAGAATAAAGTGAATTACGGCAAGGGTCAGACCCACAACCGTAGCCAGTCTGGCTTGGGCTAAATTAGCTTCGCCTACCCTGGCGATAACTTTGAATACGATAACCGGGATAAAGGATGTGGCAAGAATGATTATGTTTAGCTTCATCCCTCTAAGCTCCTTTATTTATTAGTGACCATTTTCAACATACCTGCTGCCTGCGTTCAATAGGTACTGGACAGGGCAGGTGTCCAGGCGGTGAAGTCCTCGAGATGCCTGCCGCTTTTATCCAGGCATTGGCCTGTGAACTCGTACACGGGCACGGCGTAGGCCTGTTTTTCAGAGGGCGGGTCTAGCCAGTATTTGAGCTGAACGTCCTCAACGACCACCTGCTGGCAGTCGAGAGGAATGTCCAGGCTGCCTTTGCCCTGGATAAGTTCCTGGTAGGCTTGCTTCTCGGATATGATGTTTTCTGTGGTGCGCGGAGTCATCTGCCGCCACGACCAGATAAGCCCGACAACCTCGCCGTTATCGCCGACGCTGACCTCGATCTTCGAGCCGGGACCTGTAGTCCAGGTGTGGTCAATCTGGTACGGGAAACTGATTAGCCAGTAGGCAGGAGCCAGAGGCGCGGTTGGTGCGGATGGTGCCGGTGATTTCCATGGCCAGGATGGTGCGGACGGTGCTGCGGCGGGTGGTGCTTCTGCGGCATATTCCCGGCTGACGGAATAGCCGCCGGCGATTACGGTTGTCTCGTCCTTTATCTTAGCCAGACTCTGGTAGCCGGATGGCAGCAAGTCCGCCTGCTCCAGGAAGTCATAGGCTATCTGCTCCGCTTCTGGCTGCGACGGAAGTTCAACTGCGTGGGATGGATACAGCTTATCGGGCTCCACGTAGCCGTACTCGATAGCTCCGGAAGCAGTCCAGACGATAAACTTTCTCATCTCGTCGCCTTCGCCGTCGAACATGGCAATCTTGTCTCCACCGTCAATAAATCTGGCTTCTCCGCTGAATCCAAGCCTTCTGCCCAGCTCGGTAACGGACTCAGTTGTTACATCGGTGCTTTGTACCTTATAGACCGGTACCTGGCCGGGTTTGGTTGACAGCGACGTTTTGGCGATGAACGCCATATATTCCGGAGTGACATTTGAAGGCAAGTTAACTGAGTAATCACGCTCAGTCAGCGAGGGTGTGGGTGCGGAGACCGGCGCCTGACCATATCTGCCGGTGTACCAGACAGTGCCGACGAATATGAGCAGCACCACCAGCACAGTGCTGGTAACAGCGATTAAGGCTGGCCTCTGAGGAAACAGGTTTGCCGTCCATTCTCGGAATCCCTGTCTCTTTGCCGGGGTGGCTGCTGCTTCTGCCTCGGCTATTTTATGGAGCAATCTGTCCCTGAGGTCAGCCCTGAAATCGGCTGAAGGCTCATCGCGGTAAGCAAGCATCTTCCGGGCGAGCTCGAGGGCTGAGCGCAGGTCATCGCTGACGTCGTCGCCGAGGCTTATCTCCTCTCCCGCCAGCAATTTGTCCAGATATTCGATGAACTGTTTCTCGGTGTATTTAGCTTTTTTCATTCGACCAGTCCTTAAAGCAATTCCTCAGCTTGCAGATGGCACGGAAGAGTATGGTGCCGACATTATTCTCGGATAGCCCGAGCACAGAGGCAATCTGGCGATTGTTTAGCTCAGCACCGAACTTGAGCGATATGATTTCCTGCTCTCGCTGAGGCAGTATCGCCAGGCAGACCCGCAGCCGCTCATACTCCTCTCTCCTCTCTGCCTCTTCCTGCGGAGGAGGGTCTGCGGACTCAATCCCAACGGCGTACTCCAGCGGCATGGTATTCCTTTTGGATGATTTTCGGAAGTAGTCCGTGACCGTATTTCTGGCGATGGTCAGCAGCCAAGTCTGCGGTGCCGCCTTCTCTCTGTCATACCTGTGGAAGGCAGCCAGGGCTTTTTCAAAGACAAGTGATGTCAAGTCCTCTGCCTCATTTCGATTGCCTACTCGATAGTTTATATAGCGAAAAACGTAAGTCATGTGCTCTTCGTAAAGCGCGGTAAAGCTTATGGCGGTGCCATGATGGGCAAGATTGTTCTTTGCCAAGGTGTTTTCTCGATTCAGGATTCCGTTGTAACATTGTAGCATGTTCGGTATTTCAATCAACCCATTTTTCCTATTTACAACATGACTTCTCCTGTTAATCGTATTATCCAGCTCCTGCCCACCCCTTATTCCGAGAAACAGGGCGGGCAGGAGCTTACGAATGGAGGACTTAGTCCCCGTATCCAATCAACGATTCGATTATATCGAGTTCTTGCTCCAGCGTGGTATCGCCGATTTCGTCCATCTCATCGGCAAAGTAGTCGCTGAACTCCTGGAACAGGGCACGATACTCTCTTGATACCATTAACGGTAGTGACTGGCGTTCCCAGTTGCCCAGTGGTGACGGCGGCACGACGATGCCACGTTCCGGATTGACCATCGGCTCCCAGGGACGGCTCCAGTGGGCATGTTCCCGCTCATCGATGAGCCAGTCTTTCATCAGGTCTGCGTACCTGGCAAGCAGTATGCCCTTGCGTATGCCGCTGTTTTCGAAGTATTCCGGCCGCTCATCATCTAGATAGACCTTGGCTGTGCTGTCATCTTCTTTGCCAGCTCTATCTTCATAGCTTACGCTGAGCCTGATGCTGCCACTGTCATCCCCTCTATTCTTTAGTTTCAATAGTATCAGGCCGCCTTTGGTCTCACCGTCCTCCTTTTTGGAGGGGAAGAGGGTATTCACCTTCATCAGCTCACCGGTTGCCTTATCAGCTTCGGGGCTGCCGTAGACCATTTCAATATCCCAGTCTTTGGCTTCCAGTGTGAGCCGCAGGTCAAAGACGAGTGGCGTTACCATATAGTCGAACTCCTCGCCCATCCGTTCCATGAAATCGCCGGGTGAATGCACGGAATAGTAGTTGGCACCTCTGGTCTTGGTGATGGACTCGATGAGTTCGGTATTGAAATCGACGCCGATGCCGATGAACGTGGTGTAGATATTGTTGCCGGCATTATTCTTAAGCAGACGGAGCAGGCTGTAGGCTCCCGTTTCTCCTGTGTTGGGCATGGCATCGGTCAGAAAGATGATGCGGTTTTCATACTCGTAGGGGTCATAATCGCTGTATTTTTCCAGAAGGTCGGTGGCGAGTTTCATCCCGTCGGCGAGATTGGTGCTGCCATCAGCCCTTATTTCAAATATGTTGTCCTCGACTTCGTCCATGTCTGTATGTCGTACCTGCGTCATTCGCTGAAGCAGGTGCGCCCGCTGATTATAAAGCACTATACCGAAACGGTCATCATTGTTAAGCTGGTCGAGAACATCGATGACGGCATCCTTGGCGACCTCGATTTTTTGTGTGTTCCGTTCCTTCCAATCGAGTTCCACCTGATTTCCGAACTGGTCATAGTAATATTGATTGAATGGGGATGACATGGAACCGGAGATATCGAGGACGATGACGAGGTTCAGCTTCTTGCGCTCGAAGTCACGTTCCTCCATTCCCGAGTTCAGGCCTACGGAGAGGTAGTACTCTGTCTTGTTAGAGAAGGGGTCTCTGGTAACTGCGTAGCTGTACGAGGGGCAAAAAAGCTTGTTACATGATTTTGTCTGGCCGGTATCGAAGTAGTACTCGTAGAATAGTCCTTCATAGGTCATGTCTGTGGGCAGTGGCAGGTAGCCATTCTTGATGTTGGCTCGGAAGTTATCAATGCCCTTGGCGCCGCCTACCGCCAGGCCTATGGTGTCTGAATCGCGCCATGATTCCGCGACGTTTGGTTTCTGTGCTCCTTTAGCCCAGGGTGGGGCGAATGAGGGTGGTGCCAGCAATGGCGCGGGAGCGGATTCAAATGGGGTAGTTGGTATTTGCGCCGCAGGCGGGGCGATTTCTTGCGACGTGTCCGGAGCTTCTGCTTCTTTTGTGGCGCAGGCTGAAACAAGCGCCGTCGCCAGTAGCATGAGGATCAGAATAACCGGCAAAATCCGATTAGTAAGTGAATGTGAGCCTTTCATGGCGAACCTCCTTTTATCCGTTTTTCTATAGTAATATACGGATAACCCGGAGAAGTATTACAGGGGGTAGTGTGCTGGTGGGCTGGCTATAACAGGCAGAGCTTTCGGTTTAAAACCTGTTTAGCAGGTCTTCCAGGAAATGCCAGATTTCGGAGAGGTGCGTGAGGATAAAAATCACGAGTATTATACCTAAAATAGTTAGTGCGCAGCCGAACCATCTCATGCCTTTTGCTCTTGCCCTTTCTTAATAGTCAGGTCTGTGCCCCGCCCCGGGCTATTGTACCACTTTCAAATTTATCGTTACCAAAGGTTCTTTTATTTTTTATGTATAACGTAAATGTCCGCCTCCAGCATTGCTCCATCTTTGTAAAAGTGATGGCTGAAATAGATATTTCCTTCATTGTCAACGGATGATTCGCCGGCAAACTGTGAAACGATTAATTCCGGCTCCTGCCATTCGTTATTTACTCTCTTTGACCTGAAGATAGCCGGTGAGCCCATGTAGGTTCTCGTGAACCAGAGTTCATTGCCATCCTGTGTTAAAGACGGCCAGCCATCCGTTTCAGGGCTGTTGACTATGCCTATATTCTGTGGGGGAAGCCATTCGCCATTTTCTTTCTTCGAGACCCAGATATCGTATTGTCCTTTGCCTCCGGCTCTTGGGGAATGGAAATAAAGCTCATTGCCGTCCGCGGTAATATGAAGTTCTCCAACTTCATAATCAGGGTCAAAATCTGCGTTTGTCCAGTTTTTCCATTTCCCGTCTATATAATCGGCTGTGAACCAGTGTAAACCTGTGTACCCCTCTCTGGCGGTGCAAAACCACATTTTATTATCTTGCACAAACTCACATCCATCAAGGGCTAGCTTGCCCGTGTCCTGGAGCCATACTCTTGTGGGTTTTTGCCATTGCCCGTTAACTTTTTTAGACACATAAATACCGGTGACGTCGTCGATAACCTGTTTTTGCGGTGGTATCTGTGGGTCCGGAGTAAACCATACATAGAATGTGTTTCCATCCGGCATCATAAATCCGGAATCTTCGGCACCTGCCGTGTTTATGGGATAAGGCATAGGGACAGGTTGTTCGTACTCGTCGGAATGCAATACTGGTGGATAAATGTCGGTTTCTGGTGTCATTTTTGCCTGGCTCGCAGGTATTTTGCTTTCCCTGTCGATATTGGGATATTCAACGACAGGGCGTTTAGCAGGAGGCGGTTTCGCAGCAGGTTGGGTGGCAGGCGCACCAGTATTTTCGGCAGCGCACCCGCTGAGCAGAAAAAGCCCGATAACCGTGAATATCGAAATGGACAATAATTTTACTTTCATAATTTTACCTCCTTTTCGTTTTTTGGTGAGGGTAAGCTATCTGTTTATATCCTGGCGTATCTCGTCTATGCGTTTTATTGTCTCTTTAGCCTTTTGAATCAAGGCAGGGTCTTTTGACAACTCCGTGGCTTTATTGTAGCTAGCGATAGCCAGGCCCCATTCTTTTTCCTCCGTAGAGAGGCTGCCTGAATCAGCGGATGGTGGAGCCTGTGCCGTGCCGAGCTCTATTATTTTACTGTAGTCTGCGATAGCGGGGTCCCATTTTGCTTTCATGCCCAAGGCCCAGCTTTTGTTGTAACGCGACCTGTCAAGCTTTGGGTCTATAGCGATTGCTGTCTCGTAATCTGCGATCGCATGTGCCCACTGTGCCTTTTTGGCATGAGCAAAGCCCACGTTGCAATATGCCTCTGCCGGGTCTGGGTCTTGCGTCATTGCTTTTGTCAGGTCAGGAATGACTGCCAGCTCCCATTGCGGCTGCTTGACATAAAGCCAACCTCTACCTTTGAATGCCATTGCCAGGCCAACGTCGCTCTCGAAGAGAACGAACATACGGTTGTAAGACTCAAAATTCCATTGTGCCTTAATGATATAAGCCCAGCCACGGCCGTTATATGCCCTGACCAGGCTGGGGTCGAGCTCAGCGGCCTTGCTGAAATCTGAAATGGCTGCATCGTAGGCTCCGTTAGACAACTGTGCCCAACCTCGACTGTAATACGCGGCGGTATATTCGGGGTCCAACTTGACTGCCTTGGTATAGTCGGCTACTGCCATAAGGCTTTTATCCTTGAAGTAATAAGCTTGACCGCGAGCCAGGTAAGCGTTAGCAAGATTGGGGTCTAACTCTATGGCCGCGGTATATTCACTGATGGCTTCATCATAGCGTCCCTCGTTGCTAAGCGCATCACCTTTCTGGACTAGCTGCGCTGCCTGGTCTGCGGTATTATCTGGCTCTGGCATCCTGAGGCAAGCGGCGAGCAGCAATAGAATAGCGCAAGCAAGTAGAACTCCGATGGACTTATTTATCATGCTTTATTTGCTCCTGACGTAGTTTGGTTAAAATGTATCGAGACATTATACCTGGCCAATATGAATAATAAAATAGCCACCGTTTGGGGTGGTGAAAGCACAGCTTTAGTAGGGGATTCATTCAGGCTGTTGATGTGCTGAAAAGCATCTATTGTCCTTTTATTTTTTCGGGGAACTGTTTGCTGAATTTATCCAGTTTGGGAATAATCACCATGCGGCAATATGATTGTGCCGGGTTTCGATTGAAGTATTCCTGGTGATAATCCTCAGCCGGATAGAATGTCTGAAATGGTGTGACCTCGGTTACGATAGGCGATTTCCAGACATGCGCAGTATTTAGTTCCTGAATAACTTGCTCGGCTACAGCTTTTTGTTCCTCGTTGTGATAAAAGATTGCTGAGCGATACTGAGTGCCGACATCGGCTCCTTGCCTGTTTAGTGTAGTGGGGTCATGTATGGCAAAGAAAATCTGCAGGATTTGCTGGAAGGAGATTTTGTCGGGGTCGAATGTTAATTGCACTGCTTCGGCGTGTCCTGTTGTTCCGGTACAGACTTGGCCGTAAGAGGGGTTTATAGTCGTGCCGCCGGAATATCCGGATACCACATTCTCTATACCTTCAATTTCATTGAAAACTGCCTCCATACACCAGAAACAGCCTCCGGCGAGCGTTGCCACTTCCTTGCCAGCAGTCTGATTGATTCGTTCTGGCTCTATGCCCATGGCTACTTTTCTTTGGCGAAGTTGAGGGCTGCCGAGTTAATGCAGTAGCGCTTGCCTGTTGGTGGTGGGCCGTCATCGAAAACATGACCCAGGTGGGCATCGCACCTGACGCAGAGCACTTCGCTTCTGCGCATACCGAAGCTCTTATCTTCTTCCAGTGTGATATTAAAATCCGAAACAGGCTCGTAGTAGCTGGGCCACCCCGTTCCGGAATTAAATTTGGTTGTTGTCCTGAAAAGGTCTGTGTCGCAGCGCACACACTGATATATGCCGGGCTCCTTGATGTTATCGAAGGTGCAGGTGAACGGTTGCTCCGTACCCTTATTGGTGGTGATTTGATATTGCTCGGGCGTCAATATCTGTTTCCACTCTGCATTCGTCTTGCGAATCTTATCGACGTACAGTACTTTGTTTTGGCGGCTATCAAATATCTTTACTTTTTCCATCGTCAAATATAACCGTAGTAACCTAGCAGTCCTACTATAATCAGCACCCATCCGAGAATGAATACAAACGGCGCCAGAAAGCCGGCGATACCCCAGTACATCCAGATGCGCTGTCTGCGGCGAAACTGTTCTATGCTGTCCCATTTTTTGCACTGCCACGCCCATTCGTTGCCTTTAATTCCAAGGATGACCATCATGGCCAGTCCCACAAGTGGAATAGGTATTAAGGCCAGAAATGACAGCCATACCCGGTTACCTATGCCCCATATCCAGGTGAGAAAGAAAGCGCCCCAGTTCCAGCCTGTGATTTCCGGCGGCACGGCGGCTGAAAGACCCTGCCCGGATGTATTTTCAGTAGCCGGATCGCTTTTAGTATTGGTCAAATTTTGCTGCATGATGACAGTATTATACCTGAATTACTAAAGGGGGCATTCTTCAATGAAAATGGGGAAATGGACTACAAGGCTGGAGTTATACCGGCGATTCAAAGAAAGCTGCTCTGCAAAGAGCTCAACCGGCAAGGCAAGACCTCTTTGCTATTTCTTAATAACCTCGATTTCCCTACCTAGAGAATCTGCGAACTCTATGGTCACATTGTTAACCGTTGGGTCATCGGTGGTTTGAATATCAACGTTAAAGACTTGCCCTGGCAAGGCTGGGCCATGATATACATATACCGCGTATTTCACAAGGGTGTTGTCGTTCCAACAGTTCATGGTGCATATCATGCCTCTCAAGCTTCCGCGGCTGTTATTTTGTACCGTGCCTTTGATGAAGAGATGTTTTTCGTCGGTTACTGGCCCTAGGCCGAGGTCCACGTTTTCAGTCCTTCTTCCCCATTCAAGCGATTGCAGTTTCAGTGAATATGGCGATTTTTCTTGGAGTGTGATGAAAGTATTGTCCGTTGACGAGGCTTCATTTCCAGCCTTGTCCTTCGACTTTACCCGATAGTGATAGATGGTATTGGGCTCGAGGCCGCTCAAGGTGATGCTATGGTTGGTGGTCAGCTCATCAGAAGTGGCGGTTAAGCTGTATTCTGTGGTCTTGCCATACTCAACCTGGCTGCTGCTCGGCTTATTTGTTACCCAGGTAATGACAGCCCCCGCCTCAGTTTCAGATGACGTCGATACGTTTTTGATTACTGGTGGTGCGGTATCGGGGGCTGGGGGTGGTGGAGGATTGACATAAACAACCACGGACTTGCTGACAGTACCCCCGGCATTGGTGGCAGTCAAAGTACAAGCGATGGTTTTGGTTGGTGATAACTCCTTTGACCCAGTAGCAGCAACTGCCCCTATACCTTTGTCTATAGTTATGCTGGCAGCATCTTTAATGTCCCATTGTAAGGTGGTTGACTGGCCGGGATTGATCTCTGATGGGTTGGCATTGAAGAGAGTAATAGCTGGTGGCTCTGGTCGAATTGGGATAATGGCGCAAGCTGATAAGAGAGCCAAGCTACAAAGTGAAGAGAAATACCAGATGGGCTTAATTTTCGCCCTAGCCACCCGTAAACTCCAATTTGTTTGATTATACACTTAAATTAAAGCAAAAGGTAATGTCTATGGGTTTCCATACCTTACTGCTCTTCGGGACTTTGCGAACTTAATTGCCAGTTGGCTAACTCGATTGCCACCTGTTCGGCCTGCTGTATATTATGGATCAGTTCAGCATGTAGTTGGGTATATTTATCAGATTTAGCCAGGAACTTATTAAGATACTTTTGTTTTATCTTTTCATCGGAATCGGTGAGATAGGTCAGCAGTTGAGGGAAGGTATAATCTGCGGCAATGGTCTCATTCCTCAAGACCAGATATTCAGCTCCTAGTAATGCTGATTGCAGTTGACCACACAAATCTTGCCACTGGGTTAGTGTAAGTTGTTCCGCCTGTGGCTTAAATGCTTGTGATTCATTATAGGGGCTGCGTGAACAAACCTCTGTGGCGAGCTTCAAACAATTATTACATTGTAGCGAATACGTCTTGGCTACCTGCGGGGATGGCAATCGTTCGACCAGAGAGACCCAGCGTCCCGTAGCTTCCCCAATGAGCGAGTTTTTCTCAGCTATGGGCAGGCTCCCCACCGGACACACTCCTGTTGTGGGACATACTATACCGACATTGGAGAATTCATTCCACTTGAAATCCTCAAGGTCTGAAGCGATGGCCTGTGCTTGCTCGATGTATTTATTTATCTTGTGGCAGAGGTCAAAGAACTCTTTCTCTGCCTGACCCTCACGCTGATTGCAAGCCATGAATGACAGAACAATCAGGGTACCAGCTAAGATAGGATACCACTTAGGTTGCATCTTTATAATTCTACCATTTTAGGCGCTGAGGCCTAAACCAATGCCTGCTCTATTTCGTTCTATATTTAGAAATCAAAAGTGGGGGTGGCACATGACCATGAACAAAGAGCTTATCGCTATACTTGGCAGTTTCCTGTTTGTGTGTCTGGTTTTCTTTTTCTGTGCCTGGTATCTATTTTAGATAGAGAGTATCTCTTGACTGTATGTATAACTGTATCTTTTTATGGGGGGTAATGTAGCATGGATAATATTGTATGTGAACAGCCAGTAATATGGCAACCAAAGGAAATAGTTGATTTGGGTAATGGCCGCAGAATAGGGATAACAAGTGATGATGGTTATTATTTAGTCTTGTTGCCAAGTTACAAAGGATCTTGGAAACCTACTAATTGGATCCCTGCTAAGGCAGCAAAACGATTAGGTGAACTAGCTGCTATCCAAATTGCAATAGGTAACTCGTTTAGCTAATAAATCAGTTCTATTGTGGGCGCGAGGCTTTAGTGTCGCTCTGTGCGAGGCTAAAGCCTCGATACTATATTGATGAATAATCTTCCGCCTCTCACCCTTCATGTCATCTAGGAATCCCCTACACTGTCCCTCGAGCTTGGACTTTTGTGCGGTAATAATATCTTGTCCTTTCAGTCACTGAAGCTGAAAGGCGGGTAGCGGTCGGTGGTCAACAGGAAAGCGTAGACAGATACCCTCAATGACCACCGATATACACCCACTACGAAATCAAACAGGGACTTCGGATAACGACCGGTAAACAAGATAGCAAACCAGGCAATTATTACAGCCACAGAGGCGGCGATGTAGAGGAAAAGGAGAACAATGTAGTGTGGGATAGCCATAATCCATTTTACCAGGGGCAGCCAGCGGTTAAGCTCCTTGGCGTTGGGGTATGGGATATCAAGATGGACTGCTTGCTCTTCGTCGGTTGAAGGGTATTCATCTCTTAATAAAGCGAAGTAGGCGGAAACACGAGTACTAAACCGGGTTAAGGCTAGATTCCAGTCGAACCACCATTTAGGATATTTCTGCCGGAAAAGGAGCATTAGCACGATTGGCAGGACTACGAGTCCAGCCGTGCCATATTGGTAGCTCCATTCACCATCTTCCCAGCCAAAAACAGCGCCGATCATTAAGGCTAAGATGATGGCGATTGGAATTGCCACGAACGGCCTGAAGAAGGTAGTTAGCCTGTTTAGTTTCTTGTCCGGGTAATCTATAGTAAGGCTCATCGGGTAGGCAGGCGAAGCCTTCGCCATAATATAACCTCCTTATTTACGATTTTAGCTGTTAAATCAGAGCACGAGAATTGGTTTATTTTTTAGGGGGTTTGTTCCTGGTTCTCCCTTGACCATTCCCGCATTAATTTCTTTATTTGCTCGGCGAGCTTGGGGTTTGAGCGAAGTCTGTTGATGAATATCGGGCAACCTTCAAGGATGGAGTTTTCGGCAGCGGCTGCCAGGCCGGATAACAACTGCTGCATGCCGTATTGGGCTGCCCCGGGGGTGTTGGCTCCGGGTATGGAAGACTCCAGCTGCCTTCTTAGGTCATCCTCTGTTAGCCGCATGGGCAAGACGCAGCTCTTATACCAGGGGCAGGCTTTGCATTGCACTAATGCTTGGGCTTCATCCAGAACATCACTCATAGGGACATCGGCTCTCTTTTAATTCATTTGGCATAGTTTTTACTTCCACACTAATTCATTGGTATTGTCGTAGAAATTCCAGACACGGTCATATTCTGAGTTTATGGGGCAGGTCTTGGTTATGCTCCATGTTCCATTCCCTAAGTACTCAGTAGTGAAAATTGAGTCAGCCTCCTCATACTGAGGAGCGGCACAACCTCAGCCGTGCGACGGCTCGGCCGGTAGCTGTACCCGGCAATCTGGACTGAAGCTCTTGGCTATCGTTGTCACCTCTTCGGCTGTATGACGAGGTGCTTCATTTATTAGAGTACAACCTCCGGACAAAAGTAGAAGAACAATGATGGCTAGTAGATATATATACTTCATCGTCACCTCCCTTGTGTTTTGAGGCTATATAGCCCGACTGGGTTGATTATACAACTTGTGGCGATAAAAATGTAGTTGCGACACTTTAGGGTCGCATAAATTAAGGTGAGAGCGAAGCTAAAGCTTAACCTGGGGTTAGGTGTAAATGAAGCTAAAGCTACTCTTCGGACGCAGTAGTGGTGGTAAAAGTCTGATCGGCTGATACTGCTTCAAGGTTGGCCGCGTTTTTGGACTTGACTCTATAATGGTAAATAGTGTTTGGCTTAAGGCCGGTCAAAGTTACAGCATGGTCGACAACTCCGAGCGACTGGCCACCAGTTGGGTCGTGATCTGGTATGGCTGGCATAACTGAACCATAAGCCACGGTCTCACCATACTCAACCTGGGTGCTAGAGAACTCATCAGTTTTCCAGGTGATAGCAGCACTGGTTGGGCCTACATTTGCATTGTAATCTGATAATACTGGCTTTGTGGTATCTACGGTAGGCGTTGTGGTGGTGCCACCAGTGTAAGATTGGAGTAGGTCTTTTATTGTATCACCGATTGGTGTGTACAAATAAGTGAGAGCTCCAAGGCCGATAAGGAGGACAAATAACAATAGCACTAGAAACGGTCTCGACGATGACGATGATTGCCTCTTTGGCGCTGGTGGTGCCCATGCTTGTTGCTGTCCCCATCCTGGCTGTGGTCCCCAACCTGGTTGTTGCGGTGGCATTCCACCTGGCTGTGGTCCCCAACCTGGTTGTTGCGGTGGCATTCCACCTGGCTGTGGTCCCCATCCCGGTTGCTGGGGCGTGCCTCCGCCTAATGAGGCACCACAGCTCGGGCAAAACTTAGTTCCAGGGCTGACCGTGATCCTGCAATAGGGGCAAGCGAGGCTTAACTGAGCACCACAGCCACCACAAAATCGCTGACCCGGCGCAATTGGCGAACCACAATTAGGACACCTTTGTTGCATACTTTACTTCCCTACCTATTTCTGTTCCTGCTCCAAACCTCAGCTGCCTGTCTGTTTCCATTGCCACATTGTATTATCATGATTATACATCTGATGGTTTGGAGAAAGCAATAGTCAAACCGTCAATTTTTAGGATTATAAAGTGAGCCGCATTGACCTTCAGGCTAATTTTGTTTGGTGCCTTATCCGAACTGACCAAGCTACTCACCTGAGGTAACACTGTTCTTAGCTGTTATTATATAGCTTTTTCTGGATACCTCCTGACCTTCAAGATTATATAGAACGGCTGTATCAGGTATCTCGTTGTTCCAGATATCGCCTGGGAACAAGCAGAAGCAGAAACCTCCCGATTCATGATGGATTTCGCCAGTATAAACTCGAATGCTCCTATGGGGGTCTATGGCACATGGGCGTGGGGGAGAGCAGTATTTAATACAATCTTCAAAGTTGCCGTACCATTGACATGAGCACGGCATGAAGGTGGGGAAGACAAACGCAGGTCCCCCCTTTGTTAGATTCTTCAGCACCCACCCGGCTATATTCTGCCGAGAATCGCTCAGGTTTTTGATTTCTACATATTCATCGAATTCAATTATGTCATATCCCGCTTCATGGCTCTTGATATAATCCTGGCCTTTGTAGTTGATCTTAGTTATCTGCACAGGGGAGGTCAACTTCTGGTTTGTGTAGTCTGACGCTGGTTCTTCCACTGTTATAGTCCAACTACTCAAATTGGCTGCAGTAACTTTCAAATAGTAGTCACGGCCGCCTTCATAGATGTAGGCAGTGTCGCTAGAAGTACCTTTTGAGTATGAAATCCTCTTCGTAAGCACGCCTGGTTTGTCCTGTGGATATACAAGGATGTCGAAAACGGCGTATTCAGGGCGCTCAGCATTTGCTGCCCAGATAATGCGCCATTCTGTGCCAGAAACGTGAAATGGGGTTGTATCCTTACTATCTTTGCCAGTAAAAGTCTGAATGGTGCTCCATTCGGCTTCATTTTTGGTCTCTTCAGGTGGGGATGTTTCTGTCGGCGTTTGATTTTCAGTATTGGTGGGTGGTTGCGTCTTGGGCTTGGAAGCCGGTGGGGTTGGCTTCGTTAGTCCGCACGCCATAATCAGACTGGCCAGCAAAAGTGCCAATCCAATGTATAGAAGTGAAACACGCGCTGATGATGGTGCTGAATAGATGACGGACTCCTAGAGTGATTTCTTTTTATTGTGTATATATACCATAATGGTTGCGGTGATTCCAGTCAGGGCTATGAGGCCGAATATGAGTAAGTAGAGCCTCAGGTAATCAGTTTTCCAGTTAGCTTTGATCGTTTTTGGCTTATCCATGGTCACCAATGCGGTAGCTTCTTGTCCGGTAAAATCTCCGCTCCAGCCGGTGAAGATATGCTGGATTATCTTTCCTTCGGTAGAACTTGTTGAGATGGTAGCTCTTGAGCCTGAATCATACCAGCCCTCCCCCTTAGGGCTACCGTAGGGTGATTCGAGTTCGAGCGTATACTGAGTTTTGTAATTGGCCGTGTATTCGCCGCCTTGTGAAATCGTTCTCGAAATGGATTTATCGCCATCATTCCACGAGGTGAACATGAGCCTCGTTCCCTCCGTGGTGCTCACTTGTAGGGGAATATCGAAGCGATGGGCTGAGCCGGATAGCCAAGTGAACGACGTGGGCAACTCTCCTATTAAGTATGGTTCCCCGTCTGCGGTTAAGACTGTGGCGTCAGATGGAAAGTTAGCGTCGGTATGGAAGATGACATTCATAAACAGATTGATTTGACCAGAGCGATAAGGGGGTGTGTAAAGTGCAGGGTGTTGCACATTTCCCTTTGAGAAAGCTGGCAGATTAGCAAAAGGTGATACAATTTCTTCTATGGTCTTAGGATTGGCATACTCAAATATCTCCTCAGCAGAGAGTTCATAATCGCGGTTCGTGTCGGCGGCATCGAAATTACTGAACGTTTGCAGGATGTAGTGTGTGAAAACACCGTGCTCAAGCTCACGGTCTTCGAGAGAGCTTTCAGTTGGTTGACAGCCCATCAGGACTACTCGGCCATTCCGGCCAAGTTCCTTGCTGAAGGAGCCAGCATAGCAAGTGTCCAAGATGACGACGACCTTTTGTGAATTTAGTTTGTCTAGCCAGTTAGCTAGTTGCCAATCTGAAATGAAATAATCGTAGGACCCTAGATTTTGGGGAGCACTGTGTCCACAGAAATAAAACAACGCGGTGTCATCAGCACCGGACCTTTCAGCCAGCCACTGGATTGCATAATAGATGCCCACATTAGTTGCCTCACTATTTAGCAATAGCTTAATGTGGTCTTTACCAATGATAGGGGATAATTGAGCGGCCAAGTCTCGTGCATCGTCATCAGGATGTTTTACTCCTACTGGATATACGTTCCATTCCTTGTCAAATACACAGAATGGACATCGGTACTCTGTTACACCTATGATAGCGGCCCAGCATTCTGGTTTAGGCTCTTCGGCAAGTGCCGGCATGTAGAAGGCTTGAATCTGCATTACTAGTATTGCCAGAAGCAGGCTTAATGAGAAAATAAAAAGAGTTTTCTTGAACATCGTCCTATCCCAATTTACTTCGCTGTTCACTGGCTGGCCTCATTTATTTTTGTGGGGACCGTGTAGCTTTTTCTGGAGACCTCATTGCCTTGGGCATCGTACAAAACAGCTATATCGGGCTTATTGTTACTCCAGATATCGCCAGGGCCATAGTAAAAACTAAAACCTCCAGTTTCGGGATTGAACTCGTCTGTATAAACTCGTATGATTTCCCCCGGGATCAGTACGCAGGACGGGAAAGTGAACGAGGGATATATCTTGTTCCTGTTCTTTAGTACCCAGCCACTAATATCCACATAGCACTCGCTGATGTTTTTGATAACCACATATTCATCAGGCTCGACCCTTTCGTAGCATATGCCTTTTGCCGAATCTCGTGGATACACCATACCCTTGTAACGAATATAAGTTATTTGGACAGGGGAAGAGGGTGCCGTAAGGGCGTTGTCTTCTATTATAACAGTCCAGGAGCGCAGATTCTGAGCTGTGACATTAATGAAGAAATCGCGTTTATCTTCCGGAGATAAAAAATAATTGACTTCGCTGCTACTGCTACCTGGGTTGGAAACGGTCTGCCATATCGCATAGGGCGCATCTTTTTGGTAAATAACCAGTTTAAAGATGGCTGTTCCAGGGTCTTCAGCATCTATTGCCCAGGTGATGCGCCATTCTGTGCCATCTATATGGAATGTAGGTGTAGTGTAGTTTCCCTTGCCGCTGAAAGTCTCAATTGTGCGCCATTCCTCTCCATGTTCATTAGTGGCTTCGTTGAACGGAGGCGTTTCTTCTGGCGGCTTATTTTCAGTAGTAGTTGGTGGTTGTACTTGGGGTGGTGCAGGAGATGACGGAGCTGGCACTGGCTGAGCGCAAGCCACAACCAAAGTGAGTGTTAACAAGAGCAGCACTGCAAATGAGATTAAGCACCTAATAGCTGCGTTTTTCATAATAGCTTGTTATCTTTGTTCGTAAAATAACCTTCATTCCACGTTGTTCTTACAAATAGTATACGTTAGAGCGCTGCTTTACATCAATTAATCAGTTAGGTAAATAGCTAGGACTTTAGTACTTAAGATTGCATCTTGCTACAGGCTAATTACAGCCTCATGGCACAAGTGGACGTAATTTTGGTGGGAGTAACTGGGTATAGAGCTCTGCCTTCTAATCGGCCTGCTCATGGAGTAAGCTGTTCTACGACGACCTTGATCTGAGATGGGTCTCTGAGGACTATCTCCGGGACACCTGAGCCTTTGGGATATTCTTCGATTAAGCCGGTGACCTGAACACGCTTATTTAAGAAGTAAGTTTCGGGATTAGGTGGGAACTCTTTTACGAACTTCCCCCTGTCACGACCCCAAATTATGCATTTGAAATAGCCCTGATAAGGCTTATGGAAATCGAGGAAGGTAAGCTGGCTTTTTGTGTCCGCTGCATAATAAGTTCCAGCGACTATTCCCTCGACCACTCTGTGCTGACCGATATAGCTGCCTGCTTCCTTCCAGCTTATGACCCCACTGCCCACTTTTATGTATTCGACTTTTGTTTCTACGTCACTTCCCCCTGGCCCCATTATTGCCAGCGAAACGGTGTAGTTTCCGGCTGTAGTATAAGTATGGCTAGGCCCCGCCCCATTGCTGAACTGCCTATCGCCGAAGTCCCAATGCCGGCGGGTAACATCACCTGTTGATAAGTCAGTAAAGGTAACTGCCAAAGGAGCTAGCCCCTCTTCCGGACTGGCGGCAAAATCCGCTGTGGGAGGTGGTATAAGGACAGGCTCAGACTCTCGAGCGCAGCTTATCATAGGCGCAAGTAATAACAAAGCTAATAGAAAAAGCTTACGCATTGTCTGAATTTTAGCTTTAATATCGCTGAATCTCAACTATTTGTTAAGTAGATACAGATTTGCTATACTTTTTTCTTAACGTGGTTATGGCCAGCGGTGCTGGCTGTTATTTCTTTATAACTGGGCGGATACTACCCCCAGATAACAGTTACAAGCGGTGCTGATATGAAATTGTGGAGAAAGCCTTTCGATATAGCCGATAAGGCCCCTAGGCCAGTCAAGGTGCACATTGACATAGACAGATGCAAAGGATGTGGCTATTGCGCGGAATTTTGTCCTCGCGGAGTCTTGAAGATGACTGATGAGCTCAGTCCCAAGGGCTATGACATGGTCAAGGTGGTCGACGAGAGTAAATGCCTGGGTTGCGGTCTCTGCGAGGCAATATGTCCCGAGTTCGGGATTTACCCAACTACGGAAGAGAAAGAAGAAAAAGAAGTGTAGGCAACACATGCCTAAGGAGAATGTACTCTGCGGTGAATTCTTCATGAATGGCGATTTGGCTTGCGCCGAAGGGGCTATAAGTGCCGGTTGCCGTTTTTTTGCCGGCTATCCTATCACACCGGCAACCGAGGTGGCCGAGAGGATGAGCGAACGGCTTCCTCAGGTAGGCGGTGTCTTCATGCAGATGGAAGATGAGATAGCTTCCATGAACGCCGTGCTTGGGGCTTCCTGGGGGGGAGTAAAGGCGATGACTGCTACCTCAGGCCCGGGATTCAGCTTGATGATGGAGAATTTGGGCCTAGGTGTGATGCTGGAAACGCCCTGTGTCGTAGTCAATGTTCAGAGAGCAGGCCCGTCTACGGGATTACCTACCCTTGTCGCACAGGGGGACATGATGCAGGCCAGGTGGGGTGCTCACGGACACTACGAAATCATCGCTCTTGTTCCTGATTCTCCACAGGAGATGTTCGACTTCACCATTACGGCATTTAATTTATCTGAGAAATACCGGGTACCTGTACTGCTCATGGCTGATGAGGCGGTGGGTCATATGAGTGAAAAGGTTGTCATGCAACGGATCAGCCAAAAAGAGTTGGTCAACAGACCACGCCCTAAGGTAGCCCCGGAAGAGTACTTGCCATATGATTCCAAGGAGGGGCTTGTGCCTCCGATGGCTATAGCCGGTGAGGGGTATCGCTTCCATGTTACCGGCCTGACCCATGACGAAAGAGGCTATCCGGTAATGACCGCAGAGGCTCAGGACAGATTGGTGCGACGGCTCGTGGATAAAATACGGCTAAATGCCAAAGACATAATAAGGTATGAAGAGGTAAATGTTGATGATGCTGAGGTCATCGTGGTTAGCTATGGCATATCCGCCCGTATTGCTAGATATGCGGTTCAGAAGGCAAGAGACCAAGGGATAAAGGCTGGCTTGCTACGGCTGATAACAGTTTGGCCTTTTGTTGAAGACCGCATTAGAAAGCTAGCACCCAAAGTTAAAGCCTTTGTCGTCCCAGAGATAAACTATGGGCAAATAGTTAGGGAAGTGGAGCGGTGTGCTGCAGGCAAAGCTAAGGCTAGGCTGGTGCCCCATATGGGTGGCGGCGTGCACCTTCCCGAGACGATTCTAGAGGCTATACGAGAGGAAGCCAGATGATGAAGATGCTGACAGTAGATACAAATCCTATAGACTGCTATCTGAGAATAGACAGGATACCGCACATTTGGTGTGCTGGCTGTGGCATTGGACCAGCGACCGGATGTTTTATCAGGGCTATTGACCGTGCTGGGCTGAATCCAGATAAAGTATCTGTGGTTTCCGGAATCGGCTGCTCGGGTAGAGTAGCCGGCTACATTAAGCTGGACTCTTTTCATACCACACACGGTCGGGCTCTCCCCTTCGCTACCGGCCTCAAACTGGCAAATCCGGAATTGAATGTAGTGGTCTTTTCAGGAGATGGTGACATTGTGGCCATTGGAGGTAACCATCTTATTCATTCTGCCCGCCGTAATATCGATATGACTGTCATTTGTATAAATAATTTCAATTACGGTATGACCGGTGGCCAGGTGGGGCCGACGACGCCACTCGAGGCTCGAAGTGCCACTTCACCATATGGCAACTTCGAGTATCCTTTTAACTTGCCTTACCTGGTTGCTGCCAGTGGTGCTACATATGTTGCCAGATGGACAGTGTTGCATTTGCGAGAACTGGAAAGGTCAATCGCTGAAGCTTTGGCCAAACCAGGTTTTAGCTTTATAGAGGTGCTCAGCCCCTGCCCTACTGTCTACGGGCGTCAAAATAAATTGCCACGTGGCCTAGATGAAATGCGCAGCTATCAAGAGAGAAGTATCATCCGCGATGGGGCTGACCCAAAAGACGTTGAGCTATCTCTAAATGGCCCCATTGTGGTAGGTAAATTTGTTGATATAGAACGGCCTACTTTGTGGGATTGCTACCAGCAGATGCTTGGCAGAGCAAGCAAGCCGAAAAAACGATAGCGGGCGCGAGGCGGATGATTCGGGAGGGATTGCTTGGAGAAAGGGACTTGAGCAGAATAGAAGTAAGATTAAGCGGTACTGGCGGACAGGGGATAGTGCTTGCCGGTCAAATTCTGGGGCAGGCGGTTTCATTATACGAGAAAGAGAGATTTGCCACCCTTACTCAAAGCTACGGCCCAGAAGCACGGGGTGGCTCCTGCAGTGCTGAAGTGGTGGTCTCTGATGAGCCTGTAGGCTATCCATACGTGGCAAGCCCACAGGTGCTGGTTATTATGTCACAAGAGGCCTATAACAAGTACACGCCAAATCTCGGGCCAGAGGCACTGGTTATTATAGACCCAGACATGGTAAAACCAAACACCTCCCGGAACTTTAAGATACTTTCTATACCGGCCACCAATCTCGCCCGCGAGATGGGAAGGGTGGTAGTAGCCAATATCATCATGCTTGGATTCCTCGCAGCAGTCAGCGATGTAGTTTCTTCTGAAGCATTAAAAAAATCAATTCTGGCGACTGTGCCCAAAGGCACGGGAGAATTTAACATCAAAGCTTTCACGCTGGGGTATGAATACAAACTGAAGCATTGAAAGAAAAGCTAGGCATAGTATCGATGGCAAGGGGTGTTGCAGTAATTGGTAATAGCGTTGGTGCAGCCCAGTGTGCTTTGAATCTAGTCCAAATGGGCGCTGAGGTTAGCCTCATTGTCTCTACCAAGGCATTGAGTTTAGACGGTAATGGAAGTAGCCGCTCGCAAGATGCTTCTGCTAATGAACAATTCCGCATTTGGCCACTGTTACTCAGGGCAGCCACTCATCCCGGGGTTAAGCTTTACACTAACTCTTGTGTGGAAGCTGTAACCAAGAAGCGGGGACAATTTAATCTAAAGGTGAAAAAACTGCCCCGATATGTTGATGAGAAATTGTGCACTAGTTGTGGCCAATGTCAGGAAGCATGCCCAGTCAAAATACCGTTTTCCCACGGTAGTTTGACCCTTGCACACGGCGCTATCCATGCACCACTGGTAGGGATTCAGTCAATACCGGCAGCTTACTCCATAGATAAAAACGACACCGCCCCTTGCCGGGCAGCTTGTCCCCTCGGTATCAATGTGCCCGGTTTCATCTGTCTTTTGGCTAAAGGTAAGGCGGACGAAGCTCTAAATCTCATCAACGAAGCTGCACCGTTAGCTGGGATACTCGGACGGGTATGCAGTCATCCATGCGAAGATGATTGTCAGCGGGCTAAAGTCGATAGCCCCGTGTTCATTCAGGCCCTGCATCGCTATGCTGCGGATAATGCATCTGGCAGCATTAATTACAACCGCAGAAGCCAAGTCAAACCCAGAGAAGAAAAAATAGCCATTGTTGGCAGCGGGCCATCTGGGCTGGCAGCAGCCTGGGAACTGGCCAGACGAGGATATATGCCCACTATATTTGAGTCCCATGCGGTGGTTGGTGGCATGCTGGCTACAGGTATTCCTCGGTTCCGTCTTCCCCGCGAGGTGCGAGAGAGGGAGGTAGAGGCAGTTAAGGCTATGGGCGTGGATATAAAGACAGGTGTAATCGTAGGTCGAGACATAACGCTCTCCGACCTGAGGGAACAAGGTTACCGGGCTTTTTATTTGGCTATAGGTGCTGGTTTAAATAATAAACTGAATATCCCCGGTGAAGACCTCGAAGGTGTTGTCGACGTAATCTCAATGCTCTTTGCGCTCAATTTGAAGGTAGGTGCTACTGTCGGTTCTAATGTGGTGGTAATTGGTGGTGGCAACAGTGCTGTGGATTCAGCAAGGGCAGTGAAGAGACGGAGTAAAGGCACTGTGCGAATACTTTATCGGCGTACGTCAGAAGAAATGACCGCCATAAAAGATCATGTCGAGGAAGCTCTTGAAGAAGGCGTGCTGATTGATTATCTTACTGTCCCTGTTGAAATCATCGGAGATGGGGCCAAGGTTACAGGCATACGCTGCCAGCGGATGAAACTGGGGAAGGTCGATGCTACCGGCCGACGCCAACCTGTGCCCATTGAGGGCTCGGAGTTTACCATTGATGCTGACCATGTGGTTGTGGCTATAGGACAGCGACCAAGTACAGGGCTACTAAGATTAAAGGATATCAAGCTCAATGACGATGCAACTATAAGTGTGGATCCATTAACACTTCAGACCAACATACCTGATATCTTTGCCGGTGGTGATTGTATCACCGGCCCTAACACTGTTGTTGAAGCTATGGCTGCCGGTCTCCGAGCTGCGGAGTCAATAGACAGGTATCTCGGCGGACGTGACCTGAGGAAAGACCGCAGCCTAGAGAGCCCTGAGCCGGTTGAGGTCGATATTAAGGAGAGATATGTCTCGCCCCAAAAGCGTACTAAGATGCCCACGCTTCCCCATGCTGATAGGATGGGCAGTTTCGAGGAAACTAACAGAGGGCTGTCTGCGGAGGTATCAAAGCTGGAGGCTGAACGCTGTCTTAGCTGTGCCTTCTGTAGTGGTTGTCTGGAATGTGAGCGTGTATGCCAGGTAAGTGCAGTCTCCCATAAGGATACTATCGAGTCGGTGAAAATAGAAGCTGGAGCTGTAGTTAATTTTATTTCTAACAGTGGCACGGCTGACCTGTCTCAGTCTGAGGCTGGGCAAGGCAGAACTCTTCAGATTTCCGACCCAGGTATATTCGTTGTAGAAGCTGAAAGCGACGGAGATTTATGGGATGAACTTAGTCGTGCTTCAGCAATTGCACTGGATATAGCACAAGAGTTGAAGCTAAGAGAGAAGACTGTCCCAACTGGTGCAGATGCCGAGGGGAATCATGACGGCCGCTTGAATTTCGAGCCAGAAACGATGGGGCTGGTCGGTGTTGGCGATGAGCGTACTGGTGTAGTCCTGTGTCGCTGTGGCGGCAGCATCAGTTCTATAATTAACCTTTCTGAGGTGGTCAGTGAAATACAACGCCTTCCTGGCGTTTCTTGTGTCCAGGAGTTATCTCAGATATGCACTGAATATGGAGCACAAGAGATTAAGACTTTGGCCGCAGAAGAGCAACTAAGCAGGCTGGTCGTAGCCGCTTGTCGGTGTTGCAATCTGGAACAGGTCTGCTTCAGTTGCACTGAACAGCGAGTAAGGTGTCAAGGATATTTGAGCCGATACTTGGGTGCAGATCACAGTACAGTTGTGGAATTTGTTAATATTCGCGAGCAATGCGCCTGGGTGCATAGCGACAATCCAGCGGAGGCTACTCATAAGGCTATAGAGATAGTCAGCTCAGGGGTTGTTCGGGCTCAAGACACCTTGCCGGTGATACTGAAGGGACGCCCTATTACCGAAGGCGCGTTGGTGATAAGCACCGGGCTTTCCGGTCTGGCAACCGCAATAGGCCTGGCATCTCAGGCTTATTCGGTAGCCCTCATATACAAGTCAGAATTAAAGAGAAAAAAGGGAAAGCAACCCAACGAATACCTCGAAAAAGAAGCTAGTCTGTTAAAGGAGCTTGTAAAACTGGGCATATCTGTCATGACATGGCCCCGAACATTAAGGCTTGATGGTGTGCCCGGAAACTATGAAGCTATCCTTGAGTACCCATCGGAGACAGCTAATATCAAAGCCGGTGCAGTGATAGTGGATACTGGAGCGTTGGATAAAATACTTGCTCAGGCTGATGCCACTTTCAAGACAAGTCTCGTCGGCCGTATTCTGGCGTGGAATACTCACCTGGACAATAGGGTAATTTTAGGTTTTACCTTACGAGAATTCGCTATCGGAGACCCCACCGGTATATTTATCGTGTCGTCAAGCGCATTGGAGTCACCTGAGAAACAGGTTATTATGGGACGGGCAATGGCAGCTAGAGTCTCAAGTTATTTGAGCCAGGGCATGCTAAGACCGCGGGTTACTGCGGTTGATATCGATAGACAGCTGTGCCGTGGCTGTGGTGATTGTGCTGCGGTGTGTCCTTATATAGAGATGAAAATTTGTGACTTAGGCACTGCTTATGCTGTTATTAACCCGATGCTGTGCCTGGGTTGCGGAGCTTGTATCACCTCATGTCCTACCGGTGCTATAACTCAGCTTGTGCAAAACGATTTAAGCATAATTAGTACGCTCGAAGCCCAGTTGAAAAAATCTAGCAAGGTTGGTGTGGCAACATGAGCCGAACCAACGCCGACATCGTGGTTTTTACTTGTAACTGGGACGGCCTTAGCTGCATTGAGGCAGCGGCAAAAAGCCGTCTTAACTATCCGCCATTGGTAAAGGTGGTTAGGGTGAGTTGTCTTTCTCGTGTGCACTCAGGTCTGATCCTTAAGGCTTTTGAGCTGGGAGCGGGTGGGGTGATGCTCTTAGGATGTGAATCGGATGGTTGTTACTACGAGAAGGATGACAAGTTTAATGTCAAAGAGTATGAAAGGACGCGCGGAGTATTAGGGTTGTTGGGCTTGGGGTTGAAAAAGCTCAAACTTACCCGTTTACCCCGAGGTGACGGTGCTGGCTTTGTGAAACAGGTGAAGAACTTTATAGCCGAAATAGAGCAGGCTCAATGATAGGATATACAAGCAGCAATGTTTAAAGACAAGCAGGAAATAAAGGATACACGAATACATCTTTGCCTTGATTGCGGCAAATGTACGGTGGTCTGTCCGGTTGCTCGGTATAATCCAGAGTTCAACCCACGACTTATAGTCCAGAGAAACATGGAGCAGAAAGACCGGAATTTTCAGGATGAGACAATCTGGTCCTGTGTTAATTGCTATATGTGCCTGGAGCGTTGCAATTATCGCGTAGAATTTCCGGAGTTCATTCGTATTTTGAGAACTGAGGCACTTATTAAGGGAACTCAGGCGCAGTGCAGTCATGGCGGGGCATTACAGTCAATGATGCATCTGATGAACGGAGAAAACGTGCACCAGGAACGTCTGGGCTGGCTAACGCCGGATATCAAGCTATCTGCACAATATGACACCATATTTTTCGTGGGCTGCGCGCCCTATTTCGACATTATGTTCAGAGACCTAGGAGTGAATACGCTGAAGGGTGTGAAGGCAGCACTGCGGTTGCTTAACCGCGCTAAAATATCCTTTAATCTTCTGGCTAACGAGCGTTGCTGCGGACGTGACCTGCTCCTCCAGGGAGATAAAGAAAGCTTTGTGTCTCTGGCACAGGCCAATGTGGATGAATTTAACCGCCTCGGCGTCAAAAGAATCATCACCACCTGCCCTGAATGTTACTATTCGTTGAAGGTTGACTATCCAAAATTGCTGGGCAGCACAGTCGCTGAAGTGGTATATTGGACAGAGGCTGTAGCTCCGTTGCTACAGAGCGGCGAGCTACATCTTGGTAAACTACAGGAAAAGGCTACTTATCAGGACCCTTGCACCTTGGGGAGAGGCTTGAGGATTTTTGATTCACCTCGCCTGATATTAAGCGCAGTGGACGGCCTGAGTTTGGTGGAAATGGAGCAGAGCCGGGAGAGAGCACTGTGTTGTGGGGCAAGCTCTTGGGTACATTGTGGAACAACAAACCGACAGATACAGGATGAGCGCCTTACCCAGGCAGAGGCTACCGGAGCTGGGATGCTGGTGACTTCTTGTCCAAAGTGCCAAATTCACTTGAAATGTACCCAGCGAAGCCGAAACGGGAAAATGCCCAAAATTGATATACAGGACCTGGCTAGTTTGGCAGCCCGATCCCTGGACCAGGAGGCAGGCTAATTGGCTGAAGAAGAACTCAGGATAGGCGTTTTTATTTGTGATTGCGGGCTTAACATTGCCGGATCTGTGGATACAGAAGAGGTACGGCGGTCGGCAGAAGAGCTTCCTGGCGTGGTAGTTGCGGTGAGAAATCGGTATACCTGCGCTGACCCCGGCCAGGTAGAAATTAACAGACATATCAATGAACACAGACTGAACCGCGTAGTCATAGCTTCTTGCACCCCACGACTTCATGAGTCCACCTTCCGTAAGTGCGTAGCTGAGGTTGGGCTTAACCCTTATTTGCTGGAAATGGCTAACATCAGGGAACATTGTAGTTGGGTGCACCTCTATGACCGCGAGTCGGCTACTAAAAAAGCTGCAGATATTGTTAAAATGGCGGTAGCCCGGGCTCGACTTCTCCAGCCGCAGCAGGAGATGGAAATCCCGGTGACTGATGCTGCTTTGGTTATCGGTGGTGGTGTGGCTGGGATTCAGGCGGCGTTGGACCTCGCTGATGCTGGACATCAGGTGTATCTGGTGGAGGAGAGGCCATCTATTGGTGGCATTATGGCTCAGCTTGACAAAACATTCCCCACAATGGACTGTTCTATATGTGTGCTCGGGCCCAAAATGATGGATGTGGGTCGCCATCCCAGAATCAGGCTGCTTGCCTACAGTAGCGTGGAAGATGTATCTGGCTACGTGGGTAACTTCAAAGTCAGAGTCCGTAAGAAAGCCCGATACGTGGATGAGAACTCATGCAGCGCCTGTGGCAAGTGTGCTGAGGTCTGCCCTGTAGTGCTACCCGATGAATTTCAGCAGGGCTTTTCCTCGCGCAAGGCAGCCTATATCGACTTCCCTCAAGCAGTGCCCTCAGCTTTCCTCATCGACATGGAGCACTGTCTGGGAAACAAACCTGTCGCCTGCGTCAAATGCGTGGATGCCTGCGAGAAGAAGTGTATAGATTTGAACATGCAGGACAAGATAATAGAGCTTGAAGTTGGTACCATAATCGTAGCCACCGGCATGGATGTTTATGACCCGACTCAGCTTGATGAGTACGGCTATACTCGTTTTGAGAATGTCATCACCAGCATGGAATTTGAGAGGCTGATATGCGGAGGCGGACCTACTGAAGGTCATCTGGTACGTCCCACTGACCACAAAACCCCTAAGCGCATTGGCTTTATACAGTGCGTAGGCTCACGAACGGAGAACCGCGGTTATCCCTACTGCTCCAACGTGTGCTGTATGAACACAGTGAAGGACAGTTTGCTCATCAAGGAGCATGACCCGGACGCCGAGATTTTCGTCTTCTATATGGATATTCGCGCCTTCGGTAAGGGATTTGAAGACCTGGTTCGCCGCTCCAGAGAGGTTGGTGTACGCTACATCCGAGGCATACCTGGCGAAATTAAGGAAGACCCGAAGGCCAGAAATCTCCTCGTCAAGGTGGAGAATACCACAACGGCACGGGTGGAGGAGTACGAGCTGGATATGGTGATACTCTCGGTGGGACTTGAGCCAAAGGCTGACCTGAAGCGGCTCATCGGTGTTCTGAACCTGTCTCAAACCAGCGATGGGTTCTTAATGGAAGCTCATCCCAAGCTCAAGCCGGTAGATGCACCGACGCCAGGCATCTTCTTCGCCGGCTGCGTCGAAGCGCCCAAGGACATAAAGGATAGTGTTACTCAAGCCGGGGCTGCCGCTGCCCGTAGTTCCATCCTCCTCAATGCCGGTGTCATCAAAGGTGAGGCTATCAAAGCGATAGTAGACCTTAACAACTGCACCTCGTGCGGTGTCTGTGCCCGCGTCTGTCCTTATGGGGCAATAAAGGTAGATGTCAAGGCTAAGTCTGGAGCTCAATTGATAGCTGCCGCCTGTGCCGGCTGTGGCACCTGTGCTGCTGAATGCCGCTTCGATGCCGTAACCATGCAACACTTCAGTGATGCCCAGGTGCTTGCTCAGATAGATGCTGCCCTGGAGACAGACTCTGAGCAAAAGATTATTACTTTCTTGTGCAACTGGTGCAGCTATGCCGCCAGCGACCTGGCCGGAGTATCCAGGATGCAATTCCCACCAAATAACCGCTTCATCCGTACCATGTGCAGCGGGAGGGTAGATGAGAGCTTCATTCTCCATGCTTTCAAAAAAGGTGCCCCCGTGGTGCTACTCTCCGGATGTCACTTAGGTGACTGCCATTATATCAATGCTAATCACTGGACTATGCGCCGGGCTGATAAGCTGTGGGACAAGCTGGAAAAACTAGGTATTCGTCCTGAACGGCTGCAACTGGAATGGATAAGCGCTGCTGAAGGGCCCCGGTTTGCTCAGATAATGCGCCAGCTTGAGGAGATGCGCCAGAAAGTCACGCCTGAGGAGATATCCTATGCCCGAAAGGTGCTTTCCGAACGGAAGCTGGCAGCAGAGGAGTTGGAAGTCGAGGAAGAGCTCGGCGATACAGCGAAGGTGTGAGTAAGATGGAAGAGCAACTCAGATGCCTCCACTGCGGCTTCGAATATAAAATGACTACCGATGACAAAAAGGGGCTTCAGGAGCGGGTCTGCCCCAGGTGCAAATCGAACAGCGTACGCCGGTTACCAGCTAAGAAAGAATAGCTAAATGACAGCTCTTTTAGGGGGAATAAGGTGAAGAGGGTATTAGTTACTGGAGCTACAGGATTCATTGGTGGCCATCTGGTTAAGGCCAATCTTTCCAAAGGGCATCAAGTCCGTGCCTTGGTGCTCCCCGACGACCCAGAGGCTTCGCTGCTTAAATCCAAGGGCGTGGAGATTGTAACCGGCGATATCCGTGACTACGAAGCGGTGAGAAGGGCGGCATCTGGAGTGGACATAATCTTCCACTGCGCCGCAGTGGTTACAGACTGGGCACCTAAGAGACTATTTCAAGAAGTCACAGTTGGCGGTACGGAGAACATCTGCAAAGCCAGTCTGGAGGCTGGAGTCTCGCGACTTGTAGATATGAGCACCAACGATGTCTTCGGTCTGGATGAGTCTCAAGTAATGGACGAAATCTTCCCGCTGCAGCCCTGGCATGAGCCTTATTCCGACTCCAAGATCGAAGCCGAGAAGATTTGCTGGCGATACTACAGAGAGCATGGGCTTCCTGTGACTATGGTCTATCCTTGCTGGGTTTTCGGTGAGGGTGATAGGACCTTTGTGCCGCTCCTTGCCGACGCCATAGTGAAGCGGGAACTCATCTTCTGGCGCAAGGATGTCATCGTCTGGCCCACGTACATCGAAAATCTGGTGGACCTTTTGATGCTGATTGCTGAGGATAAACGTGCTGTGGGCAACGCTTACCTGGTGCATGATGGTGAATATACCACGCTGGAGAGCTTTTGTGCTGGAATCGCCAAATCGCTGGGTGTTCCTCCCACCGCTACCTACATTCCATATTCCGTGGCTTATGGGGCGGCGATGGTGATGGAATTCATGTGGAAACTGCTGCGGAGGAAGACCAGGCCTCTTCTTACCACCTACACGGTGAAGAATCTCGGTTCCAGGCTCAGGTTCTCTATAGCCAAGGCTGAGCGCGAGCTAGGCTGGAAGCCAAAAATTTCTTACAGCGAGGGATTCAATAAGACGATGGCCTGGCTGAAGACCCTTGACCTCACAACGCTGAAACAGAAGTAAGAAACAGAAGTAATATGAAGGACTTTAGTGGGAAGATAGTTTATATTGTCGGTGGCTCCAGTGGCATCGGCCTGGCCACAGCGAAAGTACTGGCGGCAGAAGGTGCCCACATCATCATTTTTGCCCGGAGAAAAGACCACCTCGAACAAGCCCTTAAGGAAATACAGGGCAATAAGGTTTCCAATTCGCAGCAGTTTGCCTGCAGGCAAACGGATGTTTCTAATTGGGATGAGGTTAAGGTGGTCATGTCCAGGGCTGTAGCTGAATTCGGCGTGCCTGATGTGCTTATCAACTGCGCCGGGCGAGCTTACCCTTTTGTCTTCGAAAAAGTAACCTATGAACAGTTCGACGAGACCATGAAGATAAACTTCTACGGGATATGGCACACCACTTCCGCGCTCGTGCCTTATATGAAGCAACGTGGCGGCTACATCGTGAATGTGTCTTCTATAGCGGGTTTCATCGGCCTTTTCGGCTATACCGATTACAGTGCTTCCAAGTTCGCCATCATCGGTTTTTCTGAGGCCTTGAGGAGCGAGCTGAAGCGATACGGCATAAGGGTGTCTGTGCTCTGTCCGCCAGATACGGATACCCCGGGCTTCCACGAGGAAAACAAGACGAAACCAGAGGAGACCAAAGCCATCTCTGCTGGTGCCAAGCTTAGGCAGCCGGATGAAGTGGCCCATGCCCTGCTTAAAGGTATGAGAAAAGAGGAAAAGTATATTATTCCCGGCTTTGATGGGAAGTCGATATTCCTGCTGAAGCGCCTGCTCCCTGGGCTGGTTGAGTTCGTGATAGACAGCAGCATAAAGAAGGTGCAGGCAAAGAAGCTTTAGCACCAATAGGTGTAGGAGAACAGAATGAGCAATACTAATAAGGACAGAGTAATACCGATATTAGAGATAGTCACCGCAGCCGGGCTCATACTCTTCTGGATAGCGTTCTTTACCGTCGGCCTAGCCCCAGAAAACCCTCCCCAGTGCTATTTTGCCTACGAGCATGCCTTTCCCTTGCCCGATATCTGTCTCGCTTTTCTGCTCCTCGTCTCGGGAATCCTCTTGCTGAGGCAAAATCCGCTGGGAAGGACTCTCTCACTCATTGCTGCCGGCGGGCTTATCTTCCTCGGGCTGTTGGACTTCAGCTTTAACCTTCAGAACGGTATTTACCTCGCCTCTGTTTTGGACCTGGTTTTGAACGCTTTCATAAATGCCTGGTGTGTGGCCTTTGGGGTCATTATCATCTGGCGCAATAGGTAAATCGCCGTTTCATTGCCAGCCCTTCGCCTTCTGTTATTCTAAGCGCTTCGCTGTTGTCATTCTGAGGGAGCGGAGCGACCGAAGAATCTCGTGCCGCCCAAGATGATTACCCCATAAAGCCTTAGTTTACAAAGCTCCGTTTTCCGACTAAAATAGGTATGTTTCGGGCGGTTAGCTCAGCGGTTAGAGCGCTTGCTTCACACGCAAGAGGTCACTGGTTCAAATCCAGTACTGCCCAGGCCGAAGTGGCGGAATGGCAGACGCGCTACGTTCAGGACGTAGTGTCCGAAAGGATATGTGGGTTCAAATCCCACCTTCGGCACCATGCGCCTGTAGCTCAGCGGATAGAGCGCAGCCCTGCGGAGGCTGAGGTCGTGGGTTCAAATCTCACCAGGCGTACCATTTTGGGCGATTAGCTCAGTGGTTAGAGCACCTGCTTTACACGCAGGGGGTCAGTGGTTCAAGTCCACTATCGCCCACCATTCGTACGTGTTACCTATTGTCTAGCTTTTGGGTTTTATTGCTGTAATTTCGTTTATGGCATGGTTAGCCTGAGGTAAAATTCCACTAAACAAACCCATTGGATTACCAGTCTCTTTAA